>WBZO01000145.1_pt1 | contig 192661 bp, 150 predicted proteins | sample 5204261 | NCBI WGS metagenome assembly WBZO01 (sample SAMN12412400, study PRJNA552823) | activated sludge metagenome | isolation source: activated sludge from anammox sidestream of wastewater treatment plant... | place: USA: North Carolina | collected 2017-09 | reverse complement strand
ATTGTTTAAAGGCACAACTAATTTTTTAAAACCCCATAATATATTTTACTTGCAACTGAGCTCCGGAAGCTTTATTCAACACAGGATTAAATCAAAGCATAGCTTCGTTTAATCCCTATATGTTATGAATACTGTCGTGCTGTGCATGGACATATAGTGGATTAATGCCTATTACTGTAATAATTATAATAGCCCAAATACTTATAATGTTATTATTATTTGATGGCATTAGTATTTTTTTGTAAATTTATTCATTATCCAACTAAATTACACTATAACAGAATAAAAAAATTGTATCGGCAGCACCTCAAAAGGAACAAATAATCAATGTTCTTTCAATATTCATTTTAATTGACTTTAGTTTATTGATTATATACCTAGCTAAACTTATTGATTTGCGATAGTTTAGTGTAAACATTGTTACTAACAATTATATTTGCATCTGAAACTATTTACATTTTTATAATAATTGTATTTAACAGTATTGCTAAGCTAACAAATATGAAATTAAAAGTAGGTGTCATAGGAGCCGGTGCCATGGGCTCGGGAATTGCGCAAGTGGCCGCAACCGGTAATTGTCAAGTGGTGTTATATGATAATAATAAGGATATGCTTCAGAAAGCTCTTGATAATATCCAATTATCATTAAGTAAATTAGTAGAGAAAAATAAGATTAATGAAAATGAGAAACAAAGGATATTAAAAGATATACAAGCAGTTAACAATTTAAATGCTTTTGAAGGATGTCAGTTAGTCATTGAAGCAATAGTTGAAGATCTTATGGTAAAACAGCAGTTGTTTGGCAGTATTGAAAAAATAATTGATGAGCATTGTATTTTAGCCAGTAACACTTCCTCCTTATCAATAGCCGCCATAGCTGCCGCTTGTTCCCATAAAGAGCGGGTAATTGGAATTCATTTTTTTAATCCTCCGGTGCTTATGCCTTTGGTAGAAATAGTTCCATCGTTAACCACTACAAAGGCCGTTGCCGAACAGGCTAATCATATTATCAAATCGTGGGGAAAAACTACGGTGCTGGCAAAAGACACTCCCGGATTTATTGTAAACCGTTTGGCTCGTCCTTATTATGGCGAGGCAATAAAAATTTACGAGGAGGGCATGGCCGATTTTGCCACCATAGATAATGCTATGAAATTGTTAGGAGGATTTAAAATGGGTCCCTTTGAATTAATGGATTTTATTGGTAATGATGTTAATTACCGAGTAACCGAAACCGTATGGCAGCAGTTTTTTTATGATGCACGTTACCGACCTTCGCTTACACAGAAAAGGCTCTTTGAGGCCGGCCTTTTTGGTCGTAAAACAAAAAAAGGATATTATGATTATACTAGCGAGAGCAAGCCTCATCCAAATACTGATGAAACCCTGATGCAACAAATATTTATACGCATTATGAGTATGCTTATTAACGAGGCTGCTGAAGCTCTGTTATTAAACATAGCTACCCGAGAAGATTTGGATATGGCTATGGTAAAAGGGGTAAACTACAAGCAAGGGCTTTTAAAGTGGGCCGATGAGATAGGAATTGAGAAAGTATTAAACGAACTAACTGCTTTGCACAACTGGTTTGGCGATGACAGATATAGGCCAAGCACTATGCTAAAATTAAAAGTTAAAGAAAAGAAGAATTTTTATTAACGCTACCGCAGTAAGGTAACCGTGCCCCTGTATTCTTTGGTTTCAAAGTTTTCGTTTTGGAAAGTTATCCTATAAATGTAAACATCCATTCGTGCTTCATTCCCATTAATAGTACCATCCCATCCTGTAGTTGGTTCAGTTGTTTCAAACACCCTTTCGCCCCATTTTGTAAATATCTGGAACAAGTAATTATTGGTATTTAAGAAAGTTGATGCAGGTTTAAATATTTTATTTACACCATCAGGCTGGAATGCATTTGGCATATAAAAAGTTTTCATTTGCTTAACACAAATCTTATTTGAGCGACTACTGTCGGCAAAGAAATTAATGGTATCTAAACCTTGGTAAGCCTGTACATAATAGCAATACTCTCCATCTTTTGAAATTCTGTTGGCTATATCATCATAGTAGGTATTGCTTCCATACGGAATAGTAGCTGCCGGGATATCACTAAAAACACCTTGAAATCCTCTAAATACTTTGTAGGAGCGGACATTCCCGTTCCAGTTTTCATAGTCAGACCAGGAAATTGTATTTTCCATATCTAATTCAGATGCTGCCCGTAAGAATATTGTTTTGGCAATATTATCCGAATTATAAACCGGTTGACCACATAAGTTAAAGGCAACAGCTCTATATACATAACTCTTCTTATAGGTTAAACAATTCGTAGTATCTTCATATACCAAGAAGGCATTATTAGGGTCAAAAGGAATAGTTGCAAGAGTGTCAAAAGTGTCGCCTAAATTTTCTGAACGCATAATTACATATTCCGTAATATCAGCTGTTGTATCATGATATAACATAAGTTCAGCTGAACGGATACCGGTTACAGTTGCATATTTAAAATACAAAAATGCAGGTCTTACAGGAACATCAGCGATTATCTCGGTATAACTTGACTCGGAGAATAAAAATCCACTGGCATCAATGGCTTTAATTTTGTATGTATAAAGGGTTCCTTGTATTAATGATAAATGGGTATAAGTAGTGTCGTTAGGACCTACAGTTGCCAATAATGAATAAGGACTTGCATTTTGACTTACATAAATTTCATAAGCTCCAACTCCTTGTGGCCAGTTAGTATATTTATTCCAGCTTATTTCAATAGTCCCATCACATGTTTCAAGTTTACTTTTTGGGAAAATAGTATGATGAAACAAACTAGGCGAGCCGGTATTTCCGCAACTATCATAGGCAGCTACTCTATAGGTTTCTGATAATGTATTGGGGAACGAACCTTCTAATGAGGTTAAAGTAGCAGTAATACTTAATCGACCTGGCACATCAGCCACCTGCACCGGACTTCCGGTATTATTTAACTGATAAACATAATAACCTTTAACATCCGGTGACGGACTTATATCCCAAGTTAATGTAACATCCTGAAGTGGTGCTGCACCGGTAACAGTAACAGTTTTAAGAGTTGGGGCATCAGGAATAGTATTTACAAATGTACTTTCCTTTTCATTACTTACCGACAAACAACCTGCAGCTTGATCGCCTAAATCAATCCTATAATAAATAGTTTCGTTACAAACAGGGAAATAAATTAAACTATCACTATAATTAGGGGTGCTTACATTGCCTAATTGTGTATATCCGGGTGCCGGCAAAATTCTACGGTAAACTCTATAGGTTCCTTCGGTGCTTGGAAAAGCAGGGGTATGTATAGGATTCCAGCTTAGCTCCATGTGACCATTAGCACCCTGTATTACATTCAGGTTAATAGATTGTATTGTGTCTGAATGAGTTGATAATTGATTGGAATTAAAACGAGTAACCAAATAAAAATATCTGGATGTGTTTACCACCGGCAAAGATGTAATGGTAGTTGAAGTGGTTAAGTAAACATTGATGGTTTGCACCATATTAAAAGGGCCATTGGGTGAGTTGGAATAAAAAATCTGATACTCATCAAAGGTATTACCATTTAAAGGAGGTGCCGAGGGCCAGCAGAGTTCTACTGAGGTGTCATCAATAACTCGTATAGTTCTTACTGATGGTGCGGCCATAGGCTGCGCTATAGCTTGAAGCCCAAACAACAATAATATAAATAATAAAGAGAATATTCTTTTCATCTTAGGTATTGACCAACAAAGATAATAATTTTTTTTAAAATTAAACATTGAATTAACACTATAATTTACCTACTACTAATTGACTTAAATCACTCTTATTCAAATATTTTTGAGCCAAACGCATAATATCTTCGGCTTTGGCTTGTTTTATATACTCTACGTAGTTAATATAATAATTGTTAGTTAATCCGTAATCATTTATGGCAGTAAATTTATCGGATAAAGCAAAAGGGCCGTCAACACTCCTTAAAAAAGTACCTTGCATATAATTTTTTACGAGATTAAGTTCATCGTTACTTACAGGTTCTTGTTGTAATTGTTCTATTTCTTTATAAATTTCATTTAATGCATCTTGTGTTACCTCGGTTCCCACTTCGGTACTGATGCAGAAAAAACCATCATGTTGTAACGATACAATTCCCGAGCCTATACCATAAGTATATCCTTTATCTTCTCTAATATTTGCCATTAACCTACTTCCAAAATATCCGCCCAAAATGGTATTTAAAACAAGCATACCGTAATAGTCTTCATGTTTTTTATTAAATAATCTACGTCCTATTCTTATAGCACTTTGTAAGGCATCGGCTTTTTCAATATACTGTTTCTGCCCGGCACCAATATTGTTTTGATAGGCAACATCGGTTTTTTCTCCATGCAAATGAAGCTGCCCTAGTGTTTGTGTTAACTCCAATATTTGTTCTTGATGAATCTTTCCGGCCATTACAATATACCAATTATTATTTTGGTATTGCTGATAATAAAATTTTTGCAATTGTTCAGGTGTTATCTTATCATAATCGCTTTCTACTATAAATTGATTGTAGGGGCTTTGATTAAATAATAACTTATTAAAATAATTGCGTGCCACAAAATCAACTTTTTGTTGATTAACCAAAAATTTTTGCTTTTGATTGGTTTTGAATAAAATTACCTCCTTTTCGGGATAATTAGCATGTTGAATTATGTCTATTAATACAGGAAGCGTTTTATTTAAATGTTTATTTAAACTATACAAAACTACTGATGATTTATCATTGTAGATAGAGAGTTCAAGAAAAGCGCCATGAAAATCAAGTTGCTCGGCAATTTCCGAAGCGGTTTTTGAAATTGTACCTTCGCGCATCAAAGCATTAGTGGCATAGGCAATCAGCGGATTACTTTCATAATAATCTCCGGCAGTAAATACCAATTCAATCTTGCATAATTCTTGTGAGCCGGTATCAAATACATATAAAGGGATTCCATTGGGTAAAACATATTTTTGAGGTTTAATTTCAGGGAAACTAAAATTAATTGAATTATGCGGAGCTTGTTTTCTATCTAATATCATACGCTGTTAGTTGTTTTGTTCTTTGAGTTGATTCATCAGATAATATAGCGTAACGGAGTTTTCGGGTTTAAAATATTTTTGTGCTGTATTACGAATATCATCAACGGTTATTTGTGCATACTTTAGGCCTTCGGCATTTAGCATATCGGCATTGCCCAATAATTCAAAATATGCCAAGGCCATGGCTTTATTTAGTATATTAGTATTTGAAAACTCTAATAGGCTTTCCACTTTGTTCTTTACTTTTTGGAGCTCATTTTCCGATAAGGTTTGATTTGTAAAATAATAAACATGTTGGTCAATTTCTTTTTCGGCCTCTTCAACATCAGTTCCTTGAGTCAGCTTTCCTGAAACTATAAACAAGCCATTATCCATATCGCCACTTACATAGGCGCTGATATCGGTAAACATTTTCTTTTCTTTAACCAATGATAAATAAAGGCGTGATGATTTTCCATTACTTAAGATATCTGAAATTAAATCGAAATGATGATAACTTTTATCTTTACGATTGCAGATATGCCAGGCTTTATAAATGCTATTGGCCGGAACATCGCGATATACTGTTTGTTTGCGGGCCTCGGTTTGTATTGGTTCTTTGGGCAAGTTACGCTCTGCCTTAGGTTTTGCTTCAATAGGACCAAACCATTTATTGCTCCATTGCTCAACCTGCTGGCGTGAAATATTGCCTGCAACAACCATAATGGCATTTCCAGGATGATAATACTTTTTGAAAAAACTTTTTACCTCGTCCATCGTAGCATTTTCTATATGCGAAATTTCTTTTCCTATAGTATTCCAACGATAGGGGTGAACTTTATAGGCTAAGGGTTTTAGCAATAGCGCTACATCGCCATAGGGCTGATTTAGGTAACGTTGTTTAAACTCCTCAATAACCACCTGCCTTTGCACTTCTAAACTTTTTGTAGTAAAGGCTAAACTCAGCATACGGTCGCTTTCTAACCAAAAGGCTGTTTCGGCATTCTCGGCCGGAAGTGTTAAGTAGTAGTTAGTAATATCATTATTGGTAAAGGCATTATTCTCGCCCCCGGCCATTTGCAAAGGCTCATCGTAGCTCGGAATGTTTATTGAACCTCCAAACATTAAATGTTCAAATAAATGGGCAAACCCGGTATGATTCTCGTCTTCATCACGTGCCCCAACATCATACAAAATATTCATGCAAACTAGCGGGGTTGATTTGTCTTCATGATATATTATCCTTAATCCGTTATCAAGGATAATTCTCTCAAATTCTATCATACATTAGTTATTTAATCAATAAGTTTTTTTACGTCTTTGTTTTTCTTTAATCAACAAACTTAACTCACGTCCTGTTTGTCCTTTTACCGAGGTATTTTCCTCAGCCCGTCTAATTAAATAAGGCAAAACATTTCTGATAGGCCCGTAAGGAACATACTTGGCTACATTGTAGTCAAGTCGTGCTAAGTTATAAGATATATGATCACTCATACCTAGCAATTGCGAGAAATAAATTCTCTTATCGTTAGGTGTAATTTTATGTTTCTCCATTAGGTTGACTAAGTGCTGTGAACTTTGCTCATTGTGTGTTCCGGCACAAATTGAAATATCGTTTATGTGTTCAACACAAAAATCCAGCGCAGCATCATAATCGCGGTCGGTATCGGCTTTGGTTTTATTTATCGGATCCTGATAACCCATTTGTGCAGCTCTTTCGCGCTCTTTTTCCATATAGGCACCACGCACCAGTTTTAATCCTATTTTATATCCACCGTTAACAGCACGGGTGTGCAATTGTTTTAAATAGGCAATTCTATCATGACGATACATTTGAAGAGTATTGTAAACAATTACCTTTTCTTTATTAAAAAGGCTCATCATTTCTTCGGTCAAATCATCTATGGCGCCTTGAATCCAACTATCCTCAGCATCTATAAAAATAGGAATATTTACCTCGGCAGCACTGTTACAAACTTGTTTTACTCTGTCCTTGGCGCGTTGCCACTCTTGGGTTTCAGAGGTGGTTAATGTTTCTTTGGCAGTGACTTTTTCAAGTAAAGCAAAACGAATCATTCCGGTTGGTTTAAACACTCCAAAAGGAATATTCTTGTTTTTAACAGCCTCTTTAATTGTTTCCTTTATCTCTTGTGCTGTATAGTCAAAATCGGCTTCGTTGTCTTTACCTTCTACACTATAATCAAGAATTGTACCTATATTATAATCGCCTAAGGATTTAATAGTGTGTGCACAATCCTTTATATTCTCGCCTCCGCAAAATTGTTTAAAAATAGTAGCTTTAATTAGTCCGCTTATTGGTAAATGTAAACCCAAAGCGGCATTGGTAAGTACTTTTCCTATTTTTACCCATGACGTACGACTTACTAAGGTAAAAAGCATATATGAGCGATTTAAATCAGCATCATTTTTTGAGGCAAAGGCTATTTCGGTATTATCAAATGGTATGATTGGCATAATTTACGCATTATTAACGTACAAATATACAATCTAAAATACTTCAACTTTATAAAAAATGTTGCAAGACATAATTATATGATTAACAGATTGTTGATAAGCTAAAACGATAATCATATTTTTGCCTTACTTCTTATCATAAACACGCTTTACCCATCGAGGTAAAATAATGGCTCCTGCAAAAATATATGGATAATAGCTTATTAATCGCCATAATAAGGCCAAGGCTGTTGCTAAAGTGAGATTATTTTGAAGTTCGGCTTTGAAAAACTGTGAGAACATAATTTCTGCCAAACCGCTTCCTCCTGGGGTTGGACTAACAATATTTAAAATGCCTATAATTATTTGTTTGCTATACAACAACAAATGGTTTATATATAATGGGCTGAATGCGGCTATAATAAAATTGATGATTAAAAACCGTGCACTCCAACTAATAAAGGTAGTTAGTATGGAGTAAAACCAATAACTAAAATTTTTCCCTTTTAGCTCGGCACTTGCCATAATCATTTCATCACCGGTATGTTGTGCTGCAGTGGCAAACTTTCGCAATAAAGGTAAACGAAACACAGTAACCAAGAAGTTTTTAACTGCTTTAGCATCTATAAATAAAGCGTAGGCTACCAAAAGTTTATATAAAATAACTACAATATATACTAACCAAAAGGTCATAGATATGCTCTTGGTATTTATTATATATGACAGAAACTCCGGCACCTGAATATTTAAACTTACAAATAAATTTTCGCCACCTGCCAGGAAATAGGCTAGGGGAGCCATAATCCCCAGAAAAATTCCATCAAGAAGAGAGGAGAACAAAATAACTGAGACACTTTTTCCTAATTCAATTTTTTCTTTATTTAGCAGATATATGGCTACAGCAAAACCACCTCCAAGGCTTGGAGGAATAACAGCCGAGGCAAATTCCCATAACATAATTACCTGAAAGGCTTTTCGCCAGTTTAAAAAATTGTCGGTTAGTACTCTTATGCGCAACATATAAGCCCAATCGCGCAATACAACCATTAAAAAAGCCATGCTCATCCAAAAATAGCTTTTAGCATTAAAGTGAACATTTTCAAAAGCGCCCGGTGTAAAATTGCGATATAGCATAATGGAGGCAACGCCCAAGCCAATCACAACAGGCCATATCAGTCTTGAAGTTTTAAAACTTTGAATAGGATTATCTTTAGTTGCTTCCACATTAATAGGTAACTTCCGCCAAAATACTCAAAAATATTTTCATTTGTAATATTTTACTTTAATTTGTGTTTTGTTATGAAAAAAATTTATTGCTTAAAAACTTGCAGCACTTGCCAACGAATTATTTCAGAACTGAATATTGGCAGTAATGTTATTATACAAGATATTAAAACCGAGAAAATAAGCCCGCAACAGCTTGATGAAATGGCCATGATGGCAGGTTCTTACGAGGCGCTCTTTAGCAGAAAAGCTTTAAAATACAGAGCTATGGAGTTAAATAAAAAAGCTTTAAACGAAACAGACTATAAAAATTATATACTTCAAGAATATACTTTCTTAAAACGCCCAACAGTTATAGTGAATAATAAAATATTTATAGGAAGCGCCAAATCAACTATTGAAGCCTTAAAAAAGGAGTTCAACCAATAGTATTATTTCAATAGATTATTCAACAAATTAATGATTGGCAATTAAGCATATCACTATGAATAAATCAATGTTTGGGCATTTAAGTTTGTTAGCTGCAAATTTAATATACAGCATCAACTATTCTATAGCAAAAGATGTATTGGACAAATACATTCAACCTTCGGGTTTTATTTTGTTGAGGGTAGTTGGCGCAGGGATTTTATATTGGATTACTGCCTTTTTTATCCCGGGTCAAAGAATTGATAAAGAAGACCGATTCAGACTTTTCTTATGTGGTATATTTGGCATTGCCATCAATCAGTTATTGTTCTTCAAAGGTTTAAGTATTACTACACCCATCAATGCCTCTATTATGATGGTATGTACTCCTATATTAGTACTTATTATGGGCTATATCTCTTTATCCGAAAGATTCTCATTAATACGAATTACAGGTGTATTTATTGGTTTGGCAGGGGCTGTTTACTTAATTTTGAGTTCATCAGGAAAAGGAAATTTTGGAACGGTTAACTGGGGAGATTTATTTGTTTTAATTAACGCCTGTTCGTGGGGGCTTTATTTAATATTGGTAAAACCTTTAATGCAAAAATATCATACCATAACCGTAATTAAATGGGTTTTCCTGGTAGGGTTTTTTATGGTATTACCTTTCGGGTTCAATGAACTGCAAGATGTGAAATGGGCGAATTTTCCTCAGTATGCCTTATGGGAAGTGGTTTTTGTGGTTTTTTTGTCAACATATTTGGCTTATATATTAAATACTTATGCGCTTAAAAGTTTAAGCCCAACCATTGCCGGAACATATATTTACTTGCAGCCCCTGTTAACCGCTTTGTTTGCAGTTATCGTTGGGCAGGACAATATTGATTATATAAAAATAATCTCAACCTTACTTATTTTTACTGGCGTTTATTTAACCAGCATTAATACCGTTAAACCTCTTGAAATTAAAGAAAAGCAGTAAAATAACTTGAAGGGCATACAGTAGGGAGAATATGATGTTTAAAAATATTTTTTTTATGACTTGTTTAAAGTACTTATCCAATTTTAAAATGTACCGCCCAACTATTTCTCAGGCTTTAATTTCTTTTGTATAAACTTTTGCATTCCTAAAGCTAAGTTTATTTCTTCATGTTTTCTATAAATCTTTATAAAGCAATTACCGGTAGGCATTTAACACAAGCTTTCAACATTTAGCAAAGGAAATTTCTTGTAAAATAGTTATCATCTTAAATAGACTACACCATTTACTATGTACCTAAATTATCTTTTGTAATGATAATATAGAAATTAAAGCAGTTAGGTTTAATTTGTTTGATAATTTCTTTTCCAACTAACTGATGAAGTAGGAAGCTAAACGATTATTATTTCTATACGAAAAGTTTATTGTAAACAACTGTTTTTACAACTTCTTATTTAATCTTCAATCTTTCTTAGGTTTTAGTTTATGATATTTTCTACGATGATATTAACAACTACATTTATATTTAAAAATATAAAAGTTGGTGCGCAAAACAATATAAAATTAATGACCTAATTCTGCAATAAATTTAATACGCATTAATCGAATTTCTTCTTCATTATAATCTTCTTCACCCAATTCTTTTAAAGCTACATCAATACTATCGGTTTCAGATTCTCTGAAATATTCATAAATCTCTTCTTGCTTATCTTCATCAATAACACTATTAATATAGTAATTAATATTTACTTTAGTTCCTGACGACACGATACTTTCAATCTCACTAATTACTTCGTCCATCGTCATACCTTTTGCTTTGGCAATATCAGTTAGCGACAATTTTCTGTCTATACTTTGAATAATATAAACCTTGGCACCACTTTTATTTACTACCGATTTAACTACCATATCCATAGGGCGAGTAATTTCATTCTCTTCTACATATTTTGCAATTAAATCAATAAATTCTTTCCCAAAACGCATAGCCTTTCCGGCACCTACCCCTGTAATCTGTTTCATTTCGTCCATAGTTATTGGGTACTGTATGGACATGTCTTCTAACGAAGGGTCTTGAAATACTACGTACGGAGGTACGTTCTGTTTTTTGGCAATTTTTTTCCTTAAATCTTTTAATAGGGCAAACAATGTTTCATCGGCTGCTCCTCCTCTTTGTCCGGAGCCATTGGTAATAATATCATCATCATCACCTGATGACTCATAATCAATATCTCGTGTAAACAATATACTGTGTGGGTTTTCTAAAAACTCTTTACCTTTTTCTGTTAGACCTAGTAAACCATAATTTTCAATATCTTTTTTCAGGTAGTTATTTACTAATGCTTGGCGAATTACGGCAACCCAATACTTCTCATCTTCATTTGAGCCTTTCCCAAATACTTCAAGACCTTCATGTTTATATGATTTGGTAGCTGCGTTTTTCTGACCAATTAATACATTTACAACATGTTTTGATTTGAATTTTTCTTTTATGCACATCACCGTGTCAAGTACTAAAGATAAACTATCTTCAGCTTCAAACTTTTGCTTAGGGTGACGGCAATTGTCGCACATAGAGTTGCATTTGTTCTCATTGTACTCTTCTCCAAAATAATGCAGTAATGTTTTTCTTCGGCATACTGATGATTCAACATAACCTACGGTTTCTTGAAGTAACTGCTTTCCTATTTCTTGTTCGGCCACCGGCTTACCTTTCATAAACTTTTCGAGCTTTACAATATCATCATAATGATAAAAAGCAATACAGTTACCTTCACCTCCATCACGTCCCGCACGTCCTGTTTCCTGATAATAGCCTTCAAGCGACTTTGGAACATCATGATGTATTACATATCTCACATCGGGTTTATCAATACCCATTCCAAAGGCAATTGTTGCTACAATAACCTCAGCTTCTTCCATCAAAAACATATCTTGGTGTAATGCTCTTGTGCTTGCATCAAGTCCTGCGTGGTAAGGTAAAGCACGTATTCCGTTAACTTTAAGTGTTTCTGCTATTTCTTCAACTTTTTTGCGGCTTAAACAATATACAATTCCTGATTTGCCGGAGTTTTGTTTAATATATTTAATGATTTCTTTTATAACATCTTGCTTTGGCCTTACCTCATAATAGAGATTAGAGCGATTAAAAGAAGATTTAAAAACATTAGCATTATTCATGTTTAATGTTTTAATAATATCTTGTTGTACCTTTGGTGTGGCAGTTGCTGTTAAGGCTATTATAGGTACTGCTCCTATTTGCTCAATAATTGGTCTTAATCTTCGGTATTCAGGTCTAAAATCATGCCCCCATTCTGATATACAATGGGCTTCATCAATAGCAAAAAAAGAAATATTTATATCTCGCAAAAAATTTATATTTTCTTCTTTAGTTAAAGATTCCGGGGCAACATACAACAACTTGGTTTTTCCTTCGGAAATATCTTTTTTTACTTTTGTAATTTCTGATTTTGTTAGCGAGGAATTCATGAAGTGTGCTATCCCATCTTCGGTGCCAAAGTTTCTAATGGCATCAACCTGATTCTTCATTAAAGCAATAAGCGGTGAAATAATTATAGCTGTACCCAGACTTATTAATGCAGGTAATTGATAGCACATGCTTTTACCACCACCGGTTGGCATTATAACAAAAGTATCTTTGCCGCTTAGTAAGCTTGTAATAATTGCTTCCTGTTCACCTTTAAAGCTATCAAATCCAAAGTATTTATGCAAAGATTCATTAAGTGATACAGTTTCTATATCTGACATTTTATTTTCAATATTTAATGAGAATGATTAATAAAAAAAATTGTGCTAATTTGCAGTTGTAAAGATATAATAAATTGTGATGAATCAAAGAAAAAAAATATATAATTTTATATCAAAATATATTAATAATTGAAAACTACCGACCAAATTAAGGCAATAGCTTACTCAGCTATCAAAACCGAAGCTCAAAGTATTGGTACTTTGTTAAATTATATTGACGATAATTTTAGCGCTGCAGTGCAAGAAATATATCAATCAAAAGGACGTGTAATAGTTACCGGAGTGGGCAAAAGCGCAATAATTGCACAAAAAATTACGGCTACCTTTAATTCTACTGGCACACCCTCTGTTTTTATGCACGCTGCCGATGCTGTTCATGGCGATTTGGGAATTATTCAGAACCCCGATATTATTATTTGTGTGTCAAAAAGCGGAAATACTCCTGAAATTAAAGTGTTGGTGCCATTGTTAAAAAATGCCGGAAATAAACTAATAGCTTTGGTTGGGAATGTAAATTCATACTTAGCCCAACAAGCCGATTATATAATTAATTGCACCGTTGAGAAAGAAGCTTGCCCTAATAACTTGGCACCTACCAGCAGTACTACTGCCCAACTGGTAATGGGCGATGCACTTGCTATATGCCTTTTGGAATGTCGTGACTTTAATAGTAGTGATTTTGCCCGGTTTCATCCTGGAGGTGCCTTAGGAAAGAAATTGTATTTAAAAGTTGGTGATTTGGCAGCACTAAATCAAAACCCTAAGGTAAATATTCATGACTCTATAAAGAAGGTAATAGTTGAAATATCTTCAAAAAGGCTTGGAGCTACTGCAGTTTTAGACAATGAAAAATTAGTTGGAATTATTACCGATGGAGATATACGCAGAATGATGGAAAGATATGATAATATTAAAGAAATAGTGGCTTTAGATATAATGAGTAATAATCCTAAAACCATTGATGTTGATGAGCTTGCTATTAATGCTTTAAGTATTATGCAAAAAAGTAATATTTCTCAGATAATTGTTACCAAGCAAGGTGCTGTTGCCGGATTTGTTCATTTGCACGACCTGTTAAAAGAAGGTATAATTTAATTAACATAACTATGGCGTTACATTTAAAGTGGTTTACATTTAATCCTTTTAGTGAAAATACTTATGTTCTTTATAGCGACAATAAAGAATGTATAATTTTTGATCCCGGATGTTCAAATGCTGATGAAGAAAGTACTATTATAACTTTCTTGAACGAAAAGAATCTTGTTCCACAACGATTGCTGCTGACACATGCGCATATTGATCATGTAATGGGTGTACGATTCATTTCCAGAAAATTTGGACTAAAGCCGGAGTTACATATTTTAGATTTGCCTATATACGAAACGGCCGGAAGCATTGCCAAGATGTATGGTTTGCCTTTTCAGCAAGGACCTGCTCCTGACTACTTTTTGGAGGAGAGCAATACCATTGAGATTGATGGTCAACAATTATCCATCCTATTTACTCCGGGACACTCGCCCGGAAGTATTTGTTATTACAGCGCATCCAATAATTTTATAATTAGTGGCGATGTACTTTTTAATGGAAGTATAGGTCGTACTGATTTGCCCGGAGGTGACTTTAATACTTTAAGCAATAGCATAAAAAGTAAATTGTATGTACTGCCCGAAAACACCCGAGTTTTTGCGGGGCATGGCGAAAGTACAACCATAGGAAATGAGAAATTAAATAATCCATTTGTAAGAGCATGAGCAAGTTTTTAATTGCATGTTTAGGAAATGTAGGCCCTGAATATGAAAATACACGACATAATATAGGTTTTAAAGTAGCAGATTATTTATGCGCAAAACACAAGGTAACATTTAACTTGGAGCGACTTGCCTTTAAAACTGAAATTAAATTGAAAGGTAAAACCATGATTATTATTAAACCCACTACGTATATGAATTTGAGTGGGAAGGCTGTAAATTATTGGCTACAGACAGAGAAAATAAATACTGATAAATTATTGGTAGTTGCTGATGATATAGCTTTACCTTTTGGTACTTTGCGGATAAAGCCTAAGGGGAGTGATGGTGGGCATAATGGGTTAAAAAATATTCAGGAAAGTTTAGCGAGTGATGTTTATGCCAGATTGAGATTTGGAATAGGCAATAACTTTAGCAAAGGTAAACAAGTTAATTATGTTCTGGGAGAGTGGGCAACAGAAGAGTTTCAAGAACTTTCTGACAGAATAATAAAAGCTGCCGATATGATAGAAAGCTTTTGTTTAGCAGGAATGCAGTTTACAATGACTAACTTTAACAATAAATAAAAACACCTTCTTGTAATTTCAAAAAGGTGTTTAAAGTAATATTAAACAAGCAATATCAAAGTCCGGATTTATTGTTTAGAAATCATCATCATCGTCCTCATGAGATAAATCTAAATCGTCAAAGTCGTTAAAATTTGTAATATCGTCATCAAACAAATCATCATCCTCTTCAAAAAAGCTTGGATTTTTGGTACGTTTTACTTCTTTTGACTTAATCGGCTTTAGTTTTAATGGTTTTTTTCCTTCCGATTCACTCATTAAATTTTTCTTGCCTGTGGCGGCTTTCTTTGAACTGTTTGGTTTTTTCATGACAAACTTAGTAATACAATAATTTTTATCGCAATTATACATTTTTTTTGAAAAACAAGTTACGTTTTTAAATCACTTTTTTTTAAAAAAGATTTATTATATATTGTTTCTAAATATCTTGTGTTTATTGAACGAGTTTGGATGGTTAATTTTTATTCAACCTTAAAAAGCATTAATAGTGTCATAATTATTATTTGATAAAGGATTACAAAATACTGATTTATGTTTGTAATATGCTGTTAATTAGCGTAATATATTTGTATTTTAAAAAAGTATGATGCTAATAATTATATAAATTCTGTATAAATATTACAAAACACGGTCAACTTTGGTTTAAAATTCAATTTTTACTTAAATTAGGAAATCGAAAAAGCTACCTTTGCAAAAAAATTTTTATGGAATACGTACAAATTCAAACCAACAACAAAATAGCTACTATAGAGTTTTTTCACCCGCAAAGTAATAGCTTACCGGGTTCTCTATTAAATAAGTTAGCCGAAACTATACTGCAAGCCGGACAAAATAACGATATTCATGTTATAGTTTTAAAAAGTGCCGGTAATAAAGCATTTTGCGCAGGCGCTAGTTTTGATGAATTAATAAACATAAAAGATGAGAATATAGGAAGGGAATTTTTTTCAGGATTTGCCAAAGTAATAAACGCTATACGCAAAGTGCCAAAATTTGTAATAGCCCGTGTACAGGGGAAGGCTGTTGGTGGTGGGGTAGGAGTGGCTGCGGCAGCTGACTTTACCATTGCTTTAAATACTGCCTCAATAAAACTTAGCGAGTTGGCGGTGGGCATTGGGCCATTTGTGGTTGGGCCGGCTGTTGAGCGCAAAATTGGGACTTCAGCATTTACTTCTTTATCTATAAATGCTACCGAGTGGCAAAGTGCCGAATGGGCTTGTGCCAAGGGGTTGTACGCACAAGTATGTTCTTCAGAAGAGGAGCTTGATAAGAACGTAAATGCTTTGGCCGAAAGGTTAAGCAAAAGCAATCCGGAGGCTATGATGATGTTAAAGAAAATATTTTGGGAAGGAACAGAAAATTGGGATACCCTACTTGCTGAAAGAGCTGCTATGAGTGGGAAATTAGTGCTGAGCGAATTTACCGTTAAAGCAATAAATTCTTTTAAGAGTAAATAAGTAACATAAATGAGTCAGCATTTAATTGATATACGGAGTTTAAGTTTAAACGAGCTTATTGAAGCAATGGCTTTAGAAGGACAAAAGCCCTTTCGAGCCAAGCAGATATACGAATGGTTGTGGAAAAACACGGCTACTACATTTAATGAAATGACTAATCTCTCGGTAGAGCTGAGGGAGCTGCTCCAAAATAAATTTATTATCAGACCGGTTACTGTTTCAGAATATCAGGTAAGTAGTGATAAAACTATAAAAAATGCATTTAAACTTTATGATGGAAGTGTAATTGAAGGAGTACTTATACCTACTGCCGGAGGCAGAATGACAGCCTGTATATCTTCGCAAGTTGGGTGCTCTCTAAGTTGTGAGTTTTGTGCTACCGGCAAACTTAAACTTTTACGCAATATTAATTCCGATGAAATTTTTGACCAAGTAAAATTGTTACATCAGCAAAGTTTAGATTTTTACGGAAAGCCTATCTCTAATGTAGTATATATGGGTATGGGCGAACCATTGTTAAACTATAAAAACGTATTAAGATCGGTTGAGTTATTAACTTCTCATCAGGGTTTAGGTTTAGCCCCTAAACGTATTACTGTTTCTACTGCCGGAATTGCTAAGATGATAAAAAAGTTGGGAGATGACCAGGTAAAATTTCATTTGGCGCTTTCGTTGCATGCCGCTAATGAAGAGAAACGAAGTAAGATAATGCCAATTAATGAGCAAAATTCTTTAGAATCTTTAGCAGAAGCTATCAATTACTTTTATGAGAAAACCAAAGAACGAATTACTTTGGAGTACATTGTTTTCAAGGACTTTAATGATTCAATAAAGGATGCTGATGAATTGATTAAGTTTTATTATAGAATTAAAGCCAAAGTAAATATTATTGAATATAACCCTATTGACGGAGGGCAATTTCAACAAACCACACCTGAAAGACTTGAGGCTTTTGCCAGGCATTTACAAAATCATAAGGTTATTGTTAATATACGCAGAAGCAGAGGAAAAGATATTGATGCAGCCTGTGGTCAGTTGGTTAATAAGAATAATACCGTTGCCGAGCGCGTTTTTAAGAAGTAATTTCTTAAATCTTTATATTACAGTATTTGGCTATTTGCTTATATAACTGAGTAGGATTAAATGGTTTGGCAATAAAGTCATTCATACCGGCATCTAAAACCTGCTTTCTAACTTCAAGTACGGCTGTTGCCGTAAGAGCAATAATAGGTACTTGTTGATAATACTCATCAGGCAAAGCTCGTATTTGTTTAGTGGCTTCAAAGCCGTCCATTTCAGGCATTTGAAGATCCATGAGTATAATATCATATTTCTTGCTTTTAACTCGTTCTACACCTTTTAGTCCATTTTCGGCAAAATTTATTTCTGCTCCCCATTTATATAAAAATTTCGAAGCTATTAACTGATTAATAGCATTGTCTTCAACCAGCAATATTTTTATATCTTTAAAGCTGTCTTCCTTAAAATTATTAATATTTAGATTGTCTTTTATTTTAGATTTCTTACTCAATCCAAATTCGAAATCAAAAAAGAACGTTGACCCAACACCCGGTTTGCTTTCAATATTTATTTGAGTGTTTTTTAGCTCCAATAGTTTCTTTGTAATAGCAAGACCCAAGCCTGTACCACCATATTTGCGTGTAGTATCATTACTTGCCTGCTCAAAACTTTCAAATATTATTTTTTGTTTTTCTTTTTTAATACCTATTCCGGTATCTTTAATAGAGAAATGAATAATAGCTTTTTTTTCGGTAATCTCTTTTAAATTTATACTAACATATATACCCCCAACTTGTGTAAACTTAATAGCATTTGAAATTAAATTAGTTAATATTTGGTTTATTCTAATCTGGTCGCCTACAAGCATATCAGGAATTTTACTATCTATGCTAAAGTCAAGAATTAAATTCTTCTCGGCAGTTTGCAATGAAAAAGTATTTTTTATGCGAATTACTAATTCTTTCAAATTAAAATCAGACTCTTCAAACTCAACTTTACCGGCATCTATTTTACTAAAATCCAGTATGTCATTAATAATTCCCAATAAATTGTCAGCACTAAACTTTAACGTTTTAAGATTTTGGTCAAGTTCAGTGTCTTTATTTTCCTCAATCAGCAAGTGTGTCATTCCTAAAATGGCATTCATAGGGGTTCTTATTTCATGACTCATAGTACTCAAAAATGTTTCTTTTGCCTTAGCCGATTTTTCGGCTTGTTCTTTAGCATTTGTAAGCTCTTGAGTTCTTAGTTCTACCTGATGTTCAAGATGTTCTTTGTCTTTGGTTAATTTTCTTTCACGTAAAAATATTATTCCTCTAATAAGTAAGATTACCAATAATGTTGAAATTACATAAAACCATGTCTGTTTCCAAAAGGGAGGTTTAATTACAAGGCGCACGTAAACATAATCATCTGCCCAAACCCCATTACTATTAGTAACTTTAACTTTAAAAATATAACTTCCGGGCTCTAAATTGGTGTATTTGGCATACCTTTGTTTGGAGACATCAATCCAGTTTTTATCAAAACCTTCAAGCATATAGCTGTATTTTATTTTCTGCGGATTTTGGTAGTTAAGAGCAATAAAATCAAATGAAATATAATTTTGGTTATAGTTTAATACAATTTCCTTTTTTTGTAAAATAGTTGTATCCAATGGAAATTCCTGGTCAAATATTTTGAAAGATGTTAAATATAGTGGGGGAGTAAAAACATTATCATTTAAGCTATCAGGATGAAAAGATACAAGTCCCGCTATTCCTCCAAAATAAAAAATTCCTTTTTCATCTTTAAAGAATGCATTAATATTAAATTCATTCCCTACTAGCCCGTCAGATTTATCATAAGTTCGCAGCGAAACTTGGATTTCGTTTAAGGCCTGCTGTGGCTGGTTACTAAGCATATCGGGCGGAGGAATTTTAAATTGGCAAATTCCTTTGTTGGTGCTAAACCATAAATGTTTATTACGATCTTCGGTAATACAGTATATTACACCATTAGGTAATCCTTGGGGTTCATCAAAGAAAAAGAATTTTTTTGTAGATGGGATGTAGGCATTGAGTCCTGAGCTGGTTCCTATCCAGATAGTATTATAGCTATCTTCAAAAACACAAATTACATCATTTGTTCTTAAGGAATTATTATTCTTTGAGTCGTGTGTAAAATGTATAAACTCCTCTTTAAGGGGGTCAAAGCAGTCTAAACCATTCTGTTCAAGTGCCAGCCATATTTTTCCTTTACTGTCTTCAAAAATATTAACTATCCCATTACTTCCAATACTTTTTTTATTATTGGGTTGATGCCTATATTTCTTAAATTTATTGGTAAAAGGATTGTAATGGTTAAGCCCTTTATTGCTAACAGATATCCAAAAATTATTGTTACGGGTTTTATACATGGTGTATATATAATCTCCGCTGAGCGAATTAGAGTTTTCGGCATCATGATTAATTGTTGTAAAACTTTGTGTTTTAGGGTTGAAAATATTGATACCGCCACCTCGTGTAGAAATCCAGTAGTTTCCTAAGGAATCTTCAATAATGGCACTAATAAAGTTATTGGAGAGACTATTAGGATTGTTTTTAGAATGTTTTAAGAAAACAGCTTCTTTGGTAGTTGGGTTTAATATATTAAGTCCGCCTGATGAAGTTCCAACTAATATCTTATCTTGATATTTATTTATAGCCCAAATATCATCATCGTTGATACTTTTATTATTAAAGGAATTGTTTTTATAATTTTCAAACTTAATAGAGTGTTCATTGAAAATTTGAAGACCACCACCATCAGTACCTACATAAACAATACCGTTATTTCCCGGATAAATGGACTTAATAAAATTACTTGTAATTCCTTCTGTTTTTTCAGGCGAATACATTTGATGAGAAAAGTTGCCTGTTTTTAGGTCAATTATTATAATACCTTTACTGTCGGTTCCGAGCCATAAACTATTGCTGTGATCAACCGATGCAGTTACAACTTCGCAATCATTCTCCTTTATTACGGTACTCACACTTGAAAACGGGTAAGTTATTTCATAACTCTCCGAATTAATTTGCAGAATTTCCCCTGTGTTTGCTATTAACAGCTTACTTTCTTTATAGTTAGGTATAATACTTACAATGCTTCCAACAGTACTATTAATTATTACCTTTTTAAATATTTTTGTTTTTACATTTAATATATAAAGCCCTGCGTCTTCTGTCGAAACCCATATATTATTATTGTCATCTTCATTAATACACTTTATATTGTTTGAGCCAATAGAGTTGATATTATTATAAATGCTTTTGTAGGTGTGGAATTGTTGGGTCTTAATATCATACTCACTAAGCCCGCCCTCTTTAGTTCCTATCCAAATATTTCCATTCTTAGCCTCGTAAAGATAAGTAATATTGGCACCTCCCGGACCTTTATAATTGTCTTTATTTTTAAAAAAACGAGTAAACTGTTGCTTATTTCGGTCATATAAATTTAGTCCTGCGTCTTTGGTACCAATCCATAAGTTGTGATTTTTATCTTCGAGCAAACAGGTAATATAGTTTGAAGAAATACTATTTTTATTAGAGGGCTTATGCTTATATATCACAAATTCATATCCGTCAAACATATTTAGACCATCACTGGTTCCCAACCACACAAAGCCCAAATGGTCCTCGGCAATAGTAAACACCGAACTCTGCGATAATCCATTCTCAATACTAACCTGCTTAAAGGATAAATCGTTTGAGTAGGTTGTGGCAAATGTATTGATTACACCAAATACCAATATAAAAACCAAGCTTGATTTTAGAACTGAAGCGTGGGGAATACATTGTTTTAGAGACTTGCCTTTAAAGGTAATAAATAGGAGTTGAAGTAAATATAGCTTAGCTATAATACTAGAAAGCAAATATTGCAGTTGTAATATGTAAAATTTTATTTTTTGCAATTGAGCTTAATGTTTGTTTACCAAATGTATAAAAGAAATTAATAAAAACGATTTATATTGGCCTCAGGATGAATATTTTTTTTGAAGTAAATATGTTCAAATAATTGTTTGGAAAAATAGGGAGCCAATAATACCGCTTTAGTTCCCATACCGTTTAAAATAAGTAAATTGGCATGTTGCTTACTTCTCCCTACCAGGGGTCTTCGGTCTTTGGTGCTTGGGCGAATACCTGCTTCTTGTCCAATCACTTTAAACTCTGTTTGTAAAACTTTTTCAAGTTTTTTGCTAAGCTCAGATAAGGCTTCAGGAGTTGTGTCTGAATTAATTTTATCCCAAACATAGGTAGCTCCTACTTTAAAAGTATTATCGTTTTGTGGTAGTATAAACACTCCTTTGTTTAACACATCTTGACCACAATTCAGATGTTTAATATTTACGGTTAAAACTTCGCCTTTAGCCGGTACAAAGGGCAAATTTGGGAAAAAGGGATTTTTATTTGCTGCATATCCTTCACAAAAAATTAAATAGTTGGCAACATAGTCTTTCCACTTTATTTGCTGTCCCGTAAATTCAATATCGTTGTAGTTAAAGGTGGCATTTTCGTAGCTCCCGTTTAACTTCAAGTAATTGCACCAAGCGCTCAACAATTCGCGTGTATATATGCTTCCGGCATGATTTACGTATGCCAAACCATGATGAGGTTTAATACTGTTGTCAAAATTGTGATTTTGTATTTCTTTATCCAGATAGGCTTCTAAACTGCTATCATTGGTTTTTCTTAGCCATAGTTCTTTCTCTTCATCATTCACAAATACTTTAATAATGCGTCTTTTTATATGAAATTTTTGTTGACAACAATCTTCAATATACTTATAACAGTCATTCACAATAGGCAGTAAATCATCAACCATCCAGCTTTTTACAATACGTTTAAAAACAATGGGATTATACACTCCGCCCGATACTTTTGACGAAGTATGTTCAGTTTCATTATCTATAACCACACAAGTTTTTCCGTTTTTTAAGAATTCAGCACTTAGTATCGTTCCACTTATTCCTTGCCCAACAATTATAGCATCAATATTTTTCAAAATGAATTTATTTATTAATTATTATTTTTTTACTAAGATATAAAAATAAAGACGATTTTATAGTAAACTTTAAAAAAAGTAAAAATCCCATTTGATGATGCTGGTTTAAGGGCTGTATACACCTTATTTGTTGACTTTTCATGCTTATTAATATTCTTTTAAATTTTAGCATTGTTTTTATAAATTTATGTAGTTTTGCATACTTTAAAAATAAAAATGATAGTTGTTACAGGTGCCGCAGGTTTTATTGCAAGTTGTTTGCTTTTTAAACTTAATCAGGAAGGTTTTTCTGATTTGGTATTGGTTGATGATTTTTCAAAAATTAATAAAAAATATAACTGGGAAAATAAGAAATACAAACTTACTGTTGACAGAGCCCATTTTTTTACATGGTTGCAAGAGAATCAACAACAGGTAGAAATTATTTTTCATTTAGGGGCACGTACCGATACTACCGAGTTTAATAAATCAGTTTTTGACGAGCTAAATCTTGATTACAGCAAGCAAGTTTGGAATGCCTGTACACAATACCATATACCGCTTATTTATGCCTCTTCGGCTGCTACTTATGGTAATGGCGAGCAGGGATATAATGATGATGAGCGTATAATACCCGACTTAAGACCTTTAAACCCTTATGGTAACTCAAAAAATGAGTTTGACAAATGGGCTTTAGCACAAAGTAAAAAACCTTTTTTTTGGGCAGGACTAAAATTCTTCAATGTATATGGACCTAATGAATATCACAAAGGAAGAATGGCCTCTGTGGTGTTTCATGCATTCCATCAAATAAAGAATAGTGGGGAGCTTAAATTATTTCGCAGTCATAAGAAAGAATATGCTGACGGAGAGCAATTGCGTGATTTTATTTATGTGAAAGATGTTGTAGAGGTATGTTATTTCTTAATGAACAACCGAAAACACTCAGGTATTTATAACTTAGGAACAGGGAAAGCTGCCACCTTTAACCACTTAGCTACTCAAATTTTTAAAGCATTAGATATTGCCGAAAATATTATCTACATTGATATTCCTGAAGATATAAGAGATACCTACCAATATTTTACCGAAGCCAATATGTCAAAATTAAAAAGTATAGGCTACCACGGTAATTTTTTATCGGTTGAAGAAGGAGTAATGGATTATATTAAAAACTACCTGAAAGACACCAGATACTGCTAATGCCTATGAAGAGATTAACCACTTATCGTACTGATAAACCTAGTTTAAAGGAAGCTATATCATGGGTGTTAAAACTAAAGTTAACTGATAAAAATTGGTGGTTAGTAAGTATTGACAGTTTATGGCAACAGAGCGTAGTTCGTTATTTTTTTGCTGCTGCCACTGCCACCTTTGTTGATGTGTTTGTATTTTGGTTTATTTACAACATAATTCTACATCAGCAAAATCATGATATTTTAGGACTAATTAATTTAAAAGCACCTACCATATCATTAGTCTGTGGTTTTGGAATGGGTTTAATAACTAATTTTTTGATTACAAAGTTCTTCGTATTTAATGAATCGTTAACCCGAACAAGATGGCAATTTTTAAAATTTATTTTGGTATCTTTGGTGGTTTTTGTGGCCAATTATTATTTGTTATGGTTTTTAACATCCCATTTGCAATGGTACGCCACTATTGCTAGGGCTGTGTCGGCTGTTACAATTGGATTGTTTAGCTTTGTGGCCCATAAGTTTTTTTCTTTTAAAATTTAATAAATGATAGGTATTACCGAAATAGAAGTGCTGCTTAATACTCGCGATAAGCTTGGGTTAAAAGAAACTCTTTCGGGATATACGCCAGAAGAAATAGCTGATTTATTAAATCATCTTGAGGAGGAGGATTTGTTATTGGTGTTTAAAGCCATTGACCGTGAGACAGCCTTTGCCGCCTATGAATTGTTAGACATAAATTTTCAGATAGCCCTACTTGATTTACTTCCTAATAAGTTGGTCACTTTAATCATTAACGATATGAGTCCTGACAAGCGAACTGCGCTTTTTCAGGAGCTTGATAATGATATGCTGAATAAGCATCTTAAGTTGCTTACCCTAAATGAACGCACGGTAGCCCTTAACTTGTTAGGATATCCCGAAAATTCTATAGGTCGCTTGATGACTCCTGATTATATTGCTGTTAGACAGGATTGGACTGTTAGCAATGTGCTTAACTATATCAGAAAGTATGGCGAAGACTCAGAAACACTTGATGTTATTTATATTATTGATGACAGGGGAAAACTCATAGATGACATTAAAGTGAGAGAGATATTATTGGCCGAAACCAATACCCGTATAGATGAAATTATTAATGGACGTTTTACCTCCTTATCGGTTTTAGATGATGCAGAGGTGGCTGTTAATGTGTTTAGCAAAAATAACAGAGTAGCCTTGCCGGTAATTGATCAAAACGGATTGTTGCTGGGTATTGTAACTATGGATGATGTGCTTCGATTAAGTAAACAAGAAGACACTGAAGATATTCAAAAACTTGGAGGTGTAGAGGCTTTAGAAGACCCCTATATGGAAGTTCCTGTTCCTTTAATGGTGAAAAAAAGAGCAGTTTGGTTAGTGGTTCTCTTTTTAGGCGAGATGTTAACTGCCAGTGCCATGACTTTTTTTGAAGATGAAATTGCCCAGGCGGTAGTATTGGCATTATTTGTACCGTTGATAGTAAGTAGTGGTGGTAATTCCGGTTCGCAGGCAGCAACACTTATTATTCGCGCTATGGCTTTAGGTGAAATTACTATTCGCGATTGGTGGCTTGTGCTAAAACGTGAAATTATTTCGGGCTTTGCCTTAGGTGTAATATTGGCCATTATGGGTTTCTTAAGAATAGCACTTTGGAATTATTTTACCCATATTTATGGCGAACATTGGTTAGGTATAGCATTTACAGTGAGCTTCTCCTTAGTGGGTATTGTAATGTGGGGAACCTTAATGGGCAGTATGTTACCTATCATATTAAAAAGGGTAGGTATTGACCCTGCTACATCATCTGCACCTTTTGTAGCCACTTTGGTAGATGTTACCGGACTAATTATTTATTTTTCATTTGCCTTGTTTTTTCTTAAAGGAACGCTTTTATAAATTTATTCACTCCAATAAGCTGGCAAAGTCAATAAAATACCTTAACTTTGAACTAAAATAATTGAACATGTTATCAAAAAAAATTGAAAACGCACTTAATAATCAAATAAAATTAGAGGCTATTTCTTCTCAATATTATTTGTCTATGGCCTCGTGGGCCGAAACCAAAGGTTTTAACGGTGTAGCAGCTTTCTTATTTAAACACTCAGAAGAAGAACGCATGCACATGATTAAACTTATTAGGTTTGTGAACGAAAGAGGTGGTCATGCTTTAATTCCGGCATTAAGTGCCCCCGAGAAAAGTTTTAGTAATTTAAATTCTGTGTTTGAACAAATATTAAAACATGAAATATTAGTTTCATCAGAAATTAACAAACTGGTTGATATTTGTTTGAAAGAGAAAGATTATACCACACATAATTTTTTACAGTGGTATGTTTCTGAGCAGATTGAGGAAGAAGCCTTAGCCCGTAATGTTCTTGATAAGCTACGAATGATTGGTGGTGAGAACAAAGGCGGCATATATTTCTTTGATCGCGATTTGGGATCTATGGGAACTACTTCTTCGGCAAGTGGTATTAAGACAGAATAAGTAGCTTTTTTTAATCATAAAAAGTACAATATGGTATTGCACGCAGGATGTATTTATATGCTGCGGAGTATCCCCCTTACCGGCTTCGCTAAATTAAATCCGGCATTATATTTATTATAGATAATATATTAATTTTGCATCTTTATTTTATACTATGAAAGTAATTGACCATATCAACAAGGCCACCTCCACGCTTTTCTCATTTGAAATTTTACCCCCTCTGAAAGGAAAAAAGATTGATTCTATTTATGAGAGTATTGATTACTTAATTGAATTTGCCCCACACTTTATTAATGTTACTTACCATCGTGAGGAATATTTATACAAAAAACGTGATGGCGGTTATCTCGAAAAGGTAGCTATACGAAAGCGTCCCGGAACGGTTGGTATATGTACTGCTATTATCAATAAATATAAGGTAGATGCCATACCTCATTTAATTTGTGGAGGTTTTACAAAAGAAGAAACTGAGAATGCTTTAATTGACCTTCAATATTTAGGTATTGATAATGTATTGGCATTACGTGGCGACCCAATTAAAACAGAGGCTACTTTTGTACCTAAAGAAAATGGTCATGCTTATGCAGTTGATTTGGTAAATCAAATAGAGAATATGAATAAGGGAATTTATTTAAACGAAGAAACCCAATCGGCTCATTCTGATTTTTGCATTGGCGTTGCAGGTTATCCCGAAAAACATTTTGAAGCACCAAATTTTAGTACCGATTTAAAATTTTTGAAAGCTAAGATTGACGCTGGTGCCGACTATATTGTAACGCAGCTTTTTTATGATAATGATAAATTCTTTAAATTCCGTGAAGCCTGTAAGAATGCAGGTATTAATGTTCCAATTATTCCGGGACTAAAACCTATATCTTCAAAAAAACAACTAACAGCATTGCCTAAAATATTTAATATAGATATTCCTGAACAATTATCTGATGCATTATTGAAAGCTAAAGACGATAAAGAGGCTGCAGCCATTGGTGTAGAGTGGGGAATAAATCAAGCCAAAGAATTGATAAAAAATAGTGTTCCTTGTTTGCATTTTTACACTATGGGTAAATCAGAAGCAGTTAGAAATATTGTAAAAGCAGTATATTAAGACATATCTCTCAATAATTGTATTTATCATTCCAGCAACGTTTCAGGTAGTTACGTATTTCATTTTCACGTACATTCTTGCCCGGCTCATAAATTTTTCTATGGCTTAATTGATCGGGCATAAATTCAAGATTTACAAAACTATTTTCATAATGATGGGCATACTCGTAACCTTTTCCGTAATCAATATCTTTCATCATTTTGGTGGGGGCATTTCTTAAATGCAAAGGAACAGGCAAGTTACCGGTTAGCTGAACCAATTTAAGCGCATCTTCAATGGCCAAATATGAGGCATTACTTTTAGGTGATGAAGCCAAATATATAGCAGTTTGCGATAATATTATCCTGCTTTCAGGATAACCTATTTTGTTAACAGCATCAAAACAGTTCACGGCCATAACTAAAGCTGTTGGATTGGCATTACCAATATCTTCAGAAGCTAGAATAATCATTCTGCGGGCTATAAATAATAAATCTTCGCCCGATTCTATCATGCGTGCCAACCAATACACAGCCGCATTAGGGTCGCTGCCGCGTAGTGATTTAATAAAAGCTGAAATAATATCGTAGTGATTTTCGCCTTGTTTATCGTAAATTAAAATTCGTTGTTGAATTTTTGTTTTTACTAATTCATTAGTAATAGTTACCTCTGTATCGTTAACACTATTAATAACAATTTCTAAGGCACCTAATAATTTACGTGCATCACCACCAGAGATATTTATTAGAGCATCAGTTTCTGAAAGATTTATCTTTTTTCCTTCAAAATAATCTGATTGTATGGCTTGCTGAAGCAGTAATAATAATTCTTCTTGGGTTAGGCTTTTTAAAACATATAGCTGGCATCGAGAGAGCAATGGAGCAATAACTTCAAATGAAGGGTTCTCGGTAGTGGCACCTATAAGTATTACAATTCCCTTTTCTACAGCATTTAATAATGAGTCTTGTTGAGATTTGCTGAAGCGGTGTATTTCGTCAATAAATAATATCGGACTCTTTCCGCTAAAGCTAAGTTGTTTCTGTGCTTTTTCTATAACCTCTCTAACCTCTTTAACACCACTATTTACAGCGCTCAAAGTAAAGAAATCTCTTTCCTGTTTTTGAGCAAATAAGCCTGCAAGTGTTGTTTTGCCTACGCCCGGAGGTCCCCACAAAATCATAGAGTGTATTTGCCCGCCTTCAATTATATTACGTAGAATAGCACCAACACCTACAAGGTGGGTTTGACCAATATAATGTTCTAAAGTTTTTGGTCTTAGATATTCGGCTAACGGGATATTTTTATTTGTCATTTTTTTTGGGTTTATGCTTCCATCTGCGATGTGTCCAAAGCCACAATTCAGGCCTTTCTTGAATTATGTTCTCCAATATTCGTGTGTGAGTTTCTGTAATTTCACCTTCAGTGGTAAGGCTCGGATTATTACACACAGGCAAGTAAGTAAGTTGATAATAGCCACGCTTAATTTTTTCTATTTTGCCAAATAACACAACGCAGTTATATAACTTGGCATATTTCTCGGTTCCCGTTAACACGTTTGTAGGTTGGTTTAAAAAGTTCAACCAATAGCCTTTGTCGGGATTAGAAGGCGATTGATCGCCAATAAAACCATAGGCTACCAAGCGATTGCTAAGTTTTTCAAAATAATTGGCTGTTTCTTTGGGAGGAATGAGTATTAATCCGTTCTTGGTTCGGGTTTGAAATAATACACGGTTAAAAAATTTATTTTTCAGGGGCTGAAAAATTCCGGCACCTACGTATTTACTTTGTAATGCTAAGGTTAGTGCAGCCCATTCCCAGTTTCCATAATGGCCTGTAACTAAAATAACATTACGCTTTTCTTCATAATATTTATTCAGTATTTCAATATTGGTAACTTTAAATCTTTTAAAAAGTTCCTTATTACTGATGGTAAACGATTTTATACTTTCAACAATAATTTGGCAGAAATGGCGATAAAATTGACGAGATATGGTTTTTATCTCTTGATTTGACTTGTTTGGGAAAGCATTTTTTAGATTAGAAATAACAACTTTTTTCCGATATGGAAAAACATAATATAGCATGGCAAACAATATGTCGGAAATGCCATATAATATTTGCATAGGCATATACGATAAAGGCAGTAATATGCAGTAGTATATGAAATAGTTAAGTAAATTCACAAATACAAAGCTAAGAATGGAATGTTATTTGGCAATAGAATAATATTTTTTTATACTTATTATATCTCGGTGCACTTTAAGTATTGTATTTATATGCCTCATCTATAATCCCGAAATCATAAAGTACAAGTGTTATATCCTAAAATAGGTTTACACAAGAGCGAAAAAAAATGAACAAAAATAGTAAGTTCATTACAGTGCTAAAAAATTAAGCAATTTTCTTTTCAGTTAGCCATCATTCCCCATTTTTCCCGGACGAAAATAAATTCTAGTGCTAACGGAAGGAAATTTGAAGACATTTAAAATGAACAACTTATATAAACGTTAGTCAGAATGGCAGAAAACCGGTTCCAAGAGAGAAATACGACTGAAAAAACATAAATTTGTAGCATATAGAAATAAATAATGGATAATCGTTTTACGGACATAATTCAGCTCATTAAACAATCTCGGACTAATGCAATAAAAGCCGTAAATGCTGAACTAATAAACCTCTATTGGAACATAGGTGAATATATCAGCAAGAAAATTGAACAATCAGAATGGGGCGACTCTGTGGTGACTGAATTAGCCAATTTCATACAGTCACAAGAACCGGAAATAAAAGGCTTCTCCGATAAAAATATCTGGAGAATGAAACAGTTCTACGAAACTTACAAGGACTTTCCAAAACTCTCACCACTGGTGAGAGAAATCAGTTGGACAAACAATCTGTTGATTTTTTCCAGATGTAAAATTGTTGAAGAAATGGAATTTTACCTCAAAATGGTTAAACAAGAAAATTATAGTAAACGTGAACTTGACCGCCAAATTTCTGCAAGCCTTTTCGAACGAACAGTGATTGGCAACTCAAAACTCTCGACAGCGTTGAGAGAAACGAATCACGACCTAACAAGTACTTTTAAAGACAGCTATGTATTTGAGTTTTTGAACTTACCTGATCCACATAGTGAGAGCGATTTACAGCGTGGACTTATAAGACAAATGAAAAACTTCATACTTGAACTTGGAAAAGACTTCTTGTTCATCGGAGAAGAATATAAGTTGCAAGTTGGCAACAGCGACTTTTTCATTGACTTGCTGTTCTACCACCGAGGACTTCAATGTTTAGTGGCATTTGAACTCAAAGCAGATAAATTCAAACCCGACCACTTAGGACAGCTTAACTTTTATTTGGAAGCGTTAGACAGAAATGTTAAGAAGCCAAATGAGAATCCGAGCATAGGGGTTTTACTCTGCAAGGACAAAGACAGCGAGGTTGTTGAGTATGCTTTAAGCAGAAGCCTTTCACCGACAATGGTTTCGGAATATAAAACACAATTGCCTGACAAAAAACTTTTACAACAAAAATTACACGAGCTGTTTGACAATGAGACGGATAACAAATAAAGCCACTACTGCTAACCTATAGGGATTAAACGAAGCTCTGCTTTGATTTAATCCTGTGCCTGACTGCCTTTGGCAGGTTGAATAAAGCTTTCCGAGTTCGGTTGCAAATAAAAAGTATTATGGGGTTTTAAAAAATTTGGTGTGCTTTTAAACAATAAACAAGTGTACTTTTAAACTGTCCTATTTTTTGGGAGGGTTACGAATAGTGAATACCTTACAGACATCAATATTATTGTGCCTTAGATAACCATTTGAAAGATTAAACAAAACTTCGGGAAATTAAATCTATACAATAAAGTAAAGAAAGATTTAACCGTTGTAATAACGGCTATCCCAGCAATTTTCGCTAAAGTTTTTATTGGTAGTGCTCCCTAAAAATAGTGTAAAAACAAATAGGATAACAAAAGTATAGGTAGCAAACCACAAACGAAATGAAAGTTCATAATCGGCATTAACATACAGCCATTTGAAAGGTAATGCAAAAGCAATAATTAATGCCGGAATCCACATAAAGAAGAAGTAACTGTATATACTTCGCGCGGGGAATGAAATGATAGCTCGATACCACGATAAATCACTCCCCCATTGGTGCAATAAATAATATTTGTTATCGGCCAATTGGGCAAACAACAAAGGGTCTTTATTACAGTCTTCTAACTTAAAAACATCGGCCGGAGCAACTATCTTAAAGTTTTTAATCTTTACCTTATACTTTTTCTCAAATTCTTTAATTTTAATAATTGCTTCGTAAGGAAACTCAGATTTGAATAAGCTCGAATCTAAAAAACGTAAATTATATTTTATACAAACCGACTTAATCTCATGTATATTGAAAATATTTTTACTATCATTCTCATCAATCAGGTCGGTGTCCATTAAAGGCTCATCCAATTTATATTTTAAACGGGAAAGAACATCTTCATCGCTCTGAACAGAGGTGTTTAAAATAGCGATAGCCTGCTCGATTAAACTGTTGCTTTCTTTTCTTTGATTAAATAAAGCATCTTTTACGTTAACCTGTTTTAATTTCATCTTAAATAGGTTTAATGAATAAATAAAATCAGAAATTAATAAAATAGTTTATTACAAGCGTAAAGTTAATACATATTTACGTACCCATAAAGAAAATTATAGATTTTAACAATAGCCAAACTAGCGTAGCAAGGTTACTATACCTCTGCGCTGATTATCATTGAGCATGGGTGTTCCAAATTTATCGCTGGCAGATAGTTCCCACACATATACACCTAAAGGAGATAATGTTCCTTTGTATGTTCCATCCCAACCATGATTTATATCTTCGGTATAAAAAACTTTTTCGCCCCATCTATTATATACGGTAAGTTTAAAGTTCTGAACATCCATCCCTTGGGCTTTAAACACATCATTAAGACCATCATCATTTGGAGTAAATGAAGTAGGAACATAAATACTGCTACAATCGGCAATAACTAAAACCGAGTCGGTGGCTTTGCAAATACCATTATCAACGGTAAGGTAATATATAGTTGTGTTTGACGGAAAGGCAGTAACCTCAAAAGTATTGGTATTGCTTAAACCCAAAGCCGGTTCCCAATTAGGAATACCCTCACCGCTGGCATGAAGTACCGCCCCGTAAACACAATCGCTACTAACATTCTCTCCTGCATCTACCATAGGTTTAGGCTGAAAAACAATTTGAATGTTATCACGTGCTGTGCAATTACCGCTGTTAACAACAATTACCTCATAAGTGCCACTATTGGTTACTCCAATTTCTTTACTGTTTTCACCGGTGCTCCATAAAATTTGAGTATAATTTAACAAGGCAGTACTTAAATAAACCGTTTCGCCCTCGCAGGGATTTAGGTTGCTGCTTACAATATCAACAGTAATACCCGTGTTAAATGACACTTGTACTGCACCGGAACTTGCCGAACAACCTTCGGCATTAGTTACCGTAACACTATAGGAACCGCTTTGCCCGGCTATAAAAGTGTTGGTGTTTGCTCCATTAATTGCAACCCCGGCATTAAACCATTGGTATGAGGCAGCACCTGAGGTAGTTTGTAAACTTATGGGTTGAGCATTACATATAATAAGCGGACCACTTGGAGTAATTTGTGCTAATGGTGCAATAGATTGTGTAATGGCAAAGGGATCTGATGAAACACTGCATCCGTTAGCACTATTTGCTGTTACAGTATAGAAACCACCTTGTGTAGCCATATACGTGCTCGTGTTTGCTCCGGGTATTAGCGCGTTGTTGAAGAACCATTGATAATTTTGTAGTCCTGTAGTAGAGCTAAGTTCTAACGATTGGCCGGGGCAAAAAACACTAAGCCCGTTTACAGATGAAATTATGGGAGTGGTAACGCTTAAAACAGTTACAACTATTGGTGTTGAGGTGTCCGAGCAGCCATTGGCATTACTTACGGTAAGGGTGTAGCTTCCTGCAGTATTGGCGGTATATTGTTGTGTGTTGGACCCATTTATTGGGTTACCATTAAGCATCCATACATAGTTATCGGCAACTGAATTATTATTGAGTATTACGCTTTCTCCGGGGCATAATGTGGTTGATGATAAAGCACTGATATTAGCAATTGGTGTATTTAAAACATTTACTTGAATGATGTTTGAGATTCCGGTACAAGAGCCTCCACCAACCGATACAGAATAATCACCGCTTTGCGTTACGGTTATTTGCGAATTGGTTTCACCGCTAATGGGGTTACCATTTAACAGCCACTGATAAGTACCCGGAGTGGTTGTACTTAGACTTACGGAATTGCCTTCACAAAAACTTAAAGGGCCGTTTGCGGTAATAGTTGGAGTAGCACCTGTACCAACTTGTATATAGCCTGTTTGGGTTTCGGTAAAGGTACCACAAGAGTTTGAAATTTGTAAGGTTACCGTATAGTTTCCTACATTGTTATAACAAATAGAGCTTGGATTTTGAGCCGTTGAAGTGGCGGTAGCAGCTCCTGAGAAGGTCCAATACCAGTTATCCGGAGTTCCTGTGCTGTTATCGGTAAAGTTTATACAATCGCCCGGGCATATATTGGTAGAGCTGGCACTGAAAGCCGGAGTAACAATAGTACCATTGGTTGCACCCATACTTATGTTGGAGCCGCATTTTGCTTGCCAAGTAGTAGCCGCATCACAAGTCCTGCCCACAGAGCAGCCATCGGGCGAGACCGGAACATTAACAAAACCTGTACTATTTGGTCGGTTAATAGTTAAGGGGGCGCATGAGCCCAAGGTTATTGAGGTAATATTCATAGGAAACTGCCCACCACCCCATACAATAGCATCTTGCTCAACGCCTAAACTATTTAGTAAAATTAGTTGCTCGGAAGAATTAGATAAAATACCAATTGTGTTTCCGGCAGTGCAACCGCAATTGCTAATATTTAAATCAACAGGTCCGCCTGAATTGATTGAACCAATTACAAAATAGCCATTGGCTGCTATACTTGACCCTGCAGGAAAAGTTACCGTGTAATCGCCATCTGTAAGCACATAACAGCTTAAGTCAACCGGGGTGTTGCAGGTGTTATACAGCTCAATCCACTCGGCTGTATTTGGCTCGCATGCGCCATCGCAAACATCGCTAGGATTAACCATTACTTCATTAATGATTACACACTGCGCACTGAGCCTTGCACCACTCCAGAGCAATATAAATAACAGAAAAATAAGCCTCATTTTAACCGTAATAATTGTACAAATTTAATGCTAATATTACGCTCTAAATTTATGATATGTTAAATTAGCTCAACATGTTTTTTCAAGCGATTACTAACAATCATTGTTTATTTCATTAGAGTTTTTTGGGGTGATAAATTTTCTTAATTGAGTTGATTAAATGATTTATTAAACACTCCCTTTTATTTATTGTTTCACGTTTCATACCATATATGTGTATGATTGTTTTTTTGATTCCGGTCATCAAACTCTTAGAATCATTATAAATCTATTTTGTACTAATACCCATAGCTGCCGCACGGCCTATTTTATCAATACCATAATGCTTGCGTATTTTATCCATTGCCTGATATAAACGAATAATTTCTTCGCTGTCTTCAAATAAATTTATTTGTTGTGAACCGCCTACCAGATGGCTAAACCTAACTCCCACCAAGCGAATCAACATTCTGCGCTCATATAACTTGTCAAATAACTCTTTTACTTTAGGAATAAGTAAATGATCGCTTGAAGTGTAGGCTATGTGACATTGCTTTGTATGGGTGTCAAAGTTAGAATATCTTATTTTAACGGTAATGCAGGCCGTTAGTTTATGTGATGTACGTAGTTGATAAGACAACTTTTCGGTCATTTTTACCAATAAATTTTTTATCATATTAATATCTATGGTATCTTCCTCAAAAGTTTCTTCACTGCTTATACTTTTTCTTTCGCTGTATGAAACCACTGGCGAGTTGTCTATACCATTGGCTTTTTGCCATAGACTAATGCCATTCTCGCCAAGTGCTTTGACAATTAGTTCGGGGGGCATTTGCTGCAAGGTATAAACTTTTTCAATACCCATACTGCGTAGCAAATAATAAGTTTTGTTACCTACCATTGGAATTTTATTTACCGATAAAGGGGCTAAAAACGTTTTTTCCATACCGGCATCAACTTTAAGCTGGTTGTTGGGTTTGGCCTCATCAGTAGCAATTTTACTTACTGTTTTATTAACCGACATTCCGAACGAAACAGGTAATCCTGTTTCTTTAATAATACGCTGCCTAAGCTCTCCGGCAAAACGATAGCACCCAAAAAATTTATCCATTCCGCTTAAGTCAATATAAAATTCATCTATGGAAGATTTTTCGTAAAGTGGTACCGACTCTTTAATAATTTCGGTAACTATATGACTATACTTGCTGTATAATTCATAATCGCCATGTACAATAATAGCTTCGGGGCAAAGACGTTTGGCTATTTTCATGGGCATGGCCGAGTGTACTCCAAAAGCACGTGCTTCGTAACTACAGGCAGCAACCACACCTCGCTCGCTGTTACCACCTACCAAAACCGGCTTGCCTTTTAATTGTGTATGAAGTAAACATGATACCGATACAAAAAAACTATCCATATCTAAATGAACAATGCTTCGATTAAAGCTTTCCAAATTGATTTTATTATAATCATATTGCATGATTGCAATATAATTATTTTTGAATAAAAATAAAATTGTTTAACTTTTGTACAGCTCAAAAACGGTAATCTCCGGAAGTATGCCTACACGACCCGGATAGCCTATAAAACCTAAGCCGCGGTTAACATAAATGCTTTGATTTTTTTTGCGGTAAAGACCTGCCCACTGTTTATATAAGTATTGCGATGGACTCCACTTAAAGCCCGGAATTTCAACCCCGAATTGCATACCATGCGTATGTCCGCTAAAGGTAACATCAATATCAGGATATTCCTTACGTATTTGTGCATCCCAATGCGAGGGGTCGTGCGAGAGCAGTAGTTTAACCGGATATTTTTCGGTTCCCTGATAGGCTTTATCTAACTTTCCGTATTTTGGAAAACGCATGGCAGCACCCCAGTTTTCAACGCCCAACACAGCTATTGATGCATCTTGTTTTTGCAGAATAACATGTTCGTTCATCAATAAACGCCAACCTAATCTCTCATGCAAATCAATCATTTTCTTCATATTCTCTTTTTTAGCCGCAACAGAGGGCCATTGAACATAATCGCCATAGTCATGATTGCCCAGTGTTGAAAATACTCCCATAGGAGCTTTTATTTGCTCTAAAAGTCCTATGTAGGGAAATGCTTCGTCAGTAACATTATTTACTAAATCGCCCGTAAAAAATACAATATCGGCCTCTTGCTTTTTAATAATTTCTAAAGCCTTATTAAGAGGAGCACCCGATACAAAACTTCCAATATGAATATCACTGATATGAAGTATTTTCAGTCCGTTAAATGAAGTGGGAAGTTTGGGTAATTTTAGTTTTACTTTTCTTACTTTATAATCAAAGCCCGACTTTATCATTCCATAAACAAAGGCGCTTAGCGGAATAATGGCAAAGGCTACAGCCAGTTGGTTTAAAAATTTTAGTCTTGATGTATTAGTACCGGTAGGGGTATTATCATGAGCATGGTTGGTACTTACATCATAAAGCCATCTTATTAAACGGCCTAAGTCATCAAAAAGAATAAACACGCTTCCTAATAATTTGCAGATAAGAAGTATGCCGGCAATTGGCAATAAATAATTGCGGGCTATGAGTGTCCAATGATGAAGTGGTACTACTGCTAAGGTTATTACAATGCCAATGGTAAAAGCTGTTATTCCCCAGTAAACAATTCGTATTAATATTCGCTTAGAGGATTCTATATCATGAGTTAACAGGATTATAGCCTGATAAAAATAAAAATCAATCAGTAGTATTATAATAATACCGATTACAAAACGCATAAAATAATATATTAGTTACTCTTCCACATTGACTTAGTACAAGTCAAAATCATAAGGCATACGTGCCTGAATACCTTGCATTTTGAGCAAATGGCTAAGTTTGTTAAAATATTTAGCCTCATCGCCCAATTTATACTCCAAGTATTTTGTTTCTGCATCATTCATTACCTCCGACATAAGTTCTTTAAAAGGATCTTTTTGTTTAGGAAGTTCAACTATTCTGTATTTTTCGGCATTGGCCATTTTTGCTGCTGCTGCAATAGCATCATTAAGTCCACCAAATTCATCAATTAACCCTATCTCTTTTGCCTCAATACCACTCCAAACCCTACCTTGTCCAATACTATCCACATCGCTTTGTTTTATTTTACGATTGTCGGCCACCCGTTTTGTAAATACATCATAAATTTTTTCTACACTTTGCTGTATTATTTGCTTTTCTTCGCCAGTTAAAGGTCGTGTAAATGAAGCAAAATCCGACATACGGTTGGTTTTAACCGTATCGGTAGTAATACCTAGTTTATTAGTAAGTAATTTTTGTGTATTAAATAAAACACCAAATACACCAATGGATCCGGTAATAGTGTTGGGGCTGGCAAATATTTTACGAGATGCCGAACTGATATAATATCCACCCGAGGCAGCCACATCGCCCATAGAAACCACCACAGGTTTTACTTTATTGGCCAAATCGGCCTCGCGCCATATTACTTCACTTGCCAAAGCACTTCCTCCAGGAGAGTTTACACGTAACACAATGGCTTTTATTTTATCATTTAATCGCGCTTCCCTAATAGCCTTAGATACAGTTTCGGAGCCAATTTTATTGTTTGTTCCCTCACCGCTCTCTATTTCTCCACTGGCGTAAATAACTGCTATCTGATCATCTTTCAGACTCTTCTTCTCAGAACCCGGAACAGTGTTGTATTTTTTTAAAGTAATTAACTCAGGTTTGTCATCTTTCTTAGTTTTTCCGGTTAATACTTTCAACTCTTCCAATACTTCATCTTTATATACAAGTTTATCTACCAGCTTATATTTTACTGCATCTTCAGGTTCTCTGATGGCAATATTATCTGCAATTCGGTTAAGTTCTTCCTTGCTAATATTACGCGATACGGCTATATTATTAACCAACGAATTCCATATATTTTGGATAAAACTTTTGGTTTGTGCACGGTTATCAACACTCATTTTATCTAAGATAAATGGCTCAACCGCACTCTTATAGCGACCATGTCTGATAACCTGAGGTTCTACATCTGCTTTCTCCAACAGTCCTTTGAAAAACATAATCTCAGAACTTAAACCTTTAAAATCCATTCCTCCTTGCGGATTTAAATATACCTTGTTGGCAGCACTGGCCAAATAGTATGATTTTTGAGAATATCCTTCACTGTAACAAATAATGGGTTTTCCGGATTGTTTAAAATCAAGCAATGCGTTTCTAATTTCTTCAACAGAGGCAATGCCGGAATTTATGGTAGTTAATTCTATGAAAATTCCTTTGATATTATTATCTGTTTTTGCTTTTTTAATATTTTCGAGTACAGTGTTTAATCCAATATTTGTTTCGGTACTGAAATCGGTTAAACTTAAATTTTCTAATGGATTGTTAGAGGCTCTATCTTGTATCATACGTTGAAAATCAAGATATAAAACGGAGCTTTTGTTTAACTCGGTTTTCTTGTCCTTGTCCATAGAACTAACTACGGACGAAACTATACCTATTATTATAAAGAATAATAAAATACCTCCAAGGATAAATCCTAACATTGAGGCAAACAAATATTTGAAAAATTGACGCATTTTGATTGGTTTAAGCAAACAAAGATAATTGATTAACCGAATAAAAAAATCCAATTTGTTTTAAAAATTCTTTATTTTATAGAATAAATTCAATTATTTATTTATGATAGTATGGTTTAATTGCCTGTTTTTTCTCTTAAATTAGATTAACTTTGGATACAAATTTCTGGCTTGTCAATACCTGAGGAAAAATATCAACACTTAAGCGACCTGGAGCTGTTTCAGTTGTACAAGATTAGCAAAGACCCGGTAACAATTGGATTATTGTACAAAAGGTACTTGTCTATGTCATTAGCTATAGCCACCAAGTACCTGTTGGACGAAAATAGAGCCAAAGATGCTGTGATGTCGGTGTTTGAACAACTTTTGAATAATGCCGAAGGTTATCAAATAAGTAATTTTAAGAGTTGGTTGTATTCGGTAATTAAAAATTATTGTTTCATGGAACTACGAAAAGAAAAAAATCGGATTATGGTTTCTATAGATGAAAAAAATACAACCAAGTTTATGGAAAATAACAATTTGGTGCATCAATCAAATGAACATTACCAAGAATTGCAGTATCAGGGACTTGAACAAGCTATTGAATTACTGAATGATGAACAAAGAAAATGTATTGAACTGTTTTACCTTCAACAAAAGTGCTATGCCGATATTGCTGAGCTGACAGGATATTCGCTGAATAATGTGAAAAGTTATATTCAAAATGGAAAAAGGAATTTAAAAAATAAATTACAAAACTTTAATGGATAAGAATAATATTCATATTGATATTTTTTCTACTTCTGAGCATCCTTCAGATGAAATGCTGATGCAATACGCGCATGGCCATTTAACGGATGATGAAAAACGCATAGTTGAGCATCATTTAAATGATTGTGAAATGTGTGGCGATATAGTTGAGGGATATCAGAAATTGGATTCCGAAAAACATCAAAAAACTATTACTGAATTGGAGCAACAAATTGATGAAAAGGTTAGGGCAGTCACAAGAAACAAAAGGAGCAATGTTGTATGGTATTATGCAGCGGCTGCGGTTATTATATTAGCTCTAACAGCTACTATATATAATTATTATTTTAAAACTGTGGTGCCTTCTGATGTAGCTGTGTTAACCGAAAGCTCAGTAAAACAAGGCGAAGTAGAAAATATAAATACTGATACTGCTATGCACCAACAAGCCCCTACGGTTATAGATAATGCTTCGCCAATAGAAGAAAGTGAAGATGTTGCAGAGAGAAAGATGGAAAAATTTGACCCGGTTAGTCAAACAGGTATTCATGCAATGACTGAACCTACAACAGCCGAGGAACAATATAAGGCAGAAAATGAGTTGCCGGCTCCATCTATAGATTATGAAAGCCAAGATCCAGCAGATAATGTAAAGTTGGAGTCGGTAGCTAAAAAATCAAAACAGGTATTGGCCAAATCCTACCAGGCAGATAAAGTAGATTTGAAGAATAATAATATGGAAAAGGTTGGAGGAGGTGCTACAATGACTAATGCGAAGGAAGAATCTAGAATGGCTCAAGATGTAGCCCCTACTGCAAAAGCTGAAAAAATTGCCGATGATATGAATGATGAATATATATTAACCCAAGAGATAGAAGTACTCAAAAGTCAGAAAAAATATAAAGAGGCCTTAAAAGAACTTAAAAGGTATTTAAAACATCATCCACAAAATTGTTATGCTCTTAACGAAGCAGCCAATATGAGCCAACATTTAGGGAAAGAAAATGCTTCCATTAAATATTATAGCAAAGTGATTGATTTAAAATGCCCTCTACTAGCCGATAAAGCCAGAATTAGTTTGGCACTGATATACATCAATAATAATCAGCAAGATATTGCCAAGAAACTTCTGCATGAAGCTATGAATTCTGATAATAAGGAAATTAAAGAAAAAGCCCGAGCCGAGTTTAATAAACTTGAAAAGGAATAAAAATATTATATACATTTACGCCTCAATAAAAAATATATCCGGTAATCTATTTAATTTATGCAAACGGTAAAACTGCACGATAAAACATTTGATATTTTTATTAATGAGCAACAAATTCAGGAATCTATTTCAAAAATTGCTCAACAAATTAATATTGATTATAAGGATAAGAACCCCCTATTTTTAGGAGTACTTAATGGTTCTTTTTTATTTGCAGCCGACTTATTTCGCCAAATTGAAGGAACTGCCGAAATATCATTTATAAAGTTAGCTTCTTATCACGGTACCAGCACCACCGGAAAAATAAATCAGCTTATAGGTCTAAATGAAGATATTGACGGGCGGCATGTTATTATTATTGAAGATATTGTAGATACCGGAATAACACTGCAAAAAATAATGAACGACCTACAACAAAAAAAGCCTGCCAGCATTGCTGTAGCCACCTTGTTGTTTAAGCCTGAATCGTATCAGAAGTCGTACCCGGTACAATACATTGCTATGAAAGTGGCTAACGATTTTTTGGTTGGATACGGTTTAGATTATAATGGTCAGGGGCGAAACCTTAAAGCCATATACAAAATTAAGGAATAAAACTCTATTCCTTAATTTTGTAGTTTCACTGAACATACGTATTACATCGAATTTATCTAAATGGAGTAATTTTGAGACTGAGTGTGTGTAAAAACTACTCTGCAATTATTAAATAATTGTTCTTTTTTCCTTTTTGAATCAGTATATATTTATTGTTAATCAAATCTTCTACGGTAATAACACTATTAATATCGGTAACTTTATTTTTATTGACAGAAACGGCACCGGCTGTTATTCCTTTGCGAGCTTCTCCCTTTGATTCAGCAATACTGCTGTGTACAGCCATAAGGTCAATTAATGAAACTCCATTGATTAATAAATCTTTGCTGATTTTAAAATTGGGAACGCCCTCAAATACATCTAAAAAAGTAGCTTCATTAATTTTTGACAGCACTTCTGAGGTTCCTTTTCCAAAAAGTATTTCTGAAGCTTCGTAGGCTGCCGTATAGTCTTGTAAGCTATGTACTCTAATGGTTATATCTTTAGCTAAAACATGTTGCAGTTTACGTAGGTGAGGAGCTTGAGCATGTTCTTGTTCAATTTTTTCAATTTCATCTTTACTCATCAAAGTAAAAATTCTGATGTAACTTTTAGCATCTTCATCGCTTGTGTTTAGCCAAAATTGGTAAAAGTTATAAGGCGATGTTTTATTTTTATCTAACCAAATATTTCCTCCTTCGCTCTTCCCGAATTTACTTCCGTCTGATTTTTTTATAAGCATAGTGGTTAGTGCATAGGCTTTTCCCCCGGCCTTTCTTCGTATAAATTCTGTGCCTGTAGTAATATTTCCCCATTGGTCGCTGCCCCCCATTTGGAGTAACACATTGTTGTTTTTCCATAAATGAAAAAAGTCGTAACCTTGTATTAATTGATAGCTGAACTCTGTAAATGACATTCCTTCACGATCTTCTCCATTAATTCTTTTCTTTACCGAGTCTTTAGCCATCATATAATTTACGGTAATATGTTTGCCTGCATCGCGTATGAAATCTAAAAACGAGAAATTTTTAAACCAATCGTAATTGTTTACCATTTCGGCTTTATTAGCACCATTCCTAAAGTCAAGGAAATTTAGTAACTGAGCTTTAATACCTTCTATATTTCTTTTTAGAGTTTCTTCATTCAATAAATTTCTTTCCTGTGATTTTCCTGAAGGATCGCCAACCATTCCGGTGGCACCACCAATAAGCACATAAGGTTTATGGCCGGCTTGCTGAAAATGCAATAAAGTCATTATTTGTGCTAAATTACCTACATGTAACGATTCGGCTGTAGGGTCAAAACCAATGTAACCGGCCGTCATTTCTTTTTTCAGTTGCTCCTCAGTTTCAGGCATAATATCGTGCAACATTCCTCTCCAACGTAGCTCTTCAACAAAATTATTGTTTATCATATTTTGATTAATATTAAATTTTTGACAAATATAGTGCTAATATTGCACCTGTTTATTGCTTTTTTAAAACTAATAATATTTATAAACTCAAATAATGATTTTAGTTACCGGGGGCAGTGGTTTGTTAGGAAGTTATTTACTGCTTTCTTTGCTGAAGCAAGGAAATAAGGTAAGGGCTTTGGCCACACAACAAAAAAGCATTCATAAAACTTTACAAATATTTAAACTCTTTCAGGCAGAACATTTATTTGAGCAAATAGAATGGCATTATGGCAATATTACCGACACCGAATTTATTTTTGATTTGCTTGACGGAGTTGATTTTGTTTATCATTGTGCTGCGGTAGTTTCTTTTAGCCCAACACAAGTTGAACAAATGAATATGGTAAATGCCGTAGGAACCGAAACTTTAGTAAACGGTTGTTTAGAGCGTAGCGTTAAAAAACTATGCCATGTAAGCTCAGTAGCGGCACTCGGAAGTAATGGAACTGATGAGGTAAATGAAGAAACATATTTTTTATACCATCCTAATAATACAGCCTACGGGATTTCGAAATATAATGCTGAACGTGAAGTGTGGCGTGCAGTTGCCGAAGGATTAGAGGTTGTTATTGTAAATCCCTCCATAATCTTAGGCTGTGGTGATTGGAATGAGGGTAGCAGTGCCATGTTCAAAACTGCTTATAAAGGTTTGAAATATTACAGCAACGGAATAACCGGATTTGTTGATGTTCGTGATGTTGCAGAAATAATGATACAATTGATGAACAGCAGCATTAAAAATGAACGTTTTATAGTTTGTGCCGAAAATCTCCCATACAGACAGGTATTTGATATGATGCACGACTGCTTTGGTCAACCTCATTCATCTATAAATGCATCACGCACTTTGGCTTCAATAATATGGCGTTTAGAGAAATTACGGTCTATGATTAGCGGAAAATTGCCAATGATTACTCGCGAGTCTGTAAATGCTGCTTTCCGACAAGTTTATTACGCTAACAATAAATTAATAAAAGCCTTAAATTATAAGTTTATTCCTATTGAGCAAAGCATAAAAACACATTGCAGCTTATTTATTAAGAGCAGAAGTGGAGAAGTTTAAGTTGCAAAAATTGATTTATCGTTTAAAGTAGAATAAACGATCAAAGCCTTCCTCTTTTCTATCACGCAGAATCATTTCATCGTTAAACATTTTCACGATATTATATTTATACTCTACGTGGTTTAATGTATCTTTAAGAATTAAGTCGCCACCACTTAGTTCCCACAACCAGTTTAGAATGTTGCTTCCATAATTATTAATATCTAAACTAAAAGTGTCAGCATCGGCAGCATTAAAATCTCTACGGTCAAACACATATACCTGATTGGTTCTGGCTTCATTAATGGCTGTTGATTTGTCGGTAAAGCTTTCCCATTGCTTAACATCTTGTATAAAATAATAATACCATACACCCATTATATCATCTTTAGTGGGAGCTTCAACCGTGATAGTTTTTGTATTGCTGGCTTCGTCCTTTTCTCTTTTATTCCAAACGGTAAGCACCGCTGTGTAGTTGCCGGGCACAGAGTAAGCATATTTTTGCTTTCGATTATCATTTCGAGTTATTCCATCACCAAAATTCCATAAATACCTATTGGCGTTGGTTGAGTTATCGGTAAAAGTAATTTCTTCGCCAAGCTTTACGGTTGAGGGAACGGCAGTAAAATCCACAACCGGTTTTTTGTTGCCACAGGCACTTAGAAATAATATAGCAAGTACTAAAAAAAGTAATTGAGGGTAGATGTTAATTCGGTGTTTGTAAAACATTTTATACTTAATTTCCTTTACTCTAATACGCAAAGATATATAATTTCATTAATGCTGTTAAATAATAATAACAAATAAGTGTAAATATTGTAAACAAAATTAAATCCTAAACCCAGTAATTACGGTTTTTTTGATTACATCCTATTTGAATAGTTTACTCTACATTTATTTTGTACCTAAGGTTTGATTCTTGTTATTTGCTTTAAGAACAATAAATTATAACCCAAGTAGTCTGCAAACCCCGAAATATGAAAATAATATTTTGGTAAAGTAAAAATAATATTTATTTTTGCAGCCCAAAATATAACTGAGGTACCTTAGCTCAGTTGGTAGAGCAAAGGACTGAAAATCCTTGTGTCCCTGGTTCGATTCCTGGAGGTACCACTTAAAAGCGGGCAATTGTCCGCTTTTTTTTATTTAATTTTTCGCCTGGATATTGTTAAGATTAATACTTTCCTTGTATAATTGATTTATAAATTTTTAATTTGTTGTCCATTTGGACAAATAATAACTTTATGTCTTCCATTTTAACACGACTTACGCGTATTGCCAAGCTTACCTACGATAAAAAGGAAAGACTTTTACAGATAGAGATTTTTCCGAATAACGAAGTTTCTTTTGAGGATTCAAAAGAATTCACTCAAATTGCTTTGGAACTTACTCAAGGAGATTCTCATATTGCTTTAATAAAGGCATTGGGAAACGTTGATATTTCTCCTAAAGCACGTAAAGTAGGGGAGTCAATTCCAACTCATCTTATTGCCCAAGCAATACTAGTTAATTCTGTAGCTACCAGTATTGCTGCCAATTTTTTTATTAAGTTCAATAAACCCGAATCTCCAACCCGTGTTTTTACAAATGCAGAAGAGGCACTAAATTGGTTAATTTTTAAGCGAAACGAGTTTGATGGATTAGTTAAACTCTAATAAAGCTCCTTTTTTTGTAATGATATTTTAATGATAAATAATATAGGGCGAATTTAATGGGGACTTATTAAATTCAATAAATTTATTTTGTAAAAACCAATTGATGAAAGTAGCCAGTAGCAATGAAATAAAAAAAGCATTACAAAGCCTTGATTCAAAAGAGGTTGTAAATATTTGTATGACTTTGGCTAAGTACAAAAAGGACAATAAAGAATTACTAAGCTTTTTACTTTTTGAGTCTGATGATATTCATCAATATATGGAGGAGGTAAAAGGTATGATTGATGACTACTTTGATTACGTTGAAATTCGAGGGTTCAAAGATTTAATTAAAAAAATCAGAAAAATTATTCGCCTTAGCAATAAATATATTAAATACTCTTCGAGCAAGAGGGTGGAAGTAGATGTTTCTATACACTTGTGCCGTAAATTAGTTCCTTTTGTAAAGAAATTAGATTCTGTTACCATAAAGAATATATATATCAAGCAATTGGATAAAATTGAAAAATCTCTTTCAAAGTTAGAGGAAGATTTGCAGTTTGATTATATTAATGATTTAGAAAATTTAAAAAGAATAAATAATGACCATAACTGAAGCCCAGCAAGCTGTTGACCATTGGATAAAAACACATGGTGTACGCTATTTTAATGAACTTACTAATATGGCAATTTTAACCGAAGAGGTAGGGGAGGTAGCACGAATAATTGCACGTAAGTATGGCGAGCAATCTTTTAAAGAGTCGGACAAAAGTGATTTAGGAGCCGAACTGGCCGATGTTTTATTTGTAGTAATTTGCTTGGCTAATCAAACAGGAGTTGATTTGCAACAACAATTACTGTTGAATATGGAACGCAAAGGCGCGCGTGATCATCAAAGACATCACGATAATGAAAAACTTTAGAGCTAAATTAAAACAATCCTTTTTGAACTAATTTAACTTCTGCTAAGGGGCTAAATAAATATATTCTTTTGGTGTCTAACTCCTGACATTTATACCTTTTTCGAAGCTTTTCGCCTTTTTCGAAAATACGGTTAGGGGCTATTTTAAAAATTGATTTTTCGGGAATATCTTCAAGATATACCAGCGTTTCATTGGGCTTATCATAGCGTTTAAGTGTACGTAAAAGTACTTCATCAGTGCAACTTGCTGCGGCAGGGTTAATTAAATAATTGTTTAATGCTTGCTGGATGTCAACGGGCAATATTTCGTCATTGATAAACGGAAGCATTAACTTTTTATACTCTTGTTTCCATTCTGCTCCATGAGGTTTTATTTTATGACCATATTTCTCAAAGGCTGTTAAATGGGCAATTTCGTGTACCAAAGTAATTAAAAATGCATAAGTATTAAGGTTGTGATTGATAGATATTTTGTGTCTTTTCCCATTATATGGGCTTTTGTAATCGCCTAATTTAGTTTGGCGGTTGTGGGTTATCTTTAAATCAAAATTATAATGAAGTATCCAAGTTGCTATGATATGTGTACTTTTTGGTGGGAGAAACTTAAGAAGTACGGACTTGTAATGTTCAATAAGCTCGGTTTCAGATAAACGTTTCTTCATAAAAGATTAGAAAAGATGCCAAAGCAATTACAAGAAAATAGGTGGTTATTAATGGTGCAATGGTCTTTTTTTAATCATGCCGCCTTTAGTGTCTTTAATGCTATTCATTACCATAAAAGCTTGAGGCTCTATTTTTTCAATTTCCGAATTGAGTTTGTTTAACTCTAAACGGGTAATCACAGTGTAAATAATATCAATTTCATTTTTCTCGCCTTGCTTGCCATAGCCTCTGTTTCCTTTATAAATAGTTACCCCGCGCCCCATATTATGAATAATCATTTGTCTTATTTCTTCACTGTGCGAGGCCACAATGGTTACACCTATATACTCTTCAATACCTTCAACTATAAAATCAAGGGTTTTTGAGGCCGCTAAGTAGGTAACCATTGAGTATAGTGCAATTTCTACACCTAAGAAATAAGCAGCGGTGCTAAAAATAACAACATTAATAACAATAATAATATCACCAATGCTGGCACCAGCCTTTCGGCTTAAATATATGGCTAATACTTCTGTTCCGTCAATTACTGCACCGCCTCTAATGGAGAAACCTATACCGGCTCCCAAAAAGAAACCTCCAAAGATGGCTACTAAAATATTATCGTTAGTTACATTAGGGAAATGAACGGTAGATAACACTATTGCTAAACCTGCAATGGCGCATGCCGTTTTTATGGCAAATTGCCGCCCCATAACTTTATACCCCAGAATTATAAATGGAATATTAATTCCTATGATAAGTATTTGCAAAGGAATACTTGTAAGAGCCGATACCAATAAGGCTATACCGGTAGCACCACCATCAATAAAATGATTAGTAAGTAAAAACCCTTTTAATCCGAAAGCAGCCGAAAAAATACCTAAAGTCATCAAGAGAATATCTTTTATTAACCTACGTAAAATAATCATAAATTCACGATAGCCTTTTGCCATGCGAAAACGTGAAACATTATCATGAGATTTTAAATCTTTGTATTTATGTCTTAAGACTGTTTTATATAGTATTTTTAATACAAATGGATGCATATAATGTTGATTTTTATAGTTTTTGCTTCGAAACCTTCAAATTTTATGATTATTTTGATAAATAATCACTTGCAAAATAATAATAATATTTAAAAAGGAGTTAAAATATTCATATTTAGGAAAGAAAAACTTGTTTTGAACTTTTTAAATGTGCCTAAATAAAAAGCCCGCAATCTACAAGATTGCGGGCTTGTTGTTAATTGGTTAAAGAACAAAATTTATTTTTTCTTTTGTGGTTCTGAACTAGTGGCATCAAGACCCATTTTCTTTTTAACTAAGTTTAAAATATCATCCCCGGGTTCAGAATAAAGTAATATACCCTGACTGTTGTCAATTACCATTTTATAGCCATTTTCTTTAGCTACTTCCTCAATGCTTTTCTTAGCTTTGTTCAACATAGGTTCTAATAACTCATTTTGTTTCTTTTGTAATGATTCTTGTGCGCTGTTTTGGAAATTACGAATTCTATCTTCCAAATCACTAATCTCCTTTTGTTTGTCAAGTTTTACAGGTTCGGTCATAATGCTTTCTTTGGCCGTATAATCTTGAACTTTATTTTCGTACTCTGCATTCATGGTACGCATCTGAGAATCTAGCGATTTGGCATATTCCTGAATATCGGTTTCAGCTTTTTTTCTTTCGGGCATTAAAAGCAATAAATCGTTGATATTAATATGCGCCACCTTTTGTGCCATTGCTCCTTCGCTAAAAGCCATTACAGCTATACTTAGAATTACAAACAGTTTCTTCATTTTTTCTTTTAGTTTTTGATGAGTTGATTTATAGGTTATTAATTATTTCGTTGTTCCTTTTTTATAGCCCAAGTTAGTCAAAATTAAATCACTTTTGTCATATTTGGGGTTAGTGTATAACATGGTGGTTCCGCTGGCCTTATCAAAAACTACGGCAAAGGTACCTTTTTCGGCCATTTCTTTAATGGCATTATATACTTTATCTTGAATCGGTTTTACCAAATCTTGTCTTTTCTTGAACAGCTCTCCATCAACACCAAATTTTGATTTTTGAAGTTCTTTAGCTTCTTTTTCCTTACTAATGATTTCATTTTCTCTTTTCTTTTTCATATCATCAGTCAGTAAAATTTGCTCGGCCTGAAAAGCTTTATAAAGTTTATCTATTTCGGCATATTTAGCTTCAATTTCTTGTTGCCATTGCATACTTAAATTATCAATCTGCTGTTGCGCACTTTTGTATTCCGGAATGTTGTTTAATATATAATCAGAATCAACATAAGCATACTTTTGAGCATTAGCCTGGATACTTGTAATTAAAATTACACTGGTTAAAATAAGTAACTTTTTCATTTTTTAATCAATTAGGTTAAACATTAACCCTACTATAATTAGCGGGCAAAAATAACAAAAACATCATTATAAACTAAAAATTGTTTTTAGACGCATGTTTTAGTGTAAATCAAATGCTATGCCAAAGAATAATTAGGATACTACAAATCGCCAATATTTGCCCCAATGGTAAAATGAAATTGTCCTTTCCCGTTTCCATTGTTTGCTTTTGAGTCAACACTGTCAAAGCCCCAACCGTAATCAAGCCCCAATAATCCAAACATAGGTAAAAATACCCTAACACCAAGCCCGGCACTCCTGGCAACATTAAAAGGATTATAGTTTTTATAGTTAGTCCAAGCGTTTCCGGCTTCGGCAAAACCTAACACAAATATGGTGGCTGAAGGATTTAAACTTAATGGATAACGCATTTCCATAGTATATTTGTTAACAATTACAGAGCCTGTTCCTAAAGGGTTTCCAACCGATTGGTCGGCATATCCGCGTAGCGAGATAATTTCTCGACCGTCAAGCGCAAAACCTGTTAGTCCGCTACCACCCAAATAAAAGCGTTCAAAAGGGCTGTACCCAAGCGTTTTATTAAAGGATCCTAAATAGGCCCAACCTAATTTTGACATTAATACTAATTTCTTTGAACGATCTAAAGGCAAGTACCAAGTAGTTGTGAATTTATATTTATAATATTCAACCAAACGTAAATTATCAGTTTCGCGGGTATAATAATCACTTGTGTTTAGGGATTTATCTCTGAAATAGCTGTATGGAGGAGTAAACTGAATGGAAGTAGTTATTTGAGAACCTGTTCGAGGATAAATTGGAGCGTCAATAGAGTTACGACCCAGTGAAATTTTATAGCTGGCATTTAAGGCTTTACCGTTATTAAAAGAAAAAGTTCCGGTAAAATTATGGAGGTTGTATTCTGCTATATTTAATTCTTGCATTAAGGTAAAATAATCGTCAGGTACTTTTAACCTTTTGCCCAAGCCAAAAGCAACTCCCGTAATTAATAGAGATTGACGGTTAGGGTCGTTAAATTTCAAGTTGGTAAGGTTTTGTCTATTATGATAAACTGTTGTAGAAAAACTATTAGGTTTCTTTCCACCTAACCATGGTTCGGTAAATGATGCACTTAATGAACTGTAATATCTTCCTGTAGTTTGTGCTCTAACACTTAATCCTTGTCCGTCACCTGCAGGTACAGGACGCCAGGCATTGGCTTTGAACATATCTTTTATGGCAAAATTATTAAATGAAACTCCCAAAGTTCCAATTAATCGGTTAGCTCCCCAACCGCCACTTAGCTCAAGTTGGTCACTGGCTTGCTCTTCAACAATGTATTCAATATCAACCGTTCCGTCAGCAGGGTTAGGTTTAGGATTTACACCTAATTTTTCAGGGTTAAAATAACGTAATTGTGCTAATTCTCTTTGAGTTCTTATTATATCGGCCCGGCTAAATAATTGTCCCGGCTTAGTTCGTATTTCTCTAATAATTACTTTGTCGTTTGTTTTGGTATTTCCGGTAACAGTTATTTTGTTGATGGTTGCTTGCTTGCCTTCATATATACGCATTTCAAAATCTATACTATCGTTTTCCACCAAAACCTCAACCGGTTGTACCTGAAAAAACAAATATCCGTCATCCATATAAAGTGATGAAACATCACGACTATCTTGGCTCATGTATAGCCTGCTTTCGAGTGTAGCTTGGCTATATATATCTCCTTTTTTTATTCCTAAAATCGCATTAAGTTCATCAGTACTGTGTTTGCTATTACCTACCCAATTTATGTTGCGGAAATAGTATTTATGTCCTTCATTAATTTTAATTTTAATGGTTAATAGTCCGGGATTTGAATTATAAACTGTATCAAATTCAATATGGGCATCTCTATAACCTTTACTGTTATATTTATCTATTATTTTTTGCTTATCGGCCTCATAGTTTTCATCAATATATTTTGATGATTTAAAAATATTATACCAATGTTTTTCTTTGGTTTCTTTCATATAACGCTTAAGCTTGCGCGCTTCAATGTTATTGTTTCCGTCAAAAATTATTTTCTCAATCTTTACTTTCTTCTTTTTATCAATCTTAAAGGTTAAGATAACACTGTTTTGGGCATTGGTGTCGGGACTTTGACTTACTTCAACATGGGCATCTAAAAACCCTTTATCTACATAGTATTCTTTAATAGTATTTTTAGATGTAATAATTAAGTTATCGGTAACAATTTTACCCCTATTGAGTTTTATTTTTTCGCGAATATCATCAGCGTCACTCTTCTTTACTCCTTTAAAGCTAAATTTACCGAGTCTTGGACGTTCTTCAACATTAATACTTAAAAATATGGTATTTCCCTCAATTTTGTCTGCACTAATTGAAATATCGCTAAATAAATTCAAATCCCATAATGTTCTGATGGCTTTGGTAACACTTTCGCCAGGAACAAAAATTTTGTCGCCAACAGCTAAACCACTTGATAAGATAATTACGTTTTTATCAAGATAATCAGTTCCTTTTACAACAATTCCTCCAATTTCGTATTCTATTTGTACATTCTTATTAATTTCAACACTACTTTTATCGCCAATAACGGTTTGAGCGTAGTTCGGTTTTACCGAAATACATAAAAAGTAGGGAAGTAAAAGGGCAATAAAAGCTTTCTTGTTTGAAAAAATCATGGTAGTTTTATGAGGTAAGCTGTTCACTGATTTTTCCAAATCTTCGCTCACGGTTTTGATAATCAACTATAGCATCGAAAAAGGCTTGGCGATTAAAGTCGGGCCATAGTGTTTCGGTAAAATAAAGTTCTGTATAGGCAATTTGCCAAAGTAAGAAATTGCTTATTCTTTGTTCTCCGCTGGTTCTAATAAGCAGTTCGGGGTGTGGTATATTTTGGGTAGATAAAGCATCATCAAAAATTTGTTCGTTAATCTGCTCAATATTCAATTTGTTTTCTTTTACATCGGCAGCAATTTTCTTAACTGCCTCAATAATTTCCCATTTTGCACTATAACTAAGGGCAAGTACTAAAGTAAGCCCATTGTTTTTACGGGTTTCATCAATGGCTTGCTGTAACTGGGCAATACACTTTTTTGGAAGCGATTTTAAATTACCAATTGCTTGCAAACGAATATTATTTTTGTTTAATGTAGGAGTTTCGTCTAAAATAGTCTCAACTAGTAATTCCATTAGGGCATCAACTTCTTCTTTTGGTCTCATCCAGTTTTCGGTACTGAAAGCATATAAAGTTAAGTATTTAATTCCCAACTCGGCAGCGGCTTCGGTACATTCTCTAACACTTTTTACCCCGCTTTGATGTCCAAAAATGCGATGTTCTCCTTTGTTTTTTGCCCACCTTCCATTACCGTCCATAATAATGGTTACATGTTTAGGTAATTTATTAAGGTCTATACGTTTATCTTCAATCATGTTGCAAAATTATATTTTTAGATGTAAAAATAATGCGCTTAGTTAATTTTAACGAAAAACCAAATAGATTATTTATGCAGTTGAATAATGTACTTTTAATGTAAAATTTTAAATAGCATTTCTCGCATTAGTTCTCCTTTATCCGGTTGAATTCCGTCAAGGCCTTTGCCTCTCATATCGTAATCGTGTAGGTAGCCTATAATTCGTACTAGTTTTTCCATAGAATAATTGCGTCCTGCTGTTTCAAGGTCTTTTAATTGCGGAAAACTCAGCTTCATTTGCGACATTACTGCCTGTGCCGATTTGTCAGGAAGGCTTTGGTAATACAGGAGTTTGGAAAAATAGGTGTAGAGAACTGCCAAATTCATTTCAAATGGATGCTCCTTGGGGTTTTGTGCAAAATAATCAATTATTCTGTTGGCCTTTAATATATCTTTTTGAGCTATTGCATTTTGTAATTCAAATATATTGAAATCTTTGCTTATTCCAATATACTGTTGAATATCGTCAGGGCTAATTTCTTCTTGCTCTTTTTTGTTAATTATTAGTTTGTTAAGCTCATTAACTATACGGCTTAAATCGTTCCCAATGTGGTCGGCAAGCATTTGTACAGCTTTGCCATTCATTTTAATATTTTTTTGTTGGATATATTTTGTAATCCACTCGGCCAGTTTATAGTCTTTAACTTTTTCAGACAAAAAAGTTATAGCGTTTTTGTCTAGCGATTTTGCGATAGATGTACGTCTGTCTATGGTTTTATATTTGTAACATATAACCAGTACGGTTGATGGCAATGGTTTTAACACATACTCTTCTAAAGGGCTAATTTCTGTTTCCTTTTTCTTGTTTTTAGATTTAATATTAATGCTTATAGTACCGGTAAGATTTTTTATTTCTTGCGCTTCACGAACAATAATAACTTGTTTATCGGCCATCATCGGAAAACGCTTTGCAGCACTAATTAAACTTATCAAATCCGTATCTTTACCATACAGTACTGTTTGATTAAACTCTCTTTCTGATTCATCAAGTACATTATTCTCAATATAATCCGCTATCTTGTCAATATAATAGGGTTCTTCACCCTCAAGGAAGTATATTGGGGCAAACTTTCTTTCTTTTAAAGATTTGATAATATTTTCAAAGCTTTCTCTTGGCAATTTCTAGGAAATTTTTTGGATGGTTAAAATCTTAAATGTTTTACGGTGTTCTTATTTTCTTTTAACTGATAAAGTGCTTCAATACCAATTGTAATATGCATATTTACATAATTTTCTGTAACTTTCTTATCGCTCTCGGAAGTTTTTACTCCTGTTGAAATCATCGGTTGATCACTCACCAAAAGCAATGCTCCTGTTGGAATTTCGTTATAAAAACCGGTCGTAAAAATTGTAGCTGTTTCCATATCAATACCCATTACACGTAGCTTACGCAGATAGTCTTTAAACTCATCATCATGTTCCCAAACTCTTCGGTTGGTGGTATAAATTGTTCCGGTCCAATAATCGCGGTTATGTTCTCTGATAGCAGTACTAACAGCCTTTTGCAAACTAAATGCCGGTAAGGCCGGAACTTCAGGAGGTAAATAGTCGTTAGAAGTTCCTTCACCACGTATGGCAGCTATTGGAAGTATTAAATCGCCTAATTCATTTTTCTTTTTAAGACCTCCGCATTTGCCAAGAAACAAACATGCTTTTGGAGCAGAGGCACTCAATAAGTCCATAATGGTAGCCGCGTTGGCACTTCCCATGCCAAAATTTATAATAGTTATATCATTAGCTGTGGCATTGGGCATTATTTTATCGTTGCCCTCAACGGGCACCTGATGAAAATCGGCAAAAAAGTTGACATAATTTTGGAAATTGGTCAGCAAAATGTATTTGCCAATTTTATCAAGACTTAGGCCTGTATAACGGGGAAGCCAGTTGGCTACAATTTCTTCTTTACTTTTCATATTTAACTTTTTTAATGTTAAAATACAGCGGTTAGCTATTTTTCTAAGGGGCAAAAGTAATTAATTATTGGCTATTTTTGATAAAACTAGTAATATTGTTAGATTTGAATTGTAAAAATTGTTTATATAACCACTTATTACCTACCGTTGAATAAATTTTTTCCGCTAAACTTACCCCAAGCCAATTTACGAATAAAGGAAAAAGATAATGATTATTATATTTTTGATATCATTAGAAGAAAGTGGCTTGTGCTAAGCCCTGAAGAATGGGTTAGGCAGAATTTCTTACATTTTTTGATAAATCATAAAGGGTACTTACAGACGTATATTGGGGTTGAGTCGGGCTTAAAGTATAATGCTTTACAGAAACGGGTTGATATTGTTATTTATAATAAATATAAAAATCCAATATTATTGGTTGAATGTAAGGCTCCGCAAGTAAACATTACTCAAAATGTGTTTGACCAAGTAAGCAGGTATAATAAAAAGTTAAATGCAACTTTTTTATGCGTAAGTAATGGTATTCAACATTATTGCTGGACATTTAATGCCCAACAAAATGAGTTTGTTTTCTTAAATGATATTCCAATGTTTCAGGAAATAGCAATATAATATTTTTCCTGAATAAACTTGAGATTATTTGTTGATATAATCGAGATTGTAGTGTAGGCCACGGCTTTCTTTTCTTTGCATAGCTTGCTTTATAATAATATATCCAACCTTAATCATATTTCTCAGTTCGCAAAGTTGTTTACTTACAGTGGTTTTTTCGTACAAATTTTCGGTTTCGTTGTGTAAAATCAATAAACGGTCAAAGGCACGTTTTAGGCGCAAATCAGAACGAACTATACCTACGTAATTACTCATTATACTTTGCAGCTCTTTTAAACTTTGAGTAATTAAAATCATTTCTTCGGGATGGGCAGTTCCATCAACATTCCAAGGCGGAATATTTTTTATTGGCACGGTTGTTTGCGCAACTTGGGTAGCTTTTAAAGCAGCACGGTGTGAATATACCAATGCTTCTAGCAAAGAGTTTGAAGCCAATCTGTTAGCTCCGTGCAGGCCGGTACGTGAGCATTCGCCAACAGCAAAAAGATTTTTTATACTGCTTCTACCGTATTGGTCAACATCAATACCACCACACATATAGTGTGCCGCAGGAACTACAGGGATATAACTTTCAAACAAATTAATATTGAGCGATAAACACTTTTTGTATATGTTGGGAAAGTGATTGGTAAATTCTTCTTTATGAAGATGAGTACAATCAAGGTAAACATAATCATCGCCCCGGGTTTTCATTTCATTGTCAATAGCTCGGGCTACAATATCGCGTGGGGCTAAATCTTTTCTTTCATCGTATTTAGCCATAAAAGCTTCGCCCGATTTGTTACGAAGAACAGCTCCGAAGCCTCTAACAGCCTCAGATATTAAGAAAGAGGGATGATGCCCGGGCTGATACAAAGCAGTGGGGTGAAACTGAATAAATTCCATATCGGCAATGCGCCCTTTGGCACGATATACCATAGCTACACCATCGCCAGTGGCAATGGTAGGATTAGTGGTGCTTTCATAAACATGACCGCATCCGCCTGAAGCCATAAGTATGGTCTTTGAAGCAATAGTTTCAATTTTTCCTGTTTTTAAATTCAGAGCATATACGCCATAGCATTCTATGCCTGGTGTTTGACTGTTTACCCACACTCCAAAATGATGCTGGGTTATAATATCCAAAGCAAAGTAGTGTGATAAAATTTCAATATTTGGATGGGCATGTGCTTGAGCTAAAAGTGCCCTCTCGATTTCAAAACCTGTTATATCTTTATGGTGTAATACTCTTTTTTCTGAGTGTCCTCCTTCCTTGGCTAAATCGTAATTCCCTGTTTGTGTTTTATCAAATTGTACCCCCCAATTAATAAGTTCATTAATTCTTTCGGTTGATTCTTCAATAACCATTTTTACAACTTCCTCGTTGCAAATTCCATCACCACATATTAATGTATCCTGTATATGTTTTTGGTATGAGTCGGGGGCGTACATTACAGCTGCAATACCGCCCTGGGCGTATTTGGTGTTGCTTTCATCTTCATCGGCTTTGGTAAGCATAAGTACTTTCCCATATTCGGCTACTTTAAGTGCATAGCTTATACCGGCTACTCCTGAACCAATAATCAAAAAATCAATTTCTCGAGTTAACATAAAAAATATTGATTAATGTAAATTATTCGCGGGCTGTATATTCATTTCTTTCAATATATTCAATAATCTTACCAGCTATATCTACTTTTGTTGCTCCTTCTATGCCTTCTAGCCCGGGAGATGAGTTAACTTCCATCACTAAAGGGCCTCTATTGCTTTGCAGCATATCTACACCAGCTATGGCAAGCCCTAATTTCTTGGCGGCTTTAATAGCTGTAGCTCTTTCTTGTTGAGTTAATTCAATAATTGAAGCAGTGCCACCCAAATGTAAATTTGATCTGAAATTTCCTGAAGCACCTTGTCTTTTCATAGCCCCAACAATTTGACCATCAACAATAAAAGCTCTAATATCTGCACCTTGAGCTTCTTTAATAAATTCTTGAACCAAAATATTTACTTCAACTCCTAAAAAGGCTTCAATTACTGACTTTGCAGAGTTTCTTGTTTCGGCTAGTATTACTCCAATTCCTTGAGTACCTTCTAAAAGTTTAATAACTACAGGTGTTCCACCAACTTGGCTTAAAACACTATCAATGTCTTTTGGGAATGATACAAAAGCTGTCTTAGGCATTCCTATCCCTGCCTTGGCCAATAATTGCAAACTTCTCAATTTATCTCTCGAACGCACTAGTGCTTGAGATTCAACCGATGAGAATATTTTCATTTGCTCAAACTGTCGAACTACAGCAGCTCCGTAAAACGTAACTGATGCTCCTATTCGGGGTATTACTGCATCTACTCCTGTTATTTTTTTTCCGTTGTATAATATTTTCGGTTTACCTTGTTCAATAATCAATACACATTTCAAATGATCAAGAATAATCATATTGTGTCCTCTTTGTTGCCCAGCTTCTATTAACCTTTTTGTAGAGTACAAAGAAGGATTTCTGGATAATACTGCTATTTTCATATAGTGGATTTTTAATGGCTTAAGTGATAGTTTTTTGAAACGTCAACAATGAATTTGTTTTTTAAAAGCCTTCGCCCTATCAATACCGGATATCGCATATTTTTTCGGTCGGTTAATGAAATCTTACATTTAAGTCTGCGCTTGCCAATTACTACCAATGTTCTTATTACATATCGGTGTTCTTTTTCGCCAAACGAACTTTTAAATAATTTTGATATATAGTGGTCAAATTGATGTTCTTTATTTGAGCATTCCTTGCCATTAGAATCAACTACTCTAAAACACAAAACATCTTTGCCTGAAATGTTTTTTATTTGAATGTCGCAGCAATGAAGAGCTGTGGTATATGCACCTGTGTCTATTTTCGCCTCTAAATTATAAATGTCTAATTCAGGAAAACTTACTTTTTCTTTTCTTCCTATTATATCCACGGTGTATTTTTATTAAATAAAATTACTGATAAGTTTTTTACAAATAAAACTAAAAAATTGATGCAAATTTAAACTTTGAAAAGTAATATGGTTTAAATTAGAAACAAAGTATTGTGAATATAAAGTTTGTATAAATATTCTCTATATCGCAAAAGATAATATAATTGTAACTTAAAATTACTATTTTTGATTACTAATAGTTACCTCAAACAGAATTTAAATTAAGAAAAATATTTATGGACAGATTTACAGGGATCTTAGGAATTGTTTTAATCTTAGGAATTGCTTTTATGTTAAGCAGTCACAAAAAGAATATAAATTATCGCTTGGTAGGAATAGGTTTGTTGTTGCAGATTTTAATGGCGGTTTTTATTTTAAAAGTACCTTTAGGTCAGGCATTGTTTGGGAAATTAGGTGTTATGGTCAGCAAAATATTAGAGTATAGTGATAAAGGGGCGGATTTTGTTTTTGGTATTTTAGTGAGTAAAGAAAAGTTAGAGAGTATATTTGGGCCGGGCAGTAGCTTTATTTTTATTTTTAAAATTATGCCTACCATTATCTTTGTTTCGGTATTGGTAAGCATAGCCTACCATATTGGATTAATGCAGCGTATTGTTTCTGTGGTAGCCCGTGTAGTGCATTGGTTAATGGGTGTTAGTGGGAGCGAGGCTATAAGTAATGTGGCCAGTGCCTTTGTGGGGCAGGTAGAGGCACAAATTATGATTAAACCCTATATCAGCAGTATGACTATGAGCGAAATTTTAGCATCTATGGCCGGGAGCATGGCTTGTATTGCCGGGGGGGTAATGGCAGTATATATTTCAATGGGAGTGCCGGCCGAGTATTTAATTGCGGCCAGCTTAATGGCTGCACCCGGAGCATTAGTTATCTCTAAAATTGTCTTACCAGAAACTCAAGAATCAACTACTAAAGGAACCGTAAAATTAGAGATAAAAAAAGTACATGCCAATTTGATGGATGCTATTTCGCATGGAGCATCAGATGGTTTAAAGGTTTCGTTAAATGTTATTGCCATGCTAATAGGTTTTATTGCTTTAATAGCTATGATTGATGCTTTATTAGGCTATACAGGGCGTGGTCTGTCATCTATGGGAGTTTCGCTATCAGCCATAGGAATCGATATCAGTACTTTATCATTAAAACAAATATTAGGAGCATTTTTCTCGGTATTTGCCTTTGCTATGGGAGTACCGTGGCACGAGGCATCGCAAGCAGGTGGATTACTTGGAACTAAAATGGTTATCAATGAATTTGTGGCTTATAGCGATTTGTCGGCTATGCTAAAAGCAGGTGTTTTTAGTAAAAAAACCATAACCATATTAAGTTTTGCCTTATGCGGATTTGCCAATTTCAGCAGTATAGCCATACAAGTTGGCGGAATTGGAGAGCTGGCACCGGACAGAAGACAAGACTTGGCACGATTAGGATTTAAAGCGCTTATTTGCGGAACTCTAGCCAGTTATATGTCGGCTACTATTGCAGGAATTTTAGTTAGTTAATTAAGAAAAGTAAAACATGAAGAGATTTATTAAGTTTAATCTATGGGTCGCGGTAATACTGTTTGCCTCTAATGTTAAGGCCCAGTATCAACAAGGATTTGAACCTATAAATGCAGGAAATTATCCAACCATTATTACCGAGCTAAGAAATCAATGCTGGTTGGTTAATGAGCTTAGTGTTAATGCCGGAGGTGTTAGTCCAATTAGTGGAAATCAAACTTTTGTTACCGGAACTGCCGCTACTTTGGGGAATAGAGGTTTTATAAGCCCTTATATGGCTTTTACGGGAAACGATGAAGTGTCATTTAAGTATAAATACTACGGTACACCGGGTAATTTTCATCGCTGGTTTTTGCTAAAATTAATTTCCGACAAAGGAATAGTTACAACCATTGACAGTGTTTATATTAATCAATCAACCAATACAGTTTTTACTTTTCAAAAAAATATTGTGGGTTATTCAGGAAAGTACAAATTATTTGTCAACTATCGTGGTACAGGAAATGGCATACAAGGCTCAAGGACAGGGTTTGATGATTTTAACTTTAGTAACAATTATTTTTATCCTACGGGATGTGTAGATACTGATTTTGACGGAATACCCGACCATAAAGATAAAGACGATGATAATGATGGAATACCTGATGTAGTTGAATTATGCGGTCTTGGGGCTACTGATTTTTCCTGCTTAGGTTTAACTCCGGCTTCTTCTGACCCTGCACGTGATGCAGATGAAGACGGCATTGATAATTACTTGGATTCTGATTTTTGTTTGTTAAATGCCAATGGAGCATGTGTTAACTTAGACTTTGACGGGGATGGCATTCCCAATCATTTAGATTTGGATAGCGATAATGACGGAATATTAGATGCTGTTGAGGCTAATGGAGGTATTGAACCGGCTAATTATCTGAGTGGGACAATTAATTCGCCTGTTGGTCCTAACGGAATGCCCAATAGTGCCGAGATTGGTATTAATTCCGGAATTACTGTTTTCCCTATGATTAATACTGATGGTTTAGGCAATCCTGATTATTTAGATACTGACTCTGATGATGATGGAATACCTGATATTATTGAGGCGCAAAGTACTAATGGTTATTTGCCACCAAGCGGTATTGATAGTGATGGCGATGGTGTAGATGATGCTTATGATAACATCCCCGGAATGTTGGCAGTTGGACTAAATCCTATTAATTCGGACAATACCGATGTTCCTGATTATATTGATACCGATTCAGATAATGACGGTAGAGCTGATATAGTGGAAGCTCATGATACTAACGGGAATAATATACAAGATGGTACTGAAATTTCTTTTGTGGCAAGTGGGGATGACTCGGATAATGACGGAATGGATGATGTTTATGATTTTGTTCTAGGATTCAGTGCTACTAATGGTGGTCAAACACCATTATCTTTTCCCGATGCTCAATTCGGAACTTCCGAACGCGATTGGCGTGAATCTCCTTATGGTCCTGAGATTTGTAATAATGGGATTGATGATGATGGTGATGGTTTGGCAGATTGTTTAGACCCTGATTGTGGAATGCCTACCATAGATTCGGTTTGGGTAAATGCAGTTGGCCCTTGCAGTAACATGCTTAACGGAAGTATTACCATTTTTTCGTCCAATGCAAATACCTTTAGTATTGATGGAGGTTTAAATTTTTCTGTTGATTCCTTATTTACAAATCTTGCTGTAGGTTTATACAATATTGTTGTTTCAAACAGTAATGGTTGTACATCATCAGCCACTAACAACCCATACGAAATAGTGGCATTTAACTGTCCGCCAATAGCAGTAAACGATACGTATTCGGTAAATCAGAATACTGTGTTGAACGGCACTTCTGTTTTAGATAACGATGATGCCACTGATGGCCCTGCCTTGAATATTCAAACTACAACCATCTCCGGACCTAACCACGGAGTATTGATAATTAACAGTGATGGTACATTTGTCTATACACCTGATAATAACTTTTTCGGAATCGATCAGTTTCAATATTTAATTTGTGATGGTGCTATTCCTGCTTTGTGTGATACCGCTTTGGTGGTAATTAATGTTATTCAAGTAAATCAGACCCCTACAGTTTTGAACGAATATATAAGCACTTTTGTGAATGTAACAGCCAATGGTAATGTATTAAATAATGATTCAGACCCGGATGGAACTTTAAGTGTTAACACCACACCTGTTCTAAATGCTGCTAATGGTACATTCTCCATTGATGCTTTGGGTAACTTTAGTTATATTCCTAACGTTAATTATATAGGTAATGATACGGTTATAGTTTTAGTATGCGATAACGGAGGAATATGTATTGATGACACGCTTTTTATTACTGTACTTCCAAACAACCCGCCAATAGTAGTCAACGAAATAATAGTCATTAACGAAGATCAAAATACTTCAGGAAATATTTTAGATAATGATTCGGATGCTGATGGCACTTTAAGTGTTAATACCACACCATTACTTAATGCTTTGCATGGTGTTTTTATAACCGATGCCAATGGAAATTTTACCTATACTCCTAATCAGGATTACTTTGGTAATGATACTGTAGTAGTTGCAGTTTGCGACAATTTTGGGGCTTGTGTAAACGATACTTTATTCATAACTATATTACCTGTTAACGATTTACCTATTGTTCAAAATGAGAACATAAGTGTGATAGCTAATACATCATATACAGGAAATATTCTTGCAAACGATTATGATGTAGATGGCACATTAAGTATAAATCCTACACCTCTTTTTTATCCTTTAAATGGTACTGTTACAGCACAAGCCAACGGTGATTTTACCTACACCCCTTTAGCCGGTTTTATAGGAGTGGACATAATGTGGTTTGAAGTTTGTGATAATGATGGAGGCTGCGTAAACGACACGGTGTTTATAAATGTTACGCCTCCTGCCAACCAACCTCCTTTAATACTAAACGATTATTACACTCTGAATGAAAATACCAGTATAAGTTCAAATTTTCTAACTAACGATTCAGATCCTGACGGAACATTGATAGTAAATTTAATTCCCTTCATAAATGTTTCTAACGGTACATTATTATATAACAGCAACGGGGCTTTTTCATACATCCCAAATAATGGATTTTTTGGGCTGGACACAGCTGTAATAATTATTTGTGATGATGGGGGTATATGTTTAAATGATACCTTGTTCTTCAATGTGTTGCAGGTAGCCCTTCCAAACGTAAATAACGATTATTATACTTTAAACGAAGACAACAATATTACTGCAAACCTGCTTGATAATGATAATTCAAATTTAGGAAGTTTAACAGCTTCCCTGATAGTACTACCTCAATTTGGACAAATTACTGGATTCAATAATGGGGAATTTACTTATACTCCAAACCCTAACTATAATGGTACAGATTATGCAGTTGCCTTAGTTTGTGATATCAATAATAACTGTATAAATGATACGCTGTTCTTTAACATTCTTCCTGTAGCCGACCCTATAATAGTTAATAATGAGAGCTACACTGTAGTGTTTAATACCCCAATTAGCGATAATATATTAAATAATGACATTGATGTTGATGGAACACTGAGTGTTAGTATTCCCCAATTATTTGGCCCCGGACAAGGTACGGTAGTATTAAACCCGAATGGGAATTTTACCTATACTCCAAACAATGGATATTTTGGTGCTGATACCATGATAGTACAGGTTTGTAGCAGCACAGGGCCATGTGCTAATGATACTGTTTTCTTTAATGTATTAATAGCTAATAACCCACCAGTTGTACAAAACGATACTTTTTATATTTTCCAAGATCAGGCATTTGTGGGGAATATTCTGCTAAACGATTATGATGCTGAAGGTCCAGTATTTGCTAATACTACACCAATTGTTTCAACAGCAAACGGGACTATTTCTATTACTGTAAACGGGGCATTTACTTATGTCCCTTATTCCGGATTCTTAGGCTTAGATTATGCTGTTTTCAGTGTTTGCGATATGGACGGTGTATGTGTTAATGACACATTATTCCTTATTGTAGAGCCTATGGTAAATATCCCTCCGGTAGTAGTCAACGACTTTTATACCGTATTTCAAAATAGTAGTATAAATGATAACTTTTTACTAAATGATTATGACCCGGATGGAACAATTACCCTATTCAGTACTTTTCCGGTGGGACATCCTAATCACGGCACTTTTGTATTTACTTATAATGGCGATTTTACTTATACACCTTATTATAATTATTTAGGGAACGATACTGCTATTGTGGTGGTGTGCGATAATTTAGGAGAGTGTGCAAATGATACATTAGTCTTTAGTGTTGTTCTTCCACCCAACAATTCACCTGTTGTTGTAAATGACACTATTACTTCTCTTGAAGACAGTGTAGCCCAAGGTAATATCTTATTGAATGATTTTGATGCTGACGGAACGTTAATGGTTTCGCCTAATTTAATTCTACCTCCGTCACATGGTATGGTAACTTTTGATTCGTTGGGTAATTACACCTATACCCCTGATGCAGATTATTATGGAAATGATACAATAATATTTTTGGTTTGCGATAGTTCCAACTACTGTGTCAATGATACCTTGTTTATTACTATTAATCCTGTAAACGACCCAATAGTGATAAGCAACGAACATTATACCATTAATGAAAGCACACCTTTAAACGGAAATATTATTTCTAATGATAGTGATGCTGATGGAACTACTATCAATGTTGATACAACACCTATACAAATACCTAATAACGGAAGTATTATTATTCATCCTAACGGAACTTTTGACTATTTTCCAAATTATGGTTTTGTTGGTGTTGACACAGTAGTAGTTTGGGTTTGTGATAGTGGATGGCCACTTCCTTCAAGCTGTGGAAACGATACAATTTTTATTACAGTTATTAAAGTTAATCAGCCTCCGGTAATTTATAACGAAATTTTAACTACTAATGAAGATTTAAGTATTAGCGGTACTGTTTTAACCAATGATTATGACCCTGACGGAACAACACTTGATGTAAACACTATTCCTGTTTTTGGGCCTCAAAATGGAAATATTGTAATTTATGCCAACGGTAATTTTACCTACACTCCCAATGCCGATTATTATGGAACAGATACCATAGTTGTTCAGATTTGTGATAATGGTATTCCGCTTCCTGCAGCCTGTGTTAATGATACAATTATTATTCATGTAGATCCTATTAATGACGCACCGGTCATTGTTAATGATATTAACTCTATTTACAGCAATCAAACAGCTACAGGAAATATATTATTGAATGATATTGATATTGAAAACACTACACTTACTGCTGATGTAAACAACATTACAGGCCCTGCACATGGTACTTTTGCGATTACGCCTACCGGTTACTACACCTATATTCCTAATACAGGATATTATGGTCAAGACACAATACTTATCCCGGTTTGTGATAGTGGTTATCCATTACCTGCTGTTTGTGTTACAGATACACTTATAATAACTATTGCACCGGTAGCATCTGTGGCAAATGCCGGAGCGGATCTTACAATTTGTGAAAACAGTGCGGTTAGCTTAAGTGGAAACAGTACTCCTGTTGGAGATGGTTTATGGACAATAGTTTCAGGCACAGCAATATTTGCCGACAGCAGCTTGTTTAATACCGGTGCTTGGGGTTTCTCCCTCGGGTTAAATCAATTGGTTTGGAGTATTACTTGGGCAGGAAATACTACTTCAGATACGGTAAATATTACCGTGTTAGCGCCACCTGATTTACCTAATGCAGGTATTGATAAAACTATATGTTCCTACACTGATACTCTCCAAGCCTTAGATCCTATAAACGCAAGTGGTCAATGGTCATTGATAAGCGGATCGGGTGTTATCGCATTGCCTAATGCCGCACAAACTACCGTAAGTAGTTTAGGTAATGGAAATAATATTTTTGTTTGGACAGTAAGTAATGGTGTGTGTCCATCTGTAAGCGACACCGTTGTTATATCAGTTACACCTATGCCAAGCGTTGCTTTTGCCGGCAATGATATGGAAATTTGCAACAGCACTCTGATGTTAAATGCCAGTTCACCAATAATAGGAAGTGGCCATTGGGAAAATATTACCCAAAATCGCACAGTTATTGCCGATAGTTTAGATGCACAGAGTAACGCCTATAATTTGTTGATTGGTTTAAATAGGTTTGTTTGGGTTGTTGAAAATGGAGTATGTCCTTCAAGTACCGATACACTTAATATTTTTACTTACCAAATGCCACAAAAACCTTTTGCCGGAACAGATACTACTATATGTCAAGCACAATATACTTTAAATGCACAGGCTGCCAACTTTGGTTATGGTGAGTGGAGTATAGTTAGCAGTTCGGGCATAGTTGAAAATTACTATCAAGATAGTACTTTGGTAACCGCATTGAATGAAGGCGAAAATATTTTTGTTTGGACTGTATCAAACGGAGTTTGCGAACAACAAAGAGATACCATAATTATACAATACGAAATTTGTCCTGATACGGTATTGTTTGTCCCTGAAGGTTTCTCGCCCAATGGTGATGGAGTAAATGATGTATTTGTAATTTCCGGAGCCAACGGCAAAAAAGTTGGCGTTCAAATATTTAATCGCTGGGGTTCAAAAGTGTACGAAAGCAATAATTACCAGAACGACTGGGGCGGAACCAATGATGATAAAAAAGAATTATTAGATGCTACCTATTATTACATTATTACAGTTGAAGGTGAGGCTAAGGCACGCACCGGATATCTTACTTTATGGCGTTAATTAGTAAATATAATAAATTTATATACAATGAAAAATTCATTTACCATAGAAAAGAAGTTTTTTGGTTTGTTTACCTCACTTCTGCTGTTGCTTTCTGTTGAGGTAACTGCACAACAAGCACCTCGATATTCTATGTATATGTTCAATACCATGAATTATAACCCTGCTTATGCCGGATACTCAGACGAAGTTGTAAGTACTTTGTTGTACCGCAAGCAATGGCTTAACTTTCCGGGGGCTCCTCAAACCGGAAGCTTTAATATTCATACCCCCATCCGTCAAGATAATATGGGAGTAGGTTTAAGTTTTATAAATGATAAAGCCGGAGCGGTTATGCAAAATAGTTTAAACATGGCCTACAGCTACCATTTGAAATTTAAAACCAGCCGTTTGGCCTTTGGGTTACAGGCTGTAGTTCAGAATTACAGCGTGGCTTTAAGTAAAGTAAAAACCAATCCTTTGGGTGAAGCCGATAATGCTTTTAATACTGGAGATATAAATGCCTATTCTTTAAACTTTGGTACCGGAGCTTATTATTTCAGCAATAACTATTATGTTGGGCTAAGCGCTCCTTTCTTATTAAACAATAAAATTGGGACAAAAATACCCGGAAGTAACTCCGTGGCCAAACAAGGAACGCATGCTTATTTAACCGGAGGTTATGTTTTTTCAATTAATCCAATTGTAAAACTTAAACCTTCGGCATTGCTAAAATATGCCGCGCACAGCCCGCTACAAGCCGATATTAATTTAATGGGTTATTTCTATGATATTATAGGTTTTGGAACTACTTACCGTACCAGCGATTCATTTAATGCTATGGCCGAAATTATTTTACCTAAAGGCTTCCGATTGGCTTATGCTTATGATTACACCATTAGCCCCGTAAAAAGTTTTCAGGCAGGAAGTCATGAAATTATCTTACAGTATCGTTTCGGTTTCAGTAAAGACAAGTTAAGTTCTCCACGATTCTTTTAAAAACTAATAGCTTTTAAAATCATGAAATTGATAAAAATAAAACTACTCCTCCTACTTATAATTTGTGGCCATTATATAGTTAGTGCAGACAACGGCATCTCACTTACCATGCACAGAGCCAATAAACTATATAAAGAATATGCGTATAAAAATGCCGCAGCATTGTATGAGGTTGTGTTAAAGAAAAAACCTCGCAACTATCAAGCACAATTAAATATTGCCAACTGCTATCGCAAAATGAATGATATGGCTGCTGCCGAAAAATGGTATAGTAAAGTAGTTGAAAACGAAAATACCGAAGCCGAGAACTACTTATTCTATGCTCAAGCCCTTGAATTTAATGGCAAATTGAACGAGGCAAAAGTTTATTATAGAAAATTTACCGCATCTGCAAATATGGATAAAAGGGGAGAAAGGAAGTTGAAAAGCATTGAAAACAGAGCAGCATTTTATACTGATTCTTCCTACTATATTATTAATAATGTTTCTTTTAATACTAAAGGAAACGATTACGGAATTACTTTCAGCAACGATGGCTTTTCTTTTGTGTCTGACGGTATTCAAAATGGTTATACTTCATCTGAATTCTTATGGAATAATCGTCCGTTTAGCGATATCTTTAAGATAAGATCTTTTGATGAGCGCGATAGCGTTTTTACCTCTTCGGTTTATTTGAGTAAATATGTTAACAGTAAGTACAACGAAGGCCCTATGAGTTATGATAAAGATGGTAAAATTCTGGCTTTCTCTCGTAATGCTTTTTATAAAGGCAAGGTTATAAGAGGTAATCAAAATATTAATCATCAACAAATATATATTGCCAGCGATAGAGCACATCAATGGAAAAATATTAAACCATTTCCACGGAATAACCCTTCCTACTCGGCATGTCACCCTACCTTTAGCAATGACGGTAAAACTATGTATTTTGTGAGTGATATGCCCGGAGGTTATGGCGGAACAGACATTTACATGAGTAAAAACGAAAACGGAAAATGGACAGAGCCAACTAATATGGGAATAATGATAAATACCGAAGGTGATGAACTTTTTCCTTGGGTGCTAAATGATAGTATTTTATATTTTGCGAGTAATGGACATGGCGGATTGGGTGGATTAGATATATATACCGCATCTATCTATAAGGGCGAAATTAAAGAAGCTGCAAATATGGGGTATCCAATAAATACTACTTATGATGATTTCGGGTTAATTTATAATAAGAGTAAAAAGATAGGATTCTTTTCATCAAACAGACCTGGCGGAAAAGGAAACGATGATATTTATCGCTTTGTAAATATCAAACCCGACTTAAAAATGAAAATTATAGTAAACGACATTGATACTAAAGAAAAGATTAAGAAAGCAAAGGTTAATTTGTATGATGCCAATAATAAATTAATAGGAGAGTATTTGACAAACGATGATGGGGAGTTTGCTTATCCTGTTATTAAAGAAACCACTTACCACGTAATGATTAGTTATGATAAGTATTTTGACCAAGCCCTAACCTTTGATACAAAAAATATGGAAGGTTTTGAGAAACTCGTTGAAATACCCATATATAAAGATTTAGGCTTTAATCTTGTGGGTAAAATATTTGAAAGCAACGGACAAACAGGCATTGAGGAAGTTAATATTACCATCAAAGATGTAAAAACAGGGGCTACGGTGTTTGAAGGTAAGACCAATGCCCAAGGCGAATTTCAAAAGAACCTGAGTAATTACAGTATCAATCAAACCATTAGCTACGAAGTAAGAATTGAGAAACAAGGCTATATTGCAAAAACCATTTACTACAGTCGCCAATTAACCAGAAGCGGTAATATTAGTCTTAATGAAGATATTGATTTAAAAATTTCAAAGCTAAAAGTGGGTACTGATATAGGACGTGTTTTTAATTTGAATCCTATTTATTTTGACTCCGGAAAATGGGATATCAGAGATGATGCCAAAATAGAGTTAGACAAGATAGTGAAAGCACTAATAGATAATCCTTCTATTTCTATTGAGATAGGCAGTCATACAGATAGCAGAGGAGCTGCAAAATCTAACACAAGTTTAAGCGATAAAAGAGCAAAATCAACGGTTGAATATATAATTAGTAAAGGAATTGATAAAGCAAGAATTACCGGTAAAGGATATGGTGAGTCGCAGCTAGTCAATAAATGTAAAGACGGTGTTAAATGTAGCGAAGAAGAGCATCAGCAAAATAGAAGAACCGAATTTAAAATTACTAAAACTTAGTTTTCCTGTTGAGAAAGTATAAAAACTTTTTTCTGCTTCATTTAACTGTTTTTATTTTCGGTTTTACCGGAATACTTGGAAAACTTATAACTATACCTGCACAGGATTTGGTTTGGTATCGCTTACTGATTGCCGTGACGGTTTTGTTTCTTTTTATACGATTTTGGCTTAAACAGTCTTTGCAGTGTACATTTAAACAATTGTTTATGTATGGTGTTACCGGATTGATTATAGCCTTACATTGGGTATTTTTTTATTCGAGTATTAAAGTTGCTCCTGTAAGTGTAGCAGTAGTTTGTCTCTCCTCATCAACATTTTTTGCCGCATTTATTGAACCACTTTTTTATCGCAGAAAAATTGTTTGGTACGAAATAGTTTTGGGATTAATTGTTATACTTAGTTTATACATGATTTTCAGAATCAATGATGAATATAAATTAGGTATGATTTATGGCTTGATATCAGCTTTCTTGGCTTCTGTCTTTCCTGTTTTGAATGGTGTGATGATGAAGAATAACCACAATTCATATTCGCTTACTTTTTATGAACTTAGCGGGGGGTTTTTGCTGCTTACTTTATATTTTTTCTTCAAGGGTAGTTTTTCTGCTCAGTTTTTTTCAGTTTCAATGAACAATATTTTATGGTTGTTATTTTTAGGGATAGTATGTACTGCTTTTACTTTTGTTGTTAGTGTTGAAATTATGCGTGAAATAAAGCCTTATACGGTTGTGCTAAGTATTAATTTGGAGCCTATTTATACTATTATTTTAGCCGCTCTAATATTTAACGAGTACAATCATTTGAATACACAATTTTATATTGGTGCAATATTTATAATAAGCACCATTTTTATTAATGCTATATTGAAAAAAAGGTTCTCTCTGCAAAATTGATATTTAATTGCAGGAGTGTTGGGGCAGAATGAATAATTTAAGTTAATTAGAAGTTTATCATATATAGCCCTAAAGTATTATAATATCCTTTGTAAAAAAGTTTGATAATGCTTAGCCATAGCCAGATAAAATATGCTTGTATGTTAGTTTTTTGGCTATATTGATTGCTTTAAAGTGGACAAGTCAGGAAAAAGAATAATTAGCCTTAGTTAAAGAGGTAAATGGCCTTCATTTTGTCAGGCTGTTAATTTGGAATATGAATCAAATTTTTTATTAACTAATTGAATGTTAATTATGATAATCATTTGAAACTAAATTATTATCTTTACCCTTTTACAATATGTACAATTAATATTTATGAGATTTCTTCTTACAACCATATTATTGATATCATTTATTTTTTCGCAGGCACAAATAACCGAAAACTTTGATGATGGAAATTTTACTTCTAATCCGCAATGGACGGGAGACGATTCGGTATTTGTAGTTTCACCTGTTTTGGGGAATAATCAATTGCAATCAAATAAAACTATAGCAAACAGTACCTTTTATTTATCCACCCCAAACACCTTGTTTAATGATTGTCAGTGGGAGTTTTTTGTCAATCTGCAGTTTAATACTTCGGGGGCAAACTATGTTGATGTATATTTAACCTCAGATAATGCTAGTCTTACAGCAGCAGGAATTAATGGCTATTACGTGCGTATAGGGAGTACACAGGACGATATTTGTTTATATAAAAAAGTTTCCGGAACAGCTTCTAAGATTATTGATGGTACCGATGGTATTACCAATTTCAGTAACAACAGTATGAAAATAAAAGTTGTTCGTACAGCTTCCAATGATTGGACTTTGTATCGCGACATGGGGGGCTCCGGAAATAACTATTTTTTAGAAGGAACGGTTAACGATGCCTCTGTTTTAACTAGCGATTATTTTGGATTTTCCATTACCCAGTCAACCGCTACATTTTTTCAAAAACATTTTTTTGATGATATAGTTGTAGGCGCTATTGTAGCCGATGTAATACCACCAACTATAGTAAGTTGCACAGCTATAAGCCCAAGTAGTGTTGATGTTTTGTTCAGTGAGGCAGTGAGTCTTTCAACCTCCGAAAATGTGGGTAATTACGGAATCAACAACGGAATAAATATCTCAACGGCCATACGTGATGCAATCAATCCTGCTTTGGTTCATCTTACATTTAGCAATACACTTACCGCTAACATTCCTTATGTTCTAACGGTTAATAATGTTACCGATTTGGCTAATAATATTATTGCTTCTAACTCCACCATTAATTTCAGTTATATTGTTGCATCAAGCGCACAGTACAGAGATATTGTGATTAATGAGCTCTATCCTGATCAAACTCCTCTTGTTGGGTTACCTAATGCTGAATTTGTTGAAATTTATAACAGAAGCAATAGTGCTTTAAATATTAGTGGCTGGAAGTTGTGCGACCCGGGAACCAATGGAACTATTGGAAATTATACTATGTTGCCCGGGCAGTATTTAATTTTATGTCCAAATGCTGACACCGCTTTGTACTCTGCCTTTGGGGCTGTTGTTGGTGTAAGCTCTTGGCCTTCACTAAACAACGCCTCCGACCAAATATTTTTAAAAACAGATAACGGTGTTCTTATTGATAGTGTAAGCTATTCCGATACATGGTATCAGGATGCCGTAAAAGCTGCCGGTGGTTGGACATTAGAGATGATAAACCCTTCTATTCCGAGTGATTGTGCCGGCAGTGCTAATTGGCTTGCCAGCAACAACCCTTCCGGGGGAACCCCTGGTCAGGTAAACTCTGTTTATAACGCTGCTCCTGATATTACTGCCCCTTATATTACCGGTATCGAAACTCCTACTACTACTTCACTCAATCTTTGCTTTAACGAGCCAATACATCCACAAATGCTTATCCTATCCAATTTTTCTATCAATAACGGAATAGGTAACCCCTTATCTATAAGCATTAACAACAGTTGTGTTAGCCTAACATTGGCTAACCCTTTACAGTTAAACACCAATTATACCATCACTTGCAACAACCTTAGCGATTGTTCGGGAAACAATATGACAAACAATACTTATAACTTTTTGTATTTTATGCCATCTCAGTTTGATGTGGTTATTAATGAAATTATGGCCGACCCTTCACCACAAATAGGATTGCCCGATGCAGAGTATTTTGAGTTGTATAACCGCACTAATTATAACATCAGTACTAATGGCTGGACTTTTCAATATGGGAATACTATGAAGAACTTTCCTAATGCTGTTATCCCTGCCGATAGCTTTTTGGTGGTTACAACCTCCTCTGCTTTGCCGGATTTAAGCATGTACGGGAATGTTGTTGCCATGAGCGGTTTAAGCAGCACAGCTCTTACCAATTCAGGAACAACTTTATCTATAAAAGACAATAACGGACAGTTAATACATAGTGTTACCTATAGCGATCAATGGTATAATGATGCTTCCAAAGCTGGCGGTGGCTGGTCGCTCGAAATGATTGACCCTTCCAATCCTTGTGCAGGCGCAGCTAACTGGAGTGCCTCAAACAATCCCGATGGCGGAACGCCCGGAAAAAGAAATTCTATTTTGGGTTCAAACCCCGATAATATTGCTCCAAATATTGGGAGTGTACGCATTCTTAACAGCAATCAAATAGAAGTAGAATTCTCTGAACCGGTTATGAATTTCTCTTTTGTTAACGCTTCAGATTATCAAGTAAACAATGGTATTGGAAATGCCTCATCGGTTAATTACAATACCAATCCTGCCACCAAGGCTACACTTTATTTTATGACGCCTTTTCAACCCAACACTATTTATACCCTAGCACTAAATGCTCCTTTAACCGATTGTTCGGGCAATAGTAGTCAGGTTGGAATGAGTGCTGAGTTTTCAAGCTACATAGCCAAAGCATTTGATATAGTTATCAATGAAATTATGGCCGACCCGGATCCCGTGGTTGGTTTGCCTAACTATGAATATGTTGAGTTGTATAACAGAACAAGCTATCCAATCAATATAGCCCACTGGCGTTTTATGTATGGAAGTTCATATAAGAGTTTACCCTCGGCCACTTTAAATCCTAACGAATATGTTATTTTATGCGCCTCCGATGCTTATCAAAGTTTAAAAAATTACGGTAAAACTATTGTTGTTCCCGGATTGTCAACAGGTGCTTTAACCAATAGTGGTGCAACTTTAGCTATTACCGACACTTTAGGGCGAATTATTCATGCCATAAATTATAGTGATGCGTGGTATGGAAGTTCAGATAAGGCCAACGGAGGTTATAGTTTAGAACAAATTGATTATGCTAATGTGTGTGAAGGAAAAAACAATTGGACTTCTTCGGTAAGCCCTTTAGGGGGTACTCCGGGGGCTGTAAATAGCGTTATTGCCAATAATCCGGATAATAAAGCTCCTCTGATCAAAGCAGTATGTGTTGAGTCGCCTAGTACTTTACGAATCAAGTTTAACGAACCACAAGACAGTTCTTCGATTGCCGCCCCATCTACCTTTATCATTGATAATTCTATTGGAACACCTAGCAATGTGAAAATTTTTGCTCCTTTTTATAATGAAGTTTTGTTAAGCTTTAACTCTAATTTTGCCGATGATGTTATTTACAAACTCAGCATTAGCGGTACTATAAAAGACTGCATAGGGAATAGTATGGCAGCCAATACCACTTACAATTTTTCCCAATATCAACCACAACCATACGAAATCGTTATTAACGAAATTATGGCACACGAAACGCCAGCCGTTGGACTTCCACCAACCGAGTATGTTGAATTATTCAACAAAAGTGCTTATCCAATAAGTTTATTAAACTACAACATAAAAACAGGAAGCTCCAATACTATGTTTTCCTGTGCAAGTATTGCTGCCGGAGATTATCTTACGGTGCTGCAAAAATCGGGCAACCCTGATGAAAATATTTATGGGAATAACTATGTGGCCGAATCTTTCAGCAGTCTTACCAATGCAGGAGCAGAAATAACATTAAGCAGCAATACCGGGAAAATACTTTCAACCGTAAATTATTCCGAACAATGGTATAATAACACTTTAAAAGCTGCAGGTGGCTGGAGTTTAGAGCAAAAAGACCCAAATAATCCTTGTGGTGGAAAAGACAATTGGAGTGCAAGTACTGACGCCAAAGGGGGAACACCAGGTAAAGTAAATAGTGTAAACTCGGCTAATCCTGACACCAAAGCACCTGAAATTATTCGTATTGCTTTTCTAAGTAATACCAATATAGTGGTGTATTTCTCCGAACCGCTCAATATGACTAGTATTGTAAATGTACATAGCTATGATATTGATAATGGTATTGGAAATCCTTTAGCCGTTGTTCCTTATTTACCTGAAGTAAAAAAAGTAGGATTAATATTTTCGACTCCAATACAGCCTAATACTATATATACTTTAAGTATTAATGGGAATATTACAGACTGTGTTGGAAATTTAATCAATACTCTTATTTCTGGAAAATTTTCTATTCCGCAGGCAGTAGCCCCTGGAGATATAATTTTAAACGAATTACTGTTTAACCCCAACACCGGAGGATACGATTTTGCCGAGTTTTACAATAAAAGCAATAAAGTGCTAAGTCTTAATAGCATCAAGATAGCCAATGTTGATACTATGGTTAATCAAATTTCCAATCTTAAATTTATTGATTCATTAGGGTATTTAATATTTCCTTCAGAGTATTATGTAGTAAGTCAGAATATAGATGCTGTTCAAATGCAATACAAAACACAAAACCCCAATAATTTTATTAATGTAGTATCTATGCCTTCTATGAATGTTGGAAACGGAAGTTTTGGTTTAATCCTAAATAACGATACTGTTATTGATGCCTTGATGTATGATGAAAACATGCACTACCCATTAATACGTAATAAAAAAGGAGTGTCATTAGAACGCATAAGCTTTAACCGCAGCAGCAGTGATTTGAGCAACTGGCATTCGGCCTCCGAGCAGGTTGGTTTTGCCACACCGGGTTATCAAAATTCACAATTTATGGACGATACGCAAGCAACCGATGTCATTAGTTTTGCCACTGAAATTTTTTCGCCAGATAATGATGGATTTAATGATGTTTTAATTATTAACTATGCCTTATCTGAGCCGGGCTTTGTAGCCTCGGCAACAGTGTATGATGCACGTGGTCGTTATATCAACAAGCTAATAGATAATCAGTTATTGGGCACTTCAGGTTCGTTTAGCTGGGATGGTATTACCGAAAGCCGCGAAAAAGGAAATATTGGTATTTATACGCTGTTTTTTGAGTATTTTGATACCAAAGGGAATAGTTACAAAATAAGAAAAAGTTTTGTTTTGGGTGGTAAGTTATAACAATGAAAAAATATTTATAACGTTAATACATAATGAGATAATTAGGGCTTAAATTATTAGAGAAATAAAAACTCATGAAAGCTGTATATAAAATATTTATCCTTTGTTTGTTGCTGATTAATACACAGTCATGGGCAACTCATAATCGTGCAGGTGAAATTACCTATACTCAGGTAGGAAGCAGCCCGTACACTTTAGAGTTTACCTTAACCACCTATACCAATATTGGGCCGCAAATACAAGCCGATAGATGCACAATGACTTTTTATTTTGGCGATGGCGATAGTTGTGTTGCTAACCGAATTAACGGACCAAGTGGAACCTGCCAGCCACCTGCCACCATGGGTCATGTTATTGTAGGAGCCTCCGGAGGTCAGGGGGGAATCAAAGAAAACATATATAAGTGCGTACACACATTTGCGGGAGCAGGTGTTTATACTGTATCGGTTAGCGACCCAAATCGTAATGATGGAATTCTTAATATTCCGGGTTCTGTAAATATTCCTTTTTATATCGAAACCGTTGTTACTCTAAATCCATTTTTGGGACCAAACAGTGGTGTGGTATTATATAATCCGCCTATTGATTATGCTTGTGTGTGTAAACGCTTTATTCACAATCCCAATGCTATTGACCCGGATAACGATAGCCTTTCATACAGTTTAGGCATTTGTAAAGGAGCAAATGGTAATAATATTGTTGGATACTCAATTCCTCCCGGGGTTAACCTAAACCCTATTACCGGTGATTTTGTTTGGGATTGCCCCACACCTCAGGGCGAATTTAATTTTGTGATTTTAATTATCAGTTGGCGTAAGGGTATAGCTATAGATACGGTAACTCGAGATATGCAAATTACAGTTGATGGAAGTTGTTCCAATAATCCGCCTGTGCTTGATGTGCCTGATATTTGTGTAGATGCAGGAACTTTGGTAAATCTCCCTGTAACTGCCACCGACCCTGATAATCATGATATTTTCCTAACCGCCACCGGAGCAGTTTTTAATTTGGTAAACAATCCTGCCAGTTTCCCTCAAAATATTAGCGGAGCTTCACCACTAACAGCCAATTTTACTTGGCAAACAAGCTGTTCAGATGTGCGTAAAGCACCATATCAGGTTTCTTTTAAAGCTATGGATATTCCTACTAATGTAAACGATCAACCTCTGGTTGATATTAAAACCATTCAAATAACTGTTGTATCACCGCCACCATTAAACTTAACAGCCACACCACAAGGAACTTCTATCAAATTAAATTGGGTGCCTACTGTTTGTACACAAGCTTTGGGATATAAAATTTATAGGAGAAACGGTCCTTCCGGATTTGTTCCTTCACAATGTATTACGGGGGTGCCTCCTTCAACGGGCTATACTTTGCTGAGCACTGTATTAGGAAGCAATATTGTAGATTTTATTGACGATAACAACGGACAGGGATTAATTCACGGCACCGACTATTGTTATATGATTTGTGCTTATTTTGCCGATGGTGCCGAAAGCTATGCCTCCAATGAAGCTTGTGCCACTTTAAGAAAAGATGTACCCATAATTACTCATGTTACGGTTGATTCTACTGATGTTCATGGGAGAAACACCATTATTTGGTCACCACCGGACAGGACAGAAATAGATACTGTTGAATTTCCGGGACCATACAAGTACGTTATATACAGAAGTGATGGAGCTGATTGTAGCAACATTACTGCTATTGATTCTATTGCTGGTGTGAACCTCCCGGGTACAAGCAACGATACTATTTACCAGCATATTGATGTGGACACCTACAACAACTCTAACAGTTACCGATTAGGTTTCTATAACGAAAATCCTAGGAAATTTATAGGAATATCACATTGTGCTTCATCGGTATATTTAGATATTACCCCGGGCGATGAAACTTTGATACTTGACTGGACTTCAAACGTGCCCTGGACAAAAGACACTTTTACCGTTTATCGTCAAAACCCTAATACCTTGGATTTTGAGCGTATTGGTGTTTCAAATACTGCTATATACATTGATGGAAATCTTAATAATGGCACTAATTACTGCTATAAAATTAGAGCTTCGGGCTATTACACCGAACCTGGTATTGTTAAACCATTGCTCAATTTTTCGCAAATAGCATGCGGTGTTCCATACGATAATGTTGCACCTTGTGCCCCTCATTTAGATATTGATGCTAATTGTGATTCTATTATCAATACATTAAGTTGGAACAATCCTAATTTAACCTGTGCTGATGATGTGGTACAGTATAAATTATATTACAGTACCAATGATAGTGCAAACTTTAATTTAATTGCCACAGTCAATAATGACGGAACTCTTACCTTTACTCATAACAACAACAATATTTCTATTGCTGGTTGTTATTATATTACAGCCCTTGATAGTAATGCAAACGAAAGCATTCCAAGCGATACAGTTTGTGCCGATAATTGCCCCGTATATTTGTTGCCGAATGTTTTTACTCCAAATAATGACGGTTTTAACGACTTCTTCAGACCTTTCCCATATATGTATATCAAAAGCGTAGATATGCAAATTTACAACCGATGGGGCAATTTGGTGTTTACTACCAATAGCCCTGATATTCTATGGGATGGAACCAATCAACAAAGCAAACAACCATGTTCTGATGGTGTGTATTATTATGTAGGTAGTTATACAGCCATTACTTTAAAAGGAGATGTAACCGAAAAACTACACGGCTTTGTGCAGCTTGTAAAAACAAGAACTAACGAATCGCGATAATTCTCAATTAATATCAATGCTAAAAGTTAAATATCGAGAATCTGTTTATGTTCTTTTTATCGCCTTAATTCTTCTAAGTATTCAGGCTAAGGCTCAGTTCTTTCAAGGAATTGGCATTATGGCAGGTTTAAATATGAATAACCAACGCTGGCAGATAGACACCTTGCCTTATAACAAAAACCAAAAATTCACTTTCAGACCCAACGCTTCGCTCTTTGTTGAGTATCTAAATCACGAGTATATACGTGTTGTTACCGAGTTTCAATACTCTATGGAAGGCAGTAAGAGCCGATTAACAAACAAGTCTATAAATTTAAACTACGCAGGGTTCAACAATTATTTAAAATTACGTCAAGAACTTTATGACGTAACACCATATTTCCTTATTGGTCCTAAAGCCAAATATCTAATCAGTCAATCCGGTACTGCCGATTCATTTCGTCCTATTCATTTTAGCATGTATGCTGCTGTTGGCATTGAACTGTTATATTATCGCCCTTGGCTAATCCTTACCGAAATCGGCTACGACCACGATATTAATCGAGCTTTAAATAATACATTTTTTAAAGCCACCAATAAAACTATTGCTGTAAGAGTAGGGCTAAAGTACCAAATCGAGAAAAAAGCGAAAGGCTGTTTGCGAGGACCTTCCATACCTATTCAATAGCTTATTATTTAAATACTAAGTTTACTCCCAACATCACATTATGAAAATAATGGTTGGCCGGGGCATAATACATGCGTTCATTTCGCAGTATTACTCCGCTTAGCAATAAATGTATTTTAAATTGCTCATGTTGGTAAACCCTTAAGCCATAAAAGTCGCGAAAAAAATATTGGTTGTAGAAAGTATTGCTGCCGCTAAATGGTTTTTCCACTTTTACAGGAAAAATATTACTGTTGGTAAAATAGGCACTCTTAAACAAATAGCGTTCTATACCGGCTCCTACAATAAATTCAAACTCCTTACCTTTACTATTCTTTACACGTATTTCTTTACTGATTCCGGCACCTGCCGAACAATAGTTTATAAAGTGAATTCCTTTGTGCGTTTGTACCGGTAAATGAGTTGAAACACTCGGAAAATACTTACCATAAACCCAAAAATATTCATAATTAATATCGGCAAATACCTTAAAGCCCTTGTAGGTTAGGGGAGCAAAACTTAAACACCAGGCTTTATTTAATATTGAAAACACACTACTTCCCTTGTAGTAATTCCCCAGGTACTGATAGTGATTACTCCTGCTTATACTTATCTTTTCGCTTATCCACTTTTTCTTCTCATCATTTCCCCAATGCCCACGTACATGGAGTGAAACAAAACAGAATATCAATAGGAAAACAAATCTTATTTTCATACTGCTTATTTACACTTCATCAACAATGAGCTATCGCCATAACTTAAAAATCGATAATTATTTTTTAGTGCGACCTCATATATTTCTTTCCACTGTTCGCCTGCAATAGCCGCAACAATAAGCAATAGCGTACTTTTAGGTTGATGAAAATTAGTTATTATTCCTTCTGCAACTTTAAGGGAGTAATGAGGTGTAATCATAATTCCCGTTTTCAAAATAAGTTTGTTTATTGCATTCTCTCTTGCCCACTGTTTAAGACCTCCCAATGCCTCTTTTGCACCTGTATTTTGTGGCAGTTGATAGGCCTCCCATTGGCCTAAGTGCATCTCTTTTATACTGATTTGCTTATTAAGAATAATTTTAACCCCTATCCAATACAAGCTTTCAATAACGCGCAACGAGGTTGTTCCTACAGCAATTATTTTCCCTAGGTTTTGAAAAAGAAATTCCAAATTGTCTATACTTACTTCAATCAGCTCTTCGTGCATTATATGCTCGGTATAGAGGTCAGTCTTTATAGGTTTAAAAGTTCCTGCCCCTACATGCAAGGTTATATAATCAGTTTTAATCTGTTTCTCTTTAAAACTTTCAAAAACTTCATTGGTAAAGTGCAAACCTGCTGTTGGCGCAGCCACTGAACCTTGCTCTTTGGCATATATGGTTTGATAGCGTGCGTTGTCATTTTTCTCTTCTTTGCGGTTTAAATAGGGTGGGAGAGGCAGCTCACCTGCGTTTTCCAGAATATCCGAAAAATGAATATTGTTATTGTCCCAACTAAACTCTATTTCAAACAAGTCATCTCTGCGATTAATTATATGGGCATTTACTATTATTTCTTGTCCTTTTACAGTAAAAGCACATGTTGCGACACCTCTTTTCCATTTGCGTACACCACCTACCATACAAATCCATTTTACTTCAGATGTTGCTGCCAGCGCCATACTTGGTTCATAATGTTGTGCAGGCTCTAAGCAAAATATTTCAATCTTAGCCCCGGAAATGGTGTAAAAATACATGCGAGCTCTGATAACCTTGGTGTTGTTAAACACCAAACAAGCACCTGACGGCAGATAATTACTTAAATGAATAAAAGTGTCATGACTTATCTGTTTGTTTTTGTATATCAGTATTTTTGATTGATGTCGTACAGTCAAAGGAAATAAGGCAATCTTTTCATCAGGCAAAATATAGTCTAAAGTTTGCTCATCAAACTTCATAGGGCGTTTATATAATAAGTTTAATGTAATGGGTTTAAATTTCCCAAATGCTGCTTCTTTTTACAGGTTTAATTTTGAAGTATTCTTTATGTTCCAAAATAAAAGCCATAATAAGATATATAATAACCGGAGAACCGGCAGTAAAAAAACTCAAATAAATAAAATACAGTCTGATGGTGGTGGTTTTTATACCTAGCTTATTGCCCCACCAAGAGCAAACACCAAAAGCATGTTGCTCAAACCATAATGTAATTCTTTGAATCATTTTTCTTTTATTTTAAACATTACAAATTTATTGATTTTTTAAAATATAATAACCAATACTACAAGCTAAACACTTTTTTTTGAGACAATAATTATTTTTTAGCTCAATTAAAGCCTGCGATTCTAGAGCATTTTCAGACTTAACACCTATTGCTTTCCACATCTCAATAATACTATTTTTTTCAGGGGGTATTTTTTCAAGTAAGTCAAGAGCCAACTGACTCATATCCTCATTCTTGTATTGTTTTCCGTAAACAAAAATAAAAGGAACTACAGTATTTATTATAATGTTTTGAATTGAAGATAAGCCCAAAACTTTCTCGGTTTTCTTACTTTGAGAGTTAAGCGTGTAATGATTATCCCAAAATGATGAAGCAGATATCTGAAACAATTTCAGCATTTCTTGAGGGCTTTGTGTTTGTATAATTTTTGAAAACAAATGCGATGAGTTGTGTATAAGTGCCGCAAACTGTGCTAATCGAACTTCCGGAAAATTTACAGGGCGCAGGCGCGATAACTTCCACAAATGAGGGGCAATAAAATTAAGTTGATATTTCCTCTTCAAATATTCATACTCATTTTGCAAATTCTTAGCATAAGAACTAAACAAAGTTTGGTCTAAAAAACCGGCCTGTCCAAGAAGCAAAGCCTCTAGTTGCAATAAATTATTTTTATGCTTTGCCAGAATATTTAAAGAAGTGTTACGTGCCACCATTTCAAACGGAATGCTGTTTACCTTAAAACCAAAGTTAGAAGCCAGTTGCAAATAAAAACTTTGTTCCCAGTTATTATTATTTTCGGCTAATAGCCTTTCAATACTTTTAGTTTTGTTTTCCAAGCGTTGCACAATTACACCCTGCAATTGGGTGTTAATAATACTCTTGGCGATTGTTCCAATACTTTTTGCACAAGGTATTACATCTTCATTTTTTTTTAATTCTTCATAATTTTCAATCAATGTATTGTCAATATAGTTTTTAAGCTCAAGAGTTTTTATACTTTGTCCTTGATTATTGAAAATCTCTTTATCATGTTGGTAAACTACATGTAAAATAATATTTTGGTACGAAGCATCATGCTGATGTTGATGTAAAAGCCAGTCAGATGATTTAATGTGCAGCTCAACATTTCCGGCCCAAAGCGTATTGTTTATGTTAATACGGGCATCAAAGAAATCAGGACCACCATTAATATTTTGCAAACCTACTTTCTTGATTTCTATTTCTTCTCCATCGGTTGTAATAAGCCCCTGTTGGTTAAACAACCTCATTTTCCATAAATATTGAAATAAATCTTCAGTCATTGTTTGTGGCAAAAAATATTATTTACTTCTTAACAAATATACTGCAAAATAACATTTAGCCAATGATTCAGGCATATTTATATTGTGAAAAACTTAGTTTTACGGTTACTTTGATAAAAAGTTTTATTTTTTAGATTTGTAACAATTAATAAAAAATACTGCATCATGAGATATATCATAAGTACTTTAATATTAAGTTGTTTTGCCTTAGTTAGTTTTGCCGATAATGAAGTGCCAACCATTTATAAAATGTGGAGCAGACAAGAAGGAATTAAAAATTTTGTTTTTGACTTTTCTAAAGACAGTGCATCTATAAATTTTTCTGAAAAAGATAAATGGTCAGCCAGTAACATTCAATTTTTTAGCTTAAACAAAATAATAAACAAAGGAAATTTTCAAAGAATAATTTTACTCAAAGACAGTGCCGAGTTTCAGATTTACCGTACTATTGATATTTTTAATCTTACCCTAGATTCCTTACGTATATTTTTACATGCACAGTATTTTGCCGATTTGAATAGTGCCGAGAATGTTAACTCTGTAAAGATTAGCGATACCCAGCTTTTTTTTACTACCGAGTTTTTGTATCTAAAAAAAGTAGAAGAAAAAGCTCCGGCCCTAAAGAAAACCGAATATATTAATTTCTTAAAAGATGCACAGGCCGAAGCTAAAAAGCGTGCTACTGCCAAAACACTTAATCTTGACCCAAAGCGACCAATTGATAAAAGAGTTGAAGATTTCTTATTTGATTTCTCCAAAGAAAAGCAATATCGAGGAAAAATCTTCAATTCAAACTTGCAAAAGGCCATGAAAAATTTTGAAAAAGACGAAACTGTAAAGAAACTATATGGTGCTTTAAAATTAAATTTTGTAGTAAAGAAAAATCCAAATGCAGCTAGTACTGAAACAGCCCCCAACAATTCAAAAGCTAGTGGAAACACCAATATTAAAACATCTGACAAAAAAGAAAATTCCAAAAATGAATTAATCATTTCAACAGATGGCCAAAATAATACAACCAAACTGAAAGTTAAATAAATTAGGCAACCTGCAAACTTGTAAGATTCTGCTTAGATAAATCGGTCATAATTTCCTGCTTTATTTGTATTTTCTTTGTAAAGTCAAATCTGTCTATTATTCAATTCATTGTTTTGTTATAAAATTTGATTTTTTTTAACGCAGTAGCATCCTCATTTTTAGATTTTTAATAATACATAATTATCCTTTAGGCTTTTTTTACTACTAAAGAAGGTAATTTTGCACCATGTTAAAAAAGACCGGATATATATTAATACTGTTGGTTTTTGGATTAAGTTCTGTTGCCTTAGCTTTGGATGATAAAATATTGCCACCCGAAAATGAGGATGCAAAGAATAAAGTTATAGAATTTATTAATAACCATCAAATCGAATCCGACTCGTGTTATTATGATTTATACTCTACAGTATATAAGTGGATTGGCACTAAGTACAGATATAGTGGAACCGGTGGAAAAAATGGATTTGATTGTAGCGGTTTTGCCAAAATGGTTTATAAAACGGTTTTTAATCAGGAATTAAACGGAAGCTCAGCTGAGATTTTCCGTAATACCAAGGCGCTTGACGCAAATCAATTAGAAATTGGAGATTTGGTTTTCTTTAAAATAAGAGGCGGAAAAATTTCACATGTTGGCATTTATTTGGGTAATAATAAGTTTGCCCATGCAGCCGTAAAAGGCGGTGTGCGCATTGATAGTTTAGACTTTCCATACTACAAAAGAACATTCTATAAGGGCGGTCGTTTATAACTTTTATTTTTCAATACTTTATTTAGCATAATTATATTTTTACTTTTGGGTTAAAATATTCAATTATGGAGTCAACTTTGTTATTAAATCATACACAAATACAACAAATAATTAACCGTATGGCTTATCAATTGTATGAGAACCATTATGCTGAAGATGAAATTGTATTAGCCGGTATTCAACAAAGAGGATATATTTTTGCCCAAAAAATTGTAGAAACCTTTGCTCGTTTTTCTAATCAAAAAATTAAGCTATTGCCACTCGAAGTTGAAAAAGATACACCCTATGATTCGGTGCATCAAGCCATGATTGATAAAAGTTTATTTGAAAACAAAGTAGTTGTGATAGTTGACGATGTATTATACTCGGGCAAGACTTTAACCTATGCTATGAGTCGTTTTTTACATGCCCCGGTAAAAAAACTTTCAACCATGGTATTAGTTGACCGAAATCATAAAAACTATCCTGTAAATGCTGATTATGTGGGGTTTTCTTTGGCTACTACTTTAAAGCAGCATATTAAAGTTATGTTTAATAACAATGAAAATAAAGTATTATTGGAATAGCCTATTCTTTATTTGTTATTTGCGTTCATAAAGCAAGGTATTGAGATTATCAATATTCAAAATCATTTTTTCATGCTTAAAATTTTGTAAGCGCGAAATATCAAATATTAATTCTTTCTTTACTTTATCATGGCACTTGTCGTTGTTGCTGTCTTGCACTAAAAATAAGTTTGTTATTGGAGGATTACCTTCCTTAAAAGTACTATCAGCTATTAGCCTGAAAGTGTGAGGTTGACAACCCCCCTCGTAAACTATATTCATAATCAAATAGTTATTTTCCACTTTTGCAGATTCAACTAGATATCCCAGCATTTTTGAGCCTTGGTAATAACCCAAAACTTCCATTTTCAGTATGTCCTTTGATTTGTGCGTACCTTTTAGCTTGGGGCTGCACGACCAAGCTAGAAGCATTAATGATATAATAATAAATATGTTTCTCATTTTAGGTATAAATCAATCAAACCCTCCGGGGCGTTTATTTTAAGTATTTTGTTTGTTCTATCAATTTCTTCTAAAATTTCGCCATGCAAGGGTATTAAAATTTCGGTGTAGTTATGCATTACCTGCAAAATATTTTGTTGCGGTATTGAGATAACATCTTTCACAATTCCTATATCACCATGAATCTTATCATGTACCCTAAAACCAACTATTTCATGAAAATAAAATTTCTTCCCTTCTAAAGGAGGTAATAATTCCAAAGGTAAGTAAACATTCTTTTTCATCAACTCTGTAAGGTCATTGGCTTCATTCAGTCCTTCTGCCTTAAACCAAATAGTTGAGTCGTCAATAATTTTTGAAGAAGTAATAAAAAAAGGAGTAAGCGTATCATTAAAGTCAATATAAATTACTTTTAATCCTTTGTAAGAATCAATATTATCAGTATCGGCCTTTACAGCAAATTGTCCTTCAAAACCTATAGGTTTTAACACAAAGCCAAAGTAAAAACAATGATCAATATTCAAAGCAGTATATGAATAAAAAAGCCGGTTTCAGGATAATGAAACCGGCAGTATTTAATTAACTTTCTATTATGCTTCTGTTGAGGTTCCTTCTTCCGGAGTGGCTTCAGCAGTACTTTCCGCAGCGCTCTCAGCACTAGCTTGTTGTGCAGCAAGTTTCTCAGCAATTTTTGCAGCTTTAGCTTCTTTAACGGCACTTTCTGCTTTTAAAGAGGCACGCTTGTTTTCTTCTTTAGTGTTCTTAATAGAACTTTTCTTAGCTTCAATTTTAGATGTTTTTTCGTTCAGCCATTTTTCAAACTTAGCATCAGCAGCTTCTTGAGTTAAGGCTCCTTTCAAAACACCTTTGTTAAGGTGATGTTTATAAAGCACTCCTTTGTACGATAATATGGCGCGACAGGTATCGGTTGGCTGAGCACCATTGCGAAGCCATTGAATAGCTCCATCAAAATTTAAATCAATAGTTGCAGGATTGGTGTTGGGGTTGTAGGTGCCTAATTTCTCAATGAATCTTCCATCTCGAGGTGCACGACCATCCGCAATTACAATATGATAAAAAGCACTTGCTTTCTTACCATGGCGTTGTAATCTAATCTTTACAGGCATTTTTTCTTGTTTTTAATGAATAATTATTATTTTTTTATTGGGCTGCAAATGTAGCATCTTTTTTTGAATTATACAATAATTATGAATAAAAAGCCTACACAACTACTCTTTTTGTTTATTGATGGCGGTATATTTTATTCGATAAAATGATAAGATAGCTTAATATTAGGGCTTATTTTTATTATTAGTAGTCTGTTTACTGATTAAATTTCATTATAATTGCACTTTAATTTTAAAGCAATATAATAATAAATATGAGGAATATTCAATTTCGTGAAGCACTTAGAGAGGCTCTTAGTGAAGAAATGAGAAAAGATCAATCGGTTTTTTTAATGGGCGAAGAAGTAGCTGAATACAATGGTGCGTATAAGGTTAGTCAAGGTATGTTGGATGAATTTGGCCCCAATAGGGTAATTGATACACCAATTGCTGAGCTTGGATTTGCCGGTATTGCTGTTGGTGCTGCCATGAATGGCTTACGCCCGGTAGTTGAGTTTATGACCTTTAATTTTTCATTAGTAGCTATTGATCAAGTAATTAATTCAGCCGCAAAAATGATGAGCATGAGTGGTGGGCAATTCCCTGTTCCTATTGTTTTCAGAGGTCCTACTGCTTCTGCCGGTATGCTTAGCTCGCAACACTCCCAAGCTTTTGAGAATTGGTATGCCAACTGCCCCGGGTTAAAAGTTGTAGTTCCTTCAAACCCTTATGACGCCAAAGGGCTTTTAAAGTCTGCCATACGCGATAATGACCCGGTAATATTTATGGAAAGTGAACAAATGTATGGCGATAAGGCTGATGTTCCTGATGAGGAATATTTAATCCCACTGGGGCTGGCCGACATTAAAAGAAGTGGTACTGATGTTACCTTGGTATCTTTTGGGAAAATAATAAAAAGTTGTTACACCGCTGCCGAAGAATTAGAAAAAGAAGGCATAAGTGCTGAAATTATTGATTTAAGAACCGTTCGACCTATTGATTATGAAACGGTAATTAATTCTGTTAAGAAAACCAATCGTTTGGTTGTGGTAGAAGAGGCTTGGCCTTTAGCTTCAATTGCTTCTGAAATTACCTTTAAAGTACAAAAAGATGCTTTTGATTATTTAGATGCGCCTATTATACGTGTAACCTCGGCTGACGTCCCTTTGCCTTATGCTCCAACCCTTATTGAGGCTTCATTACCTAATGCCGAAAGAGTGGTTAAAGCAGTTAAAAGTGTAATGTATAGATAAAATTAATATATTTTTTCTGGTGAAGAAAATAATACTGTGATAGTGATTGGTATTGAGTATTAGGTTGTTTATTAATTTTTTGCCCGTTGAGGTAGTTTATTAATACTTTATGCAAGGAATATTTAGACCATTTGGGGTATTGTGGAAAGTACTGTTTTTGCTACATTTTGTAATTACGTTAATCATATTATATCCATTCTTCTACTTCTTTCTGGCAAAAAAGGATAGATTCCCCTATGCATTTAAATTAATGCGTTTTTGGGCTCATTTGCTAATATTTCCGGTTGGTATTTTTTATACGGTTGATAGAAGATTTATTCCTCAGCCCGGCAAAACCTATGTTTTTTGTGCTAATCATACTTCATATATTGATATAATACTTAGCTACTGTGTAATAAACCAGTACTTCGTTTTTATGGGAAAACAAGAGTTAGAGAAAGTTCCTTTGTTTAATATTTTTTTTAAGGAAATGAATATTCTAGTGGACAGAAAAAGTATTACTGCTTCATACCATTCTTTTCAAAGAGCTGCTGATGAGTTAAGAAATAATCATAACGTTATTCTATTTCCTGAAGGAACTATCTCTAAAAGAGCACCTATTTTGAAAGATTTTAAAAGTGGAGCCTTTAAATTGGCCATTACCGAAAAAGTAGAAATAGTGCCAATTACTTTTGAGAACAATTGGAAATTCTTACAAGACAGAGCCTTTTTACAAGGCAATATGCGACCTGGAATAGCTAGAATTGTAGTGCATCAACCTATTTCAACCAAAAATTTAGAGGAGTCTGATACAGACAAACTAAAGGAACAAGTTAAGTTAGTGATAGAAGAACCTCTTAGAAAATATAAAGAGTTCCAAAATATCTAAACAAAAAAGAGATTATTACTTTGCTGTAACAATCTCTTCTTTTTAAAAAAAAGCTAATTTAATTATTGTTTAAAACCAACCAAAACAGCAGCACAACCTACTTTGCTTATCCCATTTGAAGCTTTAGGACCTTGAGGTATAATTACAACAATTTTCATCTTTTGAGTACTGCTTACTTCAAACTCCCACGATTTTGCAAAGTCATGATCTTTATTATCATATACAATTTTATTTTTACTGTCATAAACCTGAAACTGTGCTTTACCTATTACTTCTTGAGCACAAACCAATAATTTATAGCTCATTCCGGAGTAAAAAGGTATTTCTAATTCTGCCTCTTCTCCGGGCGACATTTGAACAATGTTTAACTGCCCGTTATGAGTAAATGGGTTTAACTCAGGCATGCAGTTTCTTTTGGCGTATTGATTACATTGTGCTTGAACACTATTAATCGTTAAAATAAATATGGAAGAAAGTAGTAATACTTTATAAATACTTTTCATAGGAACTAATTTATTGACAATTTAAATATTAATTTACAATCTTATTTCTAATGGCTGTAATTCTAGTTGAGATGTCTTTTAACTGCTCAGGGCTAAGGCTTAATTCTCCATTTGAGCCAATAACGGTTTTCTTATTTACGGTATCGGTTTTTACCTCAGCTTCAGGAACCTCAGTCATTTTTATGTTGTCAAAAACACCCTTCAAAGCTTTTAAATCAGTCATAATTTCAGGAATATTTTCATCAGCTTCATTGCTTTCAAGTAAACCTATCAGATTCTCTAAAATTAATTTTTGCTCCGCAATACGTTTAATAATAGCTTCATTCTTGGCGTTTTGTTCAGCTATAGAGGTTGAAATATAAAGACCTTCAATCCAGCCACCGGCTACAACCAACGCTGAAACGCCAGCGCGGTCATTATTCTTTAAATACACATCAGTTTCTAAATAGGTATCAGAAATAATGGAAAGTAAAGAGTCTTTATTATTCAAATTTTTCTCCATACGCTTAACCGTATTTTCATTAATTGCTCCGGTTATACCCAGTCCATCGGCTAATTTTTTACAAACACCCATATAAGCCATAGCCTCCTGAGTTTGATCAAAAGTACTTGTATAGCTAAGATCAGCACCATATACTCCTAAATTCATAGACATTTGAATAATTGAAGTGTATTTTGATTGGTTTGCCGGAGGGTTTAATATGCTTTTATTAAAATTAGCACCTGTGGCTTTTATAATTGCTGACAATTCGCTTGGCGAAGGAATAGCGTAAAATACTTTGGCCGCCTTGCTTTGATTTTCAACAGCAGTAGGATCTACCTCATCTGTGTCAGATTTTGAATTGCCTTTGCAGGAAAATAGCAAGCTCGAAACAGCTACTGCTATAATTAAATTTAGTTTAAAACTTAATTTCATATTAAGTGGTTTTATAGTTTATTTCAGAGAAAATTACCCACAAACCTACAACTTTTAAAGATAAAAACAAATCATTTTTTTATTTCTTTTTTTAAAACCACTGAAATACATGTACTTTATATTGTTAATTTGCGGAATATTTTCATGTATAATTTATGACCTACATCATACCTGCAATTATAACTGTTGTTCTGTTACTTGTGGTGCTTAAAAGCAGGTTGTTTGCTAATTTAAAATATACACCTAAAATTTTTGCCGGATTATTTTTATTAAAATTATCGTTTGGGATTATTTTTCTCTATATATACTCAAAACATTATACTGATAAAGAAAACAGTGATATATATAAATATTATGATGATGCAGTAAAAATATATGATTTAACCGGAGAGGATGTTAAAACTTATTGGAGCATACTATCCGGACTGAATAGTTCCGACAAATCAGCCAGAGAGGTTACTCAACAATTAAATTATTGGTATCAAGATCAAAGTTCCTCTGTAATCAATGATTCACGTTCGGTAATACGTTTTAATTTGTTATTACTTCCTATTAGCGGTGGTAATATATACATACACTTGGTAATAATGGTTTTTTTATCTTTTATAGGCCTTGTTCTGCTATATATTGCACTCGAAAAGTATTTTTACAATAAAGAATTATGGCTTTTGCTTGCTTGTTTTGGAATAGCCTCTGTTATGTTTTGGTCGTCAGGTATTATAAAAGAAGGATTGGTAATGTTTTATTTGGGCTTATTTTTTTATGCAATCAGTAAGCTAAAAAGCAAGAATTTAGTGTTTTGTTTGTTCTTATTAGTGTTGTCCTTTTTAGGAATATTCTTTGCTAAGTTTTATATAGCCTTGTCTCTTATTCCGTCTATCTTGTTTTGGGGTTTCACTTATCTTCTTCCAAACAAAAATAGTTTAATAGTGTTAGGTTATACAGTGCTTACTATTGCTTTATCAGGCTTTGTTTTAAATATGTTTTTAAATAATGTTCCGCTCGAAAAACTGGCAAAAAAGCAAAACGATTTTATTAACCGTTCAGTAGGTGGTGTATATTTAAAAAACACCAACTCGCCTTTCGATACCATCTATACTTTAAGTCCTCAATCCTTATCCGATTCAAATGCTTCGGAAAAACAAATAGTACAATTAAAAGACGGCACCATATATCACCATTGGGTAAACCCATTTTATACCGATACTTTAATAGCCTCAAATAATAATAACCGGTACGAAATACTGGCCATTTTTAAGCCTACGGGTAGCGCGGTGCCTCTAAAACATTTAAGTGCCAATTACACCAGTGTAATTCAACTTTTGCCGCAGGCCTTAATTAACGCATTCTTTCGCCCTTTTATTTTTGATATTAATAATGCCTTGTCATTATTGGCTTGCGTTGAAAACGTGTTGTTGGTTTTACTCATCGTATTTGCCTTTGTGTTTTTTCAGAGTCCTAACAATGAGCAGCTTAGGCTAATTATTTTTTCTTTGCTTTTTGTTTTCACACTTTATGCTTTAGTAGGAATTACCACCCCTGTTTTAGGGGCTATTGTGCGCTACAAAATGCCGGGCTTACCTTTACTGGTGGCGAGCTTAGCTTTATTTATTGATAAAGCAAAATTATATAATATTTTTTGTAAAAAACTAACCTAGTTTGCCTTAATGGCTTTACTATTAGGTTTTCTCGAAGTAAAGTATTCTCATACTTTTTACAAAATTTATTAGCCTATAATTTCCAAAAATAAATACTACATAAACTCTGGTAAATCACAAAGCAAATATTAAATTTGCACCTTTATTGAACAAGCGTGAAAATACACTATAGTTTAGATTCAATTTCTGATTTACATCAAACTGCGGTTACCACCGGAACCTTTGATGGCGTTCATTTAGGACATAAAGTAATATTAGATAGATTAAATCGGGCAGCACATAGTATTAGCGGTGAGTCGGTTTTGCTTACCTTTAATCCGCACCCTAGAATGATACTCTTTCCTGATGATAATAATATTAAGCTATTGAATACTGCTGTAGAAAAAGAAGAGTTGCTAAATAAATGTGGTATTCATCATTTAGTGGTATTGCCATTTACTAAAGAGTTTTCACGAATGTCGTCTCTTGACTATGTAAGAAATATATTGGTAAAAAAACTTAAAGCAAAACGTTTGGTCATTGGATATGACCACCATTTTGGGCGCAATCGTGAGGGGTCATTTTTGCATTTGCAAGAGTATGGTCCTCTGTATGGGTTTGATGTTGAGGAAATACCCGCTCATGATATCAATCATGTAGCCATTAGCTCCTCAAAAATCCGTCAGGCATTAGAAACAGGAGATTTAGACACTGCCAATACCTATTTGGGATATCACTATCAGCTATCAGGAGAGGTTGTACACGGTAGCCGATTGGGGCATACTTTAGGTTTTCCAACGGCTAATATTAAAGTTAACGATAAATATAAACTAATACCTGCCTTTGGAATTTATGCAGCTAAAGTAAAAATTAAGAGCAATTTTTATAAAGGCATTTTAAGCATAGGAAAAAATCCTACCGTAACTTCAAGTAATGACGTTAAAATTGAAGTTTACATACTGGATTTTAAGGAAGATATTTATGGTGAAAACATTGATGTGTTTTTATGGAAACGGCTTAGGGAGGAAATAAAATTCAATTCGGTAAATGAATTAATTGAGCAAATGAAAATTGATAAACAGGAAACAATAAGTTTTTTTAATAATCATGAATAAGCAAAGCATTATAGGATATTTCTTATGCCTGTTATTATGCCTTGGCAACTGGTGTTATGGCCAACGTCTTAATAAGGAGCTGTCCGAGAACAATTATACGGTATATACAAGTATTGAACAAGCCTTGAAAAATCCCGATGAGGTAAAATATTTAAGCTTAAAGAAGGGGAAATTAAGAAAAATACCTTCGCAAATTTATATGTTCAAAAATCTTGAAGTATTAGATTTAAGCAAAAACAAACTTACAGAAATACCCGATTCTATTGGATACCTCACCAATCTTGTTGAAATTAGTCTGGCTAATAATCAATTAACCACATTGCCTGTGCAAATTGGACACTTGAAGAATTTGAAAAAACTTATTGCATGCCAAAACGAGATTGTACTCTTGCCCTCCTCTGTGGGTAATTTGCAAAACTTGGAATTGTTGGATTTGTGGAGTAATGAAATAGTTGAACTACCTGAAGAAATTAGCCAACTTAAGCAACTTAAATTTTTAGACATGCGAGGCATAAACTTAAGTAATACCCAAAAAGAAAATATTAAACAATTGCTACCCAAAACAGAAATTGAATTTTCGCACGGATGTAATTGTTTAAAATAAATAGTATAAGAAAAGCTAAAAATTACGATATTCGCAAACCCAATCAAAAATAATGTAGCATGGAATATAAGAAAATGGTTACAACACTTGGTCAGTTTATTATTGAACGTCAAGCAGAATTTCCGTATTCAAAAGGTGAGCTGTCACGTTTATTAAGAGATATAGGAATTGCAGCAAAAATTGTAAATAGAGAGGTTAATAAAGCCGGATTGGTAGATATTTTGGGCGAAGCCGGAGAAACAAATGTTCAGGGCGAAAGTGTGAAAAAGTTAGACAATTTTGCCAATGAACAATTTATTACCGCTTTAAGCTCCGGGGGCGAGTGCTGTGCCATTGCCTCTGAAGAAAACGAACAATTTATTCCTATTGATAACTCAGTTTCAAAAAATGCCAAATATGTGGTGTGCATTGATCCTTTAGATGGTTCATCAAATATTGATGTTAATGTTTCTATTGGTACCATTTTTTCTATCTATAGAAGAAAATCAAAGGCCGAAGGTCCCGGAACCATAGAAGACTTTCTACAAAAAGGAACTGATCAGGTGGCAGCCGGGTACGTTATTTATGGCTCTTCAACCATGCTGGTTTATACTACCGGAAATGGTGTAAATGGCTTTACGCTTGATCCTTCAATTGGCGAGTTTTGCCTATCGCACCCCGATATGAAAGCCCCTGTTGATGGTGATATATACTCTATTAATCAAGGAAACTTTGTGCACTTTCCAAACGGTGTAAAAGAATACATTAAATATTGTCAGGAGCTTGACAAAGACAGTCAAAGACCATATACATTACGCTACATAGGCTCCTTAGTGGCCGATTTTCATCGAAATTTAATTAAGGGTGGTATTTACATTTATCCGCCAACCTATAAGTCGCCAAAAGGAAAGTTGCGTTTATTATATGAGTGCAATCCCTTGGCGTTTATTGCCGAACAAGCCGGATGTAAAGCTACCGATGGGTTTAAACGTATTTTAGAAATTGAACCAACAGATATTCACCAACGAGTTCCTTTATTTATTGGCTCGCTAAATATGGTTAATAAGGCCGAAGAATTTATGGCTAAACAACCTGAATTGGCATAATAATGGTACAATTTTTGTTGCCTTCTCATCATAGAGATTTATCTCAAATGGTTCTTTGATATAATTTTTTTTCAATACATATTCTTCGGGGCCGACAGGTTTTGACAGCAAAATGTAGTTGAATCGTAAGCATGTCGTGTGTTGTGAATATAGCACGTTAAATCTAACTCTCAACCTTTTTAAATGGCGAGTATAACTACGCCCTTGCAGCTTAATACAAGGTATTAAAATGCAATGCCGGACAAAAAGCCCCGCTCATTGGCGTTTTGTTTCAGGCATCATAAATAGTGAGCTGCTTAAACAAAGCTTCGGTGTTTAATAAGACTATAGAAGCTTAGGCAACTTGGTGGTATGCTTTTAAACCTAAATTTGCTGAATTAAAATTATTAGCTAAACATGTAGAAAGCTTTTTGACTCTTTGTTTGGACAGGGGTTCGAATCCCCTCGGCTCCACTAATTGAAAAAATTATAGTAGTTTTTAATAACTTGGGCATCGCCCACGGTTGTCATCTATACGCCATACTAGGGTAATTCCTGCAAAACTATACCAGTCTTTGGTTCGAGTATTGCCTCGCTGTCGATTAAGATTGGCGTATGGCATATCTTCAATGTAATGGTTGTTCAAACTTCGGTCAGACAGTTGGGCGGCTTCTAACCCTCTTTCATTAATCAGCACCATAGGGTGAACATAGGTTTTGCTAACATCATCTAAATAATCGGTATAAAGTTTTCTTAAACCCCATTCCACACCTATACCAACTTTTTTATTTAGCGAAGCCTTTATTCCAATACCAAATGGAATTGAAAACTGAACAGCAGCAGCACGCTTTTTTTGATACACCGAGGTGCCTTGTCCTTCAGTATCCATTTGGCGTAGGTTATAATATGTACCGTTAAGTTCGGCTTTAGGTACAAAATAATAAAAAGCACCTCCGGCAAATAGGTATGGCGTAAAAGGAAATTCAAAACCCGGTGTAATTCCACCTATTTCGTATGGTAAAAAGTTAAATACAATCTGCGAAGATACTTCAGCTACAAATGTTCTAACCGATAGATTGCGGCTTTGTAAATAGGCGTCTTTTGAATATTTGTCAGCAGCCCTAAAACGTCCGGCACTAATGCTGTTCCTCCAACCCCAACGGGTATTTATAGAGTTTCTTTGAGCTGATAATGTTGCTCCAAAGCCCAAATTATTTGGGATGTTAAAACGTTGATTTAAATCACCGGCATAATGAATAATACCAATTGAGCCTCCAACCTCGGTATGTTTATAAAACTTTGATTGCCCAAAAACATTTTGACCTAAAGGGAGTAGCGCAAATAAAAAAATTAATATGCCTCTAATTATATTCAAATCATATTTATATAATCTGGCAAGGCCTTTCTATTTTAAATTCTTCAAAGCCTCTTGTGCCTTAATATTACTTGGATCTATTTCTTTTAATTTGGTCCAGGTTTCCTTTGCCATAGCATTATCTTTATTAAGCATATAATAATACCCAAGATACTCGTATGCTTCTGTCACTTCTTTCTGAAATTTCTTAGTGTCAGTTGTAAGTTCAATGTATTTCTCGTAATATGGTTTAGCCAAACCCATTTTACTGTCGGGGTCTAACTGAACACAAGCCTTGGCTCTCCATAAATATCCAATAGGCAGGGCATTTTGTAGTCTTATTACAGAACCAAAACATGTATCTGCATTCACAAAGTCTTTGTTAAAATAATAAGCTCTTCCCATAGTAAAATAATCGTTGGCATTCAACTTTTGTGTGGCAGTTTGTTTCCGCTCAAATGATTTAACGGCATTGTTGTAATCTTTTAAGCGCATATATATGAGTCCTAATTCACTAAGTAAATCAGTTTTGGTGGAGTCCAACTTGTAGGCTTCTTCAATGTCTATAATAGCCAAGGAGTCTTTACCTAATTTTGAATTTATCTTTCCACGATACTCATAGTCAGAAGGAAGAATTTTTGTTTTCTCGGCAGGTGCTCGGTTAAAAAACAAATTAATTGATTGCAAACCTTTCTGATAATCGCCAACTTCATAATATGAATAAGCCATTAAACGATTTACAAAGTTTTTAGAAGTGTCTATTGCTTGTAGCTCATTAAATAGGGCTAAGCTTTCTTTATAATCTTTATTTAAAAACAAGAAGGAAGCATAACGTTGGCGTGCACTAAAGTTATTGCCCGATAATTCAATGTATCGTTTATATCTGCTTTTGGCTTTGTCATATTGCTTGGCCATATAATACAGTTCTCCCTGCTCACGATAGGCTGGAGCAAAGGTTGAATCTATCTTTGCGGCATCCTGATATTTATCGAGTGCTAGATTGTAATTTTTGGCACGACCGTAAAGTTGACCAACGCGTAAAATGGCTTTTACTGATTTTTTGTCTAAATCCTGTGCTCTTTTATAGCTACTAATGGCATTATTTCCATCGGCCTTTTCTAAATAAAGGTCACCTTGCAAAATATACACTTCCGGATTTTTGGGTTCAAGTTTTACGGCACTTTCTATTAGTTTACCTGCCCAATCTAGGTTTTTCTTGGGTGCTTTAATTAAAGCTTCTGATATTTTAAGGAGTATGGTTACGTTTTTACTTCCTGTCATGGCTAATGACTTATCAAAAAGTTCTTGTGCCGGTTTTTCTTTTCCTTCATATTGTAATAACTGCCCTAATCCTACAAAACATAACGCATTTTGCGGGGCCACTTCATTTCCTTTAGTAAAATAATATGAGGCACTATCCAAATCATCATTCTTGAAATAATTATCGCCCATGTAGTAATATAAATCGCCATTACTTGGCTGAGCTTTCAATAGGTTCTTTAGCACTCTTGTGGCTGACTCAAATTGCTCGTTTTCGGTGTATTTTATAGCTTCATTTAATGTTTGAGCTTTTAACGGAAAGAACATTAATATACCTAAACTGAAAAATATTAATGAGGCATTAATTAATCTTTTATTTTTAAAACTATTCATATACGTTACTTTATATTAATTAAGTGGTTTGTTGGTTATTTGTATTACTCTTGGTTGCATAATAGTAGGTACTAAGCCCGACAGTTTAATTATTCTCTGCCCTTTTTCTCCTGCTACAAACGAAACAAAACCTGTGCCAAGTCCGGCTCGCGTTTGTCTGTTTATCATATATACGGTTCTATGAAAAGGGTAAGTTTTATCAGCTATAAATGCTTGCTCAGGCTTTTTAAAACGTGTTGATTCGGATATTTCTTCATCACCGGTTATGGCCACAACTTTTACTTTTTTTAAAATTTCTTGCGAAAGTAAATCATCAGTATCACTTATCCAACTTACACTTATTACCCCTAAGGCATTTTCATTTTTACTTACATAATCAATAATCTCCGGATTGTTATTAAGCGCAAATATATTCTTGCCGAATGTATGGTTATTGTTTAGTTTCTTCAAATAACTATAATTGGCAGAATGAGGATTATCAAAAACAATATTTATTTTTTTATCCTTTTGTGTGGGCCACATAGTATCTATACCTGTTAAAAAGTTCTTTATTTGTTTAACGCTTAAAGTGGTATCAGTATTGTTATTGTTTATTATAAACGCTAATGCATCATGCGCTATAGGGGTTGTTATGGGGTAAATATTAGCGTTTTTAAATCTTTGTAGTTCTTCTTCAGTCAACTCCCGATTAATTACCGCAACTTTTGAAGAGTCGTTAAACACATCATTTAAAGCCTGTTGTTCGGTAACATAATGCGGATAAACCTTTGCATTAGGGTATAAGGCTTCAAAGGTGCTGATTTGGGTCTCAAATAAAAGTGTATATGAATCATCAATAGCAATTGACAAATCACCCGAGGTTGGAGTGTCGGTATAATCTTTGCCTACGGGGTTACGATTACAGGAGATAGCCATTAATCCTAATAACACTGAAATTATATGTATTGAATTTAATTTCAACTTTTGGCAAAAATTACTAGTTACTATTGTTAGTATTATTTTTTTTTTTATTCAATCGTAAGGCCATATATAATCTAAATGCGGCATACAACAGAACTATGCAACCATACATTACCCTGTTACGTGGTATAAGCTCAATAAACGCTTGCGTAAATACTAAACTAAAACCTATTGTTAAATATACGCCTACCATTACTATTCCTAAATAGTATGCTGTTTTCTTGAGCGATTTATTTGATTCTATTTCCATGCTGCAAAAATATGAATACAAATTAATGAAAAAGAAGCTAATAAAAGCGTGAATATTCTTTAAAAGATGTAATTTTTCAACCCTTGTTAATGATTTGAAGCTAAGTATAACCAATTTTTCTTTTATCAGGGAATGAGTATTATAAATATGAGCAAGGATGAATTTCTGATTTTATGGGAGTATTGATACTATAATTACGATGAAATGGCGAAGGTTATTTGCTAAAATAAAAAAGCCCCAATTTGGGGCTTTTTTATTTTACATTTTGAAATAATTATTACTTGATAACATTGATTTTTTCGGTAGCTGTTATTTTGCTTCCGCTCACTTTTACCAGATAATTTCCATTAGCCAAATGGTTCAAATTAATTTCTTTAGTACCTTTCAAGCTAACATTTTCCTGAACATATACTCTTTTACCAATTAAATCAAATATTTCAATGTTTCCGGCATCTTTTATATGATTAAAGTTAATCATAAGCTTTTGCCCATCAGATTTAATACTTATATTTTTATTGGTTACTGAAGCAATTCCGGTTGTATTAATTACCTCAATGGTTGTTGATTGAGTACTGCTGCACAATCCATTATTTACTGTTAGCATTACCGTATAATTACCCACTTGATTATAAGTATGAGATATATTGGCAGAACCATTATTGACAATAGTTCCGTCACCAAAATCCCAGTTATAACTAATAGCTCCTGGCGCTGATGCAATAAAATCAACAGCTTGGTTATTAGTTAAATCAACACTTGTAATACTTGTAGAAAGTGAAGCATTAATACTGTTTCCGCCATCAATGGTAAAGAAATCGGTTGCATAATATAAATCCGGACTAGTACCTAAAGTCATATCTACAACATAATTACCGGCATTTAGGTTATTTACGGTGTAGGAGCCGGAAACTCCATTTACTGTACTTATTACCGTATTGTTCTGATCTTTAATTTGCATGTCAAAAGTTCCGGCAGATGGATAATTTACCACAACACTACCATCATTTCCACTACATGTTTCGTCAGAAGGGGTAAATGAAACAGCAGGTTTAAAGTGCAGTTTAAATCGGGTAGTATAAGTGCCGATTGGTAAAGTAACAGTGTATGAGTTTTGATTACGCAAATTAATCATATCACCGGTTTGGGTATCTTCCAAATATATTAATACAGAAGGAGAGAAAGTTGAAGCATCTACCAATCTGATGGTATATGATGTATTTGCTTGAATTATTAAGCCTAAATCAACTATTTTATCACTATTAAATGCTCCCATTCTATTGATTGAAAGATTATGGCTATCCACAACTGTAAAAATATGAGGGAAGCCCGGTATAGGAGACAACATAATGCCGGCATCGGTTGATGAGTCATAACTGTCAGAAGCAGTAGGGTCAAAATATAATGCCATATCATTGGCAAACCCATTTCCGCTAACATCCATTCTTAATAAGTCAGGTACAACACCATCACTAAAGAAGTTAGCATTTAAATCGCTATAGCTTGTTTTTCTAATAGAATTATTAACGTTAATAGTTCCGGTAGTTAATGCAGTTACAAGGAAAGCCTGTGATGAAGCAATAACATCAGTTACACCACCTGTTCCTATTGTTCCGTTCCATGAACCATAACTACCTGCATAGCCTCCTGAAGTAATAAATGCACGATATCCAACCGATGAAAGTACACTACTATTAATACTTTGAAGCAAGTTCCAACTAATAGGAGATGGGTATGGGTTTCCTATTAAGTTTATACCTTCACCAGCGCCTGTTCCGGAGGTACGAGTTAGGTTGTAACCTCCCGGAATGCTTCCATTAATAACCGAGCCAAATACATCAACTGTGGTGTTGCCTGGTACTATACATGCAAATCCTTTTAATGGTGTAATAGGAGTTGTTGCTCCTGTTGCTCCAATCCATCCGTATTCCGGGGTAGGATTAATATTTGTTTCATCATATTCCCAAACAGTAGCTAATTGGGTATAGCTAGCACCAGGAATGAATATTTGTCCGTTTAGGGCGGCATTAATGGTAAAATCATCGCGCCATCCGGTAGTTGTATTATTAACCATAGCTCCTGTAACAGGTGATGACAAATAGTGATATCCTGATAGTGAACCAACTTTACGTTCAACAGAAACATTGCCTGTAATAGTACCTGCCATTGGGTTAACTAACGCTGTTTTACCGGTAACGGAGCGTAGTACTAATTTTCCATCAGAGTCTAATTGACCTGCAGTAGTTGTTAAAACTCCTGTTACATTTGTAGTATTAGTTAAGGTTGTGGTACCACTGGTATTGTTAATTGTTAAATTATCAAAGGTTGTTTTACCACCAATTGTTTGAGCTCCTAAGGTACTGTTAAACTCTACACTTCCCGGTGTTACGCTAGGGTCAACAATACTTACTCTGGCATTGGCCGAGCCGGCTACTAACCAGTTACCTTTTACGTTTAGTTTATATCCATTGGTATTGATTCCGTTTGCTATAAAGTATGGTGGGGCACTGTTAAAAGTAATATTGCGACATGTAGCTTCACAGTTCAACACAATTTGTGCCGCACTAGAAGGAATAATTACATCAATTGAACCATTAGGAATGGTATTACAAGCCCAGTTCCCCGGATCGCACCAATCGTTAGATATTCCTATCCAGTTTCCATATCCACTACCCAATACATTTAAGGTATATTCTTCAATTTCACCACTATTGTAGCCGGTAGCATCGCATGGATCATAACTTGGTGTACCATCTGTAACCATTACTCGCATACGTACAGGGCCGTTAATACCGGTACATGGAATAGTAATGATATGTGAAGAAGTTCCGACAACCGGACTTTGTGGAATTAATACATTTTCTCCAGCGTCACTAAAATCACCATCACCGTTTAAGTCAATCCAGGCCACACGACCAAGTGAAGCTCCTCCAAAAGTTTTAATGTTTAACTGGTAAGAGAATCCTTTTTGAACATTTGTGGTAATAGATTGGAAATTTTGATAATTATCTCCGGTGGCGTCATAAGTAGAGTTATTGTTAATTGTATTGAACTCAACATTAGTAATATAATGATTGATAATAGAAGGGCTATTGGCAATACTTGATGCACAACGTGGTGTAATACTTACAACCGGAGTGGTTTGGATTAAACAACCCGGACCATTTTGAACTTTTGCTCTAGCATATAGCGTACCGTTAATTCTATCAATTATCCTAATATCATTATCGCCATCGGTTGGTTCAATAGATGAAACGTTCATGAAATTGTTTAAAGAAAATTCCCATGATAAAACGTCACCGGTGTTACCGCTTAGCGATAAGGTGTAGCTATCATTAACTGTACTGGTTGCAGGTACAGGAGTTACATTTATTGTACCCGCAACGGTTGGTGTTATACAAGGGAAACATTCTAATTTTAACTGAAAAATACCTTGAGCTCCACCGAAACCACCAACTAAGATATAATATTCAACTCCATTAGTGGTTTGCCATGAAACTTGCGATTGCTGACCATTTCCACAGCCACTATAATCATCATTAGAAGCTAAGCAAGTTAAGGAAGCACATGAGCCGGTGTAAACAGCTATTTTAGTATTAAAGTTGGTTCCATTACAGGTGCTTAGTCTAAAGTAATCACCGTTACCTGTAGTTCTGTACCAAATACCGTTAATTCCCGCAACACTCATACCACCGCATACAGCTACAGGGTCACCTAATGAGGTTCCTCCGTTTGAGTTTTGACCATTGGCAATATTTCCGCAATAAATTGGGATAGCATCATCACAAAGGTCATTCATAGGTACTGGCGGAGGAACTATATTAACCACACATATTGAAATGTTGGAATTTAAAGGCACTCCCGAGTCATAATCATAAACACGCAAATAATAGGTTTGTCCAATGGTTAACCCATTTAAAATTAATGTTTCGGTTTGGCCATCGCCATAATTATTTACACAATCAACTAATACCATAGAAACACAAGTGCCACTATAAGCAGCAATAGCCATATCATAATTTCCTTGGCCGGTAGCCTGAATAATGGTAGAGGCTTGTGCTGCAGTAAATTTATACCAAACATCGTCATTTAAATCACCACCGCATGAAGGTGTTGATTGAGGTGATAAAGTTGCTCCTGAAACATCTTGAAGATAAGGTACACAACCATTAGCAGCGATTAAACTAATAGCTCCTCCACAATTATCATTTGCCGGAGGGGCAGGTATTGTTGGGCTGGTAACACAAATTGTGAATGTTAAGGTTGCCGGTACACCTGCACCTACATCAAAAACGCGAACATAATAGGTGTTACCTACCGTTAACCCGGTTAGGGTTAATTCTTCGGTACCGCCATTTCCGGTTAAATCCATACAAGCAATTCCTGATGCGCCACAAGCTCCATTAAATGCTTCAATGATAGCATCAAATGAGGCAGAACCAACAACAGTTACTTTATGAATGCTTTGAGTGGCTACAAATTTATACCAAACATCATCATTATTAGTACCAAAGCATGTAGTTGGAGGGGTTGATTGAGTGGCATTTAGTACCGTTCCAGGAGTTGGAGTACCACAAATAGGGCTAGGGCTAGGGGTAAGTGAAATAGCTCCGGCACAATTATCATTTGCAGGGCCAGGAGTAACCACTCCATTTACTACACATATATCAAAATTACCTTGAGTAGCGTAGCCGGCACCCCTACCATACACTCTTATTCTATAAGTTGTTCCTATAGTTAAGCCTTGTAAACTTAAGGTTTCAGTACCACCTATTCCGGCTCCGTCAACACATTGAATCAACGCACCGTTGCAAGCAGCAGTTCTAAGTTCAAGAACGGCATTTAATGGAGCAGTTGGAACAACTATTATATCGTGTGCTGTAGAAGAAGCAACAAAACTATACCATACATCATCATCAGGGTTTCCAACAAAACCTCCGCATAAACTACCGGGCAACCCCGAATTGGTAGCACCAACTGTAGTTCCTGCGGTTGGGATACAGGTTGCATTTGAGGTTAATCCTATGGCATTACCGCATAAGTCGTTAGCCGGTGGAGGATTTAAAACAACCTGATTTACAACACATATATCAAAATTGCTGTTTGGAGGATATCCTGAACCATAATCATATACTCTTATATAATATGTAGAACCGGCAGTTAAGCCTCCTTGATTAATAACTTCGGTACCTCCTGAACCGGATAAGTTAGCGCAAGCTAAACTATTTAATGTGCCGCATGAACCTTCTAATAATTCGAGCACTATATCCATTCCTAAAGCTCCTACTCCTGTTATACTTACAGAGGTTGAGGTTGCCACAAATTTATACCAAACATCGTCATTGGCATTACCTCCACAAGCAGTTGCAGGGCTTGATAATGTTGCATTCTCTACTGTACCTGAGGTATTTACACAAGATACACCCGGGGTTAATGAAAAAGCTCCTAGGCAATTGTCGTTAGCCGGTGGGGGTGGAATATAGGTAACACAAATATTAAATGTTCCATAAATGGCAGTTCCTTTATCAAACACTCTTACCCGGTAGGTGTTTCCAACAACCAAAGTATTAAGGTTTAGAACTTCAGTTCCGCCTGCAAAAGTATTATCCACACAGCCTACCTGAGTAGGGGTTACACAGCTATTATCTTGGTAACATGTCAAAACAATATCAATACCCGAAGTAGCCTGAGCTGTAATGGTTACATTAGTAGATGGAGCGGTAAAGGTGTACCAAACATCATCATCGGGGTCGCCTCCACAAGTTGGAGCAGATACTCCGGAAGAAGTTGCATTAACGGTTGTACCGGCTGTATAGCTGCAGGTTAAACCAGGTGTTAATACCGAACCCGGACAATCATCATTTGGAGGTGGTGCTGCGGTAGTAGTAAAAGGCTCAAAAGGTGAATAAGGGCTAACCGGTCCGCCACAGTTTGTTCTTACTCTGAAATGGTAATTAGTGGCAGGAGTTAATCCTATTAGATTGGTACTATTACCTGGTATTGCACTTAATAATGTATAAGGTCCCGAAGGAGCCGGGCCGTACTCTACATCAAAACTGGAGGCACTACAAGCTAATGGATTCCAGTTAAGTGTTGCAGTAGTATATCCTACCGGACCGGCAGTTAATGTGTTTGGGGTAGGACAAGAGTTTTCGATAGTAATTTGATCAATAGCCATATTAAACCCATTCAATCCAAAAGCTCTTAAGGCTATACGCACATTAGGGTTTCCGGCATAAGCAGATAAACAGGCTGAGAAATCTTGCCAAAACATTGTTCCTGCTGATGCGTTATATCTATAACAAGTTGGTGCTCCCGATATTAATGACCATGTATTTCCACCATCTGTTGAGGCTTCAAAGCGTATATAATCATTTTTGCCCGGCAGGTTATTGTCTTGTGCCATACTTATAGTTATGGTAGGAGAAGTTAAGGCTGAAAAGTCCATACACGGTAGGATTAAACGTGCTTGGTTTCCTGCAGGGAATGAATAACTGTTAAAAACGGCAAAACCATTGTTGGCAGTAGCTAACGAAGGAGGAGCTGCTGAACCCGGAACAAATGTACTACTATATACTATAGCCCAATTATACGAAACATTAGGGGCTATAGTTTGCATAGCATATGCCGGATTAGGGGAAGCTGAAAACGTTTCGATATAAGGGAAGGTGGTATTTCTGGAAATAACTTTTAATACTGTTGGTATGTCATCATTTGCATTATTAGGATCTCCAATAGTATTTTGACTGCATAAAAAACTATAAGTACCGTTGGCACTCATATTAATTGTTGGACTGCATATTACATCTTGTGTAGAATTCACTCCCAAAGTACCTGTATTAATTGTAGCTGTTACCGTTGCAACAATTACTCCGGTTACATCAACAGTAACGGTGGTTGGATTAACAGAGAAATCGTGAATTGCTGTACCTTCATTTTTTATTCTTACCGTAACAACTTGTGAGCCATTTCCACAGCTCTCCGAAGGAGTTACTAAAGATACTACACTAATATCAATAGGCGTAGGTGCTGGTGGTGTCCAAATATAACTTCTACCCGAAGTTGGTGGAGTGGTGGTTAACTGAGTAATGCAATTATGACTATTAGCAGTTCCATCTTCACTTGTATTCCAATTATTACTGCTTGGAGCTGAGAGCATTACTCTACGGTTATTATAATCTGAGTTGTTGTTTCCTCTTAATCCTACTTGAGGAGCCGGATTAGACGTAGTTCCGGCAAACGAACATGAACCATAAGTAACCTGAACGGAATTGTCAATTTCATTTAACCTGATTTGAAAATTATACCATTGATTAGGTGCTGATTGACTTTTAGCGTTTTTCCATTGTACTACCAATGTTCTGGCGGGTGCAGATCCAATAGTTTGGTATCTTATTTCGCCTGTGTACTGTGTGTAATTACCACTTACACTTGATGTAGCCGGAGCTGATATAGTAAAGCTGGTGGCCGTTTTTGAAACAACAGTTGCTAAGGCAGGGATACCTGTTCCAAATACACGAGCTCCTATTTGAATGCCTCCGGTATTTACAGTAGTATTTACCACAGGTGAACCCACAGTGGTGGTGCCTACAATGATATAACTTCCAACTAAGTCTCGTCCAAAACCAGAAATGACATTGTTTAAGCCTATTGAGTTAGAAATGGGATTACTCGTAACCCCCCCTGATTGATTCCCCATTGAAATATACCCGTCCATATTAATAGAGAAATCGGTATAGTTAACTCCATTATATTTAAACGTAAATCCTATAGGTAATCCTGCAGAATATCCAATATCCCAAGGAATTTGAGTACTTTCGTCAGAAAGGGCAACTACCGTACCTCCCGTAATAGGTGTATAGGTACCGGTATTAGTTGAGAAAGTATAATTTGGCGAAGCAACCTGGGCCTTGCTAATTTTAAGGGCACAAAAAACAATAACTAGCAAGAACAGACCAAATTTCTGAGATATAAGTATATTTTTATTCATATTTACCTCCTTTTACTTTAGTTGCAGAAACCATTTTGTAGTGTTCATTATCAACCAATAATTGGGCAAGCTCGTTAAAAGATTTTTTTGCAATTAAATCTTGAACATCTTTGCTTAAACCCTTAATGGTTGATTGATTTCCGGGAATCCATGCTTCCATTTCGCTGTTAAAAGAGGTGTAATCAATTTCGAAGCCCTTAATAACAACAAATGGGAGCTCTTGGAGCATTTTTTCCTCCGCGCTAATTTGACCGGGAATTTCGGCCTGGGTTTGGTAGGCAGGAACCGGGACTATTGCCGACTGTGCCTTTGCTGATACTGAGTAAGCTGCCAAAGCAGTAAATATCAGCACCAAGGTTTTTGATTTTTTTTTCATTGTTAAGTGTATATTGAGATTAATTTTTTTAGCTTAGTGGTTTTTTGTAGCTCAAAGAGCAATTTATTTTAACATAATTTTAACAAAAGTTTCCTGTTTCAACGAGCATTTAAAATAAAAGTTACAAAAAAAGATAAAATTTTATAGACATACCTTTGTATTTATGGCACGAAAGTATAAAAAATAGGAGATAAAATATTTTTTTTAACATTTAATTTATAGTTTTGGTTAATTTATAGATTATTTGTTGTGAAAAATTATACCTTTAAACTTTTATGAATAAGGATAAATTTTCTAATTTTTTACTTGGCTTAATTCTTTTATTCGCCTTATCAACAAGATTTTATCATTATTCTACTTGGTCGTTAAGCAATGACGAACTAAGTGCATTGTTGGGCTTTAGTTACGGTAGCTTATTTAACAATATTTTTAGGTATGTTGCTACTGATTTTCATCCGGCCGGGGTGCAAGTGTTAATATGGCTTTGGTGCAATATATTTGGAACTTCGGTGGCAGCCTTGAGGCTTCCTTTTGTACTTATGGGGGTGGCCTCAGTTTATTTAGTATATATCAATACCAAGCAATGTATTAACAAACCGGCTGCTTTATTAGTATCGGCTACTTTAGCTGTTTCGCAGTTCGCCATATTATATAGTCAAATTGCTCGCCCGTACAGTAGCGGATTGTTTTTTGTACTGATTACATGGTATGGTTGGAATCAATTTGTTTTCAAAGAAAAGCATGAAACCCCTGGGTTGTTTGCCTCATTTATATTTGTTTTAGGCTTAGTGCTATGTATGTACAATCATTATTTTAGTTTCTTAATGGCTGCTATTATGGGACTAACCGGACTTTTTGTAATACCAAAACACGTCAAGAAAATATATCTAATTTGCGGAATTGTTGCTGTGGTATTGTTTTTACCACATTTAAAAATTTCTATTTCTCAATTTTCGGCCGGAGGAATTGGTTGGGTATCGGTTCCCGACAAAAGTTTTTTTTGGTCTTTCGCCCTATATATGTTTAATCAATCAAAATGGTATTTGTTCATTTTGCTGTTAATAGCCCTGGTATCAGCCGTAAAAATTCCAATTCAAATCAGTTCAAATAAATTTCGATGGATTGCCTTACTCTGGTTTTTGTTACTCTTATTTATTGCTTACTTTTATAGTATTTATGTTAGTCCTGTTTTGCAGTACAGTATTCTTATTTTTTCGTATCCTTTTTTACTTGTATTTCTTTTCTCATATACTCCGGTACAACAAAAAATAGTTCATTTAACAGTGCCTTTAATTCTTGTTTGCGGAACTATTCAAATATATGCCATTAATAAATTTAGCGGTAGCAATGAGTTTGGCCGTTTTAAAGAAATAGCGCAACATATTAATGAGGCCGATATTGAGTTTGGAAGTAATCAAATTGAAAGTGGAATCAATGTAACCGACTCGTCATACATTCATTATTATCTAAGTAAATTAAACAATCAGCACCATTTCAATTTTTATCATTGTGCCAACGATACACAGTTTAACCAATTGGTAAAACTTACCCAAGGCAGCGAAAAACCTTATTTTTTATATTGCTGGTCTAACTCTGATTGTCCACCGGTAATTAACAGTATTATCAGTCAAAAATATCCTTTTTTGATAAAAAGATATTGGTATTTTAACTCAGAATTTTATTTATATAGCCGCAAGTCTCAGGATAGTGTAAATAGAATCACAGATTCGGAAAATATTTTTATTCAAAACTACAGTAATACCGCTGCCTACTTTAACAAACCGGCATACATAGTTAATGATACAACTGACACACTTCATACAAACAATGCAGCAGAGTTTCTGAACAAAGATGTGCTTTACAGCTCAACCTTTAGGATTGGCTTAAACAAATTGATAAAAAACACCTCAGACATTATTCATGCAAAGGTTTTGATAAAAAATACTTCAATAGATGATGATGCACTTATAGTTTTTAGTATAGATCATCAAGGCAAGAATTATTATTGGTCGGGGAAAAGCATTAAACCATATTTGCTGCAACCCGAAAAATGGAATAGGTGTTTTCACTCTATCAGATTACCTGAGATAAAGAGTGCTGATGACACTATTTCTATTTATATATATAACCAGTTTAACAAAACTATTTTTGTAGATGATTTTATAATAGAATCGGAACCCGGCAATGATAATTTATATGGACCACGTAAAGATGCGTATTTGATGGGAGTTAATGCAGCAGCGGAAAAGAACAAAGCCAAAACTAAACATTAGAGTCTTTAAACTTTTCCATTAATCTGCGGTCGCGTTTGGTTGGGCGGGCTTGTTTATTACCACGACCACCACCTCCACTTGAAAAATAAAATACCGAGTTTAATTTTTTTCTTTCTTTTTCTTCCGGTGGGGTTAGGTCTATATAGCAGGTAAGGGCTATTTCTGATTTAACTCTTTTATCAATTATCTTTAAGGTTTGTAATCTAACATTACCGGCCTTAGTTTTAATATGATAGTTTTCGTTAGGCTTAACTACTCGCGAGGCCTTCACAACAGTTTCATTATTCAACTTAACTTTTCCTTCTTTACAAGCTTCGGCAGCTTCTGAGCGGGTTTTAAAAATTCTTATAGCCCATAAGTACTTGTCAATTCTTACTCCTGTTATGGTTGTGGTTTCCAATTTGAAGTTAATTACTGTATATTCAAGTTATATTTTATTTAATATCAACCTTTCCTGTTAACGGAATGTTACTATTAGTGTATTTAATAATATAAACTCCTTTGGGCCATTCCGAAATATTAATTAACTCGTTATTATTATAGTTAGAGTTGTAATACACACTTTGCCCTAGCATATTGAAAATATTAACGGAGGCATTTTTTACTGATTTCTCATTATTCAAATATAGCCCTTCGGCATTTTTTACAATAGTAATTTCTGAATTGTTTTGTATATTTTCAACCCCGGTTGCTACTACCGTAATTTCTTTAGATAGACTACTTTCCACACATCCGTCAGAAACTGTTAAGGTTACAGTATATACTCCCGGAGTTTGAAATGTATAGGTTGGATTTGCACTAGTTGAAGTGTTCCCATTTCCGAAATCCCACCAATAGCTATGCGCATTATTAGAGTTATCGGTAAACTGAAATTCAAAAGGGTTATTCATATTTTGAGTATAACTAAAGTCGGCATGAGCATTATATACATTGATGTTCCAAACACTTAAACTGTCAAACACGGTTTGATAGGCAATTTGCTGAAGAAAGGCTGCGTTAGAAGCCGACAAACCTCCATTAAAATTTATTCCAACAGGACTTTTTTGAAATATGGTGGCATAAAAAGTACAAGCTGCTAAATAAGTACCCGCAACGCTGGGGTGGCTATTATCAGAAGTATAAAGATTAATAGTACTGTCGGCCATACGCGAGTATTTAAAAGCCTGACCAACAGGCGATACGATTGCTTCATTATCGTTACCCATTTGCAAATAACTCTCCCTCAAACGATTTTGCATCCCTTCAAAAGTACACAAAGGCGGATAAAATGCGCAGTTGGCGGCATCACCATATTTGCGTCCCCAGGTCATATAAAACACTACTTGGCTGCAACTATCATTGGCTAATATTAAATTGCATAACTGAGTAGCATAAGGAAAACAATCGGTTTGTACTTGAGTAGGAGGGAATGATGGTAGTTGGCTTTGTTCTTGTAAAATTACATAATCCCAAGCTTGAGCACTAATTTTACTCAATGTATTTGAATTGGTGCAGTGTTGTTGAAAGGTATAACCACCTGGTGCAGAACTATCATAAGTTATGGTATCGCCATTGGCTAAAGCCAAGTTGCGAAACATTAGAGGTAAATCGTTTACATAAGTATAGCTGTTGCCTATAAATAATACTTTTTTGGGTTGGGCTTGCGAATAAAAAGAAATTAAAGCAAAGGCAAGTAGTACAATATGTTTCATTTCTGCAAAAAATAAATAATTATTGTTTAATATTTAGCTTCTTGGCAATATCAGCAGGAAGGGCTTTTTTGTGTACTAAAATAGAAGTAGTTTTATATTTAAAGTAGGCTGTTGATACGTAAAATATTCCGCCCAAATCATTATTTTCAGTACCCCATGAATTTTTTACGGTATAATACCTTTTTCCGTTTTGGTCTTTTGCCGAACCAATAATATGCATTCCATGATCGTCAGTAGTAGATAAATTATCAAATGCTGCCTGACGTAATTCCTGTGTTATATTAAGCTCTTCCATAGGTTTACTAAATGCAGAGTCTTTTTCAGCCTGTGTCATGTCTGCTTTGTCTTTTACAGGAACAATAGCTACCCCATTCTTAAACGAAAAACCAAACTCGCTAACATCACTTGCCCAAGCTACGGTAAAATTATTATTGATAGCATTATCTGTAATTTTCTGCATCTCATCTAATGGAACATTATATATTTTCCCCCAGCTCCAATTATCGCTTACTTCTATAATAAATTGCTCATAAAATGGGTGGTGTGTATATGAGCCAATGGCCACATAATCATCAGCATTTAGCCCCAACTCAGCAGCAAAAGACTTTGGGGTATATTTTTTTCCGTTATATTCAAAAGAATCGGGTGTTTTTCCGTAGTATGCATCTAACACAGCTTCGAAGGCATCTTTCCAGTTAGGGCTAAGTTTATCACCATTTGGTCTCTTAATTATTTCATCAAGCATAGCTTTCAATACCTTGTCAGATTCGGTAAGTTCAGGCTTACCCCCATTTTTAATCGGATAGGCACTTTCAGGAACAACCCCATTGGTGCGCAACACATTTATGGCATCATGAAACTCACTGCCTGCCCCAAAATTAATAGTGCCTTGCATTCTAACATACTTTTCTCCTTTCTGACTGTAGGTGTTTCTTACTACAAACATATCACTCAAATCAACCATGGGTTTGCCCATTCTGGCTAATTCTGATTCGAGAAAGGATTGGGTTGAAAAACTCCAGCAAGTTCCGCTTTTATATTGGTTTTTTACCGGACTATAGCTAATCTCTTTTTCTGGGGTAAAGATAAAACCACCATTTTTTTTGTTTGTAATGTTTTGAGACTTAACATTCGAAGAGAATAAAATACCAAAACTAATAATGAATGAAAGTAAGTTGTGTTTCATAGTAAAAAAAAATTTTACAAAAGTAATCATTTTATAGCTAAGGTTTCTTTGGTTTAATAAATGCTATACTTTTTGATAAGAATTTGTTAAATTATTCTTTTTTACACAAAACATTTTAACGGTGTTTTTGGCTTGTTTTTTGTTTTAAGATGTATGGTGTGTAATATTGATTATACATAATTATTTTTTCACTATTTTTGAAGTTTTGAATAAAATAGAATTTAATTAAAACCAAGTTATGTTATTAACCGGATATTTGAGAGATAATCAGGAAAGTGTTATAGAACGCCTGAAAAAGAAAAACTTTAAACAAATAGAGTTGGTAAGTCAAGCTGTTGAAAAGGATAATGAACGAAAAAAAATTCAAAATCAGTTAGATGAATTATTAGCTCAGAACAATAAACTTGCCGAACAAATAGGAACTTTAATGAAATCGGGTTTGAAAGAAGAAGGGAATGTCTTGAAAGCCGAAACCGTTGCATTAAAAGAAAAATCAAAAGAATTGCAAAGCACATTAGATGAATGTGAGAAGGACTTACATGATATTTTAGTTCAAATTCCTAATTTACCTTATGAATTAGTTCCTCATGGCACAACTGCCGAAGAAAATGAGGTAGTTTTTAGCTCCGGAGCCTTACCCGAACTACCTGCAGAGGCGTTGCCTCATTGGGAGTTATGTGCCAAATATGATATTATTGATTTTGAGTTGGGTGTAAAGCTTACCGGTGCAGGCTTTCCGGTATATAAAGGAAAAGGAGCCAAGTTGCAAAGGGCTTTGATTAATTTTTTCTTGGAAAAAGCTGCCGAAGCCGGGTATCTTGAAGTACAACCGCCTATTTTGGTAAATGCCCAATCGGGTTACGGAACAGGCCAATTGCCTGATAAAGAAGGACAAATGTATTACGTAGGGATGGATGAATTTTATTTGATACCTACGGCTGAGGTTCCGGTAACCAACATATATCGCGATGTAATTATTAAAGCTGAAGATTTGCCGATTAAGAATACAGCCTATACGCCTTGTTTCAGACGTGAAGCAGGCTCTTATGGGAAAGATGTGAGAGGTTTAAACCGATTACATCAGTTTGATAAAGTAGAGATTGTACAGATTCAGCATCCCGAGAAATCGTATCAAACGCTTGAAGAAATGCGAGAGTATGTTGCAGGTTTATTAAATGAATTGCAATTACCTTATCGTACCTTACGTTTGTGTGGTGGCGATATGAGTTTTGCATCAGCCATGACTTATGACATGGAAGTATATAGTGCTGCTCAAAAGAAATGGCTTGAGGTAAGTTCTGTTTCTAACTTTGAAAGCTTTCAGGCAAACCGATTAAAACTTCGTTTTCGTGAAGGAAATAACAAACCGGCACTGGCCCATACACTTAACGGTAGTGCATTGGCTTTGCCAAGAATTGTTGCCGCTATACTCGAAAATAATCAAACCCCACAAGGAATTATGATACCCGAAGTATTGGTTAAATACACAGGATTTTCTATAATTAATTAATTTAACAATGAATTGATATTTCTTTGAATTGATTATTATTTCAGAAATAACAATAACATAATTAACCCTTTGTTTGGTTTTAACTTTATGTACATATAATCGCAGAATACATACTTCTGAAATAAAGCAAATAAAATGTTGGTACGGATACAAGTTTTAATATTATGTTTAGTATGTGCTGCAGCTATAGCACAGCCCAATAGTGATGAGTTGTTGGCCAAACAGTTTTATGATAATGGGGAGTTTGATAAGGCTGCTTTATTGTATGAAAAATTATACAATACCGTACCATCGCAAGAGTATTATGGCTATTACATTGAATGTCTTGTTGCACTAAATGATTATAAAGAAGCAGAGCGTTTTATAAAAAAACAACAAAAGAAAAATCCACAACAAACAAGCTTATTAGTTGATTTGGGTTATATATACAAGAAAGAAGGGAATATAAATAAAAGCAATAAAATTTTTAATGAAGCCCTAAGTAAACTTACCCAGGGCAATCAAGCAGAAATAATTCAACTCAGCCAAGCTTTTTTAAAATATAAAGAGGTAGATTTTGCCATAAAAAGTTTACAAGCCGGACGTAAGCTAATGCAGGGTTTGTATCCCTTTAATATGGAGCTTGCCGAAGCCTATAAAGCCAAAGCTGATTACGCCAATATGTATAAAGAGTACTTAGATGCAATAGATTATAACCCTGTTTATGCTGCACAAATACAAAGTATTTTACAAAGTTTTATAGGAGATGATTTTGGAAGCAATAAGGCAAACGAACTAAGAATTCAGTTGTTAAAACAAGTACAGCAGCATCCCGATAAAATTGTTTTCTCAGATTTTTTAGTTTGGTTTCTGATTCAGCAAAGAGATTTTGAATCGGCCTTTATACAAGCCAAAGCAGTTGATAAAAGAACCAATAACAATGGTGGAAAAATAATAAACTTAGCCTTGATATGCAACTCTAATCAAGAGTATGATGTAGCTATTAAGTGTCTGGAATATGAAATTCAAAAAGGTAAAAAGAATCCGTATTATACATACGCCCGCACCGAATTGGTAAATACTTTACAGAAAAAAATAACTTCATCATTTAACTTCACCAAACAACAAATAATAGAGCTTGAAGGAATATATAACAATGCCTTAACCGATATGGGATATAATGCCCAAAGTATTTCATTAATACGAGGTTTGGCTCATTTAAAAGCTTTTTATATGGATGATGCTGCTAAGGCCATTGAGCTGCTGGAAACAGCCTTAAGCTATGCCAATGCAGATCCAACATTATTAGCCGAGTGCAAGTTAGAACTTGGCGATATTTATATTTTTACCGGTGAAATGTGGGAGCCTGCTTTACTTTACGGGCAGGTTGAGAAGAGTTTTAAATATGATGCCATTGGGCAGGAAGCTAAATTCAGAAACGCCCGACTTTCATTCTACAAAGGAGAGTTTGAATGGGCGCAAGCACAATTAGATGTTTTAAAAGGTGCAACCAGTAAATTAATTGCGAATGACGCACTGGAACTTTCATTATTAATTAGCGATAATTCGGTTGATTCTAACTATGTACCTTTAACCATGTATTCAAGAGCTGATTTACTGTATTATCAAAACAAAGACTCTTTGGCGTTGATGGTTCTTGATTCAATTCAAAAAGAATTTCCGGGACATGCCTTATCTGATGATATTTTATTTAAGCAATATAAGATATTCTTGAAACTTGGAAATTTTGCGAAAGCTGTTTCTAATCTGGAAAATTTGATATTAAATTATGGTGATGATATTTTGGGAGATGATGCAACATTTAAATTGGCCGAACTGTATGAAATACAAATGAATAATCCGGAACAGGCGAAGAAGCTTTATCAGGATGTTTTACTGAATTACCCGGGGAGCCTTTTTACGGTTGAAGCTAGAAAGAGATATCGTAAAATGCGTGGAGATAGTATTAATTAAAAGCACAAACTAATGATAATATATAATGTTACTATAAATATTGATAAGGATATCCATGAAGAATGGCTTGATTGGATGCGTAAGGAACATATTCCGGAAGTAATGGATACCGGGCATTTTACAACATTTAAAATTTGCAAAATATTGGGCGATGAAGAAACCGGAATAAATTATGCCATTCAATATACTGCATATAATATGGAACAATACGAATTATACAGAGACAATTTTTCGGGAGTTTTACAAAAAAAAGTAACCGATAAATTTCCGGGCAAATTTGTGGCTTTCCGAACTTTGCTTGAAGTATTATAATATTTAAAAAACAACTTGAACAATTACGTAAGAGCTAAGAAACATTTAGGTCAGCATTTTCTAAAAGATGAGCTTATAGCAGCTAATATTGTGGCTGCTTTGCCAGATTTTTGTACAAATGTAATTGAAGTAGGACCGGGAATGGGTGTGCTTACCAAGTATCTTATAAATAAATCTGATATTTCTTTAAAAGTTGTTGAGGTAGATTGGGATTCTGTGGCCTATCTAAAAGAAAATTACCCATCATTAACTCCTCATATTATTGAAAAGGATTTTTTGAAGATTGATTTAAAATCTGTTTTTAACGGAACGTTAAGTATTATAGGTAATTATCCCTATAATATTTCTTCTCAAATTTTATTTAAAGTTTTGGAGAATAGAGATATAGTTACTTGCTGTTTGGGGATGTTTCAGAAGGAAGTTGCGCAACGCATTGCTGCTCCTAAAGGAAATAAAACGTATGGAATATTAAGCGTATTGTGCCAAGCATTTTATAATGTAGAATACCTGTTTACAGTAGATGAGCACGTATTTGCTCCACCTCCAAAGGTGAAATCGGCCGTAATCCGACTAATGAGAAAAGAGAATTACTCAATAGAATGTAATGAAGAATTCTTTTTTAAAGTTGTAAAAACGGCATTTAATCAGCGAAGAAAAACCTTACGCAATGCCTTGAAAATATATTTGGCAAAGAATAAGGATATAAACTCCGATATACTTGATAAAAGGGCAGAACAACTAGGTGTTGATGACTTTATTAAATTGACCTTACATTTACAAGAATAAATATTTAAAAGCCCCTATAACCTTGGCTTATAGGGATAGTTTAAAAGCAATTTATTTTTTTACTTCAACCATTTCGTATCCTTCAATGATATCATCAATTTGAATATCACTAAAGTTATCAATATTTAATCCGCATTCGTAACCGGTACTTACCTCTTTAACATCGTCTTTGAATCTCTTTAAAGAGCCTAACTCTCCGGTATGAATAACAATACCGTTTCTAATTACTCGTACTTTGGTATTTCTATTAATTTTCCCATCAAGAACCATACATCCGGCAATAGTACCAACTTTTGAAATCTTATACACTCCACGAACCTGAAGATTGCACACTACTTTTTCTTCAAAGGTTGGGGCAAGCATACCTTCCATAGCACTCTTCAATTCATTGATGGCATCATAGATAATAGAGTAAAATCTCATATCTATTTGCTCCTGCTCGGCTAGTTTACGCGCGTTAATGGACGGTCTAACCTGGAATCCTACAATAATTGCATTTGAAGCAGAGGCTAATAATACATCTGATTCTGTAACTTGTCCTACTGATTTATGGATAACTTTGACTTGAATCTTATCGGTAGATAATTTAAGTAATGAATCGGTTAAAGCTTCTATCGAACCATCCACATCACCTTTAATAATAATATTCAGTTCTTTAAAATCACCTATTGCCAATCGTCTTCCAATTTCATCAAGAGTAATATGCTTTTGGGTTCTATATCCTTGTTCGCGCTGTAATTGCAAACGTTTAGCAGCTATTTCTCGTGCCTCACGCTCATCGTTCATAACTTTAAATTTATCACCGGCTTGTGGAGCACCTGATAGGCCTAATAACAATGCAGGTGTTGAAGGATCGGCTTGTTTAATGTTTGCACCACGTTCGTTGTTTAATGCTTTTACTCTTCCGCTAAAACAACCGGCCAAAACTATATCACCAACCTTTAAGGTGCCTTTTTCCACTAAAATGGTTGAAACGTATCCTCTCCCTTTATCTAACGAAGATTCAATAACAGTTCCTGAGGCATTTCTATGAGGATTGGCTTTTAGTTCCAATAAATCAGCCTCCAAACATACTTTCTCTAAGAGAACATCAATATTGATTCCTTTTTTTGCAGATATTTCTTGGCATTGCACTTTCCCTCCCCATTCTTCTACTAGAACGTTAATACCTGCTAATTCTTCTCTAATTTTATCAGGGTTTGCGTTTGGCTTATCAATTTTATTGATAGCTATAATTATAGGAACTCCCGCGGCTTGCGCATGATTAATGGCTTCTTTGGTTTGAGGCATTACATTATCATCGGCAGCTACAACAATTATTACTATATCGGTAACTTGGGCTCCACGTGCACGCATGGCAGTAAATGCCTCATGACCCGGTGTATCTAGGAAAGTTATTTTTCTGTTATTCTCCAATTTAACACTGTATGCACCAATATGTTGGGTAATTCCTCCGGCCTCACCGGCAATAACGTTTGCCTTTCTGATATAGTCAAGCAATGAGGTTTTACCATGGTCAACATGCCCCATTACGGTAACAATAGGTGCTCGAGGCATTAAATCTTCAGGCTTGTCTTCCTCATCTGCCGTATTTACGGTGGCTTCGGCTGATACAAATTCTAATTTATAACCGTATTCTTCAGCAACAATATTAATAATTTCGGCACTTAATCGTTGATTTATTGAAACGAACAAACCTAAGCTCATACAAGTACTGATGATGTTGTTTACCGGTACATTCATCATACTGGCCAACTCGCTTGCAGAAACAAATTCTGTTACTTTTAGTGTTTTCTTTTCAGATTCTAATGCCTCTAAATTTTCTTGATGCTGTTGGTTGATTATATCTCTTTTCTGCCTTCTATATTTCGAAGCGGTAGATTTTCCGGAACTGCTTAATCGGGCCAGCGTTTCTTTAACTTGTTGATCTATTTCCTCCTGAGTTAACTCAGTTTTTACAACATGATGATGCTGGTTCTTTTTATGGGCACCTGCTTTCTTGTCTTTAAGTTGTGTAGATTTATGAGTTTGTGATTGAGGAGTACCGATACTCTCAGAAGGTGTAAAGTTAGTAGGGTCAACGGCTCCTTTTGTAATTCTTTTTCTTTTTTTCTTAGCGTTCTTATCAAAATTAGTACTAGAGGCTACCGGTTTCTTCTTGTCTTCCTTTACCGGAAGCTCAATTTTTCCTAAAATGGTAGGACCTCCGAGTTTTTCATATTGTGTTACATGAACAGAATCAGTATTTGGAGTGTCTTTTGGAGATTCCTTTTCAACAGATTCACTTTCTATTATGCTGTTGGCAGGTTCTTCAATTTCATGAATTTCATCGGTTGTTATTTTAATTTCTGATTCTACTTTTGAAATTTTAGCCACCTCTTCTTCCGGGTCATCAATCTGGGTTTTTTTACCTGGGCTTTCTTTTTTAGAAGTGCTCTTTTTTTCTTTTTTCTGTTTAGCCTCTTCTTTTTTCTCAGATGATGTCTTTTTTGCAGGCTTTGTTTTTTGGTTAAGTGAATCAAGGTCAACCTTACCCACAATTTTGGGATTATGAAGTTCTTCTGTTTTAACCTTTACGATTTCGATATCAGATTCAGATTGCTCCTTAGGCTTAATAGATTCTTCGTTACTAACCTCAGTTTTTGATTCAATATTCTTATTAGTGGATGTTTCAGCATCACTTTTCTTTTCTCGGGTTGAGCTTAAAGCAGTGTCTTTTATAAGAATTTCAGGTTGTACATTAGTTTCCTGATGAGAACTTGAAACACTTTTTTCTTCAGCTACCTGAGTTTCCTTTTTTTGTTTTCCACTTAAACTAAGTGCAATTGACTCTTCTTTATACGATTTATCACGCGCAAACTCTTTTTCAAGAATCTCAACTATTTCCCTGCTAAGCTTGGTGTTGGGGTTGTTTTCTATCTGAATGCCTTTTTTTTCGGCTTCTTCAATGATAGTTCCAATTCCAACGTTCAGCTCACGAGCCAGTTTACTTAATCTTATCAAATCTGTGTTTCCCGACATGCTATTATTTATTCTACTTTTATTTTTAATATTTTATATTTCTCTAATTACAATAAGACAAGTATTATTGAATATATTTTTAAAGTGATAAATTAGAGCAAAATACATTAAATTTTTAAATTATTCAAATTCTGCTTTTAAAATATTTTTTACATCTCTAATTGTTTCTTCTTCAAGGTCTGTTCTTTTTACAAGTTCATCTAAGCTAAGTTCAAGTACAGATTTTGCGGTATCGCAACCGATAGCTTTAAGTTCATCAATAATCCATTGTTCAATTTCATCTGAGAATTCATCTAAGTTTACGTCTTCTTGGTCTATGTCAGAGTCACGATATACATCAATTTCATAGCCAGTAAGTTTGCCGGCAAGTTTTATGTTATATCCGCCTTTTCCTATGGCTAATGAAACCTGGTCGGGTCTTAAAAATACTTCGGCTCGTTTATTTTCTTCATCTAATTTAATACTTGTAATTTTAGCAGGGCTTAAAGCTCGTGTTATATAAAGTTGTATATTATTTGTGAAATTTATAACATCAATATTTTCGTTACGTAATTCACGAACTATACCATGTATTCTGGAGCCTTTCATTCCAACACATGCGCCAACCGGGTCAATTCTTTCATCATAGCTTTCAACTGCAACTTTTGAGCGCTCTCCCGGTTCTCTTACAATTTTCTTTATGGTTATTAAACCATCAAATACCTCGGGTACTTCTAATTCAAATAAACGCTCTAAGAACACCGGGGAGGTTCTGGAAAGAATAATTGAAGGGGTTCCGTTTTTCATTTCTACTTTTTCTACTACTGCTTTTACCATATCTCCCTTTTTATAAAAATCAGAAGGGATTTGCTCGTTTTTAGGGAGTACTAATTCATTTCCTTCATCATCTAATATCAATATTTCTCTTTTCCATACCTGATATACTTCTCCGGTAATAATTTCTCCTACTTTTTCTTTATATTTTCTATAAATACCATCTTTTTCAAGCTCCATAATTCGCGATGATAAATTTTGGCGAAGGGCTAATACTAACCTTCTTCCAAAATCATTCAAATTTACAGGTTCTGTTATTTCCTCACCTAATTCAAAGTCTTTATCTATTTTATGTGCTTCGGATAAACTTATATGTTGATTTTCATTATAATCAAAACTATCTTCGGCAAATTCATCATCAACAATTATTCTATTTCTCCACAACTCTAGGTCGCCTTTATCAATATTAATAATAATATCAAAGTTTTCGTCTGAGCCGTATCGTTTAATAATCATAGTGCGGAATATTTCTTCCAAAATATTCATCATGGTAGGCCTGTCAATGTTTTTGAATTCTTTAAACTCTGAGAATGAGTCAATTAAATTAATCTTATTCATTATTTTTATTTAAAAGATATTATTACTCTTATTTCTTTAATTTCATTTATGTCAATACAAACTGATTTTTCTTTGGGTTCTTTTTTTGATTTCTGATCTAAATTAAGTTCAATGATGTTTTCGTTTAATGTAGCCAAAATACCGGTATAAATTTTACCCTCTTTTGTAACGGATTTTACTTTTCGACCTATATTTTTTTTATACTGCTGATAAACTTTAAATGGCGAATCAGCACCAGGTGATGAAACAGATAACTCATAATCTTCTTTTTCTCTATCTAATTTACTTTCCAAGAACCTGTTTAATGATGCACAATCGCTTATTTTTAATCCGCCAATCCGGTCAATTAAAACCAAAATTCTATTTCCGGGTTTTACCGCAACATCTACTATAAATACATCAGGGTCTTTAGGCCATAATTCAAATAATTCTTTTATTTTATGAACATCAATCATATCATTCAATAAAAAAGGGCCTCAAAAATTGGCCCTTCAAATCCGTAACTTTTATAAAACCCACAAATGTAATAATTTTTTTTTGAAGAATTTTGGAGGTTGAAAAATAAATAATAAAAATTTAACTTTTATTTCGTAAATTCAAATATTATTTATATCTTGCACCCTATAAAATACCAAATAAGGTAGATAAACACTAAATTTAGTTTTATGACAATTCTTCAAAAACAAAGCATTAGAACTGTAAAATGGACTATTTTAACGGTTCTATTTGGTTTAATTAACCTTAGCCAAAAAGTTTTTGCGCAGGCTGAAGATCAAGCCGCTGTAGATACTACAGTGAACAAAACCACCCAAAAGGTATTTCAAGAAATTGGTAGGAATCTTGGGTCAAAAGATTCGTTAACCAGCATAATCATGATAATTATTGTCTTGATTGTGGTAGCGATAGCGGTATATTTAAGTTTTAGAAGCCCAAGCGGAGAAACCAAACGTAAAAAAGTTCTTGAAAGACAACGTAAAAGAGGTCATCAAGGATAATAAATTATCATTTTACTTAATTACAACCACACTCTTCCGATTCTAGTATTTGTTGTAGCACAGCAAATTCTTCACATAAACTACACTCTAAAATTTTTGTCTTCCCTATTGGTTTACTTAAGGTAATATAATAGCGGGGGCAAGGTTTTTCTCTTACCTCACTCTTACTTAAATCAATTTCGGCTTTGGCCCATTCTTTTCTGAGTAGGGCTGTATCTGTTTCATTGCAGTTTAGTTGGCATAATGCTTTATTGCTTATTTGCAACGGAAACCGTGTTAGTTTCTCTTTTATAACTTCTTTGGGTGTTTTATAAATGTTTCTTTCTTTAAGTACATAAAAGTACATAATTACAGAACCTATTACAACACCTATTAAAAACAAGCGTAAACGTCTGGAAAATGTCATAAATATAATATTCGGTTTATTTAAAAGCAGCCATTAATAAATCTAAATCCTTATATGGCAATTTGAATGTTTCGCCCAAAAATTTATTGGTAAGAATGCCATTGTATATGTAAACCCCGTTTCGAACTCCGTAATTATTTCGTAGCAAATTCTCTATTCCTCCTTCTTCTCCAATATTTACAAGTATGGGAGTTAAAACGTTGCTTAGTGCATAACTTGCAGTTCTGGATACTCTTGACGGAATGTTGGGTACACAATAATGAATTACACCATGTGAACGGAAAACAGGATTGGTGTGATTAGTAACACGTGAGGTTTCAAAACACCCGCCTTGATCAATACTAATATCAATTATTACTGAGCCGTATTTCATTTCGCTTACCATGGCCTCGGTTACAATACATGGTGTAGGCCCGTTTGATGCTCTTATGGCACCAATGGCTACATCGGCAGTTTTTAGCTCTTTAGCCAATATATTGGGATGCAATACAGAAGTAAATACTCGGGTGCCTAAATCGCTCTGTAAACGTCTAAGCCTATAAACTGAGCTGTCAAATATTTTTACTGTGGCACCCAATCCTAATGCAGCGCGTGTAGCAAATTCACCAACGGTACCTGCTCCTATTATCACTACTTCGGTGGGTGGAGTTCCGGTAATTCCGCCAAACATACTTCCGTTTCCGTTATTAATATTACTTAAATATTCGGCAGCAATCAAAATAGAGGTATTACCTGCAATCTCGCTCATAGAACGAACAATGGGAAAAATCCCGTCTTCGTCTTTAATGTAATTAAAGGCAATGGTGGTCAGCTTCTTATCCATAAGCTGTTTAATATAATTATTACCTTGTACGGTTAGTTGCAATGCTGAAAATAATGTTTGTTTTCTTTGCATCATGGCTATTTCCTCTTCCGAAGGGGGGGCAACTTTTAAAATAATGTCTGCCTCATATACTTCTTTGGCACTATAAACAATTTTTGCTCCTGCTTCGCTATAGTCTCTGTCATCAAAGTTAGCGGCCTTACCTGAATCTGATTCCAATACAATTCTATGCCCATTATTAACCAATAATGCTACCGACTCGGGAACTAAACAAACTCTATTTTCCTGAAAATATGTTTCCTTAGGAATACCTATAAAAAGAGAACCTTTTTTGTGCGAAACCTCCAGTGTTTCCTCCTGAGGCATTAGTCCGCCTTGCTTTTGCAGAGATAATAGTACGTCTTTTGATGTTTTCATGGTTAGGTATTGGGTGTAGTTTTGTACAAAGTTAATTTTTTTATATTCGAATTAAAAGTTAAATATTAAAACAATTCTATTGAATACTGGCGGTGGCCGGATAAGTAGGTAATGTTTATTAATACATGTTGGTTAGGAACCAAATCAGATATTTTCTCGGCCCACTCTATAAAGCATAAATTTCCTGAGGCAAAATATTCTTCAACACCTATATCTAAAGCTTCTTCAATGGAGTTTATACGATAAAAGTCAAAATGGTAAATTGTTTTATTCCTATTGGTTTTATACTCATTCACCAAACTAAAAGTAGGACTGCTAACTTTATCTATGACACCTAGTTTTTTACACAATTCAACTATCAATGTAGTTTTGCCGCTTCCCATAGAGCCATTAAACAATACTATGTTACTATGAGAAAGAAAAGGAATAATACTATCGGCAATATCACTTATTTTTTCAATGGGTACATGTCCTAGTTCTTTTTTCATTTCTCAAAGATGATAATTATTGTTGAAAATTTAAAAATGAATAGTTCAAATAATTAACTTTACTGCATGAAGTTTTATTAAGCAGCTTTGTTTATGGCTAAAAGCAAAAAACTCTCTTTTGTAAATAAGCAACGAAGTAAGAAGTCATTTTTACCTCCCGGAACAATTGAACCTTCTTCTGACAAACAGCAGGAACAAGCTGTTATTACATGCATAAGATACAATCAAGATTTTTATGAAGAGAAAATATATCACCAGTTATCGGACATTGAATTTGATAGCCCTGAGCAAACTATTCTTTGGATTCATATTGGTGGAATAAACAACACCCCAATAATTGAAAGAATAGGTAATGCCTACAATATTCACCCATTAACTTTAGAGGATATTACCAATACCGACCAAAGACCTAAGTTTGAAGATTATGAAAGCTATATTGTAGCAGTTATGAAAATGCTTAGCTATGATACGGAGTTGCATGGTGAGCAATTGTTTATTATTTTAAAAAATAATATTGTTATATCCTTTTTAGAGAGTAATGATAGCGATACTCTTACCTTTGTCCGCAAAAGGATTAAAGAAGGACAAGGACGCTTTAGAAAATTGGGAGCAGATTACTTATGTTATGCTATAGTTGATAATGTAGTGGACAATTATTTTAATATTCTGGAAAAAATTGGCGACAAGATTGAGTTAATAGATAGCCAGATTATTATTAAACCCATGCCTGATACCCTACTACAGTTACATAGTTTGAAGCGCGAAATGATACATTTGCGAAAGTTAGTATGGCCTATGCGTGATATGGTAAATAGTTTGGAAAGGAGTGATACAATTTTTATCCAACCGTCAACCGACTTGTATCTGCGCGATGTGCAAGACCACATTATACGTGTTATTGAAACGGTTGAAAACTACCGAGACTTAATTAATGGAATGATGGAGATTTACTTATCGAGTATAAGTAATAAAATGAATGAAATTATGAAGGTGTTGACCATTATCTCAACCTTATTTATTCCGGTAACATTTATTGTAGGTGTATATGGAATGAACTTTGAGAATATGCCTGAATTACACTCACGTTATGGTTATGCTGTGGTATGGATAATTATGTTGGCGGTGATGATTAGTTTGCTTTATTATTTTAGAAGAAAAAAATGGTTGTAATTATCATAAATAACGATGAAAAAGTATATCATAAATAATGCCTATATTGTAAATGAAGGTAAGACTTTTGTTGGCTCAGTATGTATTGAAAATGGCTTAATAACGCAAATAGAGAACAAAACTATCAGCAAGCATGGTTATATTACTATTGATGCTGAGGGCAAATATTTATTGCCCGGGTTAATTGACGACCAAGTGCATTTTAGAGAGCCGGGCCTTACACACAAGGGGAATATTTATTCAGAGGCAAAAGCGGCTGTAGCCGGTGGCATTACCTCCTATATGGAAATGCCTAATACTGTGCCTAATGCTGTAACAATTGATTTGTTAGAAGATAAATATAAAATTGCCCAACAAACTTCATTAGCTAATTATTCTTTCTTTATGGGGGCTACCAACAATAACCTAAATGAGTTATTAAGAGTTAATCCTCAGCAAGTATGCGGAATAAAAATATTTATGGGTTCTTCTACGGGAAATATGTTGGTTGATAACTTAGAAGTGCTTAGAAAAATATTTAAAGAAGTTAATTTGCTTATTGCTACACATTGTGAAGATGATGTAATGATAAAACAAAACCTGCAACAATTTGTTCAGAAATATGGTGTTGAATTAAATGCTGAGAGTCATTATTTGATTAGGAACGAAGAGGCTTGTTATCGCTCTTCTTCTTTGGCGGTTGAATTAGCTAAAGAATACAATGCCCGACTACATATTTTACATATAAGCACTGCAAAAGAAATTAGTTTGTTTTCAAATATTGAAAAACCTGAAGATAAAAGAATAACGGCAGAAGCATGCTTACATCATATTTGGTTTAATAATACTGACTATGCCACAAAAGGTAATTTTATAAAATGGAATCCGGCCGTAAAAACTAAACATGATAGTGAGTCATTGTTAAAGGCAGTAATTGAAAACTATATTGATGTTTTGGCAACCGACCACGCCCCACATACACTAGAAGAAAAAAACAAACCATATTTAGAAGCCCCATCAGGCGGACCGTTGGTGCAACATGCCTTAGTGGCTTGGTTAGAATTATTTTTACAAAATAAAATTAGTTTGGAGAAAATAGTTGAAAAAACCAGTCATAATGTGGCTAAAATATTTCATATTAAGAATCGTGGATTTATTCGTGAAGGGTATTTTGCCGATTTGGTTTTGGTGAATATGAATCATCCATGGCAAGTCAGTAAAAATAATATTTTGTATCATTGCGCTTGGAGTCCGTTTGAGGGGAACACTTTCAGAGCTTATGTAGAAAAAACATTCGTAAATGGCAATATGGTTTACAATCAGGGTCTATTTGATGAAACCATAAAAGGAAAAAGACTGGAGTTTAACCGCTCTTGAAGTTTGAATTAAGAAAAAGGATTTATGAAGTCTTTATTGCTTTATGAATTTTTGAAAAAATGATTTTCCGTCAGGCATGATGATTTTACAGAAATATACACCCTGTTTTAAGCTCCCAATATGTATGGTTTCTGCCTCAAAGTTTTGTTGATATATTGCTGTTCGCCCATATCCATCAGTAATTTGTACACTTGCAATTTTTTGTTGCCTGGTGTTAATATGTAGTATCTGACTTGCCGGGTTGGGATAAATAACAAAATTATCTTCTGTTTTCTCTGTTAATGAATTTACCACCCGGTTTATTACTCCTATTGCGTCTAAATCAAAACCACCCTGTGGGAACTCGGTAGGGTAGTGCTCGTTAATAATATTATTATTTTTGTCGTATGTGGCAAACAAAGGATTAATGCTTCCAATCACATCAATTACTTTAACATGAGTAATATGGTTAATGTCAAGTCCGGAAATTCCATCCAGCTCAGCTAAATCAAATGGAGTACCATATAATGCTCTGTATTTTCCGGCCAGGTTATCGTAATGACTTGCATTATCATCATAATCAAAAGGTCCAACCTGAACATCTGTAGGACGATTGGAAGTGGCTTTAAACCTAAAGAAATTAACACCATCGCTGCTTACCTCCACAAAAGCTAATTCTAAAAATTCGTCTATAAATGCGTTCTCAAAAACAGCAAAGTCAAACCCTGGCCCATTATATATGGGGTTATCAAAAGTAAGCACAGCCCAACCACCATCACCCAAACTAACCACCTGCACCCCATCGGCTTTTCCCAAGGCCATAGTGCTGTCACCGGTACTTGCAAAACCTTGTGATGGATTAGCGATATTCTGATATCCTCTGTTTACTTGACAACCTGTTGCCCAGCCAATAAAAATACTACTGTCTTTGTGAATGGCTGTACAACCTGCCGTCCCCACAGGTCCCGGGAATTGTGCCAAAGCTGAAGAGGAGAGAAGGGATAAAAATAATAGTGAAAAAAATTTACTCATAATAAGTTATTTATTAAATCCATATACACAATGTTTGCACCCATTTTTACAGCAGTAACCGCGCAATAAGTGGTAAATTGAACTGAATACAAAATTTCCTTCAGCATTAAAGTAATAATGAATACCCTCTAACATTTCCTTTTTATGCTTTGGAAAATGATAATTTTTTGCATCTGTAATTAAAGTATTAAGCTCCGTCAAACAATCATAACACAAACAATCGTTCCAATTATTTTTTACAAATACAATTGTTGCCTCATCAAGGGTTAATGAGTAACAACAACATGTTTCAATACTATGCGAGCAACAGTTAAATTGCCGGCTACAACGCTTACATAAATTGGTATGTTTAATTTCCTTTTGCAAATTAATTAACTGAAAAATTACGAAAAGGAAAGTAATAATTAGGGAGGATAGATTCCGAAAATATTGTACTAAACACTTTTCGTGAGTGTTTAAGCATTATAAACCTATTAAGTATCTGACTTATCTGCTGGCAGATTTCACAGTTGCACGACAGTTCGTGATTTACACACGATTCCTTAATCTATTTAGGTTGCAAATACAAAGAACATTAGACAAAGATACACAAATTATTTATGAGAATGATAAAAGGTGTAAAATTGTATCACGCCAAACCAAAATTATTACACCACCCACTGCTACAAGTGCTCCTAAAATTATTGAATATCCGGCTTTTTCTTTATGAAATATATATGCTAAGGGAATAGCAAAAACCGGGACTAACGAAAAGAGTGTTTGGGCTACAGCCGAGTTGGTTAATGAAATTGTTTGCATAGCCAGCGATAGTCCTAAAACAGTTGCAAAAAGAGTTCCGAATAACAGGAATAAAACACCCTTATGGTTCTTAGGGTTTACAAGTTCTTCCTTTAAATTCTTAATTTCTTTGCTCAATAATTGGAATAAAAAAAGTACTGTCATTCCTATTACAATCCTAATCCATGCGGCATGAAATGATGCAATTTCAAGTGTATTACCATCATAAGCCTTTTTTGCCAATACCACACCGGCACCTTGACACAATGCGGCAGCTATAGCATGAGCAATTCCAATTAAATTAATATTTGACTTATTGCTTTCTTGCTTATTGGCTGAAATATAGATGACACCTAGTATGGTAATTATTATTCCTATAATTCCGATTATATTAATTCTCTCACCAATTAATATGAATCCAAAACCCAGAGCAGCACCTGGTGCTAGGGTTGAGAATATACTGGAATTGCGTGCTCCTATATATTTAAATGAAGAAAAAGAAAAGTAATCGCCCAAGGCTAAGCCGATTACACCCGATAAACCCAACCAAACCCAATACTGTTGGTTAGGGAAAGAAATTAACTCAAGAAAATTAATATTTTCCTTATATAATATAAATGGGGTTAGTAAAATGGTAGCGAGTAATAATCTTAATAGATTAATATGGTTTGCATGAAAATATCGTGTACTTAATGAAAAGGGAAATATTCCTATGGCCCAAACTATAGCTGTGATAATTCCATAAAATTCACCACTCATAAATTCACTATCTACTGCCAAAAATAGTACTGCCTATTCTAATCATATTACTGCCGCAGTCAATAGCAATTTTGTAATCATTACTCATTCCCATGCTTAATGTGCTAAAATTACAATTGGGTAAAGTAAGTTGCAGTTTTAATCTATCATAAAATTTTGCCAACTCGTTGAACTCACTCATAATTATTTGCTTATTTGAAGTAAGAGTGGCCATGCCCATCAAACCGGTTATTTTTATATGTTGTAGTTCTGATATTTCACTACTTGCCAACAATTCTTCCACCTCATTATAAGAGAAACCAAACTTTGTTTCCTCTTGCGCAATGTGTATTTGCAATAAACACGAAATTATACGATTGTTTTTATGTGCTTCTTTATTTATTTCTTTCAATAGCTTTAAACTATCAACCGCATGGATGAGCGACACAAATGATGCTATGTATTTTACTTTATTGGTTTGCAGATGCCCAATTAAATGCCACTCGATATCTTTGGGCAATTGCTCATATTTAGCGCATAACTCCTGAACTTTGTTTTCCCCAAAAACTTTCTGGTTATGTTGATATAAGAACAAAATATCCTCTACCGGCTTGGTTTTTGAAACTGCAACCAAAGCAACTGACTTGGGAATATTTGATAGGATATCCCGATAGGCTTCAAGATTTACCACGATACAAATATTGTTTAATTCTAATTGTTCATTGACATTAAGAATTCGTCATTATTTCTTGTATTGCGCATACGTTCTTGCAAAAACTCCATAGCTTCTAACGGAGTCATATCGGCAAGATATTTACGTAAAATCCATAATCTTTGTAGGGTGTCTTTATCTAACAATAAGTCATCTCTACGGGTACTTGATGCAACAATATCAATAGAAGGGAATACTCTTTTGTTGGCAATTTTACGTTCTAGTTGGAGTTCGCTATTGCCTGTACCTTTAAATTCTTCAAAAATCACTTCATCCATTTTTGAACCAGTTTCGGTGAGGGCAGTAGCTATAATAGTGAGTGACCCTCCGTTTTCAATTTTACGGGCCGAACCAAAAAATCTTTTAGGTTTATGTAATGCATTAGCGTCAACACCCCCGCTAAGCACCTTTCCGGAGGCAGGCTGTACAGTATTATAAGCTCTAGCTAAACGGGTAATACTGTCTAATAGAATAACAACATCATGTCCACATTCAACCAGTCTTTTTGATTTTTCCAGCACAATATTGGCAATTTTCACATGTCGTTCTGCAGGTTCATCAAAAGTTGAGGCAATAACCTCGGCCTTTACATTTCTGGCCATATCAGTAACTTCTTCAGGGCGCTCGTCTATTAATAAAATAATTAAATATACTTCAGGATGATTGGCAGCAATGGCATTGGCTATATCTTTTAATAATACTGTTTTACCGGTTTTTGGCTGCGCTACAATTAATGCTCTTTGACCTTTACCTATTGGAGTTACCAAATCAAATATTCGGGTACTTAAATTATTTTGGGCATGCCCCGTTAACTTAAATTTTTCGTATGGGAAGAGTGGAGTAAGGTAATCAAATGGAACACGATCTCTAATATATGAAGGTTCGCGGCCGTTAATACTGTCCACCTTTATTAGTGGAAAATATTTTTCTCCTTCGCGCGGAGGTCTGATAGCACCTTTAATCGTATCACCGGTTTTTAAACCAAACAATTTTATTTGTGATTGCGATACGTAAATATCGTCAGGTGAATTTAAATAATTATAATCTGAAGAACGAAGGAAACCATAACCATCAGGCATTATCTCTAAAACTCCTTCACTAATTACAACACCATCAAAATTATAAACAGGTTCCGGCTTCTTTTCATGATGATAGGGCTTTTTATGTGGATTATGTTCAAAACTCTTGGGCTTGAATTCCTGATTTTTAAACTCTTTAGTAGGTTCTTTAGATTTGTCCGTTTCTGATTTCTGTGTATTAAGATTTAAATCATTATTTTCAGATAATGGCAATTCAGTCTTAACAGTTGAATCAATTTTCTCAGCTTCTATTTGATGATTAATTTCAGGTGAGATATTGTCTGGAGAGGTAAGTTTGTCAGGGTCCGATTGTGTTTCATTGGTTGTTGAATCGTCAATAATTGAATTTTCATTATTTATCAATTGAGTTTCTGCGGATATAACATTTGAGGCTTCAATTATCTTCTCAGTTGTTTTAGGTTTTCTTGCTCTTTTTTTAGGGGCTTTGTTTAATTGAACCTCACCTTGTGGTGGAGTAGTTTTTGCAACTATTTGCTCAATAAGTTCTTTCTTTGTTAAACTTTCTGATTGTTCAATTTTCAGTTCAAGGGCAATAGTTTTAAGCTCAGCAACTAGCTTATCACTTAGTTCTTTGTGGGTGTACATTTAATAAATAATGATTGGAAATAACAATAAGTCAATTAAAGATTTTTTCTTTATACTTTTAATAATATTTTTTTATAAGAAGAAAAATAAGGATTCGTGATGCAACAATGAATATTGCGTTGCAATAATACAAAATATATTTAAAACAAAATTATCTCTGTAAAAAAAATATCAATCTAATGCATATATTGTTAAGAATTGTGTGAAAGAAACTACCTTAATTGTTTTTATTTGTATATCATTTATTCAAATCTATAAGGTTTTGGTTAATTAATAGAATTAAATTATAATATGTAATTTCTATTAAAGCTTTTAGGGAATGACATTAAAATAATAAATATATTATGACTACATTTGTGCCCTAAAATTAGTAAATGAGTAATATAGTAGCCATAGTTGGAAGACCTAATGTTGGTAAATCAACTTTATTTAATAGGTTAACCGGGACTAAACATGCCATAGTTGATGAAGTAAGCGGTGTTACCCGTGACCGCCATTATGGTGTTTGTGAATGGAATGGAAGAACTTTTAGTGTTATTGACACCGGTGGTTACGCCATGGGTAGTGATGATGTATTTGAATCTGAAATAAGAAAACAAGTTGAATTGGCTATTGTTGAAGCCAATCTAATTATTTTTGTGGTTGATGTTAACCAAGGAGTACACGAGTATGATACAATGGTTGCCCAACTATTAAGGAAATCAAAAAAAGAAGTAATAGTAGCTGTAAATAAGGTTGATAATAGTGAAAGACATAACTATTTAGGCGAATTTTATAAATTTGGGTTAAGTGAATTATTCCCTATTTCATCAACCAGTGGCGGAGGAACAGGCGAATTACTTGATGAGGTAGTAAAACACCTAAAGCCTGATAGTGAAGTGTCGGAAACCGAGGAAGATTTACCCAAAATTGCAATTGTTGGACGACCTAATGTGGGCAAGTCTTCGCTGTTAAATGCTTTATTAGGAGAAGAAAGAAACATAGTTACCCCTATTGCAGGTACTACAAGAGATACAATTAACAGGCGTTATAAAGCGTTCGGAAACGATTTTATTTTGGTAGATACAGCCGGAATTAGAAAAAAAGGGAAAGTACATGATGATTTAGAGTTTTACTCGGTAATGCGTTCTATTAGGGCTATTGAAACGGCTGATGTATGTTTGTTGATGATTGATGCACAAGAAGGTTTCGAGTCGCAAGATGTTAATTTGTTTCATTTGATTGAAAAAAACCACAAGGGAGTTGTTATTTTAGTAAATAAATGGGATTTAATTGAAAAAGATAATCATACCACAAAAATCTTTGAAAGTAAAATTAGAGAAAAAATAGCTCCTTTTGTTGATGTGCCTATTATTTTTACTTCGGTTTCCAAAAAACAACGATTGCTAAAAGCTATTGAAACTGCTATACGTGTTTTTAATAGCCGAAGAATAAAGATTCCTACCAGAAAGCTAAATGATATAATGCTTCCAATTCTAGATAATAATCCACCACCCTCATTTAAAGGGAAGTATATAAAAATAAAATTTGTTTCTCAATTGCCAACTCATGCCCCTTCTTTTGCTTTTTTCTGTAATTTGCCTCAATATGTTAAAGAATCTTATAAAAGATTTGTAGAAAATAAACTTCGTGAAAACTTTGATTTTAACGGAGTTCCTGTCCTTGTCTTTTTTAGACAAAAATAACAGATATTGTATTTTGTTGAAAATCAAAAGAGTGACTCTAGTCTTCTGCGAGAAACTACTATAGTTTTTAACTAAATAATTTTTTTCTAATGTTAAAATTGATAAATTCATATAGGCTTATTGAATTTAGAATGATAATTTTGAGCACTTAGCTAAAAAAAAATAAGATTAATCGTTTTATTTTAAAAAAAAAATTGTACATTTGTACCCCAATTTTATAAAAAATCATTGATTTTGAAATCTTTAACCCAAATAAATAAAATGAAAAACAACTACGATGAAACAAGAAGCCCATGGCTTTCTATTAAAAGGTTTACGTTAGTAATTGCGTTCTTAAGCATTTCGATTTTAACTGCCAGAGCAACCAATTACTACACATTTGCCAGTGGTGACTGGAGCAGTGCTTCTATTTGGACCACAGACCCTACAGGTTTAACCTCAGTAAGCCCGGCAGTTCCCGGAGCATCAGATGCAGTATTTATTGTTAATAATAAAACTGTAACCAATACAGTTACTGCTCGTACAGTTGTAAGTACCTTTATACAAGCTAATGCTACTTTGGATCTTGGCACGTTAACCGGAAATAATTTAGGAACGGTTACCGGTCAAGGACGATTAAAAATTGGCTCAAATACCTTTCCTGGTGGTACTTTTACCGGATTTGTTTCTGCTTCAGGAGGAATGGTAGAGTATTACGATATTACAGGGAATTTGCCAACACAGCTAACATATAATCACTTAAAAATTTCAAATAGTACAGCATCTGGCAATAATTGTGTTCTAGTAAACGGAACTAACCCTACCAATTATACCATTAACGGTAACTTAATTCTTGAAAATACTGGTTCAGGCTCATTGCAAGTTACATTAGGAAATGCGGCTACCAATATTATCAATCTTAATGTTAACAAAAGCGTTAGCGTATCCTCAGGAGTTCGTTTTCAGGCAGGAGTTTTTAATGCCATTCATAATTTAATAGTACGTCAGGATTTCACTAATAACGGATTGGTTCAATTTAGTAACTCGTTACAGTGGAATGCCTCAACCAACGGAGCTGTAAATTTAAAATTTGATGGCACAGGAAATAGTACATTATCTTGTAATTCAGCAACTAATTTATATACCTTAATAGTAAATAAAGGAATTGATGCCGGAACAACTTTGCAAGTTAACTCTTCTGCTGTAGGGAATTTAGAATTTTATACAGATGCAGATGCCTTACAATTAAACATAGGTACAGTTAAATTTGGAGTAAATAATACAATTAGTAGAGTAAATGGTGGAGGAATGTTTACAATACCAAATATAGCTCGTTTATGGGTTGACGGAGCTAACTTCCTTTTAAATGGTTCGGCAAGCGGAGTTCAAGTTAATGGTGAATATAAAATAACAGCAGGAGAATTTTCTATTGGAAATGAAGGATTAATATTAGGATTTACCGGTTTAATTTCAATTGATGGTGGGGTAAGTACCGTAGAAAAGGTTCGTCCTTCAACCGGAGTTGGAACTCATTTTGGTTCGTTTAGCATTACCTCAGGTATTATTAATGTTGATGGCTCAACCGCAGGGTCGGGAAGTTCAGATTTTCCGCGTTTTAGTATTCCTTACCCTAACCAAGGGGTATATTTATTAGGAGGAACAATAAATATTGCTAACCCTGAAACCGGCACTGCTTTAGGAGGTGGTATTTTAATTGGGTGTAATAATTATACGGTATCGAATGGTACTATCAATATTACCATTCCTGCTTCATCAACTAATTTTATTGTTAACTCCTCTATACCTTTAAATAATGTATATGTATATAAGAATGGAGCCGGAAGTGCAAAATTGGTTCTTGACGACCAACCAATCGGTGCAGGTATTAGTTTATCTTCACCTGTTGCAGCTAAGCCTTTAAGCATTAATTCCGACTTAGTTTTAGTTACCGGAAATAATCCTGAATTTAAAACCAATAACCATAATGTTTCGGTAAAAAGAAATTTCTCTATAAATATTGGAACTACTTATACCCCTCAAAACAATACTACAACTTTTAATGGTACAACCACTCAGTATTTTACCTTAAACGGTACCATTACCGGTGGTATGTATAATGTAACCATTGATAAGCCACTTACAGTAACTTGCTTTTTGAGTGGTTCTGCAACCTCTTTAGATATTAATAATAACTTACAAGTTTTGGTAGGAACGTTCCACAATAATGGCAAAAAAGTTAATCTATTAGGAAATTCTTATATTTCAGGATTAGCTAATGGATTGGGGCAGTGGACAGTAAACGGAACCGGAGCTCAAACTATTGGCGGTAACGGGGCAGGAAGAATTGAAAAACTAACCATTAACAAATCAAGCGGAACAACCACCTTAGTAGCCAGTCTTCAAATTGAACAAGAATTACGTTTGGCTAATGGTTCATTAGATATCGGATTAAATACCTTAACCTTTACTCCGGTAACCAAAGTGTATGATGATGTAACCGGAACCGGAACTAGTTTTAGTAACACTAAAATGATAAATACAGATGGTGTTCCATCAACCGGTGGTTTAAGAAAAAGATTTACCAGCGTATATGATGAGTTTTTGTATCCTTTAGGAACAGCCAATAAATATACTCCTGCCTTTATTAAAATTGACGGATTGGCAACTACTTATGGTTATATTACCATTAGAGCCGTAAATAACGAACATCCTGTGGTTACAGCTAGTAATCAATCATTAAAATATTACTGGAAAACTACAAGCACAGGGTTTAATTTAGGTTCTGCTAATGTTGAACATTATTATACTTATGATGAAACGGATGTTGTTACAGGTGTTGGAGTTGATGAATCAGAATATGTTGCAGCCTACTATTTACCAAATAATGTCGTTTGGGTAACAGGAGACGTTACAGAAGTAGATGAAACTACAAATACTATATTTATTGACCCTAACGTATTTGGCCAAGTGCTTGATGGTGAGTTTACTGCCGGAGATAGAGATCCTGATGATCCTTTCCAAGATGTAATTGCATTTTATTCTATTAAAGACGGTGATTGGGATGATAACAATCTTGCCACTACTCCATGGTCGGTTATTGGACATGGAGGAGCACCAACCAATTTAACCCCTGCTTCAAATAATCCTGTTTTTGTAGGAGATGGTATTTCTTACAACCATACAGTTAGTGTATCTAATAATGGTGCCAAAGCAGGTAATTTATTTATTGGTGGAGGGTCAACTCTCGATATTGGAAGTACAACAGGACATAACTTCTCAGTATTAAACGGGTATGGAATAACTGGTTCGGGGAAATTAAGAATTTCCTCTTCAGCAGGTACTGCTGTATTCCCTGCCGGAGATTTTGGACTGTTTTTATCCAACATGGGAGGTATAGTTGAATATTATACCAACGGTGTTAGTTTTACTATTCCAACAGTTTCTGACTTGCCATCAGCAATGGTATTAAGTAATTACAATTATTTAAATATTGTCCCTGAGTTTGGTCTTACTATAACCATGCCTGACATTGATTTAACCCTATATAATAACTTTAAAATGTTAGGTGCGGGTAGGTGTTACTTAAATAGTGCAAGTTCGAAAATACTTACTGCTAATTTAGGGATGAACTTCTTCTCAGGAGCTACTCAATTTAGAAATAATTTCTCTCAAACCTTAAATGTAAACGGTGGCTTTAATATTTATGCAGGTGCCCGCTTTGAAGTTGCTACTGCAGGTACAGCGGTTGTAAACTATCTAAACCACAACGGTTCAATATCCAACAATGGTGTGTTAGACTTTAATGCAGGTTCAGGAAGAGTTTGTGAATATTTATCTTACGGTACCGGAAATAGAAGTTTATCCGGAACAAACAATGCTGCATATACTGAATTGTATAAGTTTACACTAAACAGAGGAGTTTCTCCAGTTAACGAGTATAATGTTGATGTTAAAGGTAATTTTGTTACTCCAACCAACGGATGGCTAATCCTTCAAAACGGAACAATGAAGTTCTCTAACGGATACAATTTAACCTTAACTGATCAACCGGAATTATATACTATTCCAGCTACTGCCAAGTTGCAAGTAAATCATTCAAGCTGTATAGTTAATATTGGTACTGCCGATGACGATTTAGCTGATTTAATGTTAATCGGAAAATTACAAATAGATAATGGTATTGTAAATATTGGTAGTGGAGGTAATTCGGCCAATAATGATATTGAATATTCGGCTAATGGTTTACCTGAAATTGAAGTTAAAGGAAGTGGTGCTTTATATGTAAATGGACAAATTCGTAGAAACTTATCTTTATTGAACGGTTCATTAGTATATAAGCAAACAGGTAACAGTAGTGTAGTAATTAGTGGGTCTAATGCATCTCCATCACGCGGTAAGCTGGAAATTGCCAATTTTGGAAGTGTATTTAATATGAGCGATGACGCCACATTAAGATTAATAAGAGGAGGTGGTACATCATACGGAGATATTTATTTACATGCTTCATCATACAATGTTGATGGAGGTACAATAATATGCCAACAAGGAAGTTTAGGTGCAGCACAAACCTATTCAATAGATGCCATTGCCCCTATATTTAATTTAAATGTTAATGGTAATACAGGAGTATTTACAGCTACTGCTAAAGCAATCAACAACCCATTGACAATTAAAGGTACTTTGTCGTTGGATAATGATTTTAGTTACTTTAATGCCAATGGTATTGATGTTAATATTGAAGGTAACTTAGAGAATAATAATAGCTCTGCTGTTACAGGGATTAATGCCGGAGGTTATAAATCAGGTACTGATGATCAGGTTACAACTTTCTCATCTAGCACAAATAACCAATTAATAACCGGTATGACAGGTAATTTAACCAACTTTGCCAATTTAAAGATTAACAATACTGCAGCATCAGGTACTGTTTCTTTAAGTGTTAATACCAATATCAGAGTTAATACTGATTTAATATTAACCAAAGGTACTTTACAAGATGGCGGTAACACAATTACAAGTATTGGTGACATTGAAAATAGTGCCCAACACGCCAGTACAGGTTCAGGAAAGATTATCTGCCAAGGCCCTGTAAAACAATATATTGGTGGTAACGGTACCGGAAAATTCGGAAACTTAACTATTGATAATATTTTAGGAGTATCTATGACTGCATCGCAAACAGTAAATAATATTCTGAATCTAAATAATGGTTCGTTATTTATTGATGCATACTTATTAAGATTGACCGAGGATGCCTCTGTAGCTGGAACATTTAGTGGATTCCGTATGATTCAAACTAATGGTTTACTGGGAGATAGTGGGGTAGTTAAAATGTTTAATACAGGAACTGCTAATTTCACTTTCCCTGTAGGTAGTGATGTTGACTATATGCCTGTTCAGTACAATATTACCGCTAATACCGCCCCTGGAAGTATCCGTGTGGCTCCTGTTAACTCTAAACACCCTGCAACTACAGATCCACTTGATTTAGAGTTGTTTTATTTCTGGGTAGTTAGAGGCACCGGTTTTGCAGGACTTAACATTGATCACACATATAATTATAAAGATATTTTTGTTAATGGAAACGAAAGTGCTTATGTAACCGGTAGATTTGTTGCACCGCAATGGGTACCTGCTGGCGGTATTCCGTTAACCGTTGATGCTGTTGCCAATACAATGACATTGACAGGAGTAAATTATATTGATGGAGATTATACTTGTGGAGAATCCTCAGAATTTCAATTTATCGAAACTTTGTACAGTAGAAATGCTACTTTAGGTGGTGATTGGGATGATGGAAATACTTGGTCTGTATCAGGTCATGCCGGAGGTGCTTCAGGAATTACTCCTACTTATCATAATGTAATTATTGCAAGTGGTCATACAGTTGAAGTTAATAACGATGGACGTACATGTTCTATATTGCATAACGATGGTACTTTAGATTTAAAAGATAAAATATTAAACGTTTTCGGATACGGTGAAGGAACCGGTTTAATGAGAATTAAAGCTTCAGCATCTACTAACTATGTATTCCCTTCAGGAGATTTCAACTTGTTTACTTCAAGTACAGGTGGAACAGTTGAGTACTATGGAACTCAATCAGGTAATATTTTACCGCATTTGGTATATAATAATTTATTATTTACAGGAAATAGTACTAAAGTATTAAGTAATATTAATATTACAGTAAATGGAGATTTGACCATCAGCGATGGTGTTGTAGATAATAGCGTTTTCAATAAAGATATAAGTATTCATAAGAATTGGAATAATAATGTAAGTTCATCTGCCTTTGTTCCTGGTAGTGGAAGTGTAAACTTTATTGGTGCATCTCAAGTAATCGGAGGAACTTCCTCAACAGTGTTTAACCATATTAAAATTGATGGCTCGGGAGTAAAATCGCTTGCCCAGCCGATTGCTGCCAATGGAAATATTTTAATTGACGCTGGTACTTTTGATGTTTCATCTAGTAATTTAGGTGTTGACCTTAAAGGGAACTTTACTAACAATGCAACATTTAATTCTCGCGAAGGCTTAGTAACTTTAAATGGTTCTACATCGCAACAGATACTTAACGGAACTACACATACTGCTTTCTTTGATCTTACTTTAAATAACCCTATGGGTGCTAAGTTAGGAATAATTGATACCTTGAAGAACACCTTAACTGTATCATCAGGTACATTTGATTTCAGCCCATACAGATTAATCTTAAAGTCAACATTAACTAGAACAGCTCGTATTGCTCCATTAATTACCGGTGATGTTACTGGCGATATTACCATGGAACGCTTAGCTCCAGGGCCTAATACAGGTTGGGCTATTTTAGGAACTCCGGTTAAGAATGCTAAAATCAACCAGTGGACAGATGATTTCCCTACTTCAGGTTTTGTTGGTTCAACGGGTAATGCCGGAGGGTTTATTTCTATCTGGACTTATTTAGAGTTTGATTTGGCTGCTTTTGATTCACCTACTTCATATACACCTGTTACTAATGCCAATGTTGATGATATTACTCCGGGTACAGGTTATTGGGTGTATTTAGGTACAGGTTATGTTTCAACATTAGATATTTTAATGGACGTTACCGGTCCTACAACTAAAGGCTTCTTCGATTTTGGGGTTACTTTCTCTTCAAGCGGAAGTTTAGATGATGATGGTTTCAATATGGTAGCTAATCCTTATCCTTCTGCCATTGATTGGGATAGTCCTAGTTGGACAAAAACAAATGTTGAAGATGCTATTTATTTTTGGCAAACAGATCTTCATCAGTATGCTACTTATATTAGTGGTGTAGGCGTAAATGGCGCCAGCAATTTAATTCCTTCTTCTCAGGGATTCTTTGTTAAAACCAATAATTTAAGTTGTGCATTACAAGCTAATGAGAATGTAAAAGTTGCCGGAAATCCTGTATTTATTAAGTCTTCCGGAGCCTTAAGTAATGGTTCTATATTAAGAATGAAAGTTGAAGGTAATAACTTTAAAGACGAAGCTGTGTTGAGATTTGCTCAAGATGCATCTGTAGGATTTGATGGTAAAATGGACGCTTATAAACTTTATAGCACTAATACAGATGTTCCTTCAATTGGAATTGTTACAGCAAACAAAGATTTAAGTGTAAATACTTTACCAAACGACCTGGCTGAGATTTTAGTTCCTTTAAGAGTTACTGTAGGCGTAAGCGGAAATTATTCTTTGAGTTTTGATGGTTTGGATATTTTTGACAACGCTTCATGTGTAGTGTTTGAGGATTTGAAAACTGGGTCTAAAACAGATATCCATAATGTTGGAACTTATCAATTCTATATGGATAATAATACTACGGCTCCTCGTTTTATGATTCATATTACCAAGAAACCTGCCTTAACAGTGAGCAATTCATCATGCTCTAATTTAGCAGATGGTAGTATTAATATCAATAATCCAAACAATATTGGAACGTGGAACTACTCTGTAAAAGACGATAACGGTCAAGTTATTGCCAATAATACTGTTGCCAATGCTAGTACTGTTAACGGTTTAAGCGCAGGAACATACTATGTTACTTACACTAATCATTCAAATTGTGGTTCAATAGAAGATGTTGTAGTTATTTCATCAGATATTGCCATGAACTACACATTAACGGCTACAACCCCTGTAGAAGTGGCTAATGGAATTAAAGTTGATTATAGCGTAAATAACAGCACTGAAGGTGTTCAGTATATTTGGAACTTTGGTGATGGCGTAATTGAAGAAGGCGGTGCTCAAATGTCTCATATTTATACTAATTCAGGAGTTCAAAATGTACAGGTTACAATAGTTGACGGTACTTGCACCGAAACATTATCACAAGCGGTTACTTTAATCTCTGATAAATTTAAAGACTCTAAGGCTCCGGTGGTTTCTAAATCAGTTGAGAACTTTATAGTTAACTTTAACTTTGAGAATACAACTTCAGTAAATATTCAGGTTGTTGATGTATTAGGTAAAGAGGTAATTCAAGCTATTGAAAAAAATGTAAGTAATGATAGAATATCTATCCCTACAACTCAATTGAGCAATGGTGTGTATTTCTTAAATATCAGATATAACAATCAAACCTCTACTACCAAATTAACCAAATAATTTAGGGAGTAGCTTAAAAACAAAAAAGGAGAGGTTTACCTCTCCTTTTTTGTTTTTAAATATATCCGATGTAATTATACACTTATGTTTTTATCGAGAAAATATTATCTTTAATTTAGCCCTAAATCGTTCTTTTAATAGTATTGAATTGTTGGGTTCATGTAAAATTCCCATATATTTTTTTCCTCTATGTATAAAATGCTTGTTAAAGCCCGACTGGTTAATACCCCATTTTAGCAAGAACTGTTTTCGACCGTCATTCTTTTTTATCTTGCCTGTTGATTTAGCTTGGAAATGGTATATTCTGCTTTTACTTATGCCTTTAAAGATTCTACATCCTGATTGCCACATTTTCATGGCAAAATCATCATCGCTGCTCATGCCGGGCGAAAATTCAATACTGTAACCTCCCACCATATTCCATTTTGTTTTGCTAACTATAGTTGGAGGCCATGCCGAGCCTTGCCAATCTGACTTACTAAATGACCGGTAATTCTCTAACAACTGTTTCTCATTGAAGTTTGAAATATTGTTTCCGAAGTTAGCATTGATAACACACAAATTTCCTGTATCTCTGGGCTCAATTAATGTTCCTGAAAACATAAAATCATCATCAGGTAGTTTTTGTATCTCCTCTATAATATATTTGTCCCAAAGCGGACACACATACATGTCATCATTCATATATACAATATAGTCATGCTGTGCCAGCGCAGCAGCCTGATTAACCGCGTAACATATACCTATATTGTCTGCACTATAAGTGTATTCAATCTGTTCTTCTTTTATGTAATCTAAGGTGCCATCACTTCCATCATTTACATGTACAATTATTTGATGTTGATGTGCAGAATTTTTTTTTATACTATTAACACACAACTTAAGATATTCTAAATTATTCCAGGTTGGTATAACAATTGAAAACATAATCAAATTTAGTCTATTTTTAAGTTATGGATGGCTTTGGAGTACAGCTATTATTTCATTTAATTTGATTAACGTCTAAGTTCAAAATTTTTGCCTAAATATACACGTCTTACTTGTTCATCAGCTGCCAACTCTTCGGCTGTGCCAGCCTTTAAAATTTGACCTTCAAATAATAGATATGCCCTCTTAGTAATATTTAATGTTTCGTGAACATTATGGTCCGTAATTAATATACCAATATTTTTTTCTATAAGCTTAGAAACAATGTGCTGAATATCCTCTACAGCAATAGGGTCAACACCTGCAAAAGGTTCGTCAAGCAAAATAAATTTTGGACTAACTGCCAAGGCACGAGCTATTTCTGTTCTTCTTCTTTCACCACCCGAAAGCACATCACCTCTGTTTTTTCTTACTTTTTGTAAACTAAATTCATTGAGTAATGATTCTAATTTGTCCTTTTGTTCTTCTTTAGACAAGTTTGTCATTTCAAGAATGGCACTTATGTTATCTTCCACACTTAACTTGCGAAACACCGAAGCCTCTTGGGGCAAATAGCCCACACCAAGTTGTGCACGCTTGTACATAGGCTCTTTGGTAATTTCAAGATTATCCAGAAAGATTCTGCCTGAGTTTGGCTTAATCATTCCTACAGTCATGTAAAATGTGGTGGTTTTACCTGCTCCATTGGGGCCTAACAAACCTACTATTTCGCCTTGATTAACCTCGAGTGATACATCATTTACAACATATCTGTTTTTATACTTCTTTACTAAGTGTTCGGCTCTTAAAATCATTTTATGTTGAATTATTTTTTGGCAAAAATAGTTTAAAAAATAAATTGGAGTGTGCCTCTGAATCCTACTTTTGATACCCCCGGGCTATCAAGATGTGACAATCGCCATAGCACGTCAAAACGCAATACCTTTAATATGTTTTCCACTCCTAAACCTGCTTCGTAATAAGGTTTGCCATTAAGAGTGTATAATCCGGTAGGCATTATTAGAATTTCTTTATTGGCATTGTTGCTTACAGCCCCTATCAGGGCTTTTCCTGATACTACCTCGCGCCATTTTAATTTACGCATTAACGGTATTTTATTTAAAAAGAATCCTTCAAAATGATGCGTTATGCTTAATGATGCATATTCATCACTTACAAATTCATAAAACCGCATCATATTATATGCATAAGGGTCATAAAAATACGTTTCGTTTCCACCATGAATCTCTAATAAGGGAAAGGGAAGATTACCATATATTTTTCCTGCATCAATTATATAATCTGTAAAACCTAAAGGGTTTATCCTAAACCTGTCTGAAACACTAAAATTAATTTTATGATAGGTATAATCACTTTTTAAAACGCCTTTTATAGCAGCGCTGTACTGTAGGCTAAATATGGGCCATTTGGTGCCTAAGCTTATACGGTCAAATTCTCCCTTTAAATATTTTTCATCAATAGCCAAACGAGCAAAAACACGTATCTCTGAGGTAATGATATTGGGCATGCTTTCTACGGTCTGATTATCTTTATTCAGATATTCATATTTAAACCCGAAAGCAGGAGTATATATACGGTTTACAAAAGACACTTTGTTCTCAAAACCTTGAAACCACTCATAGCTGTATGAGGTGTTATATTCTTCAATAGTTGTTAAATTGCTGAGAGGCCTCATCCTGAATGCTGAAGCAATAAAATTATCATACGAAAATCCATTTTGACTCTGCCCCATAATTTCGTAATCTTTTTTATAATTAAACTCTACCAACTGTCGAGGATTTTTAGTAATAAAGGTACGCATACCACCACCATATTTAAACTTATTATCTTTAATGCCGTATGCTAAATATCCGTTCAACTCAAACCATTTACTGAAATCATTACTGGTGCGGCCTCCAAAACGAAATCTACTGCCTTCAATATTGTTTCGGCTGTATAGCTTGTAAATAGGCCCTAACTCAAACTTTCCCATAACATAATATCCTGTGGTGGCGCTTTGAACTATATCTTGGTAGGTTTTAAAAGCCTTAATTGTTCTGATGGTATCAACCATTTTATAAACTCCTTGCTCGTTTTCTGATAATGAATCATGGCGGTTAGCAATCCAAAAATCTATATCTTTACTGTTGGCATCTTCTGCTACAATTAGGTTATCTGTTTTGCTGTAAAATTTTTCTTCTAAAGGTTTGTTTACTATAAAATTGTTGTATGAGGTTGTTTTACGACCATAAAATCCGGGTCTGTTTTTTTGTAGAATAAAATCAACTACCAGTTTGTCCTTCTTTAGAAACCATGAGCCTTCAATATTTGTATAGTCTTGAACTACATTAAAGGTATTGATATAGTTAATATTAGCGTCACCCGCCATGTTCATCTCCAGCCTTTTTATAGCAAAGGTGGTATCGTTTATCCACATATTACCCGAAAAACAAAGCGATTGTTTATATTTGGGCTTAAACTGTATTTGATAACAATATTTGCCTTCAATAAAGGTACTGTCAATAAGATAGTATCTGTAAAATAGCAAACCATTATCAGATACCGGACTGGTAAAGTTTTTCCCTAATACCAATACAGCATTGTCATAAATGTTTACATTCTGATACATATCACCCGTGAACTGTGATACACTTTCGTTTTCAACGCCTGCCACTTTAGTAGCTTTAATAATTTCTTTGGTTACCTTAGGTTTTTTGCGGTAATAAACTTCAGATAACGACTCGCTAAGAAACAATGGCAGGAAAGGTTTTTCGGTTACATCAGAACTATCAATATTGTCAAATATAAAGTTAAACGGTTTAATAAGTTTACTCTTTTTTAAGTCATCAGTAATATTATTTATATCAAATTCAATTTTATTGTAAACTTCATATTGGTAGTAATCTAATTTTTCGCGGTTATTATATGGTTTGTTTTTAATAATCTTCTTTAAAATGGCGTGTGCAGGGTTTTCACCGGGTTTTATTACTATTTCTTGAAGTGCAATAGTACTTGTACTTAAACCTACATTTAGGACTTGACTTTTTCCGTGCGTTATCTTAGCCGCATATCTATCATATCCAATATAGGTAAATACTAAACTATCGGTAGGGTGGTCTGTTGATATAGTATAGTTTCCGTCAAAATCTGTTGTAGTACCAATAGTAGTTCCCTTGAACATGATATTAATAAAAGGCAGACTTTCTTTGCTGTTTATATCAACAACTTTTCCGCTTACTTTAGTTGTTTGTGCGTGCAAGCATTGATAATTAGTAATTAAAATAATTAGGACTACGAATAGGGGATAATATAAAAAAACTCTTTTTTTCAATTTTTCGCTTACTTTGAAAACAAACCTAATTTTTTTATAATTACCAAACAAGGAAATATATGAAAAGAAATTAAGACAGTTCTTTTAATTTCTCTTGTTTAAATTCAATTTCTGAGGCTATATTCTCCCACAGATGCATTTGTTTTTCCAATTCTTCCTGTACTTGGCCATGCTGTATATAAAGTTGTTTCATTTTTTCGTTATCCGAAATTGTTTCGGGGAGGCTTAATTTTTGGTTTATGATGTTTATTCTATTTTCAAGATCTTCAACCTGCTTTTCGGTTTCTGATATTGTTTTATTTAGTTTCTTAATTTCTTTTTCAATCTCTTTTCTTAAATCATTATTATTTTGTTTTGAATGTTTTTCTTTGACCTCAGGAATTTGAACTGCTTGGGTATTTATTTTATTTGTTTCAAGTTCGCTAAGTGAATTGAGCTTGTTGTAATCTAAAAATTGGTAGATTGTACCTATAAATGGTTTTACGCTTTGGTTATTGAAATAAAAAATATTTTCAGTCAATCCTTCCAAAAAGTCACGATCGTGCGATACAATGATTAAGGTACCGTCATACTTTATAAGTGCATTCTTTAATACTTCTTTTGAACGCATATCAAGATGGTTAGTTGGTTCATCAAGAATTAGAAGGTTGAATGGATGTAATAATAACTTACAAAGTGCCAGTCTGTTTTTTTCGCCACCACTCAATACTTTTACTTTCTTCTCAATAGTATCACCGCTAAATAAGAACGAACCTAATAAAGATCTTATGTTTTTACGTATTTCACCAACAGCAACATCATCAATAATTTCAAAAACAGTTTTATCCGGATTTAACGTTTCGGCTTGGTTTTGGGCAAAATATCCCACATCTACCTGATGACCTAATTGTAAACTACCGCTAAAGTCAGTTTCACCTGCAATTATTTTCAAGAAGGTTGATTTTCCTTCACCATTCTTTCCAACTAAGGCAACTTTCTGACCACGCTCAATTTCAATATTTACATTTTTAAATATCAACTTTTCGCCATATTGTTTGGTAATGTTTTGGGCATTTAAAACCACTTTTCCTGCATGCGGGGCAGGAGGGAATCGAAAGTTGATTGATGAGTTTTCTTCATCATCAACCTCAATAATTTCAATTCGGTCAAGCTTTTTAATTAAACTTTGAGCAAAAGCGGCTTTGTCTTTTTTTGCTCTAAATTTATTGATTAATTCTTCTGTGTGTTCAATAAATTTTTGTTGATTCTTTTGTGCGGCAAGTTGCTGCTCTCTTCTTTCTTTGCGCTGAATAACATAATTAGAGTAATTAGTTTTGTAGTCATAAATCTTACCTAAACTAATTTCAATAGTTCGGTTGGTTATATTATCTAAGAATGCTTTATCGTGTGAAACGAGTATAATTGCTCCGAAATAGTCTTTTAAAAAATCTTCCAGCCATTGAATACTTTCAATGTCCAGATGATTTGTCGGCTCGTCTAACAATAACAAATCAGGTTGTTGTAATAATATTTTTGCAAGTTCTATTCGCATACGCCAACCACCACTAAAACTACTGCAAGGCATATTGAAATCTTTTCGCGTAAAGCCTAGCCCCTGTAATACTTTTTCGGCACTCCCTTCTGCATTGTAGCCACCAACAAGGTTGTAGCGCTCAGTGGCATCGTGCAGCCTAATGAGTAAATCATTATAACTTTCCGACTCATAGTCGGTACGGTTTACTACTTCTTCATTCAAACGGTCAATTAGTTCTGTTAGTTGATTTAATTCGGAGAAAGCTTTGCGCGTTTCTTCCATAACAGTTAATTTGCTGGTGCTGGGTATTTCTTGAGCTAAATATCCTGTAGTAAGACCGTTTTGCATAGATATGGTTCCACTGTCGGGCAATTGATAACCGGAAAGCATTTTAAGTAGGGTAGATTTACCGGCTCCATTTTTTCCGGTTAGCCCTATACGGTCTTTTCTGTTAACCAAAAAGGAAATATCTTCAAAAAGAAAAATACCACCAAAACCTACCGATACTTTATTTACCGAGAGCATATAATAGATATTTCATTAATATATAAAGATATTGTTTTATTTGACTAAATGGCTAAACATATCCTGTGTCATTTGTTTTAAGTCAAATTGAGCTTTCCATCCCCAATCATTACGTGCAGCACTATCATCAATACTTTGAGGCCAACTGTCAGCTATTAGTTGTCGGCTGTCAGGTTTATAGCTAATAGTAAAATCAGGAAAATGATTTTTTATTTCATCGGCAATCTCTTTAGGCGAAAAGCTCATGCCGCTAAGGTTGTATGACGAACGAATTTTTACTTTTGAAGCATCAGCATGCATTAAATCAATAGTAGCTTTAATAGCATCAGGCATATACATCATAGGCAATGTGGTGTTTTCGCTTAAGAAACATTCGTAATGGTTGTTTTTAATAGCCTCGTGGTATATGTGTACGGCATAATCTGTAGTCCCTCCACCGGGAGCGGTTTTATAACCTATCAGACCCGGGTATCGTATGCTTCTTACATCAACACCATATTTATTAAAATAATATTCACACCATCGTTCACCGGTTTGTTTGCTTATTCCATAAACGGTATTTGGCTCCATTATTGTAAATTGTGGTGTGCTTGTTTTTGGGGTACTTGGTCCAAAAACAGCAATAGAGCTTGGCCAGTAAACCTTACTAATGTGGCCTTCTTTTGCCAAATCAAGCACATTAAATAAACCATTCATATTTAAATCCCACGCAAACATTGGATTTTTCTCGGCTGTAGCCGATAACAAGGCGGCCAGTAAATATACCTGGGTTATTTCGTATTTTTGAACTATTTCAAATAATCTTTTTCCGTTTAATACATTTAGTGTTTCGTAGGGGGCAGCATCCTTTAATGACTCTTTATCCAAATCTTTAATATCACTCGCTATTACATTATCATTTCCGTAAATCGCTCTAAGTCCTTCTGTTAATTCCCCTCCAATTTGTCCTGAGGAACCTATGATTAATACTCTTTCTGTTGTTTTCATAATTGAATAATAAAATTCAAACCTACACTAATTTATTGAAATATTAAATATAATTAAATCTAATAAAACATAAAAATATATAGTGGCAAGTAAATCATAAATTGATTTCTTTTTACAGTCTATTATCCTTTGTTTATATTTATCAACCATCTTTTGGTCTTGTTAAAAAGGCAAGTTAATGTAATTTGTGTTGCAAAAATATTTAGTTTTGTTTTTTAAGAATTTATTTATGCGAAACTTATTACTTATTTTAATGTTGCTTACGGGTTTTGTAAGTAAGGCTCAAAACAACACTTGGAGCGATAATGTGGCCTCAATTATTTATAACAAATGCTCAGGTTGTCATCATCAAGGAGCTATTGGGCCGTTTAATCTGATGAGCTATAGTGATGCCGTGGCTGCCGCATCAGGTATTTTTGATGCCGTTAGTAATGATAGAATGCCACCTTGGCCACCTGATACCACTTATAGGAGGTTTGCGCACCAAAGAACTTTAAGCATACAACAAAAAGATGCCATACTTGATTGGATTAACAATGGCTTACCTTTAGGAAATGCTACTGCACCGGCACCTCCGGTTTTTCCAGTAGGATCAGCTATAAATCAAACCCCCGATTTGGTTTCTCAAATGCCTGTTTTTACTAATTATTCAGCATCGTCAGATATTTATCAGTGTTTTGTAATTCCATCAGGACTTAGTACAGCAAAATACATTAAAGGATATGAGGTTATACCCGGCAACAGGCAAGTAGTACATCATGTATTGATATATGCTGATACTACCGGAACCTGCGCCAACTTAGATGCTCAAGATCCTAATGTCGGATATCTGTCTTTTGGCGGTGTAGGTACTAACTCCGCACAGCTTATTGGGCTATGGGCACCGGGGGCTGATCCTATGTTTTACCCCAATGGTATGGGCTTACGTTTGCCTGCAAATGCTGATATTGTACTTCAAGTACATTATCCTGCAGGCACTATGGGACAGCAGGACAGCACCAAAGTTAATTTTTTCTTTAGCAATGCTCCAACAATTCGAGCATTGTCTATTGACCCTATTCTAAATCATGTTACCTCCTTAACCAACGGCCCTTTGTTTATTTCTGCCAATCAAACAAAAACATTTTATGGCCAGTTTACAGTACCTACAATTTTGGGTAAAGTTTCGGTTTTGCAAGTAGCACCTCATATGCACTTAATCGGGAGAACAATTAAGTCTTATGCTGTTGACCAGGGAAATAATAATATTCCGTTGATAAGAATTAATAACTGGGATTTCAGATGGCAAGGGGCTTATGACTTTCAACAAGTACAGGTAATACCTACAGGTTCAACTTTGTATTTTGAGGCCGATTATGATAATACCCCAAATAATCCGTTTAACCCTTTTAATCCTCCAATAGATATTGCTGCCGGAGAGGCTACTACTGATGAGATGATGATAGTTTATTTTACCTATACCAAATATCAACCCGGAGATGAAAATATTATTATGGACAGCACATTGATTACTACATACAAGCCGATTGATAGTGAGAATAATTTTTTACAAGTTTATCCTAATCCGGTGGTAGAACAAACATTTACTATAAATGCTCCGGTAAAAGAAGGTCAACATTGTAGCCTTGAATTAACTGATATTACCGGAAGAGTTGTGTATGAAGAAAAGAAATTTTACTGGCATAATAACAAAGTAGTTCAATTACCATTCATTGACAATGGTATTTTGTTTCTTAACCTTAAGACTCCCACAAAGAATTATTTCTCAAAAATAACTTATATTCACTAAAATTTTATGGCATTAAAAACAAAGCTTGTTGCCTCTGCTGTTGTTATGGCAGTAATGGGGTTTATTATTTTTTCTACTACCGCTTATACTAACAATGCAGGAAAGGCTGGTTATACCGGATCGCCCGGAGAAACAACCTGCCGAAATTGTCATAATAGTTTTAACTTAAATGAAGGCGATGGAAGCATTTCTATTTCAAGCCCGGACTTGACAGGTTGGGAGTATCAACCCGGAACAACATACACCATAAATGTAACAGTTAGAAAACCCGGAGTCAGCAAGTATGGATTTGGTTTTGAGGCCTTATTGTCTAGTGGTGCTAATGGCGGATTAATCAATACTTCATCTTCAAATAATGCAAAAACCATGTCGGCATCTATTTCGGGTAATACTAGAACCAATGCTGTACATAAACAGCCAAATAATACCGGTGCCGATAGTTTGGTTTTTACCTTTAATTGGACTGCACCGGCTGCCGGAACAGGCGATGTTACCTTTTATGCTGTTGGAAATGCAACTAATAGTAGCAATACTAATGCAGGTGATTATATTTATTCTACTAGCCTGATAGTAACAGAAGCTACAGGTACTGCCATTAAAAGTCCCCAAACAGAAAATCTCTCTATTTATCCTAATCCGGCCAAAGATGTTATTAAATTAACCCTTCCTCAACAATTTAAAATTGAAAAGAGTGTATTGAGCATTTTTGACAGTAAGGGGAAATTATATTATCAAAATAATGAGTTTAAGTCTTTATATCCGGAAGAGTCTTTTGATATAAGTTTTTTACCATCAGGTATCTATTTCATAAAAATTAAAAATTCAAATATAGAGTTCAATAAGAAGATATTGATTATGAGGTAATAAACCTATTGAAATTTGTTTACTTTAAGATTATAATTTTAAATTTGCCATTTTAAATTACTTTTGTAGCACAAATTTTACGAATAAATATGCCTCAATACGAAATGATAATGCCCAAAATGGGCGAGAGTGTTGCTGAAGCAACTATTACCAAATGGTTAAAAAACGAAGGTGATAATATAGCCGCTGATGAATCTGTATTGGAAATAGCCACCGATAAGGTTGACTCAGAAGTTCCGGCTCAGAAGGGTGGGGTTTTAATCAAGAGATTATTTAATGAAGGCGATGTAGTTCAGGTGGGTAGTGTTATTGCTGTTATTGCCGATTCTGCTGCTGAAACAGTAACTTCTACGGTTGCACCTGCTGCTGTTGCCCCTCAAGCCCAATCACAGGCCGAAAGCAAAACGGAAAATCATGTTACAGTTAAATCTCCTGTTGTAAATTCGGGTGACCGCTTTTATTCGCCATTGGTTAGAAGTATTGCCAAAGAAGAAAATATTTCAATGGCTGAACTAGATACTATTCAAGGAACCGGAAAAGACGGCCGTGTTACAAAAGAGGATATTTTAAGTTATATTGCCGGGAATAAACACATACCAACACCGTCAAGTGCCCCAATTCAGCCAGCACCAACAACTATTGAAGTTTCTCCTACTACAGTACCGCCATCTGCGACTACGACTGCTAAGACAGAGGCAACTCCATCGGTAAAGCCAGCCATAAGCTTAAATGCGGGAGATGAGATAATAGAGATGGACAGAATGCGTAAGCTTATTTCAGAGCACATGGTTAGAAGTAAGCATACATCTCCACACGTTACCTCATTTGTTGAGGCCGATGTTACTAATATTGTAATGTGGCGCAATAAAATCAAAAATTCGTTTGAAAAGCGCGAAAACGAAAAAATAACCTTTACACCAATATTTATTGAAGCAGTGGCCAGGGCTATTAAAGATTTTCCTATGATAAATGTTTCGGTTGACGGTTCCAATATTATCAAAAGAAAAGATATTAACATTGGTATGGCTACCGCTTTACCAAGTGGAAACTTAATAGTACCGGTAATAAAAAATGCCGATCAAAGAAACTTGTTAGGATTAACCAAGTCAGTTAATGATTTAGCTAACAGAGCACGTATTGGAAAATTGAATCCTGACGAAATCTCAGGAGGAACATTTACTTTAACCAATGTTGGGTCTTTTGGAAATGTTATGGGTACTCCAATTATCAACCAACCTCAGGTTGCAATCATGGCGGTTGGAACGATTAAGAAAAAACCCGTAGTAATTGAAACCCCGTGGGGCGATACTATAGGTATAAGGCATATGATGTTTTTATCTTTAAGCTATGATCATAGGGTAGTTGATGGTTCATTAGGAGGTAGCTTTGTTAGAAGAGTTGCTGATTATTTAGAAAACTTTGACACCAATACTATTGTTTAGACAAAATATAAACAATTAGTTAAAAAATATTTCTTGAAGATTAAACGATTTGTTTTGTTTTTTTGACGATTAAATTTACTTTTGCACAATTATTTTATTGAATAACTACATATAATATATAAAATCAAAAACACATGAAAAACCTAAGATTATTTATTTTATTGCTATTAGTCAGCCCTTTAGCTTTATTTGCGCAAAGCCCTGATTTTAAGAAGAGGTTCAGCGATGCAGAGTATCACCTTCAATTTAGAAACTATACGGAGGCTTTGCCAATTTATGTTGAATTGGCCAATGCTGATGTAAATAATGCTAACGTTGCATACAAAGCCGGTTTTTGTTATCTAAACGTTTCAGGTGATAAGTCAAGGGCTATTCCATACCTAGAAAGAGCAGCAGCAAATACTTCCAAAAATTACCAGGAGTTTTCGGCTAGCGAGAGTAAGGCTCCAGAAATTGCTGTTTTCGATTTAGCTACAGCCTATCAAATTGATATGCAGTTTGAAAAAGCCGAAGCACAGTTTACCAAATACAAAGGAATGGTAGGCGCTAAGAACAAAGAATTGTTAGCCGAAATTGATCGCCATATTGCCATGTGTCAATTTGGAGCCGCAGCGGTAAAGAAGCCTGTAAATGTTACTATCGAAAATTTAGGTACTTCTATTAACACCAAGTATCCTGAATACGAAGCTTTCTTAACTCCGGATGAATCATCTATTATTTTTAACTCTAAACGTGAGGGTTTTGGAAATTATCAAAATATTGATGGGACTTTTTTCGAAAGTGCTTTTATTTCAAATGAGATAAATGGCAAATGGAGTGAGCCTGTTTTATTAAGTCCGAATATTAACGTTGATGAAAATGATGCCGTGGTAGGAATTTCAGCTGACGGTACAATGATTCTTTGCTGGCAAGATGAAAAATTAAACGGGAATATTTTTATTTCTGAAGCCAAAGGTGAATCTTGGAATACTCCGGTTGAATTAGGAGCTAACATTAACTCTAAAGCTGTAGAAAGAGGTGCATGCTTAACTCCTGATGGTAATACTATGTTTTTTGTAAGTGACAGAAAAGGTGGTTTGGGTGGAACTGATATTTATCGTTCAGAGAAAAACGCTAACGGTGTTTGGGGACCTGCTATTAATTTAGGTAATACTATTAATACTCCTTTTGATGAAATTAACCCGGTAATGTCCATTGATGGTAAAACGTTATATTTCTCATCAAACGGACATGAAACAATGGGTGGTTTTGATATTGTTATGGCATCTTATAATGCTGATGATAAATCTTTTGGAAATGTTACCAATCTTGGTTATCCAATAAACTCAACAGATGACGAAATATCATATTACCCTACCTTAAGTGGAAAACATGCTTATTATGCAGCTACACGAAAGGAAGGTCAAGGTGATTTAGATTTATATAAAATAACCTTTAACGACAAGGCTTTAGCTCCTATGACCGTGTTCTCAGGAAAAGTTATTAATAATGTTGACCCTGAAGCTACAGTTTTCCCTCCAATTGTTGCTACTGTTACTCAAATTGGTGGAGCAGGAAGCTCAAAAACCTATAATGGAAATTATAATACCGGAAAAGTTAAGTTTTCAATGCTACCTGGTTCAAAGTACTCTGTAAAAGTTGAGGTTGATGGCGTTGAAAAGTTTAAGGAAGATTTTGATTTAACTTCAGCAAACAAATTTGAAGAAGTTAACCGTGATATTTATATGAAGGCAATTGGTGAAACTCCTGAGCAAAAGGCTGCTCGCGAAGCTGCTGAGTTAGCTGCTGCTGAAGCTAAAGCTAAAGCTGCTGCAGAAGCTGCTGCTGAGGCTGAAAAATTAGCTGCTGAAGAGAAAGCTAAGGAAGAAGCATGGAAAAAAGATCCTAAGAATAAAGGAAAAGAATATGTTGGTAAAAAAGATCCAAAATCATTACCTGAAGCCCCTGCCGAGTTTAAAACCTACTTTAAATACAACAAAACTGCTATTGACGGTACAAACAAAGACTTTATGCAGTTTATGAAACAATTAACTGCAATGGTTAAGGCTGGACAATCTGTAACCGTGGTTATTGAAGCTAGTGCCTCAAAAGTGCCAACCGCCAAATATGGAACCAACGAAGCTTTAGCAACTAAACGTGGAAATGATGCAAAAGCAAAAATTGAATCTATGTTAAAACAAAGAGGAGCTGATGTTTCAAAAGTAACCTTTGAGCCGGTTAATGGTATAGTTGGAGGTCCTGAATATAACAAGGATTTCAACGAAAGAAGAACCGAATATGAGAAGTATCAGTATGTTGATATCTCAGTGAAGTAATTCATTAAAGATTAATATAAACAAAGAAGCCTGTCGGAATTCCGACAGGCTTCTTTGTTTAACCTATATTCTTTGAGTTACAGTACCCATATATGAATAACCAGGTTTCGGTTATTTTTGCTATTTCGTGTCGGGATTGTTAATGCTAGAGGTAGAGGTAATGCTTAAATTGTTCAATAAGTCATTTAAGAACTTTTATCCTTACCTTTTAATGAGCTATTTGCATATTTACAACTAATCCTATGGCACAAAGAATTGTTCCATTAATATGATATTTGAATAAATACCCCAAAGGGTAAAGCGAAAGAATAATAGGAGTAATTATTATTTAGTTTAGCTTTAGCACAGCCATAAATGCCTGTTGAGGTATTTCAACACTACCTACCTGACGCATTCTTTTCTTTCCTTCCTTTTGCTTTTCAAGTAATTTTCTTTTACGTGAAATATCTCCACCATAACACTTAGCTGTTACATCTTTTCTTAAGGCTCTAATTGTTTCGCGAGCTATAATTTTGGCTCCAATGGCTGCTTGAATAGGTATTTCAAACTGTTGCCTAGGTATTAGTTCTTTTAGTTTTTCACAAATCTTTTTCCCGAAATCGTAGGCGTTATCACGGTGTATAAGGGCTGATAAGGCATCTACAGGCTCACTGTTTAGTAATATATCTAACTTAACCAAATGTGAAGGTTTATATCCAATTGGGCTATAGTCAAAAGACGCATAACCTTTTGAAATTGTTTTTAAACGATCATAAAAATCAAACACAATTTCACCTAATGGCATATCAAACTGGAGTTCAACTCTATCAGTGGTTAAATATACCTGATTTTTCAGTTCTCCTCTTTTATTAATACACAAGGTCATAATGCTTCCTACAAACTCTGACTTAGTAATAATTTGTGCTTTAATATACGGCTCTTCAACCCTGTCCAGTTTACTTACATCTGGCAGGTCTGAAGGGTTATTTACAATGACTAATTCGTTACGTGTTGTATAGGCATGGTAACTTACGTTAGGAACGGTAGTAATAACGGTCATATTAAACTCCCTTTCCAGTCGTTCTTGTATGATTTCCATATGTAACATCCCCAAAAAGCCACATCGGAAACCAAAACCCAATGCGGCACTCGATTCAGGTTCCCAAGTTAAAGAAGCATCGTTCAGTTGGAGTTTTTCCATACTATATCGCAGTTCTTCAAAGTCTTCAGTATCTACAGGGTAGATGCCGGCAAACACCATTGGTTTAACATCTTCAAAGCCTTGAATTGCGGTATTGCAAGGGCGAGCAACTTGGGTAATGGTATCACCTACTTTTACTTCTTTTGCCGTTTTTATTCCCGAAATAATGTAGCCTACGTCACCAGTTCTAATCTCTTTTTTTGGCTCCTGTTTTAATTTTAAGATACCTACTTCTTCTGCATAATACTCTTTTCCGGTGTTTACAAATTTTACAAAGTCTCCTTTATTAATACACCCATTTACAACCTTAAAGTAGGCAATAACTCCTCTAAAACTATTAAAAACACTATCAAAGATAAGTGCCTGTAAAGGTGCATCAGGATTGCCTTTGGGGGCGGGCACTCGGGCTACTATGGCTTTTAATATTTCATGTACTCCTTGGCCGGTTTTGCCTGATGCTGCTAGTATTTCTTCTCGTCTGCATCCTAAAAGGTCAACAATTTGATCTTTTACCTCCTCCGGGTTAGCACTTGGCAAATCTATTTTATTTAATATAGGAATAATTTCTAAATCGTTTTCTAAGGCTAAATATAAATTACTGATAGTTTGTGCCTGAATACCTTGTGCTGCGTCAACAATAAGTAAGGCTCCCTCGCATGCAGCTATGGAGCGCGAAACTTCGTATGAAAAGTCAACGTGACCAGGGGTGTCAATAAGGTTTAGAATGTATTTTTTGTGGTCTAACTCATAATCCATTTGTATAGCGTGACTCTTAATAGTTATGCCACGTTCACGCTCTAAGTCCATATCATCAAGTAATTGACTCTGCAAATCACGTTGTGAAACAGTATTGGTATATTCCAACAATCGGTCTGCCAAGGTACTTTTACCGTGGTCTATATGTGCTATAATACAAAAATTCCTGATATTTTCCATAAGTGCGCAAAAATAATCAGAAAATTGAATTGCCGCAATCTTGTATTATAATTGTTATATGAAATTACTAATTTTAAAGTTTTTAGAGTTCGATGGTAAAATTTATTGCGGGTAAATATTGTCTGTAAGATTCATTTTTGACTATTCATCACCCATAGGTTCATCTTTAGAGTCTTCTTTCTGTACTATTATTTCTGTGGTGTCTTTAATAGGTTTGCCTATTGTTTTATAGCCTCCTTCTCCTTTAAGTATGGCGGCATATTCTATGTTGTTTTGTAGTACTTTTAATGCTTCTCTAATATCATCATCATATTTAAATGATGATTCAATACGCCCACTTTGGTAATAATATCTACTACATATTTCAGACTCTAATAATTGTTTAATTTCAGACTGATGGGTATAAATATCTTTCTTTTTCTGACTCTCAATAATAGCCTTTATTTTCTCGTAATCGGTAGTAACATTAGCAAAATATTTTTCATTTTTCGAAATTTTCTCTAATTCGGCAAGTTGCGTTTCACTACCTACACTAAATTCAAAATTAGATTTTTCAACATATTTAATAAAGTCATTATATACTGCATCACTTATACTAAAGACCTTGGATTGAGGAATGGTGTTATTCTTAAACCTAAACTCGGTAGCGTAATTAAATATGATATTTTTTTGTAATAAGGAAAAAGATATCATATGAAACTCCGGTGTTTTTACTAAAATGTCAGGATATATACCACTTCCGTCATAAATACTTCTGTTATTTGGAGTTTTAAATTCAGTAATTAATGAATCGGCTATCTTCACCACCGAACCATCTTTTTTACGGTGTGTATAATCAAGGCTCTGGATGCAACGTCCGCTAGGGGTGTAGTATTTGGCAATGGTTACTTTCAGTAATGTATTATATGATGTACTTAATGTTTGTTGAACTAATCCTTTTCCAAACGTACGTTCTCCAATGATAACTCCACGGTCGGTATCTTGTATGGCTCCGGCTACAATTTCAGAAGCAGAAGCAGAGTTGTTGTCAACAAGTACTACCAACGGAATTTCTGCGTCAATAGGATTATTACTGGCTCTGTACTCAACATCATTAGATTTTATTTTACCCTTTTGTGAAACAATAAGTGTATTTTTGGGAACAAATAAGTTTACAATTTTTACCGCCTCTTGAAGTATTCCGCCTCCGTTTCCCCTTAAATCAAGTACCAACGATTTTATCTTTTCTTTTTCTTTTAGTTGAATAAATGCATTCTTTACTTCTGCCGAACAATTATCTAAAAACTTATCAAGTTTAATATAGCCCATATCATTTCCAATAATGCCAAAGTAGGATACATTATTTACTTTTATTTCCTGGCGGGTAATGGTTTTTGTAAGAGGTTCTTTTTGTCCTAAACGTTGCACGGTAACTTTTACCGTTGTGTTAACCGGGCCTTTTAATAGGGAAGTTGTTTCTTCAACATTTTTATTTGTGATATCCAGATTGTTAATTTTTAGAATAACATCACCGGCCATCAAATCGGCTTGTTGGGCGGGCGAGCCAAAGTAAGGCTCTGCTATAACAACCGAACCATTTTGTGTTTGCACCAAGGCGCCAATACCTGCATACTCTTGACTTAGGTGCGACCTTTTATAATCTTCTATTTCTTCTTCAGCAATATACTCGGTGTATGGGTCAAGAGACTCTAACATTCCGTCTATCCCTTTGCGAATTAATTTTTCGGGTTTTATTTCGTCAACATAACTGGCATTTAACTCTCTAAACAGGGTAACAAATATGTCAATGTTTTTAGAGATTTCAAACACATTATCATTTGAAAAGGCAAAGAATAGTACTGAACTGAATACTATGGTTAGGGCAATAAGTTTGTTCCTAAATTTTTTCATATATCTGTACAATTTCTGCATTTTTTTTATGATAAGATTCAAAGGTAAATAAAACTTTATGATTCAAATGTTTATTTTAGCTTTTTAACGATTAGAAATATAAAAAAATTCATTAATTATTTATAAAGTTCCGAATTAAGCTACTTAGTTTTTCAGGGGTCTCTAAGTTAATTGTATGACCGCAATGTTCAATAATTTCAAGTTTAGAACCACTAATAGCTTGTTGAACGGCTTGCGCAAAGAAAACCGGAAACAATAAGTCATTTCTGCCCTGAATTATTAAAGTGGGGCAGGTAATTGAAGCCATCTCTTTTAAATAATTATCGCGCTCTTCTGTAGCCTGCATAAGTTTTAGAATAGAATCGGGGTGAGGTTGTAATTCTTTCCTCATTCCTTTTAGGGTTTCGATAGGAATAAAAGGATTGTCAAAATACGAATTACCTAAAACAAAGGGCAGCATCACATCAAGCAATAGCTCATATCCTCCGGTTTTAAGTGCATTTTTCCACGATAGTTCAATAGATTTGTATAAAGGTGTTTTATGGCCAAATGTGCTGATGAGGATAAGCTTATCAAGTACATGAGGATAGTTTACTGCCAAATGTTGTGAAACCAAACTGCCATAGGAGATGCCGACCAAAATAATTTTTTGCCTGACAACCGTATTGATAAACCCAAATACATTAAGTGCATGATCGTTAAAACTGAGATACTCTTTTGGAGCCGATGATTGCCCCTGAAATACCAAATCTAGCAAATAAATATGATAGTCTTTTAGCAATGGCTGAATGGTCATATTCCATGCTATTGTTGTTTGTGTTAGACCATTTAGAAATAATATTTTATGAGGCGATTGTTCGTTTCCTTTTGATTCATAATATATTTTTTGTTGGTCGTGCGTTGTAAAAAACATAATAATATTTATTTAAATTCTTCCGTGTTTATTTGCTCTTTACATATTTGATACTCGTAATGTAAATGATTACTACAAATAATAATGAGCTTTTCGGCAGCATATTCATTAAGCATTTGCTGATACCAGTCAATAGCCTTTGCATCCAAGTTGGAGCATGGCTCATCAAGAAATAAGAAAGGGCAATCGGCCAAGATGGCCAATGTTAATTTAAGTCTTTGTTTCATCCCCGATGAGAAAACTTTTATTTGTTTTTTCGCTGAATGACTTAGTCCGCTGAGGTCTAGAATATCATTTGATGTATATTGATTAAGGAAGGGTTTAAATTTTTGTTGAAATTGAATATTTTCTATACAAGTAAATTCTTCAATGAGTTCAAGATAGGGTGCGGCATAGCTTATATGTTTATATACAGATGCCGGTTCAATTTTCTTTTGATGAATAAGATATTCGAGTTTTCCTTTGCCGGCTTGCATATATGCCGAGATTATTTTAAGCAGGGTAGATTTCCCCGATCCGTTACCACCTAAAATTACACAGGGTTTATCAGAGGTAAAATGATGGTTAAAATTTTTAATAATCCATTCCGTTCCAAATTTTTTCCCTATATCAGTAGCAATAATCTCTATCATAAAAACAATAGGTTAAGGCAAGTTACCACGCATAATGCCGTTAACACTTTCTTTAATAAATGTTATTATTTGTTCTTTTTCCGGAATTTGTGGTGCTTCGTGTTCAACAATAGTCAATGCGTTAGTAACATTGTATCCTCTAACATAGATGGTACGATAAATATCTTCAATAATAAGAACTGTTTCTGGTGAAAATCCTCTACGTCTTAATCCTACAGCGTTAATACCTACATACGATAAAGGCTCTCGTGCAGCTTTTACAAAAGGCGGTACATTTTTTCGTACTAAAGTACCTCCGGTAATAAAGGCATGAGCACCAATACGTACAAACTGTTGCACAGCTACCAAGCCCTCAAGTATTGCATGATCGTCAATAGTTACATGCCCTGCCAAATTTACCGTGTTTGCTAAAATAACATTATTTCCTACAATACAATCGTGAGCCACGTGAACATAGGCCATGATTAAACAATTGCTTCCTACACTAGTTTTCATTCGGTCAGATGTACCGCGGTTTATAGTAACACATTCTCTTATAGTGGTATTGCTGCCAACCTCTGCAGTAGTAATTTCTCCTTTATATTTTAAATCTTGTGGAATAGCGCTAATTACAGCACCGGGAAATATTTTACAATCATTACCTATTCGTGCTCCATCCATGATGGTTACATTAGGTCCTATCCATACATTATCACCAATAATAACATCATCATATATAGTAGTAAAAGGGCCTATTTCAACATTGCTGCCTATTTTTGCTTGGGGTGATACAAAAGCGTTTGGATGAATCATACGATTTATTTTTTTATTTTTGAACGATGCAATTATTTTGTTTTTACAATTTGAGCAAGCATTTCGGCCTCCATTACTGATTTTCCGGCTACATAGGCTTGTCCTCTCATATTACATAGGCCTCTTCGTATTGGCGAAATTAAATCAAGTTTAAACACAACACTATCGCCAGGAACTACTTTTTGTTTAAATCTTACATTGTCAATTTTTAAGAAGTAAGTTAGGTAATTTTCAGGATCCGGAACTGTTTTTAAAACAAGTACACCTCCCGTTTGTGCCATAGCCTCAATAAGTAATACACCCGGCATTACCGGTTCGTCCGGGAAATGCCCTTGAAAGAAATATTCGTTCATTGTTACATTTTTTACCCCTACCACATGTTTATCCGAAAGTTCAATAATTTTATCAATTAATAAAAACGGAAAGCGGTGAGGTAACAATTTCATTATTTCCTGCACATTATACAAGGCAGGTGTATTGGGGTCATAAACTTTTTCTTCAGCTTTTTTATTGATTTTACCTTTTGCCAGCTCTTTTATCATTTTAGCAAAGGCTACATTGGCGGCATGCCCGGGGCGGGCAGCTAAAATATGCCCTTTAATAGGCATACCTACCAAAGCCAAATCACCAACAATATCGAGCAATTTATGGCGTGCCGGTTCGTTTTGATGATGTAAAGTAGTATTATTGAGTACTCCTTTACCTTGAACTTTTACTGTGGGTTTATTAAATATTTTTGCTAAATGATCAAGTTTGGCTTGTTCTATATCTCTGTCAACAATAACTATGGCATTGTTTAAATCTCCACCTTTAATTAGGTTGTGTTGCAAGAGTTGCTCCAATTCGTGCAAAAAAACAAAAGTACGACATTCAGAAATGCCACTATTAAACTCACCTATATGATACATTGAAGCGTGTTGCGTTCCTAAAATAGGAGAGTTGTAATCAACCATTACGGTAATTCTATAATCCTCAGATGGCACAGCCAACATTTCAGATTTTTTTACAGGGTCTTCGTAAGTTAAGGTTGAGTCAAAAACAAAATATTTACGTTCCGCATCTTGTTCTATTATTCCTATATTTTCAATTGCATCAACAAAGGGTTTTGAACTTCCATCCATTATAGGAATTTCAGGGCCCGAAATGTCTATCATGGCATTATCAACTTGTGTTCCTACCAAGGCAGCCAAAACATGCTCAATAGTACTTACTTTTATACCATTTTTTCCTAATGTTGTACCCCTTGAGGTGTCAACTACCAAATCTACATCTGCCTCAATAATGGGTTGTTCAGGCAAATCAACTCTTTTAAACTTATATCCATGATTTTCGGGAGCCGGATGAATTACCAATTGGGTGTGCGCTCCGGTGTGTAAACCAACGCCTTCAATCTTTACCGATGATTTTAATGTTCTTTGTTTTTCACTCATATTTTATAAATTTCAAAAAAAACTATTTCATTGATTTTTCTAGTGCATTAACTTTATTCATCAATTCGGGCAATTTTCTAAACATCACATAAGAACGTTTGTAATCGCCTATTGCAAATGCCGGAGAGCCTTGCACTATTTCGTTTTCTTTAGTTATGCTTTGTCCAATACCACTTTGTGCAGCAATTTTTGTTCCTTTTGCTATGGTTAAGTGTCCAATAATGCCAACTTGTCCACCAATCATGCAATTGCTGCCCACTTTGGTTGAACCTGCAATTCCTGTTTGTGCGGCCACTACAGTATTTTCACCTATTTCAACATTATGGGCAATTTGAATTAAATTGTCAATCTTTACTCCTTTTTTAATTATGGTGGAACCCAGAGTGGCACGATCAATAGTAGTATTAGCGCCTATTTCAACAAAATCTTCAATGACAACATTTCCTATTTGAGGTACTTTTTTATAATTGTTTTCGCTGTTTGGTACAAACCCAAAGCCATCGCTGCCAACAATGACACCAGAGTGTATGGTGCAACTATTTCCTATAACACAATCGGAGTATATTTTTACTCCCGAAAACAAAATAGTATTATCACCTATAGTAGTATTATCACCAATATACACATGGGGGTATATTTTAACATTTGAACCTATTTTTACATTATTGCCTATATAGGCAAAAGCGCCAATGTAAATATTTTCTCCATACTTGGTATTGGAACCTATATAGTGAGGTTGCTCTATGCCGGTTTTGTTATTCTTTATTTGGTTGTAATATTCAAGTAGTTGTGCAAAACTTTCGTAAGGATTTTCAACTCTTATAAGTGTTGTATTTATAGGTTTTTCTGCAATAAAATTTTTACTAACTATAGCTACAGTAGCTTTAGTAGTATAAATATATTCAGTATAAAGAGGATTTGCCAGAAAAGTTAATGAGCCTGGTTCACCTTCTTCAATTTTTGATAAACGATTTATTTTTTCATCTGCATTACCTTCAATAGTCCCTTTAAGTAATTGGGCTATTTGTGCTACTGTAAACTCCATGTTTAATTTTTTTTTAGATAAAACTAATCTTTATTATAATACTCTTTGGGGTAACATATAAAAAACTTTTCAACCGTATTGGATAAAACCGATATATTTAACTGATCAGAGGCTTCAGCTATATCTTTCACGGTACCGTCTCGGTATAAAATATTTATTTTATCGTTCCCCGGTTTATATGCATTATTACTTACCGAGTCGCTAATAACAAAATATTCGGCTTCTTCATCACTTAATGTCAGGGCTTGTTTAATTTTATTTTTAATTTTTAAAATAAATTCCTGTTCAAAAGGTGTGTTTGAAAACTCAATATGCCACAATTTGCGATCAACCAAACTATTACATAATAAGTTCAATACTCTATCGTTATGCCATTGCCACATTTTTATCGAAGTAAATATATCATAATCATCTAAACGGCTAAATATTTCTAATATTTTAGAATCGCTATAAAATTCTTGTAAAGGAAAATTGTTTTTTAGAAAGAAATTTAGTGGGGGAGTACTTGGTAATTCAGCACCATTTCGAGCTAAATGTTTTGCACGGGTTAAAATATTTACCAACATTTTTTCGGCACATAAAACCGTTTTATGCAAATATACCTGCCAGTACATTAATCTTCGTGCTATAATAAATTTTTCAACAGAATATATTCCTTTAGCTTCTACCGTGAGACCATCATTTATTACTTTGAGCATACTGATAATTCTGTCAGAATTTATAACTCCTTCAGACACTCCTGTAAAAAAACTGTCGCGTTTTAAATAATCAAGGCGATCCATATCAAGCTGGCTGCTTACCAGTTGATGTAAGAATTTTTTTGGATAATTATTTTGAAAGATTTGAATAGCCAATTCAAGTTTTCCTTGAAATTTACTATTCAGGTTGTTCATAAATAATAACGATATTTTTTCGTGCGAAGAGCCGCTGACAATCGTAGATTCAAGTGCATGCGAAAAAGGCCCGTGGCCTATATCATGCAGTAAGATAGCAGCGATTACACCTTCTGCCTCTTCATTAGTTATTTCGGTACCTTTATTTTTTAAGGTTTCGATACACGACATCATTAGGTGCATAGCCCCCAATGCATGATGAAAGCGTGTGTGTAATGCTCCGGGATACACATACGAAGTCATGCCGAGTTGTTTAATTCTGCGTAAGCGTTGAAAATAAGGATGTTCAATAACATCAAAAATCAACTCGTTAGGAATACTTATGAACCCATATATAGGGTCGTTAATTATTTTGTGTTTGTTAAACAAGCTTCTTTTTTTTTACAAATTAAAACATTTTATAGCAATTGTACTGAAAAAATACACATAAGAGTAATGGTAAAAAAAAACGAAAGTAAAAGAAGGCGGATGAGTTATTAACTTTCATCATAAGCCCCCTCTTCGCATAGCATTAAACCGCCTATATGGTATATTTAATTCGTTGTTGATTCTTTTTTTGTGGTAGGCGAGGAGGGATGGTGCATAATATAACTTACAGGAACTTATAACATTTTTTGTTCTTAAATGTTTTTACTTCATAGTTGATTACTTTTTTATTTTGAGCTTAACCCATAACCACAACAGATATTGAATAAAAATCAAAAATTGCTAGTGTTTATTACTTTTTCTTTTTGAATAATTATTTTCCTGTTTTTTCTAGTAAAGCTTGTAACATCCAGGTTTTAGCCTAATGCAAGTGCTTAACAAAATTAGGATTATATTTAGTTGGGATAAAAAATTATCAATACATCTGCACACTAATCACACAAACTTTTTTGATATATAAAACTAATTATTTAGGTTTGTGAGAATAAATCAAAAAAATTAAACACTAAATATATAACTATTATGGGAAAAGGAGATAAAAAAACAAAAAAGGGAAAAATTACCATAGGCACTTTTGGCGTTAGTCGCCCAAGCAGAAAAAAGAAAGCCGAAAACAAAGACGCTGGCAAAACGAAAAAAGCTGCAGCTCCTAAAAAAGCCGCTCCAAAAAAAGCTGCTGCTCCCAAAAAAGCAGCCGCCAAGAAAACAGCCAAAAAACAAGAATAAATTCCCCTTATCAATTATTCCCGGTTATGAAACAATACTCATAATCGGGAATTTGTAATTTCTATTCCTTGAAATTGCATTATATACCTCAATCCATTAGCCACAAAAAGGTATAGCTATATGGCATATTGTATTCAAGGTTGTTTAACTTTTTTTTAGTTAATATAATATACACCTATGAATTACTGATTAATCATATAATTTAAATTTAGTATGTTCGCATCTTATTATGATTAGCTATTAATTATTCTGTACAAATGAAATTAAAGAAAATAAATTTTATCCTTGTTGCATGGCTGGGAATATCAGTTTCTGCATCTGCCCAAAACTCTTCAGACCCTGTAATTATGAACATAGCAGGAAAAGATATTACCAAATCAGAGTTTGAATCAATTTATCATAAAAACAACAGTAAAGCATCAACAACCGACTCTAAGCAACTTGATGACTATGTTCAACTATTTATTAATTTTAAACTTAAAGTTAAAGAAGCCGAAGATAAAGGATTAGACACTGCTGCTGCCTTTAGAAATGAATTGGAAGGTTACCGTAAACAATTGGCGGCCCCTTACCTTACCGATAATGAGGTAAATGATTGGCTGTTAAAAGAAGCCTATGACCGAATGAAAAAAGATGTGAGAGCCAGTCATATCTTAATAAAGTGCGAACCCGATGCTTTGCCTAAAGACACATTGGCTGCCTATAATAAAGCCATTGCAGCTCGTAACAGAATACTAAAAGGCGAAAATTTTGCAAAAGTGGCTCAAGAACTTTCTGATGACCCTTCGGCTAAAGATAATGGAGGCGACTTAGGTTATTTTACTTCAATGATGATGGTTTATCCTTTTGAGACAGCTACCTATAAAGCTGAATTAAATAAAATCACCATGCCTATCCGTACTCGTTTTGGCTATCACTTAATACTTAAAACAGACGAAAGACCCAATCAAGGACAAATTACTGTAGCTCATATAATGGTTAAGGCTGCACAAAAAGATATTCATAAAAAGGATACTGCCACTGTAGATCCCAAAGTAAAAATTGACGAAATATATGCTAAACTTAAAGGAGGAGCAGATTTTGCAGAACTGGCTAAACAACAAAGCGATGATAAAGGTTCGGCCAAAAAAGGTGGCGAATTGCCTACATTTAGTACCGGACGTATGGTTGCTGAATTTGAGAATGCTGCTTTTGCTCTGAAAAATGATGGCGATATTTCTGAGCCAATAAAAACACAGTATGGCTGGCATATCATTAAAAGACTAAATAAAAAAGAATTAGGTTCATTTGAGGAATTAAAGCCTGAGTTAAAAGCCAAGATTAATAAAGATAGCCGCTCAGCCACCGGTCGTGAAAGTAAGATTGCAAAAATTAAAAAAGAATATAACTTTAAAGAAAACTTAAAACTTCGCGATGAGTTTGTAAAGGTAATGGATACGACCTATTTTGAAGGACAATGGAAACAAACATCAGCCGCTAAACTAAATAAACCTGCCTTGTTTAATATTGGCGATAAAACCTATAATCAGCAAGACTTTGCAACATACCTCGAATCACACCAAACACATCGCCAAAAAATAGATTTCTCTGCATTAATACGCGAAATGTACAAAAACTTTGTTGATGAAACATGTTTGGCCTATGAGGAAAGTCGTTTGCCAAGTAAGTACCCTGAGTATAAAGCATTATTACAAGAATACAGAGACGGGATTTTATTATTTGATTTAACCAATAGTAATGTTTGGTCTAAAGCAGTTACTGATACTACCGGATTAAAAGAGTTTTATGAAGCTAACAAAACCAAATATATGTGGCCTGAAAGAGCAGAAGCTACTATTTATATGTGTGCCAACGAAAAAGTAGCCCAAAAAACCCGTAAAATGGTTAAAGATAAAGCAAAGAAGAAATATTCCAATAGCGATATTTTAGCCACTATAAATAAAGATTCTCAACTTAATCTGAATATAGAAAATGGAAAATTCAGCAAAGGTGAAAACGAAATTATTGATAAGTTTGAGTGGAAAAAAGGGTTAACATCAGATATTAAATCTAACAATCAAACTGTTTTTGTGGACTATGAGAATATTTTGCCACCTACCCCAAAAACAATTACTGAGGCAAAAGGCATAATTACAGCAGACTACCAAAATGAATTAGAAAAGCAATGGATTGCCAAACTAAGAGGAAAATATAAGGTTACGATTAATAAGGATGTTTTATCTACCGTAAAATAACTACGGTAAAATCAAATTAAAAGTTTGCACTATGTTTATATCAATAGTGTAAACTTTTTTATATAGAATGAACTATTTTACAAGACAAACAAAAACAACAAGTGGATTGCCTATTGTGGCTTTGATTGTTTTTGCATTATTGTTTAGTCAGTGTAAGTATTTAAAGAAAAATCGTAACAAAAACCGAGCAACCGTTGCACGTGTGTACGACTCTTACCTTTATCTGGATGATGTTTTGGAACAAATGCCTGATAAACTTCAGGGGCAGGATAGTATTAATTTTATAAGAAGCTATGCCGAGACATGGGCACGTCAGCAAGTAGTATTACATCAAGCCGAAAAAAATTTAAGTGACGAACAAAAGGATGTAGATGATGAACTGGAAAGTTATAGAAAAGCTTTAATTACTTATGCTTTTGAGAAAGCCCTTGTTCAGCAAAAACTAGATACACTTGTAAGTAATACCGAAATTGAGAATTATTACAATGCTAATCCTCAGAATTTTGAGTTAAAAGATAATATTATAAAGGTTATTTATGTGAAGGTAAAGAAAAATGCACCTAAAGTCAATCGCCTTAAAGAGCTTTATCGCTCAGAGAATCCAAATGATAGAAAGCACCTGGAAGATTACTGTCGACAGTTTGCCGAAAATTATTATTTAGATGATGATTCGTGGCTATTGTTTAACGATTTGCTGAAAGAGGTGCCCATTGAAACTTATGACAAAGAGAGATTCTTAAAAAATAATCGTTTAATTGAATTTTCAGACAATGATTATTTATACTTCGTAAATATTAAAGGATTTAAAATTAAAGACTCGGTATCGCCACTAAGTTTTGAGCGCGATAATATTAAAAGTATTATACTCAACAAACGAAAACTGAAATTAATTGAAGATATGCGTAATGATGTGTATAATGATGCCCTCAACAACAACCAAATAGAATTAAGTAAATAATCAGAGCAATCTTTCCCTTGAGTATTGTCTTAACTCAGGTTTTATTATTTATATAACTATATTGATTATTTTATTAGGAACCACAATTATTTTCTTGGGTTGTTTCCCATCAAGTAATTTTATTGTTTGTTCCAATTGCATAACTTGCTTTTCTATTTCATCTTTACTTAAACTAAGCTCAAACTCATAATTATATTTGGTTTTTCCGTTTAATGAAATTGGGTAACTAAAGGAAGTTTCGGTAAGATATTCTTCATTATATTCAGGAAATTGCGCAAAAGTAATACTTTCGGGATGTCCCAATTTATTCCACAGTTCTTCGGCTATATGTGGAGCATAAGGCGAAATAATTATAATTAAAGGCTCCAAAATTTCTCTTTTATTACATTTCAAATCGCTTAACTCATTTACACAAATCATAAAGTTACTTACCGAGGTATTAAACGAGAAGTGTTCTATATCGTAACTTATTTTCTTAATGGTTCTGTGTAAAACTTTTAACTCATTTCTTGAAGCTTTTTCATCAGATATGGTAAAACAGTTATCATGATGATATAAGCGCCAAAGCTTACGCATAAAATTTGACACCCCTGTAATTCCATTGGTGTTCCATGGCTTACTTAACTCAAGCGGACCTAAAAACATTTCATATAAGCGCAAACAATCAGCACCGTATTGAGCTATTATATCATCAGGCGAAACAACATTCCATTTCGATTTTGACATTTTCTCAACCTCTGAGCCGCAAATATATTTCCCGTTTTCAAGCACAAACTCCGCATTGTTAAATTCTTCTCTCCACTTTTTAAATGCTTCAATATTTAATACATTGTTGTTAACAAAATTGATGTCAACATGCAGTGCTGTAACCTTTCCATAAGTATGAAAAGAAGAGTTTTTCCAGGCTTCAACTATCTCAGGTTTAGCCTGTGGTTTTTGAGCTTCTCTTTCAAGCTCTTCAATGGTAAGTTTGTTAAATTGATCTTTAATTAAATTGTATGAGATAAAGGTATTGCTTTTACCCGAACGGTAAACAAAACTGCTTACCCCTTGTATCATCCCTTGATTAATTAATTTTTTGGCCGGTTCAACTTGCGGAATTAAACCCAAATCGAACAAGAACTTAGTCCAGAATCTTACGTATAACAAGTGTCCGGTGGCGTGTTCGGCACCACCAATATACAAATCAACATTGTTCCAATAATTTACGGCATCTTTGCCTACAAAGTTATTGGTGTTGTTTGCATCCATATAGCGTAGGTAGTACCAACTGCTCCCTGCCCATCCGGGCATAGTGCTTAACTCATATTCATACTTGTTTTGGTCATTGTCTGAATAACACCAGCCGGTGGCTCTTCCTAATGGAGGGTCTCCGTTTTCTGTTGGTAAGTATTTATCAACCTCGGGCAAAATTAAAGGCAACTCATTTTCATTTAAAACGTACGGAACACCGTTTTTATAATAAACGGGAATAGGCTCCCCCCAGTATCTTTGACGACCAAATATGGCATCGCGCATACGATAATTAATTTTACCCTTCCCAAAATTTTTTTCTTCAATTACTGCAATAGCTTTCTTAATGGCATCTTTTACATCCAGGCCATTTAGAAAATCTGAATTAATAATTTCTCCTTCTTTAGCATCGTATGATTCTTTGCTGATATTCCCTCCTTTCACTACTTCTATCACAGGCAAGTGAAAGTGTTTTGCAAAAGCGTAATCTCTCGAATCATGTGCGGGAACAGCCATTACAGCTCCCGTACCATAACCTGCCAATACATAATCGCCTACCCAAATTGGTATTTGCTTGCCTGTAAATGGATGAATAGCGTAACTTCCTGTAAATACTCCTGTAACTTTCTTTACCTCAGCCATACGCTCACGTTCGCTTCGGTTTTTTGCCCAGGTTACATATTCATTTACACTTTTATACTGCTCCTCACTAGTAAGTTTTTCAACTAGTTCATGCTCAGGAGCCAAAGTTAAATAGCTTACTCCAAATATAGTATCAGGTCTGGTAGTAAATACTTCTATCTTATTATCAAAATTTTCTATGCTAAAAAACAATGAAGTCCCTTCTGATTTTCCTATCCAATTCCGTTGTGCTTCTTTTATACTTTCGCTCCAGTCAATCTTATCCAAATCGTTAAGCAAACGTTCGGCATAAGCAGTAATTCTCAAACTCCATTGTTTCATTAACTTGCGCTCTACCGGATAGCCGCCTCTTTCAGATACTCCATCTTTTACCTCCTCGTTGGCCAACACCGTACCTAACTGCGGACACCAGTTAACCATTGTGTCACTCAGGTAAGCCAATCTATATTGTAACAAAATATCAGATTGTTCTTTTTCATTGAGAGAATTAAAGTTATCAAGTTTGGGGATTAAAGTGCTAATAGGCTCGGCCTTTTGAGTTTCGGGATTATACCAGCTATTGAATAACTGAATAAATATCCATTGCGTCCATTTATAATACTCGGGTGATGAGGTTCGTATTTCTCTTCCCCAATCAAACGACAAACCTATTTTATCTAACTGTTCTTTGTATCTTGAAATATTGCTGCGTGTAGTAATTTCAGGATGTTGTCCGGTTTGAATAGCATATTGTTCAGCAGGCAATCCAAACGAATCAAAACCCATAGGGTGCAGTACATTAAACCCCTGTAATCTTTTATACCGCGAAAAAATATCTGACGCAATATATCCGAGCGGATGTCCAACATGAAGACCGGCACCGCTGGGGTATGGAAACATATCTAACACATAATACTTAGGTTTTTTTGAGTTGTTTTCGGCTCTGAAAATATTGTTCTTAGCCCAATATCTTTGCCATTTTTGCTCTGTTTCTCTGAAATTATATTCCATATTGATAATATATCCTAGCTTTTTAAAAGAGTAGCAAAATTAATCTTTTAATCTATAACTGCCCATTGCAAAAAATTGAAACAAGAAAAATTATGGATTATTTTCAGTTTGGTTCGTTTATTTTTTATCCCTATAATTATATTTCTGTCGGTATTTTGGTTATTTTTACATTTAAAATGAAGTTGTTTAAAGTTGACTAAGTAGAATCACGCAAACAGCTAATTAATTCAATGCTTTTCGATAAATTTTGTTTATTTCAAAACGTATTTAATGAGCCTATTTGGCCCATCTACTTGCTTTATTTTGTTCTTTCCATTATTACCTGTTTCATAACTATAAGTGTAATTTCCTTCGCTGCCGGTTTTAGTTTCTAACCTACCATCGGGCAAATAAGTAAAATTATAAATATTATTATTGGGTCTGTTTGTTTCTTAAGATTGCTGTTTCCATAATATTCGTATAAAGTTGACCCTGCCTGTCTATCCAAAAGTTCTTTTTTATTCACTGCTTCATCAAAATAGGCTTTTGTTGTAATTTGATTTAATACAGTAGTTTCGATCAGATATTGATTATTTTGTTCTATAATAAAATTGTATTGAACTTTTCCATTATTGGCATCCATGCTTTCTATGGTTCTACCTGTGACATCAATCGTGGTGCTTGTAGTTATACCTTCATCAACTTTATTTTCAGAAACAGTCAAGTTTCCATTTGAATAAGAATAATCATAGGAAGTAGTAACACTTGTTCCGCCTTTTAAGTACCTATGACTGCTCCAATGATTACGGGTACAAGAATTGCGACTTCCCCACTTGGGTCAACATAGGATAACGGATTATTATAACAATAGGCATACCTATTAAAATTTTGTGTATTACTCGGATTTTGCACATAATTATCAGGCGAGAGCATTATCCCTACTACAGGGGCATATAACCTTGCATTCATATTTACTAAGCCAAACTCATTTAGCATTTCATGCCCTGTGTAACCACGGTAAAGCCATGCCGGCAAATTGGTATTACTTGAGCTTGAGCCAAGTAATACATTATCTACATCAAGAGTATTAGACAAAATATAGCTATAATCTTGTGCATTTCTTCTTCTTCCCCAAGGATCAAAATTTTGGCGTGCAATAACAGCACCTGCCTCATCAGTCACGGCTCTGTTATAGTGCCTAAATGGTTGGTGTAAACATATTTCATTTCACCTTGTTTGCTATTCTCTGATACATACATGGTACATAATCCAATTGGACTGTTAATATAACAAATAGAATGGATAATTCCATTTTCTTCATTCACTTCAAAATTAGTAGCATACTTTCTTAATCGTTAACAATTTAAATTACTACCATCAAAATGTCTCCACTCGCCTTTTATCTATTTTGATTTGGGCCATAGGTATAAGGTAATTCATAATATAGCTGTGGATTGCCATTGCTAGGCTCTTCGCCTATGGATTCTTTAATAATTGATGGTGTTTTAAAACTATTATATGTAATTAATTGTTCGTTAGTAAATTAGATGTAGGATTTTCAATGGTTATTAATCTGTTTGAACCATTGTAGGTGTAAACAGTATCTGCATTAGCTCTGGCTTGAATTCTGCCTCGGGTATCAAAAGTTGTATTGCTGGTAATTCCTAAGTTATTATTATGTGTTGTGGTAAATTCCTTTAGTCGGCTTACACCACCAATCAGGAGCAATCGGCAACAGACATTTGGAGAACTTATATAAACGGAGGTGTTGCAGAGAACAGAATTAAGGAATTAAAGGCCGATTTTGGAGCAGAAAGCTTTAACCTCAAAGGTTTTTATCCTACCGAAGCGGCACTACTGTTTTCAATGATTGCTTATAACTTGATGTCCATTTTTCGATTGTTCGTATTGCAATAAAAAACACAAAAAACCTTATCAACACTCCTATATAGAACATTTGCCATTGGAGCATAATTTGAAAAGGTAGGCGATACCTTCAAGCTAAAAATTGCCCTTACCCAAAAACGCAGAAAATGGTTCGCTGGAATTTGGGATTACCCCATTAACTTATCTCAAAATATCTCTGCTGCGTAATCTGGGTTAAAAGTTCTCATTATTATTTAATTGTTTAAAACAAATTGTTAGATAAAGTTAATGTTTTTATACATTGAAATTGCTATTATTGCAAATATTGAAATATAAATTACTTTTGCGCAAAAGAACATAAACAAATTGTCCAATACTCAGAAATATACTTCCCGAAAAGTGAGATCATCACACTTTTCTACAATAATTAGTCTGTCGTTAGTACTTTTTGTTTTGGGTTTATTGGCTCTTATTGTACTCGATGCCCAAAAATTGTCTGACTATGTGAGAGAAAATATAGGATTAAGTATTATCTTAAATGATAGTATAAAAGAGTCTGATTTAATGCAATTGGGAAAACAATTAGATATAGCGCCTTATGTTAAAAAGGCCACTTATATTACCAAAGAAAATGCTGCACAAGCATTACAAAAAGATTTAGGAGAAGATTTTGTGAAGTTTTTGGGATACAATCCACTTTTGGCATCATACGATATTAAACTAAAGGCAAGCTATGCCAATAATGACAGCCTGGCTGCAATTGAGCGTGTATTGTTACAAAACGAAAATATTAAAGAAGTTTATTATCAAAAATCATTAGTAAACCTTGTAAACGAAAATGTTAAAAAAATTAGTTTAGTGCTGTTCGTTCTCAGTATTTTATTGAGTGTAATTTCAATTGCCCTGATTAATAATACCATTAGGCTGTATATTTATTCTAAGCGATTTTTAATACGTACTATGCAATTGGTTGGCGCTACACAAAACTTTATTAGCAGGCCTTTTATAATTCGGGGATTATGGAATGGCTTTTATAGCTCGTTAATAACCATTGGTTTGCTTATGGGCGTAATTTATATGGCTCAAAATAGTTTTCCGGAGCTTATAGAATTGCAAGATATTTATATGTTTGCTAAATTATTTTTAATTGTAATAGTTGCAGGTATAGGCATAACTTTTGTAAGCACATATTTTGCAGTTAAAAGATTTTTAAAAATTCAAACAGACGATTTATACCATTTATAATATTTAGTGAGATGAAAAAAGATGAGTTTATAAAAAAAGAAAGCTTTGCTTTTGGTAAAGAAAATTATATCATGATGATTGTGGGAATTGTTGTGATTGCAATTGGTAATTTATTGATGATTGGCGGAGGCTCAGATGATCCGAACATTTTTAATCCGGAAATCTTTAATTTTCAACGTTTGACATTAGCCCCAATTATTATTTTGGTTGGTTTTATTATCGAAATTTTTGCTATAATGCGTAAACCAAAAGACTAATTTTGCTTTAATCCAATGACTATTATACATGCCTTAATACTTGCTATAATTGAAGGCTTAACAGAGTTTTTACCCGTTTCATCAACCGGGCATCTGATTATTGCTACTTCCATTATGGGTTTAATTCAAGACCCTGCCACAAAAGAGTTTACTAATTTCTTTGTAATCTGTATTCAGCTTGGGTGTATTTTATCTGTAATGGTTCTTTATTGGAGAGATTTTCTTTTAAACAGTAATTTCTATCTGAAATTATTTTTAGCTTTTATACCTGCACCTATTTTTTACTTTTTATTCAAGAAAAGTATTGATAGTTTTCTCGAAAATGCTTTAACCGTTGCGGTTTCACTAGTAGTAGGTGGTATAGTTCTGTTGTTTGTAGATAAATGGTTTAATGCGGATGAAGATGAAGGAGAGGAATTAGATAATAAAAAAGCCATTAAAATAGGATTGTTTCAAGCCTTGGCTATGATTCCGGGAGTGTCGCGTTCGGCTGCTACTATTATAGGAGGGCTTAGCCAAAAACTTTCCCGAAAAAAAGCTGCCGAGTTTTCGTTTATTCTTGCTGTTCCAACCATTTTTGCTGCTACTATTTATAAATTTTATAAATTCATTGATGAAGGAAATGGCTTCGAATCAAACCAGGTTCACCTATTGGTAGTTGGTAATATTGTTGCATTTATTGTTGGAGTATTGGCTATTAAATACTTTATCAGTTACATTACCAAGCATGGCTTTAAACTCTTTGGATATTATCGAATCTTTGTGGGCTTGCTAATCATTATACTTCATTTTATGGGTATTAAATTAGGAATGTTATAATGCTTTGTGATGTTTAATCCCGATATACTACAAGCCGAAAATATTAAAAACGGAACCGTTATTTTGTTTCATAAGCCACAAACCTGGACTTCTTTTGATATTGTAAATTACGTAAGAAAGGCTCTAAACACAAAAATTGGGCATGCTGGCACCCTTGATCCCTTAGCTACAGGATTGTTGATTTTGTGTACCGAAAAAATGACAAAAAAAATTGAGCAATTTCAAGACTTGGATAAGGAATACACCGGAACCATTGTAATCGGTAAAACAACACCCTCCTTTGATTTAGAAACAGAAATATCCGAAACAAAACCGGTAGAGAATATCGAGAATAAGGATTTATTGCAAGTAGCGCAACAATTTATTGGCAAACAACAACAAATTGCACCACTTTTTTCAGCTAAAAAAATTGATGGCGAGAGAGCCTATCATAAAGCTCGAAGAGGTGAATCGGCAGAAATTACGGCTCGGGAAATTGAGATAAAGCAATTTGAGATAAGTGATATTAGAAGAAATAACGACTCAATAGAAGTTGATTTTTTAATTCTCTGCACAAAAGGAACATACATTAGAGCCATTGCCCGCGATTTTGGATTAAAATTAAATAATGTGGCCTATTTATCTAAATTAGTGAGAACTCGTATTGGCGATTACCTCCTAGAAAATGCCATAACACTCGAAAAATTCAGAGAATTTTTTCCTTCCACAAGAAAATAAGCATCGACTTAATTATCAGCCGGTTAAATACAGTTTTTACAAAGTAGTTTGTTTATGTTATAGATACAGTGGTTATCAGGTTTCAGCACGATAAATTAAAACAACAAAGCTAATTGTTTGATTAGCACTATGTTGCAACTATTAACTAAAAATCATTTTGGACTTTAAAAATGGTTTTTTATCTTTGTTGCCCCGAAAAAAATAAATAATATAAAGATTCAGAGGAAAACATGAAAAAGAACATTCATCCGGAAAACTACAGATTTGTTGTTTTTAAAGATTTATCAAACGACTACGCTTTCTTAACCCGCTCAGCTGCTGATACAAAAGACACAATAGTATGGGAAGATGGCAACGAATATCCCTTAGTAAAATTAGAAATATCACATACATCACATCCTTTTTACACAGGAAAAGTTAAGTTGGTTGATACTGCCGGTCGTGTTGATCGTTTCCGCAGTCGTTATAATAAGAAGAAAACAGAGGAAGTTAAAGGATAGTCATTATGTTTTAATTAATCCATTAATTATAATGAACAAGAACCTCGCTATAAAAAGCGGGGTTTTTTGTTTTGTTTACTCTCTTTTAAGCTTAATGATGTTTAATTATGGAAAAAACATTCAATAGATTAAGTACAAAAAATATGTTTTGAATAATTCGGAATTAAATTTATATTTGTCAGCTAAAATTAAAAGATATGAATTCGTTTTTTAACTCTATAGGCTCATTTTTTGAATCAATATTCCCGGCACTTACTGCTATGGGGCGTAGTGTTAATGCTATTTTTATGATTATTATAGCTTTAGGTGCGCTTATTTGGATATTCTATGGTACAAAATACAAAGAGCCTTCCAAAAAATAATCTATTTTTTATATTTTAAAAGATCCTGCCCCAAATCACTGCGTTGATATTTATCAGTAAAGTGTATTTTTGTTGAGGTTTTGTAGCTTTTCTGAAAAGCCTCTTGTATATCCTTTCCTAATGATGTTATAGCCAATACTCGCCCTCCGTTGGTAAGAGTTTTTTCGTTTTCGGGTTTGGTACCGGCATGAAATACAATGCTTTCTTCTATATTTTCAAGCCCTATAATTTCATATCCCTTTTGATATTTTTCAGGATACCCTCCTGAAACTAACATAATAGTTGCAGCAGTTTGTGGATTAACAGATAGGCTTATTTTATCCATCTCTAGTTTATGTGTTTTAATAAGTATATCAATTAAATCATTATTAATTCGTGGCAACACAACCTCTGTTTCAGGGTCGCCCATGCGGCAGTTATACTCAATTACATAAGGTTTCCCATTTACATTCATTAAGCCAATAAAAATAAACCCTAAATATGGAATGTTCTCGCTCTTTAGCCCTTCTATAGTAGGTATTACAATTTGTTTTTCAACTAACTTAATAAAATCTTCATCGGCAAACGGAACGGGCGATACAGCACCCATGCCGCCTGTATTTAACCCGGTATCATTATCGCCAATTCTTTTATAATCTTTGGCTTCAGGCAATATCAAATATTGTGTCCCGTTTGTCAATACAAATACCGATAGCTCAATTCCCGATAAATACTCTTCAATTACCACTTTTGCCGAAGCTTCGCCAAATTTTAAATGCTCAATCATTTCTTTCAACTCGGCAACGGTAGCATCAAAATCATCATTAATAACAACACCTTTCCCCGCTGCCAGCCCATCAGCTTTTAAAACGTAAGGCGGCTTTAACGATTTCAGAAAACTAATAGCCTCCTGAATATTGTCTTTGCTAAAAGTTTGATATTGTGCCGTTGGAATTTGGTACTTTTTCATAAAGCTCTTTGAGAAGTCTTTACTTCCTTCAAGTAAAGCACCGGCTTTAGACGGACCTATAACAATTATATCTTTTAAGTCATGTCGGGTCTTGAAAAAATCTGTAATTCCATTCACAAGTGGGTCTTCGGGACCAACAATAATCATATTTATTTGAGCCTTTAAAGCAAATTGAGCTATCGCTTCAAAATCATTTACCTGTATGTTTACATTGTTACCACACATACAAGTCCCGGCATTTCCGGGAGCAATATAAAGCTTATTTAATAGGTTACTTTTCGAAACACTTAATGCAAAAGCATGTTCTCTTCCGCCCGAGCCTAAAATTAGTACATTCATATTCTTTAAAAAATTTGCCACTAAGGTAATAAGATTGATTCATAAATTTTTTATTGTTTAACCAATGATTATGCTATTTTTGCCCAAAGTTTTTAAATATTCAATTTTGTATATTGATTTATTATGAAGAAAATAAATTTTACCAAAGAAACTTACTTGAAGTGGTTTAAGGATATGTTGCTGATGCGCAGGTTTGAAGAGAAAACCGGACAACTATACATTCAGCAAAAAATTAGAGGTTTCTGTCATCTTTATATAGGACAAGAGGCCTTGGTGGCAGGTGCGGTAAGTGCCATTAAACCCGAAGATAATATGATTACTGCTTACCGTGACCACGCACATCCCATAGGACGCGGTATGCACCCAAAATATATAATGGCCGAAATGTTTGCCAAATCTACCGGTTGTTCAAAAGGCAAAGGAGGCTCTATGCACATGTTTGCTAAGGAATTTAACTTTTTTGGAGGGCATGGTATTGTTGGTGGACAAATTCCATTAGGTGCAGGTATTGCTTTTGCTGAAAAGTATAAGGGAACAAATAACGTAACTCTTTGTTATATGGGCGATGGAGCAGTGCGTCAAGGAGCCTTGCATGAAACATTCAACATGAGTATGCTGTGGAAACTACCCGTAATATTTATTATCGAAAACAATAATTACGCTATGGGTACATCAGTTGAAAGAACAACCAACGTGTTTGATTTGTATAAAATAGGTTTATCATACGATATGCCTTCAAAGGCAGTAGATGGTATGAATTGCGAATCGGTACATGTTGCTATTGCTGAAGCTGCCGAACATTGCAGAGCCGGCAAGGGGCCTGTGTTGCTAGAGATGAAAACATATCGATACCGTGGTCATTCTATGAGCGATCCTGCCAAATACAGAACCAAAGAAGAGTTAGAGGAATATAAACAAAAAGATCCTATAGAGCAAGTTCTTTCGGTATTAAAGAAAAATAAATGGATTACCGATAAACAAATTGAAGAAGAAGAGAATAATGTAAAAGCTATAGTTGATGAGTCGGTTGAATTTGCTGAAAATTCTCCATTCCCTACTCCTGAAGAGTTGTACGAAGATGTTTACGTACAAAGCGATTATCCTTTTATTAAAGATGGTTTTTAATTAATTTTTTTTGTTTTTTTACCTATCAATAAATTAAAACAGTTATGGCTGAAATAGTAAAAATGCCCAAGCTAAGCGATACCATGAAAGAAGGTGTGGTTGCTAAATGGCATAAAAAAGTTGGTGATAAAGTTAAATCGGGCGAAATTCTGGCAGAGATTGAAACAGATAAAGCTACAATGGATTTTGAATCTTTTTATGACGGTGTATTATTATACATTGGAATAGAGGAAGGAAAAGGTGCACCTATTGATGCAGTATTAGCGGTTATAGGAAATAAAGACGAAAATGTGGAAGCTATCTTGCAACAGCAAGGTGCCGGAAAAGAAACTCAATCAACACCACAAGAAGAACATAAAACCGCTACTCCCGAATCTGCTTCTAAGCCGGATTCAGTAAGCAGCGCTACGGCAAACAAAACCGAATCAGGGCGCATTAAAGTGTCGCCATTAGCCCGAAAAATTGCCAAAGAAAAAGGGATTGATTTGAATGCCCTACAAGGCAGTGGTGATGAAGGACGTATTATTAAGAGAGATGTTGAAAATTATTCTCCTTCTGCAAGCCCTAATGTTGTTCAAATGGGCATAGCAGGAAAAGAAAGTTATAATGAAGTGCCTGTGTCGCAAATGCGTAAAACAATTGCGCGCAGACTGGCCGAAAGCAAATTCTCTGCCCCTCATTTTTATTTGAAAATTGATGTTGATATGACCCAAGCTATGGAAGCTCGTAAGTCTATTAATAATGTATCTCCGGTAAAAGTATCATTTAACGATATGGTCGTAAAAGCGGTTTCAATTGCCCTGCGAAGCAATCCAAAAATAAATTCATCATGGTTGGGCGAGAAGATTCGTTATAACCAACATATAAACATTGGAGTAGCTATGGCGGTGGAAGACGGATTATTAGTGCCTGTGGTACGATTTGCCGATATGAAATCATTAAGTCAAATTGCCAGCGAAGTAAAAGAATTGGGTGTAAAAGCTAAAGACAAAAAACTACAACCAACCGACTGGGAAGGAAATACCTTTACCATTAGTAATCTTGGAATGTTTGGTATTGATGAGTTTACTGCTATTATCAATCCGCCTGATGCTTGCATATTAGCTGTGGGCGGGATTAAAGAAACTGCCGTAGTTAAAAATGGTCAATTGGCCGTTGGAAATATCATGAAACTAACTTTATCTTGCGACCACAGAGTTGTTGATGGTGCTACCGGTGCAGCATTTTTGCAAACTTTAAAGGGATTGTTGGAAAATCCGGTTACTATGTTGGTGTAGAAACTAATTACATGGCAGTATTTTAGGCTGTTTTAAATTAAGGGAATAGATTTTGCATATCAATTTATAAAAACAAACTAGTACTGATTAAATGATTTGAGTTATGTATGCGCGTGAATTAATTTCAGATGATATACCTCCTTTAAAAACGAGTGATACAGGAGATCGTGCTTTAGAATGGATGAATGAGTTTAGAGTCTCGCATTTACCTATTGTTAATAACATTGACTTTTTAGGACTTATCAGTGAGGCCGATATTTTGGACTTTAACTCCGCTAAAGAGGCTATTGGTGCGCATCGCTTAAATCTCAGTCGCCCTTTTGTATATGACTATCAACATACTTATGATGTACTCAAAGTAATGTCCTCATTAAAACTTACGGTTATTCCCGTTTTAAATGATAAAGAACAATATTTGGGATTAATACATTTAAGTTCGCTGTTACAACATTTTGCCGAAATGGCAAGTATGAAAGAGAGTGGTGGGTTACTGGTTTTAGAACTAAACCTGCACGATTACTCACTCTCAGAAATTTCACGTATTGTTGAATCTAATGATGCTAAGATATTAAGTCTTTATGTTTCATCTTCTGTTGATTCAACATTGCTGGAACTTACCATTAAAATTAATCGAACTGATTTATCGGCTATTATCCAAACCTTTAACAGATTTAACTATACTATTAAAGCTTCCTTCCACCAAAGTGAGTATGTTGATGATTTGAAAGACCGTTTTGCCTCTTTCATGAAATACATTAACATATAAATAAGGAAGTTTTTTTATATTTTAGGAATTTATTTCCACTAATGAATATCGTTATAAGATTTTATGTACTATTATTTTGTTTCATTTTCTGCAAACAAAGTAATTATGCATGGGCGGCCCATAACGATACTACCCAACTTGCTAAATATACCATTCAAAATATTTTTGTAATAGGTAACAAAGTTACCAAGTATAAAATTATTGAACGGGAGCTTACCTTTCACGAATGTCAATATATTGATACCGTTACATTGGGCAAAGAACTTAAACAGTCAAGATTAAACCTAATGAATACGGCTCTTTTTAACTTTGTACGGATTCATTATGTGCGCGAAAAAGAAGATATTTATATATACATAACCGTTACCGAGCGTTGGTATATTTGGCCTTCGCCCATTCTTGAAATACCCGATCGTAACCCCAATATTTGGTTGCAGCAACGCGACTTAAAAAGGCTGAATTATGGTGCCTACGTTATTTGGAATAATTTTAGAGGCAGGAAAGAAAACCTGCAATTACTTTTACGATTTGGCTACTCCGAAAGGTTCGGATTGGCATACGATATTCCTAACATAGGCAAAAAACAACGCAGTGGTATTTTTTTTAGCTACAGTTTCTCGCGTAATCACGAAATTGGCTACAAAAGCCTAAACAATGTATTGCTTTTTTACAAAGACCCCGATAAATACACTCGGCAAGAGCAATATGCCCGATTTAAGTATAGCTATCGTAAAGGTATTTTTAATGCACATAGTTTGGAGTACCGATATAATCAAACAAAAATTCACGATACCATTCGGTTGCTTTCTCCTACTTATACTATGAATGGGCAAGATTATCTTGAATACTTTTCATTGAATTATTTATTTACTTCTGACCATCGCGATTACAAACCCTATCCACTAAAAGGTTGGTTATATACTATGGAGGCCACACAAATAGGATTAGGGTTATTGAAAAATGAAAACTTCAGTTTCTTTAAACTGGAAAGTGGATTCAGATTCTATAACCAATTTGCTAACCGATGGTATGGAGCGTATGCTATTAAGAGCAAATGGAGCAGTTCTGATAAACAACCATACTATATACAGCGAGGCTTGGGGTATAACGATTATATAAGAGGCTATGAATATTATGTGATTGATGGCAGTAGTTACGCCTTGTTTAAAACAAACCTCAAATATGAAATATTAAAACCAACTATTATTGATTTTAATTATTTTAACGATGATAAGTTTGATAAACTTTTCTTTGCCTTTTATCTCAATGCCTTTTTTGATGCGGGTATTACCAAAGACAAACTATATTTTTTAGAAAATAAATTAAATAATCAATGGCAATATGGCTATGGTTTAGGGTTTGATATGGTAACTTATTATGATATGGTTTTCCGTGTTGAATGTGCACGAAATAAAATGAACGAAACGGGTATATTTTTTCATTTCTATGCCCCTATATAGATAATCGGGTTAAACCCACTCTTTCTTTTTTATTGTTAGGCCTTTGGATGTGCCTGCTTATAGGTCTTTTTTAGTTTCTCAATACTGTTGTGCGTATATACTTGCGTGGCCGAAAGATTGGCATGACCAAGTATTTCTTTAATGGCATTTAAATCGGCACCATTGTTGAGCATATGTGTAGCAAAAGTGTGGCGGAGCACATGCGGGCTTTTCTTTCTTAAAGTAGTAATTTTTGCTAAGGTCTCATTCACGATATTGTATATAAGTTTTGGGTAAAGCGACTTCCCGTTTCTTTGAGCAAACAAATACTCAGTATGGCAGTAATCAGCCGGAATAGATTGTAAGTATAATAATAAATCTTTTTTAAAGTCAATGGTAAAGGGAATAATACGTTCTTTATTTCTTTTGCCAAGAACCTTAAGATGCAAATTGCTAAAATCAATATCGTTTTTTTTTAGTCCTCTTAGTTCAGACAAACGCATGCCGGTATTATAAAAAAGGAGGATGATAGTTCTGTTACGAATACCTTCAAAGCCTGCATCAAAAACATTATCCCAATCAAACATATTATCCATTTGAGCTTTCTCAACAAACTCAGGCAGCTTCTTTGACATTTTAGGATTTATAATTTTTGACATTGGGTTAATTTGTACCTTACCTTCTCTAATCAAAAATTTATAATATGATTTTAAAGATGAAATCTTACGGTTAATACTTCGAGCCTCTAATCCGTTTTCCATAAGGCTGATTAACCATTTACGTATAACTAAATGATTTATTTCTTCAATCTTTTTAAACCCTTCCATTTCTGCAAATTGATGAAAAGAAGTCAAATCATTTTTATAGGCTGTTATGGAATGTGTGGAATATCTTTTCTGATATAATAAATATTCTAGGAAATCGGGAATATTATACATAAACAAAAATACCTTTGAGTAAATGAATAATTACTCAAAGGTATTAAAATATAGTAAATATTAAATAAGTACTATTATATATCGCTTTGCATTAAAGCTTGCTTATAGATAGCTTTTTTTATTTGGTCTCTTCTTGAAACAGAAGGTTTGGTGAATTTTTGTCTATCGCGTAATTCACGCATCATACCGGTCTTCTCAACCTTCTTCTTGAATTTCTTTAAAACCTTGTCTATTGGCTCGCTTTCTTTTACTGGAACTATAATCATCTTTATGAATTAAATTTTAGGGTGCAAAAGTAATAATTAAGATTTGAATATCCAAATATTTTTAGCATTAAGTTTTTTTTAACCTGAGTTACAAATTTTTTTAACTTATTCTTTAATAATTATTCAATTCAACTGATATTACCTTTGTCGCTAAACATTGGAACTAAAGCCCAAAAATCAATGATTTGAAGCTGTATATTTTAGAGTTCCAAAACCCGGGTAAAATACTGAGGAAAAGACTGGCAAAAAAGTAGCTCAAAATAAGGGTATCCGTACCCTAAATCAATGTAAAACTGCTTTTGTACACGTACTCACACCAACAAAAAACAATGATGAATATTGTAATTTGAAAGTAATATTTATCTTAATGTAATATGTCGCGCGCTATTACCAACTTCTGTATTTCCGAAGTACCTTCTCCAATGGTGCAAAGTTTACTGTCACGGTAAAATTTTTCAACCGGAAAATCTTTAGTATAACCATAACCACCAAAAATTTGCACTGCTTCAACTGAACATTTTACGGCTACTTCCGAGGCATAATATTTAGCAAATGCACTTTCTTTGGTTACTTTCTTATGATTATTCTTTAAATAAGCAGCTTGAAAAGTAAGTAACTCAGCCGCTTCTATTTCGGTGGCCATATCGGCTAATTTAAATCCTATGGCTTGAAAGTTAGCAATTGGTTGTCCAAATTGTTCTCTTTCTTTGGCATATTTTACTGATGCTTCAAAAGCACCTTTAGCAATTCCCAACGACAGGGCAGCAATGGATATTCGCCCTCCGTCTAATATTTTCATAGCCTGAATAAAACCATCGCCTACATTACCTAAAACCTGACTTTTATGAATTCTGCATTGATCAAAAATCATTTCAGCAGTTTCGGAGGCTCGCATACCCAGTTTATTTTCTTTTTTACCTGCATTAAATCCAGGAGTTCCACGTTCTACAATAAAGGCGGTCATTCCATGTGAGTCAAGTAATTCGCCTGTTCGGGCTATTACAACGGCAACATTGCCACTAATACCGTGTGTAATCCAACATTTGGCACCATTTAGCACCCAATAATCGCCATCTTGATGGGCAACACATTTCATACGCATTGCATCCGAGCCTGTATTAGGTTCGGTTAAACCCCAAGCCCCAATCCATTCGGCCGAAGCAAGCTTAGGTAAATATTTTTTCTTTTGTTCTTCATTCCCGAAAGCTAAAATATGACCTGTACATAATGAGTTATGAGCAGCTGTAGATAACCCAATTGACCCACATATTTTTCCTAACTCGCTCACCACTGTAACATATTCGTTATATCCAAAGCCCGAGCCTCCATACTCTGTAGGAACCAATACTCCCATTAATCCCAGCTCGCCAAGTTTTTTAAATACTTCAATAGGGAAAATCTGATTTTCATCCCAATGCATTAAATTTGGACGAATATGTTCCTCTCCAAATTTTTTTATCATGTCAGCTATCATAAGCTGATTTTCATTTAAGGCAAAATTCATATTTAATATTATTTTTTAGGACGGCAAAATTATAAAAAAATTAGTAGTTAATCAATGAAATAATATTAGAACTAAAAGGAAGTAATTTTTCCTTACCCATCAAGAAATCTAACGAAACTAAAAATGAATAGCACGCAACAACGCCTCCGGCTTTCTTTACCAATCGGCCTGTGGCTTCTGCGGTTCCGCCTGTAGCCAGCAAATCATCATGTATCATTACTTTAGCCCCGGGTTTAATAGCATCAGTATGAATTTCAATAGTTGCGGTACCATATTCTAAAGTATATTCCTCACGAATAGTGGTGTAAGGTAGTTTTCCCGCTTTACGTACGGGAACAAAGGGAGTGCCTAAAGCTTCGGCTATCATCATCCCGAACAAAAAACCTCTGCTTTCAATACCAAATACCGCGTCAATGGAACCTGGAGTAATGTTTTTTATAAATTCTTGAGTTATTTCTTTACATAATACCGGATTTTGCAACAAAGGCGTAATGTCTTTAAACAATATACCCGGTTTAGGAAAATCAGGAATATCTCTTATTGCTTTTTTTAGATTTTCAGCTAACATACTTTTTTATTTTCGGGCTAATGTAACAAGTTTAAAACAATTATTTAATTCAATAATGAAAAAAATGCCAATAATAAATACATTTGCACTTTCTAATATTATATGAACAAAACAATTAAATATCTTGTAATATTCTTTTTACTTCTTGTTCATCATGTAAATGCACAGCAACAATGGTCATTACAGCAATGCATTGAGTATGCTTTGAAGAATAACCTGCAAATTAGAATTGCCTACCTAAACAACGAACTTAATAAAATAAATTTAGATCAAAGCAAGGCCAATGCTTTGCCAAATCTTAATATTGGGGCTAACAATACTTACAATTTTGGGAAAACTATTGACCGTTTTACCAATCAGTTTGCCAACACTAGGGTACAATCAATAAATATGGGCTTACAAAGCCAATGGAATTTGTTTAATGGTCTAAAAAACTATAATACTATTAAACAAAACGAATTTAACTTATTGGCCGGTAAAAAAGATGTTGAGCGTATTGCCAATGATGTTTCACTAAATGTAGCTAATGCCTTTTTGCAAGTATTGCTAGCTAAAGAATTAGTTATAGTTTCACAAAACCAACTAAATACCTCTAACAAACAATTGGAACGTATTGTAAAGATGGTTGATGCAGGCGCACTGCCAAAATCGAATCGTCTTGAAATTGAAGGTCAGGTTGCTAACGAAGAGCTTAATTTGGTTAACGCCCAAAATCAATTAAGTATGGCTACCCTAAATTTAGCCTTGTTGCTTAACATTAGTCCTGATGGTTTTGATATTGTTGTCCCTGTACTTCCACAGCCCGAAGAACTTCCTATAACCGGTAGTGCACAGCAAATATTTGATTTAGCGCTCAATAATCAACCTTCTATTAAAGCTGCTGAATTTAAGGTGCAGAGCAATGAAAAATCCATAAAAATTGCACAAAGTGCCTTGAGTCCTTCTTTATCTTTTAGTGGAAGCATAGGTACCGGATACTCCGGTTTAGCCCAACAAATTACAGGCTACGATTCGCTGATGAGAAATATTGGGTTTACCGCTTTGGGCGAACCAGTTTATTCATTATACCTAAACCCTCAATATCAAAAAACGCCATACAGCAAACAATTTAGCGATAACTTTAATCGCTCTCTTGGTTTAACACTAAGTATTCCTTTATTCAATAACTTTCAAATACGAAACAATATTAAAATGGCAAAGATTAATACAGAAAGTGCACGCTTGCAATTGTTGCAGTCTAAGTTAAATCTACAACAAATGGTGTTTCAAGCTTATGCTGATGCTACTGCCACTTTACGTAAGTATAATGCCTCTCAAAAATCTGTTGCTTCATTTAAAGAAGCCCTTAATAATGTAGAACAAAGATATAACCTGGGGGCTGCCAACTCTGTTGATTATATTACCCAAAAAAACAATATGGCAAATGCCGAAGCTCAACTGTTACAAGCCAAATATGAGTATATTTTCAAAGTAAAAATACTTGATTTCTATGCCGGAAAACCGATTAGTTTATAATTTTTGAAAACATTACTAACTTTTATTATTCCTTATAAACAGTTAATTAGCATAAATTGCCTTGTTATGTAAAAAAAAAACTTTAGGTTTGCACCTCTCTGTTAATAAATAAAACAAAATGGATTTATCTAAAATTATCGCTATTTCGGGCTATCCCGGTTTATTTAAAGTAGTTGCACAGGCACATAACGGTATTATTGTTGAATCATTGATTGATAAAAAACGTATGCATGCTTTCAGTACTTTCAAAATTAGTGCTTTGGATGATATTAGTATTTTTACAAACTCGGATGATATGCCTTTAAAGGAGGTTCTTGCTAAAATTTTTGAAAAAGAAAAAGGCCCAATTGACACAAAAAAGGTATCGTCTAATGATGATTTAAAATCATTTGTCAAGTCTATTATTCCCGACTACGATCAGGATAGAGTGCATCTGTCAGATATGAAAAAACTGGTTTCTTGGTATAATATCCTTGAAAAAGCTGGTTTATTAATAGAATCAAAAGAGAACAAAGCCCCTGAGTCAACTGAAACAGAACAAGCAGCAGAAACAAAACCTAAAACTAAGAAAGCCGCCACCAAATCAGCCTCAAAAACTAGAGTTGAGGCCGGAAACACTAAAGTAGGAGCAGCTAATGCAAAAGGCGCCAGAAAAACTACTACGGTTAGAAAAACGGGTGGTTAATAGTTTTACAAATATTTTATTTAATAAAATGCCGTGATTATATTCACGGCATTTTTAATTTTACTAATTTATGATAAGAGAAAAAATAAACTTAATTTTTCTTCCCGATAATTTTATTTTAACAAAATGGGACGATATTAAACCCTATTTTCAAGAACTAGAAAACGATCATATAGATTCCATTGAAGCACTTGAGAATTGGATGCTAAAAAGAAGTGAACTTGAAGCGTTTGTTGCCGAAGATTTAGGAAAAAGATATATAGCTATGACCTGCAATACTGCTAATAAAGAGGCAGCAGAAGCTTTTAGCTTTTTTACAGAAAAAATTCAACCGTTTATTTCTCCATATTCCAATATTCTTGATAAAAAACTTATCGCTTGCCCTTATCTTGAACAGCTCAACCCTGAGCTTTATCATAATTATTTACGAATGGTAAAAACTAATATTGCCATTTTTCGTGATGAAAATATACCTTTATTTGTTGAACTCAATAACTTATCACAACAGTTCAGCACAGTATCAGGGGGGCTTGTTGTAAATGTTGATGGAAAAGACATGACTATGCCCCAGGCCGCCAAAATACTTCAAAATACCGATAGGAAAAAACGTAAGGAAGTATATGAAATAATGGCTGCCAAAAGAGCAGAAGTGAGAGTAGAGCTTGATGATATATTAAATAAAATGGTGGCTCTTCGACATCAAGTAGCCCTTAATGCCGGATATACCAATTATCGTGATTATATGTTTGATGCCATGGGGCGTTTTGATTATACCCCTCATGATTGTACTCTTTTTCACGAGTCGGTAAAAAAATACATTGTTCCATTAATAGATAATATAGATTTAAACAGAAAATTGAACTTAGCTTTAGATGAGCTAAAACCATACGATTTTGAGGTGGATGCCAAGGGATTACCACCCCTTCATCCTTTTATCGATACAAAAGAACTGGTAGAGAAAACAAAAAATGTATTCCATAAAATTGACCCATACTTTGAAACCTGCCTAAACACCATGAAGGAAAACAATTTTCTTGACTTGGAAAGCAGAAAAGGGAAGGCCCCGGGTGGATACTTATACCCACTTCCGCTAAGTGGCATCCCCTTTATATTTATGAATGCTGTGGGATCTTTCCGTGATTTAGTAACAATGGTGCACGAAGGCGGACATGCCATACATTCTTTTTTAAGCCATCATTTAAAGTTGCACGAATTTAAAAATGTACCCTCAGAAGTAGCCGAATTAGCCAGCATGAGTATGGAATTAATAACCATGCAATATTGGCAAGAATTTTTCCCTCAGGAGGATAATTATAAAAGAGCACAAACTAAACAGTTGGAAGATATATTACGCACCTTACCTTGGGTAGCAGCTATTGATAAGTTTCAACATTGGTTATATCTCTACCATAACCACACCGCAACCGAGCGTAAGCAGGCATGGTTAAATATTTATCACGAGTTTGGAGGAAAGCACACCAATTGGGAAGGATATGAAGATAATAAAAGCTATTTATGGCAAAAACAACTACACCTATACGAAGTTCCTTTTTATTACATAGAGTACGGATTTGCTCAACTTGGAGCCATTGCTATATGGCGAAATTACCTCCAATACCCTGCTGTAGCTATTGAACAGTACAAAAATGCCCTTTCCTTAGGATATACTAAAAGTATAGGAACTATATACGAAACAGCCGGTATCAAATTCGATTTTTCTGAGAAATGGATATTTGAGTTGTCGGAGTTTGTAAAAAATCAAATGAATAAAATAGGTGAAATAAGCTAAAGCAATTTTAAGACAACATGGTTTCTGAAAATGGAGTATTTTGCTTAATTTTTCTTGAGTAATTAAAATTCTCATACCCATATAAGTCAGGTGTGAATTATTTATGGCAAAGAACAAATCTATAAATTGCAGTTTTGCTCAATATATTTATGTACATCCTTATTTGTACCAGTCAAAAATAATATTTATAATAGGGAAAACAAAATTGACATGAATATAATCAAATTCGTAAGTGACTTTCCAGATGAATTAAGTTGCAAACAACATTTTAAA
>WBZO01000144.1_pt1 | contig 192719 bp, 184 predicted proteins | sample 5204261 | NCBI WGS metagenome assembly WBZO01 (sample SAMN12412400, study PRJNA552823) | activated sludge metagenome | isolation source: activated sludge from anammox sidestream of wastewater treatment plant... | place: USA: North Carolina | collected 2017-09 | reverse complement strand
CGCGGCCTGATGCAGCAACTCTTCCCCCGCGAAGGCGAAACCCGCCCCCGCCTCCGCTTCCCCGAGTTCCGGGATGCGCCGGAGTGGGAAGTTAGCGAGCTTGTGAATGTCTGTGAAGTGCTAAATAACCGGCGTGTTCCAATTGCTGGTGGAGAAAGGCGAGCCGGACCTTATCCATACTACGGTGCAAGTGGAGTAGTTGATTACGTTGATAACTTTATCTTCGACGAACGTCTTCTCTTGGTTGGAGAAGATGGCGCAAAGTGGGGGGCATTTGAGGCAACTGCCTTCATCGTAGATGGAAAGTATTGGGTGAACAACCATGCACACGTTTTGAGGCCAACAATCGTTATCGATACTCTTCTGGAAAATTATCTAACCATGATTGATCTGGCTGGATATGTTTCGGGGCATGCGCCGCCGAAATTGACACTGGCCAAACTGAAGAGCATTCCCATTTTGTTTCCTGCATCTAAGTTGGAACAACAACGTATCGCCGACTGCCTCTCCTCCCTCGACACCCAAATCGCCGCCGAGGCCAACCAGCTCGCCGCCCTCAAGATCCACAAGCAGGGCCTGATGCAGCAGTTGTTTCCGACGCAGGGGCCTAGTCAATGACGCTCGACGAGATTGCCGCTGCTCTGAAGAATGATGATGCGCGCATCATCATTGCGTACGCCTTCAACGCCACTGGCAAGACGCAACTGTGCGTGTCATACAAGAATGCAACGAAGAACGATGACGGAAGCCATACTGGCGTTTATTACAACGCCTATAGCGAGGATCTTTTTGTATGGAACAACGATGAGGAAAATGCTGGCGAGAGCATCCGGCTCAACGTATTGCCAAGTAGCTTGAGCAGATTTCACACGCTGCTAACAGAAGACAACATCCGCGACAAGCTTAAGCCCTACAAGCCTAAGTACGGATTTGCGCTGAATTTCAATGAATCCGATCCGGAGAAGGGTATCGAGTCGATTTCTTTCTTTGTTCCGAACCAGAATCCTGACGAAGACCAGAAGTCGATCAAAATCTCACGCGGCGAAGAGCGGATTTTCGTCTGGTGTTTCTTCCTTGCATTGTTCGAAGTTGAAGGATGGGCGGACAGACAATCCAGTCACTTCTTTATCGATGATCCGGTATCCAGCCTGGACGATCACAATATCTTCGTCACGGCAGCGACACTGTTCGATCTTATCGAGAGCCAGTACGACAAGCGCAAGATTATTGTCACAACGCATCACATGGGCTTGTTCTCCGTCCTGAGTGACTGGCTCACAAAAGGCGAGAAGAAGGATAAGTTCAAGAAAGCCACGAAGCTGTACATCCTTAGCTCGAAATCGGGCTCTCTCGAACTAGAAAGCTGCCGACAGGATGTGTTTCTGTACCATCTCCGCATCCTGCAGCAGTTGGCTATTGCGCGCCAGGCGAAGGATGTTCGCGCATATCACTTTGTGCTGCTTCGGCAGGTGCTGGAAAACGTGGCGTCGTTCCTTGGTGTCGGCCAGTTCAGCTACGTGCTCAGTCAGATAGGCATTGACGACCCCAGTCGCTCGGCCGATATAGTTAATGCCTTATCCCACAAGAAGATCTATTACTACGAATCGGACATGGTTGTTCCGGATAACTTGGAAATCTTTAACGAAGTGATGGATGGGCTCCTTGGCAAGTTCAACTTCGTACTGCATGCGGAGTGATGCATGAGCAACCTGATCCTCTACACCACCGAGGACGGCCACAGCCGCATCCAGCTGCGCGTCGATAGCCAGACGGTCTGGCTGACGCAGGCGGAGATGGCGGAGCTGTTCGACGTCTCCACCGACAACATCAGCCTGCATCTGAAAAACATCTTTTCAGACAAGGAGTTGGAACCTGAACGAACTACCGAGGAATCCTCGGTGGTTCAACGGGAGGGCGGGCGCGAGGTGCGCCGACCGGTCACGCTCTACAACCTCGACGCCATCTTGGCCGTGGGCTACCGGGTGCGTTCCCCGCGCGGCGTTCAGTTCCGCCGCTGGGCCACCACCGCGCTCGGAGAATACCTGCTCAAGGGCTTCGTCATGGACGACGAGCGCCTGAAGAACCCGGATGGCCGTCCGGACCACTTCGACGAGATGCTGGCGCGCATCCGCGACATCCGCGCCTCAGAGAAACGCTTCTACCAGAAGGTGCGCGACCTGTTCGCCCTGAGCGTGGACTACGACAAGACCGACCGCGCCACGCAGGCCTTCTTCGCCACCGTGCAGAACCTGCTGCTCTATGCGGTGACCAGGCAGACCGCCGCCGAGCTCATCATGGCGCGCGCCAACCCGGACGACCCGCATTTCGGCCTGCGTGCATGGAGCGGCGGACGGGTACGCAAGCAGGACATCCTGATCGCCAAGAACTACCTGAGCATCGATGAGATCGACACCCTCAACCGTCTGGTGACGATCTTCCTGGAGACCGCGGAATTGCGGACCAAGAACCGCCAGGAGATTCCCATGCGCTTCTGGATGGAGAATGTGGGCCAGATCATCAGTTCCAACGGCTTTCCTTTGCTGGCCAATGCCGGCTCCGTCAGCCACGCGCAGATGGAGGCGGAAACGAACACGCGCTACCTCGCCTTCGACGAACAGCGCAAACAGCAGGAAGCGCGGGCCGCCGATGCCGCCGACGAGGCCGAACTGGCCGCCATCGAAAACAAGATCAAACGACGCTTGAAACCATGACCGAAGACGACCAGAAACAACTCGGCAAGACCCTGTGGGCCATCGCCGATCAGCTGCGCGGCAGCATGAACGCGGACGACTTCCGCGATTACATGCTGTCGTTCCTGTTCCTGCGCTACCTGTCGGACAACTACGAGGCGGCGGCGAGGAAGGAGCTGGGATCGGACTATCCCGACCCGGCAGCCATCGGCAACGGCGGCAAGACGCCGCTGTCGATGTGGTATGCCGCCAATCCGGACGACGTGGAGCAATTCGAGCGCCAGATGCGCCGCAAGGTGCACTACGTCATCAAGCCCGAATTTTTGTGGGGCAACATCGTCCATCTGGCGAAAACCCAGAGCGACACGCTGCTCAATACGCTGCAGAAGGGCTTCAAGTACATCGAGGAGGAGTCGTTCGAGAGCAAGTTCCAGGGCTTGTTCTCGGAAATCAACCTTGCCTCGGACAAGCTGGGGCGCAATTACGAGAGCCGCAACGCCAAGCTGTGCGCGGTCATCAGCGAAATCGCGCGTGGCATGGCGCTGTTTTCCACCGGCAGCGATACCCTGGGCGATGCCTATGAATACCTGATCGGCCAGTTCGCCGCCGGTTCCGGCAAGAAGGCCGGCGAGTTCTACACGCCACAGCAGATTTCCAACATCCTGTCCGCCATCGTGACGCTGGATAGCCAGGAACCGAAAACCGGCCCACGCGGGTCGCTTTCCAGCGTGCTCGATTTTGCCTGCGGGTCCGGCTCGTTGCTGCTCAACATCCGCCACCGCATGAAGGACGCCGGCGGCAATATCGGCAAGATCGTCGGGCAGGAGTACAACGTCACCACCTACAACCTGGCGCGCATGAACATGCTGTTGCACGGGGTGAAGGACACCGAGTTCGAGATTTTCCACGGCGACACGCTGAAGAACGACTGGGACTGGCTGCGCGAAACCAACCCGGCGAGAAAGCCGCGATTCGATGCGGTGGTCGCCAACCCGCCTTTCAGCTATCGCTGGGAGCCGGGCGAGGCGATGGCGCAGGACCCGCGCTTCAAGAACCACGGCGTGGCGCCGAAGAGCGCGGCCGATTTCGCCTTCCTGCTCCACGGCCTGCATTACCTGAAAGATGACGGCGTGATGGCCATCATCCTGCCGCACGGCGTGTTGTTTCGCGGAGGCAAGGAAGCGGACATCCGCCGCAAGCTGCTCGACGACGGGCATATCGACACGGTGATCGGCCTTCCAGCCAACCTGTTCTACTCCACCGGCATTCCGGTGTGCATTCTGGTGTTGAAGAAATGCAAGAAGCCGGACGACGTGCTGTTCATCAACGCCGCCGAGCACTTCACCAAGGGCAAGCGCCAGAACCAGCTGAGCGATGCGCACATCGAGCGCATCGTCTCAACGTATCGCAACCGCACGGAGCAGGAACGCTATTCCCGCCGTGTGCCGATGCGGGAGATCATCGAAAACGATTACAACCTGAACATCTCCCGCTATGTCAGCACGGCGGAGGCGGAGCAGGAAATCGACCTCGCGGCGGTGCATGCAGACTTGACGGCGATTGAAACGGAGATCGCCAAGGCAAAGAAACGGCACAACGCTTTCCTTGAAGAACTGGGATTGAAGCCGCTGCCTTGAACTGGCCCCACGGTCGGCTGCCTCCGTCAATTTTTCTGCCAGTTGAACCGGGCTAAACTTCACGGTAGTCCGGCCAGCCAGGTCGGTGATGTTTCGAGACACGATTTCATGGCCCACGCCCCCCAACGCCGCATCCCCGCCACCTACATGCGCGGCGGCACGTCGAAAGGCGTGTTCTTCCGGCTGGAAGACCTGCCCGAGGCCGCGCGCGTGCCCGGCCCGGCGCGCGATGCGCTGTTGATGCGGGTGATCGGTTCGCCCGATCCCTACGGCAAGCACACCGACGGCATGGGCGGTGCCACTTCCAGCACGTCCAAGTGCGTCATCATCGCGCCCGCGTCCGTGCCCGACCACGACGTGGACTATCTGTACGGGCAGGTCAGCATCGACACCGGCTTCGTGGATTGGTCGGGCAACTGCGGCAACCTGTCTACGGCGGTGGGGTCGTTCGCGGTCGCCAACGGCTTCATTCCGGCGGAGCGCATTCCGCACAACGGCAGCGTGACGGTGCGGGTGTGGCAGGCCAATATCGGCAAGACCATCCTGGTGCATGTGCCGATTGCCGATGGACAGGTGCAGGAAACCGGCGATTTCGAGCTGGATGGCGTCACGTTCCCGGCGGCGGAGATCGTGCTGGAGTTCCTCGATCCGTCGGACGACGACGATGCGGGTGGCTCGATGTTTCCGACCGGCAATTTGATCGACGATCTCGACGTGCCCGGCGTCGGCACGCTGAAAGCGACGATGATTACCGCCGGCATTCCGACCGTGTTCGTGAACGCCGCCGACCTCGGCTACGACGGCACGGAATTGCAGCCGGCGATCAACGAGGACAGGGCCGCGCTGGCCAGGCTCGAAGCCATCCGCGTGGCCGGCGCGCTGCGCATGGGCCTGATCCGCACGCCGGAAGAAGCCACCACCCGCCAGCACACGCCGAAGGTGGCGTACGTCGCGCCGCCGAAGGATTACGCCGCGTCCAGCGGCAAGCGCATCGCCGCAGGCGACATCGACATCAACGTGCGCGCGATGTCGATGGGCAAGCTGCACCACGCGATGATGGGCACCGCCTCGGTTGCCATCGCCACCGCGGCGGCGGTGCCGGGCACACTGGTGAATCTCGCGGCGGGCGGCGGAACGCGCGATGCCGTGCGCTTCGGCCATCCGTCCGGCACGCTGCGCGTGGGCGCATCGGTCGAGCAGCGCGACGGGCAATGGACGGTGACGCGCGCGGTGATGTCGCGCTCCGCGCGCGTGCTGATGGAAGGCCGGGTGCGCGTGCCGCAGGACTGAGTCTGCGCGCGCTTCCCTGGCGGCGGTTGATCCACGTCAACGAAACCCGATACGGCGGCCGGCTTCACGCGCATTTCCGAAGCCCGGCGTAGCGTGGCTTGCGAAAATGCAATCCGGTTTTGCAAGAGCGCCCGCATGTCTTCTTTCAACGACAATGTCCGTCCCGACTGGGACGAGGTGATCGTCCGCATCGTCGATTACGTCCGCGACTTCGAGCCGCAGACCGACCTCGCCTGGCGCACCGCGCGCCACATGCTGATCGACTCGCTCGGTTGCGCGCTGGAAGCGCTGGAATATCCGGCCTGCACCAAGCTGCTCGGGCCGCTGGTGGAAGGCGCCGGCCTGCCCGGCGGCGCGCGCGTGCCGGGCACGTCCTACGAGCTCGATCCGGTCAAGGCCGCGTTCGACATCGGCGCGACGATCCGCTGGCTGGACTACAACGACACTTGGCTGGCCGCCGAGTGGGGGCATCCGTCTGACAACCTCGGCGCGATCCTCGCGGTGGCCGATTGGCTGGCGCGCAAGGGCCACCCGCTGACGATGCGCCAGGTGCTCGAATGCGCGATCAAGGCGCACGAAATCCAGGGCGTGATCGCGCTGAAGAATTCGTTCAACCAGGTCGGACTGGACCATGTGGCGCTGGTCAAGCTGGCCTCGACTGCGGTGGCCGGAAAGCTGCTCGGCCTGACCCGCGAGCAGTCGCTGGCGGCGCTGTCGCAGGTATTCGTCGACGGCCAGTCGCTGCGCACCTATCGCCACGCGCCCAACACCGGCTCGCGCAAGAGCTGGGCGGCGGGCGACGCCTGCTCGCGCGCGGTGCGGCTGGCGCTGATGGCGCAGACCGGCGAGATGGGCTATCCGGGCGCGCTGACTGCGCCGGCGTGGGGTTTCTACGACGTGTCTTTCCAGGGCCGCCCGTTCCGCTTCGAGCGCGACTTCGGCAGCTACGTGATCGAGAACGTGCTGTTCAAGATCAGCTACCCGGCCGAGTTCCATTCGCAAAGCGCGGTCGAGGCGGCGATGACCCTGCACCAGCGGTTCCAGGAGCTGGGCCGCAGCGTTGAAGACGTCGAGAAGATCGTGATCCGCACCCACGCCGCCTGCGTGCGCATCATCGACAAGCAGGGCCCGCTGGACAATCCGGCCGACCGCGACCACTGCATCCAGTACATGGTCGCGGTGCCGCTGATCTTCGGCCGCCTGACCGCCGCCGACTACGAGGACGGTGTTGCTGCCGATCCGCGCATCGACGCGCTGCGCGCGAAGATCCGCTGCGTCGAAGACCCCGACTTCACCGCCGACTACCACGACCCGGACAAGCGCTCGATCGCCAACGGCCTGAACGTCACCTTCAAGGACGGCACCAAGCTTGATGAAGTGCTGGTCGAATACCCGATCGGCCACCGCCGCCGCCGCGCCGAAGGCATCCCGCTGCTGGAGGCCAAGTTCCGCCGCAACCTCGCCCGCCGCTTCGACGAGGCGCGCCAGCAGCGGATCCTCGACGTGGCGCTGGATCAGGCCAGGCTGGAAGCGATGCCGGTGCAGGACTTCATGGCGCTGTTCGTGGTCTGAGGGCGGGCGGCGATCCTCGGAAGCCCCAGGTATCGGGATCGGAACGGGGCCCGCTCAGATCGCCAGACGCAGCGCCACGAATCGCGCTGCATGCGCGAAGTCGTTGTCGGTGGTGAGCAGCGCCAGATCATGCTCGATGCACAACTGCGCGATCAGTGCGTCGATGGTGCCAAGTTGAACGCCGTGGCGTCGGCAGATGTTGCGCAGTGCTGCGGCCTGGATGTGCGTCTCCCGTGTCGGGTTGAGCAGCGGCAACACTTGCAGGCGTTCGATGATGCGGGTTCTGTCCTTCGGGCCGTGGAAGCCTTGCAGCAATTCCTGCAGCACCACGCCGGTAATGAGAATGTTGCCGCCATCCAGCAATGTCTTGCGCAACAGGGCAACCGCCGCGTGATCGGGCGGCGCATCGCGGCGCAGCGCCAGCGACCACACGCTGGTATCGACGAACAGGCTCACCTGGGCCGGGTCTGCCTGCGGCTGCGTTCGGTCCTGGGGTCGAAGCTGTCGTCCCATTCAAGCTGGCCCAGCAGTTCGGCAATGCGCTTTTGTTCGCGGCGGGCGATGAACTCCTTGAGCGCAAGCGTGACCGCCGCCTTTTTCGACGGCTCGCCGCTTACGGCGACGGCACGGTCGATGAGGGTTGGATCAAGGGCAAGATTGGTCGCCACGGCAGGTCTCTACACATTCGCTCACACATCCATGCTACGCCCCGACATCGTGGTGTGCAACGACAGGAATCGGTCTGGAGGGGTCTTCAGGCCTGGCGACAACCGGGTTGGAGATCGTCGCAACAACGTTGATGGCTGCTGACCTACCAGCGCCGGCGGGTTTCCCTTTACGCGAAATCAAGGAGGAGGCAACGGCCACAGGCCGATGCCGGGGGACATTCGCGTAAAGGGAAACCCGCCGGCGCCTGCGTGGCAATCCGCACGCACCATCGGCGACACATGGAGCCCTGCGGCGTGGATTGGTCGCTTCAATTCAACGCGGACTTACGCCACGAACTGAAACCCGCCCTTGTGCAGCTCGTGGCGGGCCTGATCGAACCCGGTTGCCGGCACCAGCGCGTCGCTGCGGTCGGACAGCGCCTGCCACTGTTCGAGGATGGCCTCCGCCGTCGCCCCTTCGCCCAGCGCGATGCCCTGCGTCATCGTCAGCTGCACCAGCTCGAAGCTGCCGGCGCCGGCGCTGAGGATGGCGCGGTTGGGCGCGGCGTCGCACACCAGCGCCAGCACCGCGGGGCTGACCAGCTCCGGCTTGAACTTCGACAGCTGCTCCGGCGGCAGGATGCCTTCCATCATCCGCGTCGCGCCGGTGGGCGCGAGGCAGTTGACGCGGATGTCGTGCTTCTCGCCTTCGATCCCCAGCGTCTGCATCAGCCCGACCAGCCCCATCTTGGCGGCGGCGTAGTTGGCCTGCCCGAAGTTGCCGTACAACCCGCTGCAGGAGGTGGTCATGACGATGCGACCGTAGCCCTGCTCGCGCATCGCGTTCCACGCCGCCTTGGTGCAGTTGGCCGCGCCCATCAGGTGGACATCGATCACGAGGCGGAAGTCGTCCAGCGCCATCTTGCCGAAGCTCTTGTCGCGCAGGATGCCGGCGTTGTTGACGAGGATGTCCAGATGGCCGAACCCGGACAGGATGCCGTCGACCATCGCCTGCACCGCGCCGGCGTCGGCCACCGAGCACTTGGCCGCGCGCGCCTTGCCGCCGGCCGTGACGATCTCCGCGACCACCGCATCGGCGGCGTCGCTGAGATCGTTGACCACCACCGTCGCGCCGCGACCGGCCAGCAGCAGCGCATGCGCGCGCCCCAGCCCGCCGCCGGCGCCGGTGATGAGTGCAACCCGTCCGCTCAGATCGATCACGCGCGTCTCCTCGGTTGAAAGGGAATGAAGGGAATGGGGATTTCAGGATGCGACGTTCACGCCGCCGCCAGCGCGTCGAGTTCGCGCACTGCGGCGGCCAGCGCGCCGATGTCCGGCACCGTGCGCATGCGCTCGGCGCCGCCGTCGAGTGTGGCCGTCGCCTCGTGCTGCCAGGTGCGGTGGTAGGGCACGTGCACGCCCCAGCCGCCCAGCTCCAGCACCGGGACGATGTCCGAGCGCAGCGAATTGCCGACCATCAGGAAGCGCTGCGCCGGCACGCCGAATTCCTCCAGCAGCCGCGCATAGGTCGCCGGGTCCTTCTCGCTGACGATCTCGATGCGCCGAAACAGTCGGGCCAGGCCGGATTCGCGCACCTTGGCCTCTTGGTGGAACAGGTCGCCCTTGGTGATGAGCACCACCGGATACTCGTTCGCCACCGCTGCCACCGCCTCGCGCACGCCGTCGAGCAGTTCGACCGGATGCCGCAGCAGCGCCTTGGCGAGGCCGACGATGCGGCCGATGTCCTGGGCGCTGATGCGCGCGCCGGTGATGTCCACCGCCGCCTCGACCATCGACAGCGCCATGCCCTTGGCGCCGTAGCCAAAGAACGCGATGTTGCGCTCTTCATAGGCGTACAGGCGCTGGCCGACGTCGTCCAGATCCACGTAGCCGGCGAGGATGCGCTCGTACTGTGCCTGCGCGTCGTCGAAATAATCCTGGCTGCGCCACAGGGTGTCGTCGGCATCGAAGCCGACCAGGGCGATGCCGGTGCAAGCGCGTGGTGCATCCATCGTGGCCATTCTAAGGCATGCGACCTGCGCCATTCCCGCCATTTGAGGCAGAATCGGGCACAGCTCGCCACAGGAGGCAGCCGCCGGTGGAACGACTGCTCCCACTTTGCAAGCGCATCGCCGCGCTGCTGCTGCTGGCCAGCCTGTTCCTGCCGCTGGCGCGATGCTCCTACGACACCACCGAGCCCGCCCCCGGCACCGGGTCGGACATCACCGTGACGCACCACAGCGACCGGGTTCCCTGGCGGGAGGTCGACGGCAGCGGCGGCGGCCTGCTGATCCTGGCCGCCTTCACCTGGCCGCTGCTGGTACAGATCGGGGCGCTGCTCGCGCCCCCGCGCTTCCGCACCCGCCTCGTCCTGGTCGTCGAATTCCTGCTGTGCCTGCTGACCGCCGGCACCCTCTTCGGAATGATGATCTTCACCACCACGACCCGCTACGGATTCTGGATCGCCACCGGCGGGCTGTTGCTCTATTTTGGCTGCCTGTGCGGGCAATTCTGGCGTGCCACCTTCGGCGCGCCGGGACGCCGAAGGCGCCGGGGCGTGTCGCCAACCGGCGGCGGCCCTTGACCCCGCGGATTGCGGGTACCTGCCCGTTCCGCCCGTCGGCGCAGCCTGCGCCGTTCGTCGCCGGCGGTGCGACGGCAGCGGCCGCCTGCGGCATACTCCAAACCACCCGACGGCCACCACGGAGTCCGCCATGGCCAACCGTTTCTCGCGCAGCTGGGCCCTGCTCAAGGCCAGCGCCGGCGTGCTGTCGCAGGACAAGGAACTGCTGATGTTCCCGCTGCTGTCGGCGGTCTGCACGGTGATCGTTGCCGCCGCCTTCCTGCTGCCGATGTTCGGAATGGGCGCCCTGGACGGGCTGCACGACGGCAAGGGCATGCAGGCGGGAGTCTACGTGCTCGCGTTCCTGTTCTACCTCGCGCAGTATTTCGTCATCTTCTTCTTCAACTCTGCCCTGGTGGGCGCGGCGATGATCCGGCTCGACGGCGGCGACCCGACCCTGGGCGACGGCCTGCGCATCGCGGCCGGAAAGATCGTGCCGATCCTCGGCTACGCCGCCATCGCGGCGACCGTGGGCATGCTCTTGCGCGCGGCCCAGGAACGCGCCGGCTTCCTCGGCCGGGTGGTGACCGGTTTCCTGGGGCTGGCCTGGACCGTGGCCACCTTTCTGGTGGTGCCGGTGCTGGTGTCGAACAACATCGGCCCGCTGGACGCCGTGAAGGAAAGCGCCGAGCTTCTGAAGAAGACCTGGGGCGAGAACCTGATCGGCCAGGGCGGCGTGGGCATCGCCTTCGGCCTGATCTTCGGTGCGCTGATTTTCGTCGGCGTGCTGCTGATCATTGCCGCCGCCATGACCGGCAGCGCGATGTTCGCCGGGACCGTGGCGGCGCTGTTCGTCCTGGCCCTGGTACTGACCGGCCTGGCCCACTCGGCGCTGTCGGGCATCTACTCGGCGGCGCTGTACCGCTACGCGAGGGGCGAGGGCGACAGCGAATGGTTCGACAGGCAGGCGATGGAGCAGGCGTTCACGGCAAGGTGAGCACGCTGCGGCCAGTGTCCCGAGACGCCGCTTGAAACAGGCGTCTCGGGGGATGGTGCTTTGCAAATGCGTGCCTCACCGTGGCGAGCTGGCCTGCCAGCATTCTGGACACAGCGACCGACGAATCCGCGACGGAGCATGACATGCCAGACTGGAGCCAGAAGGTCCGCGACGTTCCCGATTTTCCCAAGCCCGGCATCGTGTTCAAGGACATCATGCCGGTGCTGGCGGATGCGGAGGCGTTCACCGATGCCATCGTGGCGATGGCCCGGCCCTGGCGCGATCTGCCCATCGATGCGATCGTGTGCATCGAGGCGCGCGGCTTCCTGCTCGGCGCTCCGCTGGCCCGCGAGTTGGGCTGCGGCCTCGTGCCGCTGCGCAAGCCCGGCAAGCTCCCGGGCGCCACGCTGGAACAGCGCTACGCGCTGGAATACGGCACCGATGCGCTGGAGGCGCAGGCCGGTGCGCTGGCGCCCGGGGCGCGGGTGCTGCTGGTGGATGATGTGCTGGCGACCGGCGGCACCCTGCTGGCCGCGCATGCGCTGGCGCAGCGGATGGAGGCGCACGTCGTTGGCGCCGGCGTGTTGCTGGAGCTGGCCTTTCTCGACGGCCGCGCCCGCTGGAACGGAATCGCGCCGCTGCATGCGGCGATGGTGGTGTAGGCGGTCGACGGGATGGCGCGATCCGGATTGCGTGCGCTCAGGCCTTCTTCACGAACTCCGACTTCAACCCCATCGGGCCGATGCCGTCGATCCTGCAATCGATGTCGTGATCGCCGTCCACCAGGCGGATGTTGCGCACCTTGGTGCCGACTTTCACCACCAGCGACGACCCCTTCACCTTCAGGTCCTTGATGACGGTGACGGTATCGCCGTCCTGCAGCACGTTGCCGACGGCGTCCTTGACGACCCGTGCGGTCTCGGCCTCCGCCGCGGCGTCGGCCTCCGGCGACCACTCGTGTGCGCATTCGGGGCAGACATGCAGGCCACCGTCTTCGTAGGCGAATTCGGAATGGCACTTTGGGCAGGGGGGCGGGGCGGTCATGGGCGTGGCTTTTGGGCGCGGGGCCGCGATTTTACCTGCTGCGCGCGTCGGCCCGCCTCGGCCTGCGGTGGCAATGCGCAGCGCATCAGCTGCGCGGTCCACAGATAACGAAGCGGCGCGGGTTCGCGCCGCTTCGTTCAACGACATTCGATCCGGATTTACAGGTCGATGCCGAAGCCACCGCCGACGCTGGTTTCACCGTGGGCGAAGCTGGCGCCCAGCGAGAACGAACCGCGGTCGCCGAGGCGCCGGCCGTAGCCGATCGACACCGCGCCTTGGCCGCCCTGCGCACCCACGCCGATCGCGATGCGGCCGCGCGGGCTGTTGCTCATCGCCGCGTTGACCGCCATCTGGGTCATCGCCGTGCCCATCGCGCCGATGCGGTCAATGCGCTGGTCGGTGTGGGCGAAGCGTGCGTCCACCTGCTGCTGATACTGGCTGAAGGTGTAGTTCCAGGCGGTGAAGCGCTGGTCGGTGTAGGCGCGGGCGCTGGACAAGGTGGCGGCGTCGCCAGCATCGGCATGGGCGTTGGCGGAGGCCAGCGTGGCTGCATCGCCATTCTGGACCATCTGCGCCACCTGGGTCATGTCGGCGGCCGGCCCGGCCGGGCCCTGCGGACCCGTCGGGCCCTGCGGACCGGTCGGACCTTGCGGCCCTGTCGGCCCCTGCGGACCGGTCGGGCCCTGCGGTCCCGTCGGCCCCTGTGGCCCGGTCGGGCCTTGCGGACCTTGCGGCCCCGGCGTACCCACGCTTCCGGCCAGCGTTGTGAGCTGGCTGTCGACGGCGGCGAACGCCGAGGCCACGTCGGAATAGGCGACGCCCTGGATGGTGAAGGTCGGCGCGGTGAACACGCCGCCGGTGATGGCAGCCCCACCGCCCATCCAACTCACCAGTGCACCCAGCTGGTTCATGTTCACCGCATCCCAGCCGTTGATGCCCTCGGCCACGTGGATCAGGCGGGTATTGAGGTCACTGCCATAGGCAATTCCGGTGATGTCCAGATCCGTCGCCGCATGGCCGAACGACACCACGCCGTCCTCGTCGGCAACCGCCTGATAGCCGATGGCGGTGCTGCCATTGCCACCCGCCTGGTTTTCACTGCCGATGGCGATGGCGTAGCTGCCGCTCGCCGTGTTGAGCTGTCCGATGGCGATGGACGCAAGGCCACTGCTCGCATTGTCCACGCCGACCGCCACCTCGTACTTGTCGCTGGCGGTGTTGCCGTTGCCGATCGCGGTGGAGTAGGGGCCGGAGGCCGTGTTGAGCGTGCCTACCGCCGTGGCACTGGTATTGCTTGCGAGATTGCCCACGCCGATGGCGCTGCTGAAGTCGGCCTCTGCCCGGTTGACCGCATCGGTCGCGGCATCGTACACGCCGTTGTAGTTGGCGTCGTACCAGGTTCCCACGGCCAGGCTGTTGATGCCGGTATATCCGGTTCCCGAGTACACGCCACCGGTAACGCTGCCCACGCCGATCGCCACGCTGGAAGCGCTGCGTGCGGTCACGCCTGCACCCACGGCCACGCTGCTGGCAGCGTAGGCGCTGCTGGACTCGAAGGGGCCAAAGTAGTGGCCATCGCCGTCGGAGTCCCACCAGCCCGACACCACCAGACTGCCCTTGCCACTGGCATTGCCGCTGAAACCGAAGACGCTGCTGCCCATTCCATAGGCGTTGCTGAAGTAGCCGAAGGCACTGCTGTAATCGCCACGCGCAAAGTTCCAGGTACCGAACGCGCTGCTGTAGGCACCGCTGGCATTGTTGTGCTCGCCAAAGGCGCTGGTTTCGGGATGGCAGGTGGTGTTGTCGGTGCCATTCTCGTTGCCCTGGTCGGTCGACGCCCCGGTGTATGCACCGCCGGGATCCTGGCAGGCCGGGTCCGCGGCGAATGCGGGCAATGACAACGCGGCCAGCAGGGCCAGGCTCAAGGCGGAAAGGGCCAGACGGCGCTGGCGGCGAGACTTCGGATACGGCATGGTGATTCCCTCGTTCATCGAAAGTTCCGGCGGACAGCCGGTGTGATCGATGTATGCGAAGGACCGGCCCCATACCGGACATGACGGAATCCCGGCGGAGGCCATGGATCGCGCAAAAGGAAGCGGCCACCGCCCGGACGTCCGGGGAAGATGGCCGCGTGGCGGCTGTGGGGCAGCGGGCTTACCCGCCGGGCGTCAGCCGCACTTGCTGTAGCCGCAGTTCAGGCAGGTGGCGCAGCCGTCCATCAACACCAGCGCCTTGGTGCTGCATTTGTGGCACATGCTGGCGGAGGGCGGGAAGCTGGTGCCATCGCCGGTGACGGCGATGGTTTCGTTGTCCATCGCCGTTTCGGCTTCTTCCGCATCGACCATCGCGCCGCCCATTTCCCCGGCGGTGCTTATTTCAGCGTTTTTTTTTGAGCGGGCCTCGTAGGCGCGGCGCTTCTCGGCGATCAGGGCGCGCTGGGCATCGCTCATGTCGGGGTCGTGGAGCAGGCCGATCGACTTGAGGTGGTCCTCGATGATGCTGCCCAGTTCGGCGACCAGCGACGGCATGTACACGCCGCCGGCCTTGAAGTAGCCGCCGCGCGGGTCGAACACCGCCTTCATCTCGTCAACGATGAACGTGACGTCGCCGCCCTTGCGGAACACCGCGGACATGATCCGGGTGAGCGCGACGATCCACTGGAAGTGTTCCATCGACTTGGAGTTGATGAAGATCTCGAACGGCCGCCGCAGTTCGTGCTCGGTGCCGGCGTTGAGCACGATGTCGTTGATCGTCACGTACATCGCGTGCTCGACCAGCGGCGACTTGATCTTGTAGGTGGAGCCGATCAGGACTTCCGGGCGTTCGATGCGTTCGTGCATGTGGATGACGTTGTCTTCCGCCGCGTCCACCGCCTCCATCACATCTTCCGCCGCGCGCGCGCGATCCTCCGGCGAGACGACGGAATAGCCCTTGATTTTCTTCGTGATCCTGACGGTCATGGAACCTGGAACCTGCCTGTGCGTATTGCGTGATGGAACCGGACGTCCGCCCGACGCGCTGCCGGACGGACGCTGCGGAAAGGATTACTTCTTCGTTGCTTTCCTGGCGGCCTTCTTTGCCGGCGCCTTCTTCGCGGGAGCCTTTTTGGCCACGGCTTTCTTCGCCGGTGCCTTCTTGGCTGCGGGCTTCCTGGCGGCCGCTTTCTTTGCCGGCGCCTTCTTCGCGGCCTTCTTGGCGACGGTCTTCCCGGCCGCCTTCTTACCGGTCACCTTGTCCTTGAGCGTCTGCGCCTGCTTGCGCGCGTCGGCGCTCGCCGCGGAGAGCTTCTGCTTGGCGGAGGCAACCTTCTTCTTCACGATCTTCTCGGCCGACTTGGCCGCCTTCTTCACCGTCGATGCCGCCTTGCGGGCTTTCTCGAGGGTAGCGGCGCCCAGTTCGGCGGCCTTTTCCTTGCCGCTTTCGACAACCTCGGCCAGCGTGCTCGTCACCTGATTTCCGTTGCTCATATGCCCTCTCCTTGCGGGGCCTCGTGGGCGGATCCCACGCCGCGATGCTATACCCGAAAAAGCCCGCGTGCGCGCCGGTCAGAACTTCCCGTAATAGCCTTCTTTCAGGGCGTCGAAGAGGTTGGCGGCGGTGTGCAGTTCGCCGTCGTATTCGATCTGTTCGTTGCCCTTGACCTCGATGGTCGAACCGTCGTCCAGTTCGAACCGGTAGGTGGTGTTCTCGAGGTCGGACTCCTTGACCAGAACGCCCTGGAACGCGGTCGGGTTGAAGCGGAAGGTGGTGCAACCCTTCAGCCCCTTGCGGTGGGCGTAGCGGTAGATGTCCTTGAAGTCCTCGTAGGGATAGTCGGTGGGGACGTTGGCGGTCTTGGAGATGGACGAATCGACCCACTTCTGCGCCGCGGCCTGCACGTCGACGTGTTCCTTCGGGCTGATGTCGTCGGCGCTGATGAAATAGTCCGGAAGCCGGGTCGCGGCATCGTCGGAGAACGGCATCGCATTCGGGTTGACCAGCTCGCGATAGGCCAGCAGTTCGAAGGAATACACGTCCACCTTTTCCTTCGACTTCTTGCCTTCGCGGATCACGTTGCGGCTGTAGTGATGGGCGAAGCTCGGCTCGATGCCGTTGCTGGCGTTGTTGGCCAGCGACAGCGAGATGGTGCCGGTGGGCGCGATCGAGCTGTGGTGGGTGAAGCGGCAGCCGGTCTCGGCCAGCTGATCCACCAGTTCCGGCGCCACCTTGGCCACCTGCTGCATGTAGCGGCTGTAGCGCGCGTGCAGGACGCGGCCCTCGATCTTCTGCCCGACCTTCCAGCCGTCCTTCGCCATTTCCGGGCGCTTGCGCAGCATTTCGGCGGTCACTTCGAACACTTCGTCCATGATCGGCGCGGCGCCCTTTTCCTGCGCCAGCGCCAGCCCGGTTTCCCAGCCGGCCACCGCCATTTCGCGGGCGATGGCTTCGGTGAATTCGCAGCTTTCCGCGCTGCCGTACTTCATCTTCAGCATGGTCAGCGTGCTGCCCAGGCCGAGGAAGCCCATGCCGTGGCGGCGCTTGCGCAGGATTTCGTCGCGCTGGCGCTGCAGCGGCAGTCCGTTCACCTCCACCACGTTGTCGAGCATGCGGGTGAATACCCGAACCACTTCCTTGTATTCCTCCCAGTCGAACTCGGCCCGGTCGGTGAAGGGGTGGCGGACGAACTTGGTGAGGTTGACCGAGCCGAGCAGGCAGGCGCCATAGGGCGGCAACGGCTGCTCGCCGCAGTTGTGCGCGTGCAGGCCGTTACCGTCGAAGGTGTTGATGCCCGGCACCTGCACGTCGAACACGTCTTCGTGGCCGTCGGCGACGACGCTTTCGACGGTGGCGACGAAGCGCTCGCGGTTGAGCCGGCGACGATAGCCCGAGAGCGCGGCCTTGAGCCGGTTGGCCTTGGCGCTGTCGGCAAAGCCAACGTGCTGCGCGAACTCGGCCAGATTGTCGCCAGCGACGACCAGCTCATGCTGCGCCGTGGTGGCGTAGTGGCGCTGTCCGCCGTGCCCGTCGGGAAGCAGACGTTCGCCTGCGGGGCGGCGCTCCCGGAAAATCGTCGAGGCGATCCCCAGACGCAGCAGCATGCGCTGTGCCGCCTGCAGGCGTGCCAGGTCGGACTGCGCCAGACGCACGCTGACGCCCTTGTCCTGGCTGCCCTGCACCGAACCGTCGGCATCGAACAGTCCGCGCAGGAAACCGCGATGGAAATCGCTCGACGTCTTTTCCATCGCCGGGGTGATCGCCTTGTTGCCCGGCGTCATGCCCAGTTCGAAGGCCAGATCGCCCAGCGCCGCCAGCTTCAGGCGGTATTCGCCGCGACCGTCCACCGCACTCCAGCCCGCAAAATCGCTTCGATGCGGCAGCTGCTGCGCACAGCGCAGCGCCTCGTCCATCAGCGCCGTTGGCGCATTGCCTGCGGCGTTCACAGCGGCGGCCTGCGGCCACGCCGACAGCACTGCCGCATCGTGCTTGAGGGTGCCGTCGCCGACCAGCAGGCCCAGCAGGAAGCCTTCCTCGTGGCTGCGTGCGCCGTGCCACTGCGCGCCGCTGCGATGATTGTTCAACAGCACCCGGTCGCCGGGCACCAGCTGTCCGGCCGGGCACCATTCAGTTTCGGTGGACCAGCGGGTCTGCCGGCTGACGCGGCGCACGCGGTGGTCGCAGGTCAGGCGCAAGGCGTGGCCTTCCACCGTCTGCAGCCGCACCACGTCCTTGGTGGCCGTCTTGAAGAATCCTTCGGCGCCGGTCGCATGATCGACACCGTCCACGCGCGCAAGGAAGCCCGTGCCCAGCAGATCGGCCACTTGGCGTGGCCCCTCGGCGGTCTGCACCCAGGTCTCGCGGGTGACGCAGGGATTGGTGGCGCGGATGGTCTCGCACCACCAGTTGTTGTTCATCTCGTTGACGCGGTCGATCAGGATGAAGCCCGGCTCGGCGTAATCGTAGGTCGAGACCATGATCATGTCCCACAGGTGGCGGGCGCGGATGTGCCCGTACACCTTGCAGGCCACCAGGCCGTCGTCGCGGACGATGTAGTTCTCGTGCAGCGGCCAGTCGCGCCAGACCACCTGCGCCGCATCGTCCAGGGCGATGTCGCCGCGCTCCTTGGCGTTGATCGGGAACACCAGCGGCCAGTCGGCGTCGCCTTCGACCGCCTGCATGAAACCGTCGGTGATCAGCAGGCTGAGGTTGAACTGGCGCAGCCGCCCGTCCTCGCGCTTGGCGCGGATGAAGTCCTTCACGTCCGGATGGCTGACGTCGAAGGTGCCCATCTGCGCGCCGCGGCGGCCGCCGGCGGAAGACACGGTGAAGCACATCTTGTCGAAGATGTCCATGAACGACATCGGGCCCGAGGTGTAGGCGCCGGCGCCGGCCACGAAGGCGCCGCGCGGGCGCAGCGTGCTGAACTCGTAGCCGATGCCGCAGCCGGCCTTCAGGGTCAGTCCGGCCTCGTGCACCTTCTCGAGGATGCCGTTCATCGAATCGTGGATGGTGCCGGAGACGGTGCAGTTGATGGTCGAGGTCGCCGGCTTGTGTTCCTGCGCGCCGGCGTTGGAGGTGATGCGGCCGGCCGGGATCGCGCCACGGCGCAGCGCCCAGGTGAAGCGCTCCTGCCAGTACTGTTGCAGTTCGACGGTGGGCTCGGCTTCGGCCAGCGCCTTGGCGACGCGCTGGTAGGTGCCGTCGATGTCGGCATCGATGGCGACGCCGCGCTTGGTCTTGAGGCGGTATTTCTTGTCCCAGATGTCCACCGATGCCGGCTGCATCGGGATGTCCTGCTTTGCGTCCGTGGCCACCGCTTCCAGCCTCGCCCTGCTCATGTCCGTTGTCGCTCCTTGTTGTACCCGTGTCACCGTGCCGTATCCGTGTTCGTGCGTTTGGTCCGCATCGTCGCCGCCACGCGATGGCGCCGCCGTGGTCGCGCAGCTGCGGCCTTGAGGCTTCCTTTCGCTGCCGTGTCGCCACCCCCGGATCCCCGTTTCGACGCCCACTCGACGCCGCACGGCCCCTGCATCCGAGCTGCCCAAAGACCGCAGCCCTTGGGCTTTCCCGCATTGACGACCACAACATGTTGTGGCTTTGCCCGAATGACCTTACCACGACGCCGGCTGGAGTCAACGCGAAAAATCCCCCCGGACGACTTGCATTTCGGCGTCCTTGGCTGACACCCGCCTGCGGCGCGGGGTTGCGGAAATCGGCGGCCGGTGAGCCGGGGAACCTGAATGGGCGTGATGCTGCGCTGCGGTATCCAGCGCACCTCGAGCGATCTGTTCATTCCCCGGAAAACCGCCCGCTCGTCGCGGTTCAACGTCCGCCACGATCGATCGCTTGAATCTGGTCGATGCTCATCGCTTCGCTGGTTGCCGGCGCGGGCAACCCCGCCCTTGCGCAAAACGCGGCGAAGCGGGGATCGTTGCGGAACCGCAGCAGCAACGGATCGAACAGGATCTGGTAAGCGGCGACGCCATGGCTTGCCCAGTCGCGTTCGAGCCACTCGAACATCGCATCAGCTTCGCCACGCAGCGCATAGGCGCGAGCGATGTGATAACTGCCGCTCATCGCGCCGCTTTCGTTTTCGATCAGGCGCTGCAAGGCCGCGTCGGCCGCGCCGACATTGCCTCCGGCCTGCAGCGCCAGCGTCACCGCCCGATCCCGCACGGCACCTGGCGGGACGGCTCGGGCCTGGGCAAGCGCGGCCACCTGGTCGCCGTGGAGCAGCGACAAGTACGACTGCTGGTAGGAATACCAGGCGACGTTCTCCGGGCCCGACAGATCCTGCATGCGGCGCAGGCTGGATTCGGCATCGTCCAGCCGCCCCAGCGACGCCTGCATGAGGAACAGCCAGTAGATGCCGTCCTCGGTCATCGGATCGGCGGCGAGATGGCGTTTGCGCTCGTCGATCGCCTTGTTCACCTGACCCAGCGATGCCAGCAGACGGCTGTATTGGCCGTGGACGGGACTGGTGACCGAAACCCGCGGCAGGGCTTTGGCGAAAAGTTCAAGCGCGCCGTTCCAGTCGTAATCGCACGAGGTGCGCTGGACAGCCAGTGCGGAATAACCCAGCCCGTATTCCGGGGCCAGCCGGATCGCGGTCTCGATTTCCTCGCGCGCCCGCGCGCAGGTTGCACGCAGAGCCTCGCCCTGTTCCAGGTAGCGCGCGCTGATGGCGCGACTGAACCCCAGCCATTGCCAAGCCTGCGCATAGCCCGGATCCAGGCGCACCGCTTCGGCAAAATACTCGGTCGCTTTCAAGGTGTTGTCCAACATCGCGTGCGCGCCGCGCAAGAACGCGGTGTAGGCCTCGAGATTGCCGCTGGCCGGATGCCCCGACTCGACCACGCCGACCATGCTGTGCGCGTGCGGCAGTTTGCCCAGCAGCGCGCCCGCCACCGCCAGCGCGATGTCGTCCTGCAAGGCGAGCAGATCCTTGTACGGCCGGTCGAACCGCTGTGCATACAGCGCGTGGCCATCGGAGGTATCGACCACTTCGACCGAGACCCGGACATGATCACCGGCGCGCTGCACGCTGCCGGACAGCAGGTAGGCGGCGCCGAGCTTGGCCCCGATTTCGCGGCTGCCTTCCCGGCTGTCGCGGAACCGGAACGAGGAACTGCGCCCGATCACCTTCAGGTCGTCGAAGCTGGACAGGGTATTGATCAGGGTCTCGCTGAGCCCGTCGGAGAAGAACTGCTGCCCCTGGTCGCTGCTGGCGTTGACCAGCGGCAGCACCGCGATGCTGCCGGCCATCGCCGCCGGGGCCGGGGTGGGTTCAGCGGTCGCAGCGCCCGCAGCGGTAGGCGGCGCGCGCAGCCAGAGCCACCCGGCAACAAGCACGGCGGCAACCAGCAGCATCCCGGCTGACACCGATCGGCGGCTCTGCGGGCGCTGCGGCGCACCCGGTGCAGGAGAGTTGGATCGGGCGGCCAGCGCCGGAGCCGCCTCGGGGGCCGGGACCGCGGCCGGTTCCGGCGATATGGCGGAGTCTTGCGATGCGTCGGAGTCTGACGCAAAAGCCGGCGCTATCGGCAGCGCGCCCGCATCCTCGGCCAGGGTGGCCACGAACCGGTAGCCGCGTCCCGGCACGGTGACGAGGAAGCGGCGGTCGTGCGCGCTGACGCCGAACGCGCGGCGCAGCGCGGCGATCGCCTGGGTCAGGTTGTTTTCCTCGACCACCCGTCCGGGCCAGACCGCCGCCAGCAGTTCCTCCTTGCCGACCACCGCTTCGCGCCGTTCGATCAAGACGCACAGGACATCGAAGGCCTTCGCGGTCAGCGGCACCAGTGCGCCGGCGGAATCGCGCAACTCGCGACGCAGGGTGTCGAGCAGGAAGCCTTCGAACCGGTAGTAGCGCAGCGTCTCTTCCATCCTTCACATCATTTCATGATTTTTCAGCGGAATTGCATGCGCCCTCAGGCCGGCAGGACGCATGGTCGGGGCGCTGCACCGACCGCGGAATTCCCCTGTCCTTCCGGATGGCCACCCGATCGATTGCAAACCCAGGCAAACAAGGAGGAGCGCAATGTGCATTCGAGGAATCCTCGCCGTGGCGGTGGCCCTGTGCGCGGCACCGGCCGCTGCCGGGCAATGTCCGTACTGGGAGATCAACGGCGATTACGTGATCCGGCAGTCGAACGCGATCGACGTCGCGATTCACCTCGTGCGGGAGGGCAACAAGCTGACCGGGCAGGCGCGGTTCTATTCGACCAGCCTCGAGCACGAGGTCGCCGGGCCGCTCGAAGGATTTGTCGATGGCGACCAGTTCCATTTCCGGGTGAGCTGGTATGAACTCAAGCAGAAAACGTGCATCAACTACTACGGTCTGATCCCGGTCTGGTGCTGGACGGACAAATATGACGAGAACGGCATCTACGAAGGAACGATCAGCGCCCACGGAGAAGTCCGGGGCAGCAACTATCCGTTCGAGCGCCCGAACGCACGAACCGACTGGTTCATGAAGAGCACGCTGGAATGTCAGGAATTCGTGATGATGCCCCCCCGCATCGTCAGGCAGCCCAGGCCGGCTCCACCGATCGACAGGCGGGTGGAGGAGGAGAACGCGCCGCCGATCGCCCCTGCTCCGAATCGGAACGACCGGATCATCAAAGTGACGCCAGACGTGAGCGCGGACGCGACACCTACGCTGCCGGCACAGCCCGGCCCCACGGAGCGGGAGATCCATGTGCTTGGCAGGAGACAGCCGCGCGACCGCTGCCTGAGCGGCTACGTCTGGCGCGAAGCGCGCGAGGACGATCATGTCTGCGTCGCGCCGCAATCGCGCCAGCACGCTGCCCAGGAAAATCGACTCGCCGCAGCACGTCGCGAGCCCGACGGCGGAACCTACGGCCCCGAAACCTGCATCAGCGGATTCGTCTGGCGGGAGGCCTATGACGGGGACACCGTGTGCGTATCGCCAGCGGCTCGGGCGCGCGTCAAGGAAGAAAACCGTCTGGCCGAATCCCGGCGCGAGCCGAACTGAGGCTGTCAGGCGGTTCCCTGCGCCACGGATGGCGCAGGGAACCGCGGGCGTTTCATGATGGCCGAACGGCCGCTTCATCGAAGGCGGATGAACACCCGTCACCCGTGTCCGGAAAGCCTGCCACCGCAAAGCTGCCGCAATGCAGGGGAGAAAGCGCATGAATCGACACCGATCGAATCGGAATAGTTTGCTGCTGGTGGTGCTCGTGGCTGCGGTGTCCGTCGCATCCGCAAGCGACGTCGAGATCCGACAGCACACCGAAGAGAAGGCGCGGGCTGCCCTGGAACAAGCGACTGGTGAGGACTGGATCGTCGATGTGGCCCCGACGGGTGGCACGATCATCTTTGCCGCCCCGAAGGACGGCGCCTACGAATCCCCGAGGGCGGACAGCCACATCGAGGCCGCACTCGCGTTCCTGTCCAGGCACAGGCGCATCTTCGGGATGCAGGATCCTCGGCGAGAATGGATCGTCACGCCACGCGACGCGGCCATGAGCGGGCCGACCCATGTCCGCTTCTCGCAGGTCGTGAATGGGGTACCGGTGTACGGGGCGTCGTGGATCATGCACTTCGATTCCCGTGGCCGCCTGACATCTACCTCGGGGGGCTATGTGGTCGGCGCGCTTGAGGTTTCGACCCGCGCCCGGCTGTCTGCCGAGGCGGCCGCAGCACGCGCCCGGGCCTGCGTTGCCGCGAGGGCCCGCCTCCCGGAGAGCACCTTCAAGACCAATGTGGCGGAATTGGAGATCTTCCCGCTGCGCAATGCGCGTCCGTCGCTGGCCTGGCATGTCCTGGTGTCGGTCTCCCCGCCGCGCCCGATCATTCTGTCGCGCGAGGTGCATCTGGATGACCGCACCGGGACGGTGCTCGCTGACACATCAATGGTGCGTTTTCGCAGCGCGCCGCAGGAGGTCGATCCCAAGCCCACCTACCCGGCGCAATGCCTGCTGGCGGGCCAGGAAGCGCCGTAGCCGCGTACACGGCCACCGCACGACCTTCGCGCCGCACTTGCGAACATCTCCTTCTGGCAGGCGACGGCTCCTGCACGGCTCGACAGGCGGGCCGCCGCCGGACGTCATGCCACTTCCGTCGGGAGACTGCTTGCGCCCGGGTGCCATGGGCCTTCAGCATTGGTTGCATGATGTCCGGCAACACTTGTTCAGGTTGCCGTATCCCGAGTCCGCCATGACGACCACCGCCACCCGTACCCTGCTGGCCCTGTCCGCCGCCGCCGCGTTCGGCGCCTTTGCCGCCACCGGCCTGAACCTGCTGGTGGACCATCCCGCTTCGGCCGCGCCGCCGCCGGCAGTCGCCACCCAGGCGGGCCCGCCTGCCGTCGCGACGTCGCCCGCCGCCATTGCCCGCACGCCGATGCCTTCGCTGGCGCCGATGCTCAAGCGCGTGCTGCCCGCGGTGGTCAGCGTCAACACCCGCCAGGTCGTGCGGGTGAACACGCCGTTCGGCGACGATCCGGTGTTCCGCCGCATCTTCGGCATCCCGCAGGAGCGCATCGCCCGCTCGCTGGGTTCCGGGGTGATCGTCGACGCCCGTCGCGGGCTGATCCTGACCAACAACCACGTGGTGGAAAACGCCGACGCGGTGCAGGTGACCCTGGCCGACGGACGCACCATCAACGCCGAGTTCGTCGGTTCCGACCCGGACACCGACATCGCCTTGATGCGGATTCCCGCAAAGGATCTGGCCGGCGCGGCGCTGACGGAAATCCCGCTGGCGGACAGCGACCGGCTGCAGATCGGCGATTTCGTGGTGGCGATCGGCAACCCGTTCGGGGTGGGCCAGACCGTCACCTCGGGCATTGTTTCGGCGGTCGGCCGCAACAACCTTCCGGGAGCCGGTTTCCAGAGCTTCATCCAGACCGATGCCAGCATCAATCCGGGCAATTCCGGCGGCGCGCTGGTCAACCTCGATGGCGAACTGGTCGGCATCAATACCGCCAGCTTCAATCCGCGCGGTTCGATGGCCGGCAACATCGGACTGGGCTTCGCCATCCCCTCCAATCTCGCCCACCGCATCCTCGACCAACTGCTGCGCGGCGGCGTGGTCCGCCGCGGCACCCTGGGCGTCGACCTGCAGGACGTCGATCCCCGCATCGCCAAGGGCCTGGGCATGAACGAGCCGCGTGGCGCGGTGATTACCCGGGTCTATCCGGATTCGGCCGGCGGTGCCGCCGGCCTGCGGGTGGGGGACGTGATCGTGGCGGCCAACGGCGAGCCCATCGACAACGCCGAGGCGCTGCGCAACTTCCAGGGCCTGCAGGCACCGGACGCGCAGATCACCCTGGACGTGCGCCGCGACGGGCGGGCGCTGCAGGTCACCAGCGGGCTGCGCGAGGCGCCCAAGGCGCTTGGTGGCGAACGACTCGACCCGCGCCTGGCCGGAGCCAGTTTTGCCGAACTGCCCGAATCGCTGCGCCGGCAGGGGCTGACCGGCGTGCTGGTGGAATCGGTCGAACGCGGCAGCCGCGCTGCCCAGAACAATCTGCAGCGCGGCGACGTGGTGCTGGCGTCGAGCAACGGCAATTTCAGCGATCTGAACGGCTTCCGCGCCGGCTTCGGCAGCGCCCCGACGCAGCGGCTGGTACTCAGGGTCCTGCGCGGCAATGCCACCGGCGACCTGCTGATGCGCTGAACGCGCGCGCAACATGCCGGCGCGGGAGCGCGCCCGGTTGCGCACGCGGGCGCGAACGGTGCCACACTTGTTCCCCCAGCCCAAGGAGGATGCGACAGATGAGCGAACACACCGATGCGGTCAAGAGCAATCTGGGCGAAGCCGGCTCCCATCTGAAGCAGGCCGCCGCCGCCGCCGGCAGTGCGGTCAAGAGCGCCGCCAGCGCCGCCGGCGATGAACTGCGGGTCGGCAAGGCGCAGGTGAAGGCCGAACTGGCCGACGGCACCGTGGCCGGCATTTCCGCCGCGGAGCATCTGGGCGGCGCCGCCGGCGAGCAGATGAACGCGCTGATGGACAAGAGCCGCGACCTGCTCGACAGCGCCGCCGAGTTGATCCGGGAGCGCCCGCTGGTGGCCTTCGGGGCGGCGTTCGCGGCGGGTTGGATCATTTCCAAGCTCGGCCGCGGCGACAAGTAATCCCGGGAATGACCGCCGAAGAACCGACCCCGCCGCCGGGTGCGGCAACGGGAGCGGGGGCAGCGGGACTGGGCGAGACGCTGCACGCGCTCGGCGACCAGTCCAGGCAGGGCGTGCGCGCCGCGCTGGCCACCGGACAGGCGCTGCGGGCGCTGCTGGCCGCCGATCTGGCGCTGGCGCGCGCCGCGCTGGGACGCTTGCTGGTGTTCGCGGTCGTGGCAACGGCGCTGGCCATCTCCACCTGGCTGCTGTTGATGGCGGCGCTGGTGGCGGGACTGCGCGCGCTGGGCCTGTCCTGGACCGTCGCGCTGCTGCTTGCCGCGCTCATCGGCGCCATCGGTGCCGTCGTTTCCGGCGCGGTGGCGTGGCGCAGCCTTGACGATGCCGGTCTGCAGGCCAGCCGCCGCCAGCTGGCGCGGCTGTTTCCGGAAGCGGGCGCCGCGGACGCTGCGGCGGAAACCTCGGGACAGGAACCGAAGCCATGAGCCTGGATGCCCACCGCGCGCGCGTGCGCGCCGCCGAGCGCAACGTCGAAGCGCAGTGGACGCAGACGGTGGCGCACGGCCGTCGCACCGTCACCCTGTGGCGTACTGGCTGGACGCCCGGGCGGATCGTGATCGCCGGGCTGGTCGGTGGTTTCCTGACCGGTCGCGCGCAGCCGCTGCGAATGGCGGGCAGCGGCGGCCTGCTGGCGCTGCTGCGTTCGCTGTCGGGACTGCTCGCAGCCAGCGGCCTTGACCGTGGCGAATCGACGCAGGCCGAACCCGATGCCACGCCTGCGGCGGCTGACGACGTGCGGCCCGCGGTCTGGCCGGAACCGCCGCGCCGCGAGCCGCCGCCCTTCGTCACCACGCCCTGAACGTGACGATGCGCGCCATCACCCTCGACCTCGACGACACGCTATGGCCGTTCGCCCCGATCGGCGAGCGGATCGAAACCGCCCTGCACGACTGGTTCGAGGCGCACAGCCCGCGCACCGCCGAACGCTTCCCGATTGCGGAAATGCGCGCCCTGCGGGAGCGGGTGATGGACGAGTTCCCGCAGCTCGCGCACGACCTCGGCCTGCTGCGGCGGCTGACCATCGAACGCGCGCTGCGCGAGAGCGGCGACGACCCGGAGCTGGCCAGCGCCGCCTACGCGATCTTCTTCCGCGAGCGCAACCGGGTCGAGTTCTTTCCCGATGCGCTCGATGGCCTGCGCCGGATCGCCGCGCACCTGCCGGTGGCCGCCGTGACCAACGGCAATGCCGACCTTGCCGCGATCGGCATCGATGCGCACTTCCGGTTCGCCTTGACCGCGCGCGAATACGGCGCACCGAAACCGGATGCCGGGTTCTTTCTCGAAGCCTGCCAGCGGCTCGGTTTTCCGGCGGGCGAGGTCCTGCACGTCGGCGACGATCCGCACGTGGACATCCTCGGCGCGGCCCGCGCCGGCCTGCGCACCTGCTGGATCGACCGCGGCCTGCACGCCTGGCCGGAAGCGCTACCCGCCGCCGATTTGCGGGTGACCACGCTGACCGAACTGGCCGACTGGCTGGACAGCGGCGCCGTGCTCAAGAAGGTGGCTTGATCCTCGTCAGCGCACGATGCTCGGCCCGAGCAGAGCGCCACAGGCCAGCGCCAGCGCGGCCCTGACGATGATCCAGGCGCGGTGAGCCGGTCGATCCCGTCGATGCGAACGCCTACAGCCAGCCCTTCTGCCGCGCCAACCGGTAGGCTTCGATGCGGTTGCCGACGCCGAGCTTGCCGATGGCTTCGGACAGGTAGTTGCGCACGGTGCCGTGGGAGAGGTTGAGCTTCTCCGCGATCTCGCCGGCCGACAGGCCTTCGCCGGCCAGGCGCAGCGCCTGACGCTCGCGGTCGGTCAGCGGGTCCGCTTCTCCCCAGGCTTCCACCGCCAGCTGCGGGTCGATGGAGCGGCCGCCGCGCTGCACGTTGCGGATGGCGTCGGCCAGTTGCTCCGCCGGAGCATCCTTCAGCAGGTAGCCGCGCACCCCGGCCTCCAGCGCGCGCCGCAGGAATCCGGCGCGGGCGAAGGTGGTGATGATCACCACCTTGATCGGCAGCTCGTGGCGGGCGATGCGCTGCGCCAGTTCCAGCCCGGTCAGGCCGGGCATTTCGATGTCGGTCAGCAGCACGTCGGGCTGGAGCCGCTGCAACTCGCGCCACGCGGCTTCGCCGTCGCCGACGTGGGCCACCACCTCGAGGTCGGATTCCATCCCCAGCAGCGCGGTCAGCGCGCCGCGCAGCATGGCCTGGTCTTCCGCCAGCACGATCCGGATCATCCTTCTTGCCCCTGCGTCCTGGGTTCGCTTGCGAATCCGCTGGACGTGGGCACGGCGCGCAGGGGCAGCGGCGGCTCGCGCCGGGCCAGCGGCACCCGGATCCGCAGCGTCGTGCCCGCGTTGCGCGTCGATTCGACGTGCAGTTCGCCGTCCAGCGCGCGCACGCGGTCGCGCATGCCGGACAGGCCGTTGCCGTCGGTCGTCGCGCCGCCGCGGCCGTCGTCGCTGATGCTCAGTTGCACGGCCTTGTCTTCGCGGATGAACTCCACCTGCGCCTGCGTGGCGTGCGCGTGGCGGGAGATATTGGTGATCGCTTCACGCAGCACCAGCGCCAGACCGCGTTCGACCTCGGGGGGCAGATCCGGTGGCGGCGCGCCGTAATCCAACCCGACCTGCGCCGATTCCAGCAGCAATCTGGCCGAAGCCAGCTCCGCCGCGAGATCGGTGGCGCGGATGCCGGTGACGGCGCTGCGCACCTGCGCCAGCGCCTCGCGCGCCACCCGTTCGGCGTCTGCCAGTTCGTGTTTCGATGCCACCGGGTCGCGATCGAACAATTTGCGCGACAGTTCCAGCTTCAGCGTGATCAGCGACAGCGTATGCCCCAGCAGATCGTGCAGGTCGCGGCCGATGCGCTCGCGCTCGGCGGTGGCCGCAAGCTTGCGGATTTCCTCCTGCGACAGCGCCAGCGCGGCGTCGTGTTCCTGGGCGGCGTGCTCGACGTTGACGATCATGCCGATCACGAAGGTCATGACCGGCACCCAGATCCAGAACCCCGACGGATAGCCGATCGCGGCGGCTACCGCCACGAACACGACGTTCATCGCCAGCAGCTGCAGGGCGTAGTGGAGCAGCTTCGGCGGCCGCTGCTCCGACACCCGCAGCATCACGCAGCCGAACACGAAGTAGCTCAGGCCCGAGGGATACCAGCGCAGCAGGGCCAGGCTGAGCGCCGCCATCCCCAGCGCGTATCGCCATCCGAGCCGGCGCGGGCCGAAGATGACCCGTGCGTACATCCACAGGAACAGCGGATAGGACAGCAGGGTGAGCGTCGCCCAGAGCCAGTCGTAGCCATCGCTCAGCAGCGGCGTCAAGAACACCCACAGCGACCACAGCAGGTGCACGCCGCCGGTCCACGGCGATTTGCCGCGCTGCACGTCCCGCGCGGCCGCCGAGTCCGGCGTCGGGGTGTACTGGCGTTGCAACCAGGCAGGCAGGTTCATGCACGCATCCTAGAACAACCGCAAGCGACGGCGACCCGCATGTTCACCCGTCGCGCGCTGCGCAAGCATCCCCGGGCGTCACCGCAATCGCATGACAGTTGTCAGCGGACGGCGTCCTTCGCCATGCCCACACTGGCGCAAGGTTCGATGTCGAGATGGAGGAACAGCCGATGTTGACACACCCGGGAAAACTGCTGGCTCCGGCGTTGTCGCTGGGTTTTCTGGCCGTTGCCTTCCGCTTCGACGCGAATCACGTCGAATGGTTCTGGTCCGATCGGCCCATCGTCGCCGCCGTGCTGGCCTGCATGGCCGCCGGATACGGCATCGCCGCGCTGAATGCCTGGCGCAACGTCCGGCGACAGCCTCCGCGTTAACGCATCGCTCGACGCATATGTCGGATGATGCGCGTTCCGTCGCCTTGAAGAACCCCGAATGAACAGCAACGCCGACCTTCTCGAATCCCTGAGGATCGACCGCAACGCCGCGCCGCCCCCGGAATCGCGCAAGGGGCTGTGGATCGCCCTGGCGGTGGTCGCGGGCCTGCTGCTGGCGGTGGCGGGATGGCGGCTGCTGCGCCCGGGCAAGGGTGTCGAGGTTCGGGTGGCCGAAGTTGCCGCAATCGGCGGTGGCGGCGCGTCCGGCCCGGCCGTGCTCGATGCCACCGGCTACGTGGTCGCGCGGCGGATGGCCACGGTCTCGGCGAAGGTGACCGGCAAGGTGCGCGACGTGTTGATCGAGGAAGGCCAGCGCGTCGAGGAAGGCCAGGTGCTGGCGAATCTGGATCCGGTGGACGCCGACGCGCAACGTCGGTTGTCCGCCGCCCAGCTGTCCGCGGCGCAAAGCCAGATCGCCGGCGTGGCGGCGCAGCTGCGGCAATCCGAGGCCGATGCCATCCGGCTCGGCGCCCTGGTGCGGCAGCAACTGGTCTCGCGCGCCCAGTACGACCAGGCCATCGCCGCCCGCGACGCCCTGCGCGCACAGCTGGCCACCGCCCAGCGCAATGCGCAGGTGGCGCGCGACGCGCTGCGGATTGCCGACAACGGCATCGACAACACCATCGTGCGCGCACCGTTTGCCGGCGTCGTCATCGCCAAGGCGGCGCAGCCGGGCGAAATCGTCTCGCCGCTGTCGGCAGGAGGCGGCTTCACCCGCACCGGCATCGGCACCATCGTCGACATGGCTTCGCTGGAAGTCGAGGTCGACGTGGGCGAGGCCTACATCGGTCGGGTCAAGCCGGACATGCGCACCGAGACCGTGCTCAACGCCTACCAGGACTGGAAGATCCCGGGCAAGGTCATCGCCATCATCCCCACCGCCGACCGCGGCAAGGCGACCGTGAAAGTGCGCGTCAGCCTGGGCGCGCTGGGCGATCCCAGGATCGTGCCGGACATGGGTGCGCGGGTGAGTTTTCTCGAAGACGCCAGCCCCGCGCGGGCGCAGGGGAAACCAGGAGTGCTGGCGCCGTCCAACGCCATCGTCGAACGCAACGGCGCGTCGGTGGTGTTCGTCCAGAGCGGGGATGCGGTCGCGATGCGCGCAGTTCAGCTGGGCCGCACCCTGGGCGACGACCGCGAGGTGCTGTCCGGACTTTCCGGCGGCGACCGGGTCGTGCTGGATCCGCCGGAAGCGCTGCGCGACGGCGCGCGGGTGACGGTCGCGCGCGAAGATGCGGCAGACGACGAGTGACGAAAGACGAAAGACGAAAGACGAAAGACGAAAGACGAAACAGACAACCGGAGAACCGACCCATGCCCCCCCTCGTCAACATCCGCAACCTGCACAAGACCTACCAGCGCGGTCCGGAAAAGGTCGATGTGCTGCGCGGCATCGACCTCGACATCGCCGAGGGCGATTTTGTCGCCCTGATGGGCCCCTCGGGTTCCGGCAAGACCACCCTGCTCAACCTGATCGGCGGGCTGGATTCGCCCAGCGCCGGCAGCATCGAGATCGCCGGCCAGCACATCGAGAAGCTCGGCTCCGGCCAGCTGGCGCACTGGCGCAGCAACCACGTCGGCTTCGTGTTCCAGTTCTACAACCTGATGCCGACCCTGACCGCGCAGAAGAATGTCGAGCTGCCGTTGCTGCTGACCCGGCTGTCGGCCGCGCAGCGCAGGCAGAACGCGGCCATCGCGCTGCAGCTGGTGGGGCTGGGCGACCGCGGCAAGCATCGTCCCAACGAGCTGTCCGGCGGCCAGCAGCAGCGCGTGGCGATCGCGCGCGCCATCGTTTCCGATCCCACGCTGCTGATCTGCGACGAGCCCACAGGCGACCTCGACCGCGCCTCGGCGGAGGACATCCTCGGGCTGCTGCAGGAACTCAACCGCACCCACGGGAAGACCATCGTCATGGTGACCCACGACCCCAAGGCCGCCGAATACGCCAGCCACACCCTGCATCTGGACAAGGGCGTGCTGGTCGAACAGGTGGCGCACGCCGCCTGAGCCGGAGGTTTCGATGAAATATCTCCACCTTGTCTGGGCCGCGCTGGCGCGCAGCAAAACCCGCACCCTGCTGACGTTGCTGTCGGTGGTGACCGCGTTCCTGCTGTTCGGAATGCTCGATTCGGTGCGGGTCGCCTTCAATTCCGGCGGCGATGTCGCCGGCGCCAACCGCATGGTGACGATGTCGCGGCTGTCGATCACGCAGATGCTGCCGTACAGCCTGGACGCGCAGATCCGCGCCGTGCCCGGGGTGAAGAACGCCGCGTACGCGGCCTGGTTCGGCGGCATCTATCGCGACCCGAAAAATTTCTTCGCCAACTTCAGCGTCAGCCCCGAATACCTGGACCTGTACCCGGAGTTCAAGCTCCCGCCCGCGCAGAAGCAGGCGTGGCTGGCCGACCGCCGCGGCGCGGTGGTGGGCAAGGCGTTGGCGGACCGTTTCGGCTGGAAGGTGGGCGACACCATCCCGCTGCAGGCCACCATCTTCCCGACCCGCGGCAGCAACGACTGGTCGTTCACCCTGCGCGGGATCTACCGCATCGACGACCCCAAGCTGAAAGGCCAGGAACAGGCGATGTTCTTCCACTGGAAGTACTTCGACGAAGCCAATGACTACGTGAAGGGCCGGGTGGGCTGGTGGATCGTGGAGCCAGCCGGCGCCGATGCCGCCGACCGCGTAGCCAAGGCCGTCGACAAGCTCAGCGAGAACTCGGACCACGAGACCAAGACCCAGAGCGAAGCCGCGTTCAACCAGAGCTTCGCCAAGCAGTTCGCCGACATCGGCCTGATCGTGTCCGCGATCATGGGCGCGGTGTTCTTCACCCTGCTGCTGCTGACCGGCAACACCATGGCGCAGGCGGTGCGCGAGCGCATTCCCGAGCTGGCGGTGCTGAAGACCATCGGCTTCTCCAACCGCAGCGTGCTGTGGCTGGTGCTGGGCGAATCGGTGCTGCTGGTGGTGCTGGGCGGGCTGCTGGGCATGGGCCTGGCCGCCGCCATCGTGCCGGCGGTGGGCGCCGCCAGCGGTGGGATGGTGCAGCTGCCGGGCCTGCTGGCGCAGACCTGGGGCATGGGGCTGGCGCTGATGGTCGGCATCGGCCTGCTGGTAGGCCTGCTGCCGGCGCTGCGCGGCATGCGCCTGAACATCGTCGATGCGCTGGCGGGACGGTGAGGCGTCGATGAACAAGCACCTTCTTCCAGGGGCGCCGCTCAAGAGGACACCCGCATGAAACGTTTTTTCTCCGGCCTGCTGACCGTTCTTGCTCTTGCGCTGATGCTGGGTGGGTGGATCGTGGCGCCATGGCCGGTCGTGCTGGGTCTGGTCGTCCTGATCGCCCTGTGGCTGGGCTTGACCCGCAGCGGGCGGCTGGCGCGCGAGGCGGCGATGATCGGCATCGCCAGCTTGCCGCAGCGCTGGGGCGCGTCGCTCGTCATCGTGATCGGGATCGCCGGCGTGGTCGGCGTGCTGGTGGCGATGCTGGCGATGGGCGAAGGCTTCAAGGCCACGCTCGACAAGACCGGCAGCGACGACAGCGCGATCCTGCTGCGCGCCGGTTCGCAGGCGGAAACCAATTCCGTCATCACCCGCGACCAGGTGCCGCTGGTCACCGCACTGCCCGGGATCGCGCGTGGGCAGGACGGCAAGCCGCTGGCGTCGGCGGAGCTGTCGCAGGTGGTGAACCTGCCCACCCGGGCCGATGGTGGCGATGCCAACGTGCAGTTCCGCGGCGTCGGCCCGGAAGGCTGGGCCATCCGTCCGCAGCTGCGGATCGTCGAAGGCCGTCGCTTCAACCCGGGTCTGCGCGAACTGGTGGTCGGCAGGGGCGCCCAGCGGCAGTTCCGCGGTCTTGAGGTCGGCCGGCAGTTGAAGCTGGCCAACCAGATGTGGACGGTGGTCGGCGTGTTCGAATCCGGGGACGCGCACGATTCCGAACTGTGGACCGATGCCGACGTGCTCGGGCCGGCCTACCAGCGGCAGGCGTTCCAGTCGATGACGGTGCGGCTGGAAGGCAGGTCCGGATTCCGGCGGTTGAAAGCGGCGCTGGCGGCCGATCCGCGCCTCAAGCTCGATATCGATACCACGCGCAATTACTACGGCAGGCAATCGGAAGGACTGGCCAAGCTGATCAGGATCCTGGGCAGCGTGATCGGAGCGATCATGGCGATCGGCGCGGTGTTCGGCGCCCTCAACAGCATGTATGCGGCGGTCGCCGGGCGGGCCCGTGAAATCGCCACCCTGCGTGCGCTGGGCTTCCGCGGCCTGCCGGTGGTGACCGCGGTGATGCTGGAAACCATGCTGTTGGCGCTGCTGGGCGGCGTGCTGGGCGCGCTGATTGCCTGGACCTTGTTCAACGGCTACACGGTCAGCACGCTGGGCAGCAATTTCAGCCAGGTGGTGTTCCAGTTCAAGGTCGGCCCGACGCTGGCCTGGACCGGGCTGAAATGGGCGCTGGGCATCGGTCTGGTCGGCGGCCTGTTCCCGGCGCTGCGGGCGGCGCGGCTGCCCGTCACCGAGGCGCTGCGGGCGGGTTGAGGGATTGCCTCAAACCACCTCGGCCAGCTCTTCTTCACGTGGCGTCCGGCCGCTGCGCAGGCCGTCGATCACGAACAGGGCCAGCGCGATCCAGATGCAGATGAAGCCGATCAGCTGGCCGTGGTCGAACGCTTCGTGCAGCAGGAACACGCCGACCAGGAATTGCAGCGTCGGCGAGATGTATTGCAGCAGGCCGGCCACGCTCAGCGGGATTCGCCGCACCGCGTAGGCGAAGCCGATCAGCGGCAGCGCGGTCAGCACGCCCGACAACGCCAGCAGCAGCGTGCCGAGGGTGCCGTAGCCGTGCCCGAAGCCGCCGCCGCCGTGCAGTTCGATCCACAGCAGCCAAGCCAGGCCGGGCAGGAACAGGAACGCGCTCTCCACGCCAAGCCCCGCCACCGGGTCCACGTGCGCCTGCTTGCGCAGCAGGCCGTACAGGCTGAAGGAAATCGCCAGCGACAGCGCGATCCACGGCAGGCCGCCGTACTGCACGGTCAGCCAGCCGACGCCGACCAGCGCCACCAGCACCGAAGCCCACTGCAACGGACGCAACCGTTCGCGCAGGAACAGCACCCCGATCACCACGTTGCACAGCGGGTTGATGAAATAACCCAGCGCCGCCTCGACCACGTGACCGGCGTTCACCGCCCAGATGTACAGGCCCCAGTTGCCGGCGATCAGCAGGCTCGATGCCATCAGCGTCCAGCCCAATCGGGACTGCCCCGCCAGCGTCCGCCGCAGCCAGCCAGGCCCGCTGCGCCAGACCAGTACGGCGGAGACGAACAGCGCGCTCCACACCACCCGGTGCAGCACGATCTGCAGCGAAGGCACCGCGGCGAGCAGGTGCCAGTACAGCGGCGAGAAGCCCCAGGTGACGAAGGCCGCGACCGCGGCCCAGACGCCGCGTGCGGTGTCGGCGTGGGCGTCGTCGGTCATGCCGCGTCGCTCCCCGCCACCATCTTGCGCAGCGCCTTGCCGAAGGTGATCACGACCACTCCGAGCAGGATCACGCCCATGGCGACCAGTTCGCTGCCGTCGAAGCGCTCGTGCGCCAGCCACGCGCCGAGCAGCACCGCGATCGCCGGGTTGACGTAGGCATAGCTGCCCGCCAGCGCCGGCCGCACGTGGTTGAGCAGCCAGATGTAGGCGGTGAATCCGCCCAGCGAACCCAGCACAACCAGATACCAGAAGGCAGCAATTGCGCGCGCGTCGGGCACGTGGGCGAAACGCTCGCCCATGGCCAGCCCGGCGCCAGTCATCAGCAGCCCGCCGCACAGCATTTGCCCGGCCGCCGACATGAACGGCGCCGGCAGGTCGCGGCCGCGGCTCCAGATCGATCCGTATGCCCAGCCGATGCAGGCGACCAGCAGGGCGATGAGCCCCACCGTCGAGCCGTTCAGGCTGCTGCCGACGTTGAGCCAGACCACGCCGAGAAAGCCGATTCCCAATCCCGCCCATTCCAGCCGGGTCGGACGGTCGCCGCGGACCGCGGCGAACACCGCCAGCCACAGCGCCGAGGACGCCAAAGTGACGGCGGTCAGGCCCGAGGACACCGTGGTTTCGGCCAGGTTCACCATGCCGTTGCCGAGCAGCAGCATGAAAAACCCCATCGGCAGCAGGCTGCGCCATTGGGCGCGGGTCGGCGCCGGCACGCCGCGCCAGCGCAGGACGCCGTAGAACAGGCCGCCGGCCACGAGGAAGCGGATCCCGCCCAGCAGGAACGGCGGGAAACCGCCCTCCAGCGCGAAGCGGATCGCCAGATAGGTCGAACCCCAGATCAGGTACAGCGCGCCCAACGCCAGCGCGACGCCGGAGGCCGGCGCCGGCGTGATGGAGGCTGTGGAAACGGTGGAAGACGTCATCGGGAATCCATCAACGGAAGCGGGTGCCGAATTCGGCACCCGCGAAATTCTGGACACTTGCTGGAAAATCCGCCCCCCGGGTCAGCCCGGAGGCGTCACGACTGCTTCAACGCACTGGGCCCGACCGCGACCGATCCCGCTCGGGTCGGTTGCCGTGCGCCCGACCCGCACGCCATCCAATGCGTTCGGCGAAGTCGGTCAGGGTAGCGGCAGCCCGATCAAGGAAAAGTCAACGCCGCGTCGCCGGAGACGTCGTTCAGTCGGCCCAGTGCCCGGCAGCGTTGCGCGTCTGCGGCAGCACCTGGGCGGCCAGCCGGTCGTTGCGCCCAAGCAGCCAGATGGCGTCGCCGAGGATCGCCGCCGATTCGCGCAGCAGCGGATCGGTCGCCTTGCGCGCCGCCTCCGCGCGCGCCACGTCGTCGGCGGCGTTGCGCTCGTCGGCGGTCAGGCCGTCGTCGGAACGGTTCTCCAGCAGCGGGTCGCGGCTGATGCCCAGTCGCGCGCGCGTTTCGGCACGCTGCTTGCGCTGGGCGTCGAAGCGGTCGCGTTCGGCGCGGCGATCGGCTTCGTTGAGCGAGATCCATTTCCTGGCCTGTTCTTCGCGGAACTGACGCACGTCCTCGACCCACCACTGGTATTCGACGTCGCGGGCGGAGCGCGCTTCGTGGCGCGCCTGCAGCGGCGCCAGCAGCGGCGCGAAATTGCCGTACTGCACGTGCGGCGTGGCGGCGATCCGGGTCCACGGCAGCGCGTTCGGATAGGTGCTTTCGCCGTATTCGCCGGCGTCCACGCTGGTCGGGAATGCGACGTCCGGCACCACGCCCTTGTTCTGCGTGCTGCTGCCGTCCGGGCGGAAGAACTGGGCGATGGTCAGCTTGAGCTCGCCGTAGTGCGCGTCTTCCTTGGACGGCCAGCGGTCCAGGTCGAGCATGGTCTGCACCGTGCCTTTGCCGAACGTGGTCTCGCCGATGATCAGGCCGCGCCCGTAGTCCTGGATGGCGCCGGCCACGATCTCCGACGCCGAGGCCGAGCCGCGGTTAACCAGCACCGCCAGCGGGCCATCCCAGGCCACGCCGCTGTCCTGGTCGTGGTTCACCGTCACCTTGCCGCCGGACTCGCGCACCTGCACCACCGGGCCCTTGTCGATGAACAGTCCGGTCAGTTCGACCGCCTCGGCCAGCGAGCCGCCGCCGTTGCCGCGCAGGTCGAGCACCACGCCGTCCACCTTCGCGGTGCGGAAGTCGGCGAGCATCCGGGTGATGTCGCGGGTGGCCGAGGCGTAATTGGGGTCGCCGCGCCGGCGCGCCTCGAAGTCCTGATAGAAGCCGGGCAGGCGGATCACGCCGATTTTCCGCGCCGGACCGTCGCTGCTGGCGGGGACGACGATGGTTTCGGCGCGGGCGCGGGCATCCTCGATCCTCACCTTGGCGCGGGTCAGCACCAACTGCTGCGGCCGGCTGTCGAGCGGTGCCTCGGCCGGCACCACGTCGAGCCGGACCTTGGTGCCGGCCTTGCCGCGAATCAGCTGCACCACGTCGTCCGTGCGCCAGCCGATCACGTCCTGCATTTCGCCGGACGGGCCCTGCGCGACGCCGACGATGCGGTCGCCGCTCTTGAGCCGGCCGCTGCGATCCGCCGGCCCGCCGGGCACCACTTCGCGCACCACGGTCGCATCGTCCTGGCGGAACAGCACCGCGCCGATGCCCTCCAGAGAATTGGACATGGAGATGGCGAAGTTCGCCGCGCTGCGCGGATTCATGTATTCGGTGTGCGGATCGATGGTTTCCGCGTAGGCGTTCATGAAGCTCTGGAAAACGTCGTCGCCCGTGAGCTCGTCGACGCTTTCCTGCATGCTGGCGTAGCGCCGGTCGAGGGTCTTGCGGATGTCCTCGGGCTTCTTGCCGGCCAGCTTGAGCCGCAGCCAGTCGTTCATCACCGATTGCCGCCACAGCGCGTCGAGCGCGGCGGAGTCCGCCCAGGGGGCGTCCTTGCGATCGTAGTAGTAGCGCGTATCGCCGGTGAAATCGAATTCGCCCTTGAGCAGGCCGCGGGCGTAGGCCGTGCGCTGCCGCACCCGGTCGCGATAGACGGTGAAGATCGCCCAGGCCGGCGCGACCTGCCCGCTGCGGATCGCGCTACCCAAGGTGCTGGAATAAGGCCGGAATCCGGCCACGTCCTGCGCGGTGAGGAAGAATTTGTTCGGATCCAGCGACTTCAGGTATTCGTCGAGGATCTGCTGCGACAGCGCCGCATCGAGCGTCCGCGGGCGATAGGCATAGCGGCTGTCCGACAGCAGCCCGTAAACCATGCGCGAGGTGGTCATCTGCGCCGTGGTCGGCCCGCTGCCGATGCCGGGATTCTGGTCGGCCGCGAGGCCCGCCGTCGAAAGCGTCAACGGCAGGACCAGCGCCAGCCCGGTGAGCAGGGCGCGCATGCGGCGGGAAAGGAACTGGATCATCGTGTCTCCGCGACGCGCTGCGCCGCTGCAAGGTGTTCTTGTTGGAATGCGGGGTGGATGGCCTGCCGGGCGCCTGCCTTGTTGTGGAAACCTGCGCCCATCGCCTGCGTCCACTTTATCCGGCTTGCGCAGGCAATTGTGAATGCATGCCTCACGGAAATGGTCGGTGCGATGGTACGCACCTAGGCGGTCGCCGATTCCGCCGCCAGCGCGTCCCGGAGCGCGTCGGGCAGCTCCGGCCGGGACTGCAGCGCGAGCCCGAACTGGCGCCCAAGCTGGCGGGCGAGCACCGGCTTGACGGCGTCCAGCGACGACGGGCCGCCGAGGCCGTTCAGTGCGACCACCTGCAGTCCGGCGTAGCCGCAGGGGTTGATGCGCGCGAACGGCGGCAGGCTTTCGCCATTGATGTTGAAGGCAAGGCCGTGAAAGGCGCGGCCGTGGCGCACCCGGATGCCCAGGGCGGCGATCTTGGCATCGTTGACGTACACGCCCGGCGCGCCGGCGCGCCGGGTGCCGCCGATGTTCCATTCGTCCAGGGTGTCGATGACGGCCTGTTCGATCCGGCAAACGAACTCGCGCACGCCGATCTTCAGCCGCTTCAGGTCGAGCAGTGGGTAGGCCACGATCTGGCCGGGGCCGTGGTAGGTCACCTGTCCGCCGCGATCGACGTGGACCACCGGGATCTCGCCCGCCATCAGCACATGCTCGGGCTTGCCGGCCTGGCCGAGGGTGAACACCGGCTCGTGTTCGACCAGCCAGAGTTCGTCGGGCGCGGCCTCGTCGCGGGCGTCGGTGAAGGCCTGCATCGCGCGCCAGACCGGGACGTAGGGCTGCCGGCCGAGGTCGCGCTGGATTGCGGTCAGGAGTGCGGCGGCGCCTACAGGGTCCACTTCACTTCCGGGTGGTCGCGCAGCGCCTGATGGGCGCGCTCGTAGTCGTCGCGCGAGGCGGCGCGGAAGGAAATCCGCACCGACACGAACTTGCCGTTGGCCGAATGCCGCCAATTCACGGTCTCATGCAGGACGTCGATCCCGGCGGCCTGCAGGTGGCGCGGCAACTCGGATTCCAGATGCTTGTCGGCGCTGCCCATGGCCGCCAGTTCGAACGTGCCTGGATACTGGAAACCGTGCTCGGGATTGTCGGAATGGAGTGTGTTCATCGCTTGCAGATGGGGGCGGGTCGCGTCCGGCTCAAGCCGGTCAGTTTTCCCACCACATCAGCAGGTCGTGCCAGAGGCGCTTGAAGAAGCCGCCTTCCTCGACCGCATCCAGCGCCACCAGCGGCGCCTGCGCGATCACCTTGCCGTCCAGCGTCACCTTGACGGTGCCGAGTTTCTGGCCCTTGGCGATCGGTGCGGTCAGCGAACGCGGTAGCTCCATGCTGGCCTTCATCTGCGCATACCGGCCGCGCTGGGCGGTGACGAGCAGCGGCGTGGCAACGCCCACGCGAACGGCGTTGTTTTCGCCCTTCCACACCTTCGGCGTGGCCAGCGGCTTGTTGGCTTCATAGACCCGGTGGGTTTCGTAGAAGCGGAACCCCCAGTTGAGCAGGGCCAGCGAATCCACCGCGCGCTGGTTCTCGCTGGAATCGCCCATCACCACCGTGATCAGGCGCTGGTCGCCGCGCTTGGCCGAAGCCATCAGGCAATAGCCGGCGGCGCTGGTGTGTCCGGTCTTGATGCCGTCCACCGAGGGATCGCGCCACAGCAGCAGGTTGCGGTTGGGCTGGGTGATCGGGCCGACCGTGAATTCCTTGATCTTGTTGTAGGCGTAGGCGTCCGGGAAGTTGCGGATCAGCGCGCGCCCGAGCAGGGCCAGGTCGCGCGCGGTCGTCACGTGGCCCTCGGCGGTCAGGCCGTGCGGATTGACGAAGTGGGAACGGGTCATCCCGATCTGCTTAGCGTAGGCGTTCATCAGCTGGGCGAAGGCCTGCTCGCTGCCGGCGACGTGCTCGGCCAGCGCGATCGCGGCATCGTTGCCCGACTGCACCACCATGCCGATTTCCATCTGCTCCAGCGGCGCAGTCTTGTTGACTTCGAAACCGCTGTAGCTGCCGTCGGTGCCGGCGCCGCCTTCGCGCCAGGCGTGTTCGCTCATCCGCACCGGATCGTTGCGGTGGATCTTGCCGGCGGCGATCTCGGCGGCGATCACGTAGCTGGTCATCACCTTGGTGATGCTGGCCGGCTCGACGATGGCGTCGACGTTCTCGCCGGCGAGGATCTGTCCGGTCTCGTAGTCCATGACCAGCCACGCCTTGCTGGTTCTGGGCGCGGGCGCGTCGGGAACCGGCAGGCGGTCGCTGAGGGCCGCCGGCGCCGAAGCGGGCGGCGGGGTCTGGGCGAAACCGGCACCGGGGGCGAGTCCCGCCCCGAACGCCAGGCCGGCGCTGGCCAACACGATGAACGACAGCGAACGCAACCGCATTCGTGAATTCTCCTTCGGGGGATGCCGGGATCGGACCGGCAGGACGGACAAGGTTTCCAGTGGTTCCATTCTAAGGCAATGCTGATCAAGTCCATCCTGGTCTTGATCAGCAGTCGCACGTCCGGCACAGGTCCATGTGCCGCGGGCAACGCTGACTTTTTCAGCGTTGCCTTAAGACACGCGGCAGAGCGAGCGCTTGCGCGTCGGATCTGCAGGGGGGGCCATCAAAGACGCGTGGCGACATCGCAACTGTCCGTTCGGGACGGTTCGACGACGCCTTCAGTCGACGACCCGCTGGGGTCGACCCAATCCCAGACCTTCGATCCGGGACGCAAGTTCCGGAGCGGTTTCGGGATCGACCGGCCCGACCCGCAGTCGCCACACCTGCCGCCCGCCGACGTCGGCGACCAGGATCCGGGCCTGGGTGACGGCGGCGCGCAGCAGCACCGAAAGTGCGTGCCTGGCGTTCTCCTCGCTGCTGAAGCTGGCGACCTGCAGGACGACGGCCTGCGGATCGGCTGCAGGCGCACCGGATTCGGACGGGGTTGCAGGCGCCGCCACGGTCGCGGGGGCGGCATTCGCGACGGGATTCGGTGCGGGTGGCGCTGCGGCGGCCGCAACGGACGGAGCCGGGGGCGGTGAGTGCAGGGACGCGGGCGACGCCTGCGGTCGCCCCGTAGCGACACGGATGCCGCGGGACTGCATCCACGCGTCGAACTCGGCGGCCGTCAGGTTGCGGCCATCCTGCTGCATGTAGAAGCGGTTTCCGGTCGCTGGTGCGGTTGCCGCAACCTGCAGCGCCGCCGGCTGGGCCATCGCGGGCCGTGCGGCTGGCTCGGGCTGCCGTGGCGCTGGGTTCGCCGCCGCGGCGGGCAGTCCGGAAACCAGACGATCCATTGCCGTCGGTGCCGGTTGGGCGGGAGGTTGCCGTGCGGACGCATTCGCGACCATGTCCTCGGGCGTCAGCGCTTCCACCCGCACCCGCGCCGTGCCGCGGTCGCGATAGCCAAGCTTGACCGCCGCCGCATAGCTCAGGTCGATGATCCGGTTGGAATGGAACGGCCCCCGATCGTTGACCCGCACGATGATCGAACGGCCGTTGGCCAGGTTGGTGACCCGCGCGAAGCTGGGCAGGGGCAGGGTGCGGTGTGCGGCGGTGAAGGCGTACATGTCGTACACCTCCGAGCTGGACGTCCGGCGGCCGTGGAACTTGTTGCCGTAGTACGAGGCGTTGCCTTCCTCGACATAGCCCTCGGCGTCGTCCATCACGCGATAGCGCCGGCCAAGCACGACATAGTCGCGGTTGCCGGTGCGCGCGCGCGGTTCCTCGCGCACTTCGGGCTCGGGGATCGCATCGACGTCGGGAATCTCGTCGGGCACCGAATCCGCCTCGCCGGGGCGGAACAGTCCGCCGGCGACGTAATCCCCGCGCTTGCCCGGATCTTCCTGCGCCGGGGCATAGGGAGACACCCGCGGCGGCGTTGCACTGCCGGTGGCGGCGTGTTCAGCCGGCGCGGGCGGTGGCGCCGAGGCTGCTCGGTTGCCGGTTCCGGTCGTGGCGCAGGCCGCCAGCAGCAGCGGCAGCGTGACCGGCAGCAGCCGGCGGGAACTCACCCGGCGTCTCCACGTCCGGCGATCAGTTCGGACAGCTGGTAGACCGCGGTCGCGTAGTGCCGCGAGATGTTGTAGGTGGTGATCGCCTTGAAATCGTTGAAGACGATCCAGTATTCGGGCCCGGCGGCACCGTCGAGCGTGATCAGGGTCAGCGGCGTGTTCGCCGCCACCGGCACGGGCGATGCCGGCCGGTAATCGAGCGCGGCCAGCGAAGCCAGCGTCTGGTCCAGGGTGACGGCGTTGCCCGGGTTGACGAAATCCTGCGCGGCGGGGCCGCGAACGGCGCGAACCATCACCGATCCGCCGCGTTGCCACTGCCCCTTCTGCGCGAAATAGTTGGCGACCGAGGCGATCACGTCGTCGAGATCGTTGAACAGGTCGCGACGACCGTCGCCGTCGCCGTCGACCGCGTATTGGCGATAGCTCGACGGCATGAACTGACCCCAGCCCATCGCCCCGGCGTAGCTGCCCTTCAGGGTGGTGATGTCCAGGTGCTCTTCCTTGCCCAGCGCGAACAGCTGCGCCAGTTCGTCGCGAAAGAACGCCTCGCGCTTGTCTTCATAGGCCACCCGCGCCGGATCGCCGCTGCGGGGATAGGCGAAGGCCAGCGTGTACAGCGCATCGACCACCGGATAGCTGCCCTTGTTGGCGCCATAGCCGGTTTCCACCCCGAGGATGGCGGTGATGATCTCGGCGGGGACGCCGTACTGGCGTTCGGCGCGCTGCAGCGACGGCCGATTCGCCGCCAGGAAGGCGCGGCCGCTGTCGATCCGCGACTGCTGGATGAAGATCGGCCGGTAATCGCGCCACGGCTTGGCTTCGGCGGGCCGCGACATCGCCTTGACGATGGAATCGCGGATCTGCGCGCGCGCCAGCACCGCTTCGATCTCGGACGCGGGGATGCCGAAGCGCTGCGCCGTGGTCCGCACGAATTCGGCGCGGGCGGCGTCCAGGCCGCGGATAGGCGGTGCCTGGGGCGGTGCGGTCGGCGGGGGTGATGCGTCGGGCGGTGTTTGTACCGGCGACGGCATGGCTGCCGTGGCGGGCTTGGGGGAAGGCGCCGCACACGCGACCAGCGCGAGCACGATGCCACAGGGCAGGGCGCGGCGAATCATCGGCGCGAAGGGTAGCACGTGAAGATCGAATTCACGGCGGCGCGCATTCAGTTTTCTGCGCGCAACACCGATCAGCCGCGCCGTCCCGGTCGCTGGGGTTTGAGCGCCATCACCACCCCGAAACCGAGCAGCAGGGTGACGGCCGAGGTGCCGCCGTAGCTGAGCAGCGGCATCGGCACGCCCACCACCGGCAGCAGGCCGGAGATCATCCCGCCATTGACCACCACGTAGGCGAACAGCGACAGGCCGACCGTGCCGGCGACCAGGCGGGAATAGGCGTCGCGGGCATCGGTGGCGATCCACAGGCAGCGCGCGATCACGAACAGGTAAAGCGCCAGCACCAGCGCCACGCCGAGCCAGCCGAAATCCTCCGCCAACACCGAGAACGCGAAATCGGTGGTGTGCTCGGGCAGGTAGTTCAGGTGCGACTGGGTGCCCTGTCCCCAGCCCTTGCCGGTCATGCCGCCGCCGCCGATCGCGATCTGCGACTGCAGGATGTTCCAGCCGGCTCCCATCGGATCGTTCTCGGGATTGCGGAAGGTCAGGATGCGGTTGACCTGGTAGGGACGCAGGAACGAGAACCATTCGATCGGCGCGAACATCGCCAGCGCGAAGCCGCCGCCGCCCGTCACGGCGGCCGCGCCCCACCACCACCACGAAGTGCCGGCCAGGAACAGCACGAACACGCCGGTGGCCAGGACCAGCACCGCCGTGCCCAGGTCGTGTTGCAGCAGGGTCAATCCGACCGGCACCGCGATGATCGCCAGCGCCTTGAGCAACACCGTGAAACGCGGCGGCAGGGCATGGCGATCGAACTGCCAGGCCAGCATCATCGGCAGGCTGAGTTTGCACAGCTCGGCCGGCTGCACGTTGAAGAATCCGAGCTTGATCCAGTGGTTGCCGTACTTGCCGCCGCCGATGAACAGCACCAGCACCATCGGGATGAGCGAGAGCAGGAACAGCGCTGGAGTGAACTGTTTGAGCAGGCGTGCCGGCGTCCGCGAAGCCAGCCAGAGCGCCGTCATCCCGACGCAGAAGAAGGCACCCTGCATCGCCACCCCGCGCACCGATTCGCCGCCGGCGCTGTACTGGGTGGCCAGGCCGACCCCCATCAGCGCCAGCAGTCCCGCCAGCAGCGGCAAGTCGAAGCTGCGCGTGAAGCGCTCGAGCAGATCGCGCAGGAAGTACAGCAGGAACCTCATGGCTTGCCTGCCTGCGCCGCTTCGCGCTGGGCATCGGCGCTGCCGGTGACGTTGGTGGAATCCGGCCGCGGCGCCGCGTTTGCCGCATCCGTCGCGGTCGCCGGCTGCGGCGGGGCGGCCGATGCGACGTTCGCGCCCACCAGCCAGGCGTCGGCCACCTTGCGCGCGATCGGCGCCGCGGTGGACGCGCCGTAGCCGCCGCCTTCGATCGCGACGGCAATGGCAATGCGCGGCGCATCGGCGGGCGCGAAGGCGATGAACAACGCCCGATGGCGCAGGTGCATGGGCAGGCTGCGCGGATTGATCGCGGCGGCTCCGCGACGGCTGACCACCTGGGCGGTGCCGGTCTTGCCGGCCATCAGATAGGTCAGGCCGGGGCGGATATTGGTGGCGGTGCCGTAGCCGTGGATCGTTTCGATCATGCCCTCGCGCACCGCCTGCAGGTGCGCCTCGCTGTCGCTCATGCGCACGGGCGGGGGCAGCGCCAGCGGCGTCCATGGCGCATCGAAGCGGATCCGTGTGTCCTGCACGACGTGGGGCGTGCGCAGCCAGCCGGTCGCCAGTCCGCCGGTGGCCTTGGCCAGCTGCAGCGGCGTGACGTTCCAGAAACCCTGTCCGATGCCGGTGATGACCGTATCGCCGGCATACCACTTGCCCTGTCGGGGGGCGTGGGCGGCCTTCCACGCCGGCGACGGCAGGATGCCGCCGATCTCGCCGGCCAGATCAACCCCGGTGGGCCGGCCGAAGCCGTAGTGGCCCATGTATTCGTCGACCCGGTCGATGCCCATGTCCAGGGCCAGCTTGTAGTAGTAGGTATTGACCGACTGCGCGATCGACTTGCGCAGGTCGGTCCAGCCGTGGCCGCCGCGGTGGGAGTCGCCGTAGCCGCGCGACTGCCCGGGGAGGTAGAACATGCCGGTGGACAGGATCCTGTCCTCCGGCTTGCGCAAACCGCTGTCGAGCCCGGCCAGCCCGAGGAAAGGCTTGACCGTGGAGCCGGGCGCCACGCCGCCCAGCACGACGCGATTGAACTGCGGCCTTGAAGGGTTCTCGTTCAGCGCCTTGAACGCGGCATGGCTGATGCCGTTGACGAACAGATTGGGGTCGAAGCTGGGCAGGCTGACCATGGCCAGGACTTCGCCGGTCCTGGGATCCAGCGCCACCGCCGAGCCCTCGAGATCCCCGAAGGCGTCGGTCATCGCCCGCTGCAGGTTGACGTCGATCGACAGCTTCAGGTCGGTGCCCGCCGTGGCCGGTACCGTATCCAGCGTGCGCACCGTGCGTCCGGCGACGTTGGTTTCCATCCGCCGATAGCCGGGCCGGCCGCGCAGCTGGGCCTCGTAATAGCGCTCGATCCCGGTCTTGCCGACGTGGGTATAGACCCCGGCGACATCGCCCATCTCGGCCTGATCGCGCTCGTCGACCCGTCCGACGTAGCCGACCACGTGCGCCAGCAGCGAGCCGTAGGGATAGACCCGTTCGAGGTAGGGCACGAGTTCGACCCCGGGCAGGCGCCAGCGGTCGACCACGAAGCGCGCCGCTTCCTCTTCGCTGATGCGCAGCTTGATGGTCACCGGGCGGAACGGACGGCTGCTGCGGTAGTCGCGCAGGAACCGCTGCTGCTGCTCGGGATCGAGTTCGACGATGCCGCGCAGATGGGCCAGCAGCGCCGCGCCGTCGCCGGCGCGTTCGGGGGTGGCTTCCAGCCGCCATGCGGCGACGTTGTCGGCGAGGATCCTGCCGTTGCGGTCGTAGATCAGGCCGCGCGCCGGTGCCACCGGGACCAGCCGCACGCGGTTGGCCTCGGAGCGGGCGGCGTAGGCGTCGTGCTGCACCACCTGCAGGCGGAAATACCAGCCGCCCAGCGCCAGCAGACCGAGCGCGGCAACCAGAAAGCCCACCAGCGCGCGGCTGCGGAACAGCCCCGCCTCGGCGGCCTGGTCGCGGAGCGGGCGGGCGCCGCCGTGCATGGCTCAGGCCTTCCGCCGCGCGCGCGCCAGATCCAGCGCCAGGCACAGCGGCGGCCACAGCGCCAGGCCGACCAGCGGCTCGAGCCACACGCCCCAAGGCCGGGCCGGCATTCCCGCCACCGTCTGAATCGCGGAAACGATGACCTGGTCGTTGAGCAGCAGAACGCCGATCGCCAGCGACTGCTGCGACATCGGGAAGAAGCGCAGGCGGGCGCGGAAGCGTTCGATGATGAAGGCCAGCACCACCAGCCGCAGCGCCTGCTCGCCGAGCAGGCTGCCGTAGGCAAGATCGCCCGCCAGGCCGAAGGCGAAGGCCACGCCCGGCCCGATCCGCTCCGGCAGTTCCAGCAGCCAGTACGCCAGCACCAGCGCCGGCCAGTAGGGCCGCACCGGCTGCAGCCATTCGGGCAGCGGCAGCAGTTCCAGCAAAACGGCCAGCAGCAGGCTGACCGGCAGGACCCAGTTGTTGCGGGCCCGGGTCACGGCGACGGCTCCGGCGTCGCGGTGGTGGCGGTTGCCGGGGGCTGCTCGGCCAGTACCTGCGGCGGTCGGTAGCCGCGCAGCAGCAGCACGTCGCGACCGCGATCGAACTGGGCGGCGGGGATCACGTCCGCTTCGAGGAAGGCCCGCGCATCGCCGGCGTGCAGTGCGCCGACGCGGCCCACGGTCAGGCCCGGCGGGAAGCGCCCGCCCAGTCCCGAGGTCAGCAGTTCGTCGCCCACCCGCACGTCGGCCGACTGCGGGATGTCGCCCAGCTTCAGCAGATGGCTGTCGCCGGTGCCGTAGACGACCAGCCGCACTCCGCTGCGTGCCACCAGCACCGGCACCGCGTGGTCGGAATCGGCCAGCAGCAGCACGGTGGCGGTCCCGGGCGTGGTCGAGATGACCTGTCCCATCAACCCGCCGGCGTCGATCACGGTCTGACCCGTATGCACACCGGCCCGGCTGCCGGCATCCAGCAGCAGCCGCTGCCGCGAGGCATCCTGGTCGATGTCGATCACGCCGGCCAGCTGGACGTCGAGATGGTGGCGCGCGGCGGTGTCCAGCAGCCCGCGCAGACGGTCGTTCTCGGCGGCCGCGGTGCGCAGGCGGGCGTTGCGCGCGGCGGCCAGCAGCAGTTCCCGGCGCAAGCGCGCGTTGTCCTCGGTCAGCTGGCCGAGGGTGGCCGCGTTGTCGCTGAGGGCATTGCCGATCCGTGCCGGCATCCCCGCCAACCACCATAGCGGCTGCACCAGCGTTTCGGCCTGCGTGCGCACCGCGTGCAGCCAGCCGCCGCGATGGTCGAACACCATCAGCGCGGTGGCCAGGATGAGGAAAGCCAGCAGCCGCAGGACGCCGGCGGCATCGCCGGGGCGGGCTGCGGAAGAGCTGGCGGGGCTGGGCACGTCAGGGAGTCAGCGGGATGGAGGGCGGGAACAGCGGGATCGTTGCGACCTTACAACGCGGTTGGCGCCGTCGCGAGCGCGTGCCGCCCGGAGATCGGCGCATTCCGCCGACCGACGCGCGCAGGCGGCTCACTCCGGCGTGAAGAACTCGTTGCCGTGCATGTCCACCAGTTCCAGCGCCCGGCCGCCGCCGCGCGCCACGCAGGTCAGCGGGTCGTCGGCGACCTGCACGTGCAGGCCGGTTTCCACGCTGATCAGACGATCCAGGTCGCGCAGCAGCGCGCCACCGCCGGTCAGCACGATGCCGCGTTCGGCCACGTCCGCGCACAGCTCGGGCGGGGTTTGCTCCAGCGCCAGGCGGATCGCCGAAATGATCCCGGCCAGCGGCTCGCGCAGCGCCTCAAGCACTTCGTTGGAATTGATGGTGATGATCTTGGGCACGCCCTCGGCGAGGTGGCGGCCGGAGATTTCCACCTCGCGCACGGAGTCCTGCTGGTAGGCGTTGCCCAGTTCGAACTTGACCCGCTCGGCGGTGGCGTCGCCGATCAACATGCCGTGATGGCGGCGGACGTAGGCGATGATGGCCTCGTCGAAACGGTCGCCGCCGATGCGCACCGACTGCGAATAGACAATGCCGTTGAGCGCGATCACCGCCACCTCGGTGGTGCCGCCGCCGATGTCCACCACCATCGAACCGCGCGGCTCGGTGACCGGCATGCCGGCGCCGATCGCCGCCGCCATCGGCTCCTCGATCAGATAGACCTCGCGCGCGCCGGCCTCCTCGGCCGATTCCTTGATCGCGCGTCGCTCGACCTGGGTGCTGCCCGCCGGCACGCACACCAGCACCCGCGGGCTGGGCCGCAGGAAGCGGCTCTTGTGCACCTTGCGGATGAAGTACTTGAGCATCTCCTCGGTATAGCTGAAGTCGGCGATCACGCCGTCCTTCATCGGCCGCACCGTGGTCATGTGCCCGGGGGTGCGGCCCAGCATCTGCTTGGCTTCGCTGCCCACCGCCGCCACCGAACGTGCGCCGCCGCCGCGGTCCTGGCGCACCGCCACGACCGAAGGTTCGTTGAGGACGATGCCCTGCCCGCGGACGTAGATCAGGGTGTTGGCGGTACCGAGGTCGATCGACAGATCGCTGGAAAAATAGCCCCGAAGGAACTTGAACATGGACGCTTGCGCCGGAAGGTGGGGGAAGGCGCGCCGGGGCGCGGGCAGGGCGAAACGAGGACCGTTCGCCGCATTGCCAAATGACCGGCTAGAGTAGCAACCGCGCAGGTTGCCGGCAAGGATCGTTCTGCGCCCGCCGCGATCAGAACCCGTAGCGCAGGAAGCCGCCGTCCACGGCGATGCACTCTCCGGTGATGTAGCCGGCGGCGGGCAGGCACAGGAAGGCCACCGTGGCAGCGACTTCCTCGGGCTCGCCGATGCGGCCCAGCGGGGTGCGCAGCAGGACCTCGTCGAGGTAATCCGGGTCGGCAAGCTTGCCGCTGGTGCGGCGGGTGCGGATGTACCACGGCGCCACCGCGTTCACGCGGATGCCGTCCTCGGCCCATTCGACGGCGAGGTTGCGGGTCATCTGGTGCAGCGCGGCCTTGCTCATCCCGTAGGGCGCGCCGGTGCGGACGTGGGTCAGCCCGGAGACGCTGCCGACGTTGACGATGCTGGAGGCGGCGTGGCGCTCCAGCAGTGGATGGGCGAGGCGGCACAGTTCGAAGGCGGAAAACACGTTGGTTTCGAAGATCTCGCGCCACTGGTCCTCGCCGTAGTCCAGCGCCGGACGGGTGAGGTTGCCGCCGGCGTTGTTGACGAGGATGTGCAGTCCGCCCTGGTCGCGCGCCCAGTCGATGATTTCGGCGCGCTGGTCCTCGTCGGTGACATCGGCCGGCAGCGCCAGCACCGCGTCCTCGGGGCCGGGGAAGGCGTCCTCCAGTTCGGCGCGGGCGGCTTCGAGCTGTTCGGCATCCCGCGCGACCATCAATACCTGCGCGCCGAAGCCGAGCAACTCGCGGCAGATGGCAAAACCGATCCCGGCGCTGGCGCCGGTCACCAGCGCGCGTTGGCCGTCGAGGCTCCAGCGGGGGGATGGCATGGCGTGCTCCTTTCGCGGCGTTGGACGTAGGATAGGACACCCACCGTCACCGGGAGCGAACATGCGCCTCTTGCTGCTGACCGCGTCGATCTGCCTGCTGTCGACGGCCTGTTCGCCGTCGCCAACCCCCGACGAAGGGCGCCGCCCCGATCCGCAATCCACGACGGCGCAAACCGAAGCCGCGCCGCCTGGCGGATCGCCGATCACCGCCACCGCCAATTCCTACAAGGATGCGGCGCGCAATGCGGTCGAACAGACCCAGGACGCGGCGGCGCGGGAGCAGTCGCAGATCGATCGGGCGGAACAGTAGGCCGTCTCAGGGACTGCAGAAGCAGTAGGCCAGCGCGGTGATCCGCGGCTGGCCGCGCTGCGCCAGCGCGTTCTGCACGAAGCGCAGCGGAGCCGACGCCTGCGCGCGCTCGGCCAGCAGCGGTGCCAGCGGGCCGGCATCGGCCAGCAGGCGGGCGCCGATCCGGCTTTCCAGCACGGTGTCCAGCCACGGCGGCAGCGCGCTGCTGCCGGTCTCGATCCAGCGCGTTTGCCAGGCGTCCGGCTTGCCCAGCCTGGCCCGCACGGCGGCGTCGTTCACGGCGTCCTGCAGGCCGCCGAAGGCATCGACCAGCCCGCGTTCCTTGGCCTGCGCGCCGGTCCAGACGCGGCCGCGCGCCACCGCGTCGATCTGCTCGACGCTGCGTCCGCGCGCCTTGGCCACGCGTCCGGTGAAGTCGCGGTAGCCCTTGTCGATCACCGCCTGGATGGTGCTGGCCGTGCCCGGATCCAGCGGGCGGGTGATGTCGAGGGCGCCGGCGTAGGGCCCGGTGGACACGCCGTCGGTATGCACGCCGATGCGGTCGAGCGCGCGGTCGATGCTCGGGAACACGCCGAAGATGCCGATCGAGCCGGTGATCGTCGAAGGATCGGCGTAGATGCGGTCGGCGTTCATGCTGATCCAATAGCCGCCGGAAGCGGCCACGTCGCCCATCGACACCACCACCGGCTTGCCGGCGGCCTTCAGCGCCGCCACCGCGCGGCGGATGCGCTCGGAGGCGAACACCTCGCCGCCGGGCGAGTTGACCCGCAGCACCACCGCCTTGACGCCATCGTCCTCGCGCGCCTGGTCGAGCAGGTCCGAGGTCGAGTCGCCGCCGACCTGTCCCGGCGGCAGCTTGCCCGCGGCGATCTCGCCTTCCGCCACCACCACCGCGACCGCAGGGCGGGAATCGGGCCTGGCGTCGGCGATGCCGAATCGCGCCACGTAGTCGTCCAGTTCGGTATTGCGATAGCCGCGTTCGACCTTGTCGTCGGCCGTGCCGCGTTCGGCAAGCAGCGCGTCGAAGTCTTCGCGGGTCTTCAGGCCGGTCACCAGCTTGTGGTCGAGAGCGAGCTGCGCAAGGTCGCCCTGGGCGGACGCCACTTCTTCCGGCAGGGTGTTGGCGAATTGCTGCAGCGCCTGCGGCGCCACGCCGCGCGCCTTGCCGATGTCGGCGAGCATCCGCTGCCAGATGTCGTTCATCCAGAACAGGTCGGCTTCCTTGGCTTCCGGCGAGGCGGCGTCGAGGATGAAGGGCTCGGCCGCGGACTTGTATTCGCCGACCTTGAACAGGCGTACGTCGACGCCGAGCTTGTCCTGCAGCGCGGTGCGGAAGTACTGCCGGTACGAGGCCAGACCGGTCAGCATCACGCCCGACTGCGACATCGGGTCGAGGTAGATCTCGTTGGCCTGCGCGGCCAGCAGGTACTGGCCCTGCGAGTAGCCGTCGCCGTAGGCCAGCACCTGCTTGCCGGAAGCGCGCACCGCGGCCAGCGCCGCGGCGACCTCGCGCAGCGTGGCAAAGCCGCTGGGCTGCAGATCGTCCAGATACAGCGCGACGCGGTTGATCTTCTTGTCGGTTCGCGCCGAATCCAGCGCCCGCAGCAGGTCGCGCAGGCGCACCTCGCGGCAGCGGTCGGAGTTGCCGTTGCGCGCCAGATAGCGGCTCAGCGGGCTGCAGGTGAACTGCTCGACGATCTGGCCCTGCGGCGCGATCACCAGGGTGGTGTCGGTCTCCAGCGGCGCGATCTCGCGGTCGCGCAGCAGCACGGCGAGCAGCAGGAGAAGGAGGAGCAGGAAAAGCAGGTTCAGCACCAGCCGGCGGGTGAAGTTGATCGCGTTCCAGAGGCCGATGACCAGGCTGGCGATGGGGCCGTGACGGCAGGGGACATTCATTGCGGATTTCCGGAAGCGACGACCGCGACGAGGCGGCCGGGAAGTGGAATTCTAGTGGACGCGAAGCGCGACCTCATGCGGCATCGGTCATGGTGGCATGCGGAGGAAGCCGGCAGGCGGCGCCGGATGCGGGCGTTGCCCTAAGGCATCGGAATCCTCAGGCTGGAACGCAGGAAGCGACGTGCCAGCAGCAGTGCCGCCATGGTCAGTCCGGCGGTCAGGCCCAGCCACATGCCCTGCGGCCCCCAGCCCAGCCCCAGCCCGAGGCCCGCGCCGACCGGCATCCCCACGCCCCAGTAGGCGAGCACCGCCAGCCACATCGGCACCCTGGTGTCCTTCAGCCCGCGCAGCGCGCCGGCGGAGATGACCTGGACGCCGTCGGGGAACTGGAACAGCGCGGCGTACAGCAGCAGTGCGCCGCCGAGCGCGATCACCGCCGGGTCGGCGCTGTACAGGCCGGCCACCTGCGTATGCCCGAACAGCAGCAGCAGCGCCGAACAGGTCTGGGTCACCAGCGCCAGCGCGAAGCCGGCGAACGCGGCCCGCCGCAGGCCGTCGCGGTCGCCGCGGCCGAAGGCGTGGCCGACCCGCACCGTGGTCGCCTCGGCGATCCCGAACGGCAGCATGAAGCAGATCGAGGCGACGTTGAGCGCCACCTGGTGCGCCGCCACCGGCACCTCGCCGAGGCGCCCGATCAACAGCGCGGTGACCGCGAACAGCCCGCCTTCCATGGTGATGGTGACGCCGATCGGCAAGCCGGTGCGCAGCAGGTCGCGCTGCACCGCCCAGCGCGGCCAATCCCAGCGCGCGAACAGGCCGAGGTCGGCGAATCGCTTGCTGGTGCGCAGATACAGCGCGAAGCCCAGCGCCTGCGTCCAGAACATCAGGCTGGTGGCGATCCCGATGCCTTCGGCGCCCAGCGCCGGAAGGCCGTGCACGCCGTTGGTCAGCAGGTAGGCTGCCGGCGCCAGCACGCACAGACCGCCGAAGCCCAGCAGCATGGTCGGCAGCGACCAGTGCAGGCCGTCGCTGAGATAGCGCATCGACAGATACAGCGCGAACGCCGGCACGCCCCAGCGCACCGCGTGCAGGAAGGCGATCACGCCCGGCACGATCTCCGGCGCGATGCCCATCGGCTGCAGCAGCAGCGGCGCGAAGCTGAGCAGCGCGAAAAGCGCGATCCCAAGCGCCAGCGCCAGCCACAGGCTCTGCCGGAACAGCGCGCCGATCTCGCCGCGGCGGTTGGCGCCGTCGAGCTGCGAGACCGACGGCGGCACCGCCATCAGGGTGCCCATCGGCATCAGCATCGGCAGCCAGAACAGCGCCGTGCCCACCGACACCGCCGCCAGCGTCGCGGTGCCGTGGTGGCCGGCGACCACGGCATCGACGAAACCGACCAGCCCGCTCGACAGGTGCCCGGCCGCCAGCGGAGCGGCCAGACGCAGGCTGTGCCCCACTTCACGACGGAAGCGGGTGGTCGAAAGGGAGGCAGGCATGGTGGGCGGCTACGGCGCTGGCATCGGCACGCGCGGTCTGCCATTTTAGCCGGATGGTCGAACCTCCACCCGCCATCTCGGCACCCGCGCGTCCGCTGGCGCAGTGCGGCAACTGCGATACCGTGCTGCTCGGCCCCCACTGCCACGTCTGCGGCCAGCCTGTGGAGGGGTTGATCCGGCCATTGCGACAGGTCGTCGGCGACTTGCTCGACGACGTGTTCGATTTCGATCATCGCATCCTGCGTACCCTCGGACCGCTGTTGCTGCGCCCCGGATTTCTGACCTGCGAGTTCCTCGCCGGTCGCCGGATACGCTACGTCCCGCCGTTCCGGCTGCTGTTCTTCATCGCGCTGGTGACGTTCTTCACCGCGCGCATGACGACCTCGGCCTCAGTGAACGCGGGCGACCACGCGATCGAGCAGGCCACCACGGTGGCGGCGGTCGAGCAGGCGCGCGATGCGCGGCTGGCCGAACTGGAAGCCGCTCGCCGCGGCATGGTCGGGCAGCCTGCGGACGCCGGGCGGGTCTTGATCGCCTCCAGCGAACGTGAGGTGCGCGTCCGTGCGCAGGCGCGGATTGACGCGCTGCGCGGCGGCGCGACGCAATCGGCCTCCGCGACGCCTGCGGCCGGTGCCCAGGACCTCCCTGCGCCGCCGCCCGGCGCGGTGCACGTCGACTGGCTGCCCGCGTCGGCCAATGCCTGGCTGGACGGTCGCGTGCGTATCGCCAATGCCAACTTCGCGCGCATGGGGCAGGATCTGGACGCCTTCAAGGATGCTTCCCTGCGCGCGGCGCCCGGCGTTCTGTTCGTGCTGGTGCCGGTGTTCGCGCTGCTGCTCAAGCTGGCCTATGCCTTCCAGCATCGGCTGATGATGGAACACCTGCTGGTGGCGCTGCACAGCCATGCCTTCCTGTGCCTGGATGTGATGCTGGTGTTGCTGGTCAACGCGGCGGGCGAACTGTTCGCGACCAACAGCCTGGTGTTCACGCTGAGCGACTGGATCGCCGATCTTCTGCTGCTGTGGGCGCCGGTCTATCTGCTGCTGATGCAAAAGCGCGTGTATGCGCAAGGCTGGCCCATCACCCTGTTGAAGTTCGCCCTGCTTGGGGTCGTCTATCTCATCCTGCTGGGACTGGCGATCGCCAGCGCCAGCCTGATCGGACTGGTGTCGATGTGAGCGCGCTGATCTACGAGGTCAATCTCGATGTGGATGCCGCCGTCGCCGCCGCCTACCGCGCGTGGCTGCAGGAACACGTCGCGCAGATGCTGGCTCTGCCCGGCTTCCTGTCGGCGCAGGTGTACGAAGTGGTCGACCCGCCGTCGCCATCCGGGCGAATTGCCCTGTGCTGCCAGTACCGGTTGCGCGACGCGGACGCATTGCAGGCGTATTTCGACCACCACGCCGCCATCATGCGCGCCGACGGCATCGCCCGGTTCGGCGACCGCTTCAGCGCCGCCCGGCGCGTGTTGCACGACGCCTGAAGGAGGGTGAGCATCCCCGTTTGCAGAGCGAGTTTCGTGGTGACGGCGAACGCCCAGGCGCCGAGCGCTTGGGCGGGAAATCACGACAAGAAAGCATCCGCAGGATGGCGCAAGTGCGGTGGATGAACGGCAAGACGGGGTCTCTCCCACTTCGCCAAGATCGCCAAGCTCACCTATTCCTTGCCGGAACGTGCCGTGCGAAACGCCCTGCGGAACGCGTGCCCCGTCAGTTCGCGAAACGCCGGATAGACCAGCGGTGGCGTAGCGTCGTGATCGAGGTTGCCACGTGGCGCTGTGCGCGCAGGACTGCCTCGGGGGATGCAGCCCTTGGGAAGGGCAGGCACTTGGCATTCAAGGAAGTTTTCTTTGCGGCGATTCTCGGCGATGCGGATATGCCAAATGGCGGTACGACTCGGATGATCAGGATCGTCGTCTGCGCAGCAGGCTGTAGAACCCGAAGAACGCCAAGACTCCACTCACGGGCAGCGTGGTCCGGACCCAGGCGAAGCGGGTCGGCACGGTGGCCTGGTCCGGGACGAACAATTGGCCGTCGAACACGTAGGACGGATGCGGGTACATGCTCCCCACCTGCAGGCTGTTCCATTCGGATGCCGCCATCCGGGTCGGTACCCGACCGACGCCGGGGACGTCCAGATCGATCCAATGGGTGGTTTCCGTGCCGGCGCGGCCGCGCGGTCGGGTCTCGACGTACTTTCCCGCCACACGGACTGGGACCGGTTTGGCCTGACCCTGCTCGATTGCCTGGCGCCAGCTGGAATTGCGGGCGATCCCCGCGTCCTGCACCGGAACCATCGCGAACCCTGCGATGGCGAGCAGCGCGGACAAAACCAGACAGGCGATGGGCAGCCAGGGGAATCGGCGCTTCACTGCATCCGCGGACGATCCGGGCGGTGCCATTCCAACTCTCCGGTGACGTCAGCCCAGTCTTGCGCGGAATGGCTAGTGGATCAACTCGTACTGTTTCTGCGCGGTCAGGGTCAGCAGCCCGAAGTGACCATAGGGATAGGTGTAGATGGCGTTCTGGCCCGGGATCGTGGAGGTATGCACGCCGCCGACCGTGCAGATGCCGGTTGCGCAGACGACTTCGTCGATGTTCGACTGGATCGAATACGCGCGGGCTCCCGGTTTCTTCCCGGCCAGCCCATTGAGCAACGGGCTGTTGATGGACAGGCCCTGGGCGCCGCAGGTCGGGGTCCACACGTTCCACGGGTAGGTGCCGCAGGTCCACAGCCCGCGGTACGCGCCGGCGATGCCGACGAACGCATCGACGTAGCTCTTCAGGCCAAGCCGCTGGATTTCCCGGGCGGCCAGGGTCACGCCCATGGAGTGCGCGATGACGTCGATCTTGCCGGTGCAAGAGCTGGCAATGGCGTCGATCAGGGCGTTTTCGACCGGCGTCTCCTCGCTGCCGCTGTGGTCGTTGCAGGCCGGACAGGACTTGCTGCCCCAGTCCGGACGGAAGATCTGGGCGTCGGCATAGCCGCGGGCGCGCAGCTCGACGTAGGTGTTGTTGAAATCGGACGGGTGGCCGGCGTTGCCGTGCACCATCACCACGCTGTCCACGCAGGCCGCCCGCGCGTGGCCGCCCAGGGCCAGCGCCGCCGCCGCAAGAATCCAGGCTGCCCAGGTCCGCGCCATGATGTTCCCCTCCCCGGGAGTCATGATCGGCAAGTCCGGCGACGCTAGTCGAAAGTGCCTCTGGCCGCAATCGTACTTTGGTCGAACCCTTGAATCAGGGGCGATAGATCCAGTGCCGCGAGGCAAGAAACCCGAGGCCCGCCGTCACCAGATCGGCCAACGGCTTGAGCAGTTGTGCGGTCCGCAGGCCGGCCAGCTGGGCGGACCAGGCGACCAGCCCGGTATTCAGCGCGGTCAGCAGCAGCCACGCCACGAAGAACCGTGCCAGCGCGCGGGAACCGGGACGCTGGCCCGGGAGGGCGAAGGTCCAGCGTCCGTTGAGCCAGAATCCGAACAGTGCGCCGCAGATGCGGCCAATCACGTTGGCCGGCGCGATCGGCAGCAGCCACTGGCTGAGCGCCAGCACGAGTGCGTACTCCAGCACCCACTGCAGCAGACCGCTGACGGCGTATCGGCTCAGGTGGCGTTTCAGCGTCATCGGCGGCATTGTCGCCGAAGCGCCCGCATCGCCGCGACCGGTAGAATTGGCGGGTCACGCGAGGGATTGCCATGGATCAGCCGCTTCACGTCATCATTCTGGCCGCTGGCGAAGGCAAGCGCATGCGCTCGGCCCTGCCCAAGGTGCTGCAGCGCATTGCCGGACAGCCGATGCTCGCGCATGTGCTCGACGCGGCGAGGGCGCTCGCGCCGGCCGGGATCCATGTCGTGTATGGACACGGCGGCGAGGCGGTGCGCGCCGCCTTTGCCGACCATTTCGGCCTGACCTGGGCGCATCAGGCGCAGCAGCGCGGAACCGGCCATGCGGTGCTGCAGGCTCTGCCGGACGTCCCCGACGGGGCCCGCGTCCTCGTGCTGTACGGCGATGTGCCGCTGGTGACGCCGGAGACTTTGCGCAAGCTGCTCGGCAGCACGCGCAGTCTGGCGGTCCTGGCCGCGGAACTGGACGATCCGACCGGGTACGGACGGATCGTGCGCAATTCCGAAGGGCACGCGGCGGCCATCGTCGAACAGCGCGATGCCGACGAGGAACAGCGCCGGATCCGGCTGGTGAACACCGGCATGATCGTGGCCGATGCGGCATCGCTGCGGCGCTGGCTGTCGGGCGTGCGCGCCGACAACGCCCAGGGCGAAATCTATCTGACCGATGTGTTCGCGGCTGCGGCCCACGAGTTTGCGGCAGCGGAGATCGTCACCATCGCCGATCCGGTCGAAGCCGAAGGCGCCAACGATCCGTGGCAGCTGGCCCAGCTGGAGCGCGCCTATCAGACGCGACAGGCCAGGGCGCTGTGCGCCGCGGGTGCCCGTCTGGCCGATCCGGCGCGGATCGACGTGCGCGGCAGCGTGAGCGTGGGTCGCGACGTCGAGATCGACGTCGACGTGGTGTTCGAAGGGGAAGTGACCCTGGGCGACGGCGTGCGCATCGGGCCGTTCTGCCGGATCCGGGATTCGGTGATTGGCGCGGGCACCGAGGTGCGCGCGCACTGCGACATCGAGGGCGCCAATGTCGACGGTGCGGCGCAGATCGGGCCCTTTGCGCGGCTGCGTCCAGGCACGGTGCTGGCCGACGGGGTGCACATCGGCAATTTCGTCGAAACCAAGAAGACCGTGCTGGGCACGGGCAGCAAGGCCAACCACCTGACCTATCTCGGCGATGCGGTGGTCGGCGCCGGCGTGAACATCGGCGCCGGCACGATCACCTGCAATTACGACGGCGCGAACAAGTTCGTCACCACGATCGAGGATGGCGCCTTCATCGGCTCCAACAGCGCGCTGGTGGCGCCGGTGACGGTGGGCGAAGGCGCCACGATCGGCGCGGGCTCGACCATCAGCAAGGATGCGCCGGCGCATCAGCTCACGGTGGCGCGCGCACGCCAGTTGGCGCTGCCGGGATGGAAGCGCCCGGCGAGGAAATCGTCATGAATCCGGCCAAGGTCCGGCGTGAATCCGTTCGCAGGCTGACCGACCTGCCCAACGTCGGACCGGCGACGGCTGCCGACCTGCGTCTGCTGGGCATCGAGCGACCGGAGCAGCTGGTCGGGCGCGATCCCTGGGCGATGTACGCGCAGCTGTGCCGGAAAACCGGCGTGCGCCACGACCCGTGCGTGATCGACGTGTTCCTGTCGATCGTGGCGTTCATGGACGGCGGTTCGGCCAGACCGTGGTGGGCATTCACCGCGCAGCGCAAGGCCCATGCCGGTGCCGAAGCGCTGGGGCTGTTCAGGGCGGTTCCTGCCCCGTAGCCGATGCCGGGCGGCGGGTCAGCTCGGCAGCACCATCGACACGCAGAGCCCGCCATCCTCCCGGTTGAGCAGGGCGATCCGCCCGCCGTGGGCTTCGGCGATCTCGCGCGCCAGCGCCAGGCCCAGCCCGGTGCCGTGGCGCTTGGTGGAATAAAACGGCAACAGCGCGTTGGCGAGTACCGCATCGTTCATGCCGCTGCCGCGGTCGAGGACTTCGATGCGCCAGCCTTCGTGGATGTGGCGGATTGTCAGGCGAACCGCATCGGGCGGCGAGCCGGATTCATGGGCGTTTTTCAGCAGGTTGATCAAGGCCTGTTCCAGCTGCGCGGCATCGAAGCGGGCGATGCCATCTTCCGGGTGCAGTTCGTCGCTGAATCGCACCTGGGCGTGCAGCTGTGCGATGAATCGCCGCCAGGGCACCGGCTCTGCGTGCGGGGCGGGCAGTTTCGCGAAGCGCGCGTAGTCGCGGATGAACCCTTCCAGATGGCGCGCGCGCTCTTCGATGGTGGCCAGCGCCGAGGGCAGGCGGTCGTATTGGCCGCGCCGCAGCAGTTCGTTGCCGGAGTGTGCCAACGATGCGATCGGCGCCAGCGAGTTGTTGAGTTCGTGGCTGATCACGCGGATCACCTTCTTCCACGTCTGCACTTCCTGCCGGCGCAATTCGGCGGTGAGTTGGCGCAGCAGGATCAATTCATGCACTCGGCCGTTGAGCCGGAAGTTTCGGCGCGACAGATGGTAGATGTCCTCGTCGTCTTCCTTGCCGACGGTGAACATGCCGTCGCCGCCGCGAGCGAAGGCTTCCCGCACGACGGGTTCGGCATTGTCCAGGATCTCGTCGAAGCGATGGCCTTCCAATCGCTTGCCTTCGCCCAGCATCTTGCGTGCGGCCAGGTTGCCCAGCACGATGCGCCGCGCCGGATCCAGCAACACCATCGCCACCGGCGTGTTCTGCACCATCGTGTCCAGCAGCAATTCGCGTTGGACCAGCGCCAGTCGCTGCTCGCGCAGGGCGTCGCCCAGCGCGTTGTGGGCCGCGACCAGATCGCCAAGGTCGCCGCCGCTGTCCCAGTGGATGCCGAAGCTGAAGTCGCCGTCGCGGTAGCTGGCCACGGTGCCGGACAGCGCGCGAAACAGCGAGCGCGTGGGCGCCAGCACGCGCTGGATCAGGGCGATGCACAGGGCGATTCCGGCGCAGGCTGCCAGTGTTGCCGCAAGCCAAGGCGGGAGCCAGCGGCCCAAAAGGAGCGTGCCGACGACGGCCAGTGCGATACCGAGGCAGGCGCAGGCGATCAACTTCGACGCGATCGGAAAGGAGCGCAGCCAGTTCATGTCAGCCCCGCGAGATGCCGAGCCGGTCGAGCCGCCGATACAGCGCCTGCCGCGACATCCCGAGCTCGGCCGCGGCCTGCGCGAGCACGCCGCCGCAGCGTTCCAACGCCGCCTCGATGCATGCGCGGTCGGGTTCGTCGGATGGCGTCAGGGCCGGCTGTGCCGGCATCGGCAGCGCAAGGTCGGCAGGCTCGATCAACTCGCCGTGGGCCAGCAGCGCCGCGCGCTGCATCACGTTGCGCAGTTCGCGGACGTTGCCGGGCCAGGGATGGCGTTGCAGCAGGCGTGCGGCCGCTTCGCCCAGGCGCTTGCCCTCGGGCAGGAAATGCCGCGCCAGCGGCAGGATGTCGCGTGGACGCTGTGCCAGCGGCGGCACGCGCAGCTCGATGCCGTTGAGCCGGTAGAACAGATCTTCGCGAAACCGGCCTTCGGCAATGAGTACGGGAAGGTCGGCATTGGTGGCGCTGACGATGCGCACCTTGACGCTGCGCTCGCGATTGCTGCCCAGTCGTTCGAAACGACCCGTTTCCAGAATCCGCAGCAATTTCACCTGCCCGGCCAGCGGCAGGGTGCCGATCTCGTCCAGGAACAGAGTGCCGCCGTCGGCCGCTTCGAACTTGCCTTCGCGCGGCTTGTTGGCGCCGGTGTAGGCGCCGGCGTCGGCGCCGAACAGTTCCGCTTCGATCAGTTCAGCCGGGATGGCGCCGCAGTTGAGCGCCACGAACGGGCCGGATTTCACCGCGCTGTTGTAGTGCAGGATCTCCGCGTAGCGTTCCTTTCCGGCGCCGTTGGGACCGGTGATCAACACCGGGATGTCGGCGCGCGCCACCTGGCAGGCCAGCGTCAATGCAGCCTCGCTGGCGGGGTCGGCGTAGATCGTGCCGCGCAGGTCGAAGGCGCGCTCCAGTGCGCTGCGACGCTGGCGCTCGCCCTGGGTTGCCTGCGCCAGCTGGCGCCGCGATTCGCCCAGTTCCAGCAGGTTGTTGATGGTGGCCAGCAGCTTCTGGTCGTCCCACGGTTTGGCCAGATAGTCGGCGGCGCCGGCCTTGATCAGCTCCACCGCCGATTCCAGGTGGGTCCACGCGGTCAGCAGGATGACCGGCAGGTCCGGATGCTCCGCGCGAATCTGCCGGAACAGCGCCACGCCTTCCTCGCCCGAGGTGGTGTCGGCGTGGAAGTTCATGTCCTGGATGACCAGATCGATCGGTTCGCGGGCCAGCATGTCCATGCCGGCCCGCGGCGTGTCCGCGTGCAAACTGCGGATCTCGTGCAGCGACAGCAGCACCTCCAGCGCGGTGGCCACGGCCTCGTTGTCGTCGATGATAAGGACAGTGGACATGGGGCGATTGTAGAGGCGGGCTCAAGCCGAGCGGGTGGCGATGGCCGGTGGTACCGAGGCCGCGCGGCGCGCCGGACCGAGGACGGCCAGCTGGCCGAGCAACCACAGGGTCAGGGCGCCGGCGGGCAGATACAGCAGCGGCAGGCGCGGCAGCTCGTATTTGCTCATCAGGAGCTGGTTGAGGGCAAACGCCAGCAGCAGGCCGATGGCGATGCCGAGACCGGCGATCAGGAAGTTCTCCATCTGGAAATAGCGCTGGATCTGGCGGCGGGTGGCACCCAGCGCGCGCCGGATGCCGATCTGGCGGGTGCGCTGGCCGACCCAGAAACTGGTCAGACCGACGATGCCGGCGCCGGTGACGGCAAGCAGGATCGCGCAGATCATTCCCATCAACAGCGCCATGCCGACATCGCCACGATAGGCTTGCTGACGGATCCGGGCGAAGGACTTGACTCCATCATCATCGATGACGCGCAGCGGATTGACCTTGTACAGCGCCGGAGCCACCGCGCGCAGAACCGCGTCCAGCTGTCCGGGCCGGGTACGGATGACGTAGCGGCTGAACGTGGAATTCAGGCGCATGGGAATCAGGGTGGAGTTGTAGGCGAACTTGTTGGCCCAGCTTCCGGTGCCGGGCGTCTGCAGGCGCTCGACGATGCCGATGATGGTGGTCGGGGCGCTGCTGCCGTTCATGTACAGCGGCTTGCCGACCGCATTGCCCTGCGGATAGAGCTGGTTGGCCAGTTCCTGGCTGACGATGGCGATGGGCACGTCACGCTGGTCGCGGAACGCCATGTGGCCGACGTCCGCTGCCGTGAACGCGCGCCCGGCAACCAGCTTCAGTCCCAGCGTGGACAACGACTGGTCGTCGCCGAAGTAGTAGGTGGACGTGATGTTGCCCAGCAGCTTGTCGTCGGGATGCGTGGAGACGCCGCCGTTCCATGAGGAATTCGCCAGCGGCAGCGAGTTGATCGAGGCCACCGATTCGACGCCGGGCAAGGCGCGCAGCGCGGCCAGATCCTCCTGCAGCATGGCGTCGAGCTTGTCGGCCGCGCCGGGTTCGGCGTCGTTCGGGGCACCGACCCACATCTGGGTGACGGTCAGCAGGTTGTTTTCGTCGAGGCCGGTGGGGCGATTCACGCGCTCCACGCGCTGGCCGATGATGAAAATGGCGTTGCACACGATGGCCAGGGTCAGCGCGATCTGCAGCGCGATCAGGGTGACGCCGGCCTTGTGCTTGCGCAGCGCGGCGATCATGGGATGCACGGTCATGGCATCGTCCTTCAGTTGGATTTGAGCTGCCACGCCGGCTGCACCTGTGCGGCGCGCCAGGTGGGATACAGGCCGGCCAGCACGGTTGCCAGCACCGAAACCAGCAGGGTCAACCCCAGCAGGGGAAAATCGAGGCGCGCCAGCGGTGCGATTTCCGGCGGCATCACCCAGCCCACGCTGGCCACCCCCAGCGCGGTCAGCAGCACGCCCAGCACGCCGCCGGCGACGCCGACGGTGCCGGCCTCGATCAGGAACTGCAGGTAGATCTGCCGCCGCGGCGCGCCCAGAGCACGGCGGATGCCGATTTCACCGCTGCGCCGCAGGAATTTTGCCAGCAGCAGGCCGATGGTGTTCACCAGGCACACCAGCAGCAGCCCCAGCGCCACCAGCAGCGACACCCGGGTGTCGTCGGGGACGACGTGCTGCGCCAGCAGCCAGTCGTGCAGGTTGCGCAGGCGGTTGTTCGGCGGCCAGCTGAAGCGGCCGGAGGCGGTCTGGGCACGCGCATAGCCGTCCAGATAGCTGCGGTAGCTTGCAACCGCAGCGGCATCGTCGAGCTGCGCCATGTAGGCGATCCAGATGCATTCGGAATGCTGCAGGCCGGCGAACCCGGTACCGGCGGGCGGGGCGTAGCAATTGGTGTTGCCCTGGTTCTCGATGCCGTTGGCGATTGCGGTGGGAAACGGCAGGAAAATGTCGTCCGGGTCGGTGTCGAAGCCGCCGCTGTTGACCACGTCGTAGAAGATCGGCTGCGGATTCCAGTGGGCCAGCACGCCGACGATCCGGTAGCTGCGCCCCTCGACGTTGAGATCGCGGCCCACGCTGGCGTCCGTGCCGAACAGTTTCTCGCTCAACCTGCGGCTGATCACGGCCACTTGTGCGCGATTGGCGTCGTCGGCCGCAGCCCAGCCGCCGCCGTGCGCAAACGGCACGTCGAGCATCGGGAAGAATTCGTTGAACACCGCCCGCCCGCGGACGTTGACGGGGTGCCGGGCGGCGTCCGGCGGAACGATCGATGGCGCGATCTGGTAGATCGCCGATTGCAGCCTGGCCTTGTGGTCGCGCATCAGCGCGGTGGCGTCGATGTAGCTCATCGCCGATGGCGGCTCGTGGTCGGAATTGCCGCCGTTGGTGCCCCAGCTGTCGATCTGGGGAACGAACAGCTGCGCCGATTTCCACGGGATCGGATCGCCGGAGACGGCGCGGAAGACCGACCACGCCGTCATCGATGCCGCCACGCCGAACGCGATCGTGAGCACCATCAGCGCGGTGATGGCGCGATTGCGGCGGAAGCTGCGCAAGGCAAGATTGAGGTAATAGCCGAACATCGCGGTGTCCTCAGGCGGTGGCGGGGCTGGCGCTGTCGGCGTGCAGCGAGTGTTGCAGGGCCGAGGCCACGCTCAGGTCGGTCGCCATGCCGTCGACGATGTGCACGTTGCGCTGCGCGCGCGCGGCCAGTTCGGGGTCATGGGTGACCATGACGATCGTGGTGCCTTGTTCGTTGATGTCCTCCAGCAGCTCCATCACGCTGCGCGCCATCTGGCTGTCCAGGTTGCCGGTGGGTTCGTCGGCCAGCAGCAGGCGCGGGCTTCCGGCCAGCGCGCGGGCGATCGCCGCACGTTGTTGCTGGCCGCCGGACAGCTCCGCCGGGTAGTGCTTGATGCGCGAACCCAGGCCCACCATGCCCAGTGCGTCCTCGATCCGCAGCCTGCGTTCGCTGGCGGGCATGCCGCGGTAGCGCAGCGGCACGTCGCAGTTGTCGAACAGGTTGAGGTCCGGGATCAGGTTGAAGCTCTGGAAGATGAAACCGATCTTCTCGTTGCGCAGCCGGCTGCGGGCGTTGTCGTCCAGGCCCTTCACGTCCACGCCGTCGAGCGTGTACTGCCCGCCGGTGAATTCTTCGAGCAGGCCGGCGATGTTGAGGAAGGTGGTCTTTCCCGAGCCGGACGGCCCGGTGACGGCGACGAACTCGCCGTCGGCAACCTGCAGGTCGAGCGCGCGCAGGGCGTGGGTCTCGACCAGTTCGGTGCGGTACACCTTGGTGATCTGGCGCATGTCCAACATGGCGGGGTCCTTGCGGTTTGTGGGGAAAGTTGGGATCGCGGGTCGGGCTCAGGAGATCCGGAATGGACCCGGTGAGCCGACATCGGGAAGGTAGCTATCGGTGCGGCGGGCATGCCGCGATGCGTTGGCGGCACGCACGCGTGGCGCATCGAAGCGGACGACCTGCGACAGTCGCAGCGGCACCGCGTCGGCGAGCTGCTCCGGAGTCCAGCGAAAGCGCGGGGGAAACAGGGGAAACGTGTTCATGGCGTTGCTCCTTCAGTTGCCGGTGATGCGGACCTGGTCCGCGTTGTCGAACTGATCGCTGCCGGAGACCACGATGCGGTCGCCGGCCTTCAGCCCGGAGAGAATTTCGACGCTGGCCATGCTGCTGGCACCGGTGGAGATCGGGCGGCGCACGGCGACATGCCCATCGACGACGTAGGCGAAATGGCCGCCGCCCTGATCGAGGAACGGGCCGCGCTCCACCATCAGCACGTTGCGACGGGTGTCCATCAAGATGCGCACGGTCAGGCGCTGGTTCTGGCGCAGACCGGGCGGCTGCTTGCCTTGGGCGAAACGCACGCGGGCCGTCACCTCGCCGTTCACGACTTCCGGCGACACCGCGGCGATCTCGCCGGCGTATTGCGCGTTGTTGGCGGAGATCTGCGCCGGCATGCCGAGGCCGAGATCTCGAGCGAAGCTTTCCGGCACCTTGATTTCGACCTCGAACTTGCCCAGGTCCACGACGCTGAGCACCGGGCCGTTGGCGGCGACACTGGTGCCCTGCGGGACCTGGACCTGACCGACCTGGCCGTCGAACGGGGCGCGCAGCGTCAATGCCTCGACCTGGCGCCGCGCTTCCTCGACCACCGCGCGCTGGCGTTGGGCCAGCATTTGCCGGTTGCGTACGTCGAGACCGGCGCCTGCGCCCTGCAGCGAAGACTCGCGTTGGGTGGCGGCCAGCCCGATATCGGCCTTCTTCAGCATGTCCTGCGCGCGCGCCAGGTCGTTTTGCGCAACCGCGCCACCTTCATAGGCGCGCTGGTAGCGCTCCAGGTCGCGCATGGCTGCGGTGCGGTCGATGCCTGCCTGCTCAAGCGCGCGTTGGGCGTTGGCGCGCACGATCTGGGCGTCGAGCCGGGCGCGGTTGGCTTCGGCCTCCATGCTGGCGAGGGTGGATTCCTCCTGCACCAGACGGCTGCGCAATTCGGGACTGTCGATCACGGCCAGAGCCTGCCCCTTGGCCACCTTGTCGCCGGCGACCACGTTCAGGGTCACGGTGCCGGCGGCGATGGCGTACAGGGTCGGGCTGTTGGCGGCGATCACCCGGCCCTCGGCGCTGAGGTCGCGGACCAGGTCGCCGCGGGCCACCTGCGCGATCTGCAGGCGCGATGCGTCGAACGAGCGGGCGCCGGACAGCCAGCCGCTGGCGGTCCAGCCGATCAGCCCAACGACGACCGCTGCGGCCAGGCCCGAGAGAATCCAGCGGCGCCTGCGTGGCGGCGAGGCGACGCGTTGGTCCTGCGCTGCGGTATCGCGGATGCCGGGGCGGTTGCGGGGAGATTCGCTGTCCATGCCCCTATACATGCAATTCGCGTGCCAAATATATGTGATTGATTTACATGATTTAATTAGGCGAGCCAGGGTGTCCGGGCGGCTGCCGGCCCGTCCGCCAGGACGGTCGCACCGGGATCGCGACTACACTTGCTCCTTTGGGAAAGGAAAGCGCCTGCATGTGTGGAATCGTCGGAGCCATCGCCCAGCGTGACGTGGTGGCGCAATTGGTCGATGGCCTGAAGCGGCTGGAGTACCGAGGCTACGATTCGGCGGGCATCGCGGTGGTCGAAGACGGCCGGATCCGGCGCGTGCGCCGCACCGGCCGGGTCGCGGAGATGGAAGCCGCGGCGCAGGCGGAAGGCGTGCACGCCACGCTCGGGATCGGCCATACCCGCTGGGCCACGCACGGCGGCGTGACGGAATGCAACGCGCATCCGCACGTCAGCCACGGCGACCTGGCGCTGGTCCACAACGGCATCATCGAGAACCACGAGGCGCAGCGCGCGCGCCTGCAGGCGCTGGGCTACGTGTTCGAATCGCAGACCGACACCGAAGTCGTCGCCCACCTGATCCACCATTACCGCGCGCAGGGCCTGGGCCTGCTGGAAGCGCTGCAGGCGGCGGTGAAGGAACTGCACGGCGCCTACGCGCTGGCGGTGATCGACAAGCGCGACCCGGAAACGCTGGTCGCCGCGCGAATGGGCTGTCCGCTGCTGGTCGGCCTTGGCGAGGGTGAGAACTTCGTCGCCTCGGACGTGTCGGCCATTGTCTCGGCCACGCGGAAAGTGATTTTCCTGGAGGAAGGCGATACCGCGCGCATCACCCGCGAGAGCGTGCAGGTGTTCGATGCCGACGACGCGCCGGTGGCGCGCGACGTGCATGTCTCCGACGTCTCGCTGGCTTCGCTGGAGTTGGGCCCCTACAGCCACTTCATGCAGAAGGAAATCCACGAGCAGCCGCGGGCGATAGCCGACACCCTGGAGGGCATCGTCGCGGCGGACGGTTTCGATCCCGCGCTGTTTGGCGCGGATGCGCAGCCGCTGCTGGCCGACGTCGATGCCGTGCAGATCCTCGCCTGCGGTACCAGCTACTACGCGGGTCTCGCCGCGCGCTACTGGATCGAAGCGTTCGCCGGCATCCCGTGCGCGGTGGACATCGCCAGCGAGTACCGCTACCGCAAGGTGATCGGCAATCCGCGCCAGCTGGTCGTGACCATCTCGCAGTCCGGGGAAACCCTCGACACGATGGAGGCGCTCAAGCACGCCAAGGCCAGCGGCAGCGGGAAGACGCTGTCGATCTGCAACGTGGCCGAGAGCGCCCTCCCGCGCGCCAGCCGGCTGTTGTTCCTGACCCGCGCTGGCGCGGAGATCGGCGTGGCCTCGACCAAGGCGTTCACCACCCAGCTGGTGGCGCTGTTCGCGCTGGCCGGCGTGCTGGCCAGGCTGCGCGGCCGGATCGATGCCGCGCGCGAAGCCGCGCTGCTGGAAGAATTGCGCCACCTGCCGGGCAGCGTGCAGCACGCGCTCAATCTCGAACCGCAGATCGCCGCGTGGGCGTCGCGTTTCGCCCAGCGCCAGCACGCGTTGTTCCTCGGCCGCGGCGTGCATTTCCCGATCGCGCTGGAAGGTGCGCTCAAGCTCAAGGAAATTTCCTACATCCACGCCGAGGGCTACCCGGCGGGCGAACTCAAGCACGGGCCGCTGGCGCTGGTGGACGAGGCGATGCCGGTGGTGGTGATCGCCCCCAACGACGCGCTGCTGGAAAAGGTGAAGTCCAACATCCAGGAAGTGCGCGCGCGCGGCGGGGAGATGTTCGTGTTCGCGGACGCCGATTCGAGCTTCGAGGCTTCCGACGCGGTGCACGTGATCCGCACCCCGCGTCACGTCGGCGAACTGTCGCCGATCGTGCATGCGATCCCGGTCCAGTTGCTGGCCTATCACGTCGCGCTGGCGCGCGGGACCGACGTCGACAAGCCCCGCAACCTCGCCAAATCGGTGACGGTGGAATAGTGGCGAACTGGCCCGCCACCGCGCTGCTGCGCGCCAAGCGCGAAGGCCGGCGGCTGTCCGCCGGGCAACTGCACGAAATTGCGCAGGGCATCGGCAGCGGGCGCTGGAGCGAGGGGCAGGTGGGCGCGTTCGCGATGGCGGTCGCGCTGCGGGGAATGGACGCGCAGGAATGCGGCGATTTCACCCTGGCGCTGCGCGACTCCGGCCGCAGCCTCGACTGGAGCGACCTGCCCGGTCCGGCGCTGGACAAGCATTCGACCGGCGGGGTCGGCGATGGCGTGAGCCTCGCGCTGGCGCCGCTGGTGGCCGCCTGCGGCGGCTATGTGCCGATGCTGTCCGGACGCGGGTTGGGGCATACCGGCGGGACGCTGGACAAGCTGGAGAGCCTTCCCGGCTACGACGCCTACCCGACGCCCGAGCGCATGCGCCGGGTGGTCGCCGACGTGGGCTGCGCGATCATCGGCCAGACCGACGACCTGGCGCCGGCCGACCGTCGCCTCTATGCCGTGCGCGACGTCACGGCCACGGTCGATGTGCAGGCGCTGATCGTGGCGTCGATCCTGTCGAAGAAGCTCGCCGGCGGCGCGCAGGCGCTGGTGCTCGACATCAAGGTCGGCAACGGCGCGCAGACGCCGGACCCCGCCGATGCGCGCGCGCTCGCCACGGCGATGCGGGCGGTGGCCAACGCCAGCGGGCTGCGGCTGTCGGCGCTGCTGTCGGACATGGGGCAGGTGCTCGGGCGCGAAGCCGGCAATGCGCTGGAGGTGCGCGCAAACATCGGCCTGCTGGTCGGCGCCCCGGTCTGCCCGCGCCTGCGCGCGCTGGTGCTGGCGGAGTCGGCGCGGATGCTGGTGCTGGGCGGCCTGGCCGCGGACGATGCCGACGCGCACGGGAAGCTGGAGCGCGCGCTTTCCAGCGGCGCGGCGGCCGAGCGCTTCGAGCGCATGGTGGCCGAGCTTGGCGGCCCGTCCGATCTTCTGGACGATCCGGCCTGGCACCTGCCGCAGGCGCCCGAGCAGGTGGCGGTTGCGTCGTTGCGGGAAGGGTTCGTGCAGGCCATCGACGTGCGCGGGCTGGGCGAGTGCGTGATCGATCTGGGTGGCGGCAGGCGTCGCCCGGACGAAAGAATCGACCACGCCGTGGGTCTGGCGCAGGTCGCCGAGCGCGGACAGCGCATTGCCGCTGGGGAACCATTGGCCGTGATCCACGCGCGCACCCCGTCCGCTGCCGAGCGCGCGGCCGAGCAGGTGCGGGCGGCGTTCACCCTGGGCGAAGCGCCGCCGGCATCCGTGCCGCTGTACGAATGGCTGGATGGCTGACCCGGTTTATTGCCGGGGGAACGCGAACCGGTAGGGCAGCAGTGCGTCGGCGCTGACATCGAGCCACGCGCCGTCCGGCTGGCGGAAACCCACGCGCGCTTCCGGCCCGAATTCCACCAGCGCCTGCCGGCAGGCGCCGCAGGGCGTGATCGGCAGTTCGCTGCCGTCCTGCGCAAACGCGGCAACCGCGATGGCGGCAAGCCGGAATGCGCTGCCTTCGGCCTGTACCGCGGCCGCGATCGCCGCGCGTTCGGCGCAGCCGCCGATCGAAAACGAGGCGTTTTCGACGTTGCAGCCGGTGTACACCGTGCCGCTGGTCGAACGCAGCGCCGCGCCCACGCGCAGTTGCGAGTAGGGCGCGTAGGCCTGTCGGGCCACGTCGATCGCCCGCGCGTGCAGCGCGTCCATGGCGGCGGGGTCCGTGGTCATCCGGCCGCGGCTTCGCCCTGGACGGCCTGCAGCCGCCGCAACAGATCCTGCGGCGAGGAGTAGCCGCCCAGCAACTTGCCGTCGGCGGTCAGGATCATCGGCGTGCCCTCCAGACCCATCCGCTGGCCGGCCCGGTACTGCATGTCCACCGGCGTGCGGGCACAGGCGGTCATCGGCACCGGACGGTCGTTCTTGGCGTCGGTCAACGCCTGCTGCCGGTTCGGTGCGCACCAGACCGCCACCATCTTGCGGTAGTCGTCGCTGCCCAGCCCGGCGCGCGGGAAGGCGAGGTATTCCACGCGGATCCCCAGCGCGGTGTACTTGGCGATGTCGGAATGGAACTTGCGGCAGAACCCGCATTCGATGTCGGTCAGCACCACCACGGTGTAGCGTGCGGGGCCGTTGGGCGCGAACACGATCCGGTCCGACTGCGGCAAGGTGGCGAGGATCGATTTGCGCACCCCGGCCATTGCCGCCTCGCTCAGGTTCGAGCGATTGGACAGATCCAGCAGGCCGCCGGAGAACATGTACTTGCCGTCGTCGCTGACGTAGACCACCTGTCCGGCGGCGATCACTTCGCGGAAGCCCGGCAGCGGCGCAGGGCCGATCCGCTCGACGACGATCCGCGGATCCAGCTTGCGCAGCGCTTCCCGGGCGCGGGCCTCGGGCGTGCCCGCCGCATAGGCGGTTTCGCCCGGCGTTGCCGCGGCTTCGGCCACGGGCGCGGTGCCGGCGGTGGGCGCTGCGGCCGGTTGGGCGCAGGCCGACAGGCTGGTGCTGAGCAGGATCAGGAGGGTCAGGACGAACTGCTTCATCGAAACTCCGCGGGCAAAGCCGGCTGCCGGGCTTGTGCCCGAGAACAAAGGTTCGGCATTTTCCCACGTTCCGCAGGCGTCCGCGTGACGGTCGTCGCGCAATGCGGCGGTGCGTTCAGGCGCGGGGATGGTGCAGGGCGTGCAGGTTGCGCAGGCGGTCGCGGGCGACCAGGGTGTAGATCTGGGTGGTCGAAAGCGATTCGTGCCCCAGCAGCATCTGCAGCGAACGCAGGTCGGCGCCGTGGTTGAGCAGATGGGTCGCGAAACTGTGGCGCAGCCCATGCGGGCTGATCCGCGCCGGTTCGATCCCGGCGGCGGCCGCGTAGCGCTTGACCAGCGTCCAGAAGGCCTGCCGGCTGAGCGCGCCGCCGCCCGGCGCGACGAACAGCGCGCCGACGTCCGGGCTGCTTCCGATCAGCGGCGGTCGGGCTTCGTGCAGATAGCGCTCCAGCCAATGCCGCGACTCGTCGCCCAGCGGCACCAGCCGCTCCTTCCCGCCCTTGCCGGTGACACGCAGCGCACCCTGGCGCAGGTTGAGCGCGGTGGCGGGCAGGTTGACCAGTTCGCTGACCCGCAGTCCGGCCGCGTACATCAGTTCGAGCATGGTGCGGTCGCGCTGACCGAGCGGATCGGCGCAGTCGGGGGCTTCCAGCAGCGCGGCTACCTGCGCCTCGGACAGCGCCTTGGGCAGCAGCCGCGGCAGCTTCGGGGCCTGCAGCAGCGCCGCCGGATCGTCGCTGCGCAGACCGGTGCGCACCGTTCGGCCGTAGAACGCATGCAGGCTGGCCAGCAGGCGTGCGCCGCTGCGCGGGCTGTAGCCGGCGCGGGCGCGCAGGGCGAGGTATTCGAACAGATCCTCGCGTCCGGCCGCGGCCAGCGCCCGTCCGCGCGCCTGACGCAGCCAGCGCGCAAGCTGCTCCAGATCGGTGCGATAGGCCGTCAGCGTGGCCTTGGCCAGGCCGCGTTCGGCCCAGAGCGCATCCAGAAACCGCTCGATCGCGTCGGCATCCGCCGGCTCCAGTGGCGGCAGATCGGAAAACAGGCGGCGGCGCTCGGCAACGGTGGACATACAGCAAGAATAGAGCACCCCTTGCCGCCCTACGTGAGGGCAAGGTCGATCAAATCGGCGTCACTGGAAGATCCGCGAGCAGCGGCCTTTTTCACGCTTTCTGAAAAAAGGTGGCGACAGGTACCGGATGAAGGGCTCTGTATCCTGTCGCCATGTCCGACCGTCCCTCCACCCTGCTGGGCTGGCGCCTGCTGGCCATGCTGTACGATTTCTTCCCGCTGCTGGCGATGTGGTTCTTGGCTGCGACTGCGTTCACCCTCGCGCACGGGGACTCGGTGCGCGGCGGCTGGATGGGCGCGCTGGAATTCCTCGTCTTCCTCGCCATTGCCGGGCTGTATGCGACATTGAGCTGGAAGCGCGGCGGCCAGACCATCGGCATGCGGCCATGGCGTTTGCGGGTGGTTGCGGCCGACGGCGGCGTGCCAGGAACCGGACGCCTGTGGCTGCGCTTCGGCGTCGGCTTGCTGTCTCTTGCCTCTGCCGGCCTGGGGTTCTGGTGGGCGTGGTTCGACCGCGATCGGCTGACCTGGCACGACCGCGCCAGCGCGACGCGCCTGATCCGCCTGCCCAAGGCCGTGCGCGGGCAGGCGGCTGAAGGCGGGGCCGATTGAATCGATGCTGCCGGGAACCGGAATCCGTCTGCTTCAGCCGCTGCGGCGCCGGAACACCATCCACGACACCACCAGCATGATCAGCGGCGGCACCGCGTAGGCGATCCGGAAATCGAAGCGGTAGATGCCGGCCAGCTTGGTCGCCACCTGCTGCAGCAGCCAGAAGCCCAGCGCAAAGATGATGCCGATGAAGACGCGCTTGCCGTAGCCGCCGCTGCGCAAGGATCCGAAGGCGAACGGCGCGGCGGCGAGGCACAGCGTGAGCACGTTCAAGGGATAGAACCAGCGGCCCCAATACACCCTTTCGTAATTGCCGGCATCAAGGCCGTTGCGCTGGCGGTAGTCGATGCTGGTGCGCAATTGCGAGCTGGCCATGTTGCCGGGCCGGGTGACGCTGGCGGCCAGCACCGATTCGCTCAGGGTCGAATCCCAGCGCTCGGTGGCGACTTTGCTGCGCTGCACCGAGCGGGCGCCGAAGCGGGTGCGTTCGACGTCGTGCAAGGTCCAGTGATCGCCGTGGTGCTCGGCGATCCGGGCGTTGGCGATCGAAAGCAGCCGGCCGTCTTCGGCAAATTCGAACAGGCGCACGCCGTGCAGTTCCAGCCAGCTTTCGGCGCCGCGCTGCTTCTGTTCGCCGCCGCGCGCGCTCAGGAACATCCGGCCTTCGCGCGCCCACAGGCCGTCGTAGCGCGAAACCACCATGTCGCTGTGGCGGATCGAGCGGATGGCCTGCGCGCGTTCGCTGGCCCAGGGCGAGAGGGTTTCGCCATTGACCACCATCAGGGCGGTGAAAGCCGACAGCACCAGCAGGACCGACAGCCCGATCCGGCGGCGCGACAGGCCCAGCGCACGCAGCGCGGTCAGTTCCGAGGTCGCGGCCAGTTCGCCCAGGCCCAGCAGGGAGCCGATGACGGCGGCGGTGGGGAACAAGTCATAGGCGTTGCCCGGCAGGTACAGCCCGGCCACCGCGATGGCGTGGTTGATCGTGTAGGAACCCCTGCCGATGTTGCTCAGGTCGTCGGCGAAGGACAGCACCACTTCGAGCCCGAGCAGCACGCCCCAGGCCAGCAGCACGCTGGAGATGATGGCGCGGGCGATATAGCTGTCGTGCAGCCGGGGGAAATGCTTCATCGCCGCCGCCTCGGCAACAGTGGCTGGCCGTCGCGGACGAACAGCCAGACTCCTATCGCCAGCATCGGCACGAGCAGCCACCACAGGCCCAGGGCCAGCGGCAGCCGGCTTTCCGCAAGCCACTGCACGCCCAGCAGGGTCAGGAAGATGCCGGTGAGATAGGCGATGAACGCCAGCAGCATCGCGCCGTGGCGGGACTGGCGCGGCGAAGTGCGCGCCAGCGGGAGGGCCATTAGCGCGAATGCGAGCGCCAGCAGCGCCGGCGCCAGCCGCCAGTGCAGTTCGGCAGCGGCCGCCGCACCGGGCATCCGGAGCAATTCGGAGGTCGTGCGGAACGGGGGGTCGTCGAGGCGGCTGGGCGGATCGGCTTCGGGCAGCTGGATTTCGTTGCGGGCATAGCGCATCAGCCGATAGTCGAGCTGGTCGCCGCTGGCGGAGCCTTCGACCCGGAACCCGTCCAGCAGGGCCAGCACGCGCGCGCCGTGATCGCGGTACAGCTCGCCGCTGCGGGCGGTGGCCACGTCCATGCGGTTGCCGCGCTCGCGGTAGATGAACACGCGGCCCAGCCGGGTGCCGTCCGAGGACATTTCCCCGACGTAGGCCACGCCGCCGTTGGACATCGGCGTGAACCGGCCAGGTTCCAACCCGGCCACCAGCAGATTGCGGTTGGCCTCGATCACCATGGCCTTGGCCATCCGGTTCGCCCAGGGGCCGATCCACAGCGAGCAGGAAGCGATCAGCAAGACCACCGGCAGCGTCACCAGCAGCAGCGGCCTCAACAGCCGCTTCGGGCCGACGCCGACCGCGGCCAGCACCGGCATTTCCGAATCCCGGTACAGTCGCCCGGTGGCCAGCAGCAAGCCCAGCAACAGCGCCAGCGGCAGGATCACGGGCAGATAGCCCAGCAGGCGCAGGCCGAGCTGCGACAGCAGCAGCGTCGGCGGCACCTTGCCCAACGCCATCTCGCCGATCAGGTCGGCGAACACGCCGCCGAGGCTGACAATGACGAGCACCAGCAGCGTCGCCAGTACGGCGCGCGTGAATTCGCTGCTGAGGTAGCGGTCCAGCTTCGGCATCGGGCCGGGTTGCCTTAGAATCGGGGGTTTGCCGCGTCTCCCACACGCCGGGCCGCGACCGCGCATTGTACGCGCCCCGGGCTGCCGCCATCCGCAGGCGGCGGGCCGCGTGTTCCTTTCCCCTTCACATCGGACAGATTCTCGATGAGCCTTGAATTCAGCTTGAACCGGACTCCCGCCGCCACCGCCGACGTGGATTGCGTGATCGTCGGCGCATTTGCGGACGGCAGCCTCAGCCCGGCGGGCAAGGCGCTGGATGCGGCCTGCGACGGGCGGATCGCGGCCCTCGGTGCGCGCGGCGACGTTTCCGGCAAGGCCGGCAAGACCGCCCTGCTGCACGATCTGCCCGGCATCGCAGCGCGGCGGGTGCTGGTGATCGGGCTGGGCGATGCCGGCAAGTTCGGGGTGCCGCAATACCTGAAGGCGGTGGCCGACGCCGCGCGCGCGCTCAAGACCGGGCCGGTCGTCTCGGCGCTGTTCACCTTGAGCGAAGTCGCGGTCAAGGATCGCGATGCCGGCTGGAACATTCGCCAGGCCATAGTCGCCGCCGACCATGCCTGCTATCGCTACCTGGCGACGCTGGGCGAGAAGAACAAGAAGCGCGAGGAGAGCGGACTTGCGCGGCTGCAAATCGCCGGCGACGACGCCACCGCCCTGGCCCAGGGCGTCGCGATTGCCGAAGGCGTGCAGTTCACCCGTGAGCTGGGCAACCTGCCTCCCAACGTCTGCACGCCCGAATACCTGGCCCGACAGGCGCGGGAATTCGCGACCGGCAAACCGCACGCCAGTTGCGAAATCCTGGACGAAGCGCAGATGGAAGCGCTGGGCATGGGTTCGCTGCTGGCCGTCGCCCGCGGCAGCGCGCAGCGTCCGCGCCTGGTCGTGCTCAAGTACGACAACGGCGGCGACGCCAAGCCCTACGTGCTGGTCGGCAAGGGCATCACCTTCGACACCGGCGGCGTCAACCTGAAGACGCAGGGCGGCATCGAGGAAATGAAGTACGACATGTGCGGCGCCGGTGCGGTGCTCGGCACCTTCCTGGCGGCGGTGAAGATGCAGCTCCCGATCAACCTGGTGTGCATTGCCGCCGCAGTGGAAAACGCCATCGACGGCAACGCCTATCGTCCCTCCGATGTCATCACCTCGATGTCGGGCAAGACGATTGAAGTGGGCAATACCGACGCCGAAGGCCGGCTGATCCTGTGCGATGCGCTGACCTACGCGCAGCGCTTCGAGCCGCAGGCGCTGGTGAACATGGCCACCCTGACCGGCGCCTGCATGGTGGCGCTGGGCAAGTACGCCACCGGCGTGATGACCAAGACCAGCCACGACCTCGCGCGCGAACTCATCGACGCCGGCGAGACCGTGTTCGACCGCGGCTGGCAGCTGCCGCTGTGGGACGAATACCAGGGCATGCTGGATTCCACGTTTGCCGACGTCTACAACATCGGCGGCCGCTGGGCAGGTGCCATCACCGCCGGCTGCTTCCTGTCGCGCTTCACCGACGGCCAGCGCTGGGTGCACCTGGACATCGCAGGCAGCGCCTCCGACAGCGGCAAGGCCGGCATGGCCACCGGCCGCCCGGTCGGCATGCTCAGCCAGTGGCTGCTGGATCGCGTCGGGTAAGCCGTGCAGCGCGCGCATTTCTACCTGATCTACAAGCCCCGCTTTCGCGAGCAGCCGCTGCTGCTGGTGTGCGAACTGGCGAAGCGGGCGCACGCCGCCAACCTGCCGACCCTGATATTGGCGCGCGACATGGCGCAGGCCGAAGAACTCGACGATCTGCTGTGGTCGTTCGATCCCGACCTGTTCCTCCCGCACCAGATCGCCGGCCTGGACGAAGACGAGGAGGAGGCGCCGATACTCATCGCCGCGCCGGAAACCGACGCCGCCCTGCGTCCGCTGCTGATCAACCTGCGCGACACCGCGCCCGATGGCCGGTTCGACCGCGTGCTGGAAGTGGTGTCCGCCGACCCCGCCGCGCGCGGCGGCTCGCGCAAACGCTGGAAGCACTACCAATCGCTCGGTTTCGAGCTCAAGAAATTCGACATGTGACGCCCATGACCACCCTCGACGCCGGCTTCAATCCCCAATCCTTCGAGACCCGCCTGTACGCGCAGTGGGAACACAGCGGCGCGTTCGCCCCGCAGGGCGACGGCCCGGCCTACACCATCCTGCTGCCGCCGCCGAACGTGACGGGCACCCTGCACATGGGCCACGCCTTCCAGCACACGCTGATGGACGCGCTGGTGCGCTATCACCGCATGCGCGGCTACCGCACCCTGTGGCAGATGGGCACCGACCACGCCGGCATCGCCACCGAAATGGTCGTCAGCCGCAACCTTGCGATCGAAGGCAAGGGCGAAACCCGCGACTCGCTGGGCCGCGAACAATTCATCGAAAAAGTGTGGGAATGGAAGCAGCATTCCGGCAGCACCATCGAACGCCAGATGCGCCGCCTCGGCGCGTCCGGCGACTGGTCGCGCAGCGTGTTCACCATGGATCCGATGCCGTCGAAGGCGATCACCGAAGCCTTCGTGCGCCTGCATGAAGAAGGCTTGATCTACCGCGGCAAGCGCCTGGTGAACTGGGATCCGGTGCTGAAGACCGCGATCTCCGATCTGGAAGTGGTGAGCGAGGAAGAAAACGGCCACCTGTGGGAGATCCGCTATCCGCTGGCCGACGGTGCGAGCTACGAATACGTCGAAGTGGACGCCGATGGGGTCGAGACCCTGCGCGAAACCCGCAACTACGTGATCGTGGCCACCACCCGCCCGGAAACCATGCTCGGCGACACCGCCGCGATGGTGCATCCGGACGATCCCCGCTATCTGGCCCTGCACGGCAAGTTCGTGGATCTGCCGCTGACCGGCCGTCGCATCCCCATCGTCCTGGACGACTACGTCGATCGCGCCTTCGGTACCGGCGTGGTGAAGGTGACGCCCGCGCACGACTTCAACGACTACGCCGTCGGCCAGCGTCACGGTCTGAAGACGATCAACATCTTCACCGACACCGCCAGAGTGGTTGCCGATCGCGACGACATTCCCGAAAAGTACCGCGGCCTCGACCGCTTCGACGCGCGCAAGGCCATGGTGGCCGACCTCGACGCCGCCGGGCTGCTGGTGGACGTCAAGTCGCACAAGCTGATGGTGCCGCGCGGCGATCGCAGCGGGCAGGTGATCGAGCCTTTTCTCACCGACCAGTGGTTCGTGAAGATGGACACGCTGGGCGCGCGCGGACTGGAACTGGTCGAGAACGGTTCCGTCCGGTTCGTGCCGCCGAACTGGGTGAACACCTACCGCCACTGGATGGAAAACCTGCAGGACTGGTGCATCAGCCGCCAGCTGTGGTGGGGCCATCGCATCCCGGCGTGGTTCGATGAGGCCGGCAGGATTTACGTGGGCCGGGATGAAGCCGAAGTGCGCGCCGCGCACGGCCTTGGCGATGCGCCGCTGCGCCAGGACCCCGACGTGCTGGAAACCTGGTTTTCCTCGGCGATGTTCCCGTTCAGCACGCAGGGCTGGCCCGATGCAGCCGGCATGGCCGAGCGCGGCTTCGATCGGTACCTTCCGTCCAGCGTGCTCGTCACCGGCTTCGACATCATCTTCTTCTGGGTCGCCCGCATGGTGATGATGACCGACCACTTCACCGGCAGGGTGCCGTTCCACGACGTGTACATGACCGGCCTGGTGCGCGACAAGAACGGCCAGAAAATGTCGAAGTCGAAGGGCAACGTGCTCGATCCGCTGGACATCATCGACGGCATTTCGCTCGACGACCTGGTCGCCAAGCGCACCGCCGGGCTGATGCAGCCGAAGATGGCGGAAAAGATCGAGAAGGACACCCGCAGGGACTATCCCAACGGCATCAATGCCCATGGCGCCGACGCCCTGCGCTTCACCATGGCCGCGCTCGCCGGCCCCGGTCGCGACATCAAGTTCGATCTCGCCCGCGCCGAGGGCTACAAGAATTTCTGCAACAAGCTGTGGAACGCGACCCGCTTCGCGCTGATGAACGTCGGGGATGCCACCTTCAATGGCGCGCCGCAGCCCGTCACCGACGCCGAAAAATGGATTCTCTCGCGGCTGGCCAAAACCAGCGCCGAAACAGCCGAGCACTTCGCCAACTACCGCTTCGACCTGCTCGCGCAGTGCCTGCACGAGTTCGCCTGGAACCAGTTCTGCGACTGGTTCGTGGAACTGGCCAAGCCGGCGCTGGGCGGCAACGACGCAAAGGCCGCCGACAGCACCCGCCACACCCTGCTGTTCGCGCTCGATGCGCTGCTGCGCCTGCTGCATCCGCTGGTTCCCTTCGTCACCGAGGAACTCTGGCAGGCGGTCGCGCCGAAGCTGGGCAAGTCCGGCAGCCTGATGCTGCAGGACTACCCGCAGCCGTCCGACTTCCATGCCGAGGCCCACGTGCAGGCCGATGCCGATGTCGAATGGCTCAAGGCCGTGATCGGTTCGGTGCGCCGCATTCGCGGCGAACTGGGCGTTTCCCCGGCCCGGCAGGTGTCGTTGCTGCTGCGCGGTGGCGATGCGCAGGATGCACAGCGTGCGCGGCGCTTCGATGCCCAGCTGCGCTTCCTGTGCAAGCTGGACCGCCTCGACGCCCTCGTCGGCGAACCGCCCGCCGCCGCCCCGGCGGTGGTCGGCGAACTGGAACTGTTCGTGCCGCTGGAAGGGTTGGTCGATCTCGATGCCGAGCGTGCGCGCCTCGACAAGGAGATCGCCAGGATCGGCGCCGAGAAAGAGAAGAGCGCGGCCAAGCTGGCCCGGTTCGGCGCCGGCGTTCCCGAAGCCGTGGTCGAGCAGGAGCGGCAGCGCCTGGCCGATTGGTCGGTCAAACTGGCCACGTTGACGACCCAGCGCGCGAGGATGGGCTGAATTTCGGGGTTCGCCCCCCCCCCCGCAATTAAGGGATGCGCCTCACAAATCCGGCCTCCGACCCGCGTGGCTGCGGTACTTTGGTGCATGCTCCCGAACCTTGTTCAAGGCCCCGCAGGTCGCTGACGGTCAATGGATATGGCTACTTCCGGTTCCAGTGCGCCGCCCGCAATGGGCGAAACCGCCTACCGCACGATGCTCGATGCGGTGGGCGCGTTCGTCTATACGACCGACATCCAGGGCAAATTCACCTTCGCCAACCGGCTGGTGCTGGACCTGCTGCGGCCCGGTCTGCGCCTGGAGGACGTGATCGGCAAGGCCTTCACCGATTTCGTGTCCATCGATGAAGACGACGAACTGCGCGCAACCGACCGCCGCGTGCTCGAAAACGGCGAGACGATCGAGCGCGAGGAAGCCAACTACATCCACGCCACCGGCGAACTGCGCAGCTACTGGACGACGAAGAAACCGTTGCGCGATGCCTCCGGCGCCATCGTGGGCATGGTCGGCATCTCGCACGACATCACCAATAAGAAGCGGCTGGAAGACCGGGTGCTCCGGCAGAAGGAGCTGCTGGACACCGTGCTCGAAAACCTCGATGCGCTGGTGTACATGAAGCGCGCCGACCGCCGGTTCGTCTATGCAAACAAGCAGCTTGCCAACGTGTTCGGGCGCCCGCTGGAGGACGTCCTCGGCCGGCTCGACAGCGAGCTGATGCCCAAGGACGTCGCCGATGGATTCTGGGCGATCGACCAGCAGATCCTGGCCAGCGGCCAGCGCTTCGCCGGTGAGCAGTCCCTGGTCGATGCGCAAGGGCGCAAGCGCCACTACTGGAGCGTGGTGGTGCCTTGCGAAGACGGCGACGGCCAGAACGCTCTGATCGGCCTGATCACGGACATCACCGCGCTGCACGACCTCAAGGAGGAGCTGCAGCAGCAGGCCAGGACCGACGGCCTCACCGGTTGCGTCAATCGTCGGCATTTCTTCGAACTGGCCGAAGCCGAATATGCGCGCAGCCGTCGACACGGCACGCCGTTGAGCCTGATCGCCATCGACATTGACCATTTCAAGCGGATCAATGACCGCTATGGCCACCCGGTGGGCGATATCGTGCTGCAGGATTTCGTCGGCTGCTGCCGCGGGCTGCTGCGTGAAGTCGACATTCTTGCGCGCGCCGGTGGCGAGGAGTTCTGCATCCTGCTGCCGGACACCCGGCTCGATGTCGCCCGCGAAATCGCCGAGCGCATCCGCACCATGACGATGGCCTGCCATCCGATCGACGCCCATCCCTCGCTCCAGATCAACGCCAGCTTCGGGGTCACGGCACTGGAATCGACGGATCCCGACTTCCAGTCGCTGTTCGCCCGCGCCGACCGCGCGCTTTACCTTGCCAAGGATCGCGGCCGCAACTGCACGGTCGTTCTGCCCGATCCTTGATCCGGGCGTGTCGGCGCTTCGCGCCGGCTTCACCCCGTTGCGGCTATCAATGCGATTCCGCATGATGCAGTTGAACAGGGAGCCGCTATGAGCCAAGTCCGTCTGGCGATCGTCTACTACAGCACCTACGGCACCAACCACGCCATGGCCGAAGTCGCCGCCGATGCCGCACAGGCGGCCGGTGCCGAGGTTCGGCTGCGCAAGGTCAGGGAAACCGTGCCGGAAGAGATCGTGTCCGGACAGGCGGCCTGGGCCGCACACGCCGAGCGCACCGCCCACGTCCAGCACGCCAGCTACGACGACATGGAATGGGCCAACGCCTACCTGTTCAGCGCCCCGACCCGCTTCGGCACCGTGGCCAGCCAGATGCGCGCCTTCATCGACACCCTGGGGCCGCTCTGGGCGGCCGGCACGCTGTCGAACAAGGCCGTCAGCGCCATGACCAGCGCCCAGAACATGCACGGCGGCCAGGAAACCACGCTGCTCGGCCTGTACACCACCTTTTTCCACTGGGGCGCGATCCTGGTGCCGCCGGGCTACACCGATCCAGGCATCTACGCCTCCGGCGGCAACCCCTACGGCGCCAGCGCCACCTCCAAAGGCGAGCCGCTGAGCGAAGAACTCAAGGTGTCGATCCGCGCCCAGGCCCGGCGCCTGGTCGATTTCGCCGGCCGCATCGCCGGCTGAAGGCGGCATCGTGGCGACGCCCCCCACAGCCGCCACGCTTAAGCAGCGCCACCGCAAGGTGCGCCTCGGCCAGCCCGAGAACTGGCGGATCCGCATCCACCGCGCCATCAGCTGGCTGCAGCGCGCCGAGCGCGAGACCGGGGACGACGATGCCCGCTTCCTGTTCCTGTGGATCGCGCTCAACGCCGCCTACGCGCGCGAATTCGGCTTCGAGCAGAGCGAACGCGACCAGGCGCGCCAGTTCATCGACCGCCTGATCGTCCACGATCGCGACGGTCGCCTGCAGCAGATCCTGTTCGACCGATTCACCGGCCCGGTCCGCACTCTGCTGGAAAACCGCTTCGTCTTCGAACCGTTCTGGCGCGCGCTGCGCGAGCACGACGCCAGCAACGCCTGGGAAGTGCAGTTCGCCAATGCGCGCAAGCTGGCGATGCGGGCGCTGATGGCGCGCAAGACCGACGTTGTCCTGTCGATCGTCGCCGACCGCCTCTACATCCTGCGCAACCAGCTCATGCACGGCGGAGCCACCTGGAACAGCGACGCCAACCGCCAGCAGGTCCACGACGCCGTGGCGATCCTCGGCGCCCTGATGCCCGTCATCATCGACCTCATGATCGAACACCCGGAGCCCGATGAATCTGGCATCACTTTCCCGTTGCTCGACGCATCCAGATAGATCCGGGAATGCGCCGGTTCGCGTGCGGCGGCGGGCGCGTGAAGCACAAAAAGCCCCGGTCGGTGAAGACCGGGGCTTGACGGGATTGTCGCGGAGCTGACGAGGTAGGAAGCAATCCCGTTTTGTGTTGACCGCGGGATCAGTCAAAGGTTCCGTTAGCAAAGGACACCCCATTCACATTTCGTGGGCGCGGTTGCCGCGACTCCTTTCCGACTGCTACAATCCTCGGGCTAGGCAGTCGAGTTTGGTTGTCTGGCCCGACTCCAGGAACGACGACCTGCGCATGCACGATCCCATCGCCACGGGGCGACGCGGCGCGATGCGCGCGGTCGTCGTTTCCGCCCTTGCGGCGGCGGTTGCGGCACTGGCGGCGCTTGCGCTCGCGGGGCCGGGATCGGCGGAGGCGGTGGCTGCGGGCGCCGTGGCGATGTTGGCCGGGAATCTGGCTGCGGTCATGGTGTCGCTGCGCGGAGGAGTCCTTCCGGCGCGGGCGGCTCTGGCGCGGCTGGTGCTGGGCACCGTCGGCAAGTGGCTGATGGTGGTGGCGGTGATGGCGGTTGCGTTGGCGGTTTGCAGGTTGCTCGCGCTGCCGATGCTGGCAGGGCTGCTGGTCGCGGAAGCGTCCTACCTGCTGGCGCTGGGTCTGTTGAAAGGACGATTGCAGGATTAGAGGCAAGAGACGGCTGTGTTGAACGCGACCGGAAACTTCAGCGCGATGGAACCTGCGGGCGGCGGCTCGACCGAGTACATCAACCACCATCTGCACTTCCTGCAGATGAAGGTGGGCGAGTCCTCGTTCATGACCCTCAACGTGGATACGCTGTTCTTCACGCTGGTGCTGTCGGTGTTGTTCGTCGCCGTCTTCCTGCTGACGGCGCGCCGGGCCACCTCGGGCGTGCCGGGCAAGTTCCAGACCGTGGTCGAGATGGTCGTCGAATTCGTCGACGGACTGGTGCGCGAAACCTTCCACGGCAACAGCAAGCTGATCGCGCCGCTGTCGATCACCATCTTCCTGCTCGTGTTCCTGATGAATTTCATGGACATGCTGCCGATCGACTTCCTGCCCTGGGTCTGGGCAAGCGGGCACGAGCTGGCGGGCGAGGATCCTGCGCACGCCTACCTGCGCGTGGTGCCGACCGCCGACCTCAACACCACCTTCGGCCTGTCGATCGCGGTGTTCTTCCTGATCCAGTACTTCGGGATCGGACACAAGGGCCTGGTGGGCTTTACCAAGGAGGCGTTCACCGCGCCGTTCCACGCCGAGGGCCTGGTCGCGAAGATCTTCTTGGCGCCGGCCAACCTGATCCTGCGCCTGATCGAGGAAGGCGTGCGCCCGCTCAGCCTGAGCCTGCGACTGTTCGGCAACATGTACGCCGGCGAGCTGATCTTCATCCTGATCGCGCTGATGACGCTCAACGCGTCGCTGGCGCACGTGAGCACCTATGCGCTGGGCGCCGCCCAGTTCATCGCCGGTTTCGCCTGGACGACCTTCCACATCCTGATCATCGTCCTGCAGGCCTTCATCTTCATGGTGCTGACCATCGTCTACCTCAGCATGGCCGCCGAAAGCCACTGAGCACAGGCCGCACCAGAGAGTTCCAAGGATTCACCTTCCCCGTTCACCCCGACACGCAAACGTTTCAACCGGAGCACACCATGGACCACGCAACCCTCGTCGCTGAAGTTCTCAAGTTCACCGTCATCGCGGCTGGACTGCTGATCGGCCTCGGCGCCCTCGGCACCGCCATCGGCTTCGCCATCCTCGGCGGCAAGTTCCTCGAAGGCGCGGCGCGCCAGCCGGAGCTGACCCCGATGCTGCAGGTCAAGATGTTCATCGTCGCCGGCCTGCTCGACGCGGTGCCGATGATCGGCGTGGCCATCGCGCTGCTGCTGCTGTTCGCGAACCCGCTGCTGTCCTCGCTGGGCGGTTGATCCGCCGCACGGCGGACTGAATCGTCAACGGCAACACCGGCGGCCGCGCGTCGCCGGAAGTCAGGAGCACAGCATCATGCTACCCAACCTTACACTGGTCATTCAGGGCGTCGCGTTCTTCGCGGTGGCCTGGCTGGTGATGAAGTTCGGCTGGCCGCACATCATCCGGGCGATCGAAGTGCGTCAGCAGAAGATTGCCGAGGGACTGGCTGCGGCCGACAACGCCCGCAAGGATCTCGCGCAGGCCCAGGATAAGGCCAACGAAGAGCTCAAGGCCGCGCGGATCAAGGCCAACGAGATCATCGACCAGGCCAACGCCCGCGCCAGCCAGCTGATCGAGGCGGCCAAGAACGACGCGATCGCCGAAGGGCAGCGCCAGAAGGCGCTGGCCGATGCCGAGATCGAGGCCGCCGCCAACCGCGCGCGGGAAGACCTGCGTCGGCAGGTGTCGGCGCTGGCCGTGTCGGGCGCCGAGAAGCTGCTGCGTCGCGAGATCAATGCCGCCGATCACAAGGAACTGATCGACGAGCTGGCGACCCAGCTCTGAGGACCGGCCGATGACCCAGGCAACCCTCGCCCGTCCCTACGCCCGCGCCGCCTTCGCGGTGGCGCGCGAGCAGTCCGCGCTGCCGGCGTGGTCCGATGCGCTGGCCTTCGCCGCCCGCGTCGCGGCCGATCCGCAGGTTGCCGTGCTGCTGGGCGATCCGAGGCTGACTTCGGACGCCGCCATCGCCCTGCTCGTGCCGGAATCGGCGCCGCAGAACTTCGACGGCCTGCTGCAGCTGCTGTTCGAGAACCACAGGCTGGCGCTGCTGCCCGAGATCGGCGGCTTGTACGACGCGCTGCGCTTCGACGCCGAGCGGGTGGTCAAGGCCAGGGTGACATCGGCCGAGGCGCTGCCGGCATCCGAGATCGAAACCCTCAAGGCCGCCCTGCGTCGCCGCTTCGGCCGCGAGGTCGATGTCGATGCCGCCGTCGATCCGGCGCTGATCGGCGGCGTGCTGATCGACACCGGCGATGTCGTCATCGACGGTTCGCTGCGCGGCCGCCTGGCGCGACTGCACGACGCCTTGGTCCACTGAAATCCCATTGGCCGGCCGGGCTTCGGTTCGACCGGCGCATGACGCAACGCAACGGCGGGTTCGCGCCCGCCACAGGAAATCCAAATGGCAACCACCACGCTCAACCCGTCCGAAATCAGCGAATTGATCAAGGCCCGCATCGAGAAGGTCAAGCTCGCCGCCGAGGCGCGCAACGAAGGCACCGTCACCTCGGTGTCCGACGGCATCGTGCGCATCCACGGCCTGGCCGACGTGATGCAGGGCGAAATGATCGAACTGCCGGCCTCCGAGGACGGCCATGCCACCTTCGCGCTGGCGCTGAACCTCGAGCGCGACTCGGTGGGCGCGGTGGTGCTGGGCGATTACGAGCACCTGCGCGAAGGCGAAACCGCCAAGACCACCGGCAAGATCCTGTCGGTGCCGACCGGTCCTGAGCTGCTCGGTCGCGTGGTCAACGCGCTGGGCGAGCCGATCGACGGCAAGGGCCCGATCGACGCCAGGACCACCTCGCCGGTGGAGACCATTGCCCCGGGCGTGATCTGGCGCAAGTCGGTCAGCCAGCCGGTGCAGACCGGCTACAAGTCGGTGGACAGCATGATCCCGATCGGCCGCGGCCAGCGCGAGCTGATCATCGGCGACCGCCAGACCGGCAAGACCGCGCTCGCGGTCGACACCATCATCAACCAGAAGGGTTCGGGCATCCGCTGCATCTACGTGGCGATCGGCCAGAAGAACTCGACCATCGCCAACATCGTGCGCAAGCTCGAGCAGTACGGCGCGATGGAATACACCACCGTGGTCGCCGCCTCGGCCTCCGAATCGGCGGCGATGCAGTACCTCAGCGCCTACTCCGGCTGCGCGATGGGCGAGTACTACCGCGACCGCGGCGAAGACGCGCTGATCATCTACGACGACCTGTCCAAGCAGGCCGTGGCCTATCGCCAGATCTCGCTGCTGCTGCGCCGCCCGCCGGGCCGCGAAGCCTATCCGGGCGACGTGTTCTACCTGCACAGCCGCCTGCTGGAGCGCGCCGCGCGCGTGTCCGAGGACTACGTCGAGAAGTTCACCGATGGCGCCGTCAAGGGCAAGACCGGCTCGCTGACCGCGCTGCCGATCATCGAAACCCAGGCCGGCGACGTGTCCGCATTCGTGCCGACCAACGTGATCTCGATCACCGACGGCCAGATCTTCCTGGAAACCGACCTGTTCAACGCCGGCATCCGCCCGGCGGTGAACGCCGGCATCTCGGTGTCGCGCGTGGGTGGTGCTGCGCAGACCAAGATCATGAAGAAGCTGTCGGGCGGCATCCGCATCGCGCTGGCGCAGTACCGCGAGCTGGCGGCGTTCGCGCAGTTCGCCTCCGACCTCGACGACGCCACCCGCAAGCAGCTGGAGCGTGGCCAGCGTGTGACGGAACTGATGAAGCAGAAGCAGTACGCGCCGATGTCGGTCGCGCAGCAGGCGCTGTCGATCTATGCGGTGGACAAGGGCTACATGGACGACGTGCCGGTAGCCAGGATCGCCGCGTTCGAAGCTGGCCTGCAGGCGCACTTCGCCAATACGGCGGGCGCGCTGGTGGCGAAGGTCGATGCCAGCGGCGGCTGGGACGACGAGATCGAAGCGGCCTTCAAGAAGGGCATCGAGGAGTTCAAGGCCACCGGTTCCTTCTGAGCCGGCGCGGCCCGGGATCGGGCGAACCGCGCACACGGACACGATGGATGTCCGGTTTTTGCGGGTTTCGGCGAATTCCAGATATCGGGCCCTTAACCAGAGCGAAGTGAGTCGAGGACGAAGCGAGTAAAGCATGGCCGGCGGACGCGAAATCAAAACCAAGATCAAGAGCGTGCAGAACACCCGCAAGGTGACGCGCGCGCTCGAGATGGTCTCGGCTTCCAAGATCCGCAAGGCGCAGGATCGGATGAAGCAGTCGCGCCCCTATGCGCGCGCGATGAAGCAGTTGATCGGACACATGGCGCAGGCCAATTCCGAATACCGCCATCCGTACCTGGTGGCGCGCGAGGACGTCAAGCGCGTCGGCTACATCGTGATTTCGTCCGACCGCGGCCTGGCCGGCGGCCTGAACAACAACATGTTCCGCAAGCTGCTGGTCGAATTCCGCGCGCTGCAGGAGCAGGGCGTGGCGATCAGCCTCGTCACCATCGGCCAGAAGGCGTCGGCGTTTTTCCGCCACATCAAGGTCGACATGCTGGCTTCGATCACCCACATCGGCGACACCCCGAAGGTCGAGCAGCTGGTGGGCGGCATCAAGGTCATGCTCGACGCCTATACGTCCGGCAACGTCGATCGCGTGTACATCGCGTACAACGATTTCGTCAACACGATGACGCAGAAGGCGACCTTCGAGCAACTGCTGCCGCTGCTGGCCGCCGAGCCCGAGTCCGACGCGCGCCACGACTGGGACTACCTGTACGAGCCGGACGCGGAAGCCGTCCTGGATCACGTGCTCACCCGCTACATCGAGTCGCTGGTGTACCAAGCGGTGATGGAAAACGTGGCCTCCGAGCATGCCGCGCGCATGGTCGCGATGAAGGCCGCCTCGGACAACGCCACCAAGCTGATCGACACGCTGAACCTCGTCTACAACAAGGCGCGGCAGGCGGCGATCACCCAGGAGATTTCGGAAATCGTCGGCGGCGCTGCGGCGGTTTGATGGATTGGGGGCGTTGCCGCGCAACGGCGTCCCCTGAAGTGCGTTTCACTTTTGCGCCGCGTTGCTGCTTCATCCAATCGAACACCCGGGAGGGACTACCATGAACAAGTTGCTGATCGCCGTGGCGCTGTGTGCTGCTCTGACCGCCTGCAAGAAGGAAGAGGCCGCTCCGGCCGCGGATGCCGCCGCACCTGCAGCCGCAGAAGCGCCCGCAACCGATGCCGCCGCTGCTCCGGCTGAGGAAGCGGCTTCCGCCAGCAGCCTGCCGGCCGATTGCGAGGCCTATATCACGCGCGTCCAGGCCTGCGTCGACAAGGCTGGCAGCAATCCTGCGTCTGACGCCGTGAAGCAGAGTCTGGAAACGACCCGCCAGCAGTGGGCGGGGATTTCCAACCAGGATGCTTTGGCCAGCGCCTGCAAGATGGCGAACGACCAGTTCGCCGCCACCGCCGCTTCGTTGAAGTGCGAGTAAGCGTTTGACCGCGCCCGCCCGCAGCGATGCGGGCGGCGCGTTTCCCGGGCGGCTTGGGAAAGCCCGCGTTTTCCCAAGCCACCGCAACACACCAGTGAGTCAGGAACCAGCATGAATACCGCCAATGCCCAAGGCAAGGTCGTCCAGATCATCGGCGCCGTCGTCGACGTCGAATTCCCCCGCGAGAGCGTGCCGAAGGTGTACGACGCACTGAAGGTGCAGGGCACCGCAATCACCCTGGAAGTCCAGCAGCAGCTGGGTGACGGCGTGGTGCGCACCATCGCGCTCGGTTCGACCGACGGCCTCAAGCGCAATCTGCTCGCCGACAACACCGGCCGCGCGATCTCGGTGCCGGTCGGCATCGGCACGCTGGGCCGCATCATGGACGTGCTGGGCAACCCGATCGACGAGGCCGGCCCCGTCGCCAGCGACACCACGTGGGAAATCCACCGCGCCGCGCCGAGCTACGAAGACCAGGCCAGCACCACCGAGCTGCTGGAAACCGGCATCAAGGTGATCGACCTGATGTGCCCGTTCGCCAAGGGCGGCAAGGTCGGCCTGTTCGGCGGCGCCGGCGTCGGCAAGACCGTGAACATGATGGAGCTGATCAACAACATCGCCACCGAACATTCCGGTCTGTCGGTGTTCGCCGGCGTGGGCGAGCGTACCCGCGAAGGCAACGACTTCTATCACGAAATGCAGGAATCGGGCGTGGTCAACGTGCAGGAGCACGCCAAGTCCAAGGTGGCGATGGTGTACGGCCAGATGAACGAGCCGCCGGGCAACCGTCTGCGCGTGGCGCTGACCGGCCTGACCATGGCCGAGTACTTCCGCGACGAAGGCCGCGACGTGCTGCTGTTCGTCGACAACATCTACCGCTACACCCTGGCCGGTACCGAAGTGTCTGCGCTGCTGGGCCGCATGCCGTCGGCGGTGGGCTACCAGCCGACCCTGGCCGAGGAAATGGGCGTGCTGCAGGAGCGCATCACCTCCACCAAGACCGGTTCGATCACCTCGATCCAGGCCGTGTACGTGCCCGCCGACGACTTGACCGACCCGTCGCCGGCCACCACCTTCGCCCACTTGGATGCCACCGTGGTGCTGAGCCGTAACATCGCTTCGCTGGGCATCTACCCGGCGGTGGATCCGCTGGATTCCACCAGCCGCCAGCTCGATCCGAACGTGATCGGCAACGAGCACTACGACACCGCGCGCCGCGTGCAGGCCACCTTGCAGAAGTACAAGGAACTGAAGGACATCATCGCGATCCTGGGCATGGACGAACTGTCGGAAGAAGACAAGCTGGCGGTGGCCCGCGCGCGCAAGATCGAGCGCTTCTTCAGCCAGCCGTTCACCGTGGCCGAAGTGTTCACCGGCTCGCCGGGCAAGTATGTGCCGCTGAAGGACACCATCCGCGGCTTCAAGGGCATCGTCGATGGCGACTACGACCACCTGCCGGAGCAGGCGTTCTACATGGTCGGCTCGATCGACGAAGCGGTCGAGAAGGCCAAGAAGATCACGGCGTAAGGAATCGTCATGGCATCCACCATCCGTTGCGACATCGTCAGCGCCGAGGCCGAGATCTTCCACGGCGAGGCCGAACTGGTCGTGGCCACCGGCGAAATGGGCGAATTGGGCATCGCGCCCAAGCACGCGCCGCTGATCACCCGGCTCAAGCCCGGCAAGATCGTGGTCCACCAGCCGGGTGGGGAGACGGTCGACATTGCCGTGTCCGGCGGTATCCTCGAAGTCCAGCCGACCGTCGTCACGGTGCTGGCCGACACCGCGGTGCGCGCGCAGGACATCGACGAGGCGGCGGTGCGGGCGGCCAAGGAAGAGGCCGAGCGCATCCTTGCGCGGCGCGGCGAGGCGATGGAGATCGCCGAAGCCCAGCAGCGCCTGGCCGAAGTGACGGCGCAGCTGCAGGCGCTCGAGCGGCTGCGCAAGAACCTCAAGCACTGAGGCGTGGCGCCGGCGCGTTCCGGCAATCGGAATGTCCTCAACGCCCCGCATCTCGGGGCGTCTGCATTCTGGCCGAAGTCGTGATCGGCGTTCAGGCAGCGTCGGGGTTCGGGTGCGATGATTCGGCACAGACAGATTGCCGGAGCCGCCCCATGTTCCGCACCGCCCGCGTCCTTGCCGGATCCCTGCTCGTTGCTGCGACGCTGGTCCTGTCGGCCTGCGCCACCGGCCCCACCGTGCGCACCGATGCCGACCCGACCATCAACTTCAGCCAGTATCGGACCTGGGGCTTCTACCAGCCGATCGCCATGGAGCAGTCCGGTTATTCGTCCTGGGTGTCCGAGCGCATCAAGGAAGACGTTCGCAAGGAGATGGAGGCGCGCGGCTACCGTTATGCCGCCGAAGGCGCCGATCTGCTGGTGAATTTCCATGCCGACGTGCAGAACCGGACCAGCGTCTGGTCGGTGCCGCGCACGGACGTGCAGTGGGTCTACAACTACCGGGCGCGCACCTACGTCGCGATTCCGTTCTGGTACGACGAAACCATGGCCAGCACCTGGCGCGAAGCGACCTTGACCGTGGACCTTGTGGATGGCGCCCGCAACCGCATGGTGTGGACGGGATCGGCCAGCGCGCCCGAGGCGCGCCGGCGCAAGCCCGAGGAAAAACTGGCATCGCTGGATGCCGCGGTGTCGGGCATCTTCGCCAAGTACCCGCATCGCGCCGACGGCCAGCCTTGAGGCGTATCCAGCCCGGGCTGCCGAACCCGGGCTGTCGAACCGATCCGCGGCTCAGAACCGCGGCCTGTCCTCGGCCGTCTGGTGTCGGAGCATCGATTCGCCCAGGATCCGGCGCGCCTCGGCGGCGTCGCCCCAGCCGTCGAGCTTGACCCATTTGCCGTCTTCGAGATCCTTGTAATGCTCGAAGAAATGGCCGATCCGCTGCAGCCAGTGCCGGCTGACCTTGTCGATGTCGTCGATGTGGGCATAGCCGGCGAACACCTTGTCGATCGGCACGGCCAGGATCTTCTCGTCGCCGCCGGCCTCGTCGCGCATCTTCAGCACGCCGACCGGGCGGCAGCGGATCACCGCGCCCGGCACCAGCGGCAGGGGCAGGATCACCAGCACGTCCACCGGGTCGCCATCGCCGCACAGGGTATGGGGAACGTAGCCGTAGTTGCACGGATAGCGCATCGGCGTGGACAGCACGCGATCCACGAAGATCGCACCGGACTCCTTGTCGACCTCGTACTTGACCGGATCGGCGTCCTTCTGGATTTCGATGATGACGTTGATTTCTTCCGGCGGATTGCGGCCGCTCGGGACGTGATCCAGGCCCATGCGAGGCTCCGTCGTGCTGGCCGCACCCGATGGGCACGGCGATGGAAGGGGGCGCGCAGTTTAGCGGAGTACGACGGCGCAAAGCTGACGGCAGGCGAACCGAGCGAGGGCGCACTTGACGTATACGTGACTCATACGTATTATGAATGCGTATTTGAGAGGAGCATGTCATGCGCATTCTGGGTGAATATGCCAACTACGGCAAGCGCGCCACCAACGTCAGTATCAACCAGGGCTTGCTGGAGGACGCCAAGGCGCTGGAGATCAACCTGTCCGCCACGCTGGAACGCGCGCTGGAGGCGGAAGTGCGCGCGCGTCGACGCGTACAGTGGCTGGAGGAAAACCGCGAGGCGATTGCCGCGTACAACGCAAGGATCGCCCGTGACGGGCTTGCCGGTGATCATGTTCGCGCGTTCAAGGCATCGCTCAAGGCATCGTCCGCGACATGAGCCAGTTCTGCGTGTATGCGAATGCGGACGCGGCCTCCAGGCGCGCCATCCCGTATTGGTTAAACGTGCAAAGCGACTTGATCGACATTGCCGACTCCCGCGCGGTGATACCGTTGATTGCGCTCCAACAGGCGGGGCCGCTGATCCAGGGGCTGATGCCCTTGCTGGAGGTTGCGGGCAAGCGGGTGGTCATGGACACGGCGCAGATCACCAACGTGCCGATCCAGATGCTGGGCCGGCAGGAAGCCGATCTTTCCCACGAGCGTCACGCCATCATGGCGGCCCTCGACATGCTGATTTCCGGGATTTGACCGATGGCCAATACGCTGCGTATCGCGATGGCGCAATTCGATTTCCCGGTCGGCGACGTGGCCGGCAATCGCGCGCGGATCGGCGCGATGATCCGGTCCGCACGTGACGACTACGGCGCCGATGTCGTGTTGTTCCCCGAACTGGCGCTGTCGGGTTATCCGCCCGAGGACCTGCTCTATCGCCCATCCTTCCTGCATGCCTGCGAGCAGGCGCTGCAGGAGCTGGCCGGGGAAACGGCCGGCATTGTCGCGATCGTCGGCCATCCGCAGGCGGCCGGAAGCGTGGTCTACAACGCCGCCAGCGTGCTGCGCGATGGCGGCACCGAGAAGACGTGCCGCAAGCGCGAATTGCCCAACTACGCGGTGTTCGACGAGCGCCGCTGGTTCGAGACCGATCCCGATCGCGAGGACTGCGTGGTCGAGGTGAACGGCGTCAAGGTCGGGGTGCTGGTCTGCGAAGACCTTTGGTTCCCGGAACCGCTGGCGTCCACCGTGGCGGCGGGCGCGCAGTTGGTGCTGGTGCCCAACGCCTCGCCGTTCGAGCGCGACAAGCACGCCCAGCGCGATGCCCTGCTGGTCCAGCGGGCGCAGGAGACCGGCGCGGCGATCGCCTATCTCAACCTGGTCGGTGGCCAGGACGCGCTGGTGTTCGACGGCGCCTCGGTGGTGGCGGACGGCAACGGCGTCGTGCATCCGGCCGCAGCGGCGTTCGAGGAACAGTGGCTGGTGCTGGATTTCGATGCCGGGTCGCGCTGTTTCACGCCGATCGTCTGGCGCGAGGATGGCGATGAAAGTCGCGATGCGCTGGCCTGGCGCGCGGTCGTGCGCGGCACCCGCGACTACTGCCTAAAGAACGGCTTCGACAAGGCGTGGGTCGGGCTGTCCGGCGGCATCGATTCGTCGGTGGTGCTGGCCATCGCCGCCGATGCGCTGGGCGCACGGAACGTCACGGCGGTGCGGATGCCGTCCCGCTACACGGCCGGGCTGTCCAACGAGCTGGCGCAGGCGCAGTGCGAGGCAATGGGCGTGCGTCTGTTGAGCCTGCCGATCGAGCCGGCATTCCAGGGTTTTCTCGATACGCTTTCCGGGGTTTTCGAAGGACGGCCGATCGATGTGGCCGAGGAAAACCTGCAGTCGCGCACCCGCGGAGCGCTGCTGATGGCATTGGCCAACAAGTTCGGCGGGCTGCTGCTCACCACCGGCAACAAGAGCGAGTACGCGGTCGGCTACGCCACGATCTACGGCGACATGTGCGGCGGCTACGCGCCGATCAAGGACCTGTACAAGACCGAAGTGTACGAATTGGCGCGCTGGCGCAACACGGTCGGCGACCGGGTGATCCCTCAGGCGGTGATCGATCGACCGCCTTCGGCGGAGCTGCGCGAAAACCAGCTCGATCAGGATTCGCTGCCGGCCTACGACGTGCTGGATGCCATCCTGCAGCGCCACATCGATCAGGAGCAGTCGCTGGCCGAGATCGTGGCCGCCGGATTCGATCCGGCGGTCGTCGCGCGCGTGCTGCATCTGGTGCGGATCAGCGAGTGGAAACGGCACCAGGCCGCGCCGGGGCCGAAGGTCAGCCGACGTGCGTTCGGCCGCGAGCGGCGCTATCCGATCACCAGCGGCTGGCGGGAATGATCAGCGCGAGTCGGCCCGGAACGGATTGAGCCGGGAGAAGGTGCTGGGGGGATGCGGCCAATCGCTGTCGGTCAGCCAGGGATGCTGCGGATCGTTCAGCTGCAGGACACGACGGGCGTCCGCAGCCAACGTCTGGTTGCCGAGTTTGGTGTATGCCGCACCCAGCAGGGCCACTGCGTCGTCCTGGTATTCGCTCTGCGGATAAGTTTCCAGCAGGTAAGTCGCGCGATCGACGGCCGACACCCAGGCGCCGCGGCGCAGGTAATACACCCCGATGTTGAACTCGAAGCGGGCGAAGGCGTTGCGCAGGAACACCATGTGCTGGCGGGCGTCGCCGGCATAGCGGCTGTTGGGATAGCGCGTGGCGACGGTGTTGAAGTCGGCGTAGGCCTGCAGCGGCGCGTCGAGGTCACGGGTGCTGGTGTCGAGATTGAAGGCGCGCGCGAGGAAGACGGTATTGCGCGCCTGGTTGGACAGACCGCGCAGGTAGTACATGTAGGCGATGTTGCGGTGGGTCGGGTAGGTGCGGATGAAGCGGTCGATGCTGGCGACGGCGTCCTCGTGCTTGCCCGCCTTGTACTGGGCGTAGGCCTGCTCCATCAGCGCCTGCTCCGTGTACGGTCCGTAGGGATACTGGGCGATCAGGCGGCCGAAGGTCTCGTTGGCGGTCTGCCAGTGGCTCTTGGTCATCGCGTCGTGGGCGCGGTCGTACAACTCGCCGACCGGCACGCCCTCGTTCTTGTCCTCGTCCTTGAACATGTTCTTGATGCCGGAGCACCCGGTGACGAGGAGAACCAGCGCGAGCACGAGGGCGGGGCGCAGCAGGGCGGAACGGGGCATCATGGGCATGCAAGCGGGCGCCGGGGGCGTGAACGCTGGATAATACCAGCACCCGGCCCGGTTTCGGGACCGCCACCCTTTCCGCAGGCGCGAACATTCATGACCCAGACCGGCCATCGTTTCGCCGTTGTCCCGGATTCAGCCGCCGGTCGGCGGCTGGACCAGGTGATCGCGGAACTGTTTCCCGAACATTCGCGGTCGCGGCTGGCGGGCTGGATCAAATCCGGCGACGTGCTGCTGGACGGCGCACGCGTGCGGCCGCGGGATGCGGTCCACGGCGGGGAGCGGATCGAGGTCGCGGCGGTGGACAGCGTCCAGACCTTGGCCGAGGCCGAGGACATCCCCCTGCAGATCCTCCACGAGGATGCGCACCTGCTGGTGCTGGACAAGCCGGCGGGACTGGTGGTGCACCCGGGCGCCGGCAATCCTGGCGGCACCTTGATGAACGCCCTGCTGCACCACGACCCGGCGTTGGAGCGGCTGCCGCGCGCCGGCATCGTGCACCGGCTGGACAAGGACACCTCGGGCGTGATGGTGGTGGCCCGCACCCTTCAGGCGCACACCGCCCTGGTCGCGCAGCTCTCGGCGCGCGACGTGCACCGACAGTATCTAGCCGTGGTGGTTGGTGCGCTGGTGTCGGGCGGCACGGTCGATGCGCCCATCGATCGCCATCCCCGCGACCGCTTGAAGATGGGCGTGCGCGAGGACGGCAAGCCAGCCGTCACCCACTACCGGCTGCGCGAGCGGTTTCGCGCCCATACCGCACTGGAATGCCGGCTCGAAACCGGGCGCACCCACCAGATTCGCGTCCACATGGCGCATCTGAAGCACCCGATCGTCGGCGATCCGCTGTACGGCGGGTCGCTGCGGCTGCCGAAAGGCGCCTCCGACACCCTGGTCGCCGCGTTGCGCGGCTTTCGGCGGCAGGCCCTGCACGCGCAGGTGCTGGAGTTCGAGCATCCCGTCGGCGGTGCGCCGCTGCGCTGCGAGGCGCCGCTGCCGGACGATTTGCTCGGTTTGCTGGCGGCGCTGCGCGAGGATGCGGCGATCCACACCGAGGCGGAGCGTGCGCGCCGGTGAAGGCGTTCCTTGAAGCCGACTGGCCGGCCCCGCTCGGCGTGCGGGCGTTGGTCACGCTGCGCCACGGACTGGGCGTATCGCCGGCGCCGTTCGACGCCTTCAACCTCGGATCGCGCTGCGGCGACGCGGCGGGAGCGGTGGCGGAGAACCGCAGGCAACTGGACGACGCGCTGGCCTTGCCTTCATCGCCGCGCTGGTTGCGGCAGGTGCACGGCACGGCGGTGGCGCGTGAGCCGGGTTTCGACGAACCGGAAGCCGATGCGGCCATCGCATCGACGCCCGGCGTCGTGTTGGCCATCCTCACCGCCGACTGCCTGCCGGTCGTGTTTGCGGCCCGCGATGGCGGCGAACTTGGGATCGCCCACGCCGGTTGGCGCGGCCTGTGCGCCGGCGTGCTGGAGGCCACCGTGGCCGCCATGCGGACGCCGGCGCAGGAGGTGATCGCCTGGATGGGCCCCGCGGCCGGGCCGCAGGCCTATGAAGTCGGCGAGGAAGTCTTCGAGGCCTTCCGCGCCCGCGATGCCCGCGCCCGGATGGCCTTCCTGCCCACCCGGCCCGGGCACTGGCGAGTCGATCTGTACACGCTGGCGCGCCAGCGCCTGCTGGATGCCGGCGTCATCGAAGTCCACGGCGGCGGGCTGTGCACGATCTCCGAACCGGCGCGATTCTTTTCCCACCGTCGTGACGGTCGCAGCGGGCGCATGGCGACGCTGGCATGGCGATCGGCCTGATCGCTGGATGCCGCCCGGTGCAGGGTGTACCTTGACCAAACGCAACACGTTCATCGGTATCGTGAATGCACCGATGGGCGTGGCAGGGGGCGTTTCACCGCAGGGGGTGGTCGAGACGATGCACGGGGCTTCGATGCCGACGCTGTTCCAGCAAGCGCTGGGTGCGGCCTTTTTCTGGACCGCGCCGTGCGTGCGGCGGCTGCATTCCGTGCGTGGGCAGGCCCGATATCGCGGGATCAGCCGCATCGAGTGCGGCACCAATCCGCTGGCCCGCCTGTGCGCGCGTACGGCGGGCCTGCCTCCGGTGGGCGACGCGGTGCCGACCACGGTGACGTTCGACGCCAGCCAGCAGGGGGAAACCTGGCGGCGCGATTTCGGTGGAAAGCAGATGGTTTCGCAACTGGCCTATCGCGACGGACTGCTGCGAGAGCGTCTGGGCCCGATGCAGTTCCGGTTCTGGCTGCATGCGGGCGAGGACGGCGTCCTGTGGTGGCAGGCCGCCGGAGCGCGTCTGTTCGGCGTGCTGCCGTTGCCGAAGCGGTTGTTCGATGGCGTGCGCTGCCGCGAGAGCGAGCAGGAAGGGCGCTATGAATTTCTGGTCGAGGCCGCCTTGCCGCTGATGGGACTGATCGTGCGCTACGAAGGCTGGCTGGAGCCGGAGGCTGCCGATGGCGGACGCTGACGACAATATGCGGGCCATCGTCGTGTTCGATGGCGTGTGCGCGTTCTGCAACGGATCGATCGGGTTCCTCCTGAAGCACGACAAGGCGCAGCGCTACCACTTCGCCGCCATGCAATCCGATGCCGGCCGCGCCCTGTTGCTGGACAATGGCCTGGATCCGGACGACCCGGCGTCGTTCCTGCTCGTGGAATACGACCGGCCCGGTGCACCGCGCATCAGTTCCGACAGCGAAGCGGCGCGGCGGGTGCTGGCGGGTCTGGGCGGGATCTGGCGGCTGGCCAACGTCATGCGGATCGTTCCGCGTGGCTTGCGCGACGGCGCGTATCGCTGGTTCGCGCGAAACCGCTATCGGTGGTTCGGCCGCCACCAGAGCTGCACCATCCCGGTCCCCGAGGTGCGGCACCGGTTCTTGTAATGCCTGTCCAACGAGAGATTGCGCGCCGATGGCGCGAAGATGACCGAAGCCTCGGTCAAGCGGCCTGCGGGCTCGTCAAATTCAGCGATTCGAATATCGGAGTGTCCTGGCGTGCGTCCAGTCCGGCCTGCCCCGATCCGTTGCTTCCCGCCACCCACAGGCTGCCGTCGAGTTTCGGCAACGAGGCGCGGCTTACGCCGGCCGCGATGAAGCGCATGGGCGGGAGAGCTGCGGGATTGGGTGAGGTTGTCATGGGTTGTCGCAACCTGTGCCGGCCGACTCGCGGTCCAGCGGGATGTCGCCGTCGAGCTTGCAGACCAGTTTGTTGTCCGGATGGTGCAGCAGGCGGACCACCGTGCTGTCGCCGAATCGGCCGAGCGAGCTGGCTGGAATCTCCGCATCGACGGGAGCCTTGGTGTGTCGGCCTGAGGACGTGAAGTCGTCGATCTGTACCCACAGCCGCACCGGCACTCTGCCGTTTGCGCCCGGTGGGCCCAGGGTCTGCACGCTTTTCACAACGGCACGAGCGGGCACCCAGGGCCGGGACGTGTCGTTTGCGTCGCGTTTGCGGATGCGGCTGCCGTACCACATCAACAGTCCGATTCCGGCAAACAGGGCCAGGACGAACAGCACCCCGACGGGGATCGACGCAAGCAGACGCATCGCGTCAGGGCACGACGAGGAGGCAAAGCACGCGGTTGCCGGGCTGCGCCTTGCCGTCGCAGCCACGGGTGGCGGTGTAGGAGAGCGAGTGACTGGAGGGCTGCCAGGCGACTGGCCGAGCGTCGGCGTGGGTGAACGTGATCCGGGTGGGTTGGCCGGCATCGAGGTCGAAGACGATGATGCCGTTGCGGCTGGGGTAGATCAGCCGGCGGGAGTCGTATTGCAGCGAAGACAGCTCCCAGCCACCGCTGGCAAGGTCGCGGATCGCGCCCTTGCCGACGCGCGTGCGCAACGTCACGCGGTCGTTCGCGTCGCTGGAAATCCAGACCAGGTGTTTGCCGATTCGGAAAATGCCATCGGCGACCACGTTGTTGTCGGTATCGGGAAGAACCTCTTCGACCGGGAATCGACCGAAGGGGTGCTCGAATTTCGCCTTGACGGAGCCTGGAATCTGTTGTTGACGAAGAGCCTTCGGCGCCTGCCCGGGCCTCACGCTGAAGTAGCGTTCCTGCCAATAAGCAGGGTCGCCCTTGCGTGCGGCGCGGGTTTCCATGGAGGTGGCGACGTACAAGGTGTCGCCGGACCACTGCACTTCGGTGCCGTCCTGGACGATGGTTTCGCCGTTGGGATCGCTGGCGCCCAGCGGCGGCGTCGCCGGCGTGGCGGTGCTGGACGACAGATCGATGATCCAGACGCGGCGACCGAGGCGACTTTCGCCGCAGTCCACGTTCAGCGCCAGGCGCTTGCCGTCGTCGGAGAACGCGGCCTTGCCGGGGTTGCAATTGGCGTTGGTCAGGCCGATCTGGCGCAGCACGGCGTCGGGAATCGTCGAGGGTGCCGCCGGGGCGGAGTCGTGCGCCAGTGCGGGGAGGGCCGTCATGCCCAGGGCCATGAGGGTCGCTGGCAGCCAGTTGAGGCGATGGGACAAGAGCTTCACCACAGGTTCCTCCCGCGCTTCAGGGTTTCCGGATCATAGCCGTCCGGGTAGATCACTTTCATGCCGGGGAGCAGGAGGACGGCAGGCGGCAAACGGTTCATTGTGGCCACTTCACGGAGGTGCAGGATGCGGTGCCGCGGCGCAGCTGGATCACGTCGGCGAGCTGCGCGCTTTGGCCGCAGAACGGCAATGCGTACGTGCGGCTGGCGTCGATGGTGATGTCGTCGCCGCTGCGGGTGATGGTGACGTGCGACGGGTAATCCTGGTCGTTCCAGACGATGTCGGTCCGGTTGCCGCGGTCGGACCACGTGGTGTCGCCGTCGTCGCGGTCGGTGTCCATGCTGCAGCTGTTGCCGCCGGGCATGACCGACAGGTAGTGCATGCCGGTGATCCGGCCTTCGGCATCGACGGGCAGCCGGATGTCGGTGCTGCCCGCGTCGTCTTCGGTCTTGCAGGCCAGAAAATCCGAGACGAAGCCGTGCGGCGTTTCGGCGTCGGGGTCGGTTTCCTCGACCAGCGCGATGCTTCCCGCAGGCGTGGCGACGGTCAGCCTGCCGTTCTCCAGACGCACCGTGGGTGGGCCGTCTTCCTCGCCGCTGATGTAGTCGCTTGCGGTCAGCGCCAGCTTGCCGCCGGTCAGGTTGCCGACCAGCACCGTGCCGTCGCGTTCGGAAGGCAGGGCGAGGACGAAAAGGCGACCGCCGCAGACCGTGGTCCATTCGGGCGTGTCCGTCTCTTCGGTGGTGACGGCCGAAAGGTCCTCCGCAGGCAGCCGAACGCTGTTGCTGAAGGTCTTGCCGTCCACCGTCACCGCAAAACGCGCGAGCCAGGCGTCGTCTTCGATGCTGTTCGTGGCCTGGAAGGTGCCTTTGCTGGCGGCGAGCCAGTCTCCCAGCTTCACGCAGCGCGTGTTCGTGGGCCGGGCCGGATCGGTGCCGGAAGCTGCGGTGGCAGTCGGCGCGGAAGCGGTCGGCGACGGCGCGGCGCTGGCGTCGTCGGGAGCCTGGCAGCCGGTCATGCCGACCAGGAGCGCGGAAATCCACAGGAGTGCACGGGACAAGGACGTTCACCTCAAGGCGTGGGGCTGCCCTGTAATACGCCCGAACCCGCCAATTGCGGACAGAAGGCGCTGAAAACCGGCGCAACAGGGCTTGGAAGTGCCGATTCTGACCGCATCTTGAAGGCATTGCCGGGTCGTCCGGCCATTCGATTCCGGAGACTTTCCCATGCGCATGGACAAACTGACCTCGCGCTTCCAGCAAGCTCTTGCCGACGCCCAGTCGCTGGCCGTGGGGCGCGATCACAATTTCGTGGAACCAACCCACCTGCTGCTGGCGCTGCTGGACCAGCAAGGCGGCGGCACGCGCCCGCTGCTGGCGCAGGCGGGCGTCAACGTGCCGCTGCTGCGCGAGCACCTCGCCGAGGCGCTGGACAGGTTGCCCAAGGTGTCCGGGCAGGCCGGCAACGTGCAGGCCGGCAACGACCTGATTCGCCTGCTCAACGTGACGGACAAGCTGGCGCAGCAGCGCGGCGACGCCTACATCGCCAGCGAACTGTTCCTGCTGGCGGCGGCCGATGACGGCGGCGACGCGGGCAAGGCGCTGAAGGCGGCGGGCGGCAACCGGGCCAAGCTCGAGCTGGCGGTCGAGAAGTTGCGCGGCGGCGAGGCGGTGCAGGACGAGAACGCCGAGGACGCGCGCCAGGCGCTGGAGAAATACACCATCGACATGACCGCGCGCGCCGAGGGCGGCAAGCTCGACCCGGTGGTGGGTCGCGACGAGGAGATCCGCCGCACCATCCAGGTGCTGCAGCGGCGCACCAAGAACAACCCGGTGCTGATCGGCGAGCCCGGCGTGGGCAAGACCGCGATCGTGGAAGGGCTGGCCCAGCGCATCGTCAACGGCGAGGTGCCGGAGGGGCTGCGCGGCAAGCGCCTGCTCAGTCTCGACATGGGCGCGCTGATCGCCGGAGCGAAGTTCCGCGGTGAGTTCGAGGAGCGGCTCAAGGCGGTACTGAACGACCTGTCCAAGAACGAGGGCCAGATCATCCTGTTCATCGACGAACTGCACACCATGGTCGGCGCCGGCAAGGCCGAAGGCAGCATGGACGCCGGCAACATGCTCAAGCCCGCGCTGGCGCGCGGCGAGCTGCACTGCATCGGCGCGACGACGTTGGACGAATACCGCAAGTACGTCGAAAAGGACGCCGCGCTGGAGCGCCGATTCCAGAAGGTGTTCGTGGGCGAGCCGACGGTCGAGGACACCATTGCCATCCTGCGCGGACTGAAGGAGCGCTACGCCCTGCACCACGGTGTGGAGATCACCGACCCGGCCATCGTCGCCGCCGCCACGCTGTCCAATCGCTACATCGCCGACCGCCAGCTGCCGGACAAGGCCATCGATTTGATGGACGAAGCGGCGTCGCGCATTCGCATGGAGATCGACTCCAAGCCGGAAGAAATGGACCGCAAGGAGCGGCGGCTGATCCAGCTGAAGATCCAGCGCGAAGCGCTGAAGAAGGAGAAGGACGCCGAATCGAAGCAGCGCCTGGCCGACCTCGAGCAGGAGATCGACGCGCTGGAGCGCGAGTACGCCGACCTGGAAGACGTGTGGAAGGCCGAGAAGGCCACCCTGCAGGGCGCGACGAAGATCAAGGAGCAGATCGAGGCCGCGCGCACCGAACTGGAAGCGGCCCAGCGCCGGCAGGACTACGCTGCCATGAGCGAGATCCAGTATGGCCGGATCCCGGCGCTGGAGAAGCAGCTGGCGGCCGCGCAGGAAGCCGAGACGAAGGGTTTCAAGCTGCTCCAGGACAAGGTGACCGCCGAGGAGATCGCGCAGGTCGTCAGCCGCTGGACCGGGATCCCGGTCAGCAAGATGCTGGAAGGCGAGCGCGAGAAGCTGCTGCAGATGGAAGACCAGCTGCACGCGCGCGTGGTCGGGCAGGATGAGGCCATCACCGTCGTCTCCGACGCGGTGCGCCGCTCGCGCGCCGGCCTGTCCGATCCCAACCGGCCGTCCGGCTCGTTCCTGTTCCTCGGCCCGACCGGCGTCGGCAAGACCGAGCTGTGCAAGGCGTTGGCGGAGTTCCTGTTCGATTCGACCGATGCGATGGTGCGCATCGACATGAGCGAGTTCATGGAAAAGCACGCGGTCAGCCGCCTGGTCGGCGCGCCCCCGGGCTACGTCGGCTACGAGGAAGGCGGTTATCTGACCGAAGCCGTGCGCCGCCGTCCGTACAGCGTGATCCTGCTGGACGAGGTCGAGAAGGCGCATCCGGACGTGTTCAACATCCTGCTGCAGGTACTGGATGATGGCCGCCTGACCGACGGGCAGGGGCGCACGGTGGATTTCCGCAACACGGTCATCGTGATGACGTCGAACCTCGGCAGCCACCAGATCCAGGAATTGGCGGGCGAAGGCACGCCGGAGGCCTACACCCAGATGAAGGCGGCGGTGATGGGCGTGGTGCAGGCGCACTTCCGCCCGGAGTTCATCAATCGGCTGGACGACATCGTGGTGTTCCACCCGCTGGACAAGGCGCAGATCAAGCAGATCGCACGCATTCAATTGCGCGGGCTGGAAAAGCGGCTGGCCGAGCGCGGCCTGAAGCTGGACGTGAGCGACGCCGCGTTCGAGCTGCTGGGCAACGTCGGCTTCGACCCCGTGTACGGCGCCCGCCCGCTCAAGCGCGCCATCCAGCAGCAGCTGGAGAACCCGCTGGCGCAGGACATCCTGGCCGGTCGTTTCGCAAGTGGAGATGTCATCCGGGTCAACGCCGAAGGCGGCAAGCTGGTGTTCGCGAAATAGGGCCTGTTGCAGGGCGCTCCCAATCAGTCTAATTTGTACAAAATGGACTGGTTCAGGAGTTTGTCATGCGCACCATTACCGCCTCGGAGGCCAAGCAGGGCTTGGCGGGCGTGATCGAGGCCGCCGCCAGCGAGCCGGTCGTGATTCGCCGGCATTCGCGCGATGTGGCGGTGGTGCTGTCCATGCAGGAGTACCGGCGCCTGAGCCGGCTCAACATGGCAGAGTTCCAGCGCTTTTGCGATGCCGTGGGCAAGAAGGCCGCAAAAGCCGGCCTGACCGAGGCCAAGTTGAAGAAGCTGTTGGCTGAGTGATGGGCGAGCGTCGTTGGGTAGTTGATACCAACGTGCTGGTGAGTCGTTTGCTGATGCCGGGCGGCACGGCGGCACGTGCGCTCGATCATGCGCTGGCGTGCGGCGTGCTGCTGGTGTCTGAGGCCATGCTCGCCGAGTTGGTCGAGGTGTTGTCCCGACGGAAGTTCGATCCCTATGTTTCGCGGCGCGACCGCGAGGTGTTCATCCGCAAGCTGGGCGGCGTGGCTCGCGTGGTCGACATCCGGTGGCAGGACGCGGCATGCCGCGATGCGAAGGACGACAAGTTCCTGCACGTGGCGGTCAATGGCGAGGCGGAGGCCATCATCACCGGCGATGCGGATTTGCTTGCGCTGCATCCGTTCCATGGCGTGGATATCGTGACGCCCGCGGAGTTCCTCGCGCGGGTGTGCGAGTAGGGCGGGGTGACTGCCACAACGCCCCGTTTCCGGCTTGACGTGCGTCGGTATCGCGAAATAGGCGTGGAGCCTGCCACACGCCTGCGATTTTTATCCGACATCCGTGAGCGAATGTCGCAGGCGTCATTGCGGCTGCGGCTGCGCGCTGTCGTATGCCGCGCGCTCTTCCGGCAGCAGTATCGCGCGCGGGTCGGATGGCTGCCAGTCCTTCGGCGGGCGAGCCGGCAGGCCGTAGTAGGCGAGGCGGTTCTCCCAGGCCTCCAGTTCGCCTAGCGCCATGAAGTCCTCATGGTATTTCTGGAACGAGTAATTTCTGTACTGTCGCAAGCTCAGCTTGCTGGTGGCCTCGTGCACATAGAAGAGACGGCTGCGTACCTCGATCATCTCCTGCTCTAGCGAAGTGCCCCTGGACAACCGTTGTGCGACGGTGGCGCCGACCATAATCGTGAGCGCGCTGCCGTTCGAACGCGCCATCCGTGTGCCCACGATTCGACAGTCCGCATAAGTCGAAGCATTCTTGAAGTACCCCTTGGCTGGATTGCAGCGCTCCCAGAAGGGACGCAATTGCGCTAGCGCAAGACCTCCGAATTCTCCGGCAGCAATGGCGAATTCAGGCGTCGTGTTGGGTGAAAGAGCTTGTGCTGGCCCGACCAGAAGTTCCTGTGCGGGAACGTGCGCTTTCGCGACAGCTTCCATGTAGGTCGCAAGGCGAGAACGGAACGTGTCGTCAAAATGGCTGCGCTGAGCGGCTTCATGCATGGCGGCACTGGCGGCGTTTCCTTCACTTGCCATCATTAACAGCAACCAGGGATAGGCGTTGTCCGGTGCGAGTTCCGTCAGTCGCCGTGCGGCGTCTTGATTGTGGCAGACAGATTGTTGCTGCATTTCGGTAGTGGCGCAGTAGGTCGCCATCACTTCCCAAACTGAGGGATCGTTCGGTTGCTCGGCAATGGCTTTGTTCATCAACTCGGTAAAGTTGTCCATGTCCTCGCTGTTCGAGGCCAGTTGCGCCGCCAAGAGATATCGGTTTGCTTCCTTGCCCGAGACCAGCGCCGCGATCATCTGCTCGCGGTAGGGCTTGCCCAGAACGTGGATCACCGGTGGCAGCAGACCATCGGTTGCCCAGCGGTCCCCCAACTCGGTGTCATCGCCATCGGCCTCGGTCGCCTGCGCGAACGCGGCCAGAACGGTGGCTTGCCGGTGCTCGTCGCCGGGATAGCGCGTGCGCAGCCATTCCAGCAAACGCACAGTCGTGTCATAGCCACCCGTCGTGTCCTTGTCGCCGAACTGATGCTGTGCATACAACCACGCACCCAGTGCTGCCACGCCTTGCGCAATGTCGCGCTGCTCCACAGCCTCCTTGCGCGCGGTTTCGGCAGTATTGCGCTGTGTCACCGCCGCATCGCGCTGGGTACCGGCTTCTCGCCACTGCCACGTCGTCGCCGCGATGCCCAGCACCAGCGCCAGCAGCGCGGCGGTCGAGGCGAAGGCCAGCTTCGGCTCGCGCTTGAACCAGCGCTGCATGCGTTCCAGCGCGCCGATGCGGCGCACGCTGACCGGCAGTCCGTCGCGCACGCGGCGCAGATCGTCGGCCAGCACTCCGGCACTCGGGTAGCGGTCCGAGGGCTGCAGCTCCAGACATTTCATGCAGATCGCGTCGAGATCGCGCGCAATCGCGGGGTTGATCGCGCGTGGCGGGCGCACGCGGCCGGCCGCGGCGCGCCGGATCACATCGTCGGATTGGCCTTCTCCGTGCGGCGAGACGCCGGTCAGGCAGCGGTACAGGATGGCGCCGAGCGCGTAGATGTCGGTGGCCGTGGTCAGACGGTACTGGCGAATCAGGATCTGTTCCGGCGCCATGAACGCCGGCGTCCCGGACACCTCCTGGGCGTCCACGCCGCCGTTCGCGTCGATCCGTCGCGCCAGTCCGAAATCGGTGATCAGGGGCTCGCCGCGTTCGTCGATCAGCACGTTCGCCGGCTTCAGGTCGAGGTGCAGCAGGCCCAGCCGGTGGGCATAGTCGGTGGCCTCGCACAGCGCCAGCAGCAGACGCACGACCTGCGTTGTCGGCAATGCGCCTGCGGCCAGCAGTTCCGCGAGCGTGCGCCCGGCGATCAGCGGCATCGAAAAATAGTGGATGCCGTCGACGGCCCCGACCTCGAATACCGGCACGATGTTGGGATGGACCAGACGGGCCGCGGCGCGTGCCTCGCTCAGGAATCGGGCGACATTGGCCGGGTCGGCCAGACCGGCGGCGATGAACTTGATCGCCACTTCGCGATCCAGGCTTTGCTGCCGCGCGCGATACACCGTGCCCATGCCGCCGCGTCCGATTTCCTCCAGCAGCTCGTAATCGCCGAAGGCGCGCTGCGCGGGGTCGTCGAGGTCGAGATGCGGCCAGGTGGCTTCGCCGTCCCCCGGTTCCTGCGCCAGCGCGGCCCGGGCCAGCGTCAGCAGCACGGAGTCGGACGGATTGGGGCGAATGCGGGTGGGTTCGGGGGTATCGTTCATGGTGTGGCTCGTGCTGGTCGCAGGCAGGCGCCTGCTTCTTGATTGGGAACTACGCCACGGGCGACAAATATGACAGGCATCAGCCCCGGCCCAGCACCGCCTGCAACGCCTGCCATTCGACCTCGAACGCGGCTTCGTCGGCGCACAGCTGGCGCAGCTCGTCCTGCAGCGCCTCGCGCAGGCGTTTGCGCAGGCGCGCCAGCTCCACGGTCAGGGTGTTGGCACGCAGTCCCATGGTGGCTGCGATGGACTGGAGTTCACCGTGCTCCGGATGCGAGTGCAGCAGGGCCACCAGTTGCTCGAACAGGGCTTCGCGCTCCCGCTCGCGATAGCGGGCACGCAGCAAGTCGAGTGCCCGCCGGGTCAGCAGCATCGCGAAGCGCGCGTCGAACTGGCGCTCCGCGTCCGGAGCGGGGTCGACGGGTTCGGCGTGCGTGTCGAGTTCCAGCGTGTCGCGGGCGCTGCGCAGATGCCCGAGGTGGCGGCGCAGCAGCAGCAACAGGAAGCCGCGGAAACTGCCGGACGCGGCATCCGCGCGCGCCCACCAGCGGTGCTCGAAGCTGGCGGCGAGGAACGACTGCGTGGCGTCCTCCGCGTCCGCCAGCGGCAAGCGCGCGGCGCAGTAGGCGACGATGGCCGGACGGTAGTCGCGCACCAGCTGGGAGAAGGCGGCGTGGCGCACCGACCCGTCATCGCCGCTGCGGCGGATCAAGCTCCACTGGGTGTCGGGAAACCGGGCCATGCTGTGCTAGCGTTTCGGTTCATGGATTGTCGCGGGTGCGTCGGGCGATGTGGCGACTGGTCAAGCGTATCGGAACTTTGGCACACGAGTTCAAGCGCCGTGGCGTGTTCAAGGCGGTTGCCGCGTATGCGGTCCTGGCCTGGGGCGCGGCGCTGGCGGCGACCGAACTGCTGCCCACGTTCGGGGCCTCCAACTGGGCGGTGCGCGTGTTCATCGTCTGCGCGGCGCTGGGCGTTCCGGTGGTGGCGGTGCTGGCGTGGCTGTACGAGATCACCGGGCGCGGCATCGTTCGTGATCCGGCCGACGCTTCCGGATCGGAGGACACCACCCTGCTGTTTTCAACCAGGGTGGTGCTGGTGCGCTGGAACGACGCGCAGGGACCGCATGAGTGCGTCTTTCGCAACAGCTTCGCCATCGGTCGCGAGGAGCCGTGCGAATTGCGCTTCGACGATCCGCACATCAGCCGCCGCCACGTCGAAGTCTGCTGGGAGCAGGGCAACTGGTGGCTGGTCGATCTCGGCAGTCGCAACGGAACGCGGCTCGACGGCAAGCTGATCCGGCGCGCGATGCTGCCGCAATCGGGCATCGTTAAACTCTACGATGCCGGGCCGGAATTGCAGATGGAGCAGCAAGGCGGCGTTGCGCCGACATTGTCCGGATGGACGGGCACGGCGCTGGAACCAGGACCGGAATCGTCCCGTTCGGAGCCGCAGGCGTCATGAAGGCGCCGAGGGTGTTTTCCCACACCTGCTCCAACACCGAGATCGTCTGCGCGCTGGGCTGCGCGCCGATGCTGGTCGGGGTGGACGCCGATTCCGATTACCCGCCGGAGGTCGTGGCCGGATTGCCCAAGACCGGCCGCGACCTCGACCTGGATATCGAGGCGGTGCACGCGCTTGAGCCGGATCTGGTGCTGACCTCGCTGACCGTGCCCGGCCACGAGAAGGTGGTCGATGCGCTCCGTGCGGCGGGGCTTCGGGTGCTGGTCTGCGATCCGCAGTCGCTGGCGGACGTGTACGCCAACGTCCGGGAGATCGCGGACGCGCTGGGCGTGCCGGAGCGTGGTGCGGCGCTGGTAGCGGAGATGGAGGCGGCGATGCCCGAAGTGGCGGTTGCCGGCGCGCGCCCGAAGGTGCTGGTGGAGTGGTGGCCCAAGCCCGTCATCGCCCCCGCGCGGCAGTCGTGGGTGACGGACCTGATTCGGCGCGCCGGCGGGGAAAACCCGTGGGGCGAGGTCGATGCCAAGAGCGTGCCGATGGAGCCTGCGCAGGTGCGTGCGGCCCTGCCGGACGTGGTGGTGATGAGCTGGTGCGGGGTGAAGGAGGAAAACTACCGCAGCGAAGTGGTGCGCGGGCGCGAGGGTTGGGATGCCGTGCCCGCAGTGCGCCACGACCGCATCCACGCGGTGTCCGAGGCCTACCTCGGCCGTCCCGGCCCGCGTCTGGTGGAAGGCTATCGGCGGCTGCGGGCCATCCTGGCGGCAGCCGCCGACTGACGCCAGGTCAGGCGACGGCCAGCGCCTGCTCCACATCGGCGATCAGATCGTCGATATGCTCGATGCCCACGCACAGGCGCACCAGATCGGCGCTGACGCCCGCGGTCTTCAGCTCTTCGTCGGTGAGCTGGCGGTGCGTGGTGGTGGCCGGGTGGCAGGCCAGCGTGCGCACGTCGCCGATGTTGACCAGACGCTTGACGATGTCGAGCTTGTCCATGAAGCGCGCGCAGGCCTCGCGTCCTCCCTTGATGCCGAAGGTGAACAGCGAGGACGGGATGCCGCCGTCGATGTACTTCTGCGCCAACGCATGGTCCCGGTTGCCCTCCAGTCCGGCGAAGTTCACCCAGTCCACCTTCGGGTGCTGTTTCAGGAATTTCGCCAGCGCCAACGCATTGGCGCAGTGGCGTTCCATGCGCAGCGGAAGGGTTTCGATGCCCTGCAGGATCAGGAAGGCGTTGAACGGCGAGATCGCGCCGCCGGTGTTGCGCAGCGCCACGGTGCGCGCGCGCGCAACAAAGGCGGCGGGGCCGAAGGCGTCGGTGTACACCACGCCGTGGTAGGCCGGTTCCGGCGTGGAGAACTGCGGGAAGCGCGGGTTGCTCTTCCAGTCGAACTTGCCGCTGTCGACGATGATGCCGCCGATGCTGTTGCCGTGGCCGCCCATGAATTTGGTGAGCGCGTGCACCACGATGTCCGCGCCGTGTTCGATCGGGCGGCACAGGATCGGCGTGGGCACGGTGTTGTCCACGATCAGCGGCACGCCGTGGTCGTGCGCCACCTGGGCCAGCGCGGCGATGTCCACCACGTTGCCGGCGGGATTGCCGACCGATTCGCAGTACACCAGCTTGGTCTTGTCATCGATGGCGCGGGCGAAGGCCTCCGGATCACGACCGTCCACCAGACGCGCTTCCACGCCCAGCGATTTCAGACTGTGGACGAAGAAGGTGTAGGTGCCGCCGTAGACCTGGCTGGTCGCCACGATGTTGTCGCCGGCTTCGACCAGATTCAGCACCGAGGCGGTGATCGCGGCCATGCCGGAGGCGAACGCCAGCGCCGCCACGCCGCCTTCCAGCGCCGCCACGCGCTGTTCCAGCACGTCGGTAGTGGGATTCATGATGCGGGTGTAGATATTGCCCGCCACCTTCAGGTCGAACAGGTCCGCACCGTGCTGGGTGTCGTCGAAGGTGAAGCTGGTGGTCTGGTAGATCGGCACCACCACGGAGCGGGTGGTCGGGTCGTTCTTGAAGCCGCCGTGGATGGCAATGGTTTCGCGTTTCATGGGATGCCTCGTGGGGTCGGGCGCCGGGCGGGAAGCAGCCCGGTGTGCCAACGGACTTTAACCGCCGCGGGCGGCGCGTGCGGGTGGGCGCAGGTGACGATCGGGCATGCCGGCATGCGCCGCGGCGCGGAGCGGGGTCAGGCCGCGGTGGCGTCCGCCGGCTGGCGCGGCGCGCGCCAGGGCGGCATGGCCAGCACCATGTCGCGCAGCGAGTAGGCCAGTTCGCGTTCGGCCAGCACGGCCGCATCGGCGCCGTGCGCCAGCAGGTGCTTGACCTCGGCTTCGCTGTGCGCGCGCGACAGCACGCTGATGCCGGGGTTGGCCGCCTTCAGGCGCTCGATCGCCTCGCCGGCTTCCAGCGCCTGCGGCATGGCGAAGATCGCCAGCTTCGCGCGCTCGGGCGCGGTCTCCTGCATCACCCGCGCGTTGGCAATGTTGCCGCGCACGGTGGCCAGCCCGCTGGCGCGCGCGGCGGTCACCCGGTCGGCGTCGTGTTCGACCACCACCACCGGCAGCCCGCGGTCGTGCAGCAGGTGCGCCAGCTGGCGGCCGACGCGGCCGTATCCCACCACGATGATGTGGTCGTTGGCGGTGATCGGATCGACGGTGGGTTCATCGGCGTGCGGGTTTGGCGCTGTGCCGGGGGAGACGGCTTCCTGGCGCGCCTGCCAGCGGTCCAGCGCCATGAACAGCAGCGGGTTGAGCATGATCGTGATCAGCGCACCGGCCAGCACCAGGTCGAGGCCGTCCTTGGGCAGGATCTTCAGCGACAGGCCGAGCCCGGCGATGATGAAAGCGAATTCGCCGATCTGGGCGAGGCTGGTGGAAATGGTGAGCGCGGTGGCGTTCGGGTGGCCGAACAGGCGCACGATGGCGTAGGCCGCCGCCGATTTGCCGAACACGATGATCAGCGTGGTGGCCAGCACCTGCAGCGGATGCTGGACCAGGATGTGCGGATCGAACAGCATGCCCACCGAGACGAAGAACAGCACCGCGAAGGCGTCGCGCATCGGCAGCGAATCATTGGCCGCCTGATGGCTGAACTCCGATTCGTTGAGCAGCATGCCGGCGAAGAACGCGCCCAGCGCGAAGCTCACGCCGAACAGCTCCGCCGAGCCGAACGCCACGCCCATCGCGATCGACAGCACGGCCAGCGTGAACAGCTCGCGCGAGCCGGTGCCGGCGATGCGCTCCAGCACCCACGGGATCGCCTTGCGCCCGACCACCAGCATGAAGGCGACGAAGGCGGCGACCTTGCCGAACGTGAGTGCCAGCGCCTTGCCAATGTCGGCTGGACCGACCGCCTCGCCGCCGCCGAGCGCGCCGGCAAAGGCGGGGATCAGCACCAGTGCGATCACGCAGGCCAGGTCTTCCACGATCAGCCAGCCGACCGCGATCTTGCCGCGCCGGGTGTCGAGCAGACGCCTTTCTTCCATCGCCCGCAGCAGCACCACGGTGCTGGCGGTGGCCAGCGAGAAGCCGAAAATGATGCCCTCGATATGGCGCCAGCCCATCAGTTCGGCCAGCCCCCAGCCCAGCCCGGTGGCGACCGCGGTCTGGGCGATCGCGCCGGGAATGGCGATGCTCTTCACCGACATCAGGTCGCGCAGCGAGAAGTGCAGGCCGACCCCGAACATCAGCAGGATCACCCCGATTTCGGCCAACTGTGGCGCCAGTTCCGCGTCGCCGACGAAGCCGGGTGTGAACGGCCCGGCCAGCACGCCAGCGAGCAGGTAGCCCACCAACGGCGACAGCCGCAGGCGGTGGGCCAGCGCGCCCAGCCCGAAGGCGAGCACGAAGCCGAACACAAGCATGGCGATCAGCGACGTTTGGTGCTGCATGAGGGATCCGGGTCTTGATCCCGCATCATCGCATGCACAGGCTGCACGAAAGCCGACCAGGCGGCCCCTGTGATCCATACGATCGGATGGAAGCGGTGCGGCAGGCATAGTTTTCCCTGATCCCGTCTCGGTGCACACTGCAACCTTTGCCCAAGCCGATTTCGGGGATGCTGCTGATGCTGACCGCCGTTTCGTTCCGCCCGCTGCTGGCCGCGCTGCTGCTCGCGGCCGCCCAGACGATCCAAGCGGGCACCCCCCTGCGGGTGCAGCTGCCCGCGGGCGATGCCCCGGCGTCGGGCCGCCTGCTGGTCAGCCTGCAGCCGGCGGCGGTTGCCGAGGCGGAGGCCGAAGGCAAGCCGGTGCGGCGGGTGTCGGTCAGTCCGTTCGGCGCCGCTGACGGCGCCTTGATCGGCATGGACGTGCCGGCTCTGCTGCCGGGCAAGCCTTTGACCGTGGACGTCGAAACCCGGGCGTGGCCGTCCGGGTTGGCGGAACTGCCGGCGGGCGAGTACTACCTGCAGGCGACGCTGGACACCGCGCGCGACGACAATTACGGCGGTCGCGACGACAACATTTCCAGCGCGCCGGTGAAGGTGACGCTGGGGCAGGGTGGCGACCTGCCGCTGCTGATTCTCGACCAGCGCCAGACGGCGCCAGCGGATCCGTGGGACCTTCCGACGCAGATCCCCGAGCCGATGCGCAAGCAGATGCTGGCCACCCGGCCGCAGATTCGTGCGCTGGACCTGGTGAGCGAGCGCCTGAGCGCGTTCTGGGGACGTCCGATCCACATGCGTGGCTGGGTGGTGTTGCCACCGGGCTACGAGGCCGACGCGCAGACGCGCTACCCGGTGGTGTTCGAGACCCACGGCTTCGGCGGCACCCTGCGCAGCCAGCTGTATTCGGGCATGCGCGCCGCGATGGCGATGCAGTCCGGCAGCACGCCGCCGATGCTCTGGGTGTTCCTTGACCAGTCCAGCGCGACCGGCACCCACGAGTTTGCCGATTCGGTGAACAACGGGCCGTGGGGCAGTGCGCTGACCGAAGAGCTGATTCCGGACATCGACCGCGAATACCGCACCGATGGCAGGGCTTCGGGGCGCTTCGTCACCGGCCATTCCTCGGGCGGCTGGGCGGCGCTGTGGCTGCAGGTGCGCTACCCGAAGGTCTTTGGCGGCAGCTGGCCGACCGCGCCGGATTCGGGCGATTTTCGCGATTTCACCGGCGCCGACCTGTATGGCCCCAACGCCAATGTCTACCGTCGCGCGGACGGCAGTCCGATCCCGCTGGTGCGGATGCAGGGCAAGGTGGTGGCGACGTTCGAGAAGTTCGCCAGGCTGGAGGAGGTCACCGGCCCCTACGGCGGCCAGATGGCCTCGTTCGAATGGGTGTTCTCGCCGCGCGGCGCTGACGGTCGGCCGGTGCCGATGTTCGACCGCCGCACCGGCGCGGTGGATCCGGCGGTGGCCGCCTACTGGCGCGACCATTTCGATGTCGCCCAGCGCATCGTCCGCGACTGGCCGCAGCTCAAGCCCGACCTCGACGGCAAGCTGCACCTGATCGTCGGCACGGCAGACACCTTCTATCTCGAGGGCGGCGCCCGTCGCCTTGAGGCGGCGATGCGTTCGGTCGGCGCGAAAACCGGCTTCCGCTTCCTGCCTGATCGCAGCCATTTCGACCTGTACGCGGTTGGCGACGACCGCAGCGCGCTGTCGCGGACCATCGCCTGGGAGATGTACAAGGTTGCCCGCCCCGAAGCGGTGGTGCCGGCCGATCTGCCCGAGCCGGAACTCGAACCCGGGCATTGATCTTCGCCATGCGGCGGGGCGGCGGTCGGGCATCGTAAAATCCGCCGATGATTTCCTTCCGCAATTTCGCCCTGCGCAGGGGCGAACGCCTGCTGCTGTCCAATGTTGATCTGACCCTGCACGCTGGCTGGCGGGTGGGCGTGGTCGGTCGCAACGGCGCCGGCAAATCGTCGCTGTTCGCCACCTTGCTGGGCGCGCTGGAGCCCGACAAGGGCGACCTGGAACTGCCCGGGAAAGCGCGGATTGCCGCAGTGGCGCAGGAGACTCCGGCGTTACCCGACCCCGCGATCGACTTCGTGCTGTCCGGCGATGCCGCCGTGCACGCCGCCATCCAGATGGAAGCCAATGCGTTTGCCAACGAAGATTGGGAGGCGGTGGCCGAGGCGCACCAGCGGCTGGAGGAAGTGAATGGCTACGACGGCACCGCGCGCGCCGGCCGGCTGCTGCATGGGTTGGGATTTCCGGCCGAGGTGCATGAAAAGGCGGTAGCGGACTTCTCCGGCGGCTGGCGGGTGCGCCTGAACGTGGCGCGTGCGCTGATGACGCCTTCGGACCTGCTGCTGCTGGACGAGCCCACCAACCACCTCGATCTGGATGCCGTGGTGTGGCTGGAGGAGTGGCTCAAGCGCTATAACGGCACCCTGCTGGTGATCTCGCACGACCGCGAATTCCTCGACAACGTGACGACCCACATCCTGCATCTGCACGACGGCACGGCGAAGCTGTATGCGGGCAACTACACCGATTTCGAGCGCCAGCGCGCCGAACACCTGCGCCAGCAGCAGATCGCGCACGACAAGGAACAGGCCGAACGCGCCCATCTGCAGAGCTTCATCGACCGCTTCAAGGCCAAGGCCAGCAAGGCGCGGCAGGCGCAGTCGCGGATCAAGCGCCTGGCCAAGCTGGCCGGCACCGAGGCGGTGCGCGCCGAGCGCGCGCTGCGGATTGACCTGCCCGTGCCGCTTCGGCTACCCACTTCGTTGCTGTCGCTGCATGCCGTGGACGCCGGCTATGGGCCCAACGCGCGGATTCTGGGAGGCGTGGAATTCGGGCTGGAGTCCGGTGACCGCATCGGCCTGCTGGGTCCCAACGGTGCCGGCAAGTCCACCCTGGTCAAGACGCTGGTCGGTGACCTGCCGCCGATGGCCGGCGAGCGCAAGGCGCATCCGGACCTGCGCATCGGCTATTTCGCCCAGCACACGGTGGAATCGCTGGTGGCCGGCACTTCGCCCCTGGATCATTTGCGCAAACTCGACGCCGATGCGCCCAATCAGGTGCTGCGTGATTTTCTCGGCAAATGGAACTTCCCCGGCGACCGCGCCTTCGAATCCATCGACACCTTCAGCGGCGGCGAGAAAGCGCGGCTGGCGCTGGCACTGCTGGCCTGGCGCCGCCCCAACGTACTGCTGCTGGACGAGCCCACCAACCACCTTGACCTCGACATGCGCGAGGCGCTGGCCGAGGCGCTGTCCGATTTCGACGGCGCGATCGTGCTGGTCAGCCACGACCGCCATTTGATCGGGCTGGTGTGCGACGGCTATTGGCGTGTGGCCGGTGGCAAGGTCGAGCCCTTCGATGGCGATCTGGACGAATACGCCGCGTGGCTGCGTTCGCGTCCGGGCAGCGACAATCCCGGGACGCCGGCGCCGAAGAAGGCCGCGGAGATCGTATCGCCCGCGCCCGTCGTGGTCGCGTCCGCCAAGCCGAAAATCAATCCGCACAAACTTCAGAAGGCCGAAGAGCGGGTGGCGCGACTGGAAGGCAAATTGGCGGACTGCGAGGCCAGGATGGTGGAGCCGGAGAACAGTTCGGATCCCGGCAGGATCGCCGATCTTGCCCGCGAACAGATGCAGTTGCGCGCCGAGCTGGATGCGGCCGAGAGCGAGTTGCTGGCGCTGTATGGCGGCTGATGTCGGCAGTTCCCGTGGTTTTGTCGGTTGGTCTTGGCCGATGCGGCATGAATTCGCGTACCTCACCCTGATCTTCGGACTGCCGGTCATCCTGCGCTTGAAAATTCCGAAGTCGCCCCAAGGTAGGCGCCGTTCGTCCCTGTCTGGATATCGCGAGCCGCCATGCCGATTTACGCCTTCGCCTGTAATGCCTGCGGCCACCATTTCGATCACCTGCAGCGGCTGTCCGACGTCGATCCGGACACCTGCCCACACTGCGGCAAAAAGGGTCGGCTGCATCGCGAACTGACCGCGCCGCAGTTCAGGCTGGCGGGTTCGGGCTGGTACGAGACCGATTTCAAGTCCAAGGGCGAGCATCGCCACAATCTGGCGGGCGACGGCGGGAAAACGTCTGAGGGCAAGAAGGAAACGGCCTCGGAGTCCAAGCCGGCGGCAACGTCGTCAAGCGGGGAATGATCCGGATTCCGAAAGTCCGGGTCGTTGCGCGTTTGCCCTAAAATACGCAGTCCACCGGCAGATCGCCGGCATCCGGTTCTGGAGTTTCCATGCGCAGCCACTTTTGCGGCCTGATCGACGAGGCGTTGATCGGCCAGACCGTCACCCTGTGCGGCTGGGCCGACGTTGCCCGCAACATGGGCCAGATCGTGTTCATCGACCTGCGCGACCATGAAGGCATCGTGCAGGTTGTCGCCGAGCCAGCGGAGACGGAAGGCAATGCCGCCGTGCTGGCCGTCGCCGCCAAGGTGGGCTACGAGGACTGCCTGTGCGTCACCGGCATCGTGCGCAGGCGCCAGTCGGTCAACGACAGGATCAGGACCGGGCAGGTGGAGGTGGTCGCCACCCGCATCGAAGTGCTGAACAAGGCCGAGCCGCTGCCCTTTCACCATCACGAGAACCCGGGCGAGGACATCCGCCTGAAGTACCGCTACCTCGACCTGCGCAGCCCGGAGATGCAGCGCAAGCTGCGCACCCGCACCAAGCTGGTGTCGGCGCTGCGGCACTACCTCGACGCCCGCGGCTTCCAGGACATCGAAACCCCGATCCTGACCAAGGCCACGCCGGAAGGTGCGCGCGACTTCCTGGTGCCGGCGCGGATGCACCCCGGCGAGTTCTACGCGCTGCCGCAGAGCCCGCAGCTGTTCAAGCAGATCCTGATGGTCGCCGGCTTCGACCGCTACTACCAGATCGCCCGCTGCTTCCGCGACGAAGCCCTGCGCGCCGACCGCCAGCTGGAATTCACCCAGCTCGACATGGAGTTCGCGTGGGTGGGCGAGCGCGACGTGCAGGATCTGACCGAGGACATGGTGCGGCACGTGTTCCGCGAGGTCGTCGGCGCCGAACTGGAAGCGCCGTTCCCGCGCCTGACCTGGGCCGAGGCGATGCGCCGCTACGGCTCGGACAAGCCGGATCTGCGTTTCGGCCTGGAACTGGTCGACGTGGCCGAGCAGGTGAAGGACTGCGGGTTTGCGGTGTTTTCCAGCGCCGCCAACGACGCGGGCGGGCGCGTGGCGGCGCTGCGCATCCCCGGCGGCGCGTCGCTGTCGCGCAAGCAGATCGACGACTACGCCGCGCACGCCGCCAAGTACGGCGCCAAGGGCCTCGCGTACGCGAAGATCGACGAGGCTGGCGCGGTCAATTCGCCGGTCGCCAAGTTCTTCGCCGAGGGTGCGTTCGAGGCCGTGCTCAGGCACGTTGGCGCCGGCAATGGCGACCTCGTGTTCTTCGGCGCGGGCAGCTACAACAAGGTGTCCGACTTCATGGGCGCGGTGCGGCTGAAGGCCGGCAAGGACTTCAACCTCGTCGCCGAGGGCTGGGCGCCGCTGTGGGTCACCGACTTCCCGATGTTCGAATGGGACGAGGAGGCGCAGCGCTTTGTGGCCCTGCACCATCCCTTCACCGCGCCGGCGGTGGATTCCATCGACGACCTGCGCGCCAACGCCCGCACGGCGGTCAGCCGCGGCTACGACATGGTGCTCAACGGCAACGAAATCGGCGGCGGTTCGATCCGCATCCATCGCCCGGACATGCAAAGCGCGGTGTTCGATCTGCTCGGCATCGGCGCCGGGGAGCAGCGCGCCAAGTTCGGCTTCCTGCTGGACGCGCTCAAGTACGGCGCGCCGCCGCACGGCGGCATCGCCTTCGGCATCGACCGCATCGCCGCGCTGATGGCCGGGACCGAGTCCATCCGTGACGTGATCGCCTTCCCCAAGACCACCGGCGCGCAGTGCCTGATGACCGATGCGCCGTCGCCCATCGACGATGCGCAGCTGGCCGAGGTGCATGTGCGGGTGCGCGATGCCGCGGGCTGAAGGAAGGGCGTGCGGCCTGGCGCAGGAAATGCGCGGGCTTGCGAAGGGCTGAAAAAGGGCAGTGCGGACTCCTTGGCGCGCCGCCCGCGCTTGCGTGTCTGCCGATGGCGCTCGTCGCGTCTCCGTGGGGTGTCTCAAGGGCTTTGATCGTCCAGCGCCTTTACCCCTGATGCGCTGCGCTTGTCCGGGCTACATTTGGACATGGGAGGCTTGAATCTCTGCATGAATGCCACCATCCGCCGCGCCACCCTTGCCGACGCCGACGCGCTGGCCGAGCTCGGCGCAACAACCTTCGCCGAATCCTTCGGGCATCTGTATGTGCCCGAGGATCTGCGCAGCTTCCTCGACCAGAGCCACACACCTGCGGCCTATGCCAAGGCGTTGGCCGATCCGGGCTGTGCGCTGTGGCTGGCCGAGCTGGACGGTCGCGCCATCGGCTACGCCCAGGCCGGTCCCTGCGGGCTGCCGCATGCGGACGTGCGCGCCGGTGACGGCGAACTCAAGCGGCTCTACGTTCGCTCTGAGGCATGCAACCAAGGCCTGGGGCGCGCCTTGATGGACGTGGCGATGGCCTGGCTGCTGGCCGAGGGCCCGCGCACGCTGTGGCTTTCGGTTTGGTCGGAGAACTTCGGCGCGCAGCGGTTCTACGCCCGCTACGGTTTCGCGTTTGCGGGCGAATATGCCTTCATCGTCGGCGAGCAGCAGGATCGCGAGTTCATGTATCGCCGCCCGGGCGACGCGGGGCGCGGCAATGGCGACTGAAGTCCTGCTCGTCCACGGGCTGTGGATGCACAGCATCGCGATGCGCTGGCTGGCGGCGCGGCTGCGCGAGCAGGGCTTTGCGCCCCGTGAATTCGGTTATTACAGCCTGCTGCAGGACACCGACGCGGTGGTGGCGCGGCTGGCCGAAACCTGGGCCGCGCGGCCGGGCATGCACGTGGTCGCGCACAGTCTGGGCGGGCTGCTGGCGCTGCGTGCGACCAGGCAGCTGGGCGCCGGGATCGCCGGACGTGTCGTCTGTCTTGGCAGTCCGCTGGCCGGCAGCCACGTGGCGCAGGGCGTGGTGAAACGGATTCCTGCCGGCGACTGGCTGGTGGGTTCCAATCGCGACCTGCTGCAGGCGGGTATCGGGCGCATTCCGCAGGGGATCGAGGCCGGCGTGATCGCCGGCAGCGTGCCGCGCGGGCTGGGTGGTTTGCTGGCGCGATTCGACGGCCCGCACGACGGCACCGTGGCGGTCGCGGAAACCCGGGTGCCGGCGCTGGCGGATCACGTGGTGGTGCCGGCCAGCCACAGCGGGCTGCTGTTTTCGGAGCCGGCGGCCCGCCAGGCCGCCAGTTTCCTGCGCGAGGGCCGCTTCGAAACCGCCTGACCGCCTGCCGCGCCAGATGAAAGTGGGCGAAGAGGGGCATCGTCCGGACGCCCGCCAGAACGGCGCCCGTGAACAAGGGGACGGCGCGGCCGATGAGCAAGGCGCCCGCGGCTCGGCTACAATCCGGGTCCGCCCAAAGCCAAGCCGGACATGATCGCCCTCGAGGGCGCGCCCGCCCTGTCGCCGTTCCGCCGCGACCGCCTGCAGGCCCGCCTGCAGACCCTCGTTCCCGAACTGCGGATCGCCGGCAGTTGGCACGGATACTGGATCGACCCCGAGCCCGGAAGCACGCCGGACGCTGCGGCGCTGTGCCGCATCCTGCAGGCGGGCGACGCCTTCGCCGCGGCGGAGGCCGGTGCCGTCACGCGCTTCATCGTGCCCAGGCTGGGCACGCTCTCGCCCTGGGCCAGCAAGGCCACGGAACTGCTGCGCGGGGCCGGTTTGCCGGTGCGCCGGGTCGAGCGCGGTACCCGCGTCGATCTGCTCGGATGGCCGGCGGAGCGGGGCGTGCAGCAGACGTTGCGCGATCTCCTGATCGACCCGATGACCCAGTCCCTGCTGGACAGCAGGGAGGCCGGGGCGGAGCTGTTCACCGCACCACCGGCCGGGGCATTCGAGGTGGTTCCGCTGGCGCAGTTGGAAGCGGCCAACGCGCGACTGGGTCTGGCGCTGGCCGACGATGAGATCGCCTACCTGCGCGCGCGTTACGCCGAGATGGGGCGCGATCCGCACGACGTCGAACTGATGATGTTCGCGCAGGCCAACTCCGAACACTGCCGGCACAAGATCTTCAACGCCAGCTGGACCATCGACGGGCAGGCGCAGCCGCTGTCGCTGTTCAAGATGATCAAGAACACCCAGGCGCAGACTCCCGACCACGTGCTGTCGGCCTACAGCGACAACGCGGCCGTCGTGGAAGGCCATGCCGCTGCGCGCTGGCGCCCGGATCCTGCCAGCCAGCTGTACCGCACCGAGCCGGCGGCGGATTCGGCGTTCTGCATCAAGGTCGAGACCCACAACCACCCGACCGCGATCGCGCCGTTCCCGGGCGCGTCCACCGGCGCCGGCGGCGAGATCCGCGACGAGGGCGCCACCGGCCGCGGCGGTCGCCCGAAGGCGGGGCTGTGCGGCTTCTCGGTCTCGCACCTGCGCATCCCGACCCTGGCGCAGCCGTGGGAGGCGTCGCGCAGCCTCAATCCGCGCATGGCCACAGCGTTTGAAATCATGCGCGACGGCCCGCTGGGCGCGGCCGCCTTCAACAACGAATTCGGCCGGCCCAACCTGACCGGCTATTTCCGCAGCTTCGAACTGCACGAAGCCGACCGGCTCACCCGCGCCTACGACAAGCCCATCATGCTGGCTGGCGGTCTGGGCGCGATCGATCGCGGGCAGGTGGAAAAGCTGCGGCTGTCGCCGGGCGATGCGGTGATCGTGCTCGGCGGGCCGGCGATGCTGATCGGCCTCGGCGGCGGTGCCGCCAGTTCGGTGGCCTCCGGCGATTCCGCCGAGGACCTCGATTTCGCTTCGGTGCAGCGCGACAACCCGGAAATGGAGCGGCGCGCCCAGGAAGTGATCGACCGCTGCGTGGCGCTGGGCGCGGACAATCCGATCCTGTGCATCCACGACGTCGGCGCGGGCGGGCTGTCCAACGCCATCCCCGAGCTGCTGCACGACTCCGGCGTGGGCGGTGTGATCGACCTGGATCGCGTGCCCAGCGACGATTCTTCGTTGACGCCGATGCAGCTGTGGTGCAACGAATCGCAGGAGCGCTACGTGCTCGGCGTGGCGCAGTCGCGGCTCCCGGAGTTTTCCGCACTGTGCGGTCGCGAGCGCTGCCCGTTCGCGGTGGTCGGCACCGCCACCGCCGAGGAGCGCTTGGTGGTCGGTCACGGCGTGGATATCCAGGTTCACGAGGCACCAGACCATCAGCGCGGGTCGCAGCCGTTGGCCATCGACCTGCCGATGGACGTGCTGTTCGGCAAGCCGCCGAAGATGCACCGCGACGCCGCGCATCCCGTGCGGCCGCGCTGGCCGCAGCTGGAGACTGACGCGCTGGACCTGCGCGAGGCCGGGCTGCGGGTGCTGGCGCATCCGACGGTCGCGTCCAAGTCCTTCCTCGTCACGATCGGCGACCGCGCCGTCGGCGGGTTGACCGCGCGCGACCAGATGGTCGGGCCTTGGCAGCTGCCGGTGGCCGACTGCGCAATCACCTTCGCCGGCTTCGAGGGCCAGGCCGGCGAGGCGATGGCGATCGGCGAGCGCACGCCGCTGGCGCTGCTGGACGCCGCCGCCGCCGCCCGCATGGCGGTGGGCGAGGCGATCACCAACCTGATGGCGGCACCGCTGGAATCGCTGCGCCGGGTCAAGCTGTCGGCCAACTGGATGGCCGCCGCCGGCCACGCCGGCGAGGACGCGCGGCTGTTCGACGCGGTCAAGGCGGTGGGCATGGAACTGTGCCCGGCGCTGGAACTGGGCATCCCGGTCGGCAAGGATTCGTTGTCGATGCAGGCGGTGTGGCAGGAGGGCGCGGGCCGGAATCCGGACCAGGCATCGGCACCAACGAACAGATCCATCTCGCCCGTTTCCCTCATCGTCACGGCCTTCGCTCCGGTGTCGGATGTGCATGGGCAGCTGACGCCGCTGCTGCAACGCGGGGTGGCGTCCGAACTCTGGCTGATCGGGCTGGGCGCAGGGCGCCAACGCATGGGCGGTTCGATCCTGGCGCAGTGTTATCCCGAGGCCAACGGCGAGGGCGCGCTGCCGGCGTTTGGTGGCGATGTCCCTGACCTGGACGACCCGCAGCGACTGCGCGCGCTGTTCGAACTGATTCGGGAAGCGCGCGAGGAAGGCCTGCTGCTGGCCTACCACGACCGCTCCGACGGCGGCGTGTTCGCCAGCCTGTGCGAGATGGCCTTTGCCTCCCGCATGGGGCTGGAGATTCGCCTCGATGGCTGGGGCGAAAGCCGCTCCGGCGATCCGCTGCGGGTGCTGTTCAACGAGGAATTGGGTGCGGTGGTGCAGGTGCCGATCGCCGAGCGCGCCGCTTTCGCCGATCTGGTGGCCCACCACGGTCTGATCGAGTGCGCCCAGCGCATCGCGGTGCCGACCACGGCTCCGACGGTCAGGGTCAGCGACGGCGACGAATTGCTGACGCAGTGGCGTTGGGACGAACTGTTCGATGCGTGGTGGTCGGTGAGTCACGCGATCCAACGCCTGCGCGACAACCCCGAAAGCGCCGACAGCGAACGCGCGCATGCCCGCCGTTTCGATGCGCCCGGGCTGCTCCCCGAGCTGACGTTCGATGCGGCCGAAGATGTCGCCGCGCCATTTGTCGCCACCGGCGCTCGGCCGAAAGTGGCGATCCTGCGCGAGCAGGGCGTCAACAGCCAGGTCGAGACCGCCTTCGCCTTCCACCGCGCCGGGTTCGACAGCTACGACGTGCACATGAGCGACCTGATTTCCGGGCGCTTCGACCTCGCCGATTTCCACGGCTTGGTGGCCTGTGGCGGCTTCAGCTACGGCGACGTGCTCGGCGCCGGCCGCGGCTGGGCGACCTCGATCCTCGAGCGCGCCGCGCTGCGCGAGATGTTCGGCGCGTTTTTTGCCCGCGATGCGACCTTCGCGCTGGGCATCTGCAACGGTTGCCAGATGTTGGCCCAGTTGCGCGACATCATCCCCGGCGCCGATCGCTGGCCCAGTTTCCAGCGCAATGCCAGCGAGCAGTTCGAGGCGCGCCTGGTCCAGCTGCAGGTGCAGCAGTCGCCGTCGATCTTCCTGCGCGGCATGGAAGGATCGCGCCTGCCGGTGGCCTCCGCCCACGGCGAGGGCAGGGCGGTGTTTGCCGACGCCACCGACCAGGGGGCAGTGGATGTGGCCCTGCGCTACGCCATCGGAAGCGAGGTCGCGGGCGCCGATTGCTATCCCGCCAACCCGAACGGCTCGCCCGACGGCATTGCCGGCGTCTGCAACCGCGACGGCCGCGTGTTGGCGCTGATGCCGCATCCGGAGCGCACCCTGCGCCGCGGCAATTTCAGCTGGGCGCCCGGCGGCTGGCCCGACGATTCGCCGTGGCTGCGGATGTTCCGCAACGCCCGGGTCTGGTTGGGCTGACGGCCGCAGGCGCGGCGCCTGCGGTTCCGGCGCGCCCGCCGTCCTGCTAAAGTCTGCGGCAGGTGCTCGGAGGGGCGCGAGTGAACGCCGTTGCAGAAGACTCTGTCCAGGTCCCGCAGGGCCCGGAAGAACGCATCATCGCCCAGTTGCTCAAGTACGGCCGCCTGAAGGAGGCCGACCTCGCCAGCGCGCGCCGGTTGCAGGAACAGGACGGCGGCGACCTGCTGATCCTGCTGGCGCGGCTTGGGCTGGTCTCCGAGCGCGACCACGCCGTCGCCTGTTCGTCCGAATACGGGCTCGAACTGCGCAACACCAAGGATCTGCCCGACCTGCCGCCCGAGGACCTCGCGCTCAGCGTGAAGTTCATGAAGCAATACCACGTCGTCCCGGTGGGCGTGGATGCGGACGGGGTCGACGTGCTGCTGGCCGATCCGCAGGATCCGTACATTCTCGAAGCGGTGGAACTGGCGCTGGGCCGCGCGCTGCGCCCGGCGGTCTGCCCGCGCTCCGAAATCGACGAACTGATCGAGCGCTGGTACGGCCAGGGCCGCAGCACGATGGACAGCATCGTCGAGGGCGCCGAAGGCGGCGAGGAGATCCTCGACGATGTCGAGCGCCTGCGCGATCTGGCTTCGGAGGCGCCGGTCATCCGGCTGGTGAACCTGATCGTCCAGCGGGCGGTCGAGCTGCGCGCCTCCGACATCCACATCGAACCGTTCGAGAACCGGCTGAAGGTGCGCTACCGCATCGACGGCGTGCTGGAGGAAGGCGAAAGCCCGCCGGCCAACCTGACTGCGGCGGTCATCAGCCGCGTCAAGATCATGGCCAAGCTCAACATCGCCGAGCGCCGACTGCCGCAGGACGGGCGGATCGTGGCGCGGGTGCAGGGCAAGGAACTCGACCTGCGCGTGAGCACGGTGCCGACCGCGCACGGCGAGTCGGTGGTGATGCGACTGCTCGATCGCGAAACCGTGGTCCTGAATTTCGACAAGCTCGGTTTCAGCGACCACTTCATGTGGCGTTTCAACAAGGTGCTCGAGCAGCCGCACGGCATCATCCTCGTCACCGGCCCGACCGGCTCGGGCAAGACCACCACCCTGTACACCGCGCTGTCGCGCCTGAACACGCCGGGGGTCAAGATCATCACGGTCGAAGACCCGATCGAGTACCAGATCGAGGGCATCAACCAGATCCAGGCCAAGCCGCAGATCGGGCTGGATTTCAACAATGCGTTGCGCGCGATCGTCCGCCAGGATCCGGACATCATCATGATCGGCGAAATGCGCGATCTGGAAACCGCGCGGATCGCGATCCAGTCGGCGCTGACCGGCCACCTCGTGCTCTCGACCCTGCACACCAACAATGCCGCCGGCGGCATCACCCGCATGCTCGACATGGGCGTCGAGGACTACCTGCTGACTTCCACCGTCAACGGCATCCTTGCCCAGCGGCTGGTGCGGCGGCTGGAACCGACCCACGCCGAGCGCTACCTCGCCACGCCGGAGGAAATCCAGAAGTTCGGACTGCGCAAGTTCCATCCGGACGGCGAGATCTACCTGTATCGGCCACGCCCGTCCGAGCTGTCGCCCACCGGCTACCTCGGCCGCACCACCATCATGGAATTGCTGGTGATGGACGACGAGATCCGGCGCGCGGTGATGCGCCACGCCGGGATGGAGGAGATCGAACGCCTGGCCCGCCGCAGCGGCATGCACACCATGTACGACGTCGGCATCGCCAAGGCGCTGCGGGGCGAAACCACCATCGAGGAAGTGCTGCGCGTGACCGAGGGCAATTGATCCCATGGCGCTGTATCGCTACAAGGCGCTGAACGCGCGCGGCGAAACCCTGACCGGGCAGATGGAGGCCGCCAGCGGCGCCGAGGTGGCGGCGCGCCTGCAGGAGCAAGGCCATCTTCCGATGGAGGCCAGCCTCGCTTCCGAAGCCGGCGGCGATTACAACTGGCGCGCGCTGTTCAAGCCCAGGCCGCTGGCCGGCCCGCGGCTGGTGCAGTTCACCCAGCAGCTGGCAACCCTGCTCGGCGCCGGCCAACCGCTGGATCGCGCCCTCACCATCCTGCTCGAGCAGCCCGACGACGACGCTTCCAGGCAGGTTCTGGGGGACGTCCGCGACACCGTGCGCGGCGGCGCTTCGCTGTCTTCGGCGCTGGAACGCCATCACGACACCTTCGGCCGCCTGTACGTGAACATGGTGCGCGCCGGCGAGGCCGGCGGCAGCCTGCAGGACACCCTGCAGCGGCTGGCGGACTATCTCGAACGCGCCCGCGCGTTGCGGGTGCGGGTGACCAACGCGCTGGTCTATCCGGTGATCCTGCTGGTGATGGTCGGGCTGTCGCTGCTGTTCCTGCTCGGCTACGTGGTGCCGCAGTTCTCGGCGATGTACGACAGCCTCGGCGCCGACCTGCCGTGGTTCTCGCGGCTGGTGCTGGGCGTGGGCGATTTCGTGCGCAACTGGTGGATCGTGGTGCTGGCCGTGCCGCTGCTGGCGCTGCTGTGGATCGACCGCAAGCGCCGCGATCAGGCATTCATGCTGCGGCTCGACACCTGGCTGCTGCAGAACAAGCTGGCCGGTCCGCTGGTCGCCAAGCTCGATACCGCGAGACTGGCGCGCACGCTGGGCACCTTGCTGCGCAACGGCGTGCCGATGCTGTCGGCGCTGGGCATCGCCCGCAACGTGGTCGACAACCGCGTGCTGGCCGCCGACGTGGAAGCCGCCGCCGACGAGGTGCGCAACGGCCGCGGACTGTCGCTGGCGCTCGCGAAGGGCAAGCGCTTCCCGCGGCTGGCGCTGCAGATGATCCAGGTGGGCGAGGAATCCGGCGCGCTGGACGCGATGCTGCTCAAGACCGCCGACACCTTCGAGCAGGACACCCAGACGGCGATGGATCGCCTGCTGGCGGCGCTGGTTCCGGCGGTCACGTTGCTGCTGGCGGTGGTGGTCGGCGTGGTCATCCTGTCGGTGCTGGCGCCGATCTACGACCTGACCAATGTCGTCGGCTGAATGAAGGGGCGTGATTCCGCGCCCAGCGACCGACGTCGTTTCGCCACGGATGGCCGCGATCACGCACAATGCGTTGTTGATTTCCATCCAGAGGCATCCATGCGCAATCCTCAGCTGATTCGACCGGTTCCACGGGCCACCCAGAGCGGTTTCACCCTGATCGAGATCATCGTCGTCGTGGTGCTGATCGGCGGCATCGTCGCTTTCGCCGCTTCGCGCATCCTCGGTGGCGGCGACCGCGCCAAGGTCCGGCTGGCGCAGGCGCAGATCCAGACCCTGGCCGACAAGGTGCAGGAATACCAGAACGACACCGGCACCCTGCCGCCGACGCTGGATGCGCTGGTGAACCAGCCGGGCGACGCGCAGGGGTGGCTGGGGCCGTATGCCAAGCCCGGCGACCTCAATGATCCCTGGATGCACCCGCTGCAGTACAAGGTGCCGGGCGATGGACGACCGTTCGACCTGATCAGCTACGGCGCCGATGGCCAGCCCGGCGGCGACAGCGTCAACGCTGACATCAAGTTCGAGTAAACCCGCCCGCTGCCATGCGCGCAAGCAAGCAGCCCCCCGGATCGTGGCGAAGCGGCGCGGAGCCGCCGCCGCTGGTGGCCGGCTTGGCTGGCGCGCGGGGGTTCACCCTGCTGGAAATCCTGGTGGTGATGGTGCTGATCGCCGCCGGCAGCCTGCTCGCGGCAGGTATTTTCAACGGCGGCGGGATGCGTGGGGCGAAGCTGCATACGGCAGCGCGCGAGGTGGCGGCACAACTGCGCTTCACCCGGGCGGCGGCGATCAGCAGCGGCCAGCCGCAGGAATTCAGGATCGACCCGCACGCGCGCTCCTGGAGCGCCGCCAAGGGGCGTCACGGCAGCCTGACCTCGACCGGTGAACTGGTGTTCGTCGGTGCGCGCGCGCAGCAGGGCGCGGACGGCGAGGGCGTGGTCCGGTTCTTCCCCGACGGGGCGGCCACCGGCGGCCGGATCCGGTTCCTTGCCAATGGCGCCGGCTGGGACGTGGACGTGACCTGGCTGACCGGCGAGGTGCGCGTGCGCCGCACGCAGGAGCGTCGATGAGTCTGCGGCTCCAGGCATCGCGTCGTTCCGGATCGGGCCCGTCGTGCGCGCGCCGGCAGGGCGGCTTCACCCTGCTTGAGATCATCGTCGCCTTCGGCATCCTCGCCATCGGCCTGACCCTGCTGCTGGGCACGCTGTCCGGCGCCAGCCGCCAGCTGCGCGACGCCGGCGATGCCGGCAATGCGGCGCTGGTGGCCCAGTCCCTGCTGGCCAGCCATGCCGAACTGCTGGTCCAGCCCGTGCGCCTGAGCGGGGATGCGGAGAACGGTCGCTATCGGTGGCAACTCGAGGCGACGCCCTGGCAGGATCCGAGCCTGCGGGGGGTGAAGACCCCGGTCGACGCTGGCGCCGCGCACCTGCTCCACGTCCGGCTCGACATGGAATGGGGCGAAGGCGGCCCGCGTCAGCAGCTGCATCTGTCGACGTTGCGGCTGGCGCTGCCGCCGCGCGATCTGGAAATGCGATGAACCGGCCCGCGCGAATCGGCGATCGCACGATCCCCCGCGACGGCGGCCTGCTCCGTCGATCCGCCGCTGCCGGTTTCACGCTGCTGGAAGTGGTGCTGGCAACCGCGCTGCTGGCCGCCGCGCTGGCGCTGGCGTTCGGCATCCTGCGCGCGGCCGGCGCGACCGTGGAACGCGGCGAAACCATTGCCGCCCGCAACGAACGGATTCGCGCCGTTTCAAGTTTCCTTCGTGCACGCATCGCCGGCAGCGAGGGCATGGTGTTCGGCCTGGATCCCGGCAGCGGACGCTCGCTGCGGTTCGAGGGCGACGAGCGTTCGATGCGGTTCGTCGCCAGCCTGCCCGATTATCTCGGGCGCGGCGGGCCTTATCTGCATGAAATCAAGCTCGGGCAGGACGCGGGCAAACGCGCGCTGATGGTGGATTTCCGCATGATCCAGGGCGATGAAATCCTGCCGCCGGAGCGGCCACCCGAGGCGCTTGCGAACGATGTTGCCGAGGTCGAATTCGCCTACCGGTCGGTGGATGCCGCCGGCAACCTGGGGCCGTGGCTGCCGCGCTGGACTGCCACCGATGCCCTGCCGCAGCAGGTCCGGGCACGGATTCGCGATGCCGGTGGTGCGTGGCCGGAACTGGTGGTGGCGATCAAGATGTCCACGCCGGTGCCCGATGCGGGGCAGGGGGGCGGTCCATGAAGCGCGCACAAGGTGCCGCACTGCTGATGGTGCTGTGGATCATCCTGATGTTGGCCGGGCTGGTGTCCGGCTATGCGCTGAGTGCGCGGGTCGAATCGATGCAAGGCAACGGGCTGGCGCGCGAACTGGCGGCCCGCGAAGCGGCGCGGGCGGGCGTGGAGTACGCCGTCAAGCGAATGCTCGAGCCGAATGCCAATCGCCGCTTCGCCGCCGACGGCCGCGTCAACCGCCTCGTGTTCGAAGGCACGCCGGTGGATGTCGAGGTGCGCGACGAGACCGCCAAGATCGACCTCAACGCCGCCGCGCCCGAACTGCTGCAGGCCTTCTTCCAGGCGTTGGGGGAGCCGCGCGAGCGCGCCGTCAAACTCGCCCTCGCCATCGTCGATTGGCGCGATCCCGACAGCCTGACCCAGCCAGGCGGCGGCGCGGAGGATGCCGACTACGCGGCCGCCGGGCTGGCTTGGGGCGCCAAGGATGCGCCGTTTGCCAGCGTTTCCGAACTGGAGCAGGTGCTGGGCATGCGTCCGGCGCTGTTCAAGGCCGCGGCGCCGTTCCTGACCGTCTATACCGGCAGCGCGATGCCGGATCCGCAGTTTGCCGACGGCATCGTGCTTCAGGCGATGGGGATGAACGGCAAGATTCCAGCCGCCGATCCGGATGCACCTCCCCGTCCGGGCAGCGGAACGTATAGTATCGACAGCCGTGCACGGCGTACCGATGGGCGCATCGCCCGGATATCGGTGGTCTTGCGAATGGGAGGCAACGGTTTGCCGGGATCGACATACACACCCCTGCGCTGGCAGGCGGACGGAGGGTGGCAGTGACCGCTGCCGCTTCCCTGACTGCGTCCGGCGCCCGGCTTGGCAGCGGACTGCGCGGTTTCTTCGATTGGTGGGGTGCGGGCCTCGCGCAGTGGTTGCCGGCGCGCCTGCGCGCCGTGCTGGCGGCGCGCGGCGATCGCCTCCTGCTGGTGCCGCAGGGCGATGAACTGCTGCTGCAGCGCTGGCACGAGGGGCAGGTCAGGGAACTGACGGCGTTGCCGCTGCCGCTTCCTTCCGACCGTGACGCGCTCGATGGCGTGCTGCGCGAACCGCTGGCGGAACTGCCGCGCTGGCTGCTGCTGCCGGCCGCGCAGGGTCTGCGTCGCCCCCTGAACCTGCCGGCCGCGACGCGGGATCGGCTGCGCGCCGTGCTGGGATTCGAGATCGAACGACAGACGCCGTTCGCCGCCGATGCGGTGCTGTATGACGGCCGCCTGCTCGGCGAACGCGCCGACGGTTCGCTGCAGGTGGAACTGGTGGTGGTGCCGCGCCAGCGTTTCGACGCCGTGGGCGCGCGGCTGGGAGGGTTGGGCGCACGTCTGGCCGGGATCGACCTTGCCGACGGCGAGGGTCGGGCGCTGGGCGTCAACCTGCTGGCGCCGGCGCAGCGCTTCCTTCGTCGCGATCCCTGGCGTTGGCTGAATCTGGGGCTGGGGCTGGTGGCGCTGCTGGCGCTGGTGCTCGGGCTGCATCAACTTCTGGCCAATCGGCGTGCGGCCGCGGTTGAACTGCAGGCGACCATCGCCCGGCGCCAGACGCAGGCGCAGGGGATCAGCGCCGCCCGTCAGCGGGTGGTGGATTCGGTCGAAGGCGAAACGTTCCTTCGCGCCTTGCGCAGCGGAAGGCCGGCATCGGTCGAGGTCATGGAAGCCCTGGCGCAGCGCATTCCCGAGGGTACCTATCTGGAGAAACTGTCGATCGAAGGCAACCAGCTGACCATGATCGGCCTGTCGAACCAGGCGGCCGCACTGGTCGGGCAGCTGGAGGGCGCGCCACAGTGGACCTCGGCGGCGCTCAGCGGCGCGCTGCAGGCCGATCCGCGTTCGCGACTCGATCGATTCACCATGGTGGCCCAGCTTGCGAAGCTTGGGGCGCCAGCGGCCGCGCCGACCGCACCGGCGCCGGCGGCGGCCGGGGAGGAGGCCGGTGATGCGCGCTGAGCCGAACCGCTGGTACGCGCTGCTGTTGCTGCTTGGCGTGCTCGGGCTGGCCTACCTGCTGGTGCTGCGGCCGCTGTTCGCGGTGCCGCTGGCCGAAGTCGAGGGCAGGATCAGCGATTTGCAGATGCGCAATGCGCGCCTGCGCAGCCTGCTGCTGTTGCGCCCGCAAATCGAGAAGCGCCTGGCCGATCTGGATGCCGAGGGCAGCGGTTTCCTGCCCCAGCCCAGCGCCGAACTTGCGACCGCGGCATTGGTCCAGCAGCTCGAACAGGTGGTCAGCGAGGCAAGTCCCGGCAGTCGCGGCTGCGCCATCGTCAACCGCGAACCGCTGGCGGACGATCGCCAGCAGGAGCGCTATCGCCGGGTGACGGTGCAGGTACGACTGCGTTGCGGCAACGCGGAGACCCTGAAAGTGCTGCACGCGCTGGAGTCGGCGCGTCCCTACGTATTCGTCGACAACCTGCAGATCACCGCGCAGCGGTATTTCGCGGTGCCGGGAAGCAACGAGCCGCAGGAAGGTGGTCTCGACGTCAGCTTCAATCTCTACGGCTACGTGCTGCCGTATCCGGAGGCCGCCCGTGGCCGTTGATCGCAGCGACAACCGCCACCTGCTCCAGGCCGGCCCGCTGACCTGGCTGCTGGCGGCCATCTGTGGCTGGGCGCTGCTGCTGTGGCTGTCGGCCCTGTTCGGGCTGGGTGGCCGGGCTGGATTGGTGAAGTCGCCCAAGTCGATGGCGTTGCCGCCGCCTCTGCCGGCAGCGAGCGAACGGATCGGTCCGCTTTCGGACTACCCGCAGGCCGCCCAGCACCCGCTGTTCACCCAGGATCGCCGCCCGCGCGCCTTCCTTGCCGCCGGTGCCGATGCGGCCGTCGCCGGCGCCGGTGGCGGCGACCTCGATTTCATTCTGACCGGAACCCTGATCACGCCCAGCCTGCGGCTGGCCGTGCTGCAGCCCAGCGCTGGCGGCGATGCCCAGCGCGTGCGCGAAGGCGAGGTGCCCGAGGGTGCGGCCGGATGGCGGCTGATCGAAGTGCAACCGCGACGTGCGGTGTTTGAAGGCAGCGGTGGCCAGATGACCCTGGACCTGCGCACCTTTGGCGCCCCCGGCGCGCCACCTTCGGCAACGCCTGCGGAAGCCGGCAGCAACGCCGCCGCACAACCGCCGGCAGGCGATGATGCGGCGACTGCCACGTCGGTCGAAGACATTCGTCGCCGCATCGAGGAACGACGCGCCCAACTGCGCGCGCAGGGCGAAATTCCGGCCGATGCTGGCCCACCACCTTCACGGCCGATGTCGGGGCCGGACAGACGATGACCGAAGCCAAGATCATGAAACCCGAACGCACTTTGTCGAGATTCCGCCCACTGCTGGCCGCCCTGCTGGCGGGTCTGCTGGCAGCCTGCGCCAGTGCGCCCACCGCACGGATGGAACGCAGCGAACAGGTGACCAACCAGAGCACCCTGCCGCCCGATGCCAACGCCATCCGCCGCGATGTGCTGGAGGAACTCGGCAACGAAAGCCCGCGCCCGGTGATCCGCCGCGGCACCGCGCCGCGCATCAACGACCGCGTTGCCGCGCTGCCGCCGCCGGCTTTGGCCAGCAGCGGCCAGGCCACCTTCAATTTCGAGGGCGAATCGGTCCAGGCGGTGGTCAAGGCGATCCTTGGCGACATGCTCGGCCAGAGCTACAGCATCGCGCCCGGCGTGCAGGGCACGGTGACGGTGGCCACCCAGCGGCCGGTCGGCGCCGCCGGCGCGCTCAGCCTGCTCGATCAGGTGCTGGCGCAAAACGGCGCGCGCATGGTTTACAGCGACGGCCGCTACAACATCGTGCCGGCCGACCAGGCGCTGGTGAACGGCGTGGTTCCGCGCACCGGCTCGCCGGCACTGGCGCGCGGCTACGAGTCGCGGGTGATCACCCTGCGCTACATCTCGGCCGCCGAGATGGAGAAAATCCTCAAGCCTTACGCGCGCCAGGGTTCCATCGTCAGCGTCGATTCCGGACGCAACATCATCACGATCGCCGGCACCCGAGCCGAGCTGGAGAACTACCAGCGGACCGTGCAGATTTTCGACGTCGACTGGATGTCGAGCATGTCGGTGGGCGTCTATCCGCTGCAATCCGGGCGCGCCTCCGACGTGGTGCAGGATCTGGAACGGGTGTTCGGTGAGCAGGGCCATACGCCGGTTGCGGGGATGTTCCGCTTCATGCCGCTGGATTCCACCAATTCGGTGATGGTGATCACCAGCCAGCCCGCCTACCTCGACCAGATCCAGCAATGGATCGATCGCATCGAGGGTGGCAGCGGCGACGGCCGCCTGTTCTCGTATGAGCTCAAGTACATTCGCGCCCGCGATCTGGCCAACCGACTGGCCGAGGTGTTCGGCGGCGCTCCCGAGCGTGACGGCGGCGGTTCCGGCCCGGTGTCGATGATGCCGGGTCTGGAATCGACCGAGATCCGCGACTCGGGCGTCGATGACCGTTCCGGCGGCTCGGCGGCCACGATCGGCGGGTCGCGCGAGGGCGATGCCGGCGGCGTTGGCGGCGGCACCGGCGTCGGGCGCGGCGAAGGCGCCAGCCTCCCGCAGAACACCGCTTCCGGCGGCAGCCGCGTCACGCTGCAGGTGGATGGCAGCCGCGTCGGCGTGTCGGCGGTAGACGACACCAATTCGCTGCTGGTACGCGCCACGCCGGGGCAGTGGCGCTCGATCCGGCAAGTGATCGAACGTCTCGACGTGATGCCGATGCAGGTCCACATCGAGGCCCAGGTGCTCAGCGTCGCCCTCAAGGGCCAGCTGCAGTACGGCGTGAACTGGTTCTTCCGCAATTCGCTGCCGACCGCGCTGCTGCCGTATCCGACCGGGCGCAACAGTTTCGGCGGCTATGCCGGCAGCCTGACGCCACCAGCGCTGGGCGGCGACAGTGCGCTGAGCTGGACCTTCCTCGGCCACAGCGCGGCCGCGATCGTCAACGCCCTGGACAGCGTGACCGACGTGCGCACGCTGTCCTCGCCGTCCGTGCTGACCCAGAACAACCGCGAGGCCACGCTCAACGTCGGCCAGAAGATTCCGATCGCCTCGGTCAGCTTCAATCCGGCCATGGGCGGCGCCAACGGCACCTACAGCCAGGTCCAGTACCTCGATACCGGCATCATCCTGAAGGTGCGCCCGCGCATCACCCGCGACGGCATGGTCTTCCTCGACATCGTGCAGGAAGTCAGCCGGCCGACCGGCATCGCCGACGCCAACGGCAATGTCCGCATCGACACCAGCCGGGTCAGCACCAGCGCGGTGGCGCCCAGCGGCGAGACCGTGGTGCTGGCCGGCCTGATCAGCGACGGCACCACCCAGGGCTCCTCCGGGATGCCGGGGCTGAGCCGGATCCCGGTGCTGGGTGGACTGTTTGGCCAGCAGGGCAACAGCAAGACGCGCGACGAACTGGTGATCCTGATCACGCCGACGGTGGTGCGCGATCCGCTGGAAGCGCGCGCCCTGACCGACGAATATGGGCAGCGTTTCCGCGCCCTGGAGCCGATCTACAAACCCAAGCAGTGAGCCCGTCCGGCGCGTCCCCGCCCATCGTCCTGGTGCCGGTCGGCAGCGATGAGGGCGCGCTCGATGCCTGCCTCGCCGCGCTGGATGCGGGGACGCCGGCCGGCACCCGCGTCTGGCTGGCCGACAACGCGCAGTCGGGTCCGCGCGGCGGTGCCCTGATCGAGGGCTGGCTGGCGCGTACGCGGCTGCAGGCGGCCTATACGCGGCGGGCGACGCCGGTGTCCGAGGCGGCCCACCTGGACGAGGCGCTGCGCGCCTGTGGAAAAGCGAACGTCGCGATTCTCAGCCACGATTCCCGGCCGCTGCCGGGTTGGCTGGATGCGCTCTCCGGCTGTTTCGAGCGCGAAGCGTTGATCGCGACAGCGACGCCCTGGTGCAACGCCGGCGAGACCGCCGCCTGGCCGCGGGTCGGGGATATCGAACTGGAACTGCCATCACCGCAGAGATTGGCCGACGCCTGCCGACAGTTGCCTGCCGAAGCACCCGGGCTTCCGGCAGCCGTCGCGCACGCGGTGCTGCTGCGTGGCGACGCCTGTGAGGCGGCCGGAGGCCTGGATGCGGTCAGCTTCCGTTCCTGGCCGGTGGCGCTGGCCGACCTGTCGCTGCGGCTGGAAGGGTTGGGCTGGCGCAACGTGCTGTGTCCTTCGGCATTCGTCCTGCGCGATGGCGAGAGCGTCCCCGGCAATGGCGACATGGACGCGCTGGCGGCGCGCTGGCCGAACTGGAACGCGCGGATCGCCGGCTTCCTGATGGACGATCCGCTGCGCGCGCTGCGGGAGCAGTTGAGCACGGTCCTTGCAGGCGATTCCCGGCAGTCCCCGCAACTCGACCTGTTTCCGGGCGTGGCGTGAACTGCGCCGACATCGCCGCCGTGGTGGTGTCCTGGGACAGCGAGGAAACGCTCGACGGCTGCCTGACGCGGCTGCGTGGCGCCGAGGGCGTGGCCGAAATCCGCGTGGTCGACTGCGGCTCGACCGATAGCACCCTCACGATCGTGCAGCGCCATGCGGTGTCCGATCCCAGGTTGCATTTCATCGCCAATCCGGATCCGCCCGGACTGGGCGCCGCGCGCAACCAGGGCATCGCGGACTGTCGTGCTCCCTGGCTGGCGCTGCTGGATGCGGGCTGCCTGATCGAGCCCGATGCGCTTGCGCGCCTGCGCGATCTTGCTGCGCGGTACAACGCACTGGTGGGGGCCGATCTCGCGGATGAGTCAGGCGTTCGCGATCCGGCGGCGCGACTGGACGCCGGGCGTGGTGGTCCCGCCGGATGGTGGCGCTGGCTGGAATTGGCGCCAGCGGTCGCGACCCATGAAGAAGTGCAGGATGTTGCTGCGGTGTCGGGTGCGGTGATGGTGTTGCCGCGCGTGCTGTTCGATACGTTGAACGGGTTTGATCCGGCTCTGGCCACCGGAATCGCGAACCTCGACCTGTGCCGGCGTGCACGCGCCTCCGGCGTGCGGATTGCATGCGCGAACGCGGTGCGGGTCACCCGCGTACGGGGCATGCTCGCGCGAACGCATCCTGTTCACCTGATCTGGCATCGGCGCTTCGATGCCTCGCGCTTTCTTTGGCGTCGGGGCTCCAAAGCCTCAGCCCTGCTGGCATGGCCACGCATCTGGGTGGGCTTCCCGCTGGACCTGCTGCGCGTCCTCGCGCGCGTCGGTTCCGCGCCATGAGGTAACGCCGCAGGGCTCGACGCTGCGCTCCAGGAAGACCTTGCCTTCAGTCTTTCTCGTGCGCGTGCAGCATCGTGTCCAGCGCAAGGTTGGAGTGCGCGTAGGCGCCGCCGGCGCGCATTTCGGCCGCGACCCAGATCGCCTCCATGATCTGCGCTTCGGTGGCGCCGTGCTTGAGCGCCTCCGCGGTGTGGCCCTTGATGCAGTACGGGCACTGGGTGGTGTGCGCCACCGCGACCGCGATCAGCTGCTTGGTGGCGTTGGGCAGCGCGCCGTCGGCGAACACCGCCGCGCTGAAATTGCGAAACGCTTCCAGTTGCTTCGGCGCCAGCTCGCGGCGTTTGCGCGACAGCTCGCCCCCCGGGGGCGGATACATTGCGTTGTCCATGACGATCCTGTTTTCGATTGGCCTTTGCGAGTGTGCGATCGCGAGCGTGTGCGGAACGTGAGCGCGAAGCGGCCTTTCAGCGGTGGCGGTTGATCGTGTCGCGCAAATCGCGCGCCGCTTCCGCCGCCGCCTCGGCATAACCTTCGCCGGAGGACGCATACAGGATGCCGCGCGAGGAGTTGATCATCAGGCCGGTGCCGTCGGCGGTCCTGCCGTTTCTCACTACCGCCGCCACGTCGCCGCCCTGGGCGCCAACGCCTGGGATCAGCAGCGGCATGTCGCCGACGATGCCGCGGATCACCTTCAACTCCTCCGGGAAGGTGGCGCCCACCACCAGCGCGCAGTTGCCGTCCACGTTCCAGTCGCTCGCAATGGTGCGGGCGATGTGCTGGTACAGCGGTGCGCCATCGATCAGCAGTTCCTGGAAGTCGCGCGCGCCGGGGTTGGAGGTATGGCAGAGGAACACGCAGCCGCGGTCGTTGTACGCAAGGAACGGTTCGGCGGAATCCTTGCCCATGTACGGGTTGAGCGTGACCGCGTCCGCCCCGAAGCGCTCGAACGCCTCGCAGGCGTACTGCGCCGCCGTGCTGCCGATGTCGCCGCGCTTGGCGTCGAGGATCACCGGCACGTCGGGATGGGCGCCGTTGATGTGCGCGATCAGCCGCTGCAATGCGTCCTCGCCGCCGTTGTGCGCGGCGAAGTAGGCGATCTGCGGCTTGAATGCACAGGCGTACTCCGCCGTGGCATCGACGATGTCGCGGCAGAACGCGAACAGCGCATCGTCGTCATCGACAAAGCGATCAGGAAATTTCGCCGGATCCGGGTCGAGGCCGACGCAAAGCAGGGAGTCCGCCTGCTGCCAACGGTCACGCAGTTTGTCGATGAAGCCCATGTCGTCGCCCTTGCTCGAAGCCCTCCCCTTCAAGGGGAGGGTTGGGTGGGGATGGTGTGAGGGAATGCTGCCGGGAGCAACCCCATCCCCATCCCGGCCTTCCCCTTGAAGGGGAAGGGGAAAAGTGGGCCGCCTGCAACGGGGCGCTATTTCAACGCCTTGAACCGCAGCCGCTTCGGTGCGGCGTCATCGCCCATGCGGCGCTTCTTGTCTTCCTCGTACTCGCGGTAGTTGCCCTGGAAGAACTCCACATGCGAGTCGCCCTCGAAGGCGAGGATGTGGGTGGCGATACGGTCGAGGAACCAGCGATCGTGGCTGATCACGAAGGTGTTGCCGGGAAACTCCAGCAGTGCGTCTTCCAGCGCGCGCAGGGTTTCGATGTCCAGGTCGTTCGACGGTTCGTCCAGCAGCAGCACGTTGCCGCCCTGCAGCAGGGTCTTGGCCATGTGCAGGCGGCCGCGTTCACCGCCGGAGAGGCTGCCGACCAGCTTCTGCTGGTCCTGGCCCTTGAAGTTGAAGCGACCGATGTAGGCCCGCGACTGGATCTCGACGCCGTTGATGTTGAGGATGTCCAGCCCGCCGGAGACTTCCTGGAACACGTTGTTGTTCGGGTTGAGCGCGCCGCGGCTCTGGTCGACGTAGGCCAGGTTGACGGTCGGGCCGATGTTGATCGAACCCGAATCCGGCTTCTCCTGTCCGGTGATCATCTTGAACAACGTGGACTTGCCGGCGCCGTTGGGGCCGATGATGCCGACGATGGCGCCCGGCGGCACGATCATCGACAGATCATCGATCAGCAGGCGGTCGCCGAAGCTCTTGCTGACGTTCTTGAATTCGATCACCGAATTGCCCAGGCGCTCGCCCGGCGGGATGAAGATTTCGTTGGTCTCGTTGCGCTTCTGATAATCGACCGACTGCAGTTCATCCAGCCGCGCCAGCCGCGCCTTGCCCTTGCTGCGGCCGCCCTTGGCGTTCTGGCGGGCCCATTCCAGTTCCTTCTGGATGGCCTTCTGGCGCGCCTTTTCCTGGTTCTCTTCCTGCTTCAGGCGCTCGTCCTTCTGCATCAGCCAGTCGGTGTAATTGCCCTTCCACGGGATGCCGCGGCCGCGGTCCAGTTCCAGAATCCACTCGGCGGCGTTGTCGAGGAAGTAACGATCGTGGGTCACCGCCACCACGGTGCCGGTGTAGCGGTGCAGGAACTGCTCCAGCCATTCCACCGACTCGGCGTCGAGGTGGTTGGTCGGCTCGTCCAGCAGCAGCATGTCGGGCTTTTGCAGCAGCAGGCGGCACAGCGCCACGCGGCGCTTCTCGCCGCCCGAGAGCTTGCCGATGACGGCATCCCACGGTGGCAGCCGCAGCGCGTCCGCGGCCACTTCCAGCTGGTTCTCCAGCGTGTGCGCGTCGCCGGCGGCGAGGATGGCTTCCAGACGCTCCTGCTCCTTCGCCAGCGCGTCGAAATCCGCGCCTTCCTCGGCGTAGGCGGCGTACACCGCGTCCAGCGCGGCCTGCGCCTGCAGCACTTCACCCACGCCTTCCTCCACCGCCTGACGCACGGTGTGTTCCGGATTCAGTTCGGGCTCCTGCGCCAGATAGCCGACCTTGATGCCGGGCTGCGGGCGCGCCTCGCCGTCGAAGTCCTTGTCCACGCCGGCCATGATCTTGAGCACGGTGGACTTGCCGGCGCCGTTCAGGCCCAGCAGGCCGATCTTGGCGCCGGGGAAGAACGACAGCGAGATGTCCTTGATGATCTGCCGCTTTGGCGGGACCACCTTGGACACGCGGTTCATGGTGTAGATGTATTGCGAAGACATGGGGATCCTGCAGGCGTCGGGCCGCGCATGCACGGAGCAGGCGCGGCATCTGGAATTGGTGGACCGCCGATTATAGCCGTTTGACGTGTCGGCCTTGCCGGTTCAGATCTGCCCGGTGCCCACTTGTACCAGCAGACTGGCCAGCGCCACCGCCGCCCACACGCCCAGCCCCAGCAGGATCGGCCGTGGTCCGGCCGCCGCCATCCGTCGCAGCTGGGCGGACAGGCCGATCGCCGTCAGCGCGGCAACGATCAGGAACTCCGCCAGGTCGTGCAGGTCCGGCAGCGCCGCCGCCGGCACCGCGCCAGCGCTGCGCGCTGCGGAGGCGGCCAGAAACCACAGGATGAACCACGGAAACGACGGCAGCAGCCGGAAACCGCCGCCACCCTCGCGCTGGTGCCGCCAGGCCTGCCATGCGACCAGCGCCAGGCACACTGGCACGATCAGAGTGGCGCGGGTCAGCTTGACGATGGTGGCGTAGTCACCAGCCACCTGGCTGTATTGATAACCGGCGGCAACCACCGACGAGGTGTCGTTGATCGCGGTGCCCGCCCACAGGCCGAAGCCGGTATCGCTCAGTCCCAGCAGGTGGCCCAGCGTCGGGAACAGCAGGACCGCGGCCACGTTGAACAGGAAGATGGTCGAGATGGCGTAGGCGGTTTCGTGTTCTTCGGGCTTCAAGATGGGGGCCGCCGCGGCGATCGCCGAGCCGCCGCAGATCGCGGTGCCCACGCCGATCAGGGCGGTCAGCTTGCCGGACACCTTCAGCCATCGACCCATCGCCCATGCGCTGAGGAAGGCCACCCCAAGAGTGACCAGAGTGACCGCCAGCGAATGCAGGCCGGTGCGCGCCACCTGGCCCAGGTTGAGCCCGAACCCGAGCAGCACCACTGAAGCCTGCAGCACATGTTTGGCGGCGAAGGCGATGCCAGGGACGAAGCGTGGCGTCGGCGGGAAAACCGTGGTCAGGACGATGCCCAGCACGATGCCGATCACCGCGCCGCCGATCAGCGGGAATGCGCTCCCCAGTGCCATCGCGATGCCCGCCAGTGCTGCGGTCAACAGCAGCCCCGGCCAGAATCGGGCGGTGGGCGGTCGCGAGGCGGTGGTGTGCATCGAAGATGGAAAGACGGTGGAAGGCGCGAGTATGCCCCGAGCCGCCCTGCGGAACATCGCCGTCACCGGGTGGCGGGCTACAATTGGCGCAGCCAAAGGCCGGGTTCCCGGCCCGTTTCTTCGTCATTTCCCCTGCCCAGGAGTTGCGATGTATCCGCGAGACGCCCGCATTGAAGGCTACGACCCCGAACTGGCCCAGGCCATCGCCGACGAAAACAGGCGACAGGAGGATCACGTTGAACTGATCGCGTCGGAAAACTACGCCAGCCCGCGGGTGATGGAGGCGCAGGGCAGTCAGCTGACCAACAAGTACGCGGAAGGCTACCCGGGCAAGCGCTACTACGGCGGCTGCGAATTCGTGGACGTGGCCGAGCGGCTGGCGATCGAGCGCTGCAAGCAGCTGTTCGGCGCCGACTATGCCAACGTCCAGCCGCACTCGGGCTCGCAGGCCAACCAGGCGGTGTATTTCGCGCTGTTGCAGCCCGGCGACACCATTCTCGGCATGTCGCTGGCGCATGGCGGGCATTTGACCCACGGGGCCAAGGTCAATGCGTCGGGCAAGCTGTTCAACGCCGTCCAGTACGGCGTGAACGACCAGGGTCTGATCGACTACGACGAAGTGGAGCGTCTGGCCCAGGAGCACAGGCCGAAGATGGTGGTGGCGGGCTTTTCCGCCTATTCGCAGGTGGTCGACTGGGCGCGTTTCCGCGCCATCGCCGACAGGGTGGGCGCCTACCTGTTCGTGGACATGGCGCACGTGGCGGGCCTGGTCGCCGCCGGGGTCTATCCCAGTCCGGTGCCGCATGCGCACGTGGTGACCTCCACCACGCACAAGACCCTGCGCGGCCCGCGCGGCGGGATCATCGTCGCCAGCCGCGCGGCGATGGGCGAGCAGGCTGAGGACATCGAGAAGAAACTGCAGTCCATCGTCTTCCCCGGCATCCAGGGCGGCCCGCTGATGCATGTGATTGCGGCCAAGGCGGTGGCGTTCAAGGAAGCCCTCGATCCTGCGTTCAAGGAGTACCAGCAGCAGGTGGTGAAGAACGCGCAGGCGATGGCGCGCACCCTGCAAGCGCGCGGCTACAAGATCGTCTCCGGGGGCACCGAGGACCACCTGATGCTGATCGACCTGATCGGCCGCGAGGTCAGCGGCAAGCAGGCCGAGGAAGCGCTGGGCAAGGCACACATCACGGTGAACAAGAACGCGGTGCCGAACGACCCGCGCAAGCCCTTCGTCACTTCCGGCCTGCGCATCGGCACCCCGGCGGTGACGACCCGCGGCTACAGGGAGCCGGACTGCGTGGCGCTGGCCGAGTGGATTTGCGACGTGCTGGACAACCCCAATGACGAAGACGTGATCGCCGGCGTGCGCGAGAACGTCGAGAAACAGTGCCGGCAGTTCCCGGTCTACGGCTGATCCGCGCCAACGATGCACTGCCCCTTCTGCCAGCACGCCGACACCCGGGTCATCGACTCGCGGGTGAGCGAGGACGGGGCGACGATCCGCCGGCGGCGCGAGTGCGAGGCCTGCGGCGAGCGGTTCTCGACACTGGAGGCGGTCGAACTCAAATTGCCGGCGATCGTCAAGTCCGACGACCGGCGCGAGGCGTTCGATGCGCGCAAGCTGCGCGTCGGCTTCGATCGCGCGCTGCAAAAGCGGCCGGTGTCGGAAGAACAGATCGAAGCGGCGGTGCGGGCCGTTGTGCACCAGTTGCGCATGACCGGTGAGCGCGAAGTTGCGGCGCGGCGCGTTGGCGAATTCGTGATGGCCGAACTGCGCAAGCTCGACCACGTCGGCTATGTGCGCTTCGCCTCGGTCTATCGCAGTTTCGAGGACGTGGCCGACTTCCGTGAAGAACTGGATCGGCTGGAACACGACTTGCCGAGCGAAGGCCAGCTGTCGCTGCTGGGCGACGGCGCCGTCAAGAGCGGATCCGATCCCCATTGGCGGCGCGCCGAGGCGAAAGCCGCAAAGGAACGGGAAAAGTGACTTCAACCGACTTCACCACCATCGACCACGTGCATATGGCGCGCGCGCTGCGGTTGGCCGAACGCGGCGCCTACACCACCCGCCCGAATCCCGTGGTCGGTTGCGTGATCGCGCACGGCGATGCGGTGGTTGGCGAAGGCTGGCACCAGCGCAAGGGCGGGCCGCATGCGGAGGTGTTCGCGCTGCAGGCTGCCGGCGATCGCGCGCGCGGCGCGACGGCGTATGTCACGCTGGAACCCTGCGCGCACACCGGCAGCACCGGCCCCTGCGCCGACGCGCTGATTGCCGCCGGCGTGGCGCGCGTGGTGGCGGCGATGCGCGATCCGTTCCCGAAAGTGGACGGGGCCGGCTTCGAGAAGCTGCGCGCGGCCGGGATCGAGGTCGCTTCCGGCCTGATGGAAGCGCAGGCGCGCGAGCTCAACAACGGATTCATCGCCCGCATGGAGCGCGGCTGGCCGTGGCTGCGGGTGAAGCTGGCGACCACGCTGGACGGACGCACCGCCACCGAATCCGGCGAGTCGCGCTGGATCAGCGGCGAAGCCGCGCGCCGCGACGTGCACCGCTGGCGCGCGCGCTGCGGCGCGCTGCTGACCGGGGGCGGCACGGTGCTGGCCGATGATCCGCACCTGACCGTGCGGCTGGGCGACGACACACCGTTCGTGCCGCCGCTGCGGGTGGTGCTCGACCCGGGCCTGGCCACCGTCGCCCGCGGCCACGTCCGCGAAGGCGATGCGCCCACGCTCTACCTGCATGCGCCGGACGCCAAGGTGCCGCGTGGCGTGGAAATCGATCACGTCGCGGTGCCGGTCGAGAAGGGCCGTTTCGATCCGGGCGCCGTGCTGCGGCTGCTGGGTTCACGCGAGATCAATGAAGTCCAGATGGAAGCCGGAGCGACGCTGGCTGGCGCCTTCCTCGACGCCGGACTGGTGGATGAGCTGCTGCTCTACGTCGCCCCCGTGCTGCTGGGCGCGCGCGCGCGCCCGCTGTTCGACGGGTTGCACATCGACGCGATGGCGCAGCGGCTGAAAATGCGGCGCATCGACAGCACCATCCTCGGGGAGGATTTCCGCTTGCAGCTGCGCCCGGAACCGCGCTGATGTTTACCGGACTGGTGGATGGCATCGGCGCACTGCGCGCGCGCGAGCCGCGCGGCGGCGACGCTCGGCTGGTCATCGCGGTCGGCGACCTGCCGTTTGCCGATGCCGCGCTGGGCGAGAGCATCGCGGTCAACGGCTGCTGCCTGACCGTGGTCGAGTTCGATGCGGTCTCGTTTGCGGTCGATGCCTCCAACGAAACGCTGGCGTTGACCACGCTGGGGCAGCTGCCCATCGGCGCGCCGGTGAACCTGGAACGCGCGCTGCTGCCGACCGACCGGCTTGGCGGCCATCTGGTCAGCGGACACGTCGATGGCTTGGCGACCGCGGTGCGGCGCCGGGAAGATGCGCGCGCCGTGCGCTGGCGGTTCGAGCTCGATCGACGGCTGCTGCGCTATGTCGCGCACAAGGGCTCGATCTGCGTGGATGGCGTCAGTCTGACCGTCAATGCCGCGGACGACGCCGGGTTCGAGGTGGCGCTGATCCCGCACACCGTTGCGCACACGACCTTCCATGCCCTGCGTGAAGGGGATCGGGTGAATGTCGAAGTGGATTTGCTGGCGCGCTATGTCGAGCGGCTGCAGGCCACGAAGGAAGGGTCATGAGTTTTTCAGGCATCACCGAACTGCTCGACGAACTGCGCGCCGGTCGCATGGTGGTCATCGTCGACGACGAGGATCGCGAGAACGAGGGCGACCTGATCATGGCCGCCGAACTGGTCAAGCCGTCCGACATCAATTTCATGGTGACTCACGCCCGCGGGCTGGTCTGCCTGTCGTTGACCCGCGAGCGCTGCGCGCAGCTGGGCCTGAACCCGATGGTGCGCGACAACACCTCACAGCACCACACCAATTTCACCACCAGCATCGAGGCCGCCGAAGGCGTGACGACCGGCATCAGCGCCTACGATCGCGCCCATACCGTGCGCACCGCCGTGCGCCCCGACGCCCGGCCGTCCGATCTCAGCCAGCCCGGCCACATCTTTCCGCTGATGGCGCAGCCCGGCGGCGTATTGAGTCGCGCGGGCCATACCGAGGCGGCGGCGGATCTGGCGCGGCTGGCGGGCTTCGAGCCGGCTGGCGTGCTGGTGGAGATCCTCAATCCCGACGGCAGCATGGCGCGCCGGCCCGAACTGGAATTGTTTGCCCGCGAACATGGGTTGAAGATCGGCTCGATCGAAGACCTGATCCGCCATCGCCTGGAAACCGAACACACGGTGGAGCGCCTCGACAGCCGCGCCATCTGCACCGATCACGGCGAATTCACCCTGCACACCTGGCGCGACCGTCTGACCCGCGGCCTGCATTACGCGCTGGCGCAGGGCGAGGTCGATGACGGCGAGCCGGTGCTGGTGCGGGTGCAGCCGCAAAATCCGCTGGCCGACGCGCTGCACTGGCGGCGCGAGGATTTCGGCCCGCTGGTGGGCGACGTGCTGGCGCTGATCGCGTCCGAGCGCCGCGGCGTGCTGGTGCTGCTGGGCGAAGCGCCGGATGCCGAAGCCACCCTGGCCCGCATCCGCGAACAACCGGCGGCGCCGGCCAGCAAGGCGGGCGCACTGGCGCAGTGGCGGCGCAACGGCGCCGGCGCGCAGATCCTCGCCGACCTCGGCCTGCGCCATCTGCGCGTGCTCGGCACCCCGCGACGGCAGGTCGGCCTGGCCGGCTACGGGCTGGAAGTGGTGGAGTACGTGGTGTTGCCGGCACGGTAAACTGATCAGCCCGATCTTCCCTTGTTCGAGCGATGACTCTTTACGCAGGCGAACTGCGCGTCCATCCGGATGCGCGCTTTGCGATCCTCGCCAGCCGCTGGCACCCGCGCGTCGTCGATGCGCTGGTGGAGGGTGCGCTGGCGGCGCTGGTCGACAACGGAGCCGACGCGTCGAGGATAGATATTGTGCGCGTTCCGGGCGCCTGGGAACTGCCGATGGCAGCGCAGGTTCTGGCTCGGGCCGGGCGGCACGCGGCGATCATCGCGCTCGGCTGCGTGGTGCGCGGCGATACCCGCCATTACGAACAGGTTGCCGATGGCGCCGCGCAGGGGTTGATGCGGGTGGCGCTGGATACCGGCGTGCCGGTGCTCAACGGCGTGCTGGCGGTGGAGCGCAGCGAGGACGCGCTGGCGCGTGCCGGCGGTGCGCGCGGCAACAAGGGTGCGGATGTGGCGCTGGCGGCGATCGAAATGGTCGATCTGCAGCGCAGGCCGGTGGGCGTGTCATCATGAACGCCAGGCGCGGCGCCGCTTCGGCGCAGGAGTCGAACCGATGAGCAGACATCGCAAGGACGGCATCGACCCGGTCGCGCGCTCGCGTTCGCGTCGGCGCGCCCTTCAGGCGCTGTACGCGTGGCAGGTCAGCGGCGGCGATGCGCGTTCGGTCATTGCCCAGTTCGCACACGAACAGGCGCACGAAGAAGCGGATCTGGAGTATTTCGAGGATCTCGTGCGCGGCGTCCTGCTGCACGCCGACGAGCTGGATGCGACGCTGGCGACGCACCTGGATCGGGAGATCGGCACGGTCGATCCGGTCGAACGCGCCGCGCTGCGCATCGCCGCCTACGAACTGGTCTATCGCCCGGACGTGCCCTATCGGGTGGTCATCAACGAAGCCATCGACTCCACCAAGCGCTTCGGTGCCGAGCACGGCCACACCTACGTCAACGGCGTGCTGGACAAGGTGGCGGTCGCGCTGCGCGGACTCGAGGCGCAGCGTTCCGGCTGAGTCGCGTCGGGCCGGGCTGAGGGAAGGGCTGACATGCGCGAGTTCGATCTGATCGCCCGCATCCGCGAACGCGCAACCGCACGCGGCGACGTGCTGCTCGGCATCGGCGACGACTGCGCGCTGCTGGAAGTGCCGGTGGGCCTGCAACTGGCGATCACCTCGGACACGCTCAATGCCGGCGTGCATTTCCCGCCCGAGACCAGGCCGTTCGACATCGGCTGGAAATCGCTGGCGGTCAATTTGTCCGACCTTGCGGCGATGGGCGCGCAGCCGGCGTGGTGCACGCTGGCGCTGGCCCTGCCGGAGGCCAGCGCCGAATTTGTCGACGGGTTTCTCGACGGATTCCTCGAACTGGCGGCGCAGCATGGCGTGGCGCTGATCGGCGGCGACACCACCGCCGGCCCGCTGTCGGTCAACGTGACGGCGCACGGCTTCATCGAGCCGGGCCAGGCCTTGCGCCGCGATGGTGCGCGGGCCGGCGACGAGGTCTGGGTCAGCGGCACGCTGGGCGATGCCGCCGGCGCACTGTCGCAGTGGCGGAGCGCAGAGAGAGTCGATCCGACGTTGCGCCTGCGTCTTGACCGTCCCGTGCCAAGAGTCGCACTGGGCCGCGCGCTGCGCGGTGTGGCGACCAGTTGCATCGATATTTCAGACGGCCTGCTGGCCGATCTTGGCCACGTTTGTCGCGCCAGCGACCTCGGGGCACGTGTGGATGCGCTGCCGACCAGCGCCGCACTGCAGGCCGCATTCGATCCCGAGCAACGACGCGCGCTACAGATGACTGGCGGCGACGATTACGAACTGTGCTTCACCGCTCCGGCAGCGTGTTGCGGTGCCGTGCTTGCGGCTGCCGAAGCATGTGCTGTTCCGGTGACTCGAATCGGCGTCATCATGCGGGGCAAGGATGTGCAAGCGATTCGTGCCGATGGCGATTCATGGAAACCTCCGCACGCGGGGTTCGAGCATTTCGCTTGAAGGCAATTCGTGTGGTGCCATTGGAGCCTTGGCTGGCGGTGACTCAGGGCCTGTGGCGGGAGTCCTGAGCTTCGTGCGAAGCGGGGGGCAGGGACTCGATGATGGGTGCAATTAGCGCTGCAGGCACCACCGTCACCTTGCCGTCTCCGGCAATGGCGGCCTGTTCCTCGATGGCCCGATCCGGAGTGACTGCGATGTTGGCCGGATACAGCGGCGCCCTGATCCGGAGATCTCTCGCGACCGGGGTGGTGCCGGTGATGTCGCGATAAAGCGCCAGCGCCAGCGCCAGCGATGCATGGATGTTCGGGTGAATTCCATCCGGCAGTGGGTTGTCGTTCGGCTGTGCTCTGCGGACTGTATCGATGATCTCGGCGGCATTGAACAGCTGGCCATCGACCTTGCGCGCAATCATGCCCACGCTGCGCGCCGTCCGCTGGTCCCACCTGCGGTCCGGCCCCCAGGTCGAAAACAGCAGGACGCGCGCTCCCTGCGCGTGTGCCAGTTTCGCGAACGTTTCGTAGGCGCGCATGCTGGCCGCGCAGGGGGCTTTTCTGGAAGAGGATGAGCCTGCAACGCAGACCGCCAGGTTGCCGCCCTGCTCCTGCAGCAGGATTGCGTCGTAGTGACCGCGTCCCAGTTCGGCGCTCGCGAATCCATCGGACGCGCGATCGCTGAGCTTGCCGCCCGGCGCGGCGAAGGTTCGCGTCACCAACGGAGTTCCCTGCGCTTCGCCGATGGCCCGGAGCATGGCGGGCAGGTTGTTGGAGTAAATCAATGAATTCCCGACCAGGAGGATCCGGTATTCGTGCGTCGTGGGTCCGTTGGCCGCGGCCTGTGCCTGTACCGGTGGTGGGGCAAGGGCGGTGAGCGGAAGGACGATCGCGAGAGAGGCGATTGCAAGAAACGGGTTGCGCGACATTGGGGCGACTCCGGCGAAGGGAAACGGGATGGCAAGTGACAAATGGACCGATGGCAAGTGCGGCGACTGGAACCTGAGCCGGAACCGGTTTCAAGGTGAGCAGATGTTGTTGCCGCGATCCGCGTCCGGCAGCTTGTGTTCGGGATCGAGGGTCAGCGTGGCCACCGGGCGATCGCTGTCGAGGGTGAGGGTGGGCGTTGCGCCGAAGCGCCAGGCTTCCACCGGCACGCGGATGTCGCGGTGGCCGCCATCGGCGAAGGCGATCCGCAGCGTGGCCGGCATCACCAGTTTCTGGCGGCTGACAAGCTGCACTCGCAGGCCCTTTGCCGGGTCGCCGTCCACATAGGCGGCGCTTGCGATGCCCATGTCGAGCGGCCAGTTGTTGATGTACCAGCCGCGCCACCACCACGACAGGTCTTCCCCGGCCGCGCTTTCCATGAAGCGGAAGAAATCCGAGGACGTCGGGTGCTTCCACGACCAGGTCCGGATGTAGGCGCGAAACGCCGGGTCGAAGCGCTCGGGGCCGAGGATCTGCTCGCGCAGCAGCACCAGGCCGAGCGCGCCCTTGAAGTAGGTGACCGGGTGCCGGTATTTCTCGCTGACGGTGTCGGGCGGCGCCATCAGGGTCGGCGCCTGCGCGTCGGCCAGCAGCGGCAGGATTTCGTCGACGGGATTGCCGCCGCCGGGCGCATATTCGCCGTCGCGCTTGGGCGCGTACTCGCCGTGGTTGAAGGCGTCCTGCGCGTAGACGTCGATGAAGGTGTTGAAGGCCTCGTCCATGAACGCCTCGCGGCGCTCGTTGGAGCCGACCATCATCGGGAACCAGGTGTGGCCGATTTCGTGCGCGGTGATCCAGAACAGGAACTTGCCGCCGTCGTCGAAGCCGTCGAACACGATGCCCGGATACTCCATGCCGGCGCCGTGGCCGCCGAGGTTGATCGCCACCGGCCACGGGTAGGGCGTCCATGTTTCGGAAAAATGTTCGAGCGCGCCTTTCAGGTATTCGGTGGAGCGGTCCCACTTGTCCGGACCGACGCCTTCGACCGGGTACACCGACATCGCCAGCGCCTGTTTTCCCTGCGGCAGGTTGACGCGCGCGGCGTCCCAGACGAAGGCGGGCGAGGCGGCGAAGGCCACGTCGCGGGTCGGATCCATGCGGAAGCGCCAGGTCAGGGTGCCGCTGCGGGTGGGCCGCGAGGCCGGGTCGCCGACTTCTTCCGGCTTGCGGATGTAGACGGTGGCGTCGCTGGCCCGCGCCGCGGCGAGGCGGCGCTGCTGCTCCGGCGTCAGCACGTCCTGCGGGTTCACCAGTTCGCCGGAACCGGCCACGATCCAGTCCCACGGCACCGTCACGGCATAGTCGATGCGGCCGTATTCGAGATAGAACTCGGAGCCGAGGTAGGGCAGGGTGTCCCAGCCGCGCAGATCGTCGTACACGGCCATGCGTGGGAACCACTGGGCGATCTCGTAGATGTCGCCGTTCTTCGTCGGCGTGATCGCGGTGCGCCCGCCCCAGGTGCCGGGCACGGTGTAGTGGTAGCGGACGTGCAGGCGCAGCTGCCCGCCGTGACCGCGCAGTGCGGTCGGCAGATCGATGCGCAAGCGGGTGTCGTCGACGAGATGGGAAACGGGCTTGCCGTCGATCTCGATGGCATCGAGCTGGTAGCCGTCGGAGGCCATGCCCGGCTTCTTCGGCCACGGCGAGGTCAGCGCGCCGCGCGAGTCTGGGCGATAGATGTTCTGGTCGAGCTGCAGCCACAGCGCGTCCAGCGCGTCCGGGCTGTGGTTGGTGTAGGTGATGGTTTCCTCGCCATACAGGGTGCGCGTGGCGGGATCGATCCGCGCGTCGATCGCGTAGTCGGCGCGGTTCTGCCAGAACGCCGCGCCGGGACGGCCGGCGCCGTCGCGGATCGAGTTGGCCGGATGGGGCAGCTGCAGCGGCGCGAACAGCGCCTGCGGGTCGAACGGGCCGGTCGGCTCGACGGCGGTCGCGGGCAGGCAGGCGAAAAGCGCAAGCGCCGTCGAGAGGCTGGCGAAATGGCGCAGGGACATGGACGGGCTCTCGCAGGGCCGAAGCGGCATTGTGCGAAAGCCCGGGGGTGGCCGTATCGGCCGGAAGTCACCGTTGGCCGTCGGGTCGGTCGGCTTCAGTCGGGATCGGGCAGCAGCTTGCCCGGATTGAGGATGCCGTCCGGGTCCAGCGCATTCTTGACCGCACGCATCGCGTCCAGCGTGGCGGCGTCGAAGGCGTCGGCCATGAACGCCTGCTTCGACAGCCCGATCCCGTGTTCGCCGGACAGCGCGCCGCCCAGCCGCAGGGCCAGCGCGAACACCCGGGGCAGGGCGGCACGGGCGCGCGCGGTTTCGTCGGCATCGTCCGGGTGGTAAAGGATGTTGACGTGCAGGTTGCCGTTGCCGGCGTGGCCGAAGCTGACGATGGGCAGCGCGAATTCCGCCGCCAACGCCTCCACCCCGGCGACCAGATCGGGGATGCGCGAGACCGGCACCACCACGTCCTCGTTGATCTTGCCCGGCGCGATCGTGCGCAGCGCCGGCGACAGCGCGCGCCGCGCCGCCCACAGCCGGTCGCGGGCGCCGCCGTCCTGCGCCACGTCCATGTCGATCAGGCCATCGCCCTCGGCGGCGGCCGCCAGCGCGGCGAGGATATCGGGCAGCGCATCAAGGCTGCCGTCGGCCTCCACCAGCAGCATCGCGCCGGATTCGGGCACGTCGCTGCCGTTCTGCCGCAGCAGGGCCAGGCTGCGCCGGTCCAGGAACTCCAGCATCGCCGGCACCGCCGGCTGCGCCATCAGCCGCGACACGGCGGCGGCGGCGCTGGCGGCATCGCGGTAGAAGACGCGCAGGCCGGCCTGCGTCTGCGGAAGCGGGGCGAGTCGCACTGTCGCTTCCACGATCAGCGCCAGCGTGCCTTCGCTGCCGACGAGCAATCGCGTGAGGTCGAACCCGGAGGAACACTTGGTATAGGCACCGCCGACCCGGATCAACTCGCCCGCGCCGGTGACGGCCACCAGCCCTAACACATTGTCGCGGGTGGCGCCGTATTTCACCGCGCGCGGGCCGCCGGCATTGGTGGCCAGGTTGCCGCCCACGGTGCAATTTTCGAAACTGGACGGGTCTGGTGGCCAGAACAGCCCGTGTGCCTGCAGCGCGGCCTGCAGATCGCCATTGCGAACGCCCGGCTCCACCACCGCGCAGCGGTCCGCGGGGCGGATGGCGAGGATGCGGTGCATGCGTGCGAACGACACGACGATCCCGCCCGCCGTCGGCACTGCGGCGCCGGTGGTGGCGGTGCCGGCGCCGCGCGCGGTCAGCGGCACGCGATGGCGGCGACAGGCGTGGACGATGGCGACCACCTGTTCGCGGCTCTGCGGCAGCACCACCGCGTCGGGCAGCGCCACGCGGCGTGAATCGTCGCTGGCGTGGGCCTGGCGCGTGGCGGCATCCACCCGCCAGCCGCCGCCCAGAAGACTCGACAGTTCAGCGACGAAAGCTGCGGGCATCGGCATCGACGTCAACACTCGTCGGCGCGGAAGGCGTCGCGCAACCATTCCATGCGGGGCGCGTGCGGGTCGCCGCAGGCGGCGATCACGTCGAAACGGCAGGGGGCATCGGCCAGGCGCGGGTTGCGGGCCAGATACAGCTGCGCGGCACGCACCAGCTTGCGGCGCTTGCCGCGATCCACCGAGGCCGGGGCGCCTCCGAAGGCGAGGTCGGAACGGTAGCGCACTTCGACGAACACCAGGCTGGCGCCGTCTTGCATCACCAGGTCCAGTTCACCGCCACGGGCACGGGCGTTGCGCGCCAGCAGGCGCAGGCCTTGCGCCTGCAGGAAGGCCAGCGCGGCATCTTCGCTGGCCGCGCCGCGGGCGCGGCGATCGGGCTCAACGGGCGTCATCGCCCAGCGGAACCGGGACGCCGCCCTGGATGCGCGACCAGCTCGGCCGCCGCAGCACGTTGCCGAAACCGTCCAGGCTCAGGCGTCCGGTGGCGCCTGCGATCCGCGCGTTCGGATCCAGCGCCAGCTGCTCCAGATGACCGGTCAACAGCCAGGCGTCGAAGCCGAAGGCGAACAGGCGCGCTGCGGGGCCCTTGGCGGTCCTGGACTGGGCCGCGGCGCTGGATTGCGAAGGCAGGCCGGGAACGCGCTCGATCAACCAGGTCTCGGTGGGGAAGACGATGCCGTCCAGCGCCGCGTCTTCGTCCGGCTTGCCGGTGCCGGACGTGATCTGCGAGCCGGCCAGCCGCAGCAGGCCGGACAATCCCGCTGCCGCCAGCTGGGGCGCCAGCGTGCGCGCCTGCGGCCCCTTCAAGACCATCAACACGGCATCGGGTTTGGCGTCGGACTGGGCTTGTGCGCGCAGCGCATCGGTCATCTGCGACGCGTAGCCGAGGCTGGCGGCGATGTGGATGCCGCGGCGTTGCAGAGCGGTTCGCGCCGCATCCGCCGTGCGCTTCTGCGTATCGTCGCCGCCGGCGATCAACAGGACCGAACGGCTGCCGCGATCGATCAGCGCCTGCGCGAGGCTGACGCCCTCGTCTTCGGGCGACAGCGAGAACGCAGCGCTGCCCGAAGGCGGCGTCGTGCTGCCGCGATTGAGGGCGAGCACGGGAATGTCCGCAGCCTCGTCGCCAAAAATCGCGTCCACGTCTTCCTTGACCAGAGGGCCGACCAGCAGGTCGTTGCCGTCCGCGGCCGCGCGCGCGTAGGCCGCCCGGTAGCCGGCGCCGGTGTCGTAGAAGCGCAGGGTCGGACGGCGGCGGGATTCGCCGTAGTAGCCGGTCAGGTAGCCGTCGCGAACCGATGCGGCGGCGGTGGCCTGACTGCCGGAGAGCGGAAGCAGGATGCCGACCCGTAGCGGCGGGCGGTAGCCGTCGCGGTCGGCGGGCGGACGCGACGCGCTGCCGAACGACACGTCGCCGCGGTCGAACGCGCGCGGCAGCGGCAGGCCGCGGCGCTGCAGCGCACGGCCGGCGAAGTTGTAGAGCGGGTCGCCGGCCGGCAGCCGGGCGGCGTCGCGGGCCAGCGTGGCGTTGTCGATTGCGGCCAGCAGACGGTCGATGGCGGCGGCATTGTCGCGCCTGGCCTGGCCGCTCAGGCCGGCATGCCCGAGAGCCAGCGATCGCGCCTGGCTGAACGCACTGTCGTAGGCGGCCACCGGTGCGTGGGATACCGAAACTTCGGCGCAGCCTGTCAGGGTCAGCGCCAGAACGAGGAAAAGCGATCGCATGGAAAACACGGCCTGGGTCGCCTGTCGATAGACTTGGACGGGATTCTAACCGGGTGGGCGCAGACAGGCATGGACGAACCGGGAACGCTGTACGTGGTCGCCACGCCGATCGGCAACCTGGGCGATATCGGCGCGCGCGCCCTGGACACCCTGCGCCAGGCCGCCGCGATCTGCGCCGAGGACACTCGGCGCAGCGGGCAGCTGCTGTCGCATTTCGGCATCCAGACACCTTTGCTGGCGCTGCATGAGCACAACGAGGATGCGATCGCGCAGAAGATCGTCGCCCGATTGCTTTCCGGCGAATCGCTGGCGCTGGTGTCCGATGCCGGCACGCCGCTGGTCTCCGATCCCGGCTACCGACTGGTGCGTGCAGCGCGGTCCGCCGGGGTCAAGGTCAGCCCGGTGCCGGGGCCCAGCGCCTTGATCGCCGCGCTCAGCGTGGCCGGTTTGCCCAGCGATCGCTTTGCCTTCGAGGGCTTCCTGCCGGCCAAGGCCAGCGCGCGCCGCGATCGGCTGCAGGCGCTTGCCGGCGATCCGCGCACGCTGATTTTCTACGAGGCATCGCACCGCATCGACGAAACCCTGGGCGACATGGCGGCGGAACTGGGCGGGGATCGGCCGGCGGCGCTGGCGCGCGAGCTGACCAAATTGTTCGAAACCGTTCTGGACGGCACGTTGGCCGAACTGTCGGCACGCGTGCGGTCCGATCCCGACCAGCGCAAGGGTGAGTTCGTGGTGCTGGTGCAGGGCGCGGGCGAGGATGCCGACGCCAAGGTGGCTGAAGGCCGCCGCCTGTACGCGAAACTCAAGGAGCACCTGCCGCCCTCGACGGCGGCGAAGCTGGCGGCGGAACTCTCCGGCGCTCCGCGCAAGGCTCTGTACGGATCGGAGTAAGGATGTTTCGATCCTGCTTGTCACTCCCGCGAAGGCGGGCGTCGTTTCGTAGATGAATGTCTGCGTGCCCTTGATTGTGACGGTTGAACGCACTGGATGCCCGCCTTCGCGGGCATGACGGGAGTTGTTCAGAGGTTTCCGGGCTGTTTGGATTGCCATAGCCCCCTTTGGTAAAGGGGGCGCGCCGACAGGCGCGGGGATTCGGAAGGCAAGGGCCCGGGGCCCAAAGTTTGCTGCGCAATCTTTGGGAACTTTTCCGCCTGCAGGCGGAAAAGTTGGCGGAGCCGGCCGATAAGCCGGGTTCTGTCGTGGACAGTCATTCCTCTGGGCGCAGGGTCACCCCTACGCTCGAGCAACCTACCCGGAGGCTCTGCGGGTCGCATCACCGCCTCCCTATTTGGTCTTGCTCCCGGTGGGGTTTGCCGTGCCGGTCCGTTGCCGGACTCGCGGTGCGCTCTTACCGCACCATTTCACCCTTGCCCGCATCCCGAAGGACCGCTGGCGGTATCTTTCTGTTGCACTGTCCGTCGGCTCGCGCCGCCCAGGCGTTACCTGGCACCGTACCCTGTGGAGCCCGGACTTTCCTCGACACCGGTTGCCCGATGCCGCGACTGTCTGGCCGACTCCGCCGCCGCCATTGTACGTGCGGAAACTTCAACCGTGGCTTTCCAGCGTGGTTTCTCCGAGGAAGGCGCCCCCCGGCCCGAAGCGGCGTTCGATGATCGTGCCGCGACCGTTCTGGTCGACCAGCACCAGCGTGCTGGCGCGGGTGCCATAGGTTTCGCCACGCACGAAGGCCGACGACAGGTGGCGCTCCATGGCCAGCGGGATGCCCGTCCGCGGCAGTGAATCGTCGGGTGCGATACGGGTGTCTGCCAGCGCAGCCCACAGCGGGTCCAGCGCCGTGCTTCCGGATTCGGCCCAGTCCTGCAGCACGGCTTGCAGCTGCCGGGTCTTGGGCCAGGGCGCGTCGAACGGGCCATTGGACAGGGCGTGGACGCCCGGCGCGACCTCGCGGGCTGCCTGCAACGGATGGTTGCCGACGTAGGCGCAGCGATCGGCATCGGCCAGCACCAGGTTGAAGGGTGCGTACTGCGCGGCGCGGTGCGCGATGCCGCTGGCGCAATCGGGGGCGCTGGCCTCGCCGGTCAGGAACCGGGAGGGCAGGTCGCCGCGCGAGGGTCCGTCGAAAGTTGCCGGAGGGCCGTCGCGCACGTTGGTGACGACGGCGACACGCCCGTCCGGCCCGAGGCCCATCCAGGTCCCGCCCGAACGCAGGTCGCGGCCTGCCAGCACCGGGACATCCGCCCAGGCGGCCAGCGCGGCGGTCGGCCGTTCGTGCATTTCGTCGCGGTTGCCGGCCATGACCAGACGCCAGAGCGGGTGGATTTTCCAGGCAAAGCCGACCAGGCACATGGCCGGATTGTGGCGCATTCCTCTGATTGGCGATTTGTGCGATGCAGCATCCACCGGAAAGTCGGATATTCCCGACATGCGCCGATGTGGAGAAAAACCGCAATCTCAAAATTTGAGATCAAACATCGGGTTGTGGATAACTCTTGAGTAATTTCTTGAAGTTTGACGCAAGTCCTTGACCGGACAATGAAAAATTCTTGCAAAAGGTGTTGACAGAGATGTGGACGCTGCCTAATGTGGCGAAACGTGGGAAAACCGGGAAATTTGTGGTTTTCTGCTGCGAATTTTGCATGTTCCGGGGTGCCGAGGCCAGATGTTCCAGGGTGAGACCGCCATCAGCGTTGACGACAAGGGCCGATTGGCGATTCCGACCGCCTATCGTGACCTGATCGCGCACGAGTGCGGCAACCGCCTGGTGCTGACCTACAGCCCGTTCGATGCCGGCTGCCTGTACCTGTACCCGCAGTCGGTGTGGGAGAAGGTGCGCGATCAGGTCAACGCGTTGCCGCGGATCCGCCAGGACAGCCGACTGCTGCAGCGCAAACTGGTGGGTGCGGCGGCCTTCGTCGAGCCGGATGGCAATGGCCGCATCTCCTTGCCAGCCAGCCAGCGCGCGGCCACCGGCATCGACCGCAAGGCGGTGCTGCTGGGCATGGGCGACAAGTTCGAGTTGTGGGGCGAGCAGGCACACCACGGCCAAGTGCAGCTGACCTTCGGGGATGGCGACCTGGGCGAACACCTGCTGGGCCTGGAGTTGTGAGCGGCGGTGGCGCGGACGCCGCGTCCGCCCACCTGCCGGTGATGTTGGCCGAAGTCATGGACGGTCTGGCGGTGAAACGGGACGGAACCTATCTGGACGGCACCTTCGGGCGCGGTGGGCACGCCCGGAAGATTCTGCAACAGCTTGGGCCGGAGGGGCGGTTGTTGGCGATGGACAAGGATCCGGACGCGATCGCGGTGGCGGCCAGCCTCGCCGAAGGCGAACCGCGGCTGACCCTGCGTCGCGGCAGCTTCGCCGACCTGGCCGGCTGGTCGCTGGCGCAGGCGGGGCTGGATGGCGTCCTGTTCGATCTCGGCGTCTCCTCGCCGCAGCTGGACGTGGCCGAGCGCGGATTTTCCTTCGCCAAGGATGGCCCGCTCGACATGCGCATGGATCCCGAGTCCGGCGAAAGCGCCGCGCAATGGCTGGCGCGCGCGGACGAGCGGGAGATTGCCGACGTGCTTTGGCGCCATGGCGAGGAGCGCCAGAGCCGGCGGATCGCGCGGGCGATCGTGGCGCGCCGCCAGGAGCAGCCGCTGCAGCGCACCGCCCAGCTGGCGGCGCTGATCGCGTCCGTGCTTCCTCGCGGCGGGTCGAAGATTCATCCGGCGACCCGCAGCTTCCAGGCCATCCGCATTCACGTCAACCGCGAGCTGGCCGATCTGGAGGTCGGGCTCGACGCCGCGCTGTCCTGCCTGAAGCCGGGTGGACGGATGGCGGTGATCAGCTTCCACTCGCTGGAAGACCGCATCGTCAAGCAGTTCATGGCGCGGCACGCCAAGGCACCGCCGGCCGACCGCCGGCGCCCCGCCGTGGAGAATTTCGTTCCATCCCTGCGTCTGGTCGGTGGCGCGACCAAGGCCGGCGAGGCCGAGCTGTCCGCCAACCCCCGCGCCCGCAGCGCGGTGCTGCGGGTGGCCGAGAAGTTGGCGGCGGTCGAGCCGTCTTCCCGCCGCCCGCCCGGCGCGGAGCGGCGGCCGTGATCCGGGGCTTCCTCATCGCCGTGCTGCTGCTGGCCAACGTCGCCACCGCGCTGCTGGTCGTCCGCGATCGTCACGAGCACCGGCAGGCGTTCATTGTGCTGACCCGGCTGGAGAAGGCGCGCGACGAGTTGAACATCGAGTTCGGCCGTCTCCAGATCGAGCAGGCGACCTGGGCGGAAAGCGGTCGCATCAACCAGATGGCGACCACGCGGCTGGGCATGGTGTTCCCGCGCACCGAAGACATCGAGGTGCTGCGCCGATGATGTCCCGTTTCCGCAAGCGTCCGCGTTGGCTGGGCGGTGGCGATCGACGCGAGCGGATGTCTGCGCGTCCACGCGCCCACGCCGGCTTCGACCTGCACAAGCGGATGTGGGTGGTCGGCATCGGGCTCGGCCTCGGCTCGACCATCCTGGTCGGGCGGGCGATGCAGCTTCAGGTCATCGACCGCGGCTTCTACCAGCAGCAGGGCGACGCGCGTTTCGTGCGCGAGCTGCCGATCGTGGCGTCGCGCGGAATGATCCTCGACCGCAACGGCGAACCGTTGGCGATTTCCTCGCCGGTGGAGTCGGTGTGGGTCAACCCGAAGGAACTGTTGCGGGCGCCGGAGCGGATCCCGGAGCTGGCCGATGCGTTGGGCATCCCGCGCGACGAGCTGGCCAGTCGACTGAGCGCGCGGGCCGACAAGGAATTCGTCTATCTCAAGCGGCGCATGAACCCGGATGACGCGGCGCGGGTCGTCGCGCTGGACATCCCCGGCGTGTCCAGCCAGCGCGAATACCGCCGCTTCTACCCGCAGGGTGAGGCGATGGCGCACATCCTCGGGTTCACCAATATCGACGACCGTGGCCAGGAAGGCCTGGAACTGGCCTTCGACGACTGGCTCACCGGCAAGCCGGGCGCCAAGCGCGTGATTCGCGACAACCGCGGCCGGATCGTCGAGAACGTCGACCTGGTGCGGGCGGCGCAGCCGGGGCGCGATCTGACGCTGAGCATCGACCGCCGCATCCAGTACCTGACCCATCGCGAGCTGCGCAACGCGATCGCCGAAACCGGCGCCAGCAGCGGGTCGGCGGTGGTGCTCGACGTGCACACCGGCGAAGTGCTGGCGATGGCCAACCTGCCGACCTTCAATCCCAACTCGGTCGGCAGCGCGCCCAGCGACGCCCATCGCAATCGCGCCGTGACGGATCTGCTGGAGCCCGGTTCGACGATGAAGCCGCTGACCGTCGCGGCGGCGCTGGAAGCCGGGGTGATCGCGCCGGAAACCCTGTTCAACACCAGCCCGGGCTGGATCCCCAACGGCAAGTACCGGACGACCGACACCCACAACTACGGCGTGCTCGACACCACCGGCGTGATCCGCAAGAGCTCCAACGTCGGCGCGGCGCTGATCGCCAGGCGCCTGAGCGACGTCCAGTTCAACGACTTCCTGCGCCGCTTCGGCTACGGGCGGAGCACCGGCAGCGGGTTCCCGGGCGAGGCCGCGGGGTTGTTCCCGCAGCCGGCGCGCTGGAGCGGCACCACCAAGCAGACCATGAGCTACGGCTACGGACTGTCGGTGACGCCGCTGCAGATCGCCACGGCCTACGCCGCCTTGGGCAACGGCGGCCTGTTGCACCAGCCCAGCTTCATCCACGGCGAGAACAAGCCGGCACATCGGGTGCTTGATCCCCGGATCGCGGCCGAAGTGCTGCGGATGATGCAGACCGTCACCGAACCCGGCGGCACGGCGACCCGCGCGGCGATCCTCGGCTACCACGTGGCCGGCAAGACCGGGACCTCGCGCAAGGCCAGCGGCGGCGGATATTCCCGACGCTACATCGGCTATTTCGCCGGGCTGGTGCCGGTTGATCGCCCGCGCTTCGCGATGGTGGTCGCGGTGAACGACCCGGATCCGGCGCGCGGGAGCTATTACGGCGGCGTGGTCGCCGCGCCGGTCTTCCACAACGTGATGGAAGGCGCGCTGCGGCTGATGGACGTGTCTCCGGACAATCTCGATGCCTGGCTTGCCGCGCAGGCGTCCGCAGACGCGAAGAGGCAGCGCGCAGGTGGGTCTGCGGCACCCGCGATGCCGGCACCTGCAGCCGTTCCAGGGAGGGCGCCATGACCCGCGCCATGCTGCTGCATGATCTGCTGCCGGAACTGGAAGGGCTGTCGGCGGATCTGGCCATCACCGGGCTGGTGCAGGACAGCCGCGAGCTGAAGGCAGGCGATGCCTTCGTCGCGATCGGCGGTTTCGGAACCCACGGGCTGACGTTTTGCGACCGGGTGCGCGCCGCCGGTGCGTCGGCGATCCTTTACGAACCGCCGGCGCCGGGCGACCTGCCGGCGCCCGCCGATGCGATCGCCGTGCCCGGATTGCGCGCGCGCATGGGTGCGATGGCCGACGCCTTCCACGGCCGTCCCAGCGCCGGCATGACGATGGTCGGCGTCACCGGAACCAACGGGAAAACCTCCACCGTTCAATTGCTGGCGCAGGCGTGGACGCTGCGCGGGCAGACGGTCGGCACCATCGGCACTCTGGGTGCGGGCATCTGGCCGAACGTCGTGCCGACCGGCTTCACCACGCCGCTGGTGCTGCGTCTGCACGCGCTGCTGGCCGAATTGCGCGACGAGGGCGCGGCGGCGGTGGCGATGGAGGTGTCCTCGCACGCGCTCGACCAGGGGCGGGTGGATGGCGTGCATTTCGACGTCGCGGTATTCACCAACCTGACCCGCGACCATCTCGACTACCACGGCGACATGGCGCACTACGGTGCCGCCAAGGCCAGGCTGTTCGCGATGCCGGGCCTGCGCGCCGCGGCGGTCAATCTGGACGATGCCTTCGGGCGCGAGTTGCACGCGGCGGTGGCCGGCAAGGTGCGCGCGCTGGGCTTTTCCTCACGCGGCGCCGCCGGTGCCGCGGTGCGCGCCGAGGACCTGGTGCTGGATGGCGCCGGAATCGGCTTCATGCTGCACGCCGGCGGTCAGGCGCATGTGGTGCGTTCGGCGCTGCTCGGGCGCTTCAACGTCGACAACCTGCTCGGCGTGGCCACCACCCTGTTCGCGCTGGGCATGGCGCCGGCGCTGATTGCGCAGACCCTGTCGGAACTGTCGCCGGTGGACGGGCGCATGAATCGGCTCGGCGGCGAAGGCGGACTGCCGCTGGTGGTGGTGGACTACGCGCATACGCCCGACGCGCTGGAACAGGCGCTGGCGTCGCTGCGCGCCCACACCGTGGGCAAGCTGACCTGCGTGTTCGGCTGCGGCGGCGAGCGCGACACCGGCAAGCGCCCGCAAATGGCGGCGATCGCCGAGCGCCTGGCCGATCGGGTGTTCGTCACCGACGACAATCCGCGCCACGAGGACGGCGATGCGATCGTCGCCGGCATCGTCGCTGGTTTCGCCGATCCGGCGAGGGTGATCGTGCAGCGCGACCGCGCCCGCGCCATCGCGCAGGCGATCGAATCCTCCGGCGCGCAGGACGTGGTGCTGATCGCCGGCAAGGGCCACGAGCCCTATCAGGACGTGGCGGGCGTCAAGCATCCGTTCGAGGATGCGGCAGTGGCGCGCGAGTGCCTGCGGAGGCACGCATGAAGCCGCTGGCGCTGTCCTGGATCGCGCAGGCCACCGGCGGTCGCCTGCAGGGTGAGGATCGCACCATCGATGCCGTGGCCACCGACACCCGCGCCCTGCCGCAGGGTGGAACGCCGCTGTTCGTCGCGCTCAAGGGCGAGCAGTTCGACGGCCATGCGCACGTGCAGGCCGCCGCCGCCGGCGGCTGCGTCGCCGCGCTGGTCGCGCGTTCGGTGGATGCGGCGCTCCCGCAGGTGATCGTGGCCGACACCGAGCGCGCGCTCGGCGATTTCGCGGCGGCGGTCCAGCGCGAACGCGCCACCCGGGTGCTGGCCGTCACCGGCAGCAACGGCAAGACCACGGTCAAGACCCTGCTGCACTCGATCCTCACGGAACTGGGCGCCGCCTACGCCAATCCCGGCAACCGCAACAACGAGATCGGCCTGCCGCTGGCGGTGCTCGACGCGCCCGAGGACGCCCGCTTCGCCGTCTATGAAATGGGCGCCGGCAAGCCCGGCGACATCGCCTACCTCACCGCGATCGCGCGTCCGGACATCGCGCTGGTCAACAACATCGGTGCCGCGCATCTGGAGCGAATGGGCAGCCTGCAGGGCGTGGCGGAGACCAAGGGCGCGATCTACGACGCGCTGGCGGAAGACGGCGTTGCGGTGATCAATGCCGACGATGCGTTCGCACTGTATTTCACCGAGCGTGCGAACGGGCGGAAGCTCCTGAGCTTCGGCATTGAGTCGCGCGCCGATGTGACGGCCCGCGACGTGCATGCCGGACTGGGCGGTTCCCGCTTCACGCTGGATGCGCCGGTCGGAACGAGCGTAATCACGCTTCCGCTGCCGGGACTGCACAACGTCCGCAACGCGTTGGCCGCGGCGACCATGGCCATGGCTGCCGGTGCCGATATCGACCACGTCCGCGCCGGACTGGAGCAGTCCGCGCCGGTGGCCGGGCGACTGGTGGTGCGTCGCCTGGATGACGGCAGCGCGCTGATCGACGACAGCTACAACGCCAATCCAGGTTCGCTGGCGGCCGCGATCGACGTGCTCGCCGGCGCGGCGGGAACGCGCTGGCTGGTGCTGGGCGACATGCGCGAGCTGGGCGGGGACGCCGCCGTGCTGCACGCGCAGGCCGGCGAACATGCGCGCCAGGCCGGAATCGAACGCCTGTACGTGCTGGGCGAACTGAGCGCGCATGCGGCTGCCGCGTTCGGCGCCGGTGCGCGCGTGTTCGACAGCCACGAGGCCTTGATCGCATCCCTGGATGCCGACCTGCGATCCGCTGCGGCCGACGCCTCGCGCGTCACCGTCCTCGTCAAGGGCTCCCGCGGCAGCGCGATGGATCGGGTCGTGCGCGGCCTGCTCGAGCGCGGAGGTGGCCAGTGACCGTCTTCCCGAACCCGATGCGCCGGCAGGTCCCGAGTCTGTCCGACCAACTCCTTCGAATCCCGGTGCCTGCCCATGCTGCTTGAACTTACCCGCTGGCTGGAGCAGTTGCAGCGCCACTTCGGGCTGTTCAACTACCTCACCTTCCGCGCCATCCTTGCGGCGCTGACCGCGCTCGTGCTGGCGCTGTGGTGGGGGCCGGCGATGATCCGCTACCTGTCCACACTCAAAGGCGGCCAGCCGATCCGCAGCGATGGCCCGCAGTCGCATTTCTCCAAGGCCGGCACACCGACCATGGGCGGTTCGCTGATCCTGGCGTCGATCACCGCCACCGTGCTGCTGTGGGGCGACTTGCGCAACAAGTACGTGTGGGTGGTGCTGGCGGTGATGCTGGGTTTCGGCGCGATCGGCTGGGCCGACGACTGGATCAAGATCGTCAAGCGCGACCCCAACGGCATGCGCTCGCGCACCAAGTACGCGCTGCAGTCGCTGCTTGGCCTGGCGGCGGGCATCTACCTGTTCGCCTTTGCCGACGTGCCGGCGGCGACCACCTTCTATGTCCCGCTCTTCAAGTCGATCGCGCTGCCGATGGCAGGGGTCGGATTCGTCGCAGTCGCCTACTTCTGGATCGTCGGTTTCTCCAATGCGGTCAACCTGACCGATGGGCTCGATGGCCTGGCGATCATGCCGACCGTGCTGGTCGCCTGCGCGCTGGGCGTGTTCGCCTATGCCTCCGGCCATGCCACCTTCGCGCAATATCTGCAGATTCCGAAGGTGCCGGGCGCCGGCGAGCTGATCATCATCTGCACGGCGATCGCCGGCGCCGGCCTGGGCTTCCTCTGGTACAACACCTATCCGGCGATGGTGTTCATGGGCGACATCGGCGCGCTGGCGCTGGGCGCGGTGCTGGGAACCATTGCGGTGATCGTGCGCCAGGAACTGGTGCTGGTGCTGATGGGCGGTATCTTCGTCATCGAGACGCTGTCGGTGATGATCCAGGTCGCCAGCTTCAAGCTGACCGGCAAGCGCGTGTTCCGGATGGCGCCGATCCACCACCACTTCGAGCTCAAGGGCTGGCCGGAGCCGCGCGTGATCGTGCGCTTCTGGATCATCAGCGTGGTGCTGGTGCTGGTCGGTCTTGCCACGCTGAAGGTGCGCTGATGAACGCGGCCGTCCTCGACAACGCCCGCCAGGCCACCCGCATCCACGAGATCGGCGGACGCTACGACCCCTGGCTGCTGGGCAGCGTGCTGGCGCTGGCCTGCCTCGGGGTGGTGATGATCGGTTCGGCGGCGATCGCCGGTGGAGGGCAGGGCGCTGGCCCGTGGTATTTCCTCGACCGCCACGCGATCTATCTGTGCCTCGGCCTGGCGCTGGCGGCGGCGGCGATGCGGATCGAGCTGAAGCTCGTCGAGAAGTACGGGCAGTGGCTGCTGCTGGCCTGCTTCCTGGTGCTTGCCGTGGTGTGGGTGCCCTTCGTCGGCAAGTCCGTGAACGGCGCGCGGCGCTGGATCAACCTCGGCCCCGCCAGCTTCCAGGCGGTGGAGATGGTCAAGGTCTTCTACATCATCTGGCTGGCCAGCTATCTCAAGCGCTACAGCGAAGACGTGGTCGTCACCTGGTATGCCATGGCCAAGCCGGTGGGTGTGGCCGTGCTGCTGGTCGGCATGCTGCTGGCGCAGCCGGATTTCGGCTCTTCGGTGCTGCTGCTGGGGATCACCGCCGGGATGCTGCTGCTGGGCGGTGCGCCGATCAAGCGCCTGATCCTGCCGGTGCTGGTGCTGGTTCCGGGGCTCGTCCTGCTGGTGGTGTTCGAGCCTTACCGCATGCGCCGCGTGACGTCGTTCATGGATCCCTGGCAGGATCAGCTCGGCGCCGGCTACCAGCTCAGCAATGCGCTGATGGCGATCGGCCGCGGCGAGTGGTTCGGGGTCGGGCTGGGCGGATCGGTGCAGAAGCTGTCCTATCTGCCCGAAGCGCACACCGACTTCATCTTCTCGGTGATGGCCGAAGAACTCGGGCTGGTTGGCGTGTGCGCCGTGGTGGGCCTGTACGTGCTGCTGGCGGGACGCGCGTTCTGGCTGGGCCTGAAGTGCGTGGAGATGAAGCGCCATTTCTCCGGCTACCTCGCCTTCGGCATCGCGCTGTGGATGACCTTGCAGAGCTTCGTCTCGATCGGGGTCAATCTCGGGATCCTGCCGACCAAGGGGCTGACCCTGCCGCTGGTGTCCTACGGCGGATCCAGCGTGTTGATGACCTGCGCCGCGCTGGGGCTGCTGCTGCGGGTGTCCTGGGAATACGAGCGTGCGGCGCGGCAGGTGGCCTTGCGTCGCGCCGTGGGGTCCGCGCCGGCCCAGGGCGCCGCGCCGCAGACGGCGCAGCCGCCCGCCGACGGCGGTGTGCGAAACAGCGCGCGCGGGCGTGGCCGGATCGAGCCGGCGTTTGCGCACACGCCGGCGGAATCCGCCGCCCAATCCGCACTCCGGAGGGCACGTTGAACGCGATCGCGCCACTGGTGGTGGTGATGGCCGGCGGCACCGGCGGCCACATCTTTCCCGGCCTTGCGGTGGCCCAGGCGCTGCGGGACGCCGGGGCGCGCGTGCGCTGGCTGGGCGCGGACGGCGGCATGGAAACGCGGCTGGTGCCGCAACAGGGCATCGCCATCGACACCATCGCGGTCAAGGGCGTGCGCGGCAAGGGCCTGCTGACCCTGCTCGGCGCGCCGCTGCGGGTGCTGCAGGCGGTGCGCGCGGCGGCGGCCGTGCTGCGGCGCGAGCGTCCGGACGCGGCGATCAGCTTCGGCGGCTATGCGGCAGGCCCGGGCGGCATCGCCGCGCGGCTGGCGGGCATTCCGCTGCTGGTGCACGAGCAGAACCGCGCCGCCGGGATGACCAACAAGGTGCTGGCGAAGCTGGCGCGCAAGGTGCTGGTCGGCTTTCCGCAAACCTTCGCCAAAGAAACCCTCGTCGGCAATCCGGTGCGCGCGCAGATCGCGCAGGTGCCACCGCCGGAAGCGCGTGGATTCGATCACGGCGGCCCGCTGCGGCTGCTGGTGCTGGGCGGCAGCCAGGGCGCGCGTGCGCTCAATGCGGCAGTGCCGGCGGCGGTGGCGGCGCTGGGGCTGCCGGTGGACGTGCTGCATCAGGCGGGCGAGAAACTTCTCGATGAGGCCCGCGCCGCCTATGCGAAGGCCGGCGTGCAGGCGCGGGTGGAGCCGTTCATCGCCGACATGGCCGCGGCCTACGGTTGGGCCGACCTGGTGGTGTGTCGCGCCGGCGCGCTGACCCTGGCCGAGCTGTGCGCGGTAGGCGTGGGCGGCGTGCTGGTGCCGTTCCCGCAGGCGGTGGACGATCACCAGACCCGCAATGCGCAATATCTGGTCGAGCGCGGCGCGGCGCTGCTGTTGCCGCAGTCCGACGATCTGGCATCGCGTCTGGGCGAAGTCCTGAAGACGCTGGCGACCGATCCCGGCCGCCGCTTGGGCATGGCCCGCGCCGCCCGGGCGCTGGCGCGACCCGACGCCGCGCGCGATGTCGCCGCTGCGGTTCTGGAAACCCTTTCCCCCGAGGTGGCGCGATGAACGCGCATGTTCCCTATCTGCGCCAGATCGGCGATGCCAGCCGGGCGCTGCCGTGCGTCCACTTCGTCGGCATCGGTGGCGCCGGCATGAGCGGCATCGCCGAAGTGATGCGCACCCAGGGCTATCGCGTGACCGGCTCCGACGCCGCCGAGACCCCGGTGACGCGGCGGCTGGCGGGGCTGGGCATCGAAATCCGCAAGGGCCACGCCTCGGCGAACGTGCTGGGCGCCGACTGCGTGGTGATCTCCAGCGCGATCAAGCCGGATAACCCCGAATTGCTGGAAGCGCGCGCGCAGCGCATCCCGGTGGTGCCGCGCGCGGAGATGCTGGCCGAGCTGATGCGCTTCAAGCGCGGCGTCGCGGTGGCCGGCACCCACGGCAAGACCACCACCACCTCGCTGACCGCCAGCGTGCTGGCCGAAGGCGAACTCGATCCGACCTTCGTGATCGGCGGCAAGCTGCTCGCCGCCGGCGCCAACGCGCGGCTGGGCAAGGGCGACTGGCTGGTGGCCGAAGCCGACGAGAGCGACGGCAGCTTCCTGCGCCTGAATCCTGCGGTGGCGGTCATCACCAACATCGACGCCGACCATCTGGAGAACTACGGCGGCGATTTCGAGCGGGTGAAGCGGGCTTTTGCAGAATTCCTGCACCGGCTGCCGTTCTACGGGCTGGCGGTGCTGTGCATCGACAATGCCGAAGTGGCGGCGCTGGCCCACGGCATCACCCGCCATCTGGTCACCTACGGGTTCGATCCCGAAGCCGACGTGCGGGCCGCCGACGTGCGCCAGCAGGGCGGGCGGATGCTGTTCACGCTGTGCCTGCCGGACGGTTCCCGCACGGCGTGCAACCTCGCCTTGCCGGGGCGCCACAACGTGCAGAACGCGCTGGCCGCGGCCGCCATCGGCTGGCAGCTGGGCGTGCCGAACGCGGCGATCGCACGCGCGTTCGAGAACTTCCAGGGGATCGGCCGGCGTTTCAACCAGCTGGCGACCCTGCGGCTGCCGGAGGGTGGCGAAGCGATCCTGGTCGACGACTACGGCCATCACCCCAAGGAACTGGCGGCGGTGTTCGCGGCGGCGCGCGGCGGCTGGTCGGAAAAACGCCTGGTGGTGGCGTTCCAGCCGCACCGCTACACCCGCACCCGCGATTTGTTCGACGACTTCGCGGCGGTGCTGTCGAGCGTCGATGCGCTGCTGTTGACCGAGGTGTATCCGGCCGGCGAGGCGCCGATCGTGGGCGCCGACGCCAAATCGCTGGCGCGCTCGATCCGCACCCGCGGCCGGGTCGATCCGGTGGTGGTCGGCAGCGTCGCCGAACTCGGCGAGGCGCTGGCGGGAATGCTGTGCGACGGGGACCTGCTGCTGATGATGGGCGCGGGCGACATCGGCGCGGCCGCGCAGCAGCTGGCGCGCGACGGGCTGCCGGCCAGCCCGGCCCAGGGAGAACAGACATGAGCCAGGACAAGTTGCCGCCGCTGCGGATCACCGATGCGTCGGCGTTCGGCCGGGTCGCCGTGCTGATGGGCGGCACCAGCAGCGAGCGCGAGGTGTCGCTGGATTCCGGCCGCAACGTGCTGGCCGGACTGCAGGCGCGCGGCATCGACGCGCATGCGGTGGACGGCATCCCGGCGTTGGTCGATGCGCTGGTGCACGGCCAGTTCGACCGCGTCTTCAACATCCTGCACGGCAACCGCGGCGGCGGCGAGGACGGCGTGCTGCAGGGCTTCCTTGCGGCCTTCGAGATTCCCTGCACCGGCTCGGGCGTGCTCGGCAGCGCGCTGACCATGGACAAGATCCGCACCAAGCAGGTGTGGATGAGCACGGGCCTGCCGACGCCGCGTTTCCTGCGCCTGCCGCCCGGCGCCGATCTGCGCGCGGCGGCGGAGGAACTGGGCCTGCCGGTGTTCGTGAAGCCGTCGTGCGAAGGATCCAGCGTCGGTGCCGTGCGGGTGGACAGCGCGGCGGCGCTGGACGAGGCAGAGCGGGTTCAGCGCGAGTATGGCGGCGAAATGCTGATGGAGTCGCTGGTTGTCGGCGACGAATTGACCGTCGCCATTCTCGGCGAGACCGCGCTGCCCTCGATCCGGATCGTGGCCAGGGAAGGCTGGTACGACTACAAGGCCAAGTACCTCGTCGAGGACACCCAATACCTGTGCCCCGGGCTGGAAGGGAACGAGGAAGCCGCGATTCGCGCGCTGGCGCTGCGCGCCTTCCAGGCCGCCGGCGCCAGCGGCTGGGGTCGGGTCGACGTGATGCGCGACGGCGACGGCCGGTTGTGGCTGCTCGAAGTCAACACCGCCCCCGGGATGACCAGCCATTCGCTGGTGCCCAAGGCCGCCCGCGAATTCGGGGTGTCCTTCGAGGAGCTGTGCTGGCGGATCCTGGAGCAGACGCTATGACCGCCGTCACGCGCCTGCTGGCCTGGCTGCTGGCGCTGGCGCTGGTCGCGCTGCCGGTGGCGGGCGTGGTCCAGGGCTGGTGGGGTGGAGCCTACTGGCCGCTGCGGACCTTGCGCGTGCAGGGGCCGTTGCAGCGGGTGGATCGGGCGCAGTTGCAGGCGGCGGTGCGGCCGCTGGCGCAGCGCGGTTTCTTCGCCGTCGATCTGGGTGGGATCCAGGCCGCGGTCGCCGCGGTGCCCTGGGTCGAGCATGCGGAAGTGCGAAAGCAGTGGCCGGATGTGCTCGAAGTGCGGATCCGCGAATACCGGCCGGTGGCACGCTGGGGCCAGACGCAGGTGCTGTCCGAACGCGGCCACCTGTTCCCGGTCGGTGCGCTGCGCCTGCCCGCGGGCCTGCCGTTGCTGGACGGGCCGGAGGCGCGGGTGCCCGAGGTCGTGAAGCTGTACAACGAAGCGCGCGGGCAGCTGGCCCGTTCCGGCGGAGTGCGCGGGGTGGCGATCGACCGGCGCGGCAGCTGGTCGATCACCCTGCAGGACGGCACCGATCTCGTGCTGGGCCGCAACGATCCGGAAGCGCGGCTGGCCCGCTTTGCGCCCTTGCTGCCGCAGTTGCAGGCGCAGAACCCGCAGCGCCGTCTGGCGCTGGCCGACCTGCGCTACACGAACGGCTTTGCCCTGACCTGGGTGAAGGCCGAGCCCGCGCCCGAGAACGCATCCGGCAGTCGCGACGCTGCCCCCACGACAAACCCGAGACCCGGCACCAGGACATGAATTCCAAAGGCGGCAAATCCCTCATCGTCGGCCTCGACATCGGCACCTCCAAGGTGACGGCGCTGGTCGGCGAATATGCGCCCGGCGAGCCGATCGAGGTGATCGGCATCGGCACTCACGAATCCCGGGGCATGCGCCGCGGCGTCGTGGTCGACATCGATTCCACCGTGCAGTCGATCCAGCGCGCCGTCGAGGAGGCCGAGCTGATGGCGGGCTGCGAGGTGCGCAGCGTCTATGCGTCGATCTCCGGCAGCCACGTGCAGTGCCTGAACTCCAACGGCGTGGTGCCGGTGCGCGACGGCGAAGTGAGCTACGACGACCTGGCGCGGGTGCTCGACGCCGCCAAGGCGGTGGCGATTCCGGCCGACCAGCGCATCCTCCACGCGATCCCGCGCGAGTACGTGCTCGACAACTCCCAATCGGACATCAAGAACCCGGTCGGCATGACCGGCGTCCGGCTGGAAGTCCATGCCCATCTCATCACCTGCGCGCAGTCGGCGGCGCAGAACATCGGCAAGTGCGTGCAGCGCTGCGGGCTGCAGGTCGACGAGATGATCGTCTCCTCCCTGGCCTCCAGCACCGCGGTGCTCACCGACGACGAGCGCGACCTGGGCGTGGTGCTGGTCGACATGGGCGCCGGCACGACCGACATCGCGGTGTTCGTGCAGGGCGCGATCTGCCATACCGCCAACCTGCCGGTGGCCGGCGACAAGGTGACCGAGGACATCGCGCACATGCTGCGCACGCCCTCGCCGCACGCCGAGGACATCAAGGTCAAGTACGCCTGCGCGCTGGCGCAGCTGGCGCGCGCCGAGGAGAGCATCCAGGTCGAGAGCGTCGGCGACCGCCCGCCGCGGCGGATGCCGCGCCAGAGCCTGGCGCAGACGGTCCAGGCCCGCTACGAGGACATCTTCGAACTGGTGCAGGCCGAACTGCGGCGTTCCGGCTTCGAGGAGCGGGTGCGCGCCGGCATGGTGCTCACCGGCGGCGCTTCGAAGATGGAAGGCGTGGTCGAGCTGGCCGAGGAAATGCTGCAGATGCCGGTCCGGATCGGCGTGCCGCAGCACGTCACCGGGCTGGGCGAAGTGGTGGGCAATCCGGTCCACGCCACCGGCGTGGGGCTGCTGCTGATGGGCAGCAGGGTGGAGGCGCCGAGGCGACCGAAGAAATTGACGGCGGGCAAGCCGGGCGGGCGTGTGGACAGGCTTTTCAAGTGGTTTCGGGGCGAGTTTTAGAGGACAGGGCAGGCAGGCGCGCGGTTCACGAAGCACCAATTACCAATCACCAATCACAACTAGAAAGGACACGGACATGGCACATTTCGAATTGATCCAGCAGGCGGCGCCCAATGCGGTGATCAAGGTCATCGGCGTCGGCGGCGGCGGCGGCAACGCGGTCGCGCACATGGTCAACAGCAGCGTCGAGGGCGTGGAATTCATCACCGCCAACACCGACTCGCAGGCGATCAAGAACTGCGGCGCCAGCCAGCAGCTGACCCTGGGCAGCAACGTCACCAAGGGTCTCGGCGCGGGCGCGAATCCGGAGGTGGGCCGTCAGGCCGCGCTGGAAGACCGCGACGCGATCATGGACGCGCTGCAGGGCGCGGACATGGTGTTCATCACCGCCGGCATGGGCGGCGGCACCGGCACCGGCGCGGCGCCGGTGGTGGCGCAACTGGCCAAGGAAATGGGCATCCTCACCGTCGCCGTGGTCACCAAGCCGTTCCCGTTCGAGGGTCGCCGGCGCATGCAGGTGGCCGCCAAGGGCATCGAGGAGCTGGGCCAGCACTGCGACTCGCTCATCACCATTCCCAACGAAAAACTGATCACCGTGCTGGGCCGCAATGCCACGATGATCCAGGCGTTCCGCGCGGCCAACGACGTGCTGCTGGGTGCGGTGCAGGGCATCGCCGACCTGATCGTGCGCCCCGGCCTGATCAACGTCGACTTCGCCGACGTGCGCACGGTGATGTCGGAAATGGGTCTGGCGATGATGGGCACCGGCAGCGCCCGCGGCGACGACCGCGCGCAGGCGGCGGCCGAGGCGGCGATCCAGAACCCGCTGCTGGACGACGTCAACCTCACCGGCGCCAACGGCATCCTGGTCAACATCACCGCCGGTCCGGATTTCACCATGGCCGAGTTCGACGAGGTCGGCCGCACCGTGGAGCAGTTCGCCTCCGAGGATGCGACCGTGGTGATCGGCACCGTGCTCGATCCGGAAATGCAGGACGAGGTCCGCGTCACCGTGGTCGCCACCGGCCTGAGCCGCGCGACCAGCAGCGTCCGCCTGCCGCAGTCCGAGCCGCGCAACGTGCGCTTCGAGCCGACCGGCGATGCGCCGCGCCGGCCGCATGTGCAGTTGATCAATTCCCAGCCGCGCCGCGACGGCACTACCGGGCTGGCGATCGACGCCGTCGCCGATCCGTTCGAGCCGACCGCGACTTCGTTCGCCAGCGCGCTGCGGCGCGGCAGCGCAGGCACGGCCGCTGCGCCTGCGGCGCCAGTCAGCGCGGAGCTGCCCAAGGACGATTATCTGGACATCCCCGCCTTCCTGCGTCGCCAGGCGGATTGAGGTTGCTTTGTGCAAGTCGCGCCGACCGGGATCGGTTGGCGCGTGGGCGTCGGGCCGCAGCTGCAGCGTCCCGGACTCCAGCGTGGTGCCGGGGACCAGGACGGACCTGACGGCATCGATCCAGGGCCCGCAGGGATGCGGGCGTCCGGTCCATGCACGTCGGACGATCGTCTGGCGTGCCTTTCGGCCGGTCGGTTCGCCGACCGGCCGCTTTCATTGCATCGGCGCAATCCCGCGCCCGCATGCGCTTCCGGCTGGGTTCAGCTACCTGCGTGCTAGGCTTCCACGATGCTTCGTCAACGCACCCTCAAGAACGTCGTTCGCGCCACCGGCGTGGGCCTTCACGGCGGGGAAAAGGTTTTCCTGACCCTGCGGCCGGCGCCGGTCGATGCCGGCATCAGCTTCCGCCGCACCGATCTGGAACCGGACGTGGTGCTGCCGGCCAGCGCGGTGCTGGTCAACGAAACTACCCTGTGCACCGGCCTTGGCCGCGATGGCGTCAAGGTGCAGACGGTCGAACACCTGATGTCGGCGCTGGCGGGGCTGGGCATCGACAACGCCGCCATCGACCTGACCGCGCCGGAAGTGCCGATCATGGACGGCTCGTCCGGGCCGTTCGTGTTCCTGCTGCAATCGGCCGGGATCGTCGAACAGGACGCGCCCAAGCGTTTCATCCGCATCCTCAGGCCGGTGGAAGTGCGCGACGGCGACAAGATCGCCCGCTTCGAGCCCTACGACGGCTTCCGGCTCGGCTTCACGGTCAAGTTCAACCATCCGGCGATCCCCGAGGCGCTGTCCCGCGTCGAACTGGAGTTTTCGACCGAGAACTACATCCGCGAGATCAGCCGCGCCCGCACCTTCGGCTTCATGCGCGACCTGGAAGCCATGCGCGAGCACAACCTGGGGCTGGGCGGCTCGATGGACAACGCCATCGTGCTCGACGAGTTCCGGGTGCTCAACGAGGACGGCCTGCGCTACGCCGACGAATTCGTGCGGCACAAGGCGCTGGACGCGATCGGCGACCTGTACCTGGCCGGGCACGCGATCCTGGGCTCCTACGAGGGCTACAAGTCGGGGCATGCCCTGAACAACGCCCTGGTGCGTGCACTGCTCGTCGACGCGGAAGCCTGGGATGTGGTCAGTGGCGAAACCGCCGAAGCGCTGCCGCTGCCGCGCTATGGCGTCGCGCTGCCGGCGACCTGAAGCACGCCAAAAGGCCGGTTTGCGGCCGAGGCAGGGCCGCCCCGCCACCGTGCAGGCCGCTTCCGCACGGGCCGCTGCCAGTCCGGCGGTCGATCTGCGCGACGTTTCCTGAACGCCGATTACGGCTTTCTTAACAATTTCCGGCAGTTGCGCGGTTAGGATGCGCCGTGGCCGGTTCTGGGAGTGTTCTGCGTTCCCCGATCTTTCCGGCCCGACGACCGTCGCGTCGGAGCTTCTTCCCCGGCGTCCGGTCGCAGCAGATCCAGTGCAGCCGCCAGCCCCGTGCGGGCGGCTGCCGAGATCGGGGCATGACCTCCCGCGTCCGGCGGTAGCGGGCGCAGCGGGCCGGCGGTCGTCTTGACGCCAAGGTCGTTCACCTCGAGCCCGACGGAGCGGGCGGCGTCGATCAATGCGGGTGAGGCCAGCCGAAGCTTGGCGTGCCACATCGGGGAATCGACGACGAAAACCAGCTTGTCCTTGCGGATGTTGGCAAGGCGGGCGTGCGCCGCCAGCCCCTGAGGCAGGTGGGGTCGCAACAACTGGTCCACCGCGTCGAGCCACCGGGCGCGGCGCAAGGTGTCACCGGCCGAGCCGGCGAACAGCGCCTCCAGCGCTGCGCGCGGGCCAGAGGTCGGGGCATCGCCCCGCGGGGGCGTGGATCGCGAGCCAGGCATTGCAAATGATCGAATCGAACGAGCTCCAGGACAACCCGCACGATACCCGCAACCGCGCCGAGCTGTCGCTGGAGCGTTTCCGCCATTGGGCCACCGCGCGCCCGCTGGCCGCGCTGGCGCTGCTGCTCGGCGCCGGCATGCTGTGCGGCGCGGTGCTGCGCAGCGCGGTGGGCATGGCCCAGGTCCAGGTGCTGCAGGCGTCGAACTCCGAGAAGCAGGCCGAGCTGGACCGCGCCAGGCGCGATGCCCAGCGCGAGGTCAATGCGCTGGCGGCGCGGCTGGCCGAACTGCAGGCACAGGCCAACCGCTTGAACGCACTGGGCAGTCGCCTGACCCAGACCGGACAACTCGAGGACGGTGAATTCGACTTCCAGCGGCCGGTGGGTCAGGGTGGCCGCGGCCGCAGCAGCGACATGCCGGTGGCTGAACTGAAGCAGCGGCTGTCGGCGCTGGAAGCCGACTACCGCAATGCCGACACCCAGCTGTCGGTGATCGAATCCCTGCTGTTCAACCGCCAACTCGACCTGCGCGCCACGCCGTCGCGCTACCCGGTGTCCGGCAGCTACATCACCTCGGGCTTCGGCCGTCGCGCCGACCCGTTCGGCGGCGGCGGCGAATACCACAGGGGCATCGATTTCGAGGCCAACCCGGGCGATCCGGTGCTGGCGGTCGCCGATGGCGTGGTCAGCTTTGCTGGCGTGCGCAACGGCTACGGCAACACGATCGAAGTCGACCACGGCAACGGCTACGTCACCCGCTATGCCCACAATTCACGCCTGACCCATCAGGTCGGCGATCTGGTCCGCGCCGGGCAGCAAATCGCCAGCGCAGGCTCCACCGGCCGTTCCACCGGCACCCACGTCCACCTCGAAGTCTGGCAGGACGGCGTGGTGGTCGATCCGCGCCGCTTCCTTGGCCACAACGACGCCCTGGCCCGCCACGGGCCGGCGCAAGGCTGACCAGACGGACGGCGCGCCGGCAGGGCACGCCGCATCCCGTTAAACTGTCCGGCTTCGCTCGGGATTCATGCCCGCAGCGGGACCCGACGTTGTCGCCGATTCCGATGCCGCGCCGCAGGCGCGCATCCCGCCAAGGACTGCATCACCCATGTTCAACAGTTTGCTCACCAGCGTTTTCGGCAGCCGCAACGACCGCCTGCTCAAGCAGTACGGCGGCATCGTCAAGAAGATCAACGCGCTCGAACCGAAGATGCAGGCGCTCTCGGACGACGAGCTCAAGGCCAAGACCGCCGAATTCCGCGCCCGGATCGCCGAAGGCCAGACCCTCAACCGGATCCTCCCGGAAGCCTTCGCGGTCTGCCGCGAAGCCTCGGTACGGGTGTTCGGCATGCGCCACTTCGACGTCCAGCTGATCGGCGGCATGGTGCTGCACGCCGGCAAGATCGCCGAGATGCGCACCGGTGAGGGCAAGACCCTGACCGCGACCCTGGCCGTCTATCTGAACGCGCTCGAAGGCAAGGGCGTGCACGTCGTCACGGTGAACGATTACCTCGCCCGCCGCGACTCGGCGCAGATGGGCAAGCTCTACAACTGGCTCGGGCTGACGGTCGGGGTGATCTATCCCGGCATGAACCACGCCGAGAAGGGCCCGGCCTACGCCTGCGACATCACCTACGGCACCAACAACGAATTCGGCTTCGACTACCTGCGCGACAACATGGCGCTGGCCAAGGAAGACCGGTTCCAGCGCGGGCTGAATTTCGGCATCGTCGACGAGGTCGATTCGATCCTGATCGACGAGGCGCGCACGCCGCTGATCATTTCCGGTCCGGCCGACGAGTCGCCGGAGCTGTACATCAAGGTCAACCAGATCGTCCCGTCGCTGGTGCGGCAGAAGGAAGAGGACGGCGAGGGCGACTACTGGGTCGACGAGAAGCAGAAGCAGATTCACCTCTCCGAAGACGGCCAGGAGCACGCCGAGCAGAAGCTGCGCGAGATCGGCGTGCTCGGGCCCGAGGAGAGCCTGTACGCGGCCCAGAACATCCACATCGTCCACCATCTGAACGCGGCGGTTCGCGCCCATGCGCTGTTCCAGCGCGACGTCGATTACATCGTCAAGGACGGCGAGGTCATCATCGTCGACGAGTTCACCGGCCGCACCCTGCCGGGGCGGCGCTGGTCCGACGGGCTGCACCAGGCGGTCGAGGCCAAGGAAGGCGTGCCGGTCCAGCGCGAGAACCAGACGCTGGCCTCGATCACCTTCCAGAACCTGTTCCGCATGTACACCAAGCTGTCGGGCATGACCGGCACCGCCGACACCGAGGCGTTCGAGTTCGACAACATCTATGGCCTGGAAGTGGTGGTCATCCCGACCAACCTGCCGATGGTTCGCGTCGATCATTCCGATCAGGTCTTCCTCAACCGCGCCGGCAAGTACCGCGCGGTGATCCGCGACATCGAGGATTGCGTGCAGCGCGGCCAGCCGGTGCTGGTCGGCACCACCTCGATCGAGGTGTCGGAATTGCTCAGCAACGCGCTGGATTCCGCCGGGATTCCCCACGAAGTGCTCAACGCCAAGCACCACGAGCGCGAGGCGCAGATTGTCGCCAACGCCGGCGTGCCGGGCGCGGTGACGATCGCCACCAACATGGCCGGCCGCGGCACCGACATCGTGCTGGGCGGTTCGCTGGACGCCGCGCTGGCGGCGCTGGGCGAAGACGCCAGCGAACTCGACCGGCAGCGGGTGAAGAGCGAATGGAAGCAGCGCCACGAGGCCGCCAAGGCCGCCGGCGGCCTGCACATCATCGGCACCGAGCGCCACGAGTCGCGGCGCATCGACAACCAGCTGCGCGGCCGTTCCGGTCGCCAGGGCGACCCCGGTTCCAGCCGCTTCTATCTGTCATTGGAAGACAACCTGATGCGCATCTTCGCCGCCGACTGGGTGCAGAAGGTGATGGCGAAGATGGGCCTGAAGGAAGACGACGTCATCGAGTCGCCACTGGTGACGCGCCAGATCGCCAACGCCCAGCGCAAGGTCGAGGCGCACAACTTCGACATCCGCAAGAACCTGCTCGAATACGACGACGTCAACAACGACCAGCGCAAGGTGGTCTACGGCCAGCGCCGGGAGCTGCTGGAAGCCGAGAGCATCAAGGAGAACATCGACGGCATCCGCGAGGACGTGGTCGCCGCGATGGTCGAACGCTTCGTGCCGCAGAACTCGATTGACGAGCAGTGGGACCTGCCGGGGCTGGAGGCCGAGCTGCTGGGCCAGCTGGGCCTGCAGTTGGACCTGACGGGCCTGCACCAGCGGGAAAGCGAGTTGGACGCGACCGGGATCCTCAGACACGTGGAGGATTCGGTGGCGATGCTGTTTGCCGACAAGGAGGCGCAGATCGGCAGCGACACCATGCGCATGCTGGAAAAGCACGTGATGCTCAATGTGCTCGACCAGAGCTGGAAGGAGCATCTTTCGCGCATGGATTACCTGCGCCAGGGCATCGGCCTGCGCGGCTACGCGCAGAAGCAGCCCAAGCAGGAATACAAGCGCGAGGCCTTCGAGCTGTTCACCGAGCTGCTGGAGAAGGTCAAGTCCGAGGTCGTGTCGCTGCTGGCGCGGGTGCGCATCCGCAGCGAGCAGGAAGTGGCCGACGCCGAGGCGCAGGAACGTGCCCGCGCCGAGGCGGCCGCGCTCCAAGCGCAGTTCCAGCATCCCGATATCGGCGGTCTGGGCGCGGACGAGGAAGCGGCGGACGTGGAGCGCGACCTGGCACAGGCCAACGTCGGCCGCAACGATCCTTGCCCCTGCGGCAGCGGCAAGAAGTTCAAGTACTGCCACGGGCGGCTTGCATAGCAAGCTGCCCGTGTCCAGCCCGCGTTGCGAGCTGGCCCCCCCCAAGGCCGCTGTGCGGCCTCGGGGCCCCACGTGGCGTACCTCCGATCCCTTGCGCCTTCGGCGCGCCCCCCTTACCAAGGGGGGGCTTGGGATGCCGAAATATTCTTGTGCGAACCAACGATGAAGTGCGGTTTGTGAGCCGATGAAGCAGATCCACGTCGTTGCCGCCGTTCTGCGCGATGTGCGCGGCCGGATCCTGCTGGCGCGCCGCACCGAGGGCCGCGAACTGGCGGGGTTGTGGGAGTTCCCGGGCGGCAAGGTCGAGCCGGACGAGTCGCCGGAGGCGGCGCTGGTGCGCGAACTGCGCGAGGAGCTTGGCATCGACGCCACGGTGGGCGCCGAAGTGCTGCAGGTCACCCACGAGGATGCCGTCAAGCGGCTGCTGCTGGACGTGCGCGAGGCGAGTTTCAACGGCAGACCGCGCGGACTCGAGGGGCAGGCACTGGCCTGGGTGCCGCTGCACAAACTGGCCGACTATCCGATGCCGCCGCCAGACCGGCCGGTGGTGGCGGCGCTGCTGGCGCAGGTCTGATTTCAGGACTGATTCCGGACCGGAAGGCCGTCGTCAGAATCCGGCTTCCGACGCCAGGTTGCGGTACAGGCGATCCAGCGCGGCGACCTGCGGCTCCAGCGCCTCGGGCGTCGCCTCGTTGGACAGGACATCGTCGGCGATGGCCAGCCGCTGCGCGCGCGTGGCCTGTGCTCCGATCATCGAACGCGCCAGCGCCGGGTCGATTCCGTCGCGCCGCAGCAGGCGCTGCAGCTGCGTTTCCGGCGAGACGTCGACGACCAGGATGCGCTGCAGCCAGGGATAGGCCTGGCCGCCGCCGCCTTCGGCCAGCAGGGGAATCGAGGCGATCGCGTAGGGCCCGTCCGCCGCCGTGCATTCGGCGTGCAGCGTCGCCCGCACGCGCGGATGGACGATGGCTTCCAGTTGTCGCCGCGCCTGCGGGTCGGCGAACACCCGCTTGCGCATCGCCGCGCGGTCGAGACTGCCGTCCGCCGCAAGCACCTCGGCGCCGAAGGCCGCGACGACTTCGGCCAGTCCGGACGTGCCGGTTGCGACCGCTGCGCGCGCCGCGGCGTCGGCGTCGGCGATGACGATGCCCAGCGCCCGGAACAGCGCCTCCACGGTGGATTTGCCGGAGGCCACGCCGCCGGTCAGGCCGAGGATGAAGCCGCTCATGGCCGGCGCGCCTTGCGCATCGTCGTCACGGTGCCGCCGCGTCAGTCGTTGGCGGCCGACAGCTCCGCGCCGCGCGTCCGCGCCGCGTGGATGGCGTCGGCCACCAGCCCGCGCAGGCCGCCGGCCTCGAACCGTTCCAGCGCGGCCTGGGTGGTGCCGTTGGGGGACGTCACGCGCTTGCGAAGCTCGGCGGCATCGACGCCGGATTCGACCAGCATGCGGCTGGCGCCGAGCACGGTCTGCAGCGCCAGCGCACGCGCCGCTTCCGGCGGCAGGCCTTCCCGGATGCCGGCGTCGATCATCGCCTCGGCCAGCAGGAACACATAGGCCGGGCCGCTGCCGGACAGGGCTGTGACAGCGTCCATCTGTGCTTCGTCGTCGATCCAGACGGTCGTTCCGGCGGCGGCCAGCAGCGCCTGCGCCAGCGCGCGGCCATCGGTATCGACGCCGGGGCGGGCGTACAGCCCGGAGGCGCCTGCGCCCAGCAGGGCGGGCGTGTTGGGCATCACCCGCACGACCTGGATGCCGCCGCCCAGCCAGCGGTCGATCTGGTCGCTGGTGATGCCCGCCGCGATCGAAACGACCAGCGGCGTCTGCGCCTGCCGCGCCTGTGCGGCCAGCCCTTCGCAGACCGGCCGCATGACCTGCGGCTTCACGGCGAAGATCCAGGTGCCGGCGCCTTCGACGGCCTGCGCCGCCTGTTCGAACACGGCCACCCCGAAATCTCTGTGCAGCGCCTCGCGCAGCGGCGGTACCGGTTCGGCGACGCGAATGCGGGTCGGGTCGATGCCCTGACGCAGCAGGCCTCCGATCAGACTGCGCGCCATGTTGCCGCCGCCGATGAAAGCAAGTGGGCGGGAACTGGACAGCCGTTCGGCGATCGATTGCGGGGAGGCTGGGGTTTCGGAAGGACTCATGGGAATGGCGGATCCTGACAATCAGGGTTTGGGCGGGCGGGGGCCGAACAGGGCGCTGCCGACCCGGACCATGGTCGCACCTTCTTCGATGGCGATGAGGAAATCCTCGCTCATGCCCATCGACAGGGTGTCCGGATCGGGATGGCGGGTCCGCAGCGCGTCGAATTGCGCGGCCATCGCCCGGAACGCGGCGCGCCGGCGCGTCATGTCGGGCTCGGGTGCGGGGATCGCCATCAGCCCGCGCAGACGCAGGCGCGGCTGGTCGGCGATGGCGGCGGCCAACGGGGCGATTTCCTGCGGCCGGCAGCCGTGTTTGCCGGCCTCGTCGTCGATGTTCACCTGGATCAGCACGTTGAGCGGCTCCAGCGCTTCCGGGCGATGGCGCGCCAGCGCGGTCGCCAGCCTGGCGCTATCCACGGTCTGCACCCAGTCGAAGGCGCGCGCGGCCAGATCGGCCTTGTTGGACTGCAGGTGGCCGATCAGGTGCCATTCCAGGCTGAGCGCGCGCAGCGCCTCGATCTTCGGCAGGGCTTCCTGCACGTAGTTTTCGCCGAAGGCGCGCTGCCCAGCCGCGGCGACGGCCGCGATCGCCTGTGCGTCGCGGGTTTTCGAGACGGCGACCAGGCGGGCGGCTGGCCTGCCGCCGGCGTGAGCTGCGTTAGCCATCGAGGAGAGGATTCGTCCGAGGGCGGGTCCGGGGTCGGGGATCGGAGGCATGGGCGGCGTGAGCAGCGTGGGCGCGGCGGTTGTACGTGGACGCATCTGGCGCTCATACTGCGGCATCGGGATCGCGGCGCCAACCGGCGGCCGGCGGTCAGGGGATCGACAACACAACTGAACGGCGCGGGGGAAACGCATGGATATTGCCGAACTGCTGGCATTCTCGGTCAAGAACAAGGCCTCGGACTTGCACCTGTCGGCCGGCGTGCCGCCGATGATCCGCGTCGACGGCGACGTGCGGCGCATCAACATCCCCGCGCTCGACCACAAGCAGGTTCACGCGCTGGTGTACGACATCATGTCGGACAAGCAGCGCCGCGACTACGAAGAGTTCCTCGAGTGCGACTTCTCGTTCGAGATCCCGGGCCTGGCGCGTTTCCGCGTCAACGCCTTCAACCAGAATCGCGGCGCCGGCGCCGTGTTCCGCACCATTCCCTCGGAAGTGCTCACCCTGGAAGACCTCGGCTGTCCGCGCATCTTCAAGGAACTGATCGAGCAGCCGCAGGGGCTGATCCTCGTCACCGGGCCGACCGGCTCGGGCAAGTCGACCACGCTGGCGGCGATGATCGACCACATCAACAAGAAGGATTACAGCCACATCCTGTCGGTCGAGGATCCGATCGAATTCGTGCACACCTCGCAGAAGTGCCTGATCAACCAGCGCGAAGTGCACCGCGATACCCACGGCTTCAACGAAGCGCTGCGCTCGGCGCTGCGTGAAGACCCGGACATCATCCTGGTCGGCGAGTTGCGCGACCTGGAAACCATCCGCCTGGCGCTGACCGCAGCCGAGACCGGCCACCTGGTGTTCGCCACCCTGCACACCAGTTCGGCGGCCAAGACCATCGACCGCATCATCGACGTGTTCCCCGCCGGCGAAAAGCCGATGGTGCGTTCGATGCTGTCGGAATCGCTGCGCGCGGTGATTGCGCAGGCGCTGCTGAAGAAGATCGGTGGCGGCCGGACTGCGGCCTGGGAAATCATGGTCGGCACCCCCGCGATCCGCAACCTGATCCGCGAGGACAAGGTGGCGCAGATGTATTCGTCGATCCAGACCGGCCAGGCGGTGGGCATGCAGACCCTCGACCAGCATCTGCAGGATCTGACCAAGCGTGGCATGGTGAGCCGCAAGGAAGCTTACGACTATGCCAAGGACAAGCGGCTGTTCGAGTAATTCGGGAGCAACGACATGAGCAGCATCGATTTCACCTCGTTCCTCAAGCTGATGGCGCACCAGAAGGCGTCGGATCTGTTCATCACCGCCGGTATGCCTCCGTCGATGAAGGTCAACGGCAGGCTCAGCCCGATCACCCAGAATCCGCTGACGCCGCAGCAGTCGCGCGACCTCGTTCTGAACGTGATGTCGCCGCAGCAGCGCGAGGAATTCGAAAAGACCCACGAGTGCAACTTCGCCATCGGCGTGGCCGGTGTCGGTCGTTTTCGCGTGAGCTGCTTCTACCAGCGCAACCAGGTTGGCATGGTGCTGCGCCGGATCGAGACCCGCATCCCGACGGTGGAAGAACTGAGCCTGCCGCCGGTGATCAAGACGCTGGCGATGACCAAGCGCGGCATCATCATCTTCGTCGGCGCCACCGGCACCGGCAAATCGACCTCGCTGGCGGCGATGATCGGCTACCGCAACGCCAATTCGACCGGCCACATCATCACCATCGAGGACCCGATCGAATTCGTGCACAAGCACGACGGCTGCATCATCACCCAGCGCGAAGTCGGCATCGACACCGACAGCTGGGAGAACGCGCTGAAGAACACCCTGCGCCAGGCGCCCGACGTGATCATGATTGGCGAGGTGCGCACCCGAGAGGGCATGGACCACGCGATCGCCTTCGCCGAAACCGGCCACCTGGTGCTGTGCACCCTGCACGCCAACAACGCCAACCAGGCGATGGACCGCATCATCAACTTCTTCCCGGAAGACCGCCGCAGCCAGCTGCTGATGGATCTTTCGCTCAACCTCAAGGGCGTGGTCGCGCAGCAGCTGGTGCCCACCCCGGACGGCAAGGCGCGCCGGGTGGCGATGGAAATCCTGCTCGGTACGCCGCTGGTGCAGGATTACATCCGCGACGGCGAGATCCACAAGCTCAAGGAAGTGATGAAGGAATCCGTGCAGCTGGGCATGAAGACCTTCGACCAGAGCTTGTTCGAGCTGTACCAGGCCGGCGAGATCAGTTACGAGGATGCGCTGCGCTTCGCCGACTCCTCCAACGAAGTGCGCCTGCGGATCAAGCTGGCTCAGGGCGGCGACGCCAACACGCTGGCACAGGGTCTGGACGGGGTGCAGGTCGCCGAGGCGCGCTGAGCGCGTCTGGCTCCGGTGCGCGCCGTTCTTCCTGCGTCGGCGCTGCTCTCGTCGGGCCGTGCCGGTGCGGTCGCATGATGTCGCGGTTCGGCGCTGCGCCGTCTGGTGGCCACGCTAGAATGGCCCCATGAACGCGACCGACCACAGCTTCGGCAACCACCTGCTGATCGCGCTGCCGTCGCTGCAGGACGCCAATTTCGAACGCAGCGTGACGCTGATCTGCCAGCACGATGGCGACGGCGCCATGGGCGTGATCGTCAATCGGCCGTCCGAATACACCATCGGCGAAATCCTGCGCCAGATGGGCGTGGAGTGCGGCGATGACGCGCTCGACCAGCGACCGGTGCTCAGCGGCGGGCCGGTGCATCCCGAGCGCGGTTTCGTCCTCCACGACGGCGGTCGCGGCTGGGATTCCAGCCTCGAAGTCGGCGATGGCCTGTACCTGACCACCTCGCGCGACGTGCTCGAGGCGATGGCGCGCGGCGAGGGGCCGCCACAGTCGCTGGTGGCGCTGGGCTGCGCCGGCTGGGGCGCGGGCCAGCTCGAACAGGAGCTGGTGGACGACAGCTGGCTGCTGGTGCCCAACCGCCGCGACGTGCTGTTCGACCTGCCGCTGGCGCAGCGCTGGCAGGCCGCCGCAGGGAGCATCGGCGTGGACCTGGTCAATCACGCCAGCCACAGCGGTCACGCGTGAGCGCGGAACCGCAGGCGGACGCGGCGCCGGGCATCGCGGCGGACGCGACCGTGCTCGGGTTCGACGTCGGCACCCGGCGGATCGGGGTGGCGATCGGAAATCCCCTGGTGGGAACCGCGAAGTCGATCGGAATCGTTGCCGTGCATGCCGCCGGCCCGGACTGGGGCGAAGTCGAGCGGCTGCTGAGGCAATGGCGGCCGGGCGGCCTGGTCGTCGGCGACCCGATGACGCTGGACGGCGGCGACCAGCCGATCCGCAAGGCGGCACATGCCTTCGCCCGCGAACTGCGCCAGCGCGCCCGGCTGCCGGTGGTGCTGGTGGACGAGCGCAACAGCTCGCAGGACGCGGCGCGACGTTTTGCCGAGGCACGCGCGAGCGGGCGCAGCCGGCGCCGCGAAGCCGAAGTGCTCGATGCGCTGGCGGCAGTCGTGATCGTCGAGCGCTGGTTCGCCGCGCCGCGGGACGCAACGCCGGTTGCGTAGGGGCTGTTGGCCGTAGCGCCCCAAAGGATCGAAAGAGCTTTCGAGGGGCAGTCTTGCTTCCGGAAAAATTCGCGCCCGCAGGGCGCTGCGTGCGGCACAAGCTGCGACAATAGCCGGCCATGAGCCTGCAAATTGACGAAAACGGTCGTCTGCGTCACCTGCTCGATCTGGCGACGCTGCCGGTCACCGCGATGGATGCCCTGCTGCGCCGTGCGCAGGCGTTTGCCGATGGCGCACAGGCGCCCGGCGCGCTGTCCGGCCGGGCCGTATGCACGCTGTTCTTCGAGCCGTCCACCCGCACACGCCTGAGCTTCCAGCTGGCGGCGCAGCGGCTGGGCGCGCAGATCCTCAACTTCGATGCGTCCACGTCGTCGGCGACCAAGGGCGAAACCGATCTCGACACCTTTCGCAACCTGCAGGCGATGGGCGTGCGTGGCTTCGTGGTGCGCCACAAGGTCGATGGTGCAGTGGCGGCGCTGGCGCAGGCGTCGGCGCCGGGCGTCGCAATCATCAATGCGGGCGATGGTCGAAGCCATCATCCCAGCCAGGGCCTGCTGGACATGCTCACCCTGCGGCAGGCGAAGGGCGAGGATTTCTCGAAGCTCAGGGTCGTGATCGTCGGCGACGTGAAGCATTCGCGGGTAGCGCGCTCCGACCTGCACGCGCTGCGCGCGCTGGGCTGCGGCGAGATTCGCGTGTGCGGGCCGGCGACGCTGCTGCCGGACGACGACACCCTGCACGGCTGCACCGTCACCGAGGATTTCGACGCCGCGCTCGAAGGCGCGGATGTCGCGATGATGCTGCGCCTGCAGCGCGAGCGCATGGTCGAGGGCCTGGTCGCTTCGCTGGACGACTACCACCGCGACTATGGCCTGACCGCTGCCCGCCTGCGCCGCGCCGCGCCGGACGCCATCGTCATGCATCCCGGCCCGATGAACCGCGGCGTCGAGATCACCGACGATGTGGCCGACGGCCCGCAGTCCCGGGTGCTGTGCCAGGTCGCCAACGGCGTGGCGGTACGGATGGCGGTGCTGGAGGCGGTGCTGGCCGTCTGAATCGACGTCTGCACGGATCAGTGCAGCAGCACCAGCGTCGCCAGTCCGAGGAAGGTGAAGAAGCCCAGCGAGTCGGTGAGGGCGGTCAGGAAGATGCCGCTGGCCAGCGCTGGATCGAAGCGCATGCGCTTGAGGGTGAGCGGGATCAGCACGCCGGCGGTGGCGGCAATCAGCAGGTTGCAGGTCAGGGCGACGAAAATGACCGCCGACAGCCCGGCGTTGCTGAACCAGACCCAGACGATGACGGCGAGCACCGCGCCCATCAGCAGGCCGTTGAGCAGTGCCACGCGCAGTTCCTTCCACAGCAGCGTCATCACGTTCGATGCGCCGATCTGGCCCAGCGCCAGGCCGCGCACCATCAGCGCCATCACCTGGGTGCCGGCGTTGCCGCCGAGGCCGGCGACCATCGGCATCAGCACCGCCAGCGCGACCAGCTTGTCGATGGTGTGTTCGAACTGGCCGACCACGTTGGCGGCAATGAAGGCGGTGCACAGGTTGACCGACAGCCACACCAGCCGCCGCCGCATCGCGCGCCAGACCGGGCTGAACAGGTCTTCGTCCTCGTCCAGGCCGGCGGCGGACATCGCCTGATGCTCGGCCTGCTCGCGGATGATGTCGACCACGTCGTCGATGGTGATGCGGCCGAGCAGCACGTTGTTGGCATCGACCACCGGCGCGCTGATCCAGTCGTGGTCGGAAAACTTCCGCGCGACTTCTTCGGCGGTCTCGTCGACGTCGATCGCCGGCTGTTCGTCGTCGATCAGCTGGTTGATCGGCGTGCTCGGCTCGTGGGTCAGCAGCGCCTGCAGCGCGATCCGGCCCACGTATTGGTGGCGCTTGCTCTCGACGTAGAGGTGGTCGGTGTGGTCGGGCAGCTCGCCGCGCAGGCGCAGGTAGCGCAGCACCACGTCGACGGTGGTGTCGGCGCGCACCGTCACCACGTCCGGGTTCATCAGGCGACCGGCGGTGTCCTCGTCGTAGGACAGCACCTGTTCGAGGCGATCGCGGTTCTCGCGATCCATCGACTTGAGGACTTCCTCGATCACCGTATCCGGCAGGTCCTCGACCAGATCCGCGAGGTCGTCGATGTCGAGGTCGGAGGCCGCGGCGATCAGCTCCTCCGGATCCATGTCGGCGATCAGGCCTTCGCGCACCTCGTCGCCGACGTGGACCAGCACCTCGCCGTCGTCCTCGGAGTCGACCAGCCCCCAGACCACCGAGCGCTTGGCCGGCGGCAGCGATTCGAGCAGGTTGCCGATCTCGGCCGGCGAGAGCGTGTTGACCAGCCGCCGCACCGGGCCCAGCCGACCGCTGTCCAGCGCGTCGGACAGCAGACGCAGCTGACGCGCAGGCTTGTCGTGGCGGATGTCTTCGGCCATGCGTGGGTTCCGGCGGGAGATGGGGCGACTCACGCGGCGGAACGCGCGGACGCCGGATCAAGTGTTCATGATGCGGGCATTATCCCCCGCATCGGCCGGGTCGGCCAGCGCCGGAAAATGGAGCCGGTCAGTGCGCCGCGCTGCGGTGTGCGCCGAGCCAGCGCTCGATCCCGGCGCGGGTGCTGGCGCGCAGCAGCGCCGGCACGTCGCTGCGCAGCCGCGCCAGGTCGCAACCGCGGATGGCCTGGCGGACTTCGAGCAGATGCGAAGGGTGCAGGCTCAACTCGTCCAGCCCCAGCGCCAGCAGCAGCGGTGCGAACGCCGGCTCGGCCGCGATCTCGCCGCACAGGGTGACCGGCACGCTGCGGCGGCGGGCGACCTTGGCCACGTCGTGCAGCAGCCGCAGCACCGCCGGGTGCAGCGGCGTGTAGAGCGCTTCCAGCGCCTCGTTGGTGCGATCCGCGGCCAGCAGGTACTGGACCAGGTCGTTGCTGCCGATGGCGAGGAAATCGGCCAGCTTGACGAACGAGGGCAGGGCCAGCGCGGCCGAGGGAACCTCGATCATCGCGCCCAGCGGCACCCTGGCCGCGATCTCGCGGCCCTCGGCGCGCAGTTCGTCCATCGCCGCGTCGAGCGCCTGCCGCACCGCCTGCAGTTCCTCGATCCCGGACAGCATCGGGATCAGCACCCGCACCGGGCCGTAGCCGGAGGCGCGCACGATCGCGCGCAGCTGGGTTCGCAGCATGCCGGCCAGCGCCAGCGACAGGCGCACGCCGCGCAGGCCCAGCGCGGGATTGGCTTCCTGGCGCAGGGTCAGGCCGGAGCGTTCGGCCTTGTCGGCGCCCAGATCCAGCGTGCGGATGGTGACGGTGCGCCCGGTCATCGCCAGCACCACGTCGCGATAGGCGCGGAACTGGGTTTCCTCGTCCGGCAGTTCGCCGCGGCCGAGGAACAGGAATTCGGAACGGAACAGGCCGATTCCGGCGGCGCCGAGCGCGTGGGCCTCGCTGGCGTCCTCGCGGGTCTCGGCATTGGCCCACAGCTTGATGTCGGTGCCGTCGAGCGTGCGCGAGGGTTCGCGCCGCAGGCGATTGAGCTGGCGCCGCTCCTGGCGCACCTTGGCGACCCGGGCGTGGTGGGCGCGCAGGTCGGCCGCGTCGGGTTCGAGGATGACCAGACCGCTGCCGCCGTCGAGCAGCAGCACGTCGCCGTCCCTGGCCTTCAGCAGCGCCTGGCTGGCGCCGACCACCAGCGGCAGGTGCAGGCTGCGCGCCATGATCGTGCTGTGAGAAAGCGGGCTGCCGGCGGCGGTGACCACGCCGACCACGCCCTGCGCCTGCAGTTGCGCCAGTTCGGCGGGAGCGATGTTGTCGGTGATCAGGATGTCGCCGGAAACGCCGGGCAGGGCGGCCTTGCGGTGATTCAGGGCCGCGTGCAGGCGCTCGATGATGTGGTCGATGTCGTCGATGCGGCTGCGCAGGTAGGCATCGTCCATTTCCTCGAACGCCGCAGTGAGGCGGTTGCGCTGCAGGCGCAGGGCGTAGTCGGCGGAATACGGGCCGGTGCGGATCAGGGTGTCGATGCCGGACAGCAGAACCGGATCGTCGAGCAGCAGCGCGTGCAGATCGACGAAATCGCCCAGCTCCGGCGTCAGGGCGTCCTGCAGCCGTTCGCGCAGGGCGCGCATCTCGGCCCGAACCTCGTCGACGGCGGCGCGAAAGCGCGCGATTTCCGCAGCGACGGCTTCGGGGGCGATGGCGGTGGCGTCGATCTCCAGCCGGTGCGGCAGCCGCATCCGCGCGCGGCCTAGCGCACAACCGCGCGCCGCCGCCACGCCGGAAAGCAGCTGGCGCATCAGACGTTCTCGTCGAAGCCGCGCTCGAACAGCGCGGCCACGGCGTCGGCCGCGGCCTGCTCGTCGATGCCGTCGACCCGCAGCACAACTTCGGCGCCGGGGCCGGCGGCCAGCAGCATCACGCCCATGATGCTCTTGGCGTTGACCTCGCGGCCGCGCACTTCCAGCGTCGCCTGGCTCTGGAACGCGGACAGCTCGTGAACCAGCTTGGCGGTCGCACGGGCGTGCAGACCGAGGCGGTTGGATATCTTGAGGTCGCGGCGGATCATGCGCGGCCTCCGGACGCAAGCGACGAGGGGCGGAACTCAGATGTCATCCGTGATGGCTCCATTGCGTGATCCGGCGGCGGCCACCGCCGGCAGTTCGTCCAGTTCCAGTTCGGCGTAGTTCATCACCCGCATCAGCATCGGCAGGCTGACTGCAGACACCCGCCGCACCGGGGTCCCCAGGCGCGACAGCCGCGCCGCCACGTTGCTCGGGCTGGATCCGTAGAGATCGGTCAGGACCAGCACCCCGTCGCCCTGGTCGACGCGCCGCAGAGCCGCGCTGGCCTGCGGCAGCAGTGTCGACGGATCGGCATCGAACGGCACCTCGAAGGCCTCGCAGGCCAGCGGGAGCTTTTGCAACAGGCGCGAAGCAACCGCCACGAGCGAATGGCCGATGCCTTCGTGGGTAATCAGCAGGACGCCAACGGACATGCCGACAAGTTAGCAGACGCGGGCGAAGCTGCGGAAGCGGTTGCGCGCAATTCGCCGGAGACCGTCCGCGCCGGACGGTCGGTGCCGACGCTTCTAGTGTTCGAGATACAGGTCCGGAAGCAGCTTGGCGGAAGGATCGACCGCATAGCCGGACAGGTCGGTGACGCCCGCCTCGGCCAGCACCTCGTCGTCGATCAGGAAATGGCCGGCGAACCCCTTGGCTTCGCGCGTCAGCACCGCGTGGGCGGCGTCGGCCAGGATGGCGGGATGACGGCCATTGCGGCGGTCCACGCCGGGGATCATGTTCAGCGCCTCGGTGGCGATCAGGGTGCGCGGCCACAGCGCGTTGACCGCAACGCCCCTGGGGCCGAACTCGGCGGCAAGGCCCAGGGTGACGAAACTCATGCCCATCTTCGCCAGCGTGTAGCCGGTGAACGGGCCCCACCACTTCGGGTCCAGCGAGGGCGGCGGGCACAGGGTGAGGATGTGCGGGTTGGGCGCCTTGAGCAGATGCGGCAGGCAAGCCTGTGCGCACAGGAAGCTGCCGCGGCTGTTGACCTGCTGCATCAGGTCGAAGCGCTTCATCGGCGTGTCCAGCGTGCCGCGCAGCCAGATCGCGCTGGCGTTGTTGACGAGGATGTCGATGCCGCCGAATGCGTCCACGGTGGCGGCCACCGCCGCCTGCACCTGTTCTTCCTCGCGGATGTCGCACTTGATCGCCAGCGCCTTGCCGCCGGCGTCCTCGACCGCCTTGGCCGCCGTGTGGATCGTGCCCGGCAGCTTGGGGTTGGGCGCATCGGACTTGGCGGCGATGACGACGTTGGCGCCGTCGCGGCCGGCGCGCTCGGCGATGGCCAGGCCGATTCCGCGCGAGGCGCCGGTGATGAACAGGGTTTTTCCAGCAAGCGTTGCCATGCGTACGCATCCGTATTGGTTCAGCGCAAGTGTACCCCGCCCCACGTATGCTTTCGCCAATGCACGGCGCCTGGTTCGACAACCTGCTTGCCTGGATCGGCGCCCACCCGGTGGCGGCGGGCGCGCTGGTGTTCCTGATTGCCTTTTGCGATGCGCTGATCGTCCTCGGCACGATCGTGCCGGCGCTGCCGCTGCTGATCGGGGTCGGCATCCTGATCGGCATGGGCGAGCTGTCCGGCCCCTATGCCGTTCTCTGCGCCGCGGCCGGCGCTTTCTGCGGCGATGGCCTGAGCTACTGGGTCGGGCGCCGCTGGGGCGATGGCCTGCGCGGCGTGTGGCCGTTCCGGCGCTATCCGGGCCTGCTGGAGCGCGGCGAGGTCCTGTTTCGTCGCAATGCGAACAAAAGCCTGCTGATCGCCCGCTACGTGGGCGCGATCCGCCCCTTCGTCCCCGCCATCGCCGGCATGGCGCGCATGCCGGCGCTGCGCTATGCGCGCATCAGCGTCTTCGCCAGCCTGAGCTGGGCGGTGCTGTTCCTGCTGCCGGGCTGGGCGCTGGGCGAGGCTTACGACGCGGTCGCGGCGGTGGCGGACAAACTCGCGCTGGCGCTGCTGGGGCTGGCCGCGGTGTTGGCTCTGGTCTGGGCGCTGGTGCTCTACACCTGGCGCTGGTTCGCGCGCAATGCCGATGGGCTGCTCGCGCGGGCGCTGCGCTGGAGCCAGACCCACCCGCGACTGGGACGGGTGGTGCGTTCGGTGATCGACCCGTCGCGCCGGGAATCGGTGTCGCTGCTGCTGCTTGCCTGCTGCCTGTTCGCCTTCGCCTGGGCCTGGGCCTGGCTGAGCGGAAGCCTGCTGGCCAGCGGCGGACCGCTGCGGATCGACCACGTCGTTTTCGAATTCATGCACGCCCTGCGCAACCCTCTGGCCGACCGCACGATGGCCACGCTGGCGACCCTGGGCAGCGCGCCCGTGCTGGGCAGCGCGTTTGCCGGGTCGATGCTGTGGCTGCTGTGGCGGCGGCGCTGGAAGGCGGCGCTGCACTGGGGTCTGGCGGTCGCGGTCGGGCTGGGGCTGACCGCGGCGCTGGCGGCCGTGGTGCACATGCCGCGGCCACCGACGGCAACGGCAGGCTTCGGTTTCCCGTCGATCGCGGTGACGATGACGACGGTGGTGTTCGGCTTCTTCGCCGTGCTGATCGCCCGCGAGTTGCCGGGCCGGCAGCGGGTGTGGCCCTACCTGCTGACCGGCGTGGCCACGGCGCTGGTTGGCTTCGCGCGCCTCTATCTGGGCGCGCACTGGCTTTCGGACATCATCGGCGGCGTGCTGCTGGGCGCCATCTGGGTGCTGCTGATCGGCATTGCCTACCGCCGCCACAGCGAGCGCTCGTTCTGGATGCCCCCGTTGGGCTGGGTTTTTTACGGCAGCTTCCTTCTGGCCGCGTTCTGGTACGCGCCACGAGCCACGCCCGGGGTGCTGGCCACCTTCGAACCGGTGGAGCCGGAACGGGCATTGGCCGATGCGCAGTGGCGGGCGCAGGGGGTGGAGCAGGGACGGCGACCGTTCGACCTGGAAATTGCCGGCGATCCAACGCTGCTGCGACGCCTGCTCGAAGCGCGCGGCTGGCAGGTGCAGGCGCCGATGGATTGGGCGGCGGCGCCCGAACTGCTCGACGAGGACACCCCGCCGGCGCAGCGCCCGGTGCTGCCGGTGGCGCTGGAGGCCCGCCCCGAGCGGCTGCTGCTGCGGCGCGTGCTGCCGGGCGGCAGCGGCCGGATCGAAATCCTGCGGGTGTGGCCGGCGCCGGTGCGACTCGAAAGCGGCGTACCGCTGTGGGCGGCGCGCTACGAAACCCTGCACCTGCGCCGACTGCTGCGCCTGGTCAGCCTGTGGATGCCGGAACCGCCAGCGCACGCGCTTCCGGCGGATCTGATGGAACTGCCGGCGGCGTCAGGCGGGCGGCTGGAGACGGTGGCGCATCCGCGCTGAGATTCGCGGGGGGCAAGAATCGATAAGGCCTCGCGCCAAGTTGGCTCAAGTACCGTTCTGAAGCGCGGCGAGGAAACGCCGCGGGGCGCCGTCGAAGCCGCCGTTGGACATGAACACCACGTGGTCGCCGCTGCGCACGCGCTCGCGCAGGGCTTCGATCAGCGCATCGACCGTCGCAACTTCGATCGCTTCGCCGCGCACCTTCGCAATCACCTTGCCAGCGTCCCAAGGCAGTTCCGGCCGCGCCAGGAACACCACCGCGTCGGCCAGTTCCAGCGACGGGGCCAGCGCATCGGCGTGCGCGCCCAGCCGCATCGAATTGCTGCGCGGCTCCATCGCCACCACGATCCG